>ERZ791765.4-NODE-4-length-422176-cov-16.778774_pt1 | contig 422176 bp, 357 predicted proteins | sample MGYA00509949_ERZ791765 | MGnify/ENA primary metagenome ERZ791765 (study PRJEB30046, sample SAMN00791980) | human gut metagenome | study: EMG produced TPA metagenomics assembly of the A metagenome-wide association study of gut microbiota in type 2...
GGTACGACATACCAAACACATATTTAGAAAAATCTTCTAACTGTCTTTCTTCATAATCGGCAGGGTTCAGTCGTTTCATTTCCTGCCACACCTTACGCTTGTAAGAGGGCAGGTCGGAAATATAATCACAGCCGACTTTCGTCTGCATATCCTTAAAAATATCGCTCATTTCATCACTCCAATCTAAAATTTAGGTAAGAAAAAAGCAGTCAATCCTAAGACTAACTGCTTTGTGTGTATGGATATGAAATTGTCAAACTGGGATTTATCAATATAAACTACCATGGAAAAATATAATAAAATACCAAAGTACTTAATACAATTCCGACAATATACATTTTTCTATAGTTTACTTTTTTGAAAAATATTATGGTAAACACAACAGCTCCTATAATATCCATTAACAACTGAAATAGGAATGTTTGATGTTCCAAAAAATAAATAAAAACTGCTATTGTTTCAGCAAATAATGCTCCTACTGGTAAAGAATATAATACTGAACTAAAAATATGTTCCCTATTCCAATAGTACAGAATAAATGCTGCTATTGCACAAGCGATTGACCAAACAGTAAACAATATGAATAGCCCAAAGCGGAATCCGCCGGAAAACATAGGTATAAACATTCCTAATATTGCTTGTAAAGCATAAAAACTTAATGTCATTCCAAACATATACAAGAACGAACTAATTCCTGCACAAATATTTGAGGTGCTTAACATAACGATGATAGTATTGGTAATAATCCAAAAACCAAACAATGTTTGAGGTGATGAAAAACTCCATAGTGTATCTGCGGGAAAATAATCTAACAGTCTACATATACACCCTACTAATATACCAATTACAAATATCGCTGTATAAGACTTATATGTATTTCTTAGTTTTATATTTGACACAATAGTTTTCCTCCTAAGTTCAAATTCATATTTGTCGTTTTCTTCATATCCATATTATATCACTCACATATTAGCACTACAATAAAATTTTATGCACCGATAATCTTGTTGAACAGCTCTAACAGTACATCTTTCACACCGCCAGCGTTGAATACCAAACCGACAGCAATCAAGGCAACTACCAAGAAGCCGATAAGTTTGGAAAACTCACGCTTGAACCCTAAGTAGATACCGATAACCACAATCGCCATAAGCACTAAGCTCTGTGCGTTTGATAAAAACCATTGATACAAATTTTGTCCGAAATTCATTTAATTGTCCTCACTTTCTTTTAATTGTTTCATTTCATAGTCAGCTTCTTTGCCGACATTCAAAATACACATCAAGACTACGCCGATACCCATTCCCATAGATACCAGCAGGAAGTCTTTTAATAATACCCACATTTTTTATCACTCCTAACTTTCTACTAAATCTTTTGCAGGGGTCGTCTGCTGTTTGATTATCATTTCATGCTTTTCTGTGAGCTTTGCCTGCTGTTCGATTGTTTCCATGTAGTCTGTACCGTTTCCCTTATCAATCTTTTTCAGCATTTTCAAGGTCGGTGCTACCTGCCTTTGTACCCAACGCAATGTACGGTCTAAGGTATAAGGCTCTGGCTTTGTCGTCAGCTTCAAGCTCTGTCTGTTATCGCCGATAAACCAAGCCCAGCGGTCATTGAGTTTCCAGTCATTTTTTCGCTTGTCTGGTTCTTCATCAACAAACCGCACATACTGGTTGATGATAGAAAAGGCGGTCTGCTCTGCGTCATAATAGGTCAGCAAATCTCGTACTGCATAATAGGCACGTTCATTTCTAAGCCGTATCTCAAAACGGTTGATAATGTCGGCTTCTTCCAGAGGTGTCCCTAACTTGACGTACTGCTCATAGTCCTTTTCATAGATACAGAAATACACATCTGATTTCAGCGAACCAAGATAAAGGGTACGTCCCATATATTCTCTGTCGTCCTCTCTGTGCTTGATAAGCTCGCCCGACTGGTAAAACTTATAGCTTCTGGACTTTCCGATTCGAACTCTCCCAATGTCGGGAAAGCTACTAAAATCAAGGAGGAACGCACACTGTCTAAGGTGTGTCTACAGGCTGTCTACAACTTAGAAAACAAAATATAATTTCCACAAAAAAATCCAAGTCAAAGAAGAATTTGATACAATATCTGAAAAGTAAACAGATATTCAAACCTATCCGACATGGAAAAAGAATAGAAAGAAGCGGAAAACCTGTCAAGAATCTGCTGAAAGCAGACAACGCTTGTTCTTGACAGGTTTTTGTAGTGGCTAGAAAAATCCCCACGATAGGAAATGGCTGGATTAGAAGCATTACTTTCTAATCCAGCCTTGATTACATTATTTGTCAGAACTTCGAGCCGCCGTTTATCATTGCGTTGAGGAATTCCTCGCTTCCTCTAGTTCCTTAAAAAATGCCTCGTCCGCCTCTTCAAGTTCCTTGGCATATGCTATGTCTTCCTCTGTAATTTCCTTGAAATACCAATTTTTATTTATGTAATCCCAAACTGGATAGGTTCCTTCTGGTGCAGATAAATAGACTATGTCATAAGAATCTTCCTCTACGACAGAACCTGTCCAACAGCAAATCGAATATAAATCCTCGCAGATATCTTCTTCACGGTAACTTGAAGGAGTACCTTCCATAAGAATTGGTGTTCCATATAAATCAGAAGAACTTAAATCACTATCGTATGTCATACCATTCAGAACAACTCGATTCCAAGAGTGCGGCCCGTTCGGTGAATACCCGTTTACAGAAACGCATTGTAATCCGACAGAATCACACAACCCTTTTGTTAATGTAGAGTAATCTGAACACACGCCTTTACCGTCTCTCAACGTAAAATGTATATGCGGAGTTCCATACTTAAAATCGTAAGTTAGAAAATCACATACTTCTTTAGCTACAGCCTTATAGCGTTCTACTTCATCAGAAATGGAATTTATTTCACCTTTATGCTGTTCAACCCAGTACCGTACTTCGGCTTCAGCTTCTGCATACTCCCAATACGAGGACGAAAAGGGATGTTCCCGCTTAAGCGCAGCCTTTTCCGTTTCATCAAGAATCCAAATGTCTTGTGCAAATACTGGTATAGCAGATTCTGCTAAAATGATACCTACTGTCAATAGTGTAACAATTATTTTTTTCACATTCACACCCCTTCTGAATGCTAGTTGCGTTTTGATATTACTGTACCCAAACACCATCTGCATTTACAGTGTAGCCGTCAGGGGTCGTAGTATTAGTAAGCATATACCCATCAGCACCCATATAATACCAAAGTCCGCTATCTGGGGATTGATACCATGTGTTTGTTAAATAAGTACCATCAGCATTTTGAATCCACCAACCTTTACTGTCACTTGCCCATGTTGAACTTGCAGTATTCGTTGAATTATCGCTGGCTACTGGTGGCTTCCAATCATCTGTAAGTTGATATGTATAAATCCATTCGGCATTTTTTGTATAGTTATCCACTACAATAAGCATAAATGGCGTATCTTTAAATTCAGGCAGACTATAAGAGGCAGACCATTCTATAGCTGATTCTATCCCATCCGGCAATATCTGGTATTCTTTTCCAAATTCCAGTTTTTCTGTCTTATTCCATTCAGAATCATGAAACAAATAGACCCGCCCATCAGGAAGTCGGTTTGCTCCCAAAGACACCCAGTGAATTTCCATATTATCAGAAGCACTCCAACCAGAATTTCCACTTTCTACAGACACAGTTTCATTCTTGGGAACTACAGAATAGAAATCTCCAACGTTTTTAGCATATTCTGCCCAGTCATCTGTCCGATATACAGATTCCGGTATCTCTGATGGCTTAACAACAGGTTTTTGCTCATTGCAGTCCCAACCATAGATCCGTTCAGTTCCGCCCCACAAATCAGGATATGTTCCAGCACTTACATCTGCGTATGCAGTTAGAGTTGCGCCAATCATAAATAGCGCTGATATGAATATTGCAATAACTCTTTTTGGTAATCTCATAATTACCTACCTCCTTAAAAGTATTTTAATTAATAATACCATATTCCATTAATATACGCAAGCGCGTATACGACAGTGCGTAATAAATTATATTCTTTTTATATAGTTTTTGAAAGGATATATATAATATGAACGCAAAAGACGCAACCGCAAAAAGAATTGATATTCTCTGTAAAGAACGAGGAATTGCATATAATGAATTAGCAAATATATGTGGTTTAACACCGTCTACAGTTTACAGTATTTTTGATTCCACGCGCAAAAACATCACACTATCTACAATCAAAAAAATATGCGATGGTTTTGAAATCACTTTAGGTGAATTCTTTACCCATTCCCTTTTTGATACATTAGAGCAAGAAATTAAATAAACTTCAAGAATCATGAAATTATAAAAAATATATTAAAAATCTACTTATAGAAAGATTTTGATTGAACTTTTATTCACTTTGTGTTATTCTATATTTATATTATAAATGAGGTGATTAATGGCTCAAAATTAGATTTATTTTTTTATCTGTTCAGACTTCAATGTCTGTGGAAAGTTCTTACCCTATATATAGGTAAGAAGAACGTGTAAATGCAACTAGCAAAGGCATGTTGGTTTTTCCACTGGCGTAGGAAGTCTTTTTTGTTTTTACTCCTTCCCAGTGTTCAATCCCGGGAAGTTTTTTTATGCTTAAATATTCCAAAGTTCAAACGCACTTGAACGCGCGCTCAAAGTGCTCTGCGAGGAGCATGATTATGAGTAAAAAAAATTATAAAGAACAGGTAGAGAACAGCCCCTACTCAAAGGAGGCAAAGGAAACAGGTTCACGCTTATACAACTTGCGGACGGAAAAAAGGCTAAGCATGGCTGATGTTTCGGCTCAAGTTGAGAGTGCACAAAGAGATGATGACAAGCAAGTCAAACTTTCAAAATCCCAATATGCTCGGTATGAACTTGGTACGGCTTTTATCAATACAGAAACCGTATACGCTCTGTGTGAGTTCTATCAAACTTCACCAGACTTTCTTTTACTTGGGAAAAAGTCTGATGGAAAAGAATCTGGTGATTGCGATATCAGTAATCTGATAGGCCCGATAAGTAGCGAAAATCTGCAATCATTTTGCGATTTTTTAGAGAACCTAGCCAACGTTCTTCGTGAAATCGCAAAAAATAAATAGATTGAAAAAATTTTGCCCCGTATAAATTGCGGGGCATTTTTATGGCACAAAACATCCCATAAAACCTACTGTAATCGGTAAAAAAATGGAGTATCATTAACACATCAAACAACACAACGCGCGGCATGTTTTTGATGAATACAAAACAGGAGGTCATAAATAATGAAACCAAGAACATTTGCGGATTTAATCTCAATTATCCGCAAAGCCCCTAAAGGAGAGTGTTTTCCATTTAAGAATGGTGTACTCCAGACTTATAGCGACACTCCATTCCGTGGAAATCTCTACCTGAACAACTGCCCTGCTTTGATTTATTTTATCTCTGAATCAGGCGAAATCAGTTTTTCTTTTTGGAGAGATATTCCACCAAGAATCAGTTGGGAGCGATTTTCATTTAAGGGTACCGACAGTATCCAGAAAATGACAATCACCGCGAATACCTACGCGATCGCACCACAAATTGTTGCCTACCTTGACGAACTATTAGAATATGTAGAAAACGGAGGAATGCTATATGTTGAAACCATCTGATTTTATAATCACTAATTTTTCAGAGTTAGCCCAGGGACAAACCGCCCTGTGTGTGGGAGTTCGCCCTTACAAGGATTACAAAGATGGCATTGCCGGAGATATTGGCGGCTATAGCTATGACATTGTATTGCCGTTTCGGAAATACGAACATATTTCAATGAAGGTGCCCGGTTCTGCCTTGATTAATCCCGAACTGTTCAGCACCCCCAACGCCGTTGTACCCATTGAGCAGATTCAGGGTTTTTCTGCCCGTTGGTACAAAACCGCCAACATGACAGATTATTCGCTGTCATGTAAGGCTTCTGGTTTCACGATATCGAAGGAGGCAAAAGCATAATTGGAAAAGTGGTTAGAAAAATTCGACCGCTTGACCGATGGAGCCGTGGAGGGACTGAAAAAAGTCCCTTCACAGCTCCGTAATAACAAACGGTTGATATCGAAATTAATTTTATTTACTTTGATTCTAGGGTTGGGTCTGATGTCCGTTATCTGGGTTCTGACTGCATTTGTAAAAGCCATAGAATACCTCTATGGAATCTGGGTTGAGAACACGGAGTTGATTATCATACTCTTTGTTAGCCTGTGCATGCTCTTAGGTTCTATCACTTCGCAGATAAGTAAACACCGTGAAGAAAAAGAGCGCAGAAAACGGGAAGAACTGGCACGCCAGCAAAAGAATGCCTCTACACAATATGCCTACCTGCGTCTTTTCCTCTATAAGATTTTAGATGAAAGACTATGCACTTTAGTAGAGGTGGTGAAACCTGTTGCCCCCAACCTGCTGAATGCTGTCACCCCGATAACCATAGATGACAGGCACGCAATTATTTACTATAATTTTCAGCTTCATAAAACAAAGACCCTGCCGTTTTCACAAGGAACCGACTACGTTAGCAACCTAATTTCCTCTCATGTTATAGCGAAAACGCAAATAGAGGGAATAGAGGGAATCACGGCGCCTGTAGGGGATAGCCTTATTACTCCAGTGCATGTAGATTCCGTAAAAGACCTTGGTTCAACCGCTATTATCGTTTTAGTTTTGGACTGTGAAGCATACAGGGAATTAAAGGAACAGCAGGGGCATTCCTTGCAATCCCGTGAATTAGTTGAGCATATCTAGGAGGTGGCTTATGGTACTCGGATATAGCCTTGTAGATTGGGAAGAATACGGAATAAAGACCGCAATTCATACTGATATTTGCAAAAATCCCCATTCCCTGATTACGGGTAAATCTGGAAGCGGAAAGTCGCAGAGTTTTCTTTGGTATGCCTATCATATTTTACAGGAGCAGGAAAGCATTTTGTATCTGGCAGACTTTAAAGCTGGGAAGGAATATGCTCCCCTGAAAGGCTGTTCCGCTTATTCCTGTGCTGATAATGCTGTTTCTATGATATACGACTACTACAAGTTATATACGGAAATGCGACAGCACCAAAATCCCGAGATAGGTCATGTGACGCTTGCCATCGAGGAATGGTTCGGATTTTTGTGCTTCATGGAAAGCATAGACAAAAAGCAAAAGAATGATTTGATGGCGAAGGTCGGAGAAATTCTAGCATTAGGACGAGGGATTGGAAATGGAATTGGAATTTTTCTTCTTGTCCAAAGGGCGGACAGTTCAAACTTTTCCGCTGGATCACGCGAGCAATTTCAAAACCTTCTCTGCTTCGGGAGACTTAGCCGTGAACAACGTCTTATGCTGTTCGCCGGCGAAGATTTAGACAATACCCGGAACTATAAAACCGGTCAGGGAATCACTCTGATTGACGGGCAGGAAGGGGCTACAGAAATTATCGTCCCTTGGATTCCTGAACAAGATATACTGTTAAAACGTATACGCAACTATATGGACAAACAGCCTTCGTTACAGGAATTGCTACACCAGATACAGTCAACCGGCGGCGTTGCGGAGCATAAGCCATAGGTTGACCGGAGCAGGGGCGAAGCCCCTTGCTCCATACCGAAGTCGCATAGTATTACCACGACTTCGGTGTCAGTGTCAAAAATGTAAGAAATCCTTTAATATCAATGGTTCCGGCATATTCCCCGATTGTGTCGGCTCTGTGCCGGAACCTAGAAAGGAAGTACCATGACAACCAAAAAGAAAAACATTAATAATAATCGGCGTAGCCGAAAATACCAATTAACATTTAACAACCCGGAAAAGCACAAAAATTGTTCCCACCCGGCAATCAAGGAAACGCTGGGTAAATGGGAAAATACGGTTTACTGGTGTATGTGTGATGAAGTAGCAAAAGCACCACATACCCACTTGTTTATACAATTCAAGAATGCGGTTTATTTTTCCAGTATTAAGAAAAACTTTCCATCTGCACATATAGAAGAAGCGCAAGGAACGGCGGAAGAAAACCGGGCGTATATCCGCAAAGAAGGCAAGTGGGAAGATACGGAAAAGGGAACCACGAATTTAAAGGATACCTTTGAGGAATGGGGAACCATGCCGCAAACGGGACAGGGGCGAAGAAGCGATTTAGCCAACCTATACCAGATGATTAAGGACGGCTATTCCAATGTAGAGATTCTGGAAATCAATCCTGACAACCTCCTGAACCTACAGCACATTGATAAAGCACGTTTAGAGATACTTGCCAGCCGCTACAAGGCAGAACGGCGCATGAACCTAATAGTAACCTATGTGAGCGGTGCAACCGGCTTTGGAAAGTCAAGATATATCCTTGATAATCACGGCGATTCCAATGTATACCGGGTAACGGATTATAAGCACCCATTCGACACCTATTCCGGGGAAGATGTGATAGTCTTTGAAGAATTTAGAAGCGATCTGCCTATAGGCAATATGTTGAACTATCTTGATATCTACCCTCTGCAACTCCCTGCAAGGTACAACAACCGGCAGGCCTGCTATAACTTCGTGTATGTCGTTTCCAACTGGAAGTTAGAAGACCAGTATCATAATATCCGCTTGGAGCAGACAGAGACATGGAACGCCCTTATGCGGCGTATTCACAAGGTGAGGATATACACGGCTCCCGGTGAATGGCAGGAATATGACACTACTGATTATCTGCACGGATTCCAGCCGGTTGACAGGGCAGATACACCATTTAATAATTAAATCTGGCAGGCGTTGGGACTTCACAATATACGCTGATAAAACTACTACAAACCAATAAAACTATAACGAAAATAATCATACTTACAAATAATAAAATCATAAACCATATCAAAATTCAGTCTAACAATTCCCAAAATAAAACTTTGCTCCCTGCGCCTGTTGCAAGGCGGCGTATATGAATGACAACAAAAATACTTCGGAAATCTTCAATCTTTCTTTATTGAAAGAAGCACTTGACTGCGGTATAATCAGTACAGACAGTGTGCTTGATACGCTTATGTCAACAAAGAGAGAACAAGTCCGTAAAATACATAATTACGCCATCACACCGCCAGCAAAAGAAGGCGGACGGTGGCAGACCTGCTATAAAGGGTCAGACGGAAAAAGAAAGAATATCAAAGCACAAACGGAAGATGAATTATTGGATAAGTTGATTCCGATATACTTCCAAAATTCGCACATTGACAAAATGACCTTTTACGAACTGTATGAGGAATGGCTGGAATACAAACAAACCGTAACCAACAGCCCTAATACCACCAAGCGGCATAAACAGCATTACAGCAAATATTTTGAACCATCTGCCCTACACAATAAGAAAATCAAGAGGATAGATGAATTACTGCTGGAATCAGAATGTAACCGCATTGTAAGGGAGTTTAATCTCCCCCGTAAAGAGTGGGGCAACATCAAGACAATCTTAAACGGTATGTTTGAATATGCCATCAGGAAAAAATATCTGACTGAGAATCCCATGGACAAGGTTCAGATTCTTGTCAAGTTTAAGCAGGTAGTCAGAAAAACAGGTAAAACAGAAACTTATAATTCTGATGAACTGAATGACTTAAACCAGTATCTTGACCGCATGTATACAGAAACGCTTGATACCGCATTTCTGGCTGTCAAATTAAATTTCCTGCTTGGCTTACGTGTTGGGGAATTGGTTGCCCTGAAATGGGACGATTACATCAACATCAACCATCTGCATATTGTCCGTGAAGAAGTCAGAAATCAGGTTACAAACCAATATGAGGTAGTGGAACATACTAAGACGAACCGTGACAGATTCGTGGTTCTGGTTCCAAAGGCAATCAATATCCTGCAAAAGACCACGCGCACCGGCGATTACATTTTCATGAGGGACGGGGAACGGCTTACATCAAGGCAGATTGCCTATGTACTGGAAAAATATGCGGAGCGTCAGGGATTGTCTACTAAGTCCACGCATAAGATGAGGAAGACATTTGCCAGCAACCTAAACGCCAGCGGTGTTCCTCTGGATTGTATACGTGAATTGCTGGGACATAGCAACTTAAATACCACTCTTGGATATATCTACAATCCATTGACGGAGAAAGAAACCTATGACCTCATATCTAAGGCTTTGTAAGCTGTCTACAACTGTCTACAGCCTGAAAGACACACAAATATAGCGGAAGTCCTTATAAATCAAGGCTTCCGCTACCAATAAAAAGAGCGCGAGACGGGACTCGAACCATACCGCTATTTCTCTATCTGGACAGAATGAGAAGTGTCTACAACTGTCTACAACATTTTGGAGAACGTAAAAGGCTGAAACCCCTTATAAATCAAAGGAATTTCAGCCCATGCAAAGAGCGCGAGACGGGATATATTCCCGTTTCCTGCATTTTTCCGCAAGCTCTGGAATATCCAAAATGCCCGTATGGTCGTTGATAGCAAGGTCGATACGCTTCATCACGCCACCGTCTATAAGTGCGTCCATGAGAAAGTCATACCAGCTTCTTTGCTGTGCCAGCAGGTAACTTTCAAACTGCCTGCAACCACGCCCCTTTAACTCTAAAAGGACACCTTTTTCTTCGTCAGCCGACGTATAGATAAAGATGTCCCCTAAAGAGTAATGCTCCGTATAACTGTAACGCCCGTAATCTTCATGGAGCATATAGTTGATATTCAGTTTTAATATATCTTTGATGATGTGCTGTATATCCAGCGTGGGAAAACGAATTTTCACATAATCAAACAGCATGGTAAGCGGTGCTTCTGGATTGAACTTTGCCAGTTCTTTATGCAGAGTATTCAGAAGTTCCTTTGACGGCTTCATTTTTCCGCTTTCTATCTTGTTGAGATATTCTCTTGTGATACCAGACGCCACCGCCAGCCTGCCTTGTGAGATACCGTAAGCAATCCGTTTTTCCCGTAATTCTTTTATCCATTGTTCTTCATTCAGAACCATACCCCCAATCTGTCAAGTGTGAAGTTTTTTAAGGCGACTTCACAGCCGATTTTTGCTAGGAAACCATGCGATAAGCCTTATGTTTCCTGTGTTTTTCGTCTATTGTCTATTTGCAAACGTACCCCTCTGTTAGATACCGAGGGGTTTTACCTGCTGGCGTGGCTTACGCCACACCAGCAACGGCTAGTCCGTGCCGTCGCCTTTCGCTTCGCACGTCGCCGTCCCGTCCTGCCTTGCTTGTGCAAGAGAGCCGATAGTCTGCAAAAAATCATGTCCTTTCGGGACTAAAGGCGTGTAAAATTCACTGATGACGCTTGTTCCCACATCACAATAGCCACGCCCCTTGATACGCTTCTGAAAAAACTGCTTTTTCACATCTGAACCGAACAGCATACCGTAACCTAATTCGCTGATACGCCCAAGTCCCACACGGAAATTGAAGTTATCTCTGATACCGTCCGAGAAATACTTTGCGTCTGGACGCTGGCAGGCAACGATAAGGAAATAACCTGCTTGTCGTCCTAACATAACGATTTTCTTTAACTGGCTAAGTAGGCTCACACTTTCTTTTGTCCCCAGCATTTCAAAAAACGCCACATATTCATCAAAGATAAGAAAGCAGGGTGGCAGTCCCAGATAGGCGTAGTTTTCGCCCGTCTTATAGTTCGGGTGTCGCTTCATTTTCTCACTTCGCTGTACCATGCCCTCATAAAAGGCATTGACGCAATCAATCATTTCTTCTTTGGTGTGATACACATTTCCCATAACTGTCCCTAAGTCTGCAAGGTCAGCGTTCTTCGGGTCTAAGATGTAAAGGACAGCGTTGGTATGCAGTAGGGCTTCAATGAGCGTCAGCAGAAAATAGGTTTTACCGCCACCAGTCCCACCAGCAATCAGAGCGTGAGGGAGTGCGTCATATTCCCAGACAAGATTTTTCATCAGTCTAAGACAGCCGTTTTCTGCCCGTACTTCATCAATGGTAATGCGGTTCGCTATCATATCATAAAGCAGGGTATATTCGATATAGCCGTCATGCAGGGTCTTGTCGGTCAGCTCACAATACAAGCCACTTTCCAATTTATCCTCTAACCGTAAAAGCTGGTCTTGATATTTTCCCAGCGTAATTTCACAGCGGATATGAAGCAGTCCTTTTTCCATTTGATAATAAATCTTTGGAAACCAGACGATTTTTTCCCTTGATCTGCTTTGCAGGTCAGTAAAAAAACCGCTGTCTTGTACGGTATCGGCTTCATACCACTTATTTTCCAGTATCATTCTTGCCAGCTTTTGACGGTGCAGGAGCTTCTTGAAACTGTCGTAACAGAAGCGGTAATACAGAAAAGCGACCAATGCACAAACACCAGTCGCTATCAGTATGGTTATGAAGTTGTAAAGGGAAAGCGTAAAGCCATTGTCTAATAAGCTGAAATGTTCCCAGTCGGTACGCATGAGCTGTTTGCTATTCAGTAGCAGGAGAACTGCCACGAACACAAACAGAAGCGTCTCTATGGAAAAATGATAGACAAGGTGCTTGTCGCTGGCTCTGATACGGTGTCCTTTGTTCCAAATCATACGCATAAATCAATCACTCCTTTCTGGGTATGAAAAAAGCAGTCAATCATAAGACTAACTGCTTTGTGTGTAGGGATATAAAATTGTAAAACTAAGATTGCATTTCAGATATGGATTTGAACCCCCTCATAGCTGAATATACCATTCCCTTGTTTTAATTTCCCTTCATTTGACAAGTTGTGAAAAGCTGTCTCTATCTTGTCAATTATAGTAACTGGAATAGATAAATGATGATGTCCTGGCAAAATTCGACTTATCTTTAAAGATTGAATTTTTCTAACAGACTTCCAAAATTCTTGTGGGTTTGTTGATGGATAAAAAGCATCAAGGCAACCGCTATATATCAAATCGCCGGAATACAGATATTTTCTATCCGCTTCATAGAAACAACAATGTCCGGGAGAATGACCGGGCGTGTGAATAACTACCAACTTTCTGTTCCCTAAGTCAATACAATCTTCATCATGTAAAATCATTTGCGGAACCCCTTGAAAAATCTGATATTTCTCTACCTTAAAATCCGAGGGGAAATCACATGGATTGCACATAATATTGTTTTTTACCACTTGCAAAGGTATAGGGAATTTGACCGATAGCCATTCTTTTTCTGCTTCATGAACTGCAATAGACCGAAAATATTTATGTCCACCGATATGATCCCAATGAACATGAGTAGTGATTACTGTAACGGGCAGTTTCGTCAATCCATCAATAACCTCTCTGATGTTGGAAACACCTAAACCTGTATCAATCAGAATGGCTCTTTTTGTCCCACACAATAGATAACAATGTGTTTCTTCCCAGTGTTTGTATTCGCTGATGACGAATGTATCTTGGTCTATTTGTTCGACGGTAAACCAACTGTCCATATACTATTCTCACTCCCTAAAAATTTTAATTTGTCGCTTTCTTCATACCCATATTATAACAGTTCCGTATATCCTCTACAACGAAAATCTATTCAGCAAGTCTATTTTTTCGGTTGTCCCTGCGGTGTATGGTTCTGTGTATTGCCTGCGTTCTGGTTGCTTTTATTCTTCAATACAATATCCTCTGCCTTTACATACCAGTCCACATCTGCACCCGTATAGGTTTTTCGTGATACCGTATCGGCTACGGGATTGACAAGCTCCACAACTGCATTGTACGGAAATTCCCTTAACGGTACTTCTGGCGGTACAGACACGGGGATAATTCCACCATGCAGACTGCACTTCAAATCATAGATACGCTTTTTAAGCTGGGTACTCGGTGTCCCGTCCTCATTCTGTAAGAACACATCACGCACCGCTGTAAATTTTAATTCTCCAAATGTTTTCTCTTTGTCAATAACAAACCCGTTTGATAATCTCATAAATTCTTCACTCCTTTACTTTTCTTCAACTGCTACAATATCATCAGCAACTAACACATAATCGGTATGTCCCATATCCCCGATTGCGTAACCTCTGCCATATAACTTCGGATTGACAAGTTTTACTTTCTGCTCATACTTGAAATGCTTTTCGCCAGCCTGCACGGGAATTTCTACCACAACATTTTCGCCTTTCTGTACGTCAGAATAAAGGTTATAGCTTCGTCTGGCTAAGACCTTGCGGTTGTTTTTATCCCTTTCAAAGATAGGCTCGCTTTCGCCTGCAAATTCAAGAGTTCCAAAAGACTGTGCCATATCTGGCACGACATATTTCATTTCCATATTGTTTTACCTCGTTTCTTTCTATTTTTGATAAATTGATTGTGATTTCTTATTCTGGCGGTTTGGGAAGTACCAGCAATCCCACCGATAGTAAAGGGTAAAATCAATGCTTACGCACCCTTGACTATCCGTGTTCTTGCAGGTAAGTAGCAGACAATCCAGAATAAGCGGAAGTCTGCCGACACGGTATCGGCGGAGAACGTGATTTTTCTTTTCTCATACCGTTACCGCCTTATGATTTCTTCATTTTACGGCGTTTGCAGAAGAAGATACCTGCCAGTCCAGCACCAGAAGTCAAAAGAAGTGCAAGCAGTCCGTAAAGGTTTGTGCTATCGCCAGTTTTTGGACTGTCTGTTTTATGCGGTGTATCTGGTGTCTGTGGTGTTTCGGGTTTCTTTGGTTCTTCTGGGACTTTGGTTTTTTCCTTAAAGGTAATCGTCTGTCCCTTATCCTCAATATCCTTATGCTCGGTAACTTTCTTCGGCTCGTCTGGATTGCTTAAATCGTACAATTCTTCAAAAGTTACAAGCTGTTTGCCGTCAAGAGAAGTAGCGTCAAAGGTAAAGGCAACTTCCACTTTCATAGTTTCGCTGTCAGCAGTAAAAGTGTAATCACTTTCCACACGTTTTCCATTGATAAGAAGCTCTGCATTTTCTTCTTTCAACATCTGCCAGCCCACAAGTTTGTACTGTGTACCGACTTCTAAGCCCTCTAAGATTACGGTATCAACGATTGTAACCTCTTTTCCTGCAAGGATAGTCTTTTCGCCGTCTTTGCTGGTCGCTGTGGTATGAATAGAGATTTCTTTTTCGTATTCATCAGTCAGCGTTCCTAAATCAATCACAAGGTTATTTCTTGATACCACGATTTCAAAAGGTGGGATAAGTTCAAAGCCTTTGTTACTATCGCAACGCATTTCTTCAGTGATATAGGTATCATAAGGTAATGCCCCCTTGCTGTCGTCTGGTTCAGAAGTCCCAAACCACACACCGTCCTCACTGGTCTTGCCTGCGTTTGTATTGTGCTTATGAGAAGCCCAGTCAGCAGAAGTGGAGAATTGCCCGTTATCATCAGTTACCACAACATGATTTTCGCCAGTCGTCTTGCTTGTGATCCTAAAGGGAACATCAACAAGACGCTTGTGTGTACCTGCACCGATTTTTACACCCTCAATATCTCCACGCTTAATCTGATTATAGATAGAATGAGCTTCGTCGGTTAAGTCCACGATTTTTCCATTTTCTGTGATTGTAAAATCAATCGGTTTTGCACCGTCAGTTAAGTAACCGTCGGGAGCTTCACTTTCAACGATACGGAATTTTCCATAAGGTAAAAGGTCAGAAGAAGTAGAAGCGACACCCTCAATATCGGTATGGATTGTTTTTACCACTTCATTTTTCTTGTATAATTTGCCCTCAACCAATACCGCATTATCATTTAAGGAAATGATGTCAAAAGCAGTATCTTTCAAGGTAGCACTTCCTTGTGGCTTTGTATCGCCCGTTTCTAAATCTCGTTTCTGAATTTTCACACCACCACGGATAACCTTGTCTGATACAGAAAACTGGTTACTTCCAGTAAGTACGGCAAGGTCGCCGTCCTCTGTAATCTGTGTTACATATAAGCCTTTTATCTGTTCGGACTTATCGCCAGCCTGCATATATGCACCGTCTAACAAGTAGCCGTTTGGAGCTTTCGTTTCCTCAACGGTTAGCGTTCCAAGTGGAAGAACCGCCTTGCCGTCCTGCATATAGAAGCTATCGCCAGATACCTTGTATGCGTCCGCTAATTTTGTGATGTAGTGGGTTGTCCCGTCGCTGTCTGTTTCAGTGATTGTCTTTGTAGTCCATGTACGAGTAGCTTCGGCAGGGAGATTGTCTTTGTTATAGAAGCCAGCATAATACTTCCATGTAAATTCCGCACCTGCTAGAGAAGCGTTCCCCTGCGGATTGTCTTTCTGTGTTTCCATATCAATCTTGAAAAGCTCAATCAAAGTGTCCGTTACTTTTGGTATATCTGATACTTTCAAGGTCGCTGTCTTTCCAGCTTCAACCTTTAAGGAATATACAGTTTTATCTACTTTATATCCTGCTGGTGCGGATAATTCCTTGATATAAACTGTGCCAGCCTTTACCTCTACAACATCTGTATTTCCGTTTTCATCAGTCGTAAGGGTGGCAAGCTGTTTCGTGCAGTCCTTATCAGAAAAGACACCATAGGTCGCACCAGCGACAGAGTAATTCCCGTTACCGTCTGTAATGCTGGTATTACTGGAAGTCTTTTGCAGTTTCGCATTTCCGACATTCAGTTTCGCCCAGAATTGTCCCAATTCCTGCCCCTCGCCAGAGTAGATATAACCGCCACATTCATAGCGTCCTTTATTCTCTTTGACAAAGGCTTTTTCACCAGAGAAAACTTCGTCCTGCGTAGCTTTTGGAATTTCATCATAAGAAGCTCGCACGTTATCACATTGCCAGCCAAGATGTACGCTCAATCTCTGCCAGACTACACATTGTTCCAACAGATAGACTTGTTTGTAGTTCAGTTCCTTGTGAGCTTCACCATACTGTTTGACATACTCTAAGGATAACGCCACATCTGAAATCTGGTCAGCACTCATGCGTGAGCTTGCGTCAGCTCTGGTCTTGTAGCCGTTCTTAAAATCTGTATTGATGTCAATACAATAGGCAGTTTCGCCCTCGATTTTCATATAGCCCTCATTGAATGTCGAACCGATAGAACCGTCATTCATTACTTTTTCAATGATACCGACACGCTCTGCACTTTCCGTCCAGTATTGCTTGCTTTCTGCATGGACGGGTGTAGTCGGTAAAGCAGTAACGACAGTTGCAAGAGCTAAGAAGCCCGTACACAATCGTTTTAACATCTTTTTCATAAATCTAATGCTCCTTTCATTTTGGGTAATAAAATAGCCGTCCAATAAGAACGGCTGGAAATAGAAAAGGAACGTCATTTTAGGCGTTCCATAGTCTATAAGTTATTCAATTTTTTCTTGTTTCAATACTGATGTGCTGTACCATATCTTTGCATATCTAGGAAAACTTGCGTATCAAGGCTCATTCGTTAGTAGTAAATAAGTAGTAAATTGATGTGTTTGTTTCCTTGAAAATGCTGATAGATACTGTGTTTTAGCGGATAATCAGATTTTTATTGTGTTTTTAAAAAGAGAAAATATATCCAAATTTCAGTATGATAAAATGATAATAATAATCAATACTGATTATTGACTTTCCCAATCCCTGGATGCTATAATGTTCCTATAAGTTAGATACAACTAACTTATAATTTCCCTATAAATGAACCATATTACTTATGGATAAATTGGCAGAAAGGAGACATAAAAATTATGTCATTAATTGGAAAAGAAATCGGAGAGTTTAAAGTACAGAGTTTTGTAAATAATGAATTTAAAGAGGTAACGAAGGAGGATGTGCTGGGAAAATGGGCTGTATTTTTCTTCTATCCTGCGGACTTTACCTTTGTGTGCCCGACGGAGCTTGAGGACCTGGCGGACAAGTATGAGGACTTCAAGAAGATCGGATGCGAGATTTACAGCGTCTCCTGCGATACTCATTTCGTGCATAAGGCATGGCATGACGTATCGAAGACCATTAAGAAGATTCAGTATCCGATGCTGGCGGATCCGACCGGCACACTGGCCCGCGACTTTGATGTGATGATCGAAGCGGATGGTCTGGCGGAGCGCGGTTCCTTTATTGTCAATCCGGAAGGCAGGATCGTGGCCTATGAAGTGATCGCCGGAAATGTGGGCAGAAATGCCGATGAGCTCTTCCGCAGAGTACAGGCTTCCCAGTTCGTGGCGGAGCATGGCGACGAGGTTTGCCCGGCTAAATGGAAACCGGGTGCTGAGACGTTAAAGCCAAGCCTGAACCTGGTTGGGCTTCTGTAATATGACTGGGCAGTATGACGTCATCGTCGTGGGAGCGGGGCCGGCCGGATTATCGGCCGCCCTCTACGCGGCGAGGGCAAAATACCGGGTCCTCGTCCTGGAAAAGGAGAAAATGGGAGGACAGATTACCATTACATCGGAGATCGTCAATTATCCCGGCGTGGAGAAGACGAACGGCACCGAGCTGACGGAACAGATGAGAAGACAGGCGGAAGCCTTTGGCGCAGAATTTGCCATGGCGGAGGTTAAGGGGATCGATCTGGCCGGGGAGATCAAGACGGTGAAGACTGACAAGGGAGAGTACCAGGCTCCCGGCATCGTTCTGGCGGTGGGAGCCAATCCCAGAAAGCTGGGCTTTGCGGGCGAACGGGAATATCAGGGTCGCGGCGTTGCCTACTGTGCTACCTGTGACGGTGAATTTTTTACGGGAATGGATGTCTTCGTCATCGGCGGAGGATTTGCGGCGGCGGAAGAGGCTGTATTCCTGACGAAGTACGCGAGAAAGGTTACGATCATCGTCCGTGAGGAGGATTTCACCTGTGCGAAGGCCGTAGCGGACAAGGCGAAAAATCATGAGAAGATCGAGGTACACTACGAAACGGAGATTTTAGAGGCGGCTGGAGACGGACTGCTTCGGCGCGCTCGTTTTAAGGACAACGCATCCGGGAAGGAGTGGAGCTACGAAGCACCGGAAGGAACCTCCTTCGGGATTTTTGTATTTGCCGGATACGTCCCGGATACGAAATGGCTGAAGGGTCTGGTGGAGCTGGATGGACAGGGCTATATCATCACCGACCGGGACCAGAAGACGAGTGTGGATGGCGTCTACGCGGCCGGGGATGTCTGCGTAAAGAATTTGCGTCAGGTGGTGACCGCTGTCTCGGATGGAGCCGTGGCTGCGACTTCCCTGGAACGGTACGTTTCGGAGACATACGAAAAACCGGAGCTGGCCGGATGGAAAGCGGATATAGAAGAAAAGCGGACAAAGAATGTAGAACACACCTCTGTTTCTGACTTAAACGACGGTGTATTGATTACCGGGGAGATGAAATCCCAGCTTGCGGACTTATTTTCCGGGCTTCAGAATAGAATAGTCGTTGAGGGTGTCCTCGACGGCAGTCCCATGGCGGATGAAATGGAGCAGTTTCTTGAAGAACTCGGCGATATTTCGGATATGGTGGAATGCAGATCCCGCCGTGAATCGGATAAGGGCAAAGAGGATGAAGAGTATCCGGTGCTCCGCATCTTAAAGGAGAACGGAGATGAGACCGGGATTCGTTTCTATGCGGTTCCGGGCGGCCATGAGTTCAATTCTTTTGTTCTCGCAATCTATAACGCGGCCGGGCCGGGGCAGCCGATTACGGACGAAGAGAGAACCCGGATCGGGAAGCTGAAGGGACCGGTGAATATAAAGATTGCGGTCTCCCTGTCCTGTACCATGTGTCCGGCCACGGTTATGGCGGCGGGCAGAATCGCCGCGGAACATGATGGTGTGGAGGCGTGGGCCTTCGATCTGGCCCATTATCCGGAGATGAAAGAAAAGTATCAGATTATGAGTGTGCCGTGTACGATCATCAATGACAGGAAGGTGGTATTCGGCAGAAAAACAGTGGATGATCTGCTGACGGTTCTGGAGGAATCCTAAAAGGAACGGGCAGATGAAAGGAGAATGAATATGGACTATCTGGAAATAGAAAAGGTTATCGGACGGGAAATCATTGACTCAAGGGGAAATCCGACCGTGGAGGCAGAGGTATGGCTCGCTGACGGAACCATCGGAAGAGGCGCGGCGCCGAGCGGTGCATCTACCGGTGAATTTGAGGCTCTGGAGCTGAGAGATAAAGATAAGAAACGTTTTGGCGGAAAAGGCGTCAGGAAGGCTGTCGAAAATATCAATACGGTCATATCCGGTGTCCTGACAGGCATGGATGCGTCGGATATTTACGCGGTCGATCACGCCATGATCCAGGCGGACGGAACGAAGGACAAATCAAAGCTGGGCGCCAACAGCATTCTGGCGGTCTCCATCGCCTGCGCGCGGGCCGCGTCCATATCCATGGGAATCCCGTTATACCGTTTTCTGGGCGGAATCTCAGGAAACAGGCTTCCGGTGCCGATGATGAATATCTTAAACGGCGGCGCTCATGCGGCGAATACCGTTGATGTACAGGAATTCATGATTATGCCGGTCGGCGCTCCCACATTCCGTGAGGGACTCCGCTGGTGTACCGAGGTATTCCACTGTCTGGCGTCTATTTTAAAAGAGAAAGGCCTGGCTACCTCTGTCGGTGACGAGGGTGGTTTCGCTCCGGACTTAGGAAGCGACGAGGAAGCCATCGAGCTGATCTTAGAGGCGGTAAAACGCGCCGGATATGAACCGGGACACGATTTCGTTCTGGCTATGGATGCGGCTTCCAGTGAGTGGAAGAGCGGAAAAAAGGGCGAGTACCTGCTTCCGAAATGCAAGAAGCATTTTACTTCGGAGGAACTGATCGGACACTGGAAACAGCTCTGTGAGAAGTACCCGATCTGGTCCATCGAGGACGCTCTCGACGAGGAGGACTGGGAAGGCTGGAAGAAGCTGACGGCCTCTCTGGGCAGCAAAGTACAGCTGGTCGGCGACGACCTCTTCGTAACCAATACAGAGAGACTGAAGAAGGGAATCGATTCCGGATGCGGCAATTCCATTCTGATCAAGTTAAATCAGATCGGCTCCGTGTCGGAGACGTTAGAGGCTATCAAGATGGCTCATAAGGCCGGATATACGGCGATCGCTTCCCATCGTTCGGGTGAGACGGAGGACACGACCATTGCAGACCTTGCGGTGGCTCTTAATACGTGCCAGATTAAGACAGGCGCGCCCAGCAGAAGTGAGCGTGTGGCGAAGTATAACCAGCTTCTCAGAATTGAGGAAGAGCTGGGCGAGACGGCTGTTTACCCTGGAAGAAATGCATTCTGCATCAAACGGTAAAATGCGGCCAGTAAATTAAGAAAATAAAGAGAACGGCTGACAGAAGACATCTCCTGGTTCCTATAAAACGGAATGGAAGAGGCGGCTTCTGCCTGCCGTTCTTTTTATGGATCGTCCTGATGAATGCGGCTGAGTGAAGGCTGCATCTGCATTTCAATGTGACATTTGCCGCAGACTATGGTAAAATGAAAGGAAAATTGGTTGAAATACAGAAGTTGGAGGCACTATGGTCTGGATTTATCGCGCTTTTTTTGAACCGGGGACAGGGGGCAATAAGAGAGAGACTGAGCATGAGCAGGGACTTTTGCTCCTGCGGAGAGCCTTAAGGGAGCAGTATGGGATTGACGGTGGAGATGGCCGAAAGCCGGATCTGATTGAGGGAGCACACGGAAAGCCATACTTAAGGGAGTATCCGCAGATTCAGTTCAATATCAGCCACTGTATGGGACTGGCCGTGCTTGCCGTCGGGGATTGCTCCGTGGGAATCGACGTGGAATATGTGCGGCCGTACCGGGAGCCGCTTTTAAAGAGAGTGCTTTCTGAGGCGGAGCTCCGACAGATGGAGGCAGCGGGAGAAGCCGGGCGGGAGGAGCTGTTCTTCCGGTTCTGGACTCTGAAGGAGAGCTGCGTGAAAGCGATGGGATGCGGTATTACTGTGCCTCTGCAGGACATTTCCTTTCAAATTGGTGATGACGGGGGAATCACATGTGAAAAGACCGGATGGAAGTTCCGTCAGTGGATTCTGGCAGGGGGGTATGTGTTATCGGCCTGTGTATCGGGGGAAGGGGAAATTCGTCTGGCAGAACAGGAGGAACGGCCTTGAACGGTGAGAAAAAGGACTTGCGTTACAGCAGAACGGACAGGCTCCTGCAGGAGGCATTTTTAGAGCTTTTGAAGGCCAAATCCGTCGACCGGATTACGATCAGGGATTTGACGGAACGGGCGAGGATCAACCGCTGTACGTTCTACCATCATTACCAGGATATCTATGATCTGCTGGAACAGATCGAGGATGGGGTCATGGAGCACGTGCTGGAAATGATGCGGGGCTTCCATCCGAACCGGGAAGAGGATGTCAGCCGCCGTTATTTTGAGTGTTTCTGTCAGTATATCTATGAAAACCGGACCGTATACTGCGTGCTGACCAATGGCCAGGAAAGCCGGTTCATCAAAAAGCTTCTGAGGATGATCTCGGAATACATGGCGGGATTATCCGGGAAGGAGAATGACGGCGACAAGCTGAGCCGTGAGTACGCGGTTGCCTATTCCATCGGAGGAGTGGTGGGCGTCCTGCATAAGTGGATGAAAGAGGATTTTGAAAGCCCTCCCGAGGTGGTGGCCGGATTTATCAGCAGCGTATTTCTAAATGGGATGAAGGATATTCTGTGAGAATAGTAATAGAAGTCAGGAAAGAAGCGGTTTCGGGAATGATACTCCCGAAACCGCTTCTTTCAAGTATCTGCATTCACTCATACGCTGCAGAAGCGTTTGCCTTTTGTGACACGGCGTAATGTTCGATATAGTGCAGTGCGTCTCCTACCGTTGTAATCTCGAGTAAATCACTGATGTCCATCTCAATCTGAAAGTGCTCTTCGATGTCTCCGATCATCGCTATAAAATCCAGAGAGTCAAATTCTAAGTCTTCAACGAAGCGGGAATCTCTGGTGATGGATTCCGGGCTGACATCCACATACTGGGTGACGAGTTCCTTTAACTGCTTATACATATTCATTCCTCCCTGATTCGCCGCCGGAAACTGTCCGATGGTTTGAATTTGAGTCCAAGTTTAAGCAGATTTCCTTCAAATATCAAGCAACAGATTGGAGAAACTGTTGCTTAAACAACAGATTTGGGAAAGTGTTGCATATTGTCTCCTCAGAAAATGATCCTGACGTAGAGTAAAGAGTCTGACGAGCCGGACTCTCGCGCTGAAGTGCAGCTGCTTCAGCTGCCATACTTCCTTAGCGCGGAGCACTTTCCTATTACACAAAAAAGGGAACCGTCTGTTCCGGCTCCCCTGTGTTTTATTCCTGTTGACTGAGTACCTCTGCGTTGATGCCCATAATTTTCAGATATCCATCTTCCGCTAAGGAAAAGAAGAGACCGGGCGATCCGGATTCGCTGCCTACGAAGATGCCTGCCTGTGACGGTGTCAGACGATCGGGATCGACACCGGCGACCGCCTGAAGCATGGCGTCTGTAAAAATGTCGTCCTTCTGGGCCTTCAGACCGGCGGCATCTGCGACATCCAGCCCCTCCGTGTTGGCTTCTGTCGTCACGTAAACGGGATAGGCGCAGAGCCGGGCCAGCGCTTCGATATCGCGCTCCGAGAAAATATGCTGAATCTGTTCGGCAAAGCCTTTATAGTCCGATTCTTCCAGGGACGCAGCCCGGCTGCCGGGGACTTCGGCATTCGCTTCTGCTTGGCGGGGGCTGTCGGAGTCTGCGCTGTTGGCGTTATCGCCGCCGGAGCCGCTGCTGCCGGAGCTGCCGCTGCTGGAACTGCCGCTGTCGGAGCCGCCGCTGCCGCCGCCAGACTCTCCGGACCTCTCCTCGGACTGATTCTCCGCAGACATGCGCTGAGTCATCAGCTGTATCTTTTCGGCGGAAGCACTGCCGCTTCCGGCCTTCTTCACTTCCGACTCCCTTAGATCGATCGTCACCTCATCTCCGGCCAGCAGATCCCCCAGTTTCATTTCCGTCAGTTCTTCTGTGCCGAGGCCGTAATAGTATAACTGGGCGTGGGAGCAGTCGATAAAGCAGCGTTCCCCGAACAGGGAATCGCCGCTTGCGCCGCCATTATCCGCATCCTTTACGTAAAGTCCGTTCCGGCCTTCATCGGTTTCCAGAACAATGGCATTATTGCCGAGATAGAGCGGGTCTTCTTTAGGCTGGCAGCCCGTCAGGCACAGCAGGGCCGCGGCGGCCGCAGCGGCAGTCAGTAAGCGGATATTTATCATGGGGCAGATTCTCCTTTGTAATGACAGGTTTGATCAGTTTATCTGATCCGTTACCTTCATTTTAAGGTCTGTCCATACCGATGTCAACCGAAGGTTTTCGGGAGGACTGTTTTAATGGGAACCGGCTCTCTGAGATCATGAGCCCAGCCAGTGTCAGCACGATTCCGCATACGGACTGCCAGGTGATAACCTCATGCAGGAAGATTAAGGACGTGATCACCGTAATCACCGGAACCGCGTAAATGTAGACACTCGTCTTTACGGAGCCCAGAGCCCGTACCGCGAAGTTCCAGGTGACAAAGCAGAGCGCGGAAGCGCCGAATCCCAGGAAGAGAATATTGAGCGCGTTCTGCATCAGCATGAAACGAGCCGGAGCGATCCGGAAAGGCAGGAAGAACAGCGCCGGTACCATGAAGAGGAGGCCGTAGAAAAAGGTTCTGCGGGTGCTCTCGATGGTTCCGTACCCATAGCTTCCGATCTTTTTCGTGAGTATGGAGTAGGCCGCCCAGGTGATGGCCGCCGCCAGGGCCAGAAAATCTCCTTTGGGGCTCAGCTGTACACCGGTATCCTTCTGGAAGCTTAAGAGGGAGATTCCAAGCATGGCCGCCGCGAAGCCGGTTAAGAAACGGCGCCCGGGCTTTTCTCCCTTCATGAACAGCCAGTCGAAGAGGCTGGTGAAGAACGGGGCCACGGAGATGATAATGCTCACGTTGGCTGCCTGGGTCAGGGTCAGTGCGAAGTTTTCCATGAGGAAATAGAGGGTGACGCCGCAGAGGCCGGCCGCTGCGAAGAGCAGCTCCGCTTTTCTGTCTCCGGTATGGAGGAGGCGGGGGGCTGCGATCCACAGCGCTGCGTACCCGATAAAAAAGCGGAAAAACAGGATTTCCAGCGGTGTAAAGGATACCAGCAGAACCTTGGTTGAGATAAAGGTGGTTCCCCAGATGAAGATGGTGACGGCGGCCGCAAGATGGCCCGTCATGTTAGACTTTTCTGACATTTGTTTATTCCTCCGTGCCGGCGGTGGTGTCCCTGCCGGATTCTGTAAATATTTTCTGATACTGCTTCGGAGTCAGCCCTGTGAAATCCTTAAAAAAACGGGTGAAATGACTCTGGTCGGTGAAACCGGCCCTGGCGGCCGCGTCGATGGGAGGTACCGCCTGCTCTAACAGCTTCTTCGCCTCTTCTAAGCGGATGGACTGGAGATAGCGGTACGGGGATACTCCCGTCTGCTTTGTAAAGGTATGGAGCAGCCACGATTTGCTCAGATGAATCTGTTCGGTCAGCTCTTCCAGCGTGATATTTTCGGAATAATGTTCCTTTAGATATTCACACGTATCGGCGATGGCGCTGTCCAAAAAGACTCCGTTATGCTCTTCGTAAGGAGCGCTGTGCTCCTTAAGGATCTGCTCCAGCAGGAAAAAGAATGCTTCCTCTTTTTCAAAGGGGGACGCGTCGGTTACAATGGCATTGTAGACATCGGCCAGCGATGTGGTGATATCGCTGTGATAGACTACATTTACGGTGAATTGTGGGACAAATTCTTTTCCAGTGATGTCGGCGGCCGCTTTTTTCATGACAGGCACGGGTATGTTTAACGCCCTGTAGTCCAGCAGCTCTCCGTTCATGGGAGAACAGAAGTGATTGTCTTTGGGATTAAAGAGGATCAAATCCCCTCTCGACAGATCGTACTCGGATCCGCGGCACCACAGATGGCGGCAGCCGCCTTCTATAAAGCCGATGACGTAGCATTCGTGAAAATGATTGGGGAATTTCTGTACGATGCCGCTCAGCTGGTATGCCTCGATACCGAGACAGCTGTCGTAGAATATATGGCGTTGTTCCTGTGATGTTGTCATGGCGTGCTCCTTTCAAACTTTTTTGATTTTATCACAATAAAGTAAAAAAGTCTTGTATGATGTTGCAAATCTAGTACTGCACTGCATAAATTCCTTAACTTTACAGGTTTACTTATGAAATCCTGAAAAACTGGAAAGAATTCATTAGAAAGAGAGTGACAAAAGATTGAAAATTTGAGAGTAAACGGTAATATGGAGGAACTGCACATGAAGACCATGACAGATAATTTTATGATTTCTTTTTTACAGCGATTTGACGAGCACCCGTTTGATGTGAAGATCCATGGGAAAACCCATCATATCGGAAATGGAAATCCGACCTTTGTGGTGGATTTAAAAGAGGATATCGAGGGGAAAGAGCTTTTGACGAGCACCTCCCTGGCGCTGGGCGAGGCGTATATGAAGGGAAATTTAGAGGTGGAAGGGGATTTGTTCGAGGCTCTGGACTCATTTTTGGGACAGATGGACCGATTCTCCACAGACCGATCCAAATTAAAGAAGCTGATGTTTACCTCCCAGTCAAAGAAGAATCAGGAGAAGGAAGTCACCTCCCATTATGACATCGGCAATGATTTTTACAGCCTGTGGCTGGATGAGACCATGAGCTATTCCTGCGGTTACTTTAAACATGAGACCGACACCTTATACGAGGCGCAGTGCAATAAAGTGGAGCGTATCCTGGAAAAACTCTGTTTAAAGAAGGACATGACCCTGCTCGATATCGGATGCGGCTGGGGGTATCTGCTGATCCGGGCTGCGAAGGAGTACGGTGTAAAGGGGCTTGGAATCACCTTAAGCCACGAACAGCAGAAGGAATTCGAAGAGCGGATCGAAAAAGAGGGATTGACGGGACAGATTGAGGTAGCGCGGATGGATTACCGCGAGCTGGAGAAGAGCGGCAGACAGTTCGACCGGGTGGTCAGCGTCGGGATGCTGGAGCACGTAGGGCGGGCGAATTACGAGCTGTTCGTAAAAAATGTGGATTCCGTGTTAAAGCCGGGCGGGCTCCTTCTGCTTCATTATATCAGCGCGCTCAAAGAGTATCCGGGGGACCCGTGGATCAAGAAATATATCTTTCCGGGCGGCATGGTGCCCAGCCTTCGGGAAATAATCCATTTATTCGGCGACTACCGGTTCTACACCCTGGATGTGGAAAGCTTAAGACGCCACTACTATAAGACCCTGCGCTGCTGGGAACAAAACTTCAGCGGCCACAGGCAGGAGGTGGAGGAGAAGATGGGGACTGAGTTTGCGAGAATGTGGGAACTCTATTTAAGCTCCTGTGCCGCGACCTTCCACAACGGTATCATCGACCTTCATCAGATCCTTGTCTCCAAGGGCGTAAATAACGAGCTGCCCATGACAAGATGGTATTAACTGGAAATGAGGAATTCTCTCAAAAAAAGTGGTTGCATTTTTAGTTAGCATATGCTAATATATATTCAGTTAGCAAACACTAACTACATGTGAATATTCTATACATTAACCCTCTGGGTTTTCCTTCATTGACCCGTGAAGGAATCATGACTCCTATGAGAACCGCCTCTGTTACCGCATGACAGAGGCGGTTTTTCATGTCATAGTAAAAGGGGGATGCGCACTCCGTGCTAAGGAAATATGGCCGCTTTAGCGACCGCGCTCCGGCGCGCCAGTCCGGTTTACCGGACTCTTTATTCTGTCCTGCAATGATTTTTGCAGGCAGCGGAGTATTTGAATCTTGTGTATTGATATGCAGAAGAAATAATGATAAAATAGTGAAACAGTATGAGAAAGCAGGGATTGATTGCAGATTTCCGGAAAGGAACGGCAAGAAGGGATAGAACCAGAAAGGATGGAATACAGATGAAAAAGGTACTGATGATGATACAGGAATCGTGTCCTTACTGCCGGCAGGCACTTCGCATGATGGATGAACTGAAGGCGGAGCGGCCGGAGTTTCAGGCAGTCGAGGTGAAAATTGTGGATGAGAACAGGGAGAAGGCGTTTGCGGATTCCCTGGACTACTGGTATGTACCGACGTATTTCGTGGATGGAGTAAAGGTGCATGAGGGTGTGCCGACCGTAGACAAAGTGCGGAAGGTTTATGAGAGAGCGCTTGACCTGTGAGAGGAGGGCCGGGAAGCGGGGGAATTTGCTGCTGACTGAGTGATCGTATGGTATGATTCCCGTGGACATCGAGTGACTGGATAGAAAGGTACATAATTGTGACGTTATATGAGTAAAGGGAAGAAAAACTGGCTGATGATCCTGATTTATGCGGGACTTATAGCTATGTGCCTCGGCATCGTCTGGTTTGTGGGAAAGATCTCCTCACCGACAAAACCGGGCAGAGAAAGCAGCAGCGAGACGACGATGGTGCAGACCGGAGAATCGCAGGAAGAGGAACGTGAAGAGGAGGAGAGCGAGAGCGCGGAAGCGACGCCATCCGAGGCGGAGACACAGGAAGAAAGCAGGCAGCAGGACGAAAGCGGGAGATGGTACGGCGGCCGCACAGAGACGGTCCGGCCGGAGATAGAGGAAGAACTGCCGGTGGAAGAGTACCGGCCGCCTTCCATAGTAACGGTCTCTGATATCCATTATTTCGCCCCATCCATGACCGATTACGGCGAGGCGTTCGACGAGATGGTGAAACGGGACGATGGAAAGCTGGTTCCTTATATTTCCCAGCTGATGGATGTATTTACGGAAGAGATGACAGAGCTTATGCCCGATGCCGTGATTCTGAGCGGTGATTTAACATTGAACGGCGAGAAGGGGGCTCATGAGGCGCTTGCGGAAAAGCTGAAGGTGCTTGCGGACCAGGGCGTGCGGGTCCTCGTGATTCCGGGAAATCACGATATCAATAATCCCAACGCTGCCTCCTATTTCGGAGAAGTGAGGGAGGCGGCGGAATCGGTCAGCGCGGAGGAATTCCTGGACATTTACCATGAATTCGGATATGACCAGGCGATCAGCAGAGATGAGACCTCCTTAAGCTATATCTGTGAGCTTGACGAGAAAAACTGGCTGATGATGCTGGATTCCGCCCAGTATGAGCCGGTGAACCTGGTGGGAGGAAGAATACGGAGCACCACCGTCAAATGGATGGAGGAGCAGCTGGAAGCGGCGAAGGAACTGGGGATCTCGGTAATTCCCATAGCCCATCACAACCTGCTGAAGGAGAGTATTCTGTATCCTGTGGACTGCACCCTGGAAAACAGCGATGAGGTTATAAAACTGCTGGAACGGTACCGTGTGCCGGTCTTCATCAGCGGACACCTGCATCTGCAGCGGACCAAGAAATACAAGCCTGAGCCGGGAGAACCGGAGGATGCCTACCATATCAGTGAGATCGTGGCGGACTCCTTTGCCATTCCGCCCTGCCAGTACGGAATCCTGTCATGGGGAGACGGCGGGCAGCTTCGCTATACGACGAAGGAAGCGGATATGGAGCGTTACGCGGCGGCTCACGGCCTGACCGATGAAAACCTGCTGAATTTTAAGGAATACGGAACCGATTTTCTGGTGGGCGTGATAAGCCAGCAGATCTATAAGAAGATGAGCAGTCTGCCGGAGGAGCATATGCGCAAGATGGCGGAGCTGTACGGCCAGCTGAACCGTGATTACTGCGCCGGGACGCCCATCGACGTGAAAGAGATAAAATCAGATGAGGCATTCCGCTTATGGGAGCGTAACCTTCCGGACAGCCGGATGTTCGAGGAGATCGACGATATTCTGCGCGATACCAGGAAGGATCACAATACGTGGGATTTCCCGGGAGAATGGTAAAAACTTCCTTTACAAATTATTTCATATCGTGCTATAATGATGAAATAAAATTACATGCGTGACAGGAACGGAGGAAGAGGAGCCATGCAGGATCATATCAACGTTTCGGGAGTCCTGTGTTCTTCTTACGATACCTTTTTTGAGGCGGAAAAGAAGATTGCGGATTATATACTGGAGCACAAAAGTGAAATCATCGATATGACTGTCGCGGAGCTGGCTTTGGCAAGCGGAACCAGCGACGCGACGGTATCGCGTTTTTGCAGGCGCTGCGGATTTAACGGTTTTCATCATTTAAAGATTACTCTGGCGAAGGAGGTGGCGGAGGAACGCGGGAAATCCGTGGAGGTATCCAACGATATCAGCCGCGATAATATCGCGCAGTCCCTCCAGAATATCCTGGCCAACAAGGCGGCGGAGCTGACACAGACGGTGTCCATGATGGACCCGGTTCAGCTGGGAAAGATCCTGGAACTGATTGAACATGCCCGCACGGTGCAGCTGGTGGCTGTGGGGAATACGATTCCGGTCGCCTTAGACGGCGCCTTCAAGTTCAATCAACTGGGCATTCAGGCGGTATCGGGTACGATCTGGGAGACACAGATGGCGTTTACCTGCAATATGGGGCCGGAAGATGTGGTGATCATCATATCCAACTCCGGTTTTTCCAAACGGCTGATGACGCTCACCGCGGTGGCGAAGGAGAATCACTGCAAGATGATTGCGATCACCAACAACGCCGCCTCGCCGCTGGGTCAGGCCAGCGATTACCACATCACAACGGCGACCAGGGAGAAGCTGCTTTTGGGTGAGTTCTGCTTCTCACGGGTATCGGCCACTATGGTGGTCGAGATTCTCTATCTGTTTCTGGCTGTGAGCAAGAAGGATTCATACGACCATATCCGACGCCATGAGATCGCGATTTCCGAGGACAAGAATAACTGATCCGGCGAAACGGGATTATACGAAAAATATGGATATACCATCTATCTTTTCCAGCAGGCATTGAAAACAGGAGTGAGTGTCAGGGAGTATACGGTGAACATGCCGTACCGGACATTGGCTCCTGTTTTTTTCGTGGAAGGAAAATATTGTTCCCATGACAGGAAAATCCCGTCCTCATAAAAGGAAACAAACGATGATGCATGAAATCAGCAATTATTGGAAAAATACATAGTAAAAAAGTACAAAAAACACGCGGGGAAACAGGGAAAATGGAATGGAGATTTATGGAAATTGACGAAACTTTATAAGAAATAATATTTCTTGTGAAAATGTATTGACGAAAATACTAAATCATAATATAGTATAGCAGAGGGAAGAAATAAAATTTTATAATAATGAGGAGAGGTGACATATGATTTACACAGTGACATTTAATCCGGCTTTGGATTATGTAGTAAAAGTAAATCACTTCACGCTGGGAATGGTCAACAGAACCGTGCAGGAAGACATTTATTATGGGGGCAAGGGCATCAATGTATCGGCGGTACTGAAGACGCTGGGCTTTGGGAGTACCGCGCTCGGGTTTGTGGCTGGATTTACGGGAGACGAGATTGAACGGGGAGTGAAAAATCTGGGATTCCAGTCCGATTTTATCCGGGTGGAGAACGGTATGTCCAGAATCAACGTAAAGCTTAGATCGGAAGAGGAATCGGAGATCAACGGCACCGGTCCGGAGATTACCGGAGCGGATGTGGAAAAGCTTTTTGAAAAGCTTGAGAAGCTGAGGGCGGACGATGTCCTAGTCCTGTCGGGAAGCATCCCGCATTCCATCGACGACGGAATCTATGAGCGGATCATGGAGCGGTTAGACGGAAGGGGCATCCGCATCGTAGTGGATGCGACGAAGGATTTGCTGATGAATGTCCTTCCCTATCATCCATTTATGATTAAACCGAATAACCATGAGCTGGGCGAGATGTTCGGTACGGTGCCAAAGGATGAGGAGGAAATCATATATTACGCTAGACAGCTGCAGAAAAAGGGCGCGGTGAACGTGCTGGTCTCCATGGCGGGGGACGGAGCCGTCTTAATTGCTGAAAATGGAGCGGTATTTTCCATGGGAGTTCCAAAGGGAACGGTGAAGAATTCTGTGGGCGCCGGAGATTCCATGGTGGCGGGATTCATCGCCGGATATCTGGAAAATGGAAATTACGAGCACGCTTTAAGGCTTGGAAGTGCCTGCGGAAGCGCCAGCGCATTTTCCGAGGGGCTGGCCTGTAAGGAAGATATTTTGAAACTTTATGAGGAATTACGATAGGAGGGGTTTTTAGATGAGAATCACGGAATTATTGAAAAAAGAAAGTATCGAGCTCGGCGTAAAAGTCTCTGGCAAGGAAGAGGCCATTGATAAGCTGATCGGTCTGATGGCGGCTGGCGGAAGGCTGAACGACAGAGCCGGCTATAAAGAAGGCATTCTGGCCCGCGAGGCGCTGGGAAGCACTGCGGTAGGCGAGGGGATTGCGATTCCTCACGCCAAGGTGGCCGCGGTTAAGGAACCGGGACTGGCAGCCATGGTGGTGCCTGATGGCGTGGATTACGTAGCGTTTGACGGTTCGCTGGCCAATTTAATCTTCATGATTGCGGCGCCTGAGGGCGAAGCGGATGTTCATCTGGAAGCGCTGTCCCGTCTGTCCACGCTTCTTATGGATCCTGACTTTAAGAATGATTTGATCCATGCGGAGTCAAAAGAAGAATTTTTACAGCTGATCGACGACAAGGAATCCGAGCGCTATGAGAAGAAAGTGCGGAAAGAGGAGAAGATAGCGGAGGACGCGGCGCCTAAGGTCCAGGAGCCTTTAAAGAGCGCAGCCGGATACCGTGTCCTCGCAGTGACCGCGTGTCCTACCGGCATCGCCCACACCTTTATGGCGGCTGAGAATCTGGAGCAGCTGGGAAAGAAGCTTGGCATTCCTGTAAAATCGGAGACCAACGGAGCCGAGGGTGCGGCTAACGTTCTGACGAAGGAAGAGATCGCCGCTGCCGACGGAATCATCATCGCAGCAGACAAGAATGTGGATATGGCCCGTTTCGATGGTAAACACGTAGTGAAGGCCTCTGTCTCCGACGGAATTCAAAAAGGTGAGGAACTGATTAAAAAGGCTGTGAGCGGCGAAGCTCCCGTCTACCACCATACAGGTGCCGCTGCTTCAGAGGAGGGCGGAGAGAGCGAGGGCATCGGCCACACCATTTATAAGCATCTGATGAACGGCGTCTCCCATATGCTTCCGTTCGTGATCGGCGGCGGACTTTTAATCGCCCTGGCGTTCCTGTTCGATGATTATTCCATCAATCCGGCTAATTTTGGTAAGAATACACCGATAGCGGCCTATTTAAAGACGATCGGCGAGCAGGCATTTGGCATGATGCTTCCGGTTCTGGCCGGTTATATCGCCATGAGTATCGCGGACCGTCCCGGTCTGGCGGTTGGTTTCGTAGGCGGCATGGTGGCAAAGATGGGAGCCACGTTCATGAATCCGGCAGGCGGGGACGTGAACTCAGGATTTTTAGGCGCGCTTCTGGCTGGTTTTATCGGCGGTTATATTGTTGTCCTGTTAAAGAAAGTATTTAAAAAGCTTCCAAAATCTCTGGAAGGCATCAAACCGGTTCTCTTATATCCGCTGCTGGGCATTTTCCTGGTCGCGGTGGCAACAACATTTATCAATCCGTTTGTCGGTGCGATCAATGACGGTCTGACCCATTTCTTAAACGGCATGGGCGGCACCAGTAAGGTGATCCTCGGAGCCGTTGTCGGCGGCATGATGTCCGTAGACATGGGCGGCCCGGTCAATAAGGCGGCATACGTGTTCGGCACGGCGCAGCTGGCGGAAGGAAACTTCGATATTATGGCAGCGGTTATGGCGGGCGGCATGGTTCCTCCCATTGCGATCGCATTGTGCAGCACATTCTTTAAGAAGAAATTTACGGAGAAGGAACGCCAGTCCGGTCTGGTAAACTATATCATGGGCCTGTCCTTTATATCCGAGGGCGCCATACCGTTTGCGGCATCAGATCCTCTGCGCGTGATTCCGTCCTGTATCATCGGTTCGGCCGTGGCAGGCGGGCTTTCCATGGCGTTGAACTGTACGCTGCGCGCACCTCACGGCGGTATCTTCGTACTTCCGACGATCGGAAATCCGTTCGGCTATCTTGCCGCGGTTGTGATCGGATCGGTGGTCGGCTGTGTGATACTGGCGGCGCTTAAGAAGAATAAGGCTGGAGAGGAATAAGCCCGTTAAAAAATCGAAAAGGGAAAGATCAGTTGGGGAAAACACTGGTTTTTCCCTTTTCGATTACAATCTTGTCATCCGCGCAGCTCCCAAATGTTTCCCGTGCCATTTTGCCAGCAGGATGGTATAATTGACAGAAAAAGAGAGAATGCGGTACGTTCACATCAGGTGGGGATCGCATGGGAAGGCAGGAGGAAGATGGCTGAGTTCGAAGAAAACGGGAGCGGGTCCATTTGCAGCTTAAAGCAGTCCATCACAGGCAGTCCTTTCTGTTTTTTTGGTGGGATTAAGCGGAGAGACAGAGAAAGGAAATGAGAGAATGATAACAATAAAGCGAGTGAGCCTGGATATTCCGCGGGGACGCCGGATTCTGGCGGTCAGCGATATCCACGGCCATGTCCATTTTTTGAAAAAGGTGCTGGAAAAGGCGGGGTTCTGTGAGGATGACGAGCTGATAATCGATGGTGATATCATTGAAAAGGGACCGTATTCCTTAGAAACGCTCCGTTATGTCATGGAGCTTGATAAAAAACCTAACGTCCATGTGATTTCGGGGAATGTGGATTCATGGCAGCTGGAGCTGATTGGAAGCCGCGAACCAGAGCGGACAAGGGCACTGGCGGAATTTATACGAACGGCAAAGAAACGATGGGGAGGAAGTCTTTTTCTGGATTTCTGTGAGGAAATGGGGATCGGGCATCCGCAGACGGAAGCGGAGACAGCCGCTGCCAGGGAAAAGGTGATAGCCCACGGGCAGGCGGAACTGAAATTTTTATCAGAGCTGCCTTCCATCGTGGAAGCGGGCAATTTTATTTTTGTTCACAGCGGCCTTCCTGAGCGGTGGGAGGAGATGGATGGGCAGGAGGCCACTCCGGTTCTGAAGTTCGATGACTTTCGAAACAGGGGCGGAAGCTTCGACCGGTGCGTGGTGGCAGGCCATTGGCCCGTCTGTCTCTACCGCCATGAGGTGGCGGAATTCAACCCGTTTTTTGACCGGAACAAGAATATCATCAGTATCGACGGGGGCTGCGGCCTGAAGCGGGATGGACAGCTTAACTGCCTGATTATTCCGGATGCAGAGGGGACCATGGAAGAAGTCAGCTGGACCTCCTACGGGGGATTCCCGGAAATGACGGCTGTCGACAGCCAGCAGGAGAGGAAGGCCCGGATATCGGTCCAGTACACGGACAACCGTGTGGAACTTCTGCCAGGGCAGAGTCCGGGTGCGGGGCTGGTGCGCCTTCGCCACCTGACCACGGATACCGTGCTTGACGTACCGGAAGACTATTTATATGAGCGGGATGGGACGCTCCGGTGTGACGATTTCTGCGACTATCATATGGAAGTAAAGGCAGGAGAGCGGGTGGAACTGGTGGAGACTGGCGCCATGGGAAGCCTCATTAAGAAGAACGGGGTCAGCAGCTGGTACCACGGAAGGCTGGAGCCGGTATAGAATAGAGGAGAAAACAATATGAGCGAAGCTGGTAAGAAACAAACGGAAGGCGAAACCACGATCAGCGAAAACAGGGCACTGTCCGGCGTACCTGTGATGGAAAGGGAGGTAACCGCACTTCTGGAAGAGATATCCTCGTGCCCGGAAACGGCAGCGGTGGCAGTGGGCGGCTCCAGAGCCACGGGAAAGGCCGACAAGAAGTCGGATTACGATATCTATGTGTATGTGGAAATGGAGATAGCAAAAGAGCGGCGTAAGAGTATCCTGGAAAAGTACTGCGGCGTCATGGAGATCGGAAATCACTATTGGGAGTCAGAGGACAACTGCACGCTGAACAATGGTGTGGACATCGATATTATTTATCGGAAGCTTCAGGATTTCGAGGGAGATGTGGCAGCGGTTGTGGAGCAGTACCGGGCTTCCAACGGCTACACTACCTGTATGTGGCATAATCTTGCCACGTGCAGGATCCTGTATGACAGGGACGGAGCACTGGAAGCAATGAAGAAGCGTTTTGATGTCCCCTATCCGGAGGTGTTGAGGGCTGAAATCATTCGGAAGAACAGAGCCCTGCTAAGCGGCGTACTCCCGTCTTACGATGCACAGATACGGAAGGCAGCGTCCAGGAGAGACCTCGTCAGCATCAATCACAGGACGACGGAATTTCTGGCCAGCTACTTTGATATTCTATTTGCCATGAACAGGCAGACCCATCCGGGGGAGAAACGGCTCGTGAGTCTCTGCAAAGACAGATGCAAAAATTTGCCGGACCGGTTTGAGGAAAATCTGAACCATTTATTTTCCGTTATGTACGATCCTGACGGGGCTGTCAATGATGTGATCGCCTGTATGCTGACAGAACTGGACCAGGCTTTGCTGAAAGCAGAAAATGGGCAGCCGTAAATATAGACCACAGACGAATACGGGAAACTTAAAAATCCCGGGCGGCGCTGAATGCGTGCCCGGGATTAAACGTTCCTGTGTTCTTTTTTGCATATCCCATCTATTTTATGAGGTGAATTCCTTCATCTCTTCGATCTCTTTTTCCTGAGCATCGATGATGTTCTGGGCGAGAGTCCTGATCTCCTCGTAATTGGTGTACTCGAGGATGGATTTGGCCATGTCAACCGCCATCTGGTGATGCATGATCATGCCCTCAGCAAATGCATGATCGAGGCTGTCGGTGCCGGACTTACTCATGGAATGGTCGTGCTCCAGCATCTTGTCGTATTCGTCTAAATATGCGCTTTCCTGGTCTGCATCGTTATGGCCTTCCGCCTCATACTTTTTGATCAGATCCTTCATCTGCTGAATCTCTTCTGTCTGAGTGGTTTTGATGTTTTCGGCCAGTTTTTTCAGCTTTTCATTGCTTCCGCCGTATTCGAGGTAGCTGTCGGCCATATCGATGGCGGACTCATGATGAGGAATCATGCCGTTTAAAAAGTCGATGGATGCATTTCCTGTCTTGGGGATGTTCTCCATGTCATGCATCATGTCCATCATGATCTCATCCTGGCGCTGTAAGTAGCGGTTGGTGTCGTCGTCAGAGGCTGCATCACTGCCGCCGTGGCCGTTATGGTCCATACTGTTTTTACTTTCCGCCGAACCGGACGACTGTTCCGCGGTCTGGCTGCTGCTTTCCATCTCCGTCGGTGCGGGTGGAATCGGCGCCTTTTTTCTGCTTCCGGCCGCGGCAAAGGCGGCTATTGCAAGGATAACGATGGCGGCAATGATTCCAGTCGCCCAGTATTTCATATTTTTGTTCATAATCCCATTTCCTCCATTTCTTATCGGTAATCTTAGTATGAGGTAGTGATGGAAGGTTTATGCACGATGGAAAATCTAATCTTGTGCAGGAATGGATGCTCTGGTAAAATAAGGATAAAAAGGAGGCGTCTTCTATGCGAACCGAACAGGAAATGTATACAATGATAATCGATACGGCAAAGGCGGACGACCGCATTCTCGCCGTTTATATGAATGGATCCCGGGTGAATCCGGAGGCGGAAAGGGATATTTTTCAGGATTATGATATCGCCTTCGTCGTGAGGGAGACGGAAAGCTTTCGGAAGGACAGAACGTGGATCGACCGGTTTGGAGACCGCCTTTACATGCAGTATCCGGAGGAGAACGACGAGTTTCCCTCGGATGTGGAAAACTGCTACGGATGGCTTATGCAGTTTGCCGATGGAAACCGCCTCGACCTTCATGTACAGACGCTTTCCTACTCCCTGCAGATGATGGAGGAGGACCGGATGTTCCGGATTTTGTATGATAAGGCTGGCTGTCTGGCTGAAGCGCCGGAACCGACGGCGGAGCAATACCGGGTGAAACGGCCGGAGGAGAGCCAGTTTCTCTTTGTATGCAATGAATTCTGGTGGTGCCTGAACAATGTAGCGAAGGGACTGTGGAGAAAAGAGGTGCCGTATGCGCAGGACATAGTGAACCTCCATGTGCGCCCCCAGCTCATTACGCTTCTGTCCTGGAAGGCCGGGATTCAGACGAATTTTACATGCAGTGCGGGGAAATCCGGAAAGTATCTGTACCGCAGCTTATCACAGGAGGACTGGGACCGGCTGATCCGGACGTACGCGGGCGGCAGGCTGGATGAGATGTGGGAGGCGGCCGATACCATGTGCGTGCTGTTTCATGAGACTGCTCTTACGGTGGCAGAACAGTTGGGATTGCGGTACGATGTGAAGGAAGCGGAGGCGAGCCTGGGGTTTTTCCGTCATGTAAAGGGACTGCCGGAGGATGCGAAAGAGGTTTTGTGAGTTTGTAAGTTTTATAGGATTACAAGTGATTTTCCGCTGCTGAATAAGGATTTTGGCTGATCTGAAATTATAATCAGAGCGGAAAATCTTTCTGCTTTTTAACATTGATATAATGATTATAGAGCCTGGCAGATATCAATGTTCACGATATCAAAGAATCGTTTTATATTTCTTGCAATTTCTAACCATATATGGTAACCTGTAACATACAACCAACAAGGCTGCCGGTTTATTCAAATGATTCAAAATATTTTCGTTTATTCTTAGTAACGGCATATCGCCGGAGCAATTCCAAAAAGTAAAATTTAATAAAGTAAGTTATAACGGCAGATTGCGTAAAATTGGCTCCTGTACTTGTATTTTACACAGTATTTTTATATAATCATACTGAAGGCCCCATAGCCTCTCTGCGTTGTAAAAGGAACAGGAGGTGTGCATATGGGGAAAAGAGATATTGCATTAGCCAGGTATTTTGAAGACGAGGACCGGTATGCGGATTTGATTAATGGTTTTGTGTTTCGTGGCGAACCAGTCATATCCGGCGAGAATATTTTAGATAAAAATACTCGGATAACAGGTTTTGTAGTAATAGCGTTGGAACATCAGGATCAGATTCACTACAGTATGCCAGTGCGTGTAATGCTTGAGGACGCAGCCGGATATGATGAGCAGATGAGGAGAATCCAGAAGAAGAACCAAAAGGTTAAGGGGCTGGATAAGGGGGAGTTTCTCGGCAGTTTCAGGAAGGAAGACAGGTTAAACGCTGTTTTTACCATTGTTCTGTACTATGGTGAGAAAACATGGGATGGTGCAAAGGACCTTTATTCGCTTATTAATTTCGATGAAGTTCCGGAAATGCTGAAAGATCTGTTTAACAACTATCGTCTGCATGTTCTGGAGGTCAGACGTTTTAAAGATATCGACCAGTTTAACACTGATTTGAGGGAAGTATTCGGATTTATTGGCTTTTCCGGAGATAAAACTGCGGTACGTAATTATGTCGCAGAAAATCAGGACAGCTTTGAACAGCTGAGCGAAGATGCCTATGATGTAATTGCTGTCATGGCTCATTCGAAAGAACTGGAAGACGTAAAGGAAAGGTACAGAGAGAAAGGCGGGAAGATTAATATGTGTGAAGCCATACGGGGAATGATTGAAGACGGCAGACTTGAGGGAAGGCGTGAAGGTGAATTAAAGGCAAAGCAGATTGTTGCCAGAAATATGTATTTACGTGGAATGTCAGAGGAGGATACGTCCGGCCTGTGTGAGGAAGATATAGAACTGGTAAGACAATGGTTCCATAAGTGGAGAAAACAGGACACGCGGTAACGCAGAGGATTAAATTTGTCAGTAAGGAGGCATAAATTATGAAAACATATAACTGGGGAATCATAGGAACCGGATTAATAGCGCGGGAGATGGCGTCGGCCCTGACTGCGTGCCGCGGCGCCGTCTATGGTGTCTGTGGAACGAGCAGAGAGAAGGCGGAGTGTTTTGCGGCGGATAACGGAGTTCTGCACGCGTTCGCGGACGCAGATGCACTGCTTTCGGATGAAAATGTGGACATTATATACATAGCAACGCCTCACAACATGCATTTTGAATTCATCAGGCGGTCGGTCCTGGCTGGAAAACATGTTCTCTGCGAGAAGGCCATTACGGTGTCGTCCGCGGAGATGGAGGAAGCGGCTGCGCTGGCTGAGGAAAAGGGTGTGGTGGTAATGGAGGCCATGACGATTTTTCATATGCCTCTCTATAAAAAGCTTAAGGAGATCGTAGCTTCGGGGGCGATCGGGCCAGTGAAGACGATTTCCGTCAATTTTGGAAGCTGTAAGCCTTACGATGTGACCAGCCGGTTCTTTTGTAAAGACCTGGCCGGGGGAGCGCTTCTCGATATCGGAACGTACGCCGTGTCCTTTGCCAGGTATTTTCTGGATGAGAGACCGGATACCGTTCTGTCAGCCGTGAAGCGTTTCGAGACCGGAGTGGACGAACAGTCCGGAATTGTGTTCATGGGCGAGAACGGACAGATGGCGGTTATCACGCTCTCCATGAGGGCCAAGCAGCCAAAACGCGGCGTGGTAGCCGGAGAACTGGGATATATCGAGGTCGCGGAGTATCCGAGGGCGGACCGCGCTGCCATCGTCTATACGGCAGACGGACGGAGAGAGGAGATCGCCTGCGGCAACAGCAAGAAGGCGCTGGAATACGAGGTGGAGGATATGGAAAAAGCCGTGTCAGAGCACCTTGTGTCAGAGAGCATGGCCCTTTCCAGAGATGTTATGTGGCTTTTAAGCGGTGTGCAGAAGCAGTGGGAAGAGCAGGACGAACAGGCTGGAACACAGAAGTAAGGACAGAATATGGAGGACAAAATCATGTATCAGTGTTGTATTTTTGATTTGGATGGAACGATTATCAATACACTGCATTCTTTAAAGAAGACGGTGAATGAGACGATAAAACAGTTTGGCTACGGCCCTATTGATGAGTATCACGTCAGGTATTTCGTGGGAGACGGTTATAAGAAGCTGGTGGAACGGACACTGGTTTACTGTGGGGACACAGAGCTTACGCACTACGAGGAAGCGCTGACGGTCTACGACGAGATGTTCAAGAAATACTGCTTATATCAGATGGAACCGTATGCAGGGATGCCGGATTTTTTAAAGATGCTGAAGGAAAAGGGAATCAGGATCGCGGTGGTGACAAACAAAGCCCATGACCGAGCCGTTGAGTGTGTGGAGACCGTCTATGGTCCTGGCTTTTTCGATAAGATAACCGGGGAGGGAAAGGGCATGAAGTGTAAGCCGGACCCCGAGGGCGCCCTTAAGACGGCGGAGGAATTCCATGTGGAGCCGTCGGAATGCCTCTACTTTGGAGATACGAACACCGACATGAAGACGGGAATCAACGCAGGTATGGACACCGTAGGTGTGCTGTGGGGATTCCGGGACAGGGAAGAGCTGGAAGCCTTTAAGCCGAAATACATCATCAGCCATCCGGATGAAATCAGATCCCTGTTTAACGAAACAAGCGAGAATTCTCCCGCCTTTGCAGGGGAATGATGAAACAAATAAACAATGAATAAAATTAAAAAAAGACAGGAAACTAAAGAGAGATGCTCTGAGCTGAAAGAGAGGTCTCTCTTTTTTGCTGCATAGGGAAGCTCTTTCTGTGCAGCAAAAAGTCCCGGGGACGGCGCGTTACGCTTTACCGGGCGTCCTGCTCCGGTGCAAGAGCCTGGCCAGCCGGCTCAGAAACGATATTTTACGGGATAACTCATCAATCCAAGGAGGAAACATGGCAAAGCACTGGAAATGGGGATTTGTGATACTGGCCGCTGTATGGGCCGCACTTTTCGGAAACATGCTGGGGTATGCCTGGAATGTGACGCATCGGGAGGAGCCAATACCTGAAGTGCCAATGGAACAGATCCAGAATACGAATATAAGCGAGGTGGCCCAGGAGACGATGGACCGGTTCTGGACGGTGGCTGTGTTTGGGGTGGATTCCAGGGAAGGAAAGCTTGGAAAAGGCACGCGGTCCGATATGGAGATGGTATTAAATATCAATCTGGAGACTGGAGAAATCCGAATGGTGTCGGTTTACCGGGACACCTACGTTAAGATTGATGAAAAGAATAAATACGATAAGATCAATCAGGCCTATTTTGAAGGCGGTCCGGCTCAGGCCATATGGGCGCTGAGCGAAAATATGGACTTAAATATCGACGATTACGTTTCCTTCAGCTGGAAGGCCGTGGCAGATGCGATTAACCTGTTAGGAGGGATTGACGTGGAGATCAGTCCGGAGGAGTTTAAGGTCATCAATGGCTTTATTACAGAGACCGTGGAGTCCACAGGAGTCGGTTCCCACCATTTGAAGAAGGCGGGAATGAACCATTTGGATGGGGTGCAGGCCGTAGCGTATGCAAGGCTGCGGAAGATGGATACGGATTTTATGAGGACAAAACGGCAGCGGCTGGTGGCGGAGCTGGTGCTGGAGAAGTTAAAGCAGGCAGATTTGGGAACTGTGCGTCAGCTGGCATTTTCCATACTCCCTTCCGTGTCCTCCAGCGTGGGGATGAAGAATATTCTCTCCCTGGCGGGCACTGTGTCGAAATTCCATTTAACGGAGACCGAGGGCTTCCCATTTGAACTGAAGGATGCACTGGTGGGAAAGAAGGACTGCGTCATACCGGTCACTCTGAGAGACAATGTAATCCGTCTTCATCAGTTTTTATTTGACGAGGAGGACTATGTGCCGTCGCAGCAGGTGGAGGAGATCAGTGAGCAGATCGAGCTTCACACCAAAAAAAAGTAAGTGTTCAGCTTCCGCAAAAGCCATAAAAAGTAAAAAAACACTTGAAAAAACAGTTAGCATATGCTAATCTATATGAAGTTAGCAACAACTAACTTATGGCTTTCAAAAATCTGGATAGATAAAATAAGTTTACTCCGGGGATAATGAGAAAGCGGAAGGAGTGAAACGGATGTCAACAGACGCAATTATGTCATATATTTCAGAGTGCAGCCACGCAGGAAGGCTGGAGTTTCAGGTTTCCATCCAGTGCGCCCCCGTATTAAAGGGAATTAAGGCGTCTAATCTTGTGACCATGGCAAAGGGATCGCTGCAGACCGTAAGAAGCGCCCTTGCAGGCACAGAAATTACTGCGGTCATGCTGGCAGCCGGTGACAGGACAGAGGTTCTGTTTCTGTACCGCTTCCCCATGCTGAAAGCACTTCTGGCAAATAAGGAAATAAGAAAATTTTTAAAATCCTGCGGATATGTGCAGTTTGATCTGGCTTCCATTCTTATGGGATTAAAACGCAAATATACCGCGTATCTGGCCGGCAGCGGAGAATTTCCACACGAACTGGGCGTTCTGCTGGAATATCCGGTCGAGGATGTCAAGGATTTTATCCGTTACAGCGGAGAAAAATTCCTGTTTACCGGTTACTGGAAAGTATATCACAATCCTGCGCAGGCCAGACTTAAATTTACCCGGTATGACCGGGCGAGAGAGGCCGCCATGCAGCAGATCATAAATGGAAGCCGCCTGTATGAAGTGGCGGTAAGAAAAGGAGAATAAAACATGAGCGATATTTATGTAGTATATTTTAGTTCAACAGGAAATACAGAGGAAATGGCAAAGCACGTTGCAGACGGAATCGAGAGAAAGGGTGGAAACCCGATACTTACAGAGATTGGAAGCGCAGATCCGGATCACTTAAAGGAGGCTTCCGCCTTTGCACTCGGCTGTCCTGCCTGCGGCGCAGAGGAGTTAGATGAGAGCATGGAGTCCTTAATCGAGGAGATATCCGGTTCTCTGGAAGGCAAGCACGTCGGGCTGTTCGGCTCCTACGGATGGGGCGGCGGCGACTGGATGCGCGAGTGGGAGAAGCGCATGGCGGAGCGCGGCGCGAAGATCGTCGGCGGTGAGGGCGTCATCGCTCTGGAATCCCCGGACGGAGACGCGGAGAAGCAGCTTAAGAACCTGGGTGAAGCGCTGGCGGAGCTTGGCGCTCAGGCTTAACCTGAGATTAAGATTAATGCCGCCGGACTTAATAGTTGGCCGGCAGGAATTGTTTCAAATAATTCCTGCCGGCCATTTTTTTTAGGAGCATTTGGCAGTGCTTCCTACGGTGTATTTGGCTCCAGCACCACGAATGACTGCGGTTCCAGAACGATTTGTCCGTTCTCCCATCTGCCGCTGCCGATGGAGTAGATGGCAGACTTCTGACCATCAGAAGGTACTGTGACTGTCTCGCCTGACGGATTGACCGCAATGGTCAGTGCGCCGCGGCGGTATACGAAGGGCATCGCTCCCTTTTTAGCATAGAGCGGCTCAAATTCCGCGTCGGCCTGTAAATCTGCCTGATCATGGCGCAGGGCCAGCAGGGCTTTTACGGTGTGGAGCAGGGAATCCGGATTGGATTCCTGATTTTCCACGGTGGGCGCGTCGGAGGCTTCATCAACTGGGAGATAGAGGCTGTCTTTATCCGCATCGGAGAAGCCCGCATTTTTTCCGCTGTTCCACTGCATCGGTGTGCGGGAACCGGTTCGGAAGTAGCCGCCTTCCTTTGTCGCCAGCTCTAAATAGCGCATTCCGATCTCATCGCCGTAATAGAGATAGGGAACGCCCGGCATGGTAAAAATGAACGCAAAGGCCAGCTTCAGCTCAGTCTCATCCAGATTATAGCGGGGACGGAGTGTGTCGTGATTGCAGGTCAAAAGACAGAAGTAACCGTCCTCCTTCGAAGCTTCATATTTGGGCAGGTAATCGTCTAAGAACCTTGTAATATCTCCGTGGCTGTCCTTTTTGAAGAAGCTGTGGTCCTCCTGGCTCTCATAGTCGCGCATCAGGGTGCTGTAACCATTGCCGCGTCCATTTAAGAAGAAATCCATGTGGAAGCCTGCCTTCAGCGCGAGCCGCGGATTGCCCCATTCGGAGACCATGGCGGCTTCCGGATAGTCGCTGTCCAGCATTTCCCTGACATCTCGCCAGATGGCACAGGTGCCGGTCTTTTCCTCATCGTCGTTCTTCACCAGGGAGGCGGCCATGTCCACACGGAAACCGTCACACCCCCGGTCGAGCCAGAAACGCATGACGTCCTTCATGGCCTCTCTGGTGGCGGTACAGTCCGGATGATCGGTGGGGAGCTGCCACGGCTCCTTCGGATCTAAGAAGCCGTAGTTTAAGGCCGGCTGGCATTTAAAAAAGTTGAGTACATAGACGCCGCTGCGTTCGCTCTCTCCGCCGATATACGGAAAGCCCTTGGCGCCCTCGAAACAGTGATTGGTCCAGATGTAGCGGTTGGAGTATTCGTTGGTCTCCGCCTTCTGGCTCATGGTAAACCACTCGTGTTCCTCGGAGGTGTGGCCGGGAACGAGGTCCAGCAGCACGCGTATGCCCCTTTTGTGGGCCTCCTCAAACAGATGGTACAGATCTTCGTTGGTCCCGTAGCGGGGGGCTGCCTTCTTATAATCCCATACATCGTAGCCCGCGTCCTTAAAGGGGGAGTCGAAACAGGGATTGATCCAAAGGGCATTGCAGCCCAAGTCCCTTATGTAGTCCAGCTTCCCGGTGATTCCCTGAAAATCACCGATCCCATCCCCGTTGGTATCCTGAAATGACTGGGGATAAATTTCGTAAAATACTGCGTCTTTTAACCATTGCGGCATGACCATTTCCTCCTTTTAATGTAACAGCTCAGATGGCTCATTCATAATTCCTGTTTACGATGCTATTGACATCTGCTATATTGATAATATACTATAAAAAAGAAAGGAAATCTTGCAAAATAATACCGGATAGTAACACAATTCTATGATAATGGGGAGGATAAATGGAAATGGAGAGAACGGGGCTTAAGACTGGGAGCACAGGCGGCCGGATGCCGGACTATAAAGAGAAGACAAATCACGGGGATGCGCTGATGCCGGTCCGCTATTACCACTGTTCCGTGCCGAATTCGTACAGAAATCTCTCCCTGCACTGGCATGAGGAGATGGAGATCACCCTGATCCGGTCGGGGGCCATCTATTACGATATCGATTTTGAGACATTTTCGGTGGAGGAAGGGGATCTGCTTCTGATTTCTCCTCACATGCTCCATTCTGCCCATGAGATGCCGGGAAAGGACATGGTGTCGGACAGCCTCGTGTTTCATCTCGACTTCCTGGGCTACCAGGTTCCGGATGCCTGTACCCTGAAGTTCTTAAACCCGGTCCAGTCCGGGAAGCTGCGTTTTCTTCCGGTCGTGAAGCCGGGGACAGCTGGCTATGAGGAGATGAAGGCGTGTTTTGTCCTTCTCTTAAAATGCTTTAATGAGAAGCAGTATGGGTACGAGCTGTACACGAAGGAACTGCTCATGCGGTTTTTCCGCCTGCTGTACCAGTACGGATGTGCGGCGAAGCACGAGGGAAGCAACGGAGAATCCGGCGCCGAGGAGAAGTTAAAAGAGGTTCTTTCGTATATTCAGTCAAATTACAGGGAAACGTTATCCATAGAGGAGCTGGCATCGGTCTGCCATTTCAGCCAGACTCATTTTATGAATTTCTTTAAGCGGTATGCAGGCATGACCTGCATAGAGTATATCAACCATTACCGGATCACCAGGGCGGCGGCCGATTTGGTGGAGACGGAACGGCAGGTGATGGATATTGCGCTGGAAAATGGCTTCCGGAACATTTCTTATTTTAATAAGGTATTTAAGGAACGGTTCGGAGTGACGCCGGGGAGCTACCGGAAAAACAGCCTGGAAAACCTTTCCCTGTCCTGTAAAATGTGATATACTATGCAGATGGAATCAGATAGGAGACGTAATGAATGAAGAAAAATAGAAGAATCCCGCGGAAGTTCTGCATCGGAACCGTGATTCTGGCTATGATTTTAACGGGATGTGCCGGGCGGCAGATTCCTTCAGCGGAGCCGGAAGCAGAGGGCGGGAAGCTGAATGTGGTGACAACGCTGTTTCCTTACTACGATTTTACCAGGCAGATTGCCGGTGAACATATTAACCTGACCATGGTGGTTCCGGCAGGCATGGACAGCCATTCCTTCGAGCCGACGCCGGCCGACATGATCACGATTCAGAACGCCGATGTGCTGATCTGCAACGGCGGAGCCATGGAACACTGGCTGGAGCGGGTCCTATCGGCGGTCGATACCTCCCACATGGCTGTCATGACGGGGATGGATTACGTGGATACCGTTCAGGAGGAGATTGTGGAAGGCATGGAAGAGGAGGCGCATGGCCACGACCACGACCATAGCGTTGACCACGACCACAGCCACGATGACCTTTACAGCCATGATCTGTATGACGACGACGGCCATGGAGAAGAGATCGAATACGACGAACATATCTGGACCTCGCCTGTGAACGCCATGAAGCTGGTGAAGGGCATCGAAGAGACCCTGGCTTTAGCAGATCCCGGGAACCGGGCGGCCTATGAAGCGAATGCGGAGAGCTATCTGTTGAAGCTTGAGAAGCTGGATCAGGAGTTTCGTGACGTGACAGCCAATGAAAAGAGGAACATGATAATCGTGGGGGATAAGTTCCCTTACCGTTATTTTGCGGATGAGTATGGTTTGCGCTACAGGGCTGCATTTTCCGGATGCAGTACGGATACGGAGCCAAGCGCCAAAACCATCGCTTACCTCATCGATAAGATGAAGACAGAACAGATTCCGGTCATCTACTATCCGGAGCTGACCAGCCACCGGGTGGCGGAGATCATCTCCGAGGAAACGGGCGCAGAACCGCTCTTACTGCATTCCTGTCACAATGTGACCAGGAGGGAATTTGACAGCGGCGTGACCTACTTAGACTTAATGGAACAGAATGTGATTAATTTGAAAAAAGGACTGGAATAGATGAATTCATTGATACAATGCAGCCATGCGGATTTCGGCTATGAAAACCAGGATGCCGTGGTGGACGTCACCATGGAGGTGAATCCTGGTGATTACGTCTGCATCGTCGGAGAGAACGGTTCCGGAAAGAGCACCCTGATGAAGGGAATGCTGGGACTCTTAAAGCCGACGAAGGGCACCATATCCGTGTCGGATGAACTGAAAAAGAGCGGGATCGGTTATCTCCCGCAGCAGACGGCGGCGCAGAAGGATTTCCCGGCTACGGTCGGGGAGGTCGTACTGTCCGGCTGTTTGAGCAGGCGCGGAAACAAGCCTTTCTATTCAGGAAAGGAAAAGGCGCTGGCGGAAAAGAACATGGAGCGGCTGGGAATCGCAGAGCTGGCAGGCCAGTGCTACCGCGACTTATCGGGCGGACAGCAGCAGCGGACCCTGATTGCCCGGGCCCTGTGCGCCACGGACAAGCTGCTGATCCTGGATGAGCCGATTACGGGCCTGGACCCTTCGGCAATCCTGGAATTTTACGAGATTATCCGAAAATTGAATCAAAAAGAGGGCGTGGCGATCTTAATGGTATCCCACGATATTGCAAATGTGGTGAAGCAGGCGAAAAAGATTCTTCATTTAAAGAGAGAGGTGCTGTTCTACGGCACGACGGAGGAGTATTTGAAGAGCAGCGCGGGCCACATTTATCTGGGAGGTGAGCTTTGATGGAAATGGTGAGAGAGATGCTTTCATACCCGTTCCTCGTCAGGGCCTTGGTGGGCGGAATTCTCGTCTCGCTCTGCGCGTCCCTTCTGGGTGTGAGCCTTGTGCTGAAACGGTATTCCATGATTGGGGACGGTCTGTCCCACGTGTCCTTCGGCGCGCTCTCCATCGCGGTAGCGGCCGGATGGTCCCCCTTAAAGGTATCCATCCCCGTGGTGGTTCTGGCGGCGTTCTTCCTCTTAAGGATCACGGAGCACGGGAAGATCAAGAGTGACGCGGCCATCGCCATGATATCGGCGGCGGCCCTTGCCATCGGTATTATCGTCACCTCCATGACGACCGGTATGACGACCGATGTGAGCAGCTACATGTTCGGAAGCATTCTGGCCATGAGCAGGACGGATGTCAGCTTAAGCGTGATCTTAAGTGTCGTGGTTCTGGGGCTGTTTCTGATCTGTTACAATAAGATTTTTGCAGTGACCTTTGATGAGAATTTCGCCAGAGCCACGGGAGTGAACGTCTCGTGGTACAATGTGCTCATTGCGATTCTGACGGCGATCACCATCGTCCTTGGAATGCGGATGATGGGAGCGATGCTGATTTCCAGCCTGATTATCTTTCCGGCGCTCACATCCATGCGGCTCTTTAAGAGCTTCCGCGGCGTGGTGCTGTCCTCCGGCGTGCTGGGCGTGGTGTGCTTCTGTATCGGCATGGTGATGTCCTACCGGTTCTCCACACCGGCGGGAGCCAGCGTCGTCGTCGTCAATCTGGCGGCATTTCTGCTCTTTACAGGGGCAGAGTGGGCGCTTAAATTCCGAACCGGCGGAAAAAAGCCGGAATTAAGTGAAAATACGGAAGCAGAAAGGCAGTAGCAGCAAGATGGATGAGAAAAAATTAATTCATGCCCGGCGCCATGTGAGCCAGACACAGTTTATTGCATATGGATTTTTCTGCGTTATCATAACGGGAACACTTCTTCTCATGCTTCCCTTTGCCAGCCGCGACGGACAGTCGGAGCCATTTTTAAACTGTCTGTTTACGGCTACCAGCGCGTCCTGTGTGACGGGCCTTGTGGTGGCGGATACCTGGAGCCAGTGGTCCTTATTTGGCCAGCTCGTCATCCTGACCATGATTCAGATCGGCGGTCTGGGCTTTATCACGGTGGGCGTCTTCATATCCATCGTGCTCCGCCGTAAGATCGGGCTGAAGGAGCGCGGACTCATGATGGAGAGCGTCAATACCCTGCAGATCGGCGGGGTGGTGCGCCTGGCAAAGAAGATTATCATCGGCACGTGTATCTTTGAGGGAACGGGCGCGGTGCTTCTGGCAATCCGCTTTATCCCCCAGTTTGGTTTCTTCCGGGGACTGTTCTACGGTATTTTCCATTCCATATCGGCCTTCTGCAACGCGGGCTTCGACCTGATGGGAGGGCAGACACCGTACAGCTCTTTTGTGGCCTATTACGATGACTGGCTGGTGAACTTCGTCATCATGTCCCTTATTATTATCGGCGGTATCGGCTTTATCGTCTGGGATGATTTAAGCCGGAATAAGCTGCATTTCCGAAAATATATGCTTCAGACGAAGATTGTACTCGTCACCACCGCGATCCTGGTCTTCGGCGGAGGACTGCTGTTTTATCTGCTGGAGAGGAATCATCTTCTGGTGGGAATGAATACCAGCGGAAAGATCCTGACCTCCTTATTCAGCTCCGTGACGGCCAGAACGGCCGGCTTCAACACGACGGACACGGCGGCCTTAACCGATGGAAGCAAGCTGCTGACCATCATCCTGATGTTCATCGGAGGAAGCCCTGGCTCCACTGCCGGCGGCATCAAGACGACGACCCTGGTGGTCCTTCTCTTGTGCGTACATTCCAATATCAAGCAGACGTACGGGATCAATATCTTCGGCCGGAGGCTGGAGAACGACGCGGTCAAGCGTGCCGGAACGATTCTGACGATCAACCTTTTGCTGGCAGTCACGGCGTCGCTGGCCATCATGGCGATACAGCCGCTGGGATTTTCCGATATCCTGTTTGAGACGTTTTCCGCTATCGGCACCGTCGGAATGACCACGGGAATCACGAGAGCTCTGCATCCGATATCGCGCTGCATCATCATTCTTCTAATGTACTGCGGCAGAATCGGAAGCCTTTCCTTTGCCCTGGCCTTTGTCCAGTCCAAGAGAAAGCCCCATGTACAGCAGCCTGCGGAGGCGATCAACATCGGGTAAGCCCGCAGCCGGTGCCTGGAAGTGAAGAGATCATGTATTGAATAATATGCTGCGAAGCAAAGGAGAATATCATATGAAATCAATTTTAATCATAGGAATGGGACGGTTTGGCCACCATCTCTGCGAGAATCTCGCCATGCTGGGAAATGACGTCATGGTGGTGGATCAGAAGGAAGAGGTGTTAGAGGACCTGCTTCCCATCGTGACCAGCGCCAAGATCGGAGACTGTACCAACGAGGCGGTCTTACGAAGCCTGGGAATCGCCAACTTCGACATCTGTTTCGTCTGTATCGGAACGAATTTCCAGAGCAGTCTGGAGATCACCAGCCTTGTAAAGGAGCTGGGCGGACGCCGTGTCATCAGCAAGGCGAACCGCGACATTCACGCCAAGTTCCTTCTCAGAAACGGCGCGGATGAGGTCATCTATCCGGACCGTGACATTGCAGAAAAGATGGCGGTCCGCTACAGCGCCAACCACGTATTTGACTACATTGAACTGACACAGGAATACTCCATCTACGAGATTCCGCCTCTTCCGGAATGGATCCACAAGACCATCCGCGAGGCCGATATCCGCAACCGTTACCACATCAGCGTCCTGGGCATCAAACGCGAGGGAAAAGCCCAGCTCATGCCCCCGGCCGACTATGTCATTCAGGCGCAGGAGCATCTGATGGTAATTGGAAAAAAGATGGATATTGACAATATCCTGGAAAAGATGAAATGATGTGCTCAAGGTTCGAGTAAATGATATCGCCGCCCCACCGGTCAGCTTCTGGTGGGGCGGCGTTTTTGTGTTTCATAGGAAAGTTCATCCGATATGGCCGCTGAAGCGGCCGCGCTCCGGCGCGAGAGTCCGGCAAGCCGGTCTCTTTATTCTGTAACAGGAACCTTTGCTATAAGAATTTTAAGTTGCTGGACTGCCCCTCGGTGGTGTAGGTGGCGATATTTTTCACATATTTGCCGGGGGAGACTCCCATGATTTTATGGAACACCTTGACGAAATGGGAGTAATCATTAAATCCGCATTCGTAACAGGCGTCTGTGATGGAGGCCCCCTGTTTTAAGAGGATTCCGGCGTGCTGGATGCGGCGTGCGATGATGTAGTTCCACAGGGATGTTCCGGTATAGTTCTTGAATATATGGCTCAGACGGGAACCGCTGATATTCAGTGCGGCGGCGATCGTCTGTATGGATATATCATGGGTCAGATTGTTATTGACATAGCCCAGGGCCTGGCGGATTATCTCAGGGGATACGTCACCCGCAGAGGCGAATTCTGAACGGATGGCCTCATTCGCACAGAGGAGAATCCAGGAGAGACAGGACCGGATTCGGATATCATACCCGAATTCTTTTTTGTTTAAGCTGTTGATAATGGTATCCACACACGCTTCGTATTGCTGAAGCTGCCGGCTGTCCAGATGGCAGGGATGGTCCGGAGTGAACTTCCGAAAACAGGCGAAGAGATCTGTTTCCGGGGTTGACAGGGAGGCGGCAAAGCTTTCTTCGAAATGGACAGGCATACGCTCATAAGGCGTCTCATCGCTGATGAACAGGCCGTGTATGTCATTCGGACAAATGAAAATCAGATCGCCGGGCATAAGGCGGAAGGTGACATCATTAATAAAATAGTCTACATTACCGCTTTTAAACAGCAGAAGCTCGTATGCATTGTTGTGCATATGCAGGGTACGGTCCTGCTTCTGGCAGGTGCGGTGATGGGAAATCAGCAGCTGGTTAATGGATTGTGTGGTGATTTCAAACATTGGAAGCTCTCCTTTCTGACGATATGCGCAGCATGATATGACATAAATATAGCATAAAAAACAATATTATGAAAAGAAAATTATGATATGATAAGTCATATGGTTAATATAGACAAAAAAAGAAAGATGAAAGTGGAAAAGATGGACATAATTATGAACTCGAGAAATGATATGGTTCAGCTGTTTCTGGATTTTATAAGGCCGCTGAAAGCATTTTACAGTCCGAAGAGGGCATTTCTTCATGTGGGGAATACAGGGGCCCATTACGGTGAAAAGTCGGCCAGGATGGAAGGATGGGCCAGGGTGCTCTGGGGATTGGGGCCGCTCTGGTCAGCGGATAACTCCGGGCTTTCCGCAGAACAGCAGGAGGAGATAAGGGAGTGGCTTGTACTCTATCGGACCGGTATCATCCATGGAACGGATCCCGGGGACAGCGAGTACTGGGCCGACATATTTGATTATGATCAGAAGATGGTGGAGGTGGCGGCGCTCGTATTTTCGATAACGGTCAACCGCGGGGAACTGTGGGACACGCTGACTGACGGCCAGAAGGACAACCTGTACCGGTGGCTGAGACAGATGAATGACTACGACATGCCGAAGAATAACTGGAGGTATTTCAGAATTCTCACGAATATGACCTTTCGGCTGCTGGGGCTGGAGTGGCGGGAAGATAGAATGGAGGAGGACTTTGCGCTGATCGAAGGCTCCTATACCGGCGATGGCTGGTATTACGACGGCAATCCGGGCCAGGTCGATTATTATGTGGCATTCGCGATCCACTATTACGGACTGATCTACGCACAACATATGGAGGCGCTGGAGCCAGAGAGATGCCGGATCCTAAAGGAACGCAGTACGAAGTTCTTTGATGATTTTGTCTACTGGTTTGCGAATAACGGGGAAGAGATTCCTTTTGGAAGGAGCCTGACCTACCGTTTTGCACACAGCGGCCTGTTCGGAGCGATGGCCTACGCCAGACTCGATGTGGATTACGGCGTGCTGAAGAATCTGGTTTTAAGGAATATCGAGGTGTGGATGCGGCGCCCCATTTTCGACAACACGGGGATTTTGAGCATTGGGTACGGTTATCCGAATCTTTTGATGAGTGAGAGTTACAATGGATGCGGTTCCCCCTACTGGTGCAATAAGGCGTTTATCGTGCTCGGACTAAATGAGGACCATCCATTCTGGACGGCTGAGCCCAAGGTGTACCCTTATGAACCGGTGAAATATTTAAAGCACCCGCACATGATTGTTACCCATGATGACAACGATCACGTGCTGGCTTACGTGACGGGGCAGCATTTGGGGCTGGATCACGGCAGGGGCGCGGAAAAATATGAGAAATTCGTATACTCCAACCAGTTTGGCTTCAGTGTTTCGAGAGGGACCAGCCTGGAACAGGGGGCGTTTGACAATACTCTGGCATTTTCCGTAAAGGGAGAGAACCGTTACTGCATGAGATACGGCCAGACAGACTTTTCTTCGGATGAGGAGAAGCTTTCTGCAAAATACAGCCCGTTGACCGGTGTGGAGGTAATAAGCACAGTGGTTCCCTGCTCCCCCTGGCATGTGCGGATTCACCAGATTACCAACTGCGTACCGGTTACGGCAGCAGACGGCGGTTTTTCCATTGCTCGGGAGCGGTGCTTTGAAGTGACGGAGGGAGCCGGGACGGGCAGACTGGAAGCGGAGAATATCGAAATCACGGAAGCTTCTGCATTTGTAAGGGCTCCATGGGGAGTAAGCGGAATTGTGACCGAAACTGAGGGGACGACAAAGCTTGTGACGCCGTTTCCGAATACCAATTTATTCTATAATCTCACGGTTATTCCGACCGTGACAGCGGAACTGGAACCGGGCAGCCATTTACTGATTACCAGTGTGTTCGCAGACCGCTCCGCCAGTGCCGGGGAAATGGCCGGGCAGAAGCCTTTCGTGAGTGTGGAAGAGGGAAGCGTTACAATTGCATACAGAGGCAGGACAGTGACTGTCCCCCTTTTATGACATAAGAAACAAGAGAAAGGAGAATGCAATGTATTTATCACAACAGGATGCGGCATGGGCTGCTGAGACAATGGAAAAAATAAAAATGAAGATGAAGCCTGTGACAGAACGCAGCCGCGGCAAGATACCGTATACCACGGTGGACGGCGTCTTCGATGACCGGTCCGGAAGCCGGGATATCTCCTGGTGGACCAACGGCTTTTGGGGCGGTATGATGTGGCAGCTTTACGCTCTGACAGGTGATGAGCTCTACCGGGAGACGGCTGAGGAGCTGGAGACGAAGCTGGATGCGGTGCTGATGCGTGCAGACGGCCTGGACCATGACAATGGTTTTAAATGGCTGCCAACCGCGGTGGCGGACTACAGGCTGACGAAGAATCCAGAGTCCCGGAACAGAGCCCTGCTCGCTGCCAATAACCTGGCAGGCAGATTCAATCTTGCCGGTAACTTTATCCGGGCATGGAATGACTGGGGAGAGGATGATCACCGCGGATGGGCGATTATCGACTGTATGATGAATCTCCCGCTGCTTTACTGGGCCTCCGAGGAGACGAAGGACCCCAGATTTCAGCAGATCGCTGTGGCGCATGCCAATATGGCGCAGCAGTGTTTCGTGAGAGAAGACGGTTCCGTCAATCATATCGTGGAATTTGATCCCTTTACCGGAGAGATGGTGCGAAGCCATGGGGGCCAGGGCTATGAGACCGGTTCTTCCTGGACCAGGGGACAGAGCTGGGGCTTATACGGCTTTGTGCTGAGCTACATACATACCGGTGACGGGCATTATCTTAACACGGCAAAGAGAATCGCCCATTACTTTATGGCCAATACGCCGGAGAACGGCCTGATTCCCGTTGATTTCCGGCAACCGGCTGAATGCGCCTGGGAGGATTCCACTGCGGCGGCGATCGCGTCCTGCGGTCTGATCGAGCTTTCCAGGCACACGGAGGGCAGAGACAGCAGCCTCTATAGGAATGCCGCGGTGAAGATGTTAAAGGCCCTCGACGCGTCCCGCTGCAGCTGGGGAACGGAGAAGGATCATCTGCTGGAGCGGTGTACGGCGGCTTACCATGATAAAGAACATGAAATTGCCATTATTTACGGTGATTACTATTTTATTGAGGCAATATGGAAGCTTGCTGGTGAAGATTTGTTTATTTGGTAATACAAAAGTTGCAGTTACTGCCGATAATACGAATTATGTCATGTATTATCGGTATTTTTATGCCTAAATAGGACGGCAGCCGATTAGAAATCTGATTATTCTGACTCTTTTATCTGGAAAACGCACTTCCTTTCTCGCACAATGCAAGCTATTCCCCAATCTCGTAAAATTAAGTCCACCATAATTCGTATTATATTTCCAAAATCAAAACCTGGTTTTTCCAGGTAAAGATAAATGAAGAAAATGGAGGATTAAAAAATGAAGAAAAGAAGATTGGCAGCGGGTGTTATGGCGGCGGTTATGGCAGCAGGTATCGTTGCAGGATGCAGCAGTACAGGCGCTGGGGCCAAAGGAAGTCAGGAGGAGAAGGTGACCATTAAGGTTGCCCTGTGGGATTATTCCAATACCGAATATTACAAGACCATGTTTGATGCATTTACGGCAAAGTATCCCAATATTACCGTTGAACCGGTCGAATTCTCTGCGGATGAGTACGATAACACGGTGATCACACAGCTGGGCGGCAAACAGGACTTTGATGTTGTGTTCACAAAGGGAACACCTGCACTGAGCGCGCTGGTGGAACAGGGACACGTTCTGGCGCTGGACGATCTTATGGGGAAGGACGCCTCTTTTCAGAAGGATGCGTATTCCGGTCTTGTGGACCAGCTTCAGCTAAACGGCAAGACGTATGGAGTTCCGTTCAGAAAAGACAACAATATGATATTCTATAACAAAGACTTATTTGACAAGGCCGGCGTCCCTTATCCCGAGGACGGCATGACGATGGGGGAATACCATGAGCTGGCTGCCAAAATGACGAGCGGAACAGGAAATGATAAGGTCTACGGCGCCCATGTCCATACGTGGCCCAGCAATGTGTCTGAGTTCGCCAGACGAGTCGAAGAGTTTGACGTTCTCGATACGGACAGCTATGAAAACCTGGTGCCGTATTATCATGAGATTCTGGCCATGCAGGACGAAGAAGTTGTTCAGGACTACGGTATGCTTAAGTCCTCCAACATCCATTATTCCGGCGTATTCTATAACCAGCAGGCGGCCATGCTTCAGATTGGAACCTGGTTTATCAACATGTGCGTGGAAAATGTAAAAGACTTCAACTGGGGTGTCTGCAGCCTTCCAAACGACAAAGGAATCGGCAATGAGGCCGCGATCGGCGGCGTGACTCCGGTATCCATCGGGGCGTACGCAAAGCATCCGGAAGAGGCGTGGACCTTTATCAACTATATCTGCGGAGAAGAGGGGGCAGAGGTCCTTGCAAAACAGGGAATTGTCCCAGGCTACAACTCCGATCAGGTCAGCCAGATCTTTGATGATATTCCCAAAACATCGCCCAATGCTCCGGAAGGCTTATCAAAGTATATCGATATAGATAAGTATGTAGTGGAGCAGCGTATGGACAGGCTTGCCAAGGAAATTGATAACATTTACCAGGAACAGCACAGCGCCATCATGACAAAGAGTGTGACGGTGGAGGATGGTCTCCGGAAGATGGCAGAGAGAGTTAAGGAAGCGCAGTCCAAGTAACTGGAGAAAGGCGGACATATGAACAGAGAAAACAGCGCGGCCCAAATTTCGAAGAAACGGTCTCTGGCCAGAAAAAAGAACTTAGTCGCATACTCATTTATCCTACCTAATTTAATCGGATTTTTCATTTTTACATTTATACCGATCGTCTTTTCCCTGCTGCTCAGTTTTTGCGAATGGGATTCCGGGAATCCGGTTAAATTCGTAGGTTTAAAGAATTTTATCACGATGTTTACCAATGATACAAGCTTTTGGATTGCTTTAAAAAACACCCTTTATTATACGGTCGTGACAGTGCCTGTAACGCTGGCCTTATCGCTGTTTCTGGCCATTCTGATGAACAAAAACTTAAAGGGCCGGGTGTTTTTCCGCTCCGTTCTCTTCTTCCCGTACGTGGCTTCCCTGGTAGCCGTGGCCGTGGTCTGGATGGCATTATTCAATCCGGACCGCGGCCCGGTCAACGGGCTTTTGATGGCGCTCGGTGTGTCCAATCCGCCGAGATGGGCGGCGTCTACGACCTGGGCCATGCCGACGATCATCGGCTTGACCGTGTGGAAGGGGATGGGGTACTACATGATTGTCTATCTGGCCGCGCTCCAGGGCGTATCGGGCGATTTGTATGAGGCGGCTTCCCTGGACGGAGCAGGCAGATGGCAGCAGTTCCTTCACATTACGTGGCCCTGCGTAACCCCTACTACGTTCTTTATTCTGATGATGCTGATGGTATCCACCTTCAAATCCTATGATATTATGTATATCACGACACAGGGAGGACCCGGCGAGGCCACTAAGGTTCTGGCTTACCATATTTTCAACAGCGCGTTCGTAAGCTCCAGGTTCGGTTACGCCAGCGCGGTGGCCATGGTTCTGTTCGTCATTATCATGGGTGTGACACTGATTCAGTTTAAAGGTGAGAAACGATTTACAAGTTACTTATAAGGAGGCAGCAGTATGAAGCAGGCAGATAATAAAAATTCGGCTGTCTCTGCGGTTAAGACAGCGTTTATGTACGCAGCACTGATTATTATGGCAGTTATTATGCTTATTCCCTTTGCATGGATGCTGTCGGCATCCCTGAAGTTCGAGAAGGATGTATTTTCCTTTCCGATCGTATGGATACCGCCCGTTCCCCAGTGGAGCAACTATGCAGAAATATGGAAGAAGGTTCCGCTTCTGACGGGCTTTTTCAATACGACGAAGCTGACGGTATGTACCACCGTTTTGCAGCTGGTCACGTCGAGCTTTGCAGCTTATGCATTTGCGAAGCTGAGCTTTAAGGGGAGAGATACTATTTTCATGATGTACGTCATGACGATCTCAATCCCATGGCAGGTGTACATGGTTCCCCAGTACAAGATGATGACGTTGTTTGGCCTGACCGACAGCCATCTGGGCATTATTCTGATGCATGCGTTTACAGCTATGGGCGTATTCCTGATGAGACAATTTTTTATCGGAATCCCCAACGAACTGCTGGAGGCGGCGAGAATCGACGGCCTGAGTGAGTACGGAATCTGGGCGAGGCTGATGCTTCCGCTGTCGAAGCCGGCGATCGCCACTCTGTGCATTACCTCATTTACCTTTGAGTGGAACGATTTTATGGGGCCGCTAATCTATTTGTCTTCCCAGAAAAAGAAGACCATTCAGCTGATGCTCCGCATGTTTAACAGCCAGTATTCTTCCAACTATGCCCAGATTATGGCCGCGGCCACAGTTGCCCTGATCCCGGTCCTGATTCTGTTTATCTGTTTACAGAGGTACTTCGTGGAGGGCGTGGCGAGTTCCGGTATCAAGGGATAGAAGCTAATTCAGGAAAGAAAAGGAGACGGTATGAAATACTCTTTATTTACGGTCAGTGTACCGGAAATGACGCCGGAACAGGCGCTTAAGAAGATGAAGGAATACGGGTACGACGGTGTGGACTGGAGGGTGACGGATCTCCCAACAGATCCCGGGACAGCAAAGGAGGCGCCGTCTTACTGGAAAAACAACTATTGTACGGTGGATATCGCCACGATAGATGAGAAAGCGCAGGAATTAAAGGCGCTGTCTGATCGGTATGGGATCAAGGTAAATGCCCTGGCAACGTATTTAAACTGCGCCGACAGTGAGGCCAGGATTGAGTCGTGTATGACGGCAGCCGTGAAGATGGGCTGTAACCGGATCCGCGTCAATTCTCTCCCCTATCATAAAGGGCAGAATTACCTGGAGACCTTTGAACAAGCGGCAGCCGGATTTAAAAAGGTGGAAGTGCTTGCCAGGAAGCATGGGGTAAAAGCTGATTTTGAAATGCACATGGGGACGATCACACCGTCCGCCAGCGCCGCATACCGCCTTGCCTGCCTCTTTGATCCGCGGTATATTGGCGTGATCTACGATACGGGAAATGTGATCTATGAAGGCTTCGAGGAGTATCAGATGGCCTTTGAGATACTTGGACCGTATCTCGACCTGGTACATATTAAGAATGCGTGCTGGGTGAAAAAGAACGTGGATGGAAACGAAAAATACGTCCCCGACTGGGCCCCGTTTACAGACGGATATGCCGATTTTGAACGGTGTTTTCAAGCGCTTAAAGCGGTGGGGTATGACGGCTATGTGACCTTTGAGGATTTTTCCTCCGCGGAAAGCTCAGAGCAGAAGCTGAAGACAGATATTGACTGCATCAGGAGAATCGTGGACGCCGTGGAGCGGCAGGAGGAGGGAGCGCATGATTAGGACATTCTGCACCCATGAGATCCGAAAGGTCCGGGAATTGAGCGGCAGCCTGTGGGAATTTTCGCCCTGTACAGGTGATCTGGCAGGCAGAAAATACCGGACGGCTGTTCCGTGCTGCTGGGAATCCATGCCTGATTTTTCCTCTTACAGGGGAGTCGGCGTGTTTTCCAGAGAGATTGAGACGGAAGGGGCGTTCCGGCTGGTATTCAAGGGCGTCAGTCATACGGCAAGGGTCTGTCTGGATGGAAGGGAGATAGGCAGCCATTATAATGCTTATACGCCATTCGCCGTGGCTGTCACAGATGTGATGGCCGGAAGGCACCTGCTGGAGGTCTATGCAGATAATACGTTCGGCGAGGCCAGCGCACTCCACATACCCAATGACTACATGAGCTACGGCGGCATCAGCCGCGGTGTCCTTCTGGAGGAATTGACGGATACGTACATTGAATACATTCACGCAGTCCCGGTCATGGAGAAGGACGGCTGGAAAGCCCTGGTTTCATTGAAGGTTAAAAATTGGTCCGCGGCCGGGAAAGCATGCAGACTTTATCTGGACCTGGCCGGGATTGCCTCTGAAGCCATGGAACTGACACTGGAGGCCGGCGGGGAGAAAACCGTGGACTTTCAATTGTCCGCGGCAGAGGCGGAGGCCTGGGAGATCAAAAACCCGAAGCTCTATACAGTCCGGGCCACGCTTTCGGATGAAAACGGAGCGTTTGACGACCAGATCGACCGCATGGGATTCCGCGAGATCAGGACGGAGGGCAAAGATATTCTTTTAAATGGGAAGAAGCTGCGTATCAGGGGGTTCTGCCGCCACGAGGACCATCCGATGTTCGGATGCGCCCTGCCCTATGCGGCGATCCAGCAGGATCTGGAGACGGCCATGGATTTAGGGGCCAATGCCATCCGTACCGCTCACTATCCCAACGACGAACTGTTTCTTGATCTGTGCGATGAGCAGGGAATTCTGGTATGGGAGGAAAACCATGCCCGGGGGCTGACGCTGGAGCATATGCAGAATCCGAATTTCGAGCGCCAGGCGGAAACGTGTATCGAGGAAATGATCACGGCTCATATCAATCACCCGTCTGTCATTATCTGGGGTATTTTAAATGAGTGCGCCAGTGATACGGAGTACGGCTATGAGTGCTATAAGAAGCAGTACGACTTGATTAAGCACATGGATTTTTCCAGACCGAGGTCGTCTGCAAGCTGTAAATTTAAGACGGACATCTGTTTCGGACTTCCGGAGATTGTCTCTTATAATCTTTATCCGGAGTGGTATCATGAGACGCCGGCCAGTGAGTATGTGAAGGATATCTATGACTGGGTTCAGCGTGAGAGCGAAGGAAGCGGCAAGCCGTTTCTGGTTACTGAGATCGGTGCGGGCGCCATCTATGGTTTCAGAAGCCACACTCTGTGCAAATGGTCGGAGGAATATCAGGCAAAGGCTCTGGAGGACCAGATTACGGCGGTTCTTGAGCAGGAAGGCTGCTGCGGTATCTTTATCTGGCAGCTCTGCGACGTGAGGGTCAGTGACGAGTGGTTCGCCAGCCGCCCCCGCACCATGAATAATAAGGGGATTGTGGATGAATACAGGCGGCGCAAGCTGGCCTATGACGTGGTAAAACGGATTTACCACGCTTACGAGGATAAATGACAGGGAGAGCAGCAGGGGAAAAACGTGTTTAGAAAACGCGGCTTTCCCCTGCTGTTTTTTTTAAAGCCTGTTCCTCTTTCCTTTAAAAATTTCCGCATAGTTGGATTTATTTTCCTTATTGAGAATTATTTTCAATAAAGTACTTGATTTTTTATTTGGATTAGCATATACTAACTACTGTAAAGAAAATGAAATTGAGAATAATTTTCAAAATTAAGCAGAGGTGGTGAATATGATGCCTTTAACCATGGTAAGAACCGGCGAAGCACAGGTAATACGTAAAATCGGCGGGAACGAAGAGACGAAACGTTTTCTGGAGAATCTTGGTTTTGTAACGGGCGCAGTGGTCACCGTGGTATCGACGATCAGCGGAAATATGATAGTCAATGTCAAGGATTCCAGAATCGCAGTGAATCAGGATATGGCAAAAAAAATTATGGTTTAGTAGGAGGAAAAGAGGATGCAGACCTTGAAGGAAATTCCATGCGGCACGACCGTAACCGTGAAGAAGTTAAACGGAGAGGGCGCAGTCAAACGCCGGATTATGGATATGGGGATCACAAAAGGCTGTTCTGTATTTGTCAGGAAGGTTGCGCCGCTCGGGGACCCGGTGGAAGTAACGGTGCGAGGGTATGAACTTTCTTTGAGAAAACAGGATGCGGAACTGATTGTGGTAGAGTAAAAGATCAGGGAAGGGCGGACGCCCTATATTTTAAGAATGAGAGTTAGAGATGGCTAACTAAAGGAGGAACAAGAGTATGGCAATCCGTATTGCACTGGCAGGTAATCCAAACTGCGGAAAAACCACCATGTTTAATAACTTAACAGGCTCCAACCAGTATGTTGGAAACTGGCCTGGAGTTACGGTTGAGAAGAAGGAAGGAAAACTGAAGGGAAAGAAAGACATCATTATCACCGACCTTCCGGGAATTTATTCCCTGTCACCGTATACACTGGAAGAGGTCGTAAGCCGTGACTATTTAATCAATGAGAGACCGGATGCGATTATTAACCTGGTGGACGCCACGAATCTGGAACGTAACTTATATTTGACGACACAGCTGCTGGAGCTGGGGATTCCGGTTGTCATCGCCCTGAACATGATGGATCTGGCGGTGAAGAGCGGCGATAAGATCGACGAGAAGAAGCTGGCGGCAGCGTTTGGCTGTGAAGTGGTTGCTACCTCCGCCTTAAAGGGCGAGGGACTGACTGAAGTGGTGGACCGTGCGGTTCGTCTGGCAAATGCCAGGACCATTCAGGTGCCGAAGCATGAGTTTTCCAGAGAGGTGGAAGGCTATCTGGCCGATATCGCAGACCTCCTTCCCAATTCCGTTCCGGACCATCTGGCGCGCTGGTACAGCATTAAGCTGTTCGAGCAGGATGAGAAGGTCCTGGGTACGACCCCGCTTTCTGCCGATTCCTCGAAGCGCATCGTGGAAATCGTGAAGGATGCCGAGAAACAGATGGATGACGATGCGGAGAGTATCATCACCAACGAGAGATACGAATACATATCGAAAATCATTACGGGCTGTTTAAAGAAGAACCGAAAGGGAATGACCGTTTCGGACAAGATTGACAGGATTGTAACGAACAGAATCCTGGCGCTTCCGATCTTCGTGGCCGTGATGTTTGTGGTCTATTACGTTTCCGTCACATCGCTCGGAACCATTGTTACCGACTTTACCAACGATACGCTGTTTGGCGCATGGATCCAGCCGGCCGTTCAGGGCTTGATGGAGACCGCAGGCGCTTCTGAATGGCTCGTTTCCCTGGTTGTGGATGGTATCATCGGAGGTCTGGCGGCTCCAATCGGATTCGCTCCTCAGATGGCGATTCTCTTCCTGTTCTTATCTGTCCTGGAGGACTGCGGATACATGGCGAGAGTTGCGTTTATCATGGACCGTATTTTCCGCAGATTCGGATTATCGGGAAAGAGCTTTATCCCGCTGCTTATCTCTTCCGGATGCGGCGTTCCGGCGATCATGGCCACTAAAACCATTGAAGATGATAAAAACCGCCGTATGACCATTATGACATCGACCTTCGTTCCCTGCGGCGCAAAGCTTCCGGTTATCGCACTGGTAGCAGGTGCGATCATGGGTGGGGCCTGGTGGATGGCACCCAGCATGTATTTCATCGGAATTGCATCGGTTATCGTATCCTGTATTATTTTAAAGAAAACGAAAATGTTTGCAGGTGATCCGTCACCGTTCGTAATTGAACTTCCGCAGTACCACGTTCCGTCAGTGAAGACCGTGCTGCTTCACGTATGGGAGCGTGTATGGAGCTTCTTAAAGAAAGCGGGAACAATCCTGTTCCTCTGCTGTATGGTGATGTGGTTCCTGGCTACGTTTGGCGTGGAAAACGGCGCCTTCGGCATGGTTGAGGATATGGAAGCTTCCTTCCTCGCGATCATCGGCACCTTCCTCGCTCCGATCTTTGCTCCTCTGGGCTTCGGCAGCTGGCAGGCGGTTGCATCCTCCCTTTCCGGATTCGTGGCAAAGGAAGGTATCGTCAGCACCATGGGTGTCCTTGCCAATATGGCGGAAGCGACGGAGACTGACGCTGCTCTGTGGCAGTACGTTATGACTGATTTCTTCCACGGAAGCGCCCTTGCAGGATTTACCTTCTTAACCTTTAACTTACTGGATTCTCCGTGTCTGGCTGCAATCAGCACCATGGCGAAGGAGATGGGAAATAAGGGCTGGACCGCGTTTGCAGTTATCTTCCAGAATGTATTTGCTTATGCGGTATGCTTAATGATCTATCAGCTGGGATCATTCGCCATGGGCGGTGGTTTCGGTATTGGAACAGCCGCTGCTGTTATTGTTCTTGCTGTAACTCTGTATCTGCTGTTCCGTCCGGCTCCGAAGGCTGACAAGAAGACAGGAGCCGTAGCGGCCAGAATTTAAGCAGATGCACAGCACCATCGTAATGACCTGGAGGACGGACTGCCAGGAGACTGAATAGAAAAGAGGGATACTTATGGTAACTTGGATAGCTGCCAATGCGGCGACAATTATGATATCACTGATATTACTCGTATTGACGGGACTTGCGATCCGTTCCGTGTATAAGAACCGGGGAACCTGCAGCTGCGGAAGCAAGAGCGGCTGCGGAGGACAATGCAGTTGCTGCCATGGCTGCGCTCCAAGCCATAAGCCGCGCTCATAACGGGGAGGTTGATAAGATGAATCAGGCTGATATCCTCGAAGAGAAACGCGCCTATGTGATTCGGGAATTAAAGAAAAACGGATGCAGAATCACAAACCAGAGACAGATTCTGATCGACGTGATTCTGCAGGACGAATGCTGCTGCTGTAAGGAAATGTATTATCAGGCACTGGAAAAGGACCCCACGATTGGAATGGCCACTGTTTACCGGATGGTGAAGACCCTGGAGGAGATCGGACTGATCCAGAGAAAGAACCTTTACCGGATAGACGGAGACAGCGCCAGCGCCTGAAGGGATCAAAAACCCGGGCAGGAGAAGAGCTGACGGTGCTCAATGAGAATAACAGGAACCGGCCGTGGTACCCGTGCAGACAGCTGCAGGGCGCCGCGGCCGGTTCCTTCGTTTTCGGAATACGGGCCAGGGGTGGACTTATGGGAAAAAATCGTATATGATAGAAACGATACACACGGGATGGAATGGGGAGGAACTGCCATGTATGAGTCCGGAGAAAATTATCTGGAGACGATCCTGCGTCTGAGAGAGAAAAATGGGACGGTGCGTTCCATCGATATCGCCCACGAACTGAATTTCAGCAAACCGAGCGTGAGCCGTGCCATCGGAATCCTGAAGGAGGACGGCTTCCTTGTGGTGGGAGCGAGGGGAGATATCGAGCTGACGAAAGAGGGGCTTGAAAAGGCGGAGAGTGTCTATGAGCGCCATAAGCTGCTGACTGCATTTTTACAGAAGGTCGCAGGGGTCGGCAGGAAGGCGGCAGAGGAAGACGCCTGCCGCATGGAACATATTATTAGTGAGGAAGTATTTTTGGGAATTAAAAGATTTATGAGCGAGCAGAGCCTGTAGGTTTCTGCTTTTCTTTATCTTTGGATGTAACTTTTTGAGAAAAACGGAGTCTATATAGGTGAAGGCGGTTTCGAGTGAAGAAAAAACAAAGGAGAGACGTCCGTGGGAGTGAGATTTGAAGAAGTTTACCAGAGGCAGAAAAACGCGGTATACGGTTACCTTTCCTATATGACGAAGGATAAAGATACGGCGGAGGATTTGGCGCAGGAGACCTTTTTGAAGGTCTATCTGGGGCTTAAGGGCTTTAAGGAGGACTGCAGTGAAAAGACGTGGTGCCTGACGATTGCGCGGAACACCTTTCTTTCCTTTGCCAGAAAGAAACAGCCGGTTCTCCTGGAAGAGGCCGACATGGAACGGCTGGGGGCCGGGTATGAGAGCGGACCGGAGGAGAAGCTTTTGAAGGAAGAGAAGGCAAAACTGATCCGGGAGGTGCTTTCTTCCTTAAATGCCGACGACAGGACGATCATCCTGCTTCGCGATTATGAAAAGATGGCGTACGCGGATATTGCCAGAGTGACAGGGCTTTCGGAAACCGTGGTAAAGGTCAGGTTTCACAGGGCCAGGCTTAAGTACCGAAGCCGGTATGAACAGAGAGGAGGTGACAGCTGTGGCATGTGATTACAGAGATCGGGTACTGGAGTATCTGCGGGGCAATACCGAGGACCCGGAAGTGGAAAAGCACCTGGAGGAATGCGGAGAATGCCGCGCGCTGGTCGAGGGGTATCTGGAGAAAGGGAAGGAGCTGGACATACCGGAGGCTGGATATGGCGGTACGGATGAGGGGCTTAAGGAGCGGGTGGTCCATTTTGAAAAAGGAACCAGGAGGATCCTGGTGTTCACCCTGGTGGGATTCGTGCTGGGCTGGTTTTCCATCACTTATTTTACGGATTCCTTTCTTGTGACAAAGGTGATTCTGGCCATCCCGTACAAGGCCAGTGAGATGCTGCACAATCTGTTTCATGCGCAGCCCTACGGCTATTACAGTGGGAACGGCATGTTTACGGAGTTCAATGAATTCTTCCCGGGAAGAGGCCTTCTTACGTTTCTGGCAGAGCGGATTACGCCGGTCATGATCGGGGGCGCTGTCTATGGCAGCCTCGCCTATTTTACCGGAGATTCGAAGATCTTTACGCTGCGGCGCTATCTGAAGTTTGCAGCCGTCTGGGCGGCTGTAGTCCTTCTGTGGACGGGGGCGCTGTTAAAGGCGGACACTGTAATGGCGGCAAAGGATGACCGTATGGAGGACGTAACCGGATTCTTTCTGGCGACCGAAATCCAGGGAAACGGCTACTATGAAGAGGATGAGCCGGGAGGGATTGACACCATTTTCCGCATTCTTCGGGATGCACTTTACCAGGACGGGAATCCCCTGGAACGCTTAAGCCCTGATGTGCGGGTGCCCGAGGATGAACTGCAGCTTCAGATTTTTCTTGGAAAATATCGGCAGGATTCCATGATCTGCGAGGTGAATCCGAAGGAGCATTATCTGGTGACGGAGCACGGTACGGTATACCGGGTGCCGGAAGAATTCTCCAGATATATGGTTCAGTACCAGGAGGACTGTTTGGAGTCCTTATATGATGAATACGACGGGGAGGAGACGATGACAGATGAAGAAACTGGCGGAATGGAGAATTAAAACGAAGAAAGACTGGATCCTTGCGTTCCTGTTTACGGCCCTGATGGTCTATGTGGTGGCGGTCCGCTTTTTTCACTGGAAGATCCTCAATTTTATGCAGAAGTTCATGCCGGATAAGATGAGTACCATGAACCTGCCGGAGGGATATGGAACGGTGCTGTTCTGCGCTTTAGGCATGGCGGTGATCACGATGGCAGTGCTTGCGCTTGAGCACCAGAAAAAGAAGTATATAGCGGCGGCGGGGCTGGCCGGATTCCTGATTGCCGACTGCGCGCTGGGCGGCTTCGTATTACACTGCCGCCTGATCGTACAGCGGGGTTATGAGGAACCGGCGGCTTCCGCCTGGATCGCCTTACGTGATGAGAATGAGAATGTGAATCTGGCGTCCGGAGACGAGACTCTGGCGCGGCTTCAGATGCTGGCATTTTCCCTGGAGAGGCAGCCGGCCGAGAGACAGGCGGAGCTAAAAAAGCTGGTGAGAGAAGGGAAGCAGGCCCGTTCGTTTGTCTGGTTCTCCTTTCCGGAGAAATATTTTCACGGATACGATCCCATATTTAATATAGAAGAAGGACTGATTTATATGGACCGCGGGGATCAAAATATGGTGTTTTACAAGGATAACGGTTTCATTGAGTGCGTAGAAGAACTGAAAAACACCATGATTGAGAAAAAATGATAAAGTACAATAAGGGTCTCCGGCTTGACTTTACAGGCGGTTTGTGACAAAATAGGTAGTTGTAGTGAATGAAAAACCTGGAAAGAAAAGAGGTCCTTAAACGATATGACAAAGATTGATATTATATCCGGCTTCCTTGGAGCCGGTAAGACGACTTTTATTAAAAAACTGCTGGAGGAGGCCATCTCCGGTGAGCAGGTGGTTTTAATTGAAAATGAGTTCGGGGAGATCGGCATCGACGGCGGATTCTTAAAGGATTCCGGAATCGAGATCCGTGAGATGAACAGCGGCTGCATCTGCTGCTCCCTGGTCGGTGATTTTGGAAAGTCCCTGGCGGAAGTGCTGACCAAGTACAAGCCGGACCGTGTGATCATCGAGCCGTCAGGCGTGGGCAAGCTTTCTGACGTCATGAAGGCGGTCAGAGACGTGGCGGCGGAGATCGAGGTTACCTTGAACAGCGCGGTTACCATCGTGGATGTGGCGAAATGCCGGATGTATATGAAGAATTTCGGCGAGTTCTTTAATAATCAGATCGAGAACGCGGGAACGGTTGTTTTAAGCCGTACCGACATTACTGCCATGGACAAGGTAAACCAGGCGGTGGAACTGATCCGTGAGAAGAATCCGAAGGCCGTGATCGTTACAACGCCATGCGGCCAGTTAAGCGGCGCCCAGCTTCTGGAAATCATCGAGAAGCCGGATACGATGGCGGAAGACTTAATGAAGGAAGTTGAGGAGCACCGTCATCACCATCACGACCATGACGGCGGGGCGTGCGGCTGCGGGCATGATGAGGAAGCGTGCGGCTGTGGCCATGACCATGAGCACCACCACCATCACGACCACGATCATGAAGCAGAGGAGTGCGGCTGCGGCCATGACCACGAGCACCACCACCATCACGACCACGATCATGAAGCAGAGGAGTGCGGCTGCGGCCACGACCACCATCATCACCATGACGGCGAGGCCTGCAGCTGCGGTCACGATCACGATCACCACCATGCGGACGAGGTATTCACCAGCTGGGGCCTTGAGAATGTTGCGGCCATGAAGAGGGAAGACTTAGACCGGATTCTGGACGAACTGGCATACGGTGACCAGTACGGCGAGGTGCTTCGCGCCAAGGGCATGGTTCCTGGAGAGAAAGAGGGAAGCTGGCTCTATTTCGACCTTGTACCGGAGCAGTATGAGATCCGTGACGGATCACCGGAATATACCGGCAAGGTATGCGTGATCGGCGCAAAGCTGAAAGAAGACGAATTAAAGAAAGCGTTTGGCAGGTGAGAAGATGGAGTACACGGATACATTAGATGACGATTTTATGCCGGTGTTTCTGATCAATGGATTTTTAGAAGCCGGTAAGACCCAGTTTCTCCAGTTCACCATGCAGCAGGATTATTTTCAGACCGATGGAAAGACCCTGCTGATCGTCTGCGAAGACGGTGATACGGAGTACGATACAGAACTGTTGAAACGCACCAAAACGGCAGGTATATTCATCGAGAGCATGGACGAGCTTACGCCGGAGCGTCTTCTGGAGCTGGAGCTTCTCTATAATCCGGAGCGCGTCTTAATTGAGTGGAACGGCATGTGGAATCAGGATGACTTACAGCTGCCGGATGACTGGCGTGTATATCAGCAGATTACCATTATTGACATGTCCACCTTTGACTTATATGTGGCTAATATGAAGCCTCTGCTGTATGCCATGATTAAGAATTCTGAACTGGTTATCTGTAACCGGTGTGACGGGATCGAAGATTTATCAGGCTACCGCAGGACCCTTAAATCCATGTGCCAGAGAGGCGAGATTGTCTTTGAGGATTCGGAGGGAGAGATCGACGAGATCGCGGACGAGGATCTGCCTTACGATATGAGTGCGGACGTGATTGCAATTTCGCCGGAGGCCTACGGCATCTGGTATATTGACTGTATGGACAGGCGGGACCGCTACGAGGGAAAGATTGTGGAATTTACGGCCATGGTATTAAAGAGCCCGGAATTTCCGAAAAATTACTTTGTCCCGGGACGTATGGCCATGACCTGCTGTGAAGCCGACATGACGTTCCTCGGATTTGTCACGAAGGCCAGAGAAGCGAAGGACTTACAGACGAAGCAGTGGGTAAAGGTCCGGGCCAGGATCGCCTACGAATTCTGGAAGGACTATGAGGGCGAAGGCCCTGTGCTCTATGCGGAGTCCGTCCAGCCGGCGGAGCCCATCCGGGACGTGGTACAGTTTTAATAAAACAAGCTTAACGGCAGTGGCGGGCGGAGAGAAATCGGTATCCCTCACTGACATGAAGTCAAGCCGCGCATCTATAAGAGGTAGTCGCACTCTGTGAAATGATCGAGCGTGGATTGAAACAACGAAACAAAGATCGGGCAGGCCGTCTCAGCGCCATATTTCCTTCGTGTGGAGTGTGCGGCCCCCGGAGGGTTTTTGTCTCATAGGACAGCTTTTCTATGAAATAAAAAAGAGCCTTGAGGCGGAACTGTCATGGTCCCGCTTCAAGGCTCTTTTGAGTTTGCAGTGTTTTGTAATGAATGATAAAGCTACATCTGTGGTACCGGTGTCGGCCTGGCCGGATCGAATACGTCCGGGACGCTGAACAAGTCGCTTAAGCTGTCCGGATAGTAATACATGCGGTAGCCATCCAGATTCCGTCTGCCCTGGCGGAAATGGTCCGGTCCCAGCTGCATCCAGTAAGGCGTGCTGGCATCCACGTTGCAGAAATATCGGAATCCCAGTGATTTTAAATAGGTAAAGCGTTCATTATCATCCGTATAAGGCTTCCAGGTCCCGATATCGCTGCCAAAGGGGTAGAGAATGATATCGGTAGGACCGATCAGGGATTCCACGTTCTTTTCCCATTTATCCGCGTCCAGCCTGAAGTGTTCCATGGAGATCGTGCCCAGGTTGCGGTGGCCCCAGCTGTGGGAAGCCAGTTCCCAGCCGTGGTCTCTCAGGCACTGTGCGACTGCGGCCGCCTGTTTGCGGTCCTCCTCGTAATTGGGATTGGTGTCCTTATAAGATTCATCTGTCCGGTATCCAAGAATTCCATTGTAGCCCGTAAATGCGATAATGGCTCTTGCGCCCTTATAAGAAAATCCCGGGTGTTCTTTAATGAAGGTTTCCAGTATGGGAACGAGATCGAAATCTCCGGTGACGACGCTTCCGTCATCCTGTTCCATCTCTGTGGTGGGATAGCCGTCTTCCCCGATCACCATGCGGGTGGCGAAGCCGTCTCCCTTCATATATTCATAGTAGCACACGTCATCCTGTGACATGACGAAGGCCTTTTTCCCTTCGGGAAGCATGATGTCGCCGTAGACGAACTTCGGATTGCCGTTTTCGTCTGTCGTCTCATAGGCGAGATCGTGGACCTTTACGAGGACGTAGCCCTTATCGTACATGGACTGCATCATCTTGATAAACTCGTCTTTCGTCGTCATCATCTGATTGTATCCGCCCTCCCGGTTGTCTCCGTCGAAAGCCTTGGAGGTATCGACGATCAGAGAGTGGAAGAACACGTGGGTGACTTCCTGGGGATTGACGCGGACCAGCCGGCTCATCTGATCCGTGTAGGCGGCGACGGCGTCTGCGGCTTCCTTCGCGGAGGCGTAGCGGCTGTCGGAGGTGATCAGATTGATGGCGCCTTCATAATCGTACTGCAGGGCCAGGCTTTCCGCCTGTGTAAGGAGATCGATCAGGCCGGTGTCCTCTGTCTCCGGCGCCGTGGTGATGACCTCCGGAGGGGATGCCTCCGCCGTGGTCTGGGTAACGGATGCCTTGATCGCCCCCAGCCCCTTGCGTTGCCGGCCCAGTATAATGCCGCCCGTGACTAAGGCGGCAACCAGTAAAATTCCTATCATAATGACAATGATATTATGTAACGTGCGGCGGCGCTTTTCCTGCTGACGCCGTTCACGGTATTCTTCCATATTCATGCGATAACCTCTTTTTCCAGTGTATTGAAGGAGCTCTGGGCGGCCGGATCAGACAGATGCTTCACAGAAAGTGACACACTGCTGTACCCGAAACCGGCCCGGATACCGGACACAGTACAAACTCCTGAATCAGTATACCATACTTTCAGACAGGATGAAATCGTATCAAGGGAAAATTAAGGAAAAATTTTTGGCAAAAAGTGGCATAGGAATGGAAATCCCACCCATACAATGAAACAAAGGATTTTATCAGGGGAAATTATGAAACGATTGTTAGCTCTTGTTTTAAGCATGCTGCTTTTCCTCTGTCCGTCTCATGCCGCGTGGGGGCAGGAGCCGGACATTGCCGTGGCGTCGGACATGGTAATCCGGTCGGAAGAGGCGAAGACTGTAAACGCCGAGGGAGGTCCATCCATACAGGCGCCCAGCGCTCTGCTGATGGAAGCTTCTACCGGACAGGTAATATACGAAAAAGATGCGGATACGAAAAGGAGTCCCGCCAGCATTACGAAAATCATGACTCTGGTCCTGATTTTTGATGCCCTGGATTCCGGAAAAATAAAAATGACCGACGAGGTGGTCACCAGCGCACATGCCAAGTCCATGGGCGGCTCCCAGGTTTTCCTGGAAGAGGGGGAGACCCAGACGGTGGAAACCATGATCAAATGCATCGTGGTGGCCTCAGGAAACGACGCTTCCGTGGCCATGGCGGAATACATAGCTGGAACAGAGGAAGAATTTGTGAAAATGATGAACGAGAGGGCGGCCGGACTTGGCATGACCAACACCCATTTTGAGGACTGCTGCGGCCTGACCGATTCGCCTACCCATGTGACGACGGCCAGAGACATCGCCCTCATGTCGAGAGAACTGATCAACAAGTATCCCCAGATCCATAATTACTCCACCATCTGGATGGAGAACATCACCCACGTGACGAAACAGGGAACGAAGGAGTTTGGTCTCTCCAACACGAATAAGCTGTTAAAAATGGCGACCAACTTCAATGTGACCGGTTTGAAGACGGGTTCTACGTCTCTGGCTAAATACTGTCTGTCGGCGACCGCAGAAAAAGACGGTGTCCGCCTGATCGCTTCCATTATGGCGGCTCCTGATTACAAGGCCAGATTTGCAGACGCCCAGACGCTGCTGAACTACGGCTACGCAAACTGCCGCCTGTACGAGGATAAGGAGATGCTTCCGCTTCCGGAGCTGGTGGTGGATAACGGCGTCGTGGACAGCGTCCCCTTAAAATACGGCGGCACCTTCTCCTATCTGAGCTTAAACGGGGAAGACCTGGCTGCCATAGAGAAGGAACTGGTACTGCCGGAATCCATAGCGGCGCCGGTGGAGGAAGGCCAGAGCGTGGGCGTGATCAAATACAGCCTGGCGGGAAAGAAGCTGGGAGAGGTTCCGGTACTCACGGCTGGAGCGGTGAAGGAAGCCGGGTTCATGGATTACTTTAAGAGAGTGCTGGCGGGATTCGCAGTTTGACAGCGCGGCGCCGGAAAGAAAACGAAAAACGGGAGGAAAAGCGTCTCATGCTTTTCCTCCCGTTTTTTATAGAAGACCTCCAAACTGTAAGAACAGCGGAGCGAATACCAGGGATACAATGGTCATCAGCTTGATCAGGATATTGATAGATGGTCCCGACGTATCCTTGAACGGATCGCCTACCGTGTCGCCGACGACAGCCGCCTTGTGCGCGGAGCTGCCCTTTCCGCCGTGGTTGCCTGTCTCGATGTATTTCTTCGCGTTATCCCAGGCGCCGCCTGCGTTGGACATGAAGATGGCGGTGAGAACACCGGTCACCAGGGCTCCGGTCAGGAGTCCGCCCAGGGCTTCCGGCCCGAGAATCAGCCCGACGGCCAGAGGGACGAGCACGGCCATGAGGCCGGGAAGAAACATTTCGCGGAGCGCGGCAGTGGTGGAGATGGATACGCAGGAGGCGTAGTCCGGCCGGTCGGTCCCTTCCAGGATGCCCGGCTTCTCGTGGAACTGCCTGCGCACTTCCTCGATCATCTGGTGGGCCGCCTTCGACACGGATTCCATGGTCATGGAAGAGAAGAGGAAGGTGAGCATTCCGCCGATGAACAGTCCGACGATCACATGAGCATTTAAAATATCAATCGTTTTTAAATTGACTGCTTCCGCATAGGAGACGAACAGGGCCAGGGCGGTTAGGGCGGCGGAACCGATGGCAAAGCCCTTTCCGATCGCTGCCGTGGTGTTGCCGACAGAGTCCAGCTTGTCGGTGATTTCGCGGACCGAATCATCGAGACCGGCCATCTCCGCGATGCCGCCGGCGTTATCTGCGATAGGACCGTATGCGTCGATGGCGACGGTAATGCCGGTGGTGGAAAGCATGCCGACCGCGGCCAGGGCGATTCCGTAGAGGCCCATCAGGCGGAAGGAGACGAGAATGCCGATGCAGACCAGCAGGATCGGAATCGCGGTGGACTGCATACCAACGGCAATTCCGCTGATCACGGTGGTAGCGGACCCGGTCTCAGACTGTTTGGCAATCTTTTTCACAAAACGATAGTCGCCGGAGGTGTAGATCTCCGTGACGAATCCGATCATAACGCCCACAAGGAGTCCGGCGATGATGGCAAAGGCGGCGTTGAAGCTGCCGAAATATATGTAGCTTAAGAGGAAGGAGGCGGCCACGACCAGGGCTGTGGCGCTGTACTCTCCGCTCTTTAACGCACGGTGCGGATTGGAATTGTTGCCGGCTCTCACGATCAGGGCTCCGATGATGGACGCCACGACTCCACAGGCGGAGAGCAGCAGCGGGAAGATGACACCCGCTTCCTGGTAGAATACGACACCCAGCGTCAGAGCTGAGATCAGGGATCCTACATACGACTCGAACAAGTCAGCCCCCATACCGGCCACGTCGCCCACGTTATCGCCTACGTTGTCTGCGATGACGGCCGGGTTCCGGGGATCATCCTCAGGAATTCCGGCTTCCACCTTGCCGACTAAATCGGCGCCCACATCGGCCGCCTTGGTGTAGATTCCGCCGCCCACACGGGCGAATAAGGCGATGGAGGAGGCGCCGAGGCTGAAGCCTGCAAGCACTTCCACATCCTTTGTAATAAGGAAAAGCGTTCCGACACCGAGAAGTCCCAGTCCGACGACGGCCATACCCATAACACTTCCGCCGGAAAACGCCACGGATAAGGCCCGGCTCATACCGGAGGTCCTTGCGGCGTTGGCGGTACGGCAGTTGGCGCGGATCGCCGCGCTCATGCCCAGATAACCGGCGATGGTGGAGAAGGCGCTGCCCACCAGGAAGCAGACGGCCGTAGTCCAGCTTCTCGTACCAAAGCCGATCACGACGAAGAGGATAGCGACAAAGATGATGAGGACACGGTATTCCGCGGTCATAAATGCCCTTGCACCTTCCGCGATCGCGTCCGCAATCTCGCGCATCCGGTCATTTCCCGGGTCCTGCTTAATCACGTGAAGACGCAGAAAGATGGCGAACAAAAGGCCGATCAGGCCGATAACGGGTACAGACAGTATCATTTTTTCCATAATAACCCTCCCAATTTTCATGATATTTGTGCAAATTGATACCTGTGTAAACCATTGTAGCAGATAAACTGCGAGAATACAACAAAAAGTTTTAGATAACCTAAAAATAATTTAGAATAATTTATTCTGCAATTTAGTTGACAAACAATATTATACGATATATAATATAACCATACTATACAAGATATAATATAGAACACAAAATAATATTATACTAAACAATAAGAGAAAGGTCGAGTGAGTATGGAGACGAAACGTTTATACCGATCAGTAAAGAATAAGGTGATTTGCGGCGTGTGCGGCGGCATCGGAGAGTATTTTAATGTGGACCCGGTTATTATAAGGCTTATATGGGTAATTCTGATGTTCTTCCAGCCATGGCGTCATATGTTCCATTCGTTTGCGGGATTTTCCCTCATCGGCGGCAGCTTGGTCGTTTATTTCATCGCGGCAGTGATCATACCGCGGGCACCCTCAGATGACGGAAGCCGTTAAAGGCCGTTCGGGAGTTACTGTTCACGGCCAGTATCCCGCGAGGTGTTTTTGCCGTTTCTGTGCATTGCGAAGCGTGTTGCTGGTCACGGAGTGAACAGTAACGTTCGGATCTGACTGAATGAGAAGATAGGAGTGGGAATATGGTTTTTAACACAGGTGCAGCCCTCCTTGACGCGATCGTACTGGCGGTTGTGTCAAAGGAACAGGAAGGGACTTACGGATATAAAATCACACAGGATGTGAGGAGTGTCATCGACATTTCGGAATCGACCCTTTACCCGGTGCTTCGCAGGCTTCAGAAGGAAGAGTGCCTGGAAGTCTACGATATGGCTATCGACGGCAGAAACCGCAGATATTATAAGATTACGGAAAAGGGCAGAGTACAGCTGAATTTGTACAAAGGTGAGTGGGCAGGCTACTCCCGGAAGATATCTCAAATCTTTGAGGAGGCATTAATATGAACAGGGAAGAGTTTATGAAGGAGCTGGAATATCTGCTTTCCGATATTCCGGATGAAGATAAGGCGGAGGCCATCGGCTACTACAGAGATTATCTGGAGGAAGCCGGAGATGAGAATGAGGAAGTGGCTATCAAGGAATTTGGAAGCCCGGAGCGCATCGCGGCGATTATCCGTTCCGATCTGTCCGGGCATTTGGAAGACGGCGGAGAGTTCACGGAGAAAGGGTATCAGGATGAACGGTTCCGCGACCCGAATTACCAGGTGGCGAAGCGGTATGACCTGCCGGACGCTGTGGAAGGACAGAAGACAGAGGAACATGAGGAAAAGAGAGAGAATCAGCCGAGAACCAACCGGACAGTGAAGATCATCCTGTGGATTATCTTAATCATTGTGGCGTCTCCGGTCCTGTTTGGAATCGGTGGCGGGATGGTCGGGATGTTCGGCGGCCTCTTCGGACTGCTGGTAGCGGCTGTAGTGCTCGTGGGCGTCCTTACCGGAGTGCTGTTTATCTGTGGGATTGCACTGCTCATAGTGGGCATCGTGTCGATGGTGATTCATCCCTTAAGCGGGATACTGGTTATCGGAATTTCCGTACTGACGCTGGGATTTGCCTTTGCATGTCTGGCTTTATGCGGAGTGTTTTACGGTAAGTTTCTGCCGTTTCTGTTCCGGTCGATTGTGAACGGAATCAGTGGTTTACTCTATGGAAGGAGGAGTCGCTCATGAAGAATTTTACGAAGGCATGCCTGATAGCAGGCGGCGTCTGCATTCTGATCGGAGGTGGGATTACCACTGTGGCGGCCGCCATGGGCGGCAGACTGTCGGATGTGTCTGCTTACCATTACAGCTGGCTCGGCCATGATATCGCCGACGGCATTACCCGTGACATCAGGTCGGGGATGGACGATTTAAGCCGCGACCTGTCGGATAATTTCGACGACAGCTTTGACGAGCTGGGCCGCGAATTTGATGATATCGGCCGCAGCATCCATGACAGACTGGATGATGGGGAATTAAACGAGAGTACATTTTCTGAGATCTACGCCAGGAAGCTGGATCTGGAGGTTCGAAGAGGAAAGGCCGTTATAGTATATGATGCTCCGGCGGATAAGATTGTTGTCTCCAGTGAGGAAGATATGGCGCGCTGGAATGTCTACAGCGAAGAGGATGAACTGAAGGTAACGGTTGGGTCCAAATCCTGGGATTCCCATGATTATAAAGATACGGTGATCTATATCCACGTTCCGGCAGATTACCGTTTCGAGGAGGTCGAACTGAAGGTCAAGGCCCCGAGTAACAACAAGATAATCAACAGCGATGATGGTCCTGCCATTGTGGCGGAGGGCTTGAAGGCCGGCAAGATAGAGATCGATGCATCTGTCGGCGCAGTAAGAGTGACCGGAGCCGACACGGGAAAGCTGGAGGTTGATTCCGATGTGGGAGCTGTGCAGTTTGAAGGATCGGTAGACGGCGATGTGGACACGGAATGCAGCGTCGGCGCTGTTAAACTCGACCTGGCGGGAGCGAAGGCAGACTTTAACTACGAGATCAAGTGCAAGGTAGGCAGCATTACTGTTGGCGGCGAGGGCTTTTCCGGTCTGTCCAGGGAAAGAAAGATCAATAACGGGGCAGCCAAAAAGATGGAACTGGACTGCAACACAGGCGCGATTGAAGTTAAATTTCACTAATTCAATGGAAAACATAGAGAGAACAGAGAGGAGATTCGAAGATGGATGACAGAGAGACAAGAAGATTATATCGTTCTGATACAGATAAGATGATTTGCGGCGTATGCGGAGGAATCGGTGAGTATTTTAACGTTGACGCCACGCTGATCCGGCTCTTATGGGCGGTGCTGGCCTGTTCCGGCACGGGCGTCGTGGCCTATTTCATCGCGGCGATCATTATTCCCCGCAGATAGGAATTACGCGGATACGATTACCATTCTGGCTCCGGCTGCTTTTGCGGCCCGGAGCTTTTTTTCATTTCATAGGAACGTTCGTCCCATGATATAAAAACCCTCCGGGGGATGCGCACTCCGCGTTAAAGAAATATGGCCGCTGAAGCGGCCGCGCTCCGGCACGAGAGTCCGGCTTGCCGGACTCTTTATCCTAAAATGAACCATTTTATCCCCTGGAGGCTCTTATATACAGGTGCACCAAAAACGGAAGGGAGAGAAGCGATGAACGAAACTGAAATCGTAATACAGATGCAGCAGGGTAAGGAAGAGGCGTTTGACCTCCTGTTTGATACGTATAAGAATAAAGCGTTTCGGCTGGCGTATCTTATTTCCGGCAGTTACACAGACAGTGAGGATATTGTTCAGGAGGCATTTGTAACATGCTATGTGAACAGGGAGCAGTTGAAGGAACCCGCCTGTTTTTCGAAATGGCTGTATCAGATCATCACGAGGTCGGCATGGCGGTACTGCAGGAAGCGGAAAAAGGAACAGCCGGTGGAGGAGGTCTTTGACGAGTTTAAGGAAGACCCGTCCGAGGCGCCCTGCGAACAGGTGATCCGGCAGGAAGAAAAGGACCGGGTCTATGAGGCCGTATGCGCCCTGGACAGAAAGCAGAAGACCGTGGTCATCTTTTATTACTATCAGCAGCTGACGACGAGAGAGATCGCGGATATTCTGGGCTGTATGGAAGGAACGGTTAAATCGCGGCTTCATACGGCCAGGAAAAAACTTTCAAAGGCTCTTGAAGACATGGGATGGCAAGAGGAGGAGAAAATATGGATGAAAAAAAACTGGATTCTCTGATCACGGATACACTTGTTGAGAGGGCAGAGCGCCTTTCTGTATCTCCTGAAGTAAAGCAGCTTGTGAGACAGAAAATTTCTGAGGGAAAAAAGGAGAAAACGAATATGAAACATCGGATCAGCGGAAAAATAGTAATTCTGGCGGCGGCCCTGTGCCTGCTTGGAACCATGGGTGCGGTGGCGGCAGGAAGGGCAGCTGGACTTGTCAGCCATTCCAATGGGAACGATCCGGTCTATGGAAGCTACGGGGAACTGAGAAGTAATGTGAAGCAGGATCTGGGATATTCCGTAAAAACGGTGGAGTCGCTGGGAGAAGGATGGGATTTCCGGAGGGCTTCCATTGGGAGCGTGCAGGCTCAGGATGAGACGGGAAATGTGATCGGCACGTATCTGAACCTGAAGGTCTGTTACGGCGCCTCTAAGAAGGAGGAGGTCAGCCTGATCGTCAGACGGCCGGGAAGCCTTGTCAGCGAAGATGTGAGGCAGCCTGACGCGGCAGGGGAACACGAGGGAATCGAACTCCGCTATTACTGTGACAGGTACAAATTCCTTCCGGTTGGAACCGAGATATCAGAGGAAGACAGGCTGGCCGAGGAACGGGGAGAACTGTTCCTTTCCTATGGGTCCGATCAGACAGAGATAAACGATTACTATACCGTATCGTGGAAGGACGATGGAATCAGCTACTCCATCATGTCCTTGGATCGGAGCTTTACTGCAGATGAGATGTTTGCAATGGCGGCGGAAGTCATTGATGGGAAATAATCGTAGTTTCCCTGTCTGCCGCAGCGCCTGACGGTTCGGGGTTCAGCAGGACGGAAGTCTCAAAGACGCCGTCTTCATACCGGAACCGGGCGATGCCGTGGTACTGGTCTGCGATGTGGCGTACAGACATGGTACCGATGCCTTCCCCGGCGTGATGGGAGGAGAGGAAGACTCCGTTCTCTTCCCGGATCTCCCCGGAGTAGGAGTTGACCACAGACAGTGTGACCATGGAGCGGCCCGCCATTCCCAGCTTCATGCGGATAAAGCGTTCCCCTTCCGTCTGTTGGAGGCATGCATCCACGGCATTGGACAGTAAATTCCCCAGTATGGTGCAGAAGTCTACCTCGGGAACTGTCAGAAGAGAGGGAAGCTGGATCTCGATGGAGACGGCAACCCCGCTGCTGACGGCTGTGTTTTCATAATAGCTGATGATGGAATTGACCGCATGATTGTCACAGTACTGTTTCAGGGCGTAGCTGTCGGTCTGCTTTAAAAACTCTTCAATGTAGCGGAGGCATCCCTCATAGTCCCGGCGCTCGGCGTATCCCCGCATGGCCAGCAGATGGTGGCGGAGATCGTGACGGGCCTTCCGGGTTCCCTCAATGTTGTCCTGCAGAAGGCTGTACTGCTTCTTCTCCATCTCTGTCAGCAGTTCGGCGGTGTGAAGCTTTTCCCGCAGAACGATGTTCTGGGAAGTCTCCGACAGCAGCCGGAAGATGCAGAGCTGGCAGAAAAACATACCCGGATACCAGACCAGGGGAAACAGCAGCATGGAATTCTTATTTCCGGTCTCAATGGCGGTATAGTACGGATTGAAGCCGAGCCGGTAGAGAAAGAAAAAGGACACGGGAATAATCCATAAATAGTTCCAGATATTCATGCTTTTTGTGCTGGCGATGGCCGGATGGATACACACCTTGAAGAAGTGGTAGAGTACCGGTACGAGGAGAATATAGACGGTCAGACGGCACAAAAAAACGGTGGCGGTCTGGCTGCCGGAAAAGGAAGCTGAATGCCAGATCACACTCACCAGGTCGGAGATCATATTGGTTCCATCCAGATAGTTGCGCGCCGCAAACACCATGAAGATGGTGACGAATATACTTTCGCGAAAAAGCCAGGACAGAAAGAGGATGATAACTGCCAGACAGTAGATGGAATATAAGGTCTTAAATGAGTCTCCGCCCCCAAACAGGGGGCGGAGCAGAAAGTAAGAACCGGTCGTAACAAAGAATAAAAGAACCAGAATAAAAAAGCTCCGTACGCCGTTTACCCGTAAACGGCCCCGGAAGAACAGCAGGATACAGAAAATAATCGTCAAAAGTTCGAGCCCGACGGATAAGACGGAAAAAGGGAACTCCATTATACGCCTCCGCTCAGCCGCAGAAACTGATAGTCCGCGTAGCGCTGGTGAATTTCCTGACGGTTCTTCCGCGTAATCGGCACCCGCTCATCGGTATCCATGATAAAGTCATTCTTTTCTAAAGAAATCACCCGGTCCATGTTGACGATGCAGTTTCTGTAACAGCAGAGAAACTGGGGATAACAGAGAAGATAGGGTGAAAATGTCTCAAATTTCATGTAGGAACGGATCGTTCTCGTTTTGGTGTGAATCTGAATATAGTGATTAAAGTAATCTGTAAATATAATATCATCGAGCCGGATCTTAATCATGGTCCGGCTTTCCTTGACTTCTATGTACCGCGCGTGGCTGCGCATGGACCGTTCGCAGTATTTTAACGTGTCTTTAAATTTCTCATAGGAAAAGGGCTTTACAAGATAATCAGAAACCCGCAGTTCAAATCCCCTGACCGCAAAGTCACTGCTGTTGGTAGTAAAGACCATCAGGCAGTCCGCATCGCTGTTTCTTACCTTCTCCGCGATCTCCAGTCCATTTATTCCATCTAAAAAAATGTCGATAAAAAGCAGATCATAAGCCCCCGGCCTCCAGCATTCCATAAACTGTTCACCGTTTTCAAATAGGTCGACCTGCCTGTATATGGGATTTCCTGAATAATATTCCTTAATATAGCCGGATAACTGTTCCCTCTGTGCTGAAGAGTCATCTATGACTGCAATACGCAATGTTATCACTCTCCTTCGTTCATATAGCATACCTTTAAAATTATATCATATTATCGACAGACCTGCTGGAAATTTTGGGTAAAAACAGGGTAAATACAGTAAACTATGGTATATTTTGGTAAAATGTGTCATTGGTGCTGTCGAAAACTGGCACACAGAGCCGCCGCCCCATCCTGCAAATCAGAAAACCCTCCGGTCTGGATGTTTAAGGGGTCTCATAACGGGCATACTCTCCTTAGATTCGAGAAAGGAGCAAGCCTGTAATCATGTCAAAAGGAAAAAAGAACGAACCATTCGATCCTCACAATTTAAAACCAGAGGAAATACTTAAATTCGAAATTGCCACGGAGTTAGGTCTCAGTGACAAAGTAATCAACGGCGGCTGGCGTTCCCTCACCGCGAAAGAAAGCGGCCGCATCGGCGGTCTCATTACGAAACGCAAACGCGAATTGAAACAAGAGGCTTTAGAAGAAAAGTAAGAACTGCGCCACAGCGCTTAAGGAGAGGGGAAGGGAGACCGGAGCTGACAAACAGACGGTTTCCCCTCCCCTCTCCTCAAGCTATATGGCTAAGAATTGGATTTGTAAGGGGAAACGCCATAGGGGCCCCTGTTTAAAAAAACTTGCCACCCCCCTCGCTATCCATTATAATATACGGGAAAGAGGAAACAGCGATGGAAGAGAAAAAGTTGAGAAGTGGTTTTACCACGGGTACGTGTGCGGCCTGTGCGGCGAAGGCTGCTGCGGTTATGCTGCTGCAGCGGGAAGCGGTGGAGTGTGTCCAGGTGATGACGCCGGGAGGAACGAGAGCGGAGCTGTTGCTGCATGATGCGGAACGGACAGAGCGTTCGGCCTTGTGCGCCGTCAGAAAAGACGCGGGAGATGACCCGGATGTGACGGATCAGGCTTTGATTTATGCTTCGGTAGAGTACATAAAAGACAGCGGTGACCCGGAGAGGTGTTACCGGAACAATCATATTTTCTTAACCGGAGGCCCTGGAGTCGGGATTGTGACGAAGCCGGGCCTTGCGTGTCCTGTGGGGCTTCATGCCATCAATCCGGTACCGAGAAAGATGATCTTTGAAGAAGTGGAGGCGGTGGCGCGAAGCGCAGGCTGCGAAGGACGCCTCCTTGTCCGAATATGGATTCCGGAGGGCGCGCGTCTGGCTCTCAGCACCTTTAACCCAAAGCTTGGAATCGAGGGCGGGATCTCTGTGCTCGGAACCAGCGGGATCGTGGAGCCGATGAGCGAGGCCGCTTTAAGGGCCACCATTCAGCTGGAACTCCATATGAAAGCCGTGGCAGGGCAGCGGGAAGTGATCTTAACACCCGGAAATTACGGGGAGAATTTTTTGAAGGAGACGTTAAATCTCTCCCTGGCCCAGGGGGTCCAGTGCAGCAATTTCGTACAGGATTCCGTGAAAATGGCGGCGGACGAGGGGATGAACGGTCTTCTTTTTGTCGGCCACGTCGGAAAACTGATCAAGGTGGCCGGCGGTGTCGGAAATACGCATTCAAAGTACGGGGACAGGCGTATGGAAATTATGTGGGACTGTGCCCGGATACACTGTGAGGAGATGGCGGAGAGTGACAGGAACCGGTTGAAAGACCAGGTGCTCGCATCCAATACGACGGAGGAGGCGGTAATCTGGCTGGAAAAGGCCGGAGTCCTGAAACCGGCGATGATGACTGCGGTGGAACGGATGAAGCAGTACGTAGAAGAGTGGAGCGGGAGAACCGTGTGCGCCGAGGTGGTGACATTTACGAACGGATACGGTATACTTGGTATGACCTGCGGGGCAGAGAATATGATTGAGGCATTTCGCATTCGGGAAGAAGCAAACGAAATGCAGAAAGAATAGAAGAGAGAACAAGAACAGGAGAGACAAGCATGTCTGGAATACTATACGGAATCGGAGTCGGTCCGGGAGACCCGGAATTAATGACCATAAAAGCAGCAAAGCGGATAAAGGAATGTGCGGTGATCGCCATTCCACACAGGGAAAAGGAACTGTGCACGGCTTACCAGATCGCGCGTCAGGCGGTGCCGGAGATTGAGGAGAAAGAGTGCCTCTACCTCCCCATGCCGATGACAAAGGATAAAAAGGTGCTGGATGAAAGCCATGATCTGGCGGCCGGCGCTGTGATGGAACGGCTGGACAGAGGGGAGGACGTGGGCTTCATCACGCTGGGTGATGTGAGCATCTACTCGACCTGCAGCTATCTGCTGGAGCGCCTGTGGAGTAAAGGGTATGCGACGAGGCTGGAATGCGGGATTCCCTCCTTTTCAGCGGCGGCGGCGAGACTTGGCATGCCGCTGGTGTCCGGAGCGGAGGAGCTGCATGTGATACCGGCTACGTACCAGGTGAAGGAAGCACTTAAGCTTCCAGGCGTCAAGGTGCTTATGAAGACGGGAAAACAGATGAAGGCAGTCAAGGAAGAGATCCGCAAATGCGGGGCCAGTGCCGTTATGGTGGAAAACTGCGGCATGGACGATGAACGGATTTTTATGTCCCTGGAGGAAATTCCGGATGAGCCGGGATATTATTCACTGTTGATTGTGAGGTAGAGATGGTACATATCGTAGGAGCAGGTCCGGGAGCACCGGATCTTATTACCGTTCGTGGGAAGGAACTGATCTCACAGGCGGATACAATCATTTACGCAGGCTCGCTGGTAAATCCGGCGCTGCTGGAATACAGAAAAGAAGGCTGCCGCGTGTTAAACAGCGCGTATATGACGCTCGATCAGGTGGTAGAGGCGGTCCGTGAGACCGAGGCAGAGGGAAAGATGACTGTCCGCCTGCACACGGGGGACCCCTGCATCTATGGGGCGATCCGGGAGCAGATGGATGAATTTGACCGTTTGGGGATCTCCTATCAAGTCTGCCCGGGAGTCAGCTCCTTCTGTGGAGCCGCCGCAGCCTTGAATATGGAATACACGCTTCCGGAGATATCCCAGAGCGTGGTGATCACCAGGATGGCAGGGCGGACTCCGGTTCCGGAGCGGGAATCCATCGCTTCATTTGCGGCGCATGGGGCGACCATGGTCCTGTTCTTAAGCTCAGGCATGGTGGCAGAGCTGGCGGATGAGCTGATGCGCGGCGGATACGGCGCGGACACTCCGGCAGCCATCGTTTACCGGGCTACCTGGGATGATGAGAAGAAGGTCGTCTGCACGGTGGGAACGCTGGCAGAGCGGGCGGCCGGGGAGCAGATCAGGAAGACAGCCCTGATCATCGTGGGAAACGCGGTGAGCCAGAGCGGGTATGCCCTTTCGAAGCTGTATGATTCGGGATTTACGACGGAATACAGGCAGGGAAGTGATTCTGAGGGGGCACAGAAAGAGAGGAAATGATGAGGCTTTCGCTGATTTGTTTTACAGGAGCGGGGGCGAAGCTTGGCGCCCGGCTGTTGAAGGAACTGAAACTCAGCGGCCATGAATGCCGCGGGTACGTGCTGGAGAAGTTTTTGAACCCGTTTCACGAGACAAATGGTCTGGAACCCTTAAAATCCAGCCTTCAGGAATGGACCGGGAACCAGTTTGAGACGCGGGAGGGGCTGATTTTCATCGGGGCCGCAGGGATCGCCGTCAGGGCCATTGCACCGTGGGTAAAGGACAAGAGGACGGATCCGGCCGTTGTGGTCATCGATGATAGCGGCCGCTTTTCCATTTCCCTTCTGTCCGGCCATTTGGGAGGAGCCAATGGGCTGGCGGAAGAGACGGCGAAGCTGACGGGAGGAATCCCCGTCATCACCACGGCCACGGATATCCATGGCCGCTTTGCGGTGGATAATTTTGCAAAGGAGCAGGGGCTTTGGATCTCGGATATGAAGACGGCAAAGGCGGTGTCCGCCGATGTACTGGCCGGTGAGCCGGTGGGATTTTTCAGCGATTTCCCCGCAGCGGGAAGCGTACCGGAGGGCTTTACCCAGAAGGAAAGCTGTAAAAGAAATGTCTGGATTACGGTGAAGCGTTATCCGGAGAACCATGACTTTCTGAAGCTGTTCCTGCCGGAAGGCGGGGAGGTGCTCCGTCTGGTACCGCGGATTGTAATCCTGGGAATCGGCTGTAAGAGGGGCACGGAAAAAGAAAGAATAGAAGCAGCCGTGGAGGAGGCATTAAGCCGGTGGAACATCGAGCCGGAGAGTGCGGCCGCCGTGGCGACAATCGATATAAAGAAAGAGGAAGCCGGACTCCTTTCCTATGTAAGGGAGCATGGCCTCTCCTTTCAAACGTATCCGGCCGAACGGCTGCTGCAGGCGAAGGGGGAATTCTCCCCGTCTTCTTTTGTTAAGGAGATCACAGGCGTGGATAACGTCTGCGAGCGGGCCGCCGTAAGCCTTGTAGAGGACCTGGGCGGAGGAAGACTGATGATGAGAAAACAGGCGGGCGGCGGCGTCACGGTGGCGGCCGCGGTCCGGGATTGGAAGGTGAAGCTGTGAAGCAGACAGGAAAATTATATGTGGTGGGAATCGGACCGGGTTCCTACGAACAGATGACGATAAAGGCGGTTCGCGCTATGGAAGAGAGCCAGGTGGTGGTCGGCTATACGGTGTATGCGGATTTGATGCGGGAACATTTTCCCGGAAAAGAGTGGATCACCACGCCCATGAGGCAGGAGACAGAACGGTGCCGTATGGCAATCGAGAAGGCGGAGGCCGGCATGACGGTGGCGCTGATCTGCAGCGGGGACGCCGGTGTGTACGGAATGAGCGGCCTTATTCTGGAGCTGGTGGGAGAATCGGATTCCCCGATCGTGGAGGTGATTCCCGGAGTGACGGCGGCGTTAAGCGGCGGCGCCTTGCTCGGCGCGCCTCTGGGGCACGATTTTGCCGTGATCAGCTTAAGCGATTTACTGACTCCGATGGAGCTGATCGAGGACAGGCTTTTGCACGCGGCAAAGGCGGATCTGGCCATATGCCTCTATAATCCCTCCAGCCGGAAGCGGTCGGATTACTTAAGACGGGCGTGTGACATCATGCTCACCGCCAAGAAGCCGGAAACGGTCTGCGGCATTGCAAAGAATATCGGCCGGGAAGGGGAGTCCATGGAGCTTATGACGCTTTCCGAATTAAGGGATACATCCACTGACATGTTTACCACCGTGTTCATCGGCAATGAGAAGACAAAGGCGGTAAACGGGAGGATGGTAACGCCGAGAGGATACCGGAATGTGTAGGATTTTAATCTTCGGAGGCACTACGGAAGGCCGTCTTCTTGCCGAATACTGCCACCAGCAGGAAATAGAGGCGTACGTCAGCGTTGTCAGCGGTTACGGTGCGGACCTGCTACCGGAAAGTGAATATCTCCATGTGCTTTCGGGCCGTATGGCCGGGGAGGCGATGGAGGGCTTCATGAAGCGGGCCTCCATCCGCGCCGTCTTTGACGCGACCCATCCGTATGCTGCGGAGGCAACCAGAAATATAAAGGAAGCCTGCGGCCGCGCCAGGGTCTCCTATCTGCGGGTGACGCGGGAGTCTGCTGCAGCGGAGAATCCTGGAGGTGACAGCGGCAAAGGCCCAGCCGCAGCATTTGCATCTCAAGTCGTATACGTGCATTCCGTAGAGGAAGCCGTCTGTTACTTGAAGGACAGGGAGGGAGACATCCTCGTGACTACGGGGAGCAAGGAACTTGCCGCCTATACAGCGCTTCCGGGATATGAGGAAAGGCTTTACGTGCGGGTTCTTCCCTCCTGCGCCGCCATATCCGCCTGCGAAGACATCGGAATAAGGGGAAAACGCATCATCGCCATGCAGGGCCCGTTTTCCGAAGAAATGAACCGGGCCATGATGCGGCAGCTGGGAGTCCGCTATTTAGTGACAAAGGAAGCGGGGACAGCGGGAGGCTTTTTAGAGAAGCTCTCCGCAGCGGAAGCACTCTCCGTGACAGCGGTTGTGATTGGAAGACCGTTGGAGGAGAGAGACGGAATTACATTGGACGCGGCGAAAATACTCCTGAAAGAAGCGGGAACCGTATCCGCCAAACGGAAGCTTTCTCTCATCGGGACAGGGATGGGAGGCCCGGGCCAGATGACGCTTGCGGCCGCTGAGGCGCTGAAACGGTGCGATGTCTTATTTGGCGCCAGACGCATGACGGACGCGGCGGAGACGCTGGGAGAAGCGGCGTCGAAAATCCTGCGGGTTCCGATTTACGGGAACCGTGAAATCCTGGAATGGCTTGAGAGCCATCCGGAGCATAAAAGAGCCGGTGTCCTGTATTCCGGCGACACGGGGTTTTACAGCGGCGCGTCCGGTATGGCCGCCGTGCTCTCGGAAAAACCGTACTGCGATTCCTATGAATTCACCACTTACCCGGGGATTTCGTCCGTGTCGTACTTATGTGCCAAAATGGGACGAAGCTGGGAGCATGTGAAACTGATCAGCCTGCACGGGCGGGACTGCGACGCGGCCCAGGTGCTGGCTCAGAATCCGGCGGTATTTACGCTGCTGGGCGGGGCGCACACGGTAAAGGAACTCTGTAAGCAGCTTTTAAGAGCCGGGCTTACCGACGTGAGAATCACTGCGGGGGAGCGGCTCTCCTATGCCGATGAGCGGATTGTGACCGGAACGCCGGACCAGCTTGCAACCATGGAATTTACAAGCCTGGCTGTGGTTCTGATGGAACGGAACGAAGAGAGTGAGGGTGTCAGATGAGAGACGAATGGTTTATCCGGGGAGAGGTCCCCATGACGAAGAGCGAGGTTCGTGCCGTTTCGGTGGAGAAGCTGGAGCTTTCGCCCGATTCGGTCCTCTATGATATCGGAGCGGGGACCGGTTCCGTGTCGGTGGAGGCCGCGGCTTTTATGCCGGAAGGCACAGTCTATGCGGTCGAGAAGAAGCGGGAGGCCGTGGAGCTGCTGGAGAAAAACAGGAAAAAGTTTCAGGCGGAGCAGATTCGAATCATAGAAGGCGCGGCCCCGGAGGCTTTAGAGGGTCTGGAGGCGCCTACCCATGCATTTCTGGGAGGCACCTCCGGCAAAATGGCAGATATTCTTTCTCTGCTGCTGGCAAAGAATCCAGAGGTCCGGGTGGTGGTGAATGCGATCACGCTGGAATCCGTTTCGAAGGTGATGGAATGGACTGCCGCCCGCGGGATTGAGGCCGATATCGTTCTGGTGTCAGTTTCACGGGCGAAGGCGGCGGGCCGGGTCCACATGATGATGGCTCAGAACCCTGTTTATGTGATTTCCTTTGGGGGGAGAGAGACAGGGGGCGTGAAAGCGGCAAAGCAAGCGGTGACAGCCGAAAAGGCCTCCGGCTCAGAAACCGCATATCCGCGTTTGATGCTTGCCGCACCGAAGAGCGGCAGCGGAAAAACGATGATGACCTGCGGACTGCTGGCTGCATGGAAAAAGCGGAAGATAGAATGCCGGGCGTTTAAGTGCGGGCCGGACTACATCGATCCCATGTTTCACAAGTATGTACTGGGAATTGACGGTGGGAATCTGGATACTTTTTTCCTGCCTGAGGAAGAGGTGCGAAATCAGTTTAAGGACCTGGCAGCCGGTGCTGACCTTTCGGTGGTGGAAGGCGTGATGGGATATTACGACGGTGTCGGAGGAAATGACACTTGGGCCAGCTCCTACGACACGGCCCGCGCCCTTGACGCGCCCGTCGTACTGGTTCTGGACTGCAAGGGAGCCTCACTTTCCCTGGCGGCAGAAATAAAAGGATTTCTGGAATATAGAAAAGACAGCCGTATACGCGGCGTTATCCTAAACAGGATCTCTCCGGTGATGGCGGAACGTCTCGTGCCGGAGATCGAAAAGCTGGGAATTTCCGTGTTCGGCTATCTGCCGGAATGCGACGCGGCAAAAGTAACCAGCCGTCATCTCGGACTTGTGATTCCGGAGGAGTCCAAAGCCCTGCGGGAGCGGCTGGAACTGCTGGCTTTAGAGATGGAGAAGACCGTGGATGTGGAGGGGCTTTTACGGCTGGCAGGCGGTGCCGGGGAATGGAAGGACGACGGTGAAGCGGCGGAGGGCGGTGCGGAGGCCGTAATCGCCATTGAAGCGCCCGGAACGGAACGCATCCGGATCGGTATCGCCAGAGACGAGGCTTTCTGTTTTTACTATCAGGAAAATATAAAGCTTTTTGAGAGTCTGGGAGCCGAGTTCGTGGAATTTGATCCTATGCGGGATGAGCATCTGCCAAAGGATATTGCCGGGCTGATGCTCGGCGGCGGTTACCCGGAACTCTATGCCGAAAGATTGTCGGCCAACGGCTCCCTTTTAAGAGAAATAAAAGAAGCGGCGGCCGGCGGAATGCCCATACTCGCGGAGTGCGGCGGTTTCCTCTATCTTCATGAGGAGCTGGAGACGAAGGAGGGGGAGGTCTTTCCCATGGCGGGAGTTATCGCGGGGCGGGCATTTCCAACCGGAAAACTGTCCCGATTCGGATACATCGGGCTCGTGCCCTATGGGGACACCCCGCTTTTGAAAGAAGGGGAAGAGATCCGCGGCCATGAATTCCACTACTGGGACAGCACGGCCTGCGGCAATGCGATGAAGGCCGTGAAACCAGGCGGAAAGAGAAGCTGGGACTGCATTCATGCAGATGGCGGTCTGCTGGCCGGTTTTCCCCATCTTTATTATCCATCGAATCCGTCTGCCGCAGAGCGGTGGCTGGAGCTTTGCAGGAAAGGAACTTAAGTCATGACAGAAGAATTAAACATACGGCGGGGCGTCTCAGAGGACATTCCCGAACTGGTGCGGTTATACGACGAGACGGTCGGGCATCTGGAAAGCCATGTCAACTATCCGGGCTGGAAAAAGGGAGTCTATCCCGGAAGGGACGCGGCGGAAGAGGGTGTGGAGACAGGCACACTCTATGTGGCGGAGACTGGAGGCCGCATCATCGGTTCCATCATATTAAATGGAAAGCAGGAGGCCGCATACAACGGTGTCTCCTGGGGCGTGGAGGCGGAGCCGGATGAGGTAATGGTGATCCATACATTTCTCGTTCACCCGGATTTCAGGAAATCCGGCGCGGGGAAATTCCTGATGGAGTTTGCGGAATTGCAGGCCCTGAGGGAAGGAAAGAAGACGATCCGCCTTGACGTATACGAGAAAAATGAACCTGCAGTCCGGCTCTATGAGCGGCAGGGATACCGTTATGTGGCGACTGTGGATCTGGGACTGGGCTCCTGGGGCCTTCCGTGGTTTAAACTCTATGAGAGAACGGCGGAAGAATGCTTAAACGGGGTGTTGTCCAGGATATCCCCTCTTTCGGCAGGTGCCGCGGAACTGGCCTCTCTCACATGGAGCCATGTGGCGAAGCCGCTCTACAGCCTGGGGATTCTCGAAGAGGACGTGATAAAGATCGCCGGAATATCAGAGACCCAGCATGTTGATATCGGTAAACGGGCGCTGATTATCATGTGCAGTGATAACGGCATTGTAGAAGAAGGTGTAACGCAGACCGGACAGGAAGTCACTGCCGTGGTAACTGAAAATATGACGGATGGAAACAGCAGTGTCTGCCTCATGGCTGACCGGGCGGGAGTGGACGTGTTTCCGGTGGATATCGGAGTCTCCAGAGATCTGTGTTCCGGCGCCAGAAACCCGCTGATACGGAAAAAACTGGCTTATGGAACAAAGAATTTCCATAAAGAACCGGCCATGACCCGGGAAACCGCAGTATCGGCCATTGCCGCGGGAATTAGCGTGGCTGGGGAACTGAAGGAAAAAGGGTACCGTCTGATCGCCACCGGAGAGATGGGGATCGGCAACACGACGACGAGCAGTGCCGTGGCGGCCATGCTGCTGGATCGTGATCCGGCTGAAATGACGGGCCGCGGGGCGGGACTGTCGGACGAGGGCCTGATGAAAAAAATATCCGTTATCCGGGAAGCTGTGAAGCGGTACGGACCGGAATGCAGCGATGCCATCGATGTGATCGCCCATGTGGGAGGCTTAGATCTCGCCGGCCTTACCGGCGTCTTTTTAGGGGGCGCGGTCTACCGCATTCCCGTTCTGATCGACGGCTTTATCTCGGGTACTGCGGCGCTTGCCGCAGCAAAGCTGGCACCGGCCGCCCGCGATTATATGCTGGCCACCCACGTTTCGGCGGAACCGGCGGGCCGCCTGCTCCTGGATGAACTGGGCTTAAAACCATTTGTGGCGGCAGGAATGTGTCTGGGGGAGGGAACCGGCGCGGTTGCGTCCATCCCGCTTCTCGATATGGCGCTGGAGGTTTATACCAAAATGAGCACATTTCAGGATATTCAGATTGAGGAGTACAAGCCGCTGGCGCCTCAGACTAACTCCGGGGCACATTAGCAGTGCATCCCGGCACCACCAGGGCGTGCTGGTGCTCACAGCGAGGAGGAAGAGGATGGTAACACTGGTAACGGGAGGCAGCGGTAGCGGAAAATCGGCCTTTGCCGAGCAGGAGATTGTCAGACTGGGAAAACGGAGGCGGATCTACATTGCGACCATGAAGCCTTGGGATGAGGAGTGCAGACGCCGGATTGAACGTCACCGTCTGATGCGGGCAGATAAGCAGTTTGAGACTGTGGAGTGCTACCTCGGCTTAGAGCGGCTGAAGCTGCCTGCCGCAGGAAAAGACGGAGAGCTGACCGGAGCAGCGGAGTATGCAGTTCTTTTGGAATGCCTCTCCAACCTGGTTTCCAATGAACTGTTTGGAACCGGGGAGGACGACTGTCCGGACAGCATTTCCGCCGAATACGGTTCTGCGGCGGCGGATTCGGTAGTAGACGGAATTCTGAGTCTGAGTAGGAAAGTATCTGATCTCGTCATCGTGACCAACGAGGTGTTTTCGGCCGGCGATTACCGCAAACAACCGGTCTGCATAAAATGGGACGAAAACGGGGAAAATCCGGATACCGGAGATCTCTGCGGCTGGGATGAATCCACGGCTCTCTATCTAAAGGTTCTGGGAGAAATCAACTGCCGTCTGGGAATGCTTGCAGACCGCGTCATCGAGGTGAGCGCAGGAATTCCCGTTGTAATTAAATAATCATGTCATACAGTTGTCGTGTTTACTGTGTTACACTCATAAAAAAGTAAGGAGGCAGCAGTATGACACCATTTGATTATAAAAAAGAGTATAAGGCATTGTATCTTCCGAAGGAGATGCCATCCATCGTGGAGGTACCTTCCATGCAGTATGCGGCGGTGAGAGGACACGGAGATCCGAACGAGCCGGAAGGGGAATACGGAAGGGCGGTTGCCGTTCTGTACGGGATTTCCTACACGATTAAGATGAGCTATAAGGGAAGCCGGAAGGTTGACGGCTTCTTCGAGTACGTCGTTCCGCCGCTGGAGGGCTTCTGGTGGATGGAAGGCGGCGCGCCGGGCGTCGATTACAGGAACAAGTCCGGATTTAACTGGATTTCCATAATCAGAGTGCCGGAATTCGTCACAGAGGAGGTATTTGCCTGGGCGAAGGAGGAGGCGCAGCGAAAAAAAAGGATCGATACGAGTCTTGCGGAGCTGATTACAGTTTCGGAGGGCCTGTGCGTCCAGTGTCTCCATATTGGAAGCTATAATGAGGAACCGGCCACCGTTGCAAAGATGGACCATTATAGGATGGAACAGGGCTATGAGAACGATATTTCTGATCGCAGGCGTCACCATGAGATATACTTAAGTGATCCGAGGAAGGTTTCTCCGGAGCGTATGAAAACCGTAATCAGGCATCCGGTGAGACCGAAGATTGATTAGAGCGTATCTGGATATGAATTTTCAGACATGCTCTGGGAGAGGAAGGAAAAAATGATAGTCATGATTTGTGTTGACGACCATAACGGCATGATGTTCAACCACCGGCGTCAGAGCAGAGACAGCGCAGTGCAGGAGCGGGTGCTCCGGTGCTCGGAGAACAGCAGACTTTGGATGAACGAGTACTCCAGTAAGCTGTTCCCGGAGCCTAAACCGGACTGGCTGTCCGTCGATCCGGCATTTCTTGACAGGGCGGGAAGCGGAGAGTACTGCTTTGTTGAGGACCAGGACATTCGGCCATATGAAGATGAGCTTGAATCGATCATTCTGTTTCAATGGAACCGCAGTTATCCGGCGGATTTCCATTTTCCGGCGGATATCCTGTCTCATGGATGGACCATGACGGAATCCGAGGAGTTTGAGGGAAGCTCCCACGAAAAAATAATAAGAGAAGTGTATAAAAAAGATGAAGAGAATAAGTAATTATATTGCAGTTTTAGTCATGACGGCGCTGCTCCTTGCCGGCTGCGCCCAGTCACCGGCCCCGATTCCGGACCAGGCGCTGGCTCAGACATCGGCTCAAATGTCAGACCAGACATCGGCTCAGACCGGCGAAAGCCAAAGCACTGCCGGTGTATTGGCCAATGAGACAGAGCTTGTGGGTAGTACAGGACCGAAGCAGTTCAAAGTATCCGATATTCCCGCCTATTCGGGAGAAGCGTATGCCGCGGTAAACGGGAATGTCCCCTATTTCGAAACGTCAGATTTCACGACAGAGTCCTTCGAGACTTACAGTGATTTAGACAGCCTCGGAAGATGCGGCACGGCCTATGCCAATGTAGGCACAGACCTTATGCCGACAGAAAAACGCGGGTCCATAGGCAAGGTGAAGCCTTCCGGGTGGCAGACCATAAAATACGATTTTGTAGACGGTAAGTACCTCTATAACCGGTGCCACTTAATCGGCTTTCAGCTGACGGCTGAGAATGCCAATGAAAAGAATCTGATCACAGGTACCCGGTATATGAATGTGGACGGCATGCTGCCGTTTGAGAACATGGTGGCCGACTACGTCAAGGAAACGAAAAACCATGTCCTGTACCGTGTTACTCCGGTTTTCCAGGGTAATAATCTGATCGCTGACGGCGTACTGATGGAGGCAGAATCCGTTGAGGACGAGGGCGACGGAATTTTATTCTGTGTATTCGTCTATAACGTGCAGCCCGGAGTCACCATAGACTACGCTACCGGCAGCAGTCAGCGATCAGAGAGTGCACCACAGGAGACCGCAGCGCCCGAGGACGGCAGCACAGCCGGGAAAAAAGCTGAGAGCAGCGCAGAAAGTAAAAACGAAAGTAAATCCAGTACCGAGACCACTTATATTTTCAATACCAATACTCACAAATTTCACTATCCTTCCTGTTCCAGTGTTTCACAGATGAATGAATCAAACAAGCAGAGCTTCACCGGCAGCCGGGATGAAGCGATCGCGCAGGGCTATGAGCCGTGCGGGAGATGTAAGCCTTAATTCCTTTTTCTGACGGCTGGTATCTTTAGCTATAAAATTTACAGTTGTAGTGGGGGAGAGGCTCTGTGCCCCTCCTCTTTCCCGTCTTCACTCCAGGTCTCTCCCAAGCGTATCTTTCAGCCTCCAAATCCAATTCTGCGCCGGTAAATACGAATTGAAACTGTGATATTTTTTAAAATATTATAGACTTTATACGCCCGTGTATGGTATTATATACATAAGAAACACGTCACTAAAAGTTAATAATTGGATTGTAAAAAGTATGGTTCAATTTACTTGTATGGAGGTATATATGACAGATACAGAAAAAATTGATCAGATCCTATTAAAAATGGAAAGTTTTGCGACAAAAGACGATTTGAAAGCCTTTGCGACAAAAGACGATTTGAAGGCCTTTGCAACAAAAGACGATTTGAAGGTCTTTGTAACAAAAGACGATTTGAAAGACTTTGCGACAAAAGCAGACTTAAGGCATGAAACCAATTTGGTGTTGGAAGAGTTGGATAAAACGGAGCAGAGACTCAACCGAAGGATTGATTCAACCAACAAAGACCTGCAAGAGTTACGTCAATATGTCACAGCTGTGCGATATAACAATGAGATTGTCGAAATTCTGATGAAACGACAGGACAATGTAGAACAAAGATTGCAAAAAGTGGAAAGAAAGGTGTTGTGTTCATAAGTTGTAACAGTTCAGACGGCGGGATAATTGGCGCATAAGTTGTTTGGAACTGTAAAAGGCAGAAAACAATTGAAAATATTTACAGCTCGTGATATGCTATTACTGTATCCTGACGCCAAAAACATGCTTTGAGGCGAAAGGTTCGGCTCGAGATAGGAAATATAACATGGAATGCAGATCGCATTCTTTTCTTGCCGTACCTTTTGGGGTGCGGCATTTTTGCTTTGATATTTGAAATATTATAAGATTCCGGAGGTGTAACGATGGAAACAAGGATCGCGGTGGTGGGAATCGTTGTGGAAGCAGAGGAATCCGTAGAGGAACTCAACGAAATTCTTCATGAATACCGCCAGTACATCATTGGCCGTATGGGGATTCCCTATCATGAGAAGAAGATCAGCATTATCAGTATTGCGGTGGACGCTCCCCAGAGTATTATATCGGCTCTTTCCGGCAAGGTGGGAAAATTGAAGGGAGTCAGCTCGAAGACCGCCTACTCGGGAGTGAAATCATGAGCGACGCTGCAAAGAAGGTCATGGACTTAGCCGTGCGGCTGGCGGAGAATCACGATCTGCCGGATGACGCGCTGTATACGCTGATTACGGAACGGAATGAAGAGACAGCCCTGTTTTTGAGAAACGAGGCCAGAGCACTGTGCGAACGGATCTACGGACGCTTCGTCTATATCCGAGGACTGATTGAATTTACGAATTACTGTAAAAATGACTGCTACTACTGTGGAATCAGGAGAAGCAACCGGGAGGCAGAGCGGTACCGGCTGACAGAGGAGGAGATTCTGTCGTGCTGTGAGGCTGGCTACGGCCTGGGATTCCGCACTTTTGTGCTTCAGGGCGGAGAAGATCCCTATTTTACGAATGAACGGCTTGGCTCCATTGTGGCGTCAATCCGAGGGTTGTGTCCGGACTGTGCCATCACCCTGTCGGCAGGGGAGCGAAGCCATGACAGCTATAGACGCCTCCATGATGCGGGGGCAGACCGTTACTTACTCCGCCATGAGACGGCCGATCCGTGCCATTACGGAAGGCTTCATCCGGAGTCGATGAGCTTCGATAAGCGGATGGCGGCGCTGAAGGATCTGAAGGAAATCGGTTATCAGACTGGCTGCGGCTTTATGGTTGGGTCACCATACCAGACCGCGTCCATGATCGTAAAGGATCTGCGCTTCATGAAGGAATTCGGTCCTCATATGATTGGGATCGGACCGTTTCTCTCTCATAAGGACACTCCGTTTTGTGATATGGAAAATGGGACAGCCGAATTGACACTGTATCTGCTGTCGGTTATCCGTCTGATGATGCCGAAGGTGCTGCTTCCTGCTACCACGGCACTCGGAACCGTGACGGAAGGCGGCAGAGAGGCGGGAATCTTAAGCGGCGCCAATGTGGTCATGCCGAATTTGTCCCCGGCAGGCGTCCGAAAGAAGTATATGCTGTATGACAACAAGCTGTCCTCCGGCTCCGAGGCCGCGGAGAGCCTGGAACTCTTAAGGGAATCCTTAAGTAAAATCGGTTATGGGATTGCCGTCTCGCGGGGCGACAGTCTTGTAATATAAAAATGAATGACTGACGGAGAAGCATTTGCTGACCCGGAAGAAAGGAAGGAATCATGTATAATCCAGAATCGTTAAAAGCAGAGGAATTTATTTCACACGAGGAGATCCAGGAGACACTCGACTATGCGGAAAAAAACAAAGAAAACGTGGAGCTGATCGACTCGATCATCGAGAAGGCAAGGCAGCTGAAGGGACTCAGCCACAGGGAGGCGTCCGTGCTGCTGGCCTGCGAGATGCCGGACAAGATTTTAGAGATGTATAACCTGGCGGAAGAGATTAAGAAGAAATTCTATGGAAACCGTATCGTCATGTTTGCACCTCTCTACTTATCCAACTACTGTATCAACGGCTGTACGTACTGTCCGTACCACGGCAAGAACAAGCACATCGCCCGCAAGAAGCTGACGCAGGAGGAAGTGGCAAAGGAAGTAATCGCCCTTCAGGATATGGGCCATAAGCGTCTGGCTATCGAGGCGGGAGAGGACCCGGTGAGGAATCCCATCGAATACATATTGGAATGTATCGATACAATCTATTCCATTAAGCATAAGAACGGAGCTATCCGCCGTGTGAATGTGAATATTGCCGCTACCACGGTTGAGAACTACAGGAAGTTAAAGGACGCGGGAATCGGAACCTACATTCTGTTTCAGGAGACGTATCACAAGGAGAGCTATGAGAAGCTTCATCCGACGGGACCGAAGCACGATTACGCCTACCATACCGAGGCTATGGACCGGGCCATGGACGGCGGAATCGATGATGTGGGACTTGGCGTACTCTTCGGACTGGAGCTCTACAAATATGAGTTTGCAGGCCTTTTAATGCATGCCGAGCATTTAGAGGCGGTTCACGGTGTGGGCCCTCACACCATCAGCGTTCCGCGTATCAAGCATGCCGACGATATCGATCCAAGCGCATTTGACAACAGCATCAGCGACGACATCTTTGCAAAGCTCTGCGCATTGATCCGTCTTGCTGTGCCATATACGGGAATGATCATATCCACAAGGGAGAGTCAGCAGGTGAGGGAAAAGGTGATCCGCCTCGGTGTGTCCCAGATCAGCGGCGCTTCCAGAACGAGCGTAGGCGGTTATCAGGAGGAGATCCGGCCGACCGATACGGAGCAGTTTGACGTTTCCGACCAGAGAAGCCTCGACGAGGTGGTGCGCTGGCTGATGGAGATGGGGTATATTCCGTCCTTCTGTACCGCGTGCTATCGGGAAGGCAGGACCGGTGACCGTTTCATGAGCCTCTGTAAGAGCGGCCAGATTCAGAACTGCTGCCATCCCAACGCGCTTATGACGTTAAAGGAATTTTTGATGGATTACGCCTCCGAGGACACGAAAGCCATCGGAGAGAAGTTAATCGAGGCAGAGCTCGCCAATATTCCAAAAGACAAGGTACGGGATATCTGTAAGGATCATTTGGAAAAGATCGAACAGGGAATCCGGGATTTCCGGTTCTGAGATAGCATGCAGGAATGAATTTTCAAACATGCTCCAGGTCTCTGTCAGCGATGGCGGAGTGGACAGAAATAAATAAAAGACAACTCAGAGGACTGTGGGGTGAAGAAATATGGGACTAAGTGATACGCCGGGCGGCGAGCGCATACACATCGGCTTCTTCGGCCGCCGCAATGCGGGAAAATCCAGCATAGTAAACGCGGTCACGGGCCAGGAACTGTCCGTGGTATCTGATATCAAGGGAACGACGACGGACCCGGTCTATAAATCCATGGAGCTGCTTCCCATGGGCCCTGTGGTGATCATCGATACCCCGGGCTTTGACGATGAAGGCGCTCTCGGAGAGCTGCGCGTGAAAAAGACCCGGGAGATTTTAAACAGGGCGGACTGTGCCGTGCTGGTGGTCGATTCGGTTTTGGGAAAGACGAAGGCCGATGAGGAAATGCTTTCACTATTTAAAGAGAAACAGCTTCCATATCTGATCGCTTATAATAAATGGGAGCTGCTGGACGAAAAAGAGCATAAAGCAAAAGAGCAGACAGCGGACGAAAAATCTGTTTTTGTCAGTGCCGAGACGAATTACCATATCCAGGAGCTAAAGGAGAGGATCGCCGGCCTCGTAAAAGAGAAGGAAAATGGCTGCCGTCTGGTGGGAGATTTCTTAAAACCTCTCGATCTTGTGGTCCTTGTGGTCCCCATTGATAAGGCCGCGCCGAAGGGACGGCTGATCCTGCCGCAGCAGCAGGCCATCCGGGATATTCTGGAGGCAGGGGCCATGTCCGTGGTGGTGCGCGACACGGAGCTTTTAGCAGCGCTTAAGAAGCTGGGCCGCGATCCGGATCTGGTGATCACGGACAGCCAGGCATTTTCCGAGGTGGCCGAGGTGGTACCGGACCATGTACTGCTCACCTCCTTTTCCGTTCTGATGGCAAGATATAAAGGATTCCTGGATGCGGCGGCAAGTGGAGTGAAGGCCGTGAACCAGCTGCAGGACGGGGACCGGATTCTCATATCTGAGGGATGTACCCACCACCGGCAGTGCAATGATATCGGCACGGTGAAGATTCCGGCCTGGATTAAGAAATACACGGGGAAGAATGTCATCATCGAAACGTCCTCGGGGCGAAGCTTTCCGGAAGACTTATCCGGTTACCGCCTGGTGATCCACTGCGGCGGCTGCATGCTCAATGAGAGGGAAGTCAGATACCGCATGCAGTGCGCGGGGGACGCGGGCGTTCCCTTTACGAATTACGGTATGGTCATTGCGCAGATGAAGGGGATTCTGGAGCGAAGCATGGAAATCTTCCGGAAGGTTCAGTGATTAGTCCGGGAAAAATATTTCCGGCTTGCGGGAATAACAGCAGAGCAGGAAGGATAACGGAATCCGCGTTATCTTTCCTGCTTTTTGTATCATAAAAAAAGGACTCTTAGTACAGGAATGATTTACAGAGAAGGAACCGGCAGTGCAGACCGGGCGCTGAGGCGGTTCGTCGTCTGTGAACACGGCGGGAAATGGAAAAAAATACCATATATGGAGTTTAAGGACTACTCAGCGTGCGTTCCAAATACTGATTATTTCATGTAAAATAATAAAAGAAGTATTTTACATCAGGAAGGATTTATTTTACATGAATGATAACAGAAGTAAAAATCAGCCGCGAGTACGGAAATTTCCATCAGAGCCGACCGGGGAGAAGGGCCCGGGACGTGCATCAAAGGGCGGACGAAACAAAGAGGAACTGCTGCGTGAAATGGGGAACCGCCTGAGGCAGATCAGGCTGGAAAAGAACTGGACTCAGGATAAGATGGCGGAATGTCTCGGTATTACGAAAGCATTTTATGGAAAAATCGAGAGGGGAGAGAGCAGTATTGCCCTGGAAAAACTGGCCCTGTTGAATGAAACCATGGACATTGACTTAAACTATCTGATAACCGGGGAGACAATTCCGGTACTTCCGATCAATTTTCAGGATGTTCCCCGCGAGAAACGATACAGCATGGAACAGCTTATCAAGTATGCCGTCAGTCTGGCATCATCAAAAGAGGAGTGACAGAGAAATGAGAATTTTATCGTTGACAATCAGACTTCACGCCCCGTGGGTCCATTCTTTAAAGGAGAAGCGGATGGTGGTGAAGAGTCTGACTGCAAAGCTTCGCAATAAATATAACGTATCCGCAGCAGAGACCGATGAACAGGATATTCACCAGATTATCGTCATCGGAGTGGCCTCGATTGCTGCAAACCACGCTCAGGCCGACAGCATGGAGGAGGAGATTCTGCATTTTGTGGAGTCGAATACGGAGGCAGAGCTGGTGGAACACGTGAAAGAAGTATTTTAAAGGCAGAGATAAAAAAGAGCATTGTAAAAAACGGGCTTGACAGAAGCGGAAAAAAGGAATATAGTTACTATACTGTAAAGCTACTTAACAAGATCGGAGGCAGCTACATGAACGATTATTCGCAGATGACGGTACTTATGGAACGGATCATTCATAAATACAATCAGTGGGAGAACAGAAAACGCACGTATGGCACAAAGATGCTGCTGACCCGATCAGAGATTCACACGATCGCGGCCGTAGGAGACAATCCGGGAATCAATATCACGGCTCTGGCCTCTGCGCTGGGAGTTACGAAAGCAGCCGCCTCGCAGATGATCTATAAACTGGTGGATAAAGGCGTCGTGGAGAAGGCGGTATCCCCCTATTCGGACACGGAGGTGGTCTTAAACCTGACGGAGGAAGGCCAGAAGAATTATATCGCCCACAGGGAGATCCACACCCGCTCGGATGAAGAATCTCTCCGGCTGATTCAGGAGATGCCGGAGCCGTTCTGCGGAGAGATGATTCAGTTTCTGACCGCGTTTGAAGAAATTATGGATAAGAGATTAAAAGAAGAATAGGCTGTCACTGACAGCATTTCTTTTTTTTACTATGTTAAGTATATTTACAGTAAACCATATTAACATAGCGTTACATTGACAGCACGCCACACTAACAGGGGAAGCACATTAACATGGGAGGCACATTAACGAGCACCACACTGAGAGGAAAGCACAAGGAGGAAATCATGATGCAGGAATATCGCACAAAGGAACTTTACGCAGATTTTTATGAGAATGAAGGAAAACCGCTGGTGGTAATCATAGGCGGCAGCAGGCCGGGACTTCCGGCGCCTTTGAACAAAGATTTTTTAGAACGATTAAAGAAAGATTTTCAGGTTCTGCTGCTGGCGTACTTCGGCGCCGGTGATCTTCCGGAGAGTCTTGAGTGCCTGCCGATGGAATACTTTGTAAATACGGTATCCGCCGTAAAACAGGAGTACGGCATCGGCGACAGGGAGGTGATCGTAATCGGCCAGTCGAAGGGAGGGGAAGCAGCGCTGCTGCTGACAAACTATATGAGATCGGCTGTGACAATCGCGCTGGTTCCTTCCTGCTATGCGTTCCAGGGACTGCCCGCGGAATTCACCCTGGAGAGCTTTACAAACAGGAAGTCCTCCTGGTCCTTTCAGGGAAAAGAACTGCCCTATATCAAATTCTATTTTGACCAGGAGATTGTAAAGGAGATTATGGCTGGAAATTACTGTACGTGTTATGAAGCGTCGATAGAGAAAAACGGGAATGAAGACGCACTCATCCGCGTTGACGGATACACCGGGAAAATACTTCTGATTTCTGAGGAAAACGACAGGTACTGGCCGAGCCGGGCGATGAGTGAGCAGCTGGTTAAGAGAAGCGGAAACAGAGAAAATATGAGACATATTTCCATGAAGCTGGACGGCCATTATCTCATGAATTATGAGGAGTCTGCCGGGGAAATCGTGAAGTACCTGGAAGAGTATCTGGCCGGTAAAAGGTGATGCTCCCTTAAATTTTGAAAGAGAGAGGCTAAAAAAATTCCAGATAATTTACTAAAAAAGTTTATTTACTAAAAAATTTGAATACTTAAAATTAATGGATTGGCAAGAAACGACATTATTGTTATACTAATCCCAACAAATGCAAAGAGGCAGAAAATGGAGTTCATTTTCTGCATTTTTTGTAAATATTTGCTTTAGCGAACTAAAGCGAAAAGCATAGGAGGACTCGTTATGAGAAAACGTAGAAGTGTACTTGCAGCAATATTACTGTCCGCGATGGCTCTTACAACCGCATGTGGTGGGAGCGGCGGCACGACAGAAACGAGCGGCGGCGGGAACGTTCAGGCTGAAGCAGGATCGGAAGCGGGAAATACGGGGGAGGAAACCGTAGTACAGATTGGCCAGACCTCTGAGGTAGCCAATTTAAACCCGACGATTCAGCCGAGAACACCAGACAGCAACGTGCAGTGTATGATCTTTAACTATCTGGTTATTCCGGACGAAGAACTGAACTACGTGGGGGATTTGGCAGAAGGATGGGATGTATCGGACGACGGCAGGACGTATACCTTCCATTTAAGAGACGGCGTAAAGTGGCATGACGGAGAACCGTTTACCTCCGCCGACGTCGCATTTACATTAACCTCTCTGGCGGCACCGACCTACAAGGGCGGCGCGGACAGCCGTATCGTCTCCATCGTCGGAGCCAAAGCGTACCAGGAAGGCAGCGCAGACAGCGTATCCGGCATTACCACACCGGATGACAAGACGGTTGTTGTGGAACTGGAAGAGGCGAATGCCGCGTTTATCGGCAACATGTATACCTGTATTCTTCCGAAGCACATTCTGGAGAATGTGGATCCAGGCACATGGGATACCGACGATTTTAACCGTCATCCCATCGGAACCGGCAAGTACAAATTCGTTGAGTGGAAGTCGGGCCAGTACATCGAACTGGAGAAGAACGAAGATTACTTCGGCACAAAGCCAAGCATTGACCGCGTCTATGTGAAGTTCGGCGACGAGACAACACTGACCGCTTCCTTAATCAATGGCGAGCTGGACGTTCTGTATGGCTTAAGCGCTTCCGAGATTGAGACTGTTGAGGCCATGGGCGGCGTCAGAGTGGAAGCGTACGATATGTTAAGCGTATACTATATCGGCTTAAACCAGTTAAATGAAGACTTAAGTGATTTAAAGGTACGCCAGGCACTGGCTTACGGGATTGACAAAGATAAGATCGTAGCGACGATTTATGGAGAGACCGGTTACGTGCAGGACAGCATTTTCCCGAGCAACCACTGGACCTACAGCGACGATGTAACGAAGTATCCGTACGATCCGGCGAAGTCGAAATCTCTTCTGGAAGAGGCTGGATATACTATGAATGCATCGACCGGATTCTACGAGAAGAACGGCAAGACGCTTCATCTTACCTATGACCTCGTAACAAGCACAGACGGCAATTCCGTAGCTCAGCTGATCCAGCAGCAGTGGAAGGAGATCGGCGTGGAGATGGAGATCATCGAGCAGGATTTCTCCACACTGGCTTACACGAAGCTGTTCCCATCCGATGACAACGGCAGCCCACGCCGTGTAACGGCGGACGATTTCGCCTGCTACACCTTAGGCTTCGGCATGGAGGCCGATCCGGACGAGTACAGAATGTACTTAACCACAGCAGATGCACCGGGTACCTGGAATTTCGTTACATACAGCAACTCCAAGGTGGATGAATTATTTGAGAAGCAGCTCTACTCCACAAAACCGGAGGAGAGAGCGGCCTGCTACCATGAGATCGGCAAGCTGATCTCCGAAGATGTTCCGTGGATTCCGTTATACGGTAAAAAGAGCCTTGCAGGAGTCAGCGAGAAGGTACAGAACTTCGCAGCAGACTTCCGCGGAATTACATTCCAGATTGAAAAATGGAACATTGCTCAGTAAATCAAACACCCCGCCGCAAGCTGCGGGGTGTTTGCCCCCGCGGGCAGTCGTCAAATGGACATGCCAGCATGCCCACCTGGCTCGTTGCCTTCGCGAGAATAAATGAATGAGGTAAATGGCCCAAAGCATATTGTTTTGGGCCATTTCACCAATGGAGACCCAAATGAAATACGATTATACAGAAGTTTTAAAGGACCTGGTCAGGATTGATACCACCAATCCACCGGGAAATGAAAAAAGGGCGCTTGATTATATTCAAAAGATTCTTGAACAGGAAGGGATCGATTCGACGATTTACGAGAGCGCTCCCGGCAGGGGCAATCTCCTGGCCTGCCTTCCGGCTGACAAAGATGTGTCTGATGAAGGTGGGGCAGACTGCGCGGCGGCTGAACGGCCGCTGATTCTCCTGAGCCATATTGACGTGGTCCTGGCAAAGGAATCCCAGTGGAAGCATCCTCCCTTTGCTGCGGTGGAGGAGGACGGCTTCATCTATGGGCGCGGCACCGTGGACACGAAGCAGCTGACAGTCATGGAACTGGCTGCCCTTCTGGCGCTGGCGGAAAATGGAGAGCAAAGGAAACGGGATGTCTTTCTTCTTGTGACCTGTGACGAGGAGAGCGGCAGCGCACTCGGACTATCCGCATTTCTCGAGGAAACAGTCTCCGCAGGCGGCCGTACCATCACGGGAAAGGAACTCTTCGAAAACAGTGAGGTAATCAGTGAAGGCGGAGGCTTCCCGATCCTGGTGGGAGACACGGCTTTTTACTTATGTGAGTCGGGCCAGAAGGGATGCGGCACCGTGGAATTTACCGTGGAGGCCAGAAATGCCAAAGGCCCATTCTTCGGAAGCGGAGACGGGATGGTAAGAGCCATGAAGCTGGTGGCCGATATCGGGGCCCTGGAGCTGGAGCAGAGGAAGCTGCCTACGGTAGCGCGCTTCGAAAAACGGCTTTCCGAATGTGCGGACGGCAATTGCCACGGTGACTCGGGCGCAGAGCGCGCGAGTGATCATTTCAGAGAGGCGCTGTCCCCGGTCATGAACAATATTCTGACGGCCATGAACCGGAATACCATGACCGTGACCATGATTCAGGGAAAAAGCGTCAATCAGGTAAAGGTGATCTGCGACGTGCGCCTTCTGCCTGGTTACGGAACCGCATATCTGAAAGAAATTACGGACCGCCTGGCGGAAAAATGGGATGCCGAATGCCGGATTCTATCCTTCAGCGAGGGCTATGAGAGTCAGCCGGAGGGCGGACTGATCGGATGCCTGGAGGAAGCGACAAGGATAGAGCTGGGAGAAGACGGGAAACGGGCGGAAGTGCTTCCGTTCATTTCCATGGGATCCAGCGACGGACGTTTTCTGGTTCCCATGAAGGCGAAGGTATACGGCTACAGTCCGGTCCTTTCCTGGGACATGACCTTTGATCAGGCCGTTTCCATGGTTCACGGCGTCGATGAAAAGATTCACCGGGAATCGGTGCTGTTCGGATGCCGGGTACTTGAAAATGCGGTCTGCAGGGCGGTCTGCGGCCGGATTCACCAATGAAAATGAAATCGAAAAGAAAGAAGGGGAACATTATGGTAGACAGAAAAAATGTAGCGGTTGAAAAGATGGACCGCGCAGTCCAGATGTTAAAAGAAAATCAGATCGATATGTGGATGTTTTATTCCAGACTGAATCAGGATCCGTCACTGGAACTGATGTTCAATACCGATACGAAGAACGAGGTCCTGTTCGTGCTGACGGCAGAAGGGGATAAGATGGCGTTTGCGGAAGCGTCCGACGCGGCGGTATATGAAGCGGCCGGGATCTTTACCAGTGTGAGGACCGTGACACCGGATACGGTAATGAAGGAATTTGCAGCAGTGTGTGACGAAAAGAAGCCCAATCGGATCGCGGTCAACGATTCCACCGAGGATTCCCGCTGCGACGGCCTTGGACTGGGACTCTATAAAAAAGTATGCGGGGCTCTGGGTGAGGAACGCATGAAAGCGTTAAAGACCGGAAGCTACCGGATGCTGGAAGAGCTCCGTGCGGTAAAGACCCCCAGCGAGATTGCCATCATGGAAGAGTGCAGCCGCTTAACGACCGATATTTACGACGCACTTTTTGCGCGCCTCCATGTTGGACTCAGTGAAATCGATGTGGGAGATATTATGATGGAAGAGTGTGCGAAGCGTAACGTTATCACCGCCTTTGGAAATCCGCCGGAATATCCGCTGGTTCTTCTCGTCAAGGGAGGCATGTCCCACAGGAAGCCGAACGCGAAGAATATCTGCCTTCCGGGTGATATGCTGGTCATCGATTTCAGCATCCGCTTTAACGGCTATACCTCCGACATCGCGCGTACCATGTATTTCTTAAAGCCAGGCGAGGAGCATGCGCCGAAAGAGGTTACTGACTGCGCAAACGGGGCAATCCGTGCCGTCGGTGAGGTCATGAAGGTGATCAAACCGGGCATGAAGGGCTACGAGGTGGACGCGGTCGGAAGACAGTCCATTCTGGACAGCGGTTATCCCAATATCCCTCACTCCGTAGGCCATCAGGTAGGCCTGGAAGTGCACGACGGCGGAACGACCCTCGGGCCAAATAAAGCCAGGCTAAGCTGCCAGGGCGTCTTGAGAAAGAATGAGATCTACGCGTTGGAACCGACCGTACTTCAGCCGGATGGACTTCCCTGTGCGATCATCGAGGACGACGTAATCCTGACCGATGATGGATGCAGACTGATCAGCAAACGCCAGACAGCGTTGATCGAGATCCCATACAGAGAGGCTTAATTCATGGAAAATGTGAAAGAGACACTGATGCATCTCATTTCAATTCCCTCGGTAACCGCATCTCCCTCCGAGAAGGAGGCCGTCATCTTCCTCGAACGGATTTTGAAGGAGGAGGGGATCGAGACTGAGCGGATCTTTAAAGATCCGGAACGGTTAAACCTCCTCGCCCATTTACCGGCCGAACAGCCGGAGGAAGGGCCCCTCGTGCTGATTTCCCATGTGGATGTGGTGGACGGCGATTCTGACAAATGGAACTGGCCGGTCTTCGGCGGAGTGGAAGAGGGGGGCAGAATCTACGGGAGGGGAACTCTGGATACGAAGCATTTAACCGTCATGGAGCTGAATGCATTTCTGAACCTGAAGCGGTCGGGAAGGAAGCTGAGACGCGACGTCTGGTTCCTGGCTACCATCGATGAGGAAGCGGGAAGTAAATTCGGTATGGAGTACGTGAAAGAGGCCAGGCCGGAGCTGTTTCAGAATGCCATGGTAATCAATGAAGGCGGCGGATTTCCCCTCCGGATTAACGGAAATGACTACCTGATGCTGACTGTGGGAGAAAAGGCTGTGTGCCGGGTAAAGCTTACGGCCTCGGGCCGCGGCGGCCATGCCAGTGCGCCCGGTGACGATCAGGCCATCTTAAAGCTGGCAGCCGTGCTGGAAGAGATCTTTGGAGCGGAGGATGAGCTGTGTTTCGGAAGCCACGCGACACAGGAAACCATGGCCCGGATTCTGGGCGGCCGCACCTGTGACAATCCGGTGGCGGCCGATATCTTCGGATACGCGGGACAGAATACCATCGGTCTCCGGGATTACCAGATCGGAGACCGGAGCAATGTGATTCCGGCCGCGGCGGAAGTGGTTCTGGAATTTAAAGTGCTTCCGGGCACGAGGGAAGAGGAGATCGAGGCGTTTGTAAAACGCCATGTGAAGGCCGGTGTGCAGTATGAGATCCTGAGCTTTGAGAGGGGATTTGAGAGCAATTTCGACAATTCCGCCTTAAAAAGCCTGATCGGGGATTTGAGGACGATCAGCAGGGAGGAGGGCTTCTCCTGCGAGGTACTTCCCATGCTTGCGCTGGGACGCACGGATGGCCGCTTCTTCGGTTCGGAAGGCAGCATGGTTTACGGATGCTCCCCCCTGTTAATGGACGATTCCTTCGACGCAGTGCTTCCGAAGGTTCACGGAAATGACGAGAGCATATCCACGGAATCCTATCTCTTCGGATGCAGGGTGTTGGACCGCTTAATTGAGAAAAACTGTTTGTGAGCCGCAAAAGAGCGGCCTGCTATTACATAATATGGAGGAAAATATGAAGAACTTTGAATTTCATAATCGTGTGATCCACGACGTGACTGAGAAACTGAAAGAACTGGACATAGACTTATTTTTAATCATTACCAGCGAGGGAAGCGATAAGATGACCCGGTTCATCCCCGGAGTCGATACCGTGGGTTCCGGAGCGTTCTTCTTTACAAAGGAAGGAAAACGCTACGGAGTGGCGTCTGCCATAGACGCTCAGGATGTAGAGGAATCCGGCCTGTTCGACGAGGTGATCCGCTATCAGGACTACGACAGCACGGTTGCCGGGCTGCTGAAAAAGCTGAATCCGAAGCGGGTAGCCCTTGATTTTTCCGAGACGGATGCGGAATGCGACGGGCTGACACTGGGGCGGTATGAGTATTATAAGGCTCATATCAAGGGACAGCTGGAGTTTTTGGAGGTCAGCTCTGATTTGTTTATTCCACAGGTGAAGGCTGTAAATCACCAATAAGATCAGGAGGTTATCGATGGGAAAATACATAAGAAAACGGTTAATACAGTCAATTCCCGTGGTGTTCGGCATTACGATACTGACCTATTTCATCATGAAACTGGCGCCGGGCGGCCCCCTGGCCAATATGATCAATCCGCGTACTTCTGCGGAGTCTATCTTAAGGGCCAAGGAAGCGATGGGCTTAAATAAGCCGATTATCATTCAGTACGTCAACTGGCTGAGGGAGTTGCTGCAGGGCAATTTCGGCTACAGCACCAATTCGGGACAGCAGGTTCTGGCCATGATTTTAGAGCGCCTTCCCGCGACGCTGCTACTTACGGTAACGGCGTTTGTCATCAGCTTTGTGGTGGGAATTCCGCTGGGCGTATACTCTGCGACCCACAAATACTCGGCAGGAGATTACGGCCTTACCATCTTCTCCTTTATCGGTATTTCGATTCCCAGCTTCTTCTTCGGCATGGGCCTGATCTACATCTTCGCCATAAAGCTGAAATGGTTTCCGACGTCGGGCTTTGGCGATACCACCTTTAAGGGGACCGGGATGGCTCTGTTCCTGAATAAGATGAAGTACCTTGTCATGCCTGCCCTTGTGATGTCCCTGGCCAATCTGGCCACGGTCATGCGCTTTACCCGGTCGAGCATGGTGGAAACGCTGAACCAGGATTATATCCGTACGGCCAGGGCCAAAGGGCTCTCGGAGAAGGTGGTCATCTACCGCCACGCGCTGAAGAATTCCCTGATTCCCGTTATCACCATCTTCGGTTTATCCATCCCGAATTTATTCGGCGGCGCCTATATCACGGAAAAAGTGTTCAGCTGGCCGGGTATGGGGCTTCTGGGCGTTGACGCCATCGCAAACAGAGACTACGCAGTGCTTATGGGTCTGACTCTGTTTACGGCGATTCTGGTTCTCGTGGGCAATCTCGTTGCGGATATTCTCTATTCCTTCGTAGACCCGAGAATACGATACTAAGGAGGCTTCCATGGAGAAAAAAATTACATATAAAAAACGGACTAATCTCTTCAAGACGGATGCGTGGAAGCGGTTCAGCAAAAATAAACTGGCTCTGATCGGAAGCGTCATCATTCTTCTGATGATTGCCGCGGCCATACTGGCGCCCCTCATCGTACAGAATGATCCGTATGTGTCTTTAACCGATGCAAACGGCCTCATTTTAAAGAACAGCTCTCCTGCGAAGAGCGGCACGTTTCTGGGGACGGACAGCCTGGGACGCGATACATTCAGCCGGGTGATCTACGCGGCCAGAGTGTCCATGAGCGTTGGCGTGGTGGCAGTCGGCATTTCCACCGGTATCGGTATTTTATTAGGCGCGCTGGCCGGTTATTTCGGCGGGTGGGTGGATACCTTTATCATGCGTGTGGTCGATGTGGTCTACTGCTTTCCGGTGCTTTTCCTGGTCATTATTATCGCAACCATCTTAAAGCCCAGCATCTATAATATTATGATTATCATCGGCCTCTGTAACTGGACCGGAACGGCGAGGTTCGTCAGAGGCGAGATTTTAAGGGTCCGGGAGCTGGAGTATGTGCAGGCCTCCATCTCGCTGGGGGCGACGGATGGACGCACTATTTTCCATCATATTATTCCGAATATCATGGCCCCGATTATCGTGGAAGCCACCCTTCAGATGGCGAGGGCGATCCTGACAGAAGCTTCCTTAAGCTATCTGGGTGTCGGTGTTCAGATGCCGACGGCCAGCTGGGGGAACATGCTGATGAGCGCCAACAACTTATCCACGCTGACGCTGCGCCCGTGGCAGTGGGTGCCGCCGGGAGTCTGCATTTTCCTGGCAGTGCTGAGCATCAACTTTATCGGTGACGGCTTAAGAGACGCGTTTGACGCAAGACAGAAGAAGTAACCGCGGGACAGGAGTTTAGATGAAGAAGATACAATATGAAAAGAGGCTGTCGGGCCTCAGAGCTTACATCGAGGATCACGGCCTTACGGGAGCTCTGATCACTTCGTATGAAAATCGCAGATATTTCTGCGGATTTACAGGGAGCAGCGGTTACCTTCTCGTCACGCGTGACCACACCGTTCTCATAACGGACAAACGGTATACGACCCAGGCGAAGGAGCAGACTGTGGACTGCGAGATCGTGGAGCACAGCCAGGACCGGCTGGGACTGGTGGCGGACACCATGAAGCATCTTGGAATCACTTCTTCCGTCATGGAAAGCGGCATGACCGCCGGAGAGTATTTTTCCTTAAAGGAGCACTTGGGAGACCACAGGACCGTACTGGAGGATGAGTACTTCCTGGAGCTGCGCATGGTGAAGGACGAATGGGAAATAGAAGCCACCAGGGAGGCCATCCGGCGCGCCGAGGCAGGCTTTGACCGGCTGATTCCGAGACTTAAAATCGGTATGACGGAAAAGGATTTAGCGGACGAACTTCATTACCTGGTAAATAGAGAGGGCGCCGAGGCCATGAGCTTTGGAACCATTGTCGCCTCGGGGGCGCGAGGAGCCATGGCTCACGGATTTCCGACGAACAAGGTCATCGAAAACGGTGATATGGTGGTGGTTGACTTCGGCGTCATGTACGACGGTTACTGCTCCGATATGACGAGGACGCTGCTTTTCGGAGATATTTCCCAGGAAAACAGGAGGATTTTTAATCTGGTCCTGGAATCCGGAAAACGGGCCGTGGAAGCGGTTCGGCCGGGTGTGCACTCCAGCGAGGTGGAGGCGGCTCACAGGGATGTATTTATCAGAGAGGGGCTGGACGATTACGCGCTTCGCGGATTGGGGCATGGAATCGGCCTTCAGATCCACGAATGTCCGAGAGTCCAGATTGGAAAGGACACGGTATTGAGGCCGAATATGATATTTACCATAGAGCCGGGCCTCTATTTCCCGGGAGTCTGCGGCGTCCGCACGGAGGATGACGTACTGGTGACGGAAAGCGGAGTGGAAAACCTTTCCCATACGCCGCATGAGATTCATATTGACTAGGACATGACAGAATGCAATTTTTCGATCATGCTCAAGGAGAGGAGACCGTTAATGAGCTTATTGGAAGTAAAAGACTTAAAAACATATTTTTATACGGATGCGGGCTGCGCAAAGGCGGTGGACGGTGTATCCTTTTCCCTGGACAAGGGGAAGGTGCTGGGCATCGTGGGCGAGTCCGGATGCGGCAAGAGCGTGACCAGCTTATCGATCATGGGGCTGGTGGACCCGGTGACGGGAAGGCATGAAGGCGGGGAAATCCTGTTTCACGGGGAGGACTTAAGCAAGCTTTCGGAAAAGGAGAAGAGGAAGATCCGCGGAAATAAGATCTCCATGATCTTCCAGGAACCCATGACCTCTTTAAATCCCGTGTTTACCGTCGGCTACCAGATCGAGGAGGCGCTGATGCTGCATCTCGGTATGGATAAGAATGCGGCCCGCCAGAGGGCAGTTGAACTGCTGAAGCTGGTGGAGATCCCGGAGGCGGAAAAGCGGGTGGATGAGTATCCCCACCAGCTGTCGGGCGGAATGAGACAGAGGGTGATGATCGCCATGGCGCTGTCCTGTAACCCCGAGCTGCTGATCGCCGATGAACCGACCACGGCTCTCGATGTGACCATACAGGCGCAGATCCTGGAGCTGTTAAATGAATTGAAGGACAAGCTGGGCATGGCCATCATCTTTATTACCCATGACCTGGGCGTGATCTCGGAGATGGCCGACGAGGTGGTCGTCATGTATGCGGGGGAGATTGTGGAAAAGGCGGAGACACGCCAGCTTTTTGACAACCCCATGCATCCTTACACGGAGGGGCTCATGGCCTCCATCCCCGACATCGATCAGGAGGTGGACAGGCTCCAGACTCTGGAGGGACTGGTTCCCAGCCTCTATGATATGCCGTCAGGCTGCCGGTTTGGCCCGCGCTGCAAGTATTATACGGAAGAGTGCGGAAAGAACCACAGCCAGTTGACCCGGCTGGAAGGCCAACGAGAAGTCAGATGCAGGAGGTATCAACATGAGTGAAATCCTGATTCAGGCAAAAAATATAAAAAAATACTTCCCTACCAGTGACAGAGGCAAGGTCGTGAAGGCCGTGGATGATATCAGCTTTGATATTTACAAGGGCGAGACCCTGGGCGTGGTGGGGGAATCCGGCTGCGGAAAATCCACTACGGGCCGCATGGTCTTAAAGCTCCTCGACTGTACGGAAGGAACTGTTCTGTACAAGGGGAAAGACATCGGAAAGATGAAGGGAAAAGAGATGCGCTCTTTAAGAAAGGAGATGCAGATCATTTTCCAGGATCCTTATGCGTCGCTGGATCCGAGAAAGACGGTATTTCAGATCCTGGCGGAGCCGTTCTGGATTCACCACCCGGAGATGAGTAAGGAAGAGATCTACCGGGAAGTGGAAAAGCTGATCGAGTGCGTGGGGCTGCGTCCCGAGCATATCCTTCGGTATCCCCACGAATTTTCCGGCGGCCAGCGCCAGCGTGTGGGCATTGCGAGAGCGATCGCCCTTCATCCGGAGTTCGTGGTCTGTGATGAGCCGGTCAGTGCCCTGGATGTATCGATCCAGGCCCAGGTAATCAATCTGATGCAGGACATCAAAAAAGAGTACCAGCTGACCTACCTTTTTATCTCCCATGATCTGCGGATCATCAAGCATTTCTGCGACCGTGTCATGGTCATGTATCTGGGTAATATCGTAGAGCTTGGAACCAAAGAGGCGATCTATGGGAACCAGAGGCATCCCTATACAAAGGCGCTTTTATCGGCAGTATCCAACGTAAAGGGGCACGGCAGCAAGAACCGGATTATCTTACAGGGCGATATTCCCAGTCCGGTGAATCCGCCCAGCGGCTGCCCGTTCCATACGAGGTGCAGCTACTGCATGGATATCTGCAGGGAAAAGAAACCGGAATTAAAGAAGATGGCCGATGGCACGCTGGTAGCCTGTCATCTGGATATGGAATAAAACTACAACTATTTGGAGGATGGAACAATGAACAAGATCGTAACAGAAAACGCACCGAAGGCGATAGGACCGTATTCACAGGGAATGGTATTTGAAAATCTGGTATTTTCCAGCGGACAGATACCAGTCAATCCGGCGACCGGCGAAACAGAAGGAACCACCATCGAGACACAGGCGGCCCAGTCCTGCAAGAATGTGGCGGCGGTGCTGGAAGCGGCCGGAAGCAGCATGGAGCGCGTGATCAAAACCACCTGCTACCTCGCGGACATGGCGGATTTCCCTGTGTTTAACCAGATTTACGAGACGTATTTTGTCAGCAGCCCGGCGCGTTCCTGTGTCGCGGTGAAGACGCTGCCGAAGAACGTGCTGTGCGAAATTGAAGCGATCGCTTATAAGGAATAGAAGAGGAGAGGACCATGGCTTTATTCGATGGAAATAATATAAAACTGGATGTGCTGAAAAAATGGGCTTACAATTACCGCTGGGCGGAGGTGCCGGAGGGAACCATTCCCTTGACGGCCGCCGATCCTGACTATCCGGTGGCGCCGGAGATCCGTAAGGCGCTTCGCGATTACGTCGACAACGGCTACTTTTCCTACACGCCGAAGATGGGCTATCCGGAGTTTATGGAGGCGGCCTCCAAAGCGCTGTGGGAGCGGAAACACGAGAAAATCAGTGAGGATTGTATCCTTCCGATTGACAGTGCGGCCAGAGGGATGTATATTATCGCTGAGACGTTTTTAAAACCAGGCGATGAGATGATCGTGTTTGACCCGGTGGATTACTTATTTAAAGAGTCCTGCCTCGCTGCCGGCGGCGTGCCGGTTCTGTTCCCGGCGAAGCTGAAAGACGGTTATATTGACTTGAGCGAGCTGGAAAACTATATAACGCCAAAGACGAAGATGATCGGGCTGTGCAATCCTCACAATCCATACGGTGTTCTGTACCGTCAGGAGGATTTGGAACACATCATGAGCCTCTGCGAGAAATACGGTCTGTATATCATGAATGATGAGATCTGGTCCGATATCGTGTATCCGGAGAATCAGTTTTTAAGCATTCTCTCTCTCGGAGAGGAACGGACGGGACGTGTCATGAGCGTCTTTGGCTTCTCCAAGAGCTTTGGTATCGCGGGACTTCGGGCGGGAATGATCTACTGTACAGACAAAGCGGTGTTTGACCGCCTTGTGGATAAGTCCGCGGTGATGACTACGGCGGGCGGTATCGCTTCTGTCTCCCAGATTGCGGGAATTGCGTGCTTAAAGGAGTGTTACTACTGGGTAGATGAATTTATCGGCCATCTGGTAAAGAACCGGGATTACGCGGTGGAGAGAATCAACCGCATGCCGGTGATCCGCTGCCATAAGCCGCAGGCCACGTATCTTCTGTATGTGGATATCAGCGGTCTGGGTGTGCCTTCCTCTCAGTTTACCGATTACCTGATCGAACACGCCGGCCTTGCACTGGTTCCGGGAGGGGACGCGTTCTTTGGCCCGGGATCAGAGGGCTGCATGAGAATCTGTTTTGCCACCAGCCATGAAATTCTGGAAGAAGGCTTAAACCGGCTGGAAAAGGGATTAAAGATGTTTCTGGAAGAAAAAAAATAAGGAAAAGGTCGAGTTAATGATGCATGAAAATCTTCAGGTAATTCAAAAAATGTTAAGGAGCATCCATCAGATGCTCGGCGACAGGTATGAGGTCATTCTGCACGATTTAAGCCATGTGGAAAGCTCAATCGTGGGAATAGAAGGAAGCATCACCCACAGAAAGATTGGGGGACCGGCGACGAATTACCTGATTCAATTGCTGAGAGAGTACGGGGATGAGGCAAAAGACAGCATCAATTATAAAAACGTTATGCCTGACGGGCGTGTACTGCGTTCCTCCACCATTTTTATCAGAGACAACGATGGGAAAATCATCGGTTCGCTCTGCATCAACCAGGATCTGACGGATTTTATGGTTGCCAACCGGCTGCTGGAGCGGCTGGTGGAATTTAAGAATGAGGAGCACGAAGTGCCGAAGGAGATGTTTGCCCAGGATATTTCTGAGGTCATGGAATCCATGGTCGGCAGCGAGCTGGCCCTGGTGAATAAGCCGGTGGCCTACATGCAGAAAGAGGACAAACTGGCCCTGGTGGACGATTTGGAGCACAAGGGAATCTTTGATGTCAAGGGCTCTGTGGAATACGTAGCGGAGTGCCTGGGCGTGACAAACTTTACTGTTTATAATTATTTAAAAGAAATCAGAACGAAGCATAAGTAACCGCGTCAAGCGGAGTGGGAGTCCCTGCAGGGTAAATGGCTGCAGGGGCTCCTTCTTTATTCTGTTACTGTTGACGGCCAGCTGAAATCCTCCGCCAGGCATCGCGGTACGTGGGCGGAACAGGAGAACGAACCGTTTCTTGTTTCCTCAGTGGCAGGAACTAAAGCAGAAAAGCAGGAAAAAGAGGCGGATCGCGCAAACTACGGCGAACTCCTGAAGGACTTCACCTCCGTGTCCGCTTGAAATCTGGCTTGGAGGCCAGATTTCACCACCCCTTTTTCCTGCTTTTCTGCTTAAGTTCCTGCGAACCTCGGAAAAGGAAACGGTTCCTTCTCCTGTTCCGCCCACGTACCGCGATGCCTGGCGGAGGATTTCAGCGGGCTGTCAATAGCAGCTTTATTCTATACTGCCCGATATAAAATGTATCTGCTCTCTGTACGAAATCCCTGTTTTGTTGTATGATAATAGAGATAATTTTTATAATGGGAGGAATTGAACGATGAACTTACTGGGCAGCCTCGCAATCGCGTTTTCCATGTACTCCAGAATCCCCATGCCCCAGGTATCCTGGACGAAGGAGCGGATGAAATACGCCATGTGCTTCTTCCCGTTAATCGGTGTGGTGATCGGAGCCTTGACTTACGGTTCCGTGCTGGTGCTTACGGTGCTTAAGCTGGACTGGATGGCTAAAATATTACCGGTCCTGGTACCTCTGATTGTTACGGGGGGAATCCATATGGATGGGTTTCTCGACGTGACGGATGCCAGAGCCTCGCACGCGCCGGTGGAAAAGAAACTGGAGATTTTAAAGGACCCACATACGGGGGCTTTCGCCATAATCGGCTGCTGCGTGTATCTGCTGCTCTACGTAGCGGTTTTCGGAGAGATGAAACCGGTGCTTCTGGGAGCCTACGGAGGGATTTTTGTGATATCGAGGGCGCTTTCCGGACTTGCCGTGGTGACCTTTCCGATGGCGAAGAACAGCGGACTCGCCGCGTCATTTTCCGGACAGGCACAGAAGAAGACGGTCGCCGTGACCATGTGGTGCTGTCTGGTTCTGGCAGAAGGCTGGATTCTGTATGCGGGAGGGGCCGCAGCCGCATCGATGACAGCGGTTGGCGCCGCTCTGACATTTTTGTACTATTACTGTATGGCGAAAAAAGAATTCGGCGGAATTACGGGAGACCTGGCGGGGTATTTCCTTCAGGTGTGTGAGCTGGTACTGACGGCGGTGCTGGCGGCTGTGGCCCGGTTTGCCATATAAAGAACCGGACAATAACATGAAACGAAAATGATGACAGGAGAATATTTATGATTTTTATTACAGGCGGTGCGTGGCAGGGAAAGACGGCATTTGCGGAAACACTTGCAGCAGGCCGGGCCACGCCGGGAATAGGAGAACACGTACTGTACGCCGGTCCCAAAACGGAAGAGAGAACGCTTCCGGTGGCCAGCGGACGGAGGGATCCGTTCGAAACGGCCCTTGAGCGGCCGGTTATCAGCGGATTTCATTACTTTGTGAGAAGACTGCTCTGGGAAGAGCGGGATGTCAATGAATTTATAGCCGCGATTGAGGCGAAGAATCCGGAGGTCGTGATTACCGCGGACGAGATGGGATGCGGTATCGTTCCGGTGGACCCGGAGGAGCGGGCATGGCGGGAGGCAGCCGGGAGGGCGGCCGAAAAGCTGGCGGCAGATTCCGAAGCAGTGTACCGCATGGTCTGCGGCATCGCCACCAGGCTGAAATGAGGGAGAACAGATGATACGTTACCATATACTGGCTGCATTTGCGGGCTGTGCCCTCGATGCGCTGTTTGGAGATCCACGGAATATACCCCATCCGGTCTGCGGCATCGGTAACCTGATCGCATGGCTGGAGGCACGGCTCCGCAAATGGTTTCCGGCAAACGAAAAGTCGGAGAGAAGGGCGGGAACCGCGCTGGTTGTCGCTGTTCTTCTGATCACAGGACTTGCCTCGGTGCTCGTTCTGGCTGCCGCGTACACGGTTCATCCATTGGCTGGAGTGGCGGTGGAAAGCATGATGTGCGGGCAGATGATGGCGTGGCGTTCTTTGAAAAAGGAGAGCATGAAGGTGTATGACGCGCTGGCCGCCGGAGATACAGAGGGCGCAAGAACCGCAGTCTCCATGATCGTAGGGCGGGATACCAAAGATCTCACAGACCTGGGAATTACGAAGGCTGCGGTGGAGACTGTGGCGGAAAATACCTCGGATGGAATTATTGCCCCGCTCTTTTACATGGTGCTGGGAGGCGGAACCGGGATATTTCTCTATAAGGCGGTTAATACCATGGATTCCATGGTTGGATATAAAAATGTCAAATACATAAACTTCGGAAGAACAGCAGCCAGACTGGACGATGTGTGCAACTATATTCCGGCCAGGCTTTCGGCCTGTTTCATGATCGCGGCGGGTTATGTCCTGGAGGCGGCAGAAGGAGCCGAAATCCGTCATTACAGCGGAAGAGGCGGAATCCGGATCTTCAGACGTGACCGTTATAACCATAAGAGTCCCAACTCCGCCCAGACGGAATCGGTCTGTGCCGGCGTACTGGGGATTCAGCTGGCGGGAAACGCGTTCTACTTCGGAAAGCTGTACGAGAAACCGACTATCGGCGATGCAGACCGGTCCGTGGAATATGAGGATATCCGGCGGGCAAATACGCTGATGACGGGAACGTATGCGGCGGCGCTGTTTGCAGCGGCGGTTCTTTGGCTTCTGGTTACAATACCATTTATTAGATAATCCGGCACTGTAGAACAGACTGTAAAATGACAGAATGGAGATATACATCATGGAATACCAGCATGGAGGAGACATATATACGAATCAGGTGGAGCTGGATTACTCCGCCAACCTAAACCCGCTCGGGCTTCCCGAGGGTGTGAGAAATGCTTACATAGGGGCGGCAGACTGCTGCAGCGTGTATCCGGACAGCCGGTGCCAGGCCCTTCGAACGAAGCTGGCGGATTACCACCGGATCGGAAGGGAGGCTGTTCTCTGCGGAAACGGCGCGGCGGAGCTTATCTTTCTGATTGTACAGGCGAAGCGTCCGAAGCGGGCGCTGTTAATCGCCCCCTCCTTTCTGGAATATGAGCAGGCGTTAAAGGCCGCAGGATGCGGGCTGTCCTGGTTCGACTTAAAGGAAGAGGAAGACTTTGCCCTTTCGGTACCGGAGCTCCTCGCGCATTTAAAGGAGGCAGAGGCGGCCGGACAGCGGCCGGATATCCTGTTCCTCTGCAATCCCAATAATCCCACCGGATTTGCGGTGGAACGGGAAGCGCTGATCCCTCTTCTGGAGTACTGCGAAGAATGCGGCATTGTCTGTGTGGTGGATGAGTGTTTTATTGAGTTCCTGGATGAGCCGGAGCGCTTTTCCGTGATGAAGGAACTGCGGTCGGGACGTTTCCGCCGGCTGTTTATTCTGAAGGCATTTACGAAGCTTTACGCCATGGCCGGGCTGCGGCTGGGCTACGGCATTTCTCTGGACCGGGAACTTCTGGAAGCAATGGACGGCTGTCGCCAGCCGTGGAGTGTCTCCGGTCCGGCTCAGTCGGCGGGCGAGGCCGCGCTTGGGGAGACGGAGTATGTGAACCGGGCGAGGGAGCTGGTGAAACGTGAGCGGAGCTGGCTGAAGGCGCAGATGGAGGGCCTGGGGCTTTTCGTCTACGATTCCAGGGCCAACTATCTGTTTTTCAGGGATCCGGCGCAGGCCAGGGCCCGGACGCCGGAATCCCGCAGCCTCTATGACGCCTGCTTGAAAAACGGTGTCTTAATCCGCTCCTGCGCCAACTACCGGGGGCTTGACGGACGTTTTTACCGGATCTGCGTAAAGGACAGGGCCAATAATGAGACATTTATCCGGGTGCTGAAAAAGGCGATGGAAGAGAGGGATTAGATCAATGGCAAAATCAATTATGATACAGGGGACGATGTCCAACGCGGGCAAGAGTCTGATTGCGGCAGGGTTATGCCGGGTCTTTAAGCAGGACGGCTACCGGGTCGCCCCTTTCAAATCGCAGAATATGGCGTTAAACTCTTATATAACGGAGGACGGGCTGGAGATGGGACGCGCCCAGGTGGTGCAGGCGGAAGCCGCCGGTATTAAACCGCAGGCGGACATGAATCCGATTCTGCTGAAGCCGACTTCCGACTCCGGTTCCCAGGTCATCGTCCACGGCGTACCGATCGGAACGATGCCGGCGAAAGAGTATTTTGCATATAAAAAGACGCTGATTCCCGAGGTGGAAAAGGCATACCGGAGACTGGAGGAGGAGTACGATATCATCGTGATCGAGGGCGCCGGAAGCCCGGCGGAGATCAATCTGAAGAAGGATGATATCGTGAACATGGGCATGGCGAAGATGGCGGATGCTCCGGTCCTTTTGGTGGGAGATATCGACCGCGGCGGTGTGTTTGCCCAGCTTTACGGGACTGTGGCCCTGCTTTCGGAAGAAGAGCGGGCGCGGGTGAAGGGGCTCGTCGTCAATAAATTCAGGGGAGACAAGACCATTCTGGAGCCGGGGCTGGACATGATCGAGGACCTGTGCGGCATACCGGTTACGGGAGTGGTTCCTTATGCTGATGTGGACATCGAGGATGAGGACAGCCTGGGACACCATTTAAGCGGAACAGAAAAAGGGAAAAAGACGCTGGTGGACATTGCCGTCATACGGCTGCCCAGAATTTCCAATTTTACGGATTTCCAGGTCTTTTCCTGTATGCCGGAAGTCGGCCTTACGTATGTGAACCGTTTGTCGGATCTGGGAAAACCGGACCTGATCCTGCTTCCCGGGACGAAGAACACGATAGAAGATTTACTCTGGATGCGGGAGAACGGCCTGGAGGCGGCAGTACTGAAGCTGGCGTCCGCCGGCGTTCCGGTGTTCGGAATCTGCGGCGGCTTTCAGATGCTGGGAGAAAGCCTGGAGGACCCGTTCGGTGTGGAGACGGAAACCTACAGAGGGCGGCCGGTGGAAGGGCTTAAGCTTCTTCCGGTAAGGACCGTATTCGGGAAAGAGAAGACGAGAACCCGGGTGACCGGTTCCTGTGCCTCCGTGGGCGGAATCCTGGAGGAGCTTTCGGGCATGGAGATCGAGGGATACGAAATCCACATGGGCGAGACGGTCCGCGCGGTGCCGCCCCTGTCCTATGTGATGGAGCAGAACGGCTCTCACCTGGCCAAGATGGATGGATGCCAGAGAAATCATGTCTACGGCACGTACATCCATGGATTCTTTGACCGGGAGGGAATCGCAGAGACGGTTGTGAGCGCTCTCCTTGAGAAAAAGGGGCTGACCGCAGTGCGAAACGAAGAGTTTCATTACGCCGCCTACCGGGAGCAGCAGTACGACCGTCTCGCGGCAGTCATCAGAGAGAGCTTTGACATGGCGGCGGTTTACGAAATGATGGGAATCGACGGCAATCGCATGACGGACAGCAGAAAGGAAGATTCAGAATGATAAAGACGGAACTGGAACGGGTGCTTCCCGGTGACATAGAGAAAAGGAGCTTTGAGATTATCACAGAGGAGCTGGGGGACCGGGTCCTGGACCCGGAAAATGAACTGGTCATCAAACGCGTAATCCACACGACCGCCGACTTCGACTATGCGGACAGCTTAATCTTTTCCGAACACGCAGTGGAGCTGGCGAAGGCGGCGATTAAAGAAGGCGTCCGCTTCATCACAGACACCAATATGGGGAAATCGGGCGTCAACCGGGCGGCCCTCCAGAAATGCGGCTGTACGGTGGACTGTTTCATGGCCGATGAAGACGTGGCGGAGGCGGCGAAGCGGCTCGGAACCACCAGAGCCTGCGCCAGCATGGAGAAGGCGGCCGATTTGGGCGGAGACTGTATCTTTGCAGTCGGCAATGCCCCTACGGCACTGGTCCGGCTGTACGAGCTGATTAAAGAGGGCAGGCTGAAACCGAAACTGGTGATCGGTGTGCCGGTAGGCTTTGTCAACGTGGTCCAGTCGAAGGAGATGATCCTTTCACTGCCCGACACGCCGTTTATTGTGGCGAGAGGACGGAAGGGCGGAAGCAATGTGGCGGCCGCCATCTGCAACGCGCTGCTGTATCAGTGCATATAACGGGACTGCATAGAGACAAAATCTTATTATTTACAGGAGAGAAGGGGTATAGATCATGAATTTATACAGCATTATTTTGGTGGACGACGAGGAAGAGGTCCGCAAGAGCATTATCAAACAGATTGACTGGGAATCAGCCGGATTCAAGGTGGTGGGGGATGCCGAGAACGGAGAAGACGCGCTGGAAAAGATCGAGGTCTTAGAGCCGGATGTGGTTCTGACCGATATCCGCATGCCCTATATGGATGGCCTTACGCTGGCGGAGAAAATCCGGCAGAGGTATCCTTCCATGAAGGTGGTTATTTTCTCGGGCTACGACGATTTCGAGTACGCCCAGAAGGCAATTAAGCTGAACGTGACGGAGTACATTCTAAAACCGGTCAACGTGGAGGAGCTGACATCCATCCTGAAACGGATCAAGTCTAATTTAGATGAGGAGATCGAAGAGAAGCGCAACGTGAGCCGCCTTCGTGAAAATTACAGAAAGAGCCTGCCGATTATCCGCGAGCAGTTTTTCAACGACATGGTGCACCGGAGGCTGTCGGATGATTTGATTGAGTCGAAGCTGAGGGAATACGATATCCCGATTACAGGAGCCAGGAAATGGGTGATCGCGGCCGTCGATGTGGAAAAGAGTGATGACAGAAGCAAGAAGACGCTGTCACTCCACGAGGAGGAAGAGCTGATTCCGATTTCCGTCATGCAGATCGTGCGGGAAAAGCTGAAAAGCTACTGCCGGTTCTCCTTATTCCAGTCCACGGCTGAAGCCGAAATGGTGGTGATCGCGGCGCTCGACGACGACAATACGACGACGGGGCTCATCGATGTTCTGGGAGATATCTGTAAGGAGGCCAAACGTATTCTGGAGGTTCCGGTCACCATAGGCATCGGCCACAGCGTGACCGGCCTGTCGAAGATCGCAGGCTCCTACCAGTCGGCAGTGGAAGCCCTGGGATATAAGGCGGTGGTAGGCAGCGGAATCACGATCTACATCAACGATATGGAGCCGGTAGGCAGCGGCAAGCTGGAATTTGACAATGCAGACGAGTCTGATTTTATTTCCGCCGTCAAGTTTGGACCGGATGAGAAGATCGAGGCCGTAACGGCCAGAATCTCCGGCAAGCTGGAATCGGCAAAGGTGCATTACCGTCAGCAGCAGGTGTATGTGTTCGGCGTCCTGAACACCATCATTCAGATGATCCAGCAGTATGACTTAAACCTGGAGGAGATTCTGGGCGGCGAGCTGGAATACTTAAGCGTCATCGACAAGCTTCAGAAGCGGGAGGAGTTCGGCGAGTGGCTGTTAAAAACGGCGCACAAGATGAACCAGGCCATCAATCAGGAGCGTGACATAACGACGCGCCAGGTGATCCAGCAGGCGAAGCAGTATATTATGGACAACTATCAGAACCCCGATCTGTCCGTGGAGATGATCTGCCGCCACCTGCACATGAGCCCGGCTTATTTCTCGACCATGTTCAAGAAGGAGACGGGGCAGGCCTACATCGCCTATCTCACGGAAATCCGCTTAAATAAGGCCGTGGAACTGTTAAACAAGACGGACGACAAGACGTACGTCATCGCCTCCAAGGTGGGTTACCAGGAGCAGAACTATTTCAGCTACGTATTCAAGAAAAAATTTGGAGTGTCACCGACGAAATTCCGTGGAGCCAGATAAATGAATAAAAAGAAAAACGGCAAGAGGATTCATAACAACAGCATACGGTATACGATCTTTACGTATTTTACCGTGACTGCCCTGGCGGCCAGTCTGCTCATTACGTTTTCCATCTACCAGCGTCTGTCGAGCCAGGTGTCCGAGACGGTTATGGAGGAAAACCAGAGCCTGATCGGCCAGGTGGCGCGGTCTGTGGAGAGCTATCTGCGCACGGTCATGAAGCTGTCGGATTCCCTGTATTACGGTGCGGTAAAGAACGCGGACCTGTCCTCGGAGTCCATCAACAGCGAGATCACCCTGCTGTACGACAACAACAAGGACAATGTGGACAACATTGCCCTGTTCTCCCAGGATGGGACTTTAAAGGAGGCGGTGCCGGCAGCCAGAATCAAGACGAATCTGGACGTGACCGGGGACGGCTGGTTTTCCAATGCCCTGGAGAAAACGGAAAACCAGCATTTCTCCAATCCTCACGTCCAGTATATTTTCGACGGCAATGAAAGCCAGTACCGGTGGGTGATCTCTCTGTCCCGGGCGGTGGAGCTGACGGAAGGGACATCGACGGCGCAGGGCGTGCTTTTGGTGGATTTAAGCTACTCCAGCCTGGCGCATCTGTTTGAGGGCGTGACCACAGGCACCGGAGGCTACGTCTACTTAATCAGCAACGACGGGGAAATCCTCTACCATCCGAAGATCCAGCTGATTGATTCCGGACGGGTCTCCGAGAATAATTTAACGGCGGCCGGATACAAGGACGGAAACCATCTGGAAAAGTTCGAGGGGCGTGAGCGGATTATCACCGTGAAGTCCGTGGGCTACACGGGCTGGAAGGTCGTAGGGGTGACGCCAAAGAACGTGGTATCCCTAAACTCCATAAAGACGAGGCTGTTTATCATTTTTCTGATCACCCTGATTCTCTTTATTTTAACAATTATCAACTCCTATATATCGTCCAGAATCACGAATCCCATCAAGGAACTGGAAAAATCCGTGGGAATTCTGGAGGAGGGAAATTTGGAGACGCCGGTCTATATCGGCGGATCGTATGAGATTCAGCATTTGGGAACCTCCATCAATAACATGGCCAGACAGATCCGGGTGCTGATGAACGATATTGTGACAGAGCATGAGGCCAAGAGAAAGCAGGAATTTGATACGCTGCAGTCTCAGATCAACCCGCATTTCCTCTATAACACCCTGGATATCATCGTCTGGATGATTGAAAATGAGCAGAAGGCGGAGGCGGTTAAGGTAGTGACGGCGCTTGCGCGGTTCTTCCGTATCAGCCTGAGCAAGGGTAAGAGCATCATCACCGTGCATGACGAGCTGGAGCACGTGCGCAACTATCTGATGATTCAGCACATGCGTTTTAAGAACAAATTTTCCTACTACATCGACGCCGCGGACGACTGCCTGGAGCTGGCCAGTTTAAAGCTGATGCTCCAGCCGCTGGTGGAGAACGCGATCTACCACGGGATGGAGTTCATGGACGGCGACGGCGAGATCACGCTCAAGGTGTGGAAGGAAGGGGAGGACTTATACTTCACGGTCCGCGACAACGGGCTGGGCATGACCCGGGAACAGGTGGAAAGCCTGTTTTCCGACACGATTTTAGTGACCTCCAAAAAGGGCTCCGGAATCGGTGTAAAGAATGTGAATGAGCGGATCAAGCTCTATTTTGGCGAGGAGTACGGGCTTAGGATCGATTCAGAACCGGACGAGGGGACGGAGATTACCATCCACCTTCCTGCCGTTCCCTACAGCCGGATTCTGGCGGAGGGCGGAGAAAGATGAAGATGACAAGGCGGGAAAAGATGATATGGAGTCTGCTTGCGGGAGTTTTAGTCCTCCTGTTTCTGCTGTCCTCCACGGATTTGATTATCAAAGAAAAGAAGACGGAGATTTATCCGATATCCATCGTGATCGGAGATACCACAGATGATTACTACACAAATTTCCGCAAGGGTGTGGACAAGGCCGCGGATGAGTACAACGTGGATGTCAACTTCATCACCCTGTACGAAAAGGGAGATGTCACGGAGCAGATGGAGCTGTTAAAGCGTGAGATTGACGACGGGGCGAAGGCGGCGGTGCTGGTGCCCTTAAAGCAGCAGGAGTGCAGCGCGATACTGGATGGGATGGTCCTCAGCAGCCCGCTGATCGTCATGGGAACCATCTTCCCGGGCGACTGGGCCATGAGCGGTATCTCACAGGACTACCAGGAGACGGGGAAGATGCTGGGGGATGCCATAGCAAGGGAAAATACCCCGGACAAGCCGGTTCTCGTATTCTCCGAGGGGCTGGAGTACGGCTACAACAAAGAAGTGTACAAAAGCCTTCTGGCGGCGCTCTCCCAGGCGGGCTTCCATGTGCAGCTCTACGAAAAGTACAGAAACGGCGCTTCCGGCGCCTCCGCGGCGGAAAGTGAGGATGACTTTCACCGGACGATTGAAGAAAACGCGGTTTCCGGCAGCGGGGAGGAGATTCTCGTCGCCCTGGACGTGCAGAGCCTGGATCAGGTGGCGGATGTCATCGCGGGAAGCCCGGTTTATGGAAAAGACACTCCGAACCTCTATGGCTTCGGCAGCACGACGAAGATATTAAATCAGATGGACCGCGGCGTGATAAAGGGCCTTGTGACGACAAACCAGTTCGATGCCGGATACTTAAGCATTGTAAAGGCAGTGGAGGCCATCGAAAAGCGCGGCGACCGGGATCAGATCGTGCTGGAATCGTATTACATCGAAAAAGATGATTTGAAAGAGACGCGTTTCGAGAAGATTCTTTATCCAATCGAGTAAGGAACAGAGGAGGGCCAATGAAAAAGAAATATTCATTTATTGCAGTACTGCTCATAGCTGTTATTCTTGTGTTCGGCTGTCTGTTTTTCCAGAACCGGAGCCATGAGGAGAAGGAGGAGAAAAAGACGCTGCGGGTCGGGGTGACTCTGTACCGGGGAGACGATTCCTTTATTAATAATCTCTGCGGAAAGATGGAGGAGAAGGCGAAAGCCTATGAGAAGGAGACCGGCGTCAAAGTGATTCTCGACGTTGTGGATGGAAAGGGCAATCAGAACACGCAGAACAGCCAGGTGGACCGGTTTATCTCCCTGGGTGTGGACGTGATCTGCGTCAATATGGTGGACCGGTCCGCAGCCTCCTATATCATCAGCAGGGCGATGGAGGGCGACATTCCCGTGATATTCTTCAACAGGGAGCCGGTGGAAGAGGATATGAACCGATGGGAGAAGCTTTACTATGTGGGGGAAAGCGCTAAGGAATCCGCGGTCCTGCAGGGGAACATCCTGGTAGACGCCTATAAGAAGGATCCCGCTTCCCTGGATTTAAACGGCGACGGCAAGGTAAGCTATGTACTCCTTGAGGGCGAGACAAGCCATCAGGATTCCTTAATCAGAACGGAATGGTCGATTCAGACCTTAAAAGACGGAGGCGTTCCCCTGGAAAAGATCACCGGAGGCATTGGAAACTGGGAGAAGAGCCAGGGCTCTGCGTGGATGGAGAAATGGCTCGATGAGTATCCGGATGAAATCGAACTCGTGATCAGCAACAATGACGATATGGCGCTGGGTGCGGCTGACGCGCTGGAGCGGAAGAAAATCACAAGGCCCATCAAGATTGTGGGGATCGACGGAACACCACAGGGAATCGAGGGGCTGAGCTCCGGGAAGCTCTTTGGAACCGTGCAGTGTGACAGCGATGAGTACGCCAATGTGATGTTCCAGATCGCCGCTGCGGCCGGACTTGGACAGAATGTACAGGAAATCGTGAGTTTGGAAGGGGGAAAATACTATAATTGCAGTCAGACTGCACTAACAGCTGATAAAAACTAAAATGTCTTGTGCATGTTGCGATCCAGACCATGGAAAAATGGGTAAAAAACATAAAATCTAAGAAATTTTATATAATAACGAAAAAAATCATATGGAAATATGCCTAAAATAAAGATATAATATGGGTGTCGATGAGGAAAAATGACGAATCGGCAAATACTATACTATATCTAGGGAGGATTTATCATGAGATTACTCAAAAAAGTAGTAGCAGTAGGTATGGCGTCCACTATGGTATTTTCCATGGCAGGATGTGGCTCCAAGACAGCAGAAACACCAACAACAGCAGCTCCGGCAGAGACAACAACCGCAGCAGCAGGAGAGACAACAGCAGCTCCGGCAGAGACAAAAGCCGCTGATGCAAAAGTGGAGAACAAGGATAAGCCCTTAGTATGGTTTAACCGTCAGCCATCCAGCAGTGCCACAGGCCAGCTTGATATGACGGCGCTGAATTACAATGCGGATACATACTATGTAGGATTCGATGCAAATCAGGGTGCTGAACTTCAGGGTACCATGGTAAAAGAGTACATCGAAAAGAATATTGACACCATCGACCGTAACGGTGACGGAATCATCGGCTATGTTCTGGCGATCGGCGATATCGGACATAACGATTCCATCGCTCGTACAAGAGGCGTTCGTAAGGCCCTTGGAACAGCGGTAGAGAAAGACGGCAACATTGTCAGTGACCCGATTGGTACAAACACAGAGGGCAAGGCAACAGCCGTACAGGACGGAACACTTGAAGTTGGCGGAAAGACATATATCGTTCGCGAACTTGCTTCCCAGGAGATGAAGAACTCCGCAGGAGCTACATGGGATGCAGCGACTGCAGGCAACGGAATTGGCACATGGTCTTCTTCTTTCGGCGATCAGATTGATATTGTTGCTTCCAACAACGACGGTATGGGAATGTCCATGTTCAACGCATGGTCCAAGGACAACAAAGTTCCTACATTTGGTTATGATGCAAACAGTGATGCAGTTGCCGCTATCGCAGAAGGCTACGGCGGAACCATCAGCCAGCATGCAGATGTTCAGGCTTACTTAACACTTCGTGTTCTCCGCAACGCTCTCGATGGAGTTGATATTGATACTGGTATCGGTACAGCGGACGATGCAGGCAACGTTCTGAGCAGCGATGTATATGTATACAAAACAGATGAGCGTTCTTACTATGCATTAAACGTTGCTGTTACAGCAGATAACTATAGCGATTTCATGGATTCCACAATGGTTTATGCGCCAGTAGCAAATCAGCTTGATGCTGCTGCCCATCCGGAAAAGAATGTATGGCTGAATATTTACAATTCAGCTGATAACTTCCTGGGTTCAACCTACCAGCCACTTCTTCAGAAGTACGACAAGCTGCTTAACTTAAAGGTTGAGTACATCGGCGGCGATGGCCAGACAGAGTCCAATATCACAAACCGTCTTGGAAATCCGAGCCAGTACGATGCATTTGCAATTAACATGGTTAAGACAGATAACGCAGCTTCTTACACATCTTTACTTGATCAGTAATATTCACTAATATTAAAGATGGGCAGGCTATCAGGGAGAAGAAATTCTCCCTGATAACCTCTTTTAAATAAGCGAGAATTTCCACGCATCTGTAAGTGGAGGTCTGAATTACCAAAATAAGTTTAACGGTAGTGGCGGGCGGAGAAAAATCGGTATCCCCCACTGACATGAAGTTAAGTCACGCATCTTAAAATGTAGTCGTACTCTGTGAAATTACCGAGAGTGGATTGAAACAATAATCAGGTGTTTTTATAAGCAGAGGAGTAAAAACAATGGCAGATAAGAAAGATGATATCGTCTTATCAATACGCGGTATGAGCAAGTCCTTTGGCCGAAACAGGGTTCTGGACCATATCAATCTGGATGTGAAGCGCGGAACCGTTATGGGGCTTATGGGTGAGAACGGCGCCGGTAAGTCCACCATGATGAAGTGCCTGTTTGGTACCTACCAGAAGGACGAGGGAAATATCTTCCTGAAAGGAAAGGAAGTAAGCTTTTCCGGACCGAAGGATGCCCTTGAAAACGGAATTGCAATGGTTCACCAGGAACTGAATCAGTGTCTGGAAAGAAATGTTATTGACAATCTGTTCCTCGGTCGTTATCCGGTCAATTCCATGGGGATTGTTGATGAAGGCAGAATGAAAAAGGAAGCTTCCGAGCTTTTCAGAAAGCTGGGCATGACCGTTGACCTTACTCAGCCCATGCGGAACATGTCTGTATCACAGAGGCAGATGTGTGAGATTGCCAAGGCAATCTCCTATAATTCCCAGGTAATCGTTCTCGATGAGCCGACTTCCTCCTTAACGGTACAGGAAGTGGATAAACTTTTCGAGATGATGAGAATGTTAAAAGAGCAGGGAATTGCCCTGATCTACATCTCTCATAAGATGGATGAGATTTTTGAAATATGTGATGAGATATCGGTGCTTCGTGACGGCAACCTGGTTATGACAAAGAGTACCAAGGATGCGAACATGAATGAGCTGATAGCGGCCATGGTAGGCCGTTCACTTGACAACCGGTTCCCGCCGGTTGACAATACCCCCAAGGATGTGATTTTGTCCATCCAGCATTTATCCACGAAGTTTGAACCCCATTTGCAGGATGTTTCCTTCGATGTAAAAGAAGGGGAGATCTTCGGGCTGTATGGACTGGTGGGAGCAGGGCGTACGGAGCTTCTGGAGACGATCTTTGGTGTCCGTACCCGAGCGGCAGGGCGTGTTTACTTTAATAAGCGCCTTATGAATTTCGGAAGTGCGAAGGAAGCTATGGAGCATGGATTTGCCATGATCACTGAGGAACGAAAGGCCAACGGGCTTTTCCTGAAGGGTGATCTCACGTTTAATACCACCATTGCAAACCTGGAACAGTATAAGACCGGAATCGCACTCTCTGATGTAAAGATGGTAAATGCGACTTCGAAGGAAATCAAAATCATGCATACCAAGTGTATGGGGCCGGACGATATGATATCGAGCCTTTCCGGCGGTAACCAGCAGAAGGTTATTTTTGGAAAATGGCTGGAACGCGAGCCTCAGGTTTTCATGATGGATGAACCTACAAGAGGTATCGATGTCGGCGCGAAATACGAAATATATGAGTTGATCATCAATATGGCGAAGCAGGGAAAGACGATCATAGTTGTTTCCTCTGAGATGCCGGAGATTCTGGGAATTACGAACCGTATTGGTGTTATGTCCAATGGACGGCTGTCTGGAATTGTGAATACAAAAGATACAAACCAGGAAGAGCTTTTAAGACTCAGTGCAAAATACCTATAATGGGGGAGATTGATGGATATGGCGAATGGAAATGGTAAGACTCTTACAGCTGAACAGGAACTTAAGCTGCGCCAGCCAATTGAGGATTATGTTGGTAAGATACAGAGTAAGATCGACAGCCTCAGAGCGGACGGCACAAACAGAGCAGTCGCTCTTCAGAATTCGATTGACGCAATAAAGAGAGACCGCAGCATCACGAAGGGTGAAAAAGAATCCAGGATTACAGCGTATAAGGCTGAGCTGGATAAAGCAAAAGCAGTTGAAGCAAAAAATAAAGATGAGATTTCAAAATTAATTTCTGACGCAACAGCGTATCTGAAGGCACACTTTGATAAGGATTATTATCAGCCGCTGAAGGAGAGCTGTGAGCAGGAAAAGGTGCTCGCAAAGGAAAAGTACAACAAAAAGATTGCGGAGCTGGAGAAAGAACACCAGAGCACCATGTCAAAGCTTTCTGACCATCAGGAAGTGAAGGATGAAAAGTATGTTCATAAGAACCGGATGTTTGATGCGAAAATGGATTTGGAAAAGGAACTTCAGCAGATCAAGGACAGAAGACACGCGGCATTTGTCTGGCAGTATCATCTGATCGACTTACTGCGCATCTCCAAATTCACCTTCACGGAGTCCAGGGCCCAGAAATGGGAGAACTATAAATATACGTTCAACCGCAGGGAATTTTTACTGCAGAATGGTTTGTATATAGCGATTATCCTGATTTTTATCGGGCTGTGTATCGCCACGCCGATCATAAAGGGCGTGCCGCTGCTTACCTATAACAATATTTTAAATATTCTACAGCAGGCTTCCCCGCGTATGTTCCTTGCACTCGGTGTAGCGGGACTCATTCTCCTTACCGGTACGGACCTTTCCATTGGCCGTATGGTTGGTATGGGTATGACGACTGCAACCATCATTATGCACCAGGGCGTCAATACGGGTATGGTTTTCGGCCATGTATTTGATTTTACGGGTCTTCCCATCGGTGTAAGAGTTGTTTTCGCTCTGTTTATGTGTATCGTTCTGTGTACATGTTTTACCGCAATCGGAGGCTTCTTTACAGCCAGATTCAAGATGCATCCTTTTATTTCAACCATGGCAAACATGCTGGTAATCTTCGGCCTTGTTACGTATGCGACAAAAGGTGTATCCTTCGGTGCAATTGAATCATCGATTCCGAAGATGATCATCCCGAGACTGAATGGTTTCCCGACCATCATCCTTTGGGCGGTAGCTGCAATTGCAATCGTATGGTTTATCTGGAACAAGACAACATTCGGCAAGAATTTATACGCAGTCGGCGGAAACCCGGAGGCAGCGGCTGTTTCAGGTATTTCCGTATTCTGGGTAACCATGGGCGCATTTATCCTGGCTGGTATTCTTTACGGCTTTGGCGCATGGCTGGAATGTGCAAGAATGGTAGGCTCCGGCTCCGCGGCTTATGGCCAGGGCTGGGAGATGGACGCGATCGCAGCCTGTGTAGTAGGCGGCGTATCCTTTACCGGTGGTATTGGTAAGATTTCAGGCGTAGTAGTCGGCGTACTTATTTTCACCGTACTGATCTACTCCCTTACAATCCTCGGTATCGACACAAACCTCCAGTTCGTATTTGAAGGTATCATCATTATCACGGCAGTAACACTTGACTGTCTGAAATACGTTCAGAAGAAATAAAACAATAATCCACCCAACAGCATGAAAGAATTTGCTTATGCGCCAGCGCACCGCAAATTCTTTCATGCCTTTTTTATTTCTATTAGGAAAGATGGCCGCTGAAGCGACCGCGCTCCGGCGCAGGAGTCCAGCTTGCCGGACTCTTTCTTGTAAGGGGAAGAATAAAATTTCTCCCCAAAGCATGGTCCCCAGGCTCAAAGCAGCTCCATACCTGCCAGCCCCGACAACCGGCTGTTCTGATACTCCCCGGAGTATGTCACATCCCTTCCAAACCATTCCGGAGGAACAAACGCATTCGCCTCCTCCTCCGTCTCAAACTCCACTTCCGCCAGCATAAGCCCCTGAAACTTCCCTTCAAACACATCGAATTCGATAGTCAAATGCGATCCCTCGACAGGAATCAAGTACCTTTTCTTCGTAAGAATATTCCCATCCGCCTTCCCGATCAAATGCTCATAAGCCTCCTTTGTAAGAGGCAGATTATACTCCTCTCTGGCCAGCTTCCCTCTTGACTTATACGTAAGATAATACGTATCATCCTCCCGTCTCACCCGCACCACCGGCTCTGTACACAGGTATCCCTGCTCAATCGCATGATAAGGATACTCCTTATATCCGGGCAGTGGATCATTTATAAAAAATTTACGTTCTATTTCCATCGATTTCCCTCCATTAACAATACGTGTAACCATTGCAAAAATAGTATACCATATACCATAAAGAAAATGTAGTCAAGCCTTTTATTTATTATTTAATATTGTTTTAATATTGTTTTTCCCAGCACAGCCAGTACACAGCCCCAGGGTTTGCGGTTAGGGCGAGGGGGACGGGGGAGAACCTGCGACAGCTTCCTTTTCCGAGGTTCGCAGGTTCTCCCCCGTCCCCCTCACCCTAACCGCAGACCCTGGGGCGTCCCCCCAATAATTGTTTCTTCCCATCTCAAGCTGAAACAGTAGATAAAATACCCTAAAAGTGGTAATATAAAATCTACAGACAAAAAACAGGAGAATACATCATGAAAAAGAGAGAATACCGTATTTTTCCCATCTGTCTGCTGCTGGCTCTGGCGGTCTGCTTTCTGGCGGCGTGTTCGTCCGGAAAAGGCGGGACGCAGGAATCGCCGGGGGCGTCGAAAAGTACGTCCAAAAGTACGTCAGAAAGTGCCAATGGCAGTGGGAACGGTGTGGATGACAGCGGTGAAAGTACGGAAGCAGCGGAGAAGAAGCTGCGTATTGGCGTTGCCATCTACCGGTACGACGATAATTTTATGAAGCTGTACCGGGAGGAGCTGAGGCAGTATCTGGAGGAAGCGTATAACGCGGAGGTTGTGGTGCGGAATGCCAGGGGAGAGCAGGAGGAACAGATCTCCCAGGTGAATGAGTTCATCGAGGCCGGATACGACGGGATTATCGTGAATCTGGTGGACACGGACCGGGCGGGCGTGATTGCGGATTCCTGCCATGAGGCCGGGATTCCCCTTGTATTTATCAACAGGGAGCCGAAGGCGGACGAGCAGGCCCGATGGAAGACGGAGAAGATGGCGGTTTCCTGCATCGGAACGGATTCGAAGCAGGCCGGAACCTATCAGGGCGGCATCATACTGGAGACGGAGAAACGCGGAGATTTTAACGGGGATGGAGTCGTGTCCTACGTTATGATCATGGGAGAAAAGGACAATGAGGACAGCAATTACCGCACCGAGTATTCCATAAAGGCACTGGAGGACGGCGGCATGAAGACGGAAAAGCTGTTTTCAGGCCATGCTGACTGGAATAAGGAAGAGGGCCGGAAGCTGGCAGAGAAGGCGCTTGCACTCTATGGCAGGCGGATTGAGGTCATTTTCTGCAACAATGACGCTATGGCCAATGGCGCGTGGGAAGCCATCGACGCGGCCGGGCGGAAAACCGGAAAGGACATCTACTTAGTGGGCGTGGATGCCCTGGAGGAGACGGTTCAGTATATCAAGGAAGGCAAAGTGACGGGAACCGTGCTGAATGACCACACGGGACAGTCCCATACGGCGGCGGACGTGCTGATGAAGATGATTCACGGTGACGAGGCAGAAACAAGGTATCTGGTGGATTATGTGAAGATTTCTACCATCAGCACCCTGCAAAAATAAACAGACAGAGAGGATTATTATCATGGGAAAAGTATATGCATTTGTAGCAAACGGATCAGAAGAGGTGGAGCTGCTTGCAGTCGTGGATGTTCTGCTCAGAGGCGGACAGGATGTGAAGCTGGTTTCCATTACAGGAAGTAAAGATGTGGTAAGCGCGCATCAGATAAAGCTGCAGGCGGATCTTGAATTTTCCGAGGCAGATTTTTCTGACGCGGATGTTCTGTTTTTACCGGGCGGTATGCCGGGGACGAGGAATCTGGCGGCTCATGAGGGCTTGTGCGGGGAACTGTTAAAGGCGGATAAGGCTGGAAAGAGACTGGCTGCCATCTGTGCCGGCCCCAGCGTCCTCGGCGGACTGGGAATCCTGGAAGGGAGAAAGGCGACGTGCTATCCGGGCTTTGAAGGCGAACTGAAGGGTGCGGAATATACGAGACAGGGCGTAGTGACGGATGGCAATGTGACAACCGCACGGGGCCTTGGCTATGCGCTGGATCTGGGAATTGAACTGCTGGCTTTATTGACGGACAGGGAACATGCGGGTCAGATCAAAGATTCGATCCAGTATGACCAGATTCCAATGTAAGGATAAGGGTGTGATGGGGATGAAGATGAAAAAAAGTTGGGTACTGCCGGTTCTGGCTGCGGGGATTTTGGCCGCCGGCTTAGCGGGATGTGAAAAGAAGGATCCTTACGGCCTCTCGGCTAAGGATCCGGTGACGATTACCATATGGCACTACTATAACGGCGTCCAGAAGGAAGGCTTCGATCAGCTGGTTCAGACATTTAACGAATCGGAGGGCCGGGAAAAGGGCATAATCGTGGAAGCCTACAGCAAGGGCAGCATCGACGATTTGAGTCAGGCCGTGACGGACAGCATCGATAAGAAGATCGGCTCAGATCCGGTTCCGGACGTCTTCGCGGCTTATGCCGATAAGGTCTATGAGATTGACCAGAGAGACATGGCGGTTGATTTAAGCAAGTATCTGACCGCCGATGAGATCGGTGAGTATGTGGATGCCTACATAGAAGAAGGCCGGTTTGACGGAAGCGAAGGAATCAAGGTATTCCCGGTGGCGAAGTCAACGGAAGTATTTGCGATCAACAAGACGGACTGGGATAAGTTTGCCGAGGCAACCGGGGAGACGGACGCCGCGTTCTCCACCTGGGAAGGAATCACGCGTGTGGCGGAGAAATATTACAAGTGGACCGACAGCCTGACGGAAACGCCGGATGACGGGAAGGCATTTTTCGGAAGAGATGCATTTGCCAACTATATCATCGTCGGAAGTCTGCAGCTTGGACATGAGATTTTCCGTGTGGAAGATGGAAACGTGATTATGGATTTTGACAGGACCGCTATGAAGCGGCTCTGGGATAACTACTATATTCCGTATGTCAACGGCTATTTCGGCGCATTCGGAAAGTTCAGAAGCGACGATGTGAAGACGGGACAGCTGGCGGCCTTCGTGGGCTCAACCAGCGGATTCGCCTATTTTCCAACCAGCGTGACGCTGGAGGATGGAACCAGCTATCCCATCGAGAGCAAGGTCTATCCGCTTCCCAACTTCTCGGGGACGGAGCCGTGCGCCGTCCAGCAGGGCGCAGGCATGATGATCTTAAAGTCTGAGGAGAAGAGAGAGTATGCGGCGTCCACTTTTTTGAAGTGGTTTACGGGTGTTGACAATAATATCAGATTTTCCGTCTCCTCCGGCTATCTGCCGGTTAAGAAGGAAGCGGGAGTGAAGGAACGGCTGGAGACCGTGCTGGCGGAGAACGGAGAGGAAGACGCGGCGGGCGAGAACCTGCTGATCGGCCTGGAGACTGCCAACAAGTATCAGCTGTATACGACGAAGCCCTTCGAGGGCGGAGATCAGGCGCGCGCCATTTTAAACGCTACCATGGCGGATAAGGCCAGAGATGACAGAGAGACCGTGCTGTCCCTCATGGCGCAGGGAAAGTCCAGGGAAGAAGCCGTAGAGCAGTTTACGGAAGAATCTAACTTTGAACAGTGGTATGAGGATACAAAAGAACAACTGGAGACCATCATCGGAGAGTAGTTATGAAAAAAGGCAGGAATGAATCCATCAGAACCCATCTGCTCTGGCCGTTATTGGTGCTGCTGATTATACAGGCACTGATTATGGCCGGAATGGTTCTGTTCGGCGGTGTTTCTAAAAAACTGAAGAATAATGAAATCCATATTTTGAGTGAGAATACGGATAACACCAGGCTCTATCTGGAGAAGGAGACGATCCACCAGTGGATCAATGTCGTCAATGACTCCGGATCCATGGCGTCTGAGATTCAGTCGGTTTTAGACGAACAGCATAAAGATGCGTCCTGTATTTCAAGCGATTATGATTTAAACCGGGAGATTGCCGACGGGATTATGAACAGAGCCGTCGATCTCATGCGCCGCAGCTACGGCACGGGAATATTCGTCGTGCTGGATGGTCCGGCCGCGCAGAACAGTGCGGAAAATACGAAGGCCGGGTTTTACATACGCGATTCCAATCCCGGCAGGAGCTATAATCAGGATAATTCGTCCCTGCTTCTGGAGCGGGGGCTTCCTTCCCTTGCCAATAAATACGGGATTCCTCTGGATTCCTTCTGGGACCTGGGCTTTGACATGACGGCCGATGACGGCAGCACCGATTTCTATAAAAAACCGTTTTATTCCTCCGTGGAGAATCAGGCCGGGGCAGAGGACCGGTTGAATTTTGCCTATTTAAGCAAGCCGTTCCGCCTGAGTCCCAAAGACATTCCTGTCATCACGTATTCCGCCCCCATCATCCTGGCGGACGGAAGCATCGTGGGCGTGTTCGGCCTGGAGATGGGAATCGGAAGGATCGAGCAGGTGCTCAGCTCCGACAGGACGGAGAGCAGCTTCGAGGTCTGCTACGCCCTGGGAGTCCGTCAGGCGGGAGAGAATACCATCACTCCCGTAGCATCGTCAGGCTATCTTTATAATCAGTATTTTAAGGGAGACGAGTACCTGGAATATACGGATAACGAGGAGGAAGGCATCGGCGAGCTGCGATCCTCCGACCGGGCCGGGTGGTATGCCAGCGTAAAGCAGCTGGAGGTGTATAACTATAATACGCCGTTTGAACAGGAGGAGTGGGTCCTGGTCGGGATGGCCAGGAAGAACGACCTGCTGTCCTTTTATAATTCCATTCGAAGCATGCTGCTGAGCTCCATTCTGATTCCAATTATTTTAAGTGTATTCGGTGTCTTTATCATCGGCAAGATCGTCACGGACCCGATTCGCGGCCTGGTCAATGAGGTGCGTAAACGGTCGGGAGAACACGGCCTTACGCTGACGCGGGTTCACATCGGGGAGATCGATGAACTGACAGAGACCATCGAACAGCTGAGTGCGGATGTGGAGCGGTCCGCATCGAAGATTTCCAGCATTTTAGAGCACGCCAACGTGCTGATCGGCGTGTTTGAGTATGAAGAAAATAATGAGAGCGTATTCTGCAGCCGTTCCATTTTTGAGATGATGGGATGGGAAGAGCCGGGGGAGCCGTACTGCTATATGGGCAGCGAGGAGTTCCGGCAGCGGATGGAGGCCGGTATCAGGAATACAAAGAGAGACGGCGAAAATTACCTGTTTCATGTGGAGGCGCGGCCGACGGCAGATGAAGCAGAGAGGGGCGCGTCTGACCGGGCAAATGCGGCCGGTAAGGGACGCTGGGTCCGCCTCATCCTGGATACACAGGAGGCGGGAACGGTCCTCGGCGTGCTCTCGGATGTGACGGGCGACGTGGAGGAGAAGGCGAAGCTGGAGCGGGAGAGAAATTACGACCTGCTCACCAGCCTCTATAACAGAAGGGCATTTCGGGAACAGCTGGTGGTGGCCATGGCGGATGGGAACATTCAGACCGCGGCTGTGGCCATGTGGGATCTCGATAATTTAAAGTATATCAACGATACGTACGGCCATGACGAGGGCGACCGCTATATCGTTCTGTTTGCCAACTGCTTAAAGCGGCTGGAAGAGGAAGGCGCCATCGTATCGCGCTATTCCGGTGATGAATTCGTCACGCTGATTTACGGGGGCGGCGGAAAAGAGGAGATCAGGCGGAGAGTCCAGTCCTTCATGCAGTTTTTGCAGTCCACCAGCCTGGAGATGAAGGGCGGTTATCAGATTCCTGTCCGCGTTTCCGGAGGCATGGCGTGGTATCCGGATGACGCCGTGGATTTTGACACACTGTTAAATTACGCTGACTTTGCCATGTACATGGTGAAGCACAGCGTGAAGGGCATTATCATGGAATTCGATTCCAATGATTATTCCAACAATTCCTATATGCTGGCCGGGCGGGAAGAATTAAACCGGATGCTGGAGACGCGGGAAGTGGATTTTGCATTCCAGCCGATCACGAGGCGGGACGGAAGCGTCTTTGGCTATGAGCTGCTGATGCGGCCCAATTTTACGAATTTAAAAGGGATCAAAGAGGTGCTGAATCTGGCGCGGGCTCAGGCGAAGCTTACACAGATGGAGACGGTGACCTGGTATGCCGGTCTGAAGGCTGTGGAAAAACAGGATCAGGCGGGCGCGCTGGGACAGACGGAACGGCTTTTCATCAACTCCATTGCCAGCGCCTGTATGTCGAAGGAGGAGGAAGCCGATCTCTGGAACCGGTACAGCCGCTATCTGTCCCGTGTCGTGACGGAGCTTACGGAAGGGGAACCCGTGAATCAGGAGTATATGAGCCGTAAAATCGCAGTGACCAAAAAGTGGAACGGCCTTATCGCTATCGACGACTTCGGCGCCGGCTACAACAGTGAAACCGTGCTTCTCGACATGGAGCCCGACATCATCAAGGTGGACATGAGTCTCGTGCAGCGGATCCATGAAGATCCCAACCGTCAGCTGATTCTGAATAATATCCTGGACTTTGCGGGGCAGAATCATATCACGGTTCTGGCAGAGGGCGTGGAGACGAAGGAGGAACTGGAATTCCTGATTCAATGCGGCGTCGAGCTGTTCCAGGGATACTATATCGGACGGCCTCAGATGGAAATCCGTCCAATCGATCCGTACATTGTCAGGAAAATGCAGGATTTTGCCCAAAAATCGGACTTTTCACAGAAATAGTACTGGAATTTACCGAATGAGTATGCTATAATGCTAAATTGAAGTGTAACGCCCTGTCGGTATGGCGGTTCACATATATATTCAAGGAGGAACCCATAGAATGAGTTTACAAGTAGAGAAATTAGAAAAGAACATGGCAAAATTAACCGTAGAGGTACCAGCTGAACAGTTTGAAAAAGCGCTCACCACGGCTTTTAATAAGAATAAGAGCAGATTCAACATACCTGGCTTCAGAAAAGGAAAAGCTCCTCAGGCCATGGTAGAGAAGATGTACGGCGTAGAGGTATTATATGAGGATGCCATCAACGAAGCTCTCGACGCAACATACGGCGATGCCGTAACAGAGAGCAAACTGGACGTTGTATCCAGACCTGAAATCGACGTTGTACAGGTTGAAAAAGGGAAAGAATTAATCTACACAGCTACCGTAGCTGTTAAGCCGGAAGTGACTCTCGGCGAGTACAAAGGAATCGAAGTAGAGAAGGCATCCGCTGAAGTGAGCGACGAGGACATCGAAGCAGAGCTTAAGAAGGTTCAGGAGCAGAACTCCAGACTGATCACCGTAGAGGACAGAGCAGTAGAAGACGGAGACCAGACGGTTGTTGATTTCGAAGGATTTGTAGACGGAACTCCGTTTGAAGGCGGAAAGGGCGAGGATTATCCTTTAACCATCGGTTCCCATTCCTTCATCGATACATTCGAAGAGCAGTTAATCGGTAAGAACATCGGCGAAGAGTGCGAAGTAAACGTAACCTTCCCGGAGGAATACCATGCAAAAGAACTTGCCGGTAAGCCAGCAGTATTTAAGGTAACCGTTAAGGAGATCAAGAGAAAAGAGCTTCCGGAGTTAAACGATGAGTTTGCCGGAGAAGTTTCCGAATTCGAGACCCTCGAAGAGTACAAGAACGATGTAAAGGCCAAGCTTTCCTTAACAAAGCAGAAAGAAGCCGCTACAGAGAATGAGAATCATGTTGTTGACAAGGTAGTGGAGAATGCCACAATGGACATTCCTGAGCCGATGATCGACAGCCAGGTAAACAACATGGTCAACGATTATGCAAGAAGAATGCAGAGCCAGGGCCTTTCCCTTGAGCAGTACATGCAGTTCACCGGCATGACGATCGATACTTTAAAAGAACAGATGAAGCCACAGGCTGTTAAGAGAATTCAGACAAGACTCGTATTAGAAGCGATTGTAAAAGCTGAAAACATCACAGTTTCCGATGAAGCTGTTGAGAAAGAGATCGCAGACATGGCTGAATCCTACAAGATGGAAGTTGCCCAGATCAAGGAATACATGGGAGAGAACGGCATCGAGCAGATGAAGGAAGACCTGGCAGTTCAGGAAGCAGTTGATTTCCTGGTTGCTGAGGCAAAGTTAGTTTAATTAATGTGGATTTTCTGTCATTAGTGGTTTATCCCCACTTTTGGAGGTCAAAGCGGTCTGAGTAATCTGGCAGAGTAGTTATAAATAGCTTTGTCATGCTGAGGGTGAATTACAAACCTCAGCATGCGGATTGTAATAATTACGTTTAGAAGACCGGGGAGATTCCTGACTATGTTTGGAATCTGCTCGGCTTTCGTAATATAAGAACGGCAGACCAGAATTCGCAACGAGGAGGAAACAATATGAGTTTAGTACCTTATGTCATTGAATCGACTAGTAAGGGCGAGCGTTCTTACGATATTTATTCAAGACTCTTAAAAGAAAGAATCATTTTCCTGGGTGAAGAAGTGACGGATGTATCCGCGAGTATCGTTGTAGCCCAGCTTCTGTTTCTGGAGGCGGAGGATCCTAACAAGGACATCAACCTCTACATCAACAGCCCGGGCGGCTCCGTAACCGCGGGTATGGCGATCTACGATACGATGAACTATATCAAGTGTGACGTTTCCACCGTATGTATGGGCATGGCGGCCAGCATGGGCGCATTCTTACTGTCCGGCGGTGCAAAGGGAAAGAGATTCGCTCTTCCGAATGCGGAGGTCATGATTCATCAGCCTTCCGGCGGCGCACAGGGACAGGCGACCGAGATCAGGATTGTTGCGGAAAACATTTTAAAGATCAAGAAGCGTTTGAACGAGATCCTGGCTGCAAACACAGGCCAGCCGTATGAAGTGATCGAACGCGATACAGAGCGCGATAACTACATGAACGCCGAAGAAGCAAAGGCTTACGGCCTGATTGATGAAATTATCTACAGCCACGAGCATTAAGTTAGTGATTAATTGAGAAAGAATGAGGTGTGTATATGCCGGTCAGAACAGACGACAAAATCCGATGCTCTTTTTGCGGGAAAACGCAGGACCAGGTAAAGAAGCTGATTGCCGGTTCCAATAATGTCTATATCTGTGACGAGTGTATTGATCTCTGCGCGGAGATATTAGAAGAAGAGTTCGACAGTCATGAAGAAGAAGGACCTGATTTCAGTGACATCAACTTAATGAAGCCGAAGGAGATCAAGTCATTTCTGGATGACTACGTCATCGGACAGGACGGTGCCAAAAAGGTATTGTCCGTAGCGGTCTATAATCACTATAAGAGAATCACATCCAGACGAAACATGGATGTGGATGTACAGAAGAGTAATATCCTGATGCTGGGACCGACCGGTTCCGGTAAGACGTATCTGGCACAGACGCTCGCAAAGGTGCTCAACGTACCGTTTGCCATTGCGGACGCCACGGCGCTTACCGAGGCGGGATATGTGGGCGAGGATGTGGAGAACATTCTGCTCAAGCTGATTCAGTCCGCGGATTACGATATCAGCAGGGCTGAGTACGGCATTATCTATATCGATGAGATTGACAAGATTACGAAAAAATCCGAAAACGTGTCCATCACGAGAGACGTATCCGGTGAAGGGGTGCAGCAGGCACTCTTAAAGATTCTGGAGGGAACGGTCGCCAGCGTGCCGCCTCAGGGCGGAAGAAAGCATCCCCATCAGGAGCTTCTTCAGATCGATACCACCAACATTCTGTTCATCTGCGGCGGTGCCTTCGACGGGCTCGAGAAGATCATCGAGAGCCGTTTAAGCGCGGGCTCCATCGGTTTCAATGCCGAGATCGTGGATAAGAACAGAACCGATATCGACGACCTGTTGAAGAAAGTACTTCCGCAGGATCTCGTAAAATTCGGTCTGATTCCGGAATTCATCGGCCGTGTGCCGGTTACCGTGTCATTAGAGCTTCTCGACAAGGCGGCGCTGGTAAAGATTCTGACAGAACCGAGAAACGCCTTGATCAAGCAGTATCAGAAGCTGTTTGAGCTGGACGATGTAAAGCTGGAGCTGACCGAGGAAGCAGTCGAAAGGATTGCGGAGCTGGCAGTGGAGAGAAAGACGGGAGCCAGAGGTCTGCGTTCCATTATGGAAAGCGTCATGATGGATATCATGTATGAGATTCCATCCGACAGCAACATCGGTATCTGTACGATCACCAAGGCTGTTGTGAATAAAGAGGGAGAACCGGAGATCATCTACAGAGATACGACGGTACCCAGAAAATCCCTGGCCCAGAAACTGAGAAAAGATAAGACAGGCGAGATTGCATAGGATCCAGAGAAAGTTCGGAAAGGTGTTACAGCAGGAAGAACTGCTGCAGCACCTTTCCTTATTTCCGCGTGCAGTAAGCTAGTACAGCGTTGCATAAGTTCCGGTGAATTCTGCACTCGCTATTCACGCCAGGACCACGCCCACGAAGCTAGACGTAGGATCCACTACGCCGTCGCTTCGCGGACGCGCCCCTGACGCAAATATCAAGCACATAATTCACCGAAACTTACGCAATGCTGTACTAGATGGATCCATCTGTCCTGTCGGGATGCAAAGGAGAGAAATATGGAAGATAAGACAATAACGATGCCGGTCATTGCTTTGCGTGGCATGACTGTCCTTCCTAAAATGATGATACATTTCGACATCAGCCGCAGCAAGTCCATCGCGGCTGTGGAGAAGGCGATGATCGGAGACCAGAGAGTCTGCCTCGTCACTCAGAAGAACAGCGAGGAGGCAGATCCGGGAGTCGATGAGCTTCATTCAGTTGGCTGTGTGGCGCTGATCAAGCAGCTGGTGAAGATTCCGAATAACGTGGTTCGCGTTATGGTCGAGGGCCAGGAGCGTGTGGAGCTTCTGGGACTGGACAGCGAGGAACCCATGCTTGTCGGTGAGATCGGAACCTTAACGGAGTCGGAGGATTCCCTGGACTACGTTACGAGGCAGGCCATGGTGCGTATTCTGAAAGAAAAACTGGAGGAATACGGCAAGGAGAATCCCCGGATGCTGAAGGAGGTCTTCCCGAACCTGATGATGATTACGGACTTAGGCGAGCTTTTGGATCAGATTGCGATCCAGCTGACCTGGGACTACAAGAACCGCCAGAAGGTTCTGGAGTGTGTGCTGCTGGAAGAGCGTTATGAGACCGTCATGAGAAATCTTCTGACCGAGATCGAGATTACCCGTGTAAAAAGGGAGATCCAGGGACGTGTCAAGGAGAATGTGGATAAGAATCAGAAGGACTATATCCTGCGGGAGCAGCTGAAGGTGATCCGCGAGGAACTGGGTGAGGACAACCCGCTGTCCGACGCCGACGAGTATGAGAAGCAGCTTAAGGCTTTAAAGGCGGACAAGGAGACGAAGGACAAGATTCACAGAGAGATCGAACGGTTCAAGGCCATGCCGGGCGGAAGCCAGGAGGCCAACGTACTCCGCATGTATCTGGAGACAGTGCTGGATCTGCCGTGGAAAAAGGTGTCGAAGGACAATAACAACATATCGCATGCCGAGGAGATTTTAAACGCGGATCACTATGGGCTGGAAAAGGTAAAGGAGAGAATCCTGGAATACCTGGCCGTCCGTGTTCTGACGAAGAAAGGAACGAGCCCGATTATCTGCCTTGTGGGACCTCCGGGAACCGGTAAGACGTCCATCGCGCGCTCTGTGGCCAGGGCGCTGAACAAGCAGTACGTCCGCATCAGCCTTGGCGGAATCCACGACGAGGCGGAGGTCCGTGGACACAGAAAGACATACGTCGGCGCCATGCCGGGCCGCATCGTGGAAGCCATGCGGCAGGCCGGAGTCAGCAATCCGCTGATGCTTCTGGATGAGATCGACAAGGTGAGCAGTGACTATAAGGGAGACACTTCCTCCGCGCTGCTGGAGGTGCTGGACAGCGAACAGAATGTGAAGTTCCGCGACCACTATGTAGAACTCCCCATCGATTTGTCCAATGTGCTTTTTATCGCCACGGCGAATACGACGCAGACCATACCGGGACCGCTGCTCGACCGTATGGAAGTGATTGAAGTAAACAGCTATACGGAGAATGAAAAGTTCCATATTGCGAAAAACTATCTGGTAAGAAAGCAGCTGGAGCGAAATGGTCTGACGGAAGAACAGGTTTCCATTACCGACAAGGCTCTTGAGAAGATTATCCATAATTATACCAGGGAAGCCGGAGTGAGAAATCTGGAGCGCCGGATCGGGGATATCTGCCGGAAGGCCGCCAGAGAGTTCCTGGAAGATAAGAAGAAGGCCATCAGAATTACGGAAAATGGGCTGGAAAAGTATCTGGGCAAGGAGAAGATCACCTTCGAGGATGTTAATGAGGAAGATCAGGTGGGAATCGTCAGAGGACTGGCGTGGACCAGCGTAGGCGGAGACACTCTGCAGATCGAGGTCAACGTCATGCCTGGCAAGGGAACGATGCAGATGACAGGCCAGATGGGCGATGTGATGAAGGAATCGGCCCAGACGGCATTAAGCTATATCCGTTCCATCTGCCCGGAGTACGGCGTGGCGGATGATTACTTTGAAAAACACGATATCCACCTCCATATTCCGGAGGGAGCAGTTCCGAAGGACGGCCCGTCGGCAGGCATTACCATGGCGACCGCCATGCTGTCGGCTGTCACGGGGAGAAAGGTGGATGCGAAGCTGGCCATGACGGGAGAGATCACACTGCGCGGAAGGGCGCTTCCGATCGGCGGCTTAAAGGAGAAGATCCTGGCTGCCAGGATGGCACATATGAAGAGAGTTCTCGTGCCGGATAAGAACAGGCCCGACATTGCGGAGCTGTCAAAGGAGATTACGAAGGGGCTGACCATCATTTTTGTGAAGGATATGGCAGACGTGCTGAAGGAAGCCCTTGTAAGCGAATAGAAAGGAAGCCATATGATAATCAAAACAGTAGAACTGGAGACCGTGTGCGGAATTACCAGTAAGCTGCCGGACAATACGAAGCCGGAGTTTGCATTTGCGGGGAAGTCCAATGTGGGGAAGTCGTCGCTGATTAACGCGCTGATGAACCGCAAGGCGTACGCGCGCACGTCTTCCCAGCCGGGCAAGACCCAGACCATCAATTTCTACAATATCAACGATGCCCTTTATTACGTGGATTTACCGGGCTACGGCTACGCAAAGGTAGCTCAGGAGGTAAAGGCCAAATGGGGGAAGATGATTGAAAACTATCTCCACCAGTCTCCCATGCTGAAGCGTGTGTTCCTGCTTATCGACATCCGCCATGAGCCATCCGTCAACGACAAGACCATGTACGACTGGATCGTGTACAACGGATATCAGCCGGTTATCATTGCGACGAAGCTGGACAAGATCAACCGGAGCCAGGTACAGAAGCATATGAAGATGGTTCGTCAGGGACTGGAAATCGGCCAGGATGTGACGGTTATCCCATTTTCCGCTGAAACGAAACAGGGAAGAGACGAAATATGGGCTCTGATCGAGGAAATGATGGGAGAGTCTTGACAAGGAGACAAAATCTTTTTATAATGAACCTATTTATGAGATAGTGCAGAGGAGAAAAAGTTATGAAAAAAACAGGAAAGAGTTTGGCAGCAGCCTGCCTTGCGGTGGTTTTAGCCGTATCGGCGCTGACTGCGTGTGGGAGCAAGAATGCGGCAGAGAGTACGCCGGCCGCCGGAGCAGAGGCGAATGGAGGCGGAGAGAAGGTATTGAAGGTTGCGATGGAGTGCAGCTACGCTCCGTATAACTGGACCCAGCCTACGGATGCCAACGGCGCTGTCGCGATTTCGGGAGGCTCCGATTTTGCGTACGGCTATGATGTTATGATGGCGAAAAAGATCGCCGACACGCTCGGCTATAAGTTAGAGATCGTTAAGCTGGACTGGGATTCCCTGGTACCGGCCGTACAGTCGGGAAAGGTTGACTGTGTCATTGCGGGACAGTCCATCACCGCTGAGCGCCTTCAGTCTGTAGATTTTACGGAGCCGTATTACTACGCGACGATCGTAACTCTGGTAAAGACAGGCGGAAAGTATGAGAATGCGGCCAGCGTTGCAGACCTTGCAGGAGCCACCGCTACCTCTCAGTTAAACACAATCTGGTACGACAACTGCCTGCCGCAGATCCCGGATGGCAACATTCAGCCGGCACAGGAGTCTGCACCGGCCATGCTGGTAGCTTTAAACTCCGGCAGATGTGATCTGGTTGTAACAGACAAGCCTACCGGACAGGCTGCGCTCATTGCGTATCCGGATTTCAAGCTGCTTGATTTCACGGGCAAGGACGGCGAGTTCCAGGTATCGGATGAAGATATCAACATCGGTATTTCCTTAAAGAAGGGGAATACAGAGTTAAAGGACGCCATCAACAGTGTATTGGCTACGATGACAAAAGATGATTATAACAAGATGATGGAAGAGGCGATTTCCGTTCAGCCATTATCAGAATAATCTTAAATTACAGAAATCGGCAGGGCATGCAGGCACGGGACAGGGCAGTTTCATTCCGTGCCGCTTGTTCTGTTTTAATTAAATTGGAGGTAATCTTATGTCGCTGCCGTCAGATTTTTTTGGAAGGATTCTATTTATCCTGCAGAAATACGGAGTATCATTTTTAAACGGCGCCGGAAAGACTATGGCGCTCGCCCTTGTCGGCACACTGATCGGCTGTATCATCGGATTCGCGGTCGGAATCGTCCAGACAATACCGGTGGATAAGAAGGATAATCCTGTTAAAAGGGGAGTTCTGGGACTTATCAAGCTGATCTTAAATATCTACGTGGAGGTATTCCGCGGAACGCCCATGATGGTTCAGGCCATGTTTATTTACTATGGATCTTCCGTTCTGTTTGGATTTAACATGTCCCAGACGTTTGCCGCTTACTTTATTATATCCATTAATACGGGGGCTTACATGGCAGAGACGGTGCGCGGCGGCATCCTATCCATCGATCCGGGACAGACAGAGGGCGCGAAAGCCATCGGTATGAATCATATCCAGACTATGGTCAATGTTATCATGCCTCAGGCGCTGCGCAACATCATGCCTCAGATCGGCAATAACTTAATCATTAACATCAAGGATTCTTCCGTGCTTTCCATGATCGGCGTCGTAGAGCTGTTCTATGCGACGAAGGGCGTGGCCGGCGCTTACTATACGTATTTTGAGGCATTTACCATTACGATGGTGATTTACTTTATCCTTACCTTCACCTGCTCCAGAATTCTGCGTCACTGGGAGAAGAAGATGGACGGTTCGGACAGCTACGATCTCGCTACCACGGATACGCTTGCCTACACCAGCGGCCTGGTGAAATTCCCAGATCCAAACGAGAAGGAGGATAAGTAATTATGGCAGGAAATACAGTACTGGAAATCCATCATTTAAGCAAGACGTTCGGAACGAACGTGGTGCTCCGGGATATCGATTTCTCTGTGGCTGAGGGCGATGTGACGTGCATCATAGGCGCCTCCGGTTCCGGTAAATCCACACTGCTGCGCTGTGTCAACCTTCTGGAGACACCGACTACGGGAGAGATCCTGTATCACGATAAGGACATCACCGACAGAAAGATGAACGCCGCATCCTACCGTACGCGCGTGGGAATGGTGTTCCAGAATTTCAACCTCTTTAATAACATGACGGTGCTTGACAACTGCATGGTCGGCCAGATCAAGGTTTTAAAGAAAGATAAGGAAGAAGCAAAACGTAAGGCCATGCTTTATCTGGAGAAGGTAGGAATGGCCCCCTATATCAACGCGAAGCCGAGGCAGCTGTCCGGCGGCCAGAAGCAGCGTGTGGCAATCGCCAGGGCGCTCGCCATGGAACCGGAGATTCTGTTGTTTGACGAGCCGACGTCTGCTCTGGACCCGCAGATGGTGGGCGAGGTGCTTGCCGTCATGAGGACGCTCGCAAAAGAGGGATTGACCATGATTATCGTCACCCACGAGATGGCGTTCGCCCGCGACGTATCGAACCATGTCGTCTATATGGCGGGCGGGGTGATCGAGGAAGAGGGTGCTCCGGCGGATATCTTCGGAAACCCGCAGAAGAACTCGACCAAGGAGTTTTTGAACCGGTTTATGCAGGGGTAGGCGGAGGAAATAACGGATAGTCGAAACGGTATAAAAGTTCATATGGAAGGTTTGTGTTGGAAGCCCTGCAAAGTCTGGTGATTTTGCGGGGCTTTTATTTTATTTCGCACCATTAATGCGGCAGAACTGCGGCAGATATCCGAATATTGTGGTACCAGTATGGAAGCACTGACATCAATTCCATAGGATTATGAAGAGATGAATGTGTTCCATGTTTTTATGGGGCAGGTAAAAACCCGGTAAAGCAAAGCAGTCCATACAGGATATAGATACTTTGATTGAATTGATCCTTTTTCATGATAAGATCAGAGAAAACGGCAAGATGATGAGAGAGGAGTGGACTGAACTTTAATGGGGAATGTTTTAGATAATAGCCTTTATATGAATGATCAAAAGAAGTTCCAGGAACTGTTCCAAGCTGTCATACAGTTCAATAGCCTGTACAATGGAAATAATATTATACAGGATGATATTTTCTCAGTGTTGACTAATTACGCACGAAAAAAACAGGAAGACTTGGATCTTTTTCGGTTTCCTACAAAAGATGATGATTTTTGTGCACTTACATGCGTACAGAAAGGAAGAGTGTTTACTTATGTAAACTCATGGCTGCCAGTATCAAATCAGATTTTTGCAGCTGCTCATGAGTTATATCATATTTGGTGTTTTTTAGAGAAAAAACGGAAGTGTTTTAAGAAAGGGCTCTATTTTAAATGCGGCTGTTATGGATGAAGACGTAAAATGTAAAGAAGATCTGGAAGCGAATGCGTTCGCCGGATTACTTCTTGTTCCTTCCAATGCTTTGTATGAACAAATGCAGATTTATGGAATTCCCAAATCCGGTCAGGTGTTGGGCGATATGATCAGATTAATGGCAATTTTTTCAGTTCCATATAAAGCAGTTTTACTGCGGCTTTATGAAGAAGGATATATAAATACGGATACTGTTTACGAATTTTTAAATGTGAAAAAGGAAGTACTGAGAAAAGCGGTCAGCTATGAACCTGACGCTGAAAGATGGCAAAGACGTACCCCGGAGATTCTCAGGTTTGGGAGCCTTAAGCAGCTAATGGATCAAAATTCAGAATATGATTTACTTTCTGACAAGAGAAACGTATCAGATCAGGAAACTCTCTGTAAGATTTTGCACAGATATGAAGCTGCCATGAGCAGATTATTCTCTCATTATGCTACTATATCAGAATTATGGAAAGAGTGCTGTTTCCCTGTATCTTTCATACTTAAAAAATGCCTGTGATTTGTTTGACAAAGATTTTTACAGGAGATTTTACATGAGCCTTGAACTGTACATCAAAATGCCAATCGACTATTTTATGATAGAGATTGCCAATTGTGATATGACAGTAGGATATGGCAATAATCTGGGCGAGATTAAAACTTACCTTATGCAGCAAGTTCTTCAAAATCAGGATCATATACAGTTATATGTATTTTGCTCGGACGATAAAGGCGCACGAGCTGGTATTTCAGGTACTACCGGAATTCCCTGTATCAGTGCAATATCATCCTTTTACTAAAATGGCAGCATAGCTACTATGTCTTTCTGGGTTTTGTATTCTGAACTCAGAATGTGGATTGAAATAAAATACATAGAAATACAAAAGAGATGCATAAAAAATGGTAATCTGAAAATGGTATAAGGAGCATGTGGATATTTCCAATCCCCAATGCTCCTTATACCATTTTTGTATGACTCTATTCAGATACAGTGACAGATTCCGTCACCACAGGAACCGGCGTTATAATTTCTTTTTCTACCGGCGTCATAACTGCCGGAACCGGAACGGCTGGTTTTAACGGCTCCGGTTCCGGAGGCGTTTGTTCCTGTGTCTGTTCCTGTGTCTTCCCCTGTCCCTGGCTCTTAGAGACCTGCACGTTCTCCGTGCCCTTCGAATCTCTGGGCTTTTTGGAAAAGATATCTCTGACCTTGATGCGCACAAAGGTTTTGATAACCTTCACCGAAAGCAGGATGATAAAGACGGGAAGGACAATGGTCAGCAGTAGCTTTGCCTTCAAAAGAAATTTCTTCCGTTTCAGCTTTTTCACTTCTGCCTGATACTCATCTCTGATTTCCTGAATCAATGATTTCTGTTTTTTGATCTGCATGGGAATTCCCCCTTTATAATTGCCTTTTTAGTCGCTCATGAGAGCCTTCATGGCAAATGCGTAGATTTCCTGGCTCTTGGCCTTCCAGTGGTCACACATGATTTCCGCCTGGTCCTTGTCGGGGACGGCGAGCTCTAAATCGATCAGACAGCTCTTACCCTCACGCACCTCACAGTGAACGATGAAATCCTGGTTGGTGGATTTGTAGAAATCCGCGGTCACGCCCACCTCGTTGCGGAGGCGGAACTTGTTCTCTTTCAAATATTCATCGATGTCTTCAATGATGGCAGAGGATATCTTGTTGCCGAAGAACGAAAGGGTTTCTTCTCCCTCCCGCGTGATCTCATAGCGGCTGCTGTTGTGGTTGGTCTCCACATGGAGGAGCTTGGCCTCCAGAAGTTCGTTTAATGCCTGATTCAGCGTGAAATACGTGGTGTATTCATGCTCCAGGAAAAAATTTGACAGCTGCGCACTGGTAAGGGGAAAATTGACCTGCTTCAGCATATACAAAATCATTAATTTATAAAGCGTCATGGGTTCTGACAACATAGGACACCCTCCATAGATTGATTCTTACTTTTGTATATGATCTTTCACTGCACGGCTGACCACATCGGCCACACGGGGATCAAATGCCTCCGGCAGAATATGGTTTTCATCCAGTATGGATTCATCCACCAGCCCTGCGATCGCGGTGGCGGCAGCCAGCTTCATCTCTTCAGTGATCGCAGTGGCGCGTCCCTCTAAAGCACCCTTAAAGATGCCCGGGAATACAACTACATTATTGACCTGATTGGGGAAATCAGACCTGCCGGTGCCGATAATTTTCGCTCCGGCCTCTTTTGCGACGTCAGGCATAATCTCAGGAACCGGGTTTGCCATGGCGAACAGGATCGCATCCGTGTTCATGGACGCGGCCATCTCTTTTGTGACAATTCCCGGTGCGGACACGCCGACAAAGATATCGGCGCCCTTCATGGCGTCGGCCAGGCTGCCGTCTGCGCCTTCTAAGTTGGTCACCTCCACCATCTTTTCCTGCATCCAGTTTAAGCCGTCCATGCCCTTCTTTAAGATTCCGGCGCGGTCACACATGGTGATGTGCAAAAATCCGTAGGTTAAGAGAAGCTTTGTGATGGCGATTCCAGCGGAACCGGCTCCGTTTACGACGACCCGGCAGTCTTCCTTCTTCTTGCCGGTCACCTTTAATGCGTTGATGATTCCTGCCAGAACGACGATGGCGGTTCCGTGCTGGTCATCGTGGAAGACGGGGATGGGGAGCAGCTCTTTTAAGCGTTCCTCAATCTCAAAACATCTGGGCGCGGAAATATCCTCTAAATTGATTCCTCCGAAAGCAGGAGCGATACCCACAACAATCTTTATGATCTCTTCCGTATCCTGGGTATCCAGGCAGATTGGAAATGCGTTGACGCCGCCGAATTCCTTGAAGAGCACGGCCTTTCCTTCCATAACGGGCATGGCGGCCAGAGGTCCGATATTGCCGAGGCCAAGAACCGCGCTGCCGTCGGAAACAACCGCGATCGTGTTGGATTTGATTGTATATTTATAAGCGGCTTCCGGTTCGGCAGCGATGACCTTACACGGCTCCGCAACGCCGGGAGTATAGGCGAGGGCCAAATCTTCCCTGCTTTTTACTTCGGCCTTGGAAATAGTTTCCAGCTTGCCGTTCCATTTTTCATGCAATAATAAAGCTTTTTCATTCGTTGTCATGATTCTTGTCCTTCTTCTATCAGTTTTTATTTTATCATACCAATTTTAGGGTTTTAAATCAATAGAAAATATGTTAGAATATAGTAATTAAACTGAAAGACAACAGCTGTCAGGCTGAAGAACATAAGATACAGGTGGTACTATGAGAGAACGAATCAACAGGCTGGCTAAAGGCATCATCGATTCGGAGGTTCCTGTGATCAAGGTCACTCCGAAAGGAATTGACGACGTGGTGCGTTCCGGCGGGGCCACGAGGCGGGAACTTGTCGTTACCAGTGAGAATAATCTGCATATAAAAGGACTTGCATATTCTTCCAATTTCCGCGTGAGGCTTCTTAATGGGGCGTTTGGCGGCACCTATAACCATCTGGTCTATGAGGTGAATACCGGTTTTCTGGAAGACGGAGATATGATTAAGGGAGCTTTCTATCTGGTTACCAATGGCGGAGAAAGAGAAGTCCCTTATTCTTTTCGTGTGGAACTGAGTACGTCAGGGAAAGCATTGAGCGATTTAAAGACGGCGGAGGATTTCGCTGGAACAGCGAAGAACGACTATGAGACAGCGCTTCGCTTATTTGAATATAGAGATTTTTTCGAGGCCCCCTTCATGAAGGATTTGCATGTGAGGGCCCTTTACGGTGGTTTAAAAGGAAGACCGGACAGGAAGAAGGAGCTGGAGGAATTCCTGACCGGACTCGGTGTCAAGGAGCCGGTAAAGCTGACTGCGGACGAGAGCGAGCGGCGGTTTGACCAACTGGACGGAGTGATCCAGGAATGTATTACGATAACCAGAAGCGGTTGGGGCTACGTAAGCCTTGAGGTTACGGCCGACTGCGATTTTATAGAGATTCCGGTGAGAAACATCGGAGACCAGGATTTTACCGACGACACCTGCGAGATCGTCTACCGCATCCATCCGAGGCGCATGCATCAGGGCCTGAACCAGGGACGCATTATCATTACCGGAATCGAAGAGCGCTTCGTCGTTCCGGTGACCGCGATGGTGAACCCGGGCGGTGGTATTTCCGCGGAGGACGCCTATACGAAGGAAGCGGTGGCGACGTACCTGCACCTGCGCTTGCAGAAAGAGGCAGGTAATGGGGACTTTCCTTACAATCCGCCGAACACAGGTGATGGGGACTTTCCGCATAATCAGATGCTGCGGGCGCTGGATGAGATCGAGGAGATGAAGGGGCAGCAGGAGGCGATTAAGCTATTAAGGGCCGAGATATACCTTTCAGACGACAGGACGAGCCAGGCGGCGCTGCTGCTGGATGAATGCCGGGAGAAGATCCTGGCGGAGCGGCAGGAGAAGCTGGAGCTTTACTGTTACTATCAGTATCTGAGGCTGATTCTGCAGCCGGATGAATACCAGAAGGAATCGCTGGTTCGTCTGCTGAGAAAATATCTGGAGGAGAATCCGGACCTTCATAATCTGTTTCTGATCCTTTTAAGGCTGGACCGCCGGCTTAATGAGAATTCGGGCGGAGCCATATCCATGATGAGACGCCAGTTTGAAGCGGGCATGAGAAGCCCGTTTCTCTATCTGCATGCCTGCAGGCTGCTTTCCGAAGAGCCGGATCTGATCCGGAGTATCGGCCCGTTTGAGCTGCAGGTACTGTCCTTCGGTGCCAGATACGGCGCCGCGGGAGAGAAATTTGCGCTGGCTGCTGCGAGGCTTACGCTGACGTCCAGGCATTTTAACCGCCTTCACTACAGGGCGCTGGGACGCCTGTATGAGAAGTATCCCGGAAAGGAAATACTGGAGGCGGTCTGTTCCATACTGATCCGGGGAGAGAGCAGGAGTGCGGAGGCATTTAAGTGGTATGAGAAGGGGATCAAAGAAGGAATCAGCCTGACACGGCTTTACGAGTATTATCTGTACGCGCTTCCAAAGGATTACTGCTACCTGCTTCCCAAGGAAGTGCTCCTCTATTTTTCCTACGGCGGTAGCGAGCTGGACCGCCACAGCAGGGCGCTGCTCTATAAAAATGTGCTGGTTTACTTAAAGGAATCCGATCCGCTGTATGAGGTGTATGAGCGGGATATCGAAAAATTCGCCACAGAACAGCTGTTCGAATCGAGGATCGGAAGTAATCTGGCCGTTATTTACGAACACATGATCTACAAGGATGTCATTGACCTTCCTATGGCTAAGGTACTGCCCTCTATTCTGCGTTCTTACCGCGTGGAGTGCAGGAACCTTAAGATGAAGTATGTAATTGTCTGTTACGAGGAGCTGCTGGAGGAGGACGCATTTCTTCTGGACGACGGCGTAGCGTACGTGCCGCTGTTTTCCGAGCACAGCATCCTGTTGTTCCAGGATGCCTTTGGAAACCGTTACAGTACGGTTCCTTATGAGAAGACGCCGGTGATGGATAAGCCGGAGTTAGAGGCGCGCTGCTTTGAACTGTATCCCGATCATCCGATGCTCAGACTCCGGGCCTGCGACGAGATCCTAAAGAGGGGCATTGCAGATGAGAAGGAGGCGGGGATGCTGGAGGATGCCATGGAGGATGGACGGCTCCAGCCGCTGTATCAGAGACTCCTGCTATCCAGAATCATAGAGTATTACCAGAATATGCCGGGCATTCCATCGAACGTGAAAGAGGGAGATTCTCCTCTTCATCCGGTGAGTGAAGACAGCACAGAGGGAGGCGCTTATCTGGTGCGCCTCGACAAGCGTCTGCTTACGAAGGAAGAACGCCTGGGAATCTGTGAGACCTTAATCAACCGCAATTATGTTGAGGAAGCCTTCGATATGATACGGGAATTCGGCTGCGAGGAGATTCAGAGCAAGCGGCTTTTAAAGCTGTGTACCAAGATGATTCTTCAGAATCTTTTTGATGAAGATCCGCTGCTTCTCCACCTGTCGTACCGCGTTTTTCTGGAAGGCATGAGCGACAGCGTCATCCTGGATTACCTTTGCGAGCACTACAACGGTCTGACGAATCAGATGTACCGCATACTCCTGCAGGGTATTTCCGAGCATGTGGAGACGTATGATCTTGAGGAGCGTCTGGTCGCACAGATGATGTTTTCCGGATGCACGGAAACCATAGACCGGGTATTCAGCCTCTATATGAACAAAAAGAAGACGAGTGACAACATCGTCCGGGCATATTTTACAATTAAGAGTTCGGAGTATTTCCTTGATGACAAGACTCCGGATGACAAGGTTTTCGCCTATCTGGAAGGCGCGGTCAACGGCTCCGCAGACAAAGACAGGATACCAACGATCTATCTGCTGGCTCTGACCAAATACTATTCCGAGCTTTCCTCGCTGGAAGAGGAGCAGAAGGAGCTGTTAAAGAGTACGACAGCGGTTCTCCTGGAGGCGGGACTGGTATTCCCGTATTTCAAGAAGCTGGCGAAATACGTTCCCATGCCGGAGGATATCATGGACAAGGCCATGATCCAGTATCATTCAGACAGGAACGCGCGGATCGATTTTGAGGTCCGGATTCTGCCGGATGAGGAGGAATACCACTGCGAGGATATTGGAAGGACGTACCAGGGGATTTTCGTAAAGAAGAAGGTCCTTTTTGAAGGGGAAATCATGGAGTACCGGATCAGTGAACTGGAAGACGGCAAGTGGGTGCTGAAAAAAGAAGGAAGCGTCAGCTGTGACGCTGCATCGGCGGCCGGTGATTCGGAAAGCAGATTTGCCTGTTTAAATGAAATGAGCCTGTGTCTGAGTTTAAAGGACGAAGAAGGGCTCAAAAAACGGATGCGGGAGTATTTAACAAAGAATGCTGCCGCGGAAGAATTATTTCCACTGATGTAGATAAGGGGATTGTCGATGGACGGATTGATAATTGGACTTGATTTATGTGATGCCTATACCAGGCTGTGCTGTCACGAACGTGAAAAGACGTGGTGCCTGCCGACGGTCATCTGCCGGAAAAAGGATGATGACGAGTGGTATGTGGGGGAAGAAGCTTACGCATACACCCTGGTGGGGGAAGGCATTATCGTAGACAAGCTTATAAAGATGGTCATGAAGGACGGTACCGCCACGCTGGGAGGCGTGAAATACGAGGGTACCACCCTGCTTAAGATCTATCTAAAGAAAATACTGGCGCTGGCCAGGGAGGAATTTTTCTCCGATGAGGTAAAGGAGCTGGTGATCACACTGGAAAAGGTGGAGGTCAAGCTGATGGACGCGCTGATGTACTGTGCGGATTACTTAGAGATCCCCAGGGACCGGGTGCACATCATCAGCCATACGGAAGGCTTTGTCTACTACGTTCTGAGCCAGAAGAAGGAAGTATGGAGCAATCAGGTAGCGGTCTTCGATTTATCAGAGGATTCGCTCCATTACCACGAATTAAAGGTTCAGCGCGGGATGAAGCAGATGACTGTGGTGGCCGAGGATGAGGCGCTGGAGGAAAGCTTTAATCTCGATATTTTGAATACCCCTTCCGGCGGAAAGCTGGCGGATAAGATCCTCAGTTCCTGTGCGGAGCGGCTGCTTTCCAAGAAGCTGTTTTCTTCCATTTTCCTGACAGGAAAAGGCTTTGAGCGGCAGGACTGGGCGGGAGATTTCATGAAGCTTCTCTGTTCCAGGCGAAAGGTCTACATGGACCAGGAGCTGTTTGCCAGGGGCGCCGCTTTTAAGGGCATGGATTACCTCCATGAAAAGACGTCTTACCCCTTTATCTGTGTCTGCGAGGGGCGGCTTCATTCGACGATATCGATGAAGGTGCTGCACAAGAACCGTGAGAGCCAGCTGATCGTGGCGGCTGCCGGCGACAACTGGTATGAGTCGAGAAGCAGTGTGGATTTGATCGTGGATAACCAGGACTACGTAGAGTTTTTAGTAACACCCATGGATCCGAAGCAGAAAAAGCTGGTAAAGATTCCGCTGGAGGGATTCCCGAAACGGCCCGAGAGAACGACGCGTGTGGGGATCAGCGTGGGATTTTTAGATGAGAAGACGATGGCGGTGGTGCTTAAGGACAAGGGCTTCGGAGAACTGTTCCCGGCCTCAGATGCCGTAGTCAGACAAGAGGTCATGATATGAGCCTGATACTATGCCGGCAGGAGCCGGTAAAACATCCTTTTTATTTCGAGGGCCTGGGAGTCCACCTCTACTCCTCCCAGGAGCTTTGCTATGTGATCTACCATAATCCGCTTCTGGTACTGGAGACTTTCGTGGATGACCATCTGATCGAATTCATCCGCGGCGAGCTGGAGATGGGCTTTATGGCGGCCAAGCTGGAAAAATGGCAGCAGAGCGGAGAAGACACCGATGAGCTCCTGTTTTTAATCCTGACGGAATGTGACTACTACAACGCAGCTGAGATCAAACATTTCCGTCAAAAGATCGAGACCTACAGAAAAATGACCCCGCCCGAATTCGCCAAAGCCAAAGCCGACTACCTCTTCACGAGAAAGCAGTACGGCAAAGCCGTAGCAGAATACGAAGGAATCTTAGAGATGCCAAAGGAGTCTTCAACAGACGACGCCTTTTTTGCGAAGATATACAACAATCTGGGAGCTTCCTATGCGCGTTTATTTTCCATGGAGAAGGCCTATCAGGCGTATCAGAAGTCGTTTGATTTAGCAAAGAGTGGAGACGTATTAAAGCGAATCTATTATTTATCCAAATGGAACCCCAATCTGGTATTAAAAGACAGATACCGCACATTGATTACGGAAGATGTAAAAGCGGTATGGGATGAAGATATGAAGAAGGCAGAAGAAGCAGCGCAGAAGGTTGAAAGCTTAGAAAAATTAGACGAACTATTCTTAAAAGATCCGATTAAAAGAATGAAAGGTGCTTCCGAACTGGTCAAAGGCTGGAAGGGAGAGTACCGAAACATGATATAAGCATTGAGCAGTGTGAAAAAAGACATAGACAAATTTACGTTGTGCTTGCACAAAAGTAAATTTGTCTATGTCTTTTTTCATAGGGCGAACGCCCGTCAGCGAGATGGAGCGAAGCGGAATCGAGCGGCCACTGCGGGCCAGCGGGCAGCACGATCAATTTCATATAAACAGGGCAGTAGTTCTCTCTTGACATCTTCTCTGCCATCAACTATTATATAGATAATCGATATATATAGATCACCTATACATAAATCGCCTATACAACAACTAAAAAAAAGAAAGTGAGGTACCCCCATGCCCATCGACAAAAGCCTGATCTCAGGCAGTACCGCCATGCTTCTTCTAAAACTTCTAACAGAAAAAGACATGTACGGATACGAGATGATAGAAAATCTGCGGAAGAAATCCAACGATGTATTCGAACTGAAGGCGGGAACCCTGTATCCCCTTCTGCATTCCCTGGAACAGAAGGGATATTTGACCTCCTATGAAGAGGACGCTTCCGGAAAGGTACGCAAGTATTACAGTATCACCGGAGAGGGAAAGCGTTACCTGAAAGGGAAGGAAGAGGAGTGGAAGCAATATGCCGGAGCAGTATCCGGAGTACTAGCACTGCATTGCATAAATCCCTGCGCTATAGTACCAGCTATCTACGCCAGGAGCACGCCCGCGAAGCTAGACGTAGGGTCCACTACGCCGTCGCTTCGCGGACGCACACCTGACGCAGATATCAGGCACTATAACTCAGCTATTTATGCAACGCAGTACTAGGAGGTGCCGTCTATGGAACTAACTGAATATCTCGATACCGTATCGGAGCAGATCCGCTGTAAAAAGGCCAGGATCATGGTCAGGGAGGAGCTGGAAAACCATGTGCAGGAACAGTCTGATGCCTATGAGGCTGATGGCATGACGCCTTCTGAGGCGAAGAGAGAGGCGGTCCGCCAGATGGGAGATCCCATAGAGACGGGAACTGCCCTGAACCGGATTCACCGGCCGCATCTGGAGTGGAAATTCCTCATTCTGGTGCTTCTGTTAAGCGCGTTAGGCCTCGCGCTTCAGTATATGACATGCTATACCGGACTGTTCGGCGGCATTTCCGGCGATCTTGCAGACTATTTCTGGACGCGCCAGTGCTTTTTTACCTTCGTGGGACTCGCTGTTCTTGCCGCAGTCTATATCGTCGATTACACGATACTTGGCCGGTATCCCCTCCTTCTGTGGTTTGGTTACTTCGTCGTCATATTTATCATTGCAAATACACACGTCGTAATCATGGGAAAAGTGAGAATCTATAATTATCTGACACTGTTCCTGCCTCTCTACGCGGGAGTGCTTTATAGATTCCGGACAAAGGGATACGGAGCAGTAGCTGTCTGTTATCTCTTAAGCTTCATGCCATTTTTCATGGGACTGAAGACGATAATGGTACATGGGAGTCTGGAGCTCGCCGGCGGCTGTTTCCTGCTTCTGCTTATTGCCGTATGGAAAGGATTCTTCCATGTCAAAAAGGCCCGGACCATAGCAGCTCTTATTGCCGTACCTGTGCTCACCCTCCTCCTTCTTTACTGGAAGGGAACGGACCTGGGAGTATTGCATACGTACCAGATGATCAGGCTTCAGTCCATTTTCGGCCCGGATATGCTTCATTACAACTCCAATGGAGGGATTATTCCCTATCTTCAGGAGTCTGTCTCCAGTTTTCAAATGTTTGGCTCATCGGCAGCACCTGTGCCGAAGGCAATGAAGTTTTTAAACTGTGACTACGTTGTTTTCTTTGTTTTTGCCAAATACGGTATTGCGGCCGGAACCGCCATGCTGTGCATACTTGCCGCCACGGCGGTGAAAGCATTTTCCATATCGTGGAGACAGAAGAACCGCCTTGGATTTCTCGTCGGAACGGCGTGCTCCGTAGTTCTGACAATTCAGATGCTTGTCTATGTGGCGGCCAACTTCGGCGTACCGCTGGTAGAACCCATGACGATTCCGTTTCTGTCATACGGAGGACAGAGTACCCTGGTGAATTACATATTGCTAGGACTGATTCTCAGCGTCTACAGAAACAAGGATATTGTTTCCGAAAGACATGGAACCCGGGGAAAATGGAAAATACGGCTGGAACGGCTGGAATCGTAAGTGGAAAAAAGTGACATGTTATGATACACTAAGGCGTATAGAACCTGAACGGCGATACAGAAAACGAAACGTTCAGACAGGAGGACGCTATGGGTGATAATATATGGCAGAACGTATTTCAGGAGATATTTAAAAAGAACTTGGAGCTTATGAAACAGGAACCGGAAGCCGTGGGGCTCAATGCTTTGTTTGACCGTGCGGGAGCGTATGAACAGCTGACGATCGGAGAGGTGCGGCTAAAGACCGGCAGGATCGAGATTGGAGATCCGCTCTGCTACATAAATACGAAATATTCCTGTACGCTGGAGGAGACGGTGGAGCCGGGGAGCTATCCGGTATCGCTGTCAGTGATCGATCATCCGGTCTTTGGATTCCGCTTCCTGGCGGCGAAACTGGACGTGAACGGAAAGACGCCGGTCCGCTATGAACTGGCCATGCCTCAGGGCTATACGATTGAAGATAAAGATAAACCGGGAGTATTTGCCATGTTCGGTGTGGATACGGGGCTGGCCTGTATCTGTGACAGGGCTGTTTCTGTCGTTTATGATGATTTTATAAAAGAGTGGCGCGGGAAGAATCCGGACAAAAATCTCTATGACGACTGCTTTGCGGAGGCCATGAAGGCTTATGCAAAACAGTATCCCCGATATCAGAGGGAGGACGGCGATTATATGGACTGGTGTCCGCCGGGAAGCGATGAAAATCTGATTCTCTTTACCAGTGGTTTCGGTGACGGTGCGTACAGCGGTTACTGGGGGTTTGACGAAAATGGGGACAAGGCGTGTCTTGTGATCCGTTTTATCGATCCGGAGGCCTACGACGTTCCCATGCCGGAGCTTCCGCGGCGTAAGAAGTTCTTCATGAAGGCGGAAGAGATAAAGCCGCTGCTGGAGAGCGGCCAGTTTGGAATCGCCACCGATAAGATTATGGTGGAAGGCTCCAAAGTGGGCTATATGGTGCGTAATGAGCCGCAGGAGGAACACCCGGAGGACAGCGGATGGATCTTCTATGAGGGATCGGAAGACCGGGAATACTGCGAGGACAGCGGGCATTTCGGACTCTATGATCTGAATACGGTGGCAAACTATGATCCCGATATCATTCCGCTTCTTGACGCCCCTGCGGGCATGGCATTTTTCCGCGGTGAAGATGGGAAATTCTATGTGGATGCGGGTGCGAACGGAGGGAATTGAGAATAGAAAAATGACCAGAACTTTTCGGCACCTGACTCACAGGGGTTGACAAATGCTGAAAAAACCTCTATGATATCACCATAAAGAAAAAAGGTAATGAAGAAGAGGAGTACGTTCATAACCCTGACAGAGAGAACCATTCACCGGCTGAAAGATGGTTAAGGAAGTGTGTGCGGAAGGTAGCTTTGGAACCGGAGTGCTGAAATACAGTGGTGTTCAGTAGGCGCTCACGCGTGGTTTGCGTTAAAGACCGTGAGAGCTGTGGCGCAGACTGCCGCAGGAAAAAAGGTGGTACCGCGGATTATTCGCCCTTTGCATGGAATACATGCAGAGGGCTTTTTTTAATTTCACAGGAAAGTTCGTTCTATGAATAAAAACCCTCCGGGAGGATGCGCACTCCGCGCTAAGGAAGTATGGCCGCTGAAGCGACCGCGCTCCGGCGCGAGAGTCCGGCTCGGGAGTGCTGCTTTTTGGTAGTATTGTGTTTTTATGACAGACAAGTAAATGGAAAGGAGAATCGCCGTGGAACCTTTGTTTATCAATACATACCAGATGACACCCGAGCTGCTGCGGGAGTATACGAACTGTATGACAGCCCCGAGGCGAAAGGTTCTGCTTGTATTCGGAATCCTGTGTTTCATCTGGGGAATCCTGTTTACCTCTCATGCAGCGCTGAGAGTTCTGCTGCCTGTTCTGGGAGTAACAGCGATCCTTTGCAGCGTGTTTTACAGTGCCTGGCTTGCGAAGAAGAATTACAGGAGATATGAAATGAGCCACGCCGGGCTGGATAAAGCAATATCCTTTTATCCGGACAGAATGGAATGTGTGAATGACGGCGGGGAGTCAAAGACCTTTTACTATAGACATATAACCAGAGAGAAGGAGTCTGGCAGTCTATATTCCATTGTTGTAAAAAATGAAACCGGTATTATCGTAAAGAAGGATTCCTTTCAAAAAGGGACCTTCGAAGAGTTCCGGGAGTTTATGAAGCAGGGAAGGCATAGCTTTCCGGAAAGATATGAGGCCTCGGACAGAAACGACGCCCCATCATTTGAAAATTCATATCAGGTCACGCCGGAACTGCTTCAGGAATACACGAAATGCATGACAGCTTCGAGGCGAACCGTCCATATCGTACTTGGAGTCGTGTATCTGGCCTGGGGGCTGTTATTCCCGGTCCATATCGTGCTTAAGCTTCTGCTGATTGTCCTGGGAGTGCTGTTCCTTTTCCTCAGTGTGTTTTACAGCTCCAGGCTGGCAAAAAGGAACTACAGAGTCTATGAACTGAGCCATACCGGAATGGGAAAGACCATATTGTTTTATCCGGACAGAATTGAGTGTGCAAATGACGGTGAAGCGGCGAAAACATATTATTACAGCCAGATTTCCAGGGTGAAAGAGTCAAGCGGCCTGTACGTCATTGTCATAGAAAAAACCATAGGCATTATGGTAAAGAAAGATGCTTTTCAAAAAGGAGATTTCGAAGAGTTTCAAAACTTCATGAAACAGGGCAGACAGCCTTAGAAAAATCAGAAAGAAAACAGATAAGGAGAATACCATGAAAGAACTAGAAAAAAATTATAATCCTGCCGAAATTGAGGGCAAGATATACCAGAAATGGCTGGACAGGAAGTATTTCCACGCAGAGCCAAATCCGGACAAAAAACCGTTTACCATTGTGATGCCTCCGCCCAATATCACAGGCCAGCTTCATATGGGCCACGCGCTGGACAACACCATGCAGGACATTTTAATCCGCTACAAACGGATGCAGGGATACGAGGCGCTCTGGCAGCCAGGTACGGATCACGCGGCGATCGCCACAGAGGTCAAGGTAATCGAGAGCTTAAAGAAGCAGGGCATCGATAAGGAGGACCTGGGCCGTGACGGATTCCTGGAGAAATGCTGGGACTGGAGAAAGGAATACGGCGGACGCATTATCAACCAGCTGCATAAGATGGGTTCCTCCGCAGACTGGGACAGAGAACGTTTTACCATGGACGAGGGCTGTTCGGAAGCGGTGCAGGAAGTATTTATCCGTCTGTATGAGAAAGGCTATATTTACAAGGGGTCCAGAATCATCAACTGGTGCCCGGTATGCCAGACCTCCATATCGGACGCAGAGGTAGAGCATGTGGACCAGGACGGATTTTTCTGGCATATCAACTATCCGGTAGCGGGAGAGGAAGGTTCCTTTGTGGAGATCGCAACCACGAGACCGGAGACGCTTCTCGGCGATACGGCTGTGGCAGTCAATCCGGAGGATGAGCGCTACACCAATCTCGTTGGAAAGATGCTGGAGCTGCCTCTCACGGGACGCACCATCCCGGTGATTGCCGACTCCTACGTAGACAAAGAATTCGGTACCGGATGTGTAAAGATCACACCGGCCCATGACCCTAACGACTTCGAGGTGGGCAAACGCCACAATCTTCCGGAGCTTACGATTATGAACGACGACGCGACCATCAGTCTGCCTGGCAGCAGGTACGATGGGATGGAGCGCTACGAGGCCAGAAAAGCCATCGTAGAGGATTTGAAGGAGCTGGGCCTTCTCGTAAAGGTGGTTCCCCATACCCACGCCGTAGGTACTCACGACCGCTGTAAGACCACGGTAGAGCCGATGGTGAAGCAGCAGTGGTTTGTACGCATGGAAGAGATGGCAAAGCCGGCGATTGAGGCGTTGAAGAGCGGAAAACTGAAATTTGTGCCGGAGCGTTTCGATAAGACGTATCTGCACTGGCTGGAGAGCATCCGCGACTGGTGTATTTCCAGACAGCTGTGGTGGGGCCACAGGATTCCGGCCTATTACTGCGACGAATGCGGAGAGACTGTTGTAAGCAAGGAAAGACCGGAGAAGTGTCCGAAATGCGGATGCACTCACCTTACTCAGGATGAAGACACGCTCGATACCTGGTTTTCTTCTGCTCTGTGGCCGTTCTCCACGCTCGGATGGCCGAACGAGACAGAGGACTTGAAGTATTTCTACCCGACAGACGTGCTGGTGACCGGTTACGATATTATTTTCTTCTGGGTAATCCGTATGGTGTTCTCGGGAATTGAACATACTGGAAAACTGCCGTTCCATACCGTGCTGATGCACGGCCTGGTCAGAGATTCCGAAGGCCGCAAGATGAGCAAGTCCTTAGGCAACGGCATCGATCCGCTGGAAGTCATTGACAAGTACGGCGCGGACGCCCTGCGTATGACACTCATTACCGGCAATGCCCCTGGAAACGATATGCGTTTCTACTGGGAGAGAGTGGAAGCCAGCCGGAACTTCGCCAACAAGGTATGGAACGCTTCCCGCTTCATGATGATGAACATCGAGAAGGCGCCGGACAGCCAGGCGGAGCTGTCTGATCTGACCATGGCGGATAAATGGATCCTCTCCAAGGCCAACACCCTGGCCCGCGATGTGACGGACAATTTAGACAAGTATGAACTGGGAATCGCCCTCCAGAAGGTTTATGATTTTATCTGGGAGGAGTTCTGCGACTGGTATATCGAGATGGTAAAGCCGAGACTCTGGAACGAAGAGGATACCACAAAGGCAGCGGCCATCTGGACCTTAAAGACCGTGCTGATCAATTCCCTGAAGCTGCTTCATCCGTATATGCCGTTCCTCACCGAGGAAATCTTCTGCAATCTTCAGGACGAGGAAGAGTCCATCATGGTATCCGCATGGCCGGAATATAAGGAGGAATGGAACTTTGCCGAGGAAGAGCATGCGGTAGAGACCATCAAGGAAGCGGTAAGAGGCATCCGGAATGTCCGGACTTCCATGAACGTTCCGCCGAGCAAGAAGGCAAAGGTATACGTTGTATCAGAGAACAGCGAAATCCTGGATATCTTCGAGCACAGCCGCGTATTCTTCGCCATGCTGGGCTATGCCAGCGAAATCGTGCTAAAGAAGGATAAGGAAGGAATCGGCGAAGATGCCGTGTCCGCTGTGATCCATCAGGCAGTCATCTATATGCCGTTTGCCGAGCTGGTTGACATCGAGAAGGAAAAGGAACGGTTAAAGAAGGAAGAGGAACGGTTATCCAGGGAGCTGTCCCGCGTAAAGGGAATGCTGAGCAACGAGAAATTCGTAAGCAAGGCGCCGGCAGCCAAACTGGAGGAAGAAAAGGCGAAACTGGAAAAATATACACAGATGATGGATCAGGTGAAGGAGCGTATCGCTCAGTTAGGCGAATAAGAGCGCGCAGCCTGTCCTGTTTACCAATCTTTATAAGAAAAGAGTCGAACCCGGCGGAAAAAATCTGCCTGGTTCGACTCTTTTTTTCGTGTGAGATACGGAAACTCTCTCTCCCTCATGTTTGGCGGTATGCGGCGAGGTCTATCAAGCGGCAAAGCTTTGTGATTGGTGTGTGAAACGCATGGACGGTCCGGTGCAAACAGATGTTTGACCATAAAATGTCGAATCATGATGAAAATACCGGGAAAAAGGCGATGAAAAACAGGAATCAGGGCCGCCGTTTTGACAAAATCTGAAGGTCTCTCTGACTATAATGTTCATACAGGGCAGGAGGTGAGAAAACTTTTAGTGACGGTTGACTTATACATAGATGTGTTTTTTGTCATAAACATGATCCTGGATTATCTTGTGCTTTCCATAACCGGAAAGGTGATGAGATACCGGGCGGGCAGATACAGAATCGTGCTGGGCGCTGCTTTGGGAGCTGCCTGGGCCGTCCTGTGCGCGGCATTTCCGTCCATTCCCCCCGCAGTCTCTTTTTTTATGACCTACGCCGTGGTCAGCTGCCTGATGGTGGTGACGGCGTTCGGCGTCAGAAAGAAGCGGGAGATTGGCAAGGCTGTAGCCTGCCTCTATCTGGTGACCGTCATGATGGCCGGAGCCATGCAGGCTCTCTACCAGCATACGATGGCCGGTTATTATATAGAACAGATCCTTCGCGGAAATAACCGGGCGGCCATGCCGTTTTACCGGCTGCTGCTGCTGGCTGCCGGCGCTTACTTCGGCGTGAGGTGTATCCTGGGCTTCGTTTTGGAGGCCAGAAAGAGCCGGAACCATTTCTACGAGGTAACGATGCATTACAGAGGGCGGAAGAAGACGGTGACAGCGCTTCTCGATACCGGTAACCGGCTGTATGAGCCAGTGACGCACCGGCCGGTTCATGTGGTGACCTACGAGGCGCTTAAGGAACTGTGCGAGAGCGTGTCCTCTGTCATATACATTCCGTTTGGGAGTGTGGGAAAGAAGGAAGGCGTGATGCCCGGAATTTTCCTGGATGAAATGGAAATACGCCAGGGCAGTGACGTGAAAATTATAGAAAAGCCTCTGGTGGCTGTCTGCCGCCGTCCCCTGTCTGTGGACGGGGAATACCAGATGCTTCTGCATGAAGATTAGTTTCAGATGAAAAGGAGAGATTACCGATATGATATTAAAAGTTTCCGTACCAAACCGTTTCCAGTTTAAAGCCGTACCCACGTTTAAGACGCTGATGATGCCGAAGCAGGGAGAGATTCATTACATTGGCGGCGCCGATATTCTTCCGGCCCCACTGGATAATGAGTCCGAGGCGAGAGTGATTGCCATGCTGGGAGGCGAAGACGACCAGAGCGCAAAGTCGGAGCTGATCGAGCATAATCTCCGCCTTGTCGTCTACATAGCCAAGAAATTTGACAATACCAGCGTCGGCGTAGAGGACTTAATCTCCATCGGAACCATCGGTCTGATCAAGGCGATCAACACCTTTAACCCTGAGAAGAACATCAAACTGGCCACCTACGCGTCACGCTGTATTGAGAACGAGATTCTCATGTATCTGCGGCGCAACAATAAGACGAAGATGGAGGTATCCATCGATGAGCCGTTAAATGTGGACTGGGATGGAAATGAACTTTTGCTGTCCGATATTCTGGGAACAGACGAGGACGTGATCTACAAGGATTTGGAGACAGAAGTGGAACGCAATCTCTTAAATTCCGCCATCAGCCGGCTGAGCCCGAGGGAGAGAAAGATCGTGGAGCTCCGCTTTGGCCTGTCCGACGAGGAGGGGGAGGAAATGACCCAGAAAGAGGTGGCCGATTTGCTCGGAATCTCCCAGTCCTATATTTCCCGTCTGGAAAAGAAGATTATGAAGAGGCTGAAAAAAGAAATTGTGCGTTTTGAGTAGCGGAAGGAATTAATATTTATCCGTTTTTTCTTTAAAAAATATTTGATCTATAGTATAATAATAAAATGTGGCACGTCGGAAAGGTATAAGGCTTTCCGGGTGCCACTTTTTATGTAGTAGGAAAGTACTCCTATTACATAAAAAGCCCTCCGGGCAGTACTCCTTGTTCCCTTGCCCGAATAAATAAGATTATTTTCGCAACTTTTTGATAACAGCAAACGTCTAACAGACAGAAGAGGAGAGAGGAGGAAGAATATTTGAAGAAGAATTTAGAAGCTGAAGCTGAAGCTGAGAAAATACTCCTGACCAATTATGAAAAGTATTATCGTCTCGCCTACAGCTATGTGAACAACGAACAGGATGCGCTGGACATTGTCCAGGAAAGTGCTTATAAGGTGATGAAAGATATTAGTAAGGTGCGGGAGCCGGATTATTTATCCACCTGGATCTACCGCGTGGTGATGAACACGGCCGTCGATTTTCTGAGGAAGAGACAGAAGGAGAGCATCGGTCTGGAGGGGGTGGAGATCTCCCACGAGGATGTCTATCATGAGGATGATCCGATGGAGCTTCTCAAGTCACTGGAGGAAAAAGACCGTACCATCGTGGTATTAAAGGTTATAGAGGAACTGAAGCTGGAAGAGATCGCTGTGGTACTGGATTTGAATGTCAACACGGTAAAAGCAAGACTGTACCGGGCACTGAAAAAACTCAGAATCGAACTGAAGTCGGAAATGTCATAGAAAGGGGACACATTATGGAAAACGACAGCAGAAACAATTTGGAGAAGTTAAAAGAAGAATATCATAACATTCCGGTGCCGGCCTCGGCCAGGGAAAACATGATGGCAGGAATTGAAAAGGCAAAAAAAGAAAAGAGGATGAGAATCGTGATACAGTTTACAAAGAAGACAGGATTAACAGCGGCGGCCGCGCTGCTCGCCATCACTGTGATGGCAAACGTAAGCCCCACGACCGCAAATGCCATGGAAAATATTCCGGTGCTCGGAACCATTGCCAAGGTGGTAACCTTTCGCACCTTTGAAGATACAAAAGATAATTATGAGGCGAAGATCGATATTCCCCAGGTATCCATCGGAGATCAGGCGAACACAGAGGTCAACAAGTCCATCGAGGAGTATGCGAACCAGCTGATCGCCGAATACGAGAAGGAAGTGACAGAGGACGTTGCCGGCGAGGGCCATTACTCTGTAACCTCCAGCTACCAGGTGGTGACAGACAATGATAAGTATCTGTCTCTGCGCATCAACACAACCGTGATTATGGCCAGCGGTGCGGACTTTGTGAAGATCTTCACAATAGACAAGGCAACAGGCCAGGTAGTAACCTTAAAGGACTTATTTCGGGATAAAGCGGATTATATTCAGGCTCTCAGCGATAATATAAAAGAGCAGATGAGGGCTCAGATGGCGGCGGACGATTCCAAGATGTATTTCTTTGAATCCGGCGAGGAGGCCGCAGAGGACTTCAACCAGATTACCGGTGACGAGAGCTTCTATTTCAACGAGAATGGAGAGCTGGTGCTTGTATTTGACGAGTATACCGTGGCTCCGGGATATATGGGAGTTGTGGAATTTACCATCCCGAAATCGGTAACGGGAGATATTGGCTGATTGGAATAATTTAGAATAAAGAGTCCGGCTGTCCGGATTCTCCCATGAAATCAAAGCAGCAGGCGTCTGGACGAAAGAGTCCGGATGCCTGCTGCTGTTTTTGGTTGCGTCCTGTCTCATACAATGATATAATTTTTCGACCCCACTCTTTCAATAAAAAATTTACAGGAGATGAAACTTTTCACATCCTGAGTTTGTCAATAAAGTAGACGGGAACAAATACAGCATGCCTGTGAAAGGAGACAGAAAACAAAATATGAAACAGGATCATTATGACATTGTGGTAAATTATATCATTGCAAATCAGAAGAAGTTTTACAGGCTGGCCTATACCTATGTGAGAAACGAGAACGACGCGCTGGATATCGTTCAGAATGCCATCTGCAGCGCGCTGGAGCATTATGAGTCGATACGGGAGATCTCGTATATTAAAACCTGGTTTTACAGAGTGCTGGTTCATGAGAGCCTGAACTATGTCAGAAAGAAGAACCGGGAAATCGTGAGTGATGAACCGCTGGGCGGGGAGGCCGCCTATGTGGAGCCGGGCTACGGGGAGACGGAGGGGTTCTTTGAAGAGCTGGACCGTCTTCCGGCCGATACCCAGAATGTGATCAGACTGAGATTTTATGAGGAGATGTCTCTGCAGGAAATTGCTGCGGTTATGGAACTGAGTGTAAACACTGTAAAATCGAAATTGTACAGAGGGCTTAAATCATTAAAGGAGGAGCTGGTGATATGAGCAGATTGAAGGACAGCAAAAACGTATACGACAACATTCCGATCCCGGACCGGTTGGAGGAGACTGTGGCCTCAGCCATTGAGCAGGCCGCCGCGCGGCGAAAAGAAGAAAATGGTGTACCGGACCAGCCGGCAATGGATCGCCGGGACAGGAAAAAATGGAGAAGGCGGGGCAGAGTGATCTCCGGCTGTGGTCTGGCTGCTGCGGCCGCACTGACGGTAGTGGTCGCCGTCGGGGTTAATACCAGCCCGACGTTTGCCGAAGAAATACGGGGGATTCCGGTAATTGGAGCTATCGTAAGGCTGTTTACCGCAGAATCGTGGCAGTCCGACACGGATGATGCCGGAATCTCGGTGGAGGTCCCGGGAATTGAGATGATTCGCGGCGAGACGAAAAATCTGGCGGAAGAGATCAACGAGGAAATCAAGGCGAAGTGCGACGCCTACGCGGCAGCGGCCTTAGAACGGGCAAAGGAGTACAAAAAGGCATTCCTGGATACGGGCGGAACGGAAGCGGAGTGGAAAGAGCATGATATCCAGATTCGCGTATGGTATGAACTGAAAAGCCAGAACGATTCCCATCTCTCCTTTACGGTCAGCGGATCCGAAAACTGGGTCTCCGCCTACAGCGAGACGTATTACTACAATATCGACCTGACAAACGGAAGGTATCTGAGCCTGGAGGACCTTTTAGGGCCGGGTTACATGGAAAAGGCGAATGAGAGCATACGCGCCCAGATCAAAGCGCGGGAAGCGGACTCTGAAGTGAAATTCTTTACAAAGGCTGAAGGCGGCTTTGAAACCGTGACGGCGGATACACCGTTCTATATCAATGAGAAGGGCAATCCAGTCGTAGTATTTGAAAAGTATGAGATTGCGCCCGGGGCGCTCGGACGTCCGGAGTTTGAGATCGAAAGGCAGACGGAGGAGAAAGCGCCTGCGGAGACCACGGCAAAGGAGCGTATGACGGAAGAACAGGCGGAGTCCGGCGGCCTGGATAATTTCTCCGTGGATCAGAGCGAGGCGGAGGCCTTTGCCGGCAGAATTCAGAAGGCTGTCGCAGAACAGGATCTGGAGGCGCTGGCTGACTGCATCTCCTTCCCTACCTATATAGGTTTTCCGGATGAAGGCGTCGTGGTCAGTACGAGAGAAGAATTTCTCGCTTTCGGAAAAGAGAAGATCTTTACGGCTGATCTTATTTCCTCCATAAAAAATACGGATATTACGGCGCTGGAGGCGAGCATGGCAGGGTTTCATATGCAGGAGCAGTCGGAGGAGAGGAAACCAGGCATCACATTTGGTATCGTGGATGGAAAACTGGCTGTTAATGGAATCAATTACTGATCTGTAAAGTGAGGAAAGGCAGCCTCTCTGAAAAGGATACTGGACAGTCTTCCCGAAGATGCGCTTGACATGAGAGGTCTATCGTGATAGACTTAACACGAAGGACTACTGCGATAGACCAGAACCATGCGGCAATGATGGATTGGAGGGAGGCATTTACATGGAAGAAAAGAAGGAGATTCTTGAAAAGAATCAGATAGAAGAAAAGAAACTGTATGAGAGCGAATACCGTTTCATGAACCTGATCTGGGACAATGAGCCGGTGAATTCCACGGAGCTTGTGAGAATCTGCGGAAAAGAGCTGGGATGGAAGAAGTCCACCTGTTATACGGTCTTAAAAAAACTGGCAGGAAGAGGCTTCGTGAAGAATGAACAGGCCATCGTGAGCTCACTGATTCCCAGGGAAGAGGTTTTAAAGTACGAGAGTGAGACGGTAGTGGACAGAAACTTTGACGGTTCTCTGCCCGCCTTTGTGACTGCTTTTCTGAAGGACAGAAAGCTGACAGCGAAGGAAGCGGAGGAAATCAGACAGATGATAGAAAAGGCGGTGAAGTAATGGATGTGGATCAGATGATGATCACTCTTTTGAACATGAGCATTACCGCAGGCTTTGCCGCCCTTTTGGTGATGGCGCTGCGCCTGCTGTATAAGAGGCTTCCCAAGCGGTTTTCCTGTGTGCTGTGGCTGGTAGTGATCTTTCGCTTTTTATGTCCGTTTTCCCTCCAGTCGGCTTACAGCCTGCTGCCATTTTATTCGAATCCCCTGGAGGAGCGGATCATCTATGAAAACACGCCCTCCATTGATTCGGGGGTCTTCTTTATAGACCGTCCCGTGAACCAGGTTCTGGAGCAGACCATGACCGTGACCAATCCCTATATGTCGGTCAATCCCATACAGATCCTGCTGTTTGTGATGCTGGTAGTCTGGGAGGCGGGGATGCTGGTCTTCTTCCTCTTCCATTTTGCCGGGTATATCCGTTTGAAATGGAGGCTTGGAACGGCAGTGAAGATCCAGGAGCCCGATCCGGACCATGAGGATGAAAAAGGCCGGAGACCGGAACACGGGATTTATGAATCTGACCGGATTCCCGGCGCCTTTGTCATGGGAATATTCCGCCCGGTGATCTACCTTCCTTCAAACTTAACGGAGATGGAACGGGAGTGTGTCTTGAGGCATGAACGGATCCATATCCGGCGTCGTGACTATCTCGTTAAGCTTCTGGGGCTTCTGATGGTTATCGTGCACTGGTTTAACCCCATCGCCCATATAGCTTTCCGTCTGCTCTGCAAGGACATGGAGATGTCCTGTGACGAGGCGGTGGTGAGCGAGCTGGGACAGGGCGGAAAGAGGCAGTACTCGCTGGCACTCCTGTCTGCTGCGGAGAAAGGCAGCGGAGCGCGCCTGCCCCTGGCCTTTGGAGAGAGCCATACGAAATCGAGAATAAAGAATGTTTTAAACTATAAGAAAGCGGGCTTCAGGATCACGCTCTGCGCCGTGATCGTAACGGCAGCGGCCGTGCTGTGCCTCATGACCGTCAGGGAAAAACCCGTGGATCCGGAGGCGGTTTCCATCATTGGAGGCGGAGACGGTCCTACCAGCATTTTTATTGCAGGTAAGGATGACGGCGAGACGCCGGCTATGCCTGTGGAAATGCCGGATACCTCCTGGCTTTCCGGACAGGTATTGGAAAAGGGGCTTGAAAGTACCATTACCATAGATTACGCCTCAAAGGATCAGATCATTTTTCATGGAAGCTGCGGCCTGTTCAGTTTTCAGCTTAAAGACGGTAAATGGGTGCCGAATTTAATCATTGGGCCGGATGATACGGGAACCATCGACTTGGAGGCGATAACCAGCGCGCTTGATGCGGTGAAAAAGGAACCGGAATCGGAAGACAGCGTTCACAGAGAAGATTCTTTCGTCGGTAAGAATCCGACAGCCGGAAGTTCTTTTATCGATTACGATGTGGAAAAGCTTGCCGACGGAAGCATCGCCGTACTTGGAGGTATGGGTACCTCCTCGAGCAATGGAGGATTGACGGGAAAGCTGGTGGATGTATTTTACGGTTGGTACCATCCGGACGATATGGTGATGCATCAGGCATACTTATTCGCCGGAGACGGTACAATGGTGGAAAATAACAGCGGAGAGATCGAAGAGCGGCGGTACTTGTTTACGACCGACGGCGCTGATTACTTCCTCAGAACTCCGCAGACAGCTCTTGAATTTGAGCTGCAGGATGGAAAAGAGCCGGAAAGCCTTCATTTTCCATATGACCGGCTGGAGCTGGTGAGAAATGCAGGGGGATCTGTCCAGGTTCTGGATCCCATGGTGATCATGGGACAGCCGGAAAGCCAGAAGATGGTTCTGGCGGAAGGAAGGATCTACTATTACGGTGCGGCGAAGGCGGATATACTGAGCTTTAAATCTCATTCCCTGATCGGAATCCGCACGGATGGCAGCGACCGCCGGGTAGCCGGGATCGACTACTCGGTTTGCAGGGGTCTGTCCTACGACAACGGCTATCTCTATTATGAAGGCTGGAAAAATGCCATGGAGTTCCCGCGCCCGATTTACCGCATGAAGCCTGATTTCAGTGAGATAACAAAGCTGGGAGATTTTAACGGAAACCTGATATCCGTGGTGGATGGAACCTTCTATCTGTTAAGCGCGGAAAAACCAGCCATCGTGCTGACGCGGGAAGGCCGCTTTGACGAGGTTATGTATTACGATAAGTGCGGATACGACGCGAAGAACTATGAGTGCGTGGCGGCGTCCGCGGCCGACGGGAAGCTTGCGATGAAGTTCGTGAATCTGTCGGAGAACCGGGAGTATGTGAATTATGAGATTCCGCTGGCGGCGGGGGACTTGTGGAAGAAGGTAAATAAAAAGTGATTACCGGTGTGTTGGGTATAATTCATTACAGTAATAGAAAAAGATGCAGTTGCCAGGTAAATGGAATGATATTTATAATTGAGCAATCGTGTTTAAAATGTATATAGTGTGTTTTTTTCGAAGGCAGGATCATAAATACTGATCCTGTCTTCACTTTTTAGCTTAATAGTTTAAGGAAAAAGACTATAAAAATATAGTCGATACATGGGGGAGAATATGTAATAAATATAGATAATACCGGAGCAATAGAATTGAATTGACAATATGATGTCAAAGAGATATACTTAAATGACTAAGCGTATATAGTCATCTGCGCTCCGCAACACAAGTGAAAATTAGAGGCAATCCAATTATATTTGACATTTTTAATAGTTGAGTAATAAAAGGTGAGAGGTGCATAGGTACATGACTGGTATGTCGTGTATCTTAAGCATAACTATATTATAGGGAAAGCGTTGAGTCCGATGATTATTTCATTTTTATCCGATGCATTTAACTAATACGTTTATAAATACGAAAAGAGAGGTACTTTATGAAATTACTGAAAAAAATAATTGCAATGATAACTGGAGTCAGCCTGTTAGCCGTAACTATGAATTTTCCGTTTTTTGCTCAGGGAAACACAGCTTCTGCGCAAAGTGATTTCGAATCCCTGCTTAACGAGTATCATATCACGGTGCGAGGAGCGAGTGCCGAGATAAGTGCGAAAGAACTTAAGGGAATAATGAAAACAGGGAGTCCCTCCGCGCGTATACAAAAAATTAATATGAATACAGATGCGCCAGTCAGATTATCTGCAAAAGAGTTACTGGAACTGCAGTATTATAATACAGAAGGCGAAATGAGAGAGAGTTTTCTTTCAGAAGCACGCAATTCCGTAATTGATGTAGAACTGGTACGGGGAAAGACAACTTGGGGAATTGGAAGTTCTTTCACTCCGTATGAAGATCCTGATGCGGCTGCGCCGAGAAAAACAACAAATATTTCATATAAAAAGACGGAAAACCTAAAATATATAAAAACACAGGATCTTGTTGGGGAATGCAAGATCCTGTGTTTTTATATATAGAGCAAAAGTTAGATGTAATCAATGTGGACAAACTTCATGTGTTTCGGTATCAATTAATGATCCCAGTATTATCTTGCCACACTTGGAACAGCGCTGGGCGTCATAATATTTGGTGATACAGCCGCCATTGCTTTTCTTTGAGTGTTTGGATATCGTTCCTTCAACATAATCATGATTGCAGGCAGCATACTCGGAACGGTCGGAAGTATCAATTTTATATATGTTTCCGTCGGTATCGGTGAACTGGTAATCATATAAAATGGGACTGGAACTATTTGTGAGCTTAAAATCTCCACTTTGAAAAACGATAGTGTCAGAGGAACGAATGTTTAATAGAGGATTATTCGAACTATTGCAAACCATATCCAGTTCCGTTGGGGATTGGTAAGCAAAAGCAGTAAAACTGCTGCACAAAACCATACAGGAAGCTAGTAATACAGATAATCTTTTTCCGTGTTTCTTTTGTTTATCAGGAATCATAATTAAATCCATCCTTTCTTTGAGACCGTTGGACGAGTTACTGAATGAAGATGCGTAGGTGGTTCGATACTGCACGTCATTAGCTGCCATATCTATGATTAGCGAGGCATAATTTCTCCGATCCTTTTGATTCATTCCCAGTGTGACTATTTCATCACAGGAGGCCTCGACCGTTTTATTTAATTGAAGTTCAAGAAGATAGACCAACGGGTTAAACCAGTAGATGCAAGTGACAAGATGTCGTAGAAATAAAAATAATGTATCACAACGACGGATGTGAGTCAGCTCGTGTTTTAAAATAAGTCTTTGTTTTTCAGATGACAGGTTAGCAGGCAACACGATAAGAGGTGAAAGTATCCCCGCTGTAAATGGGCTTATACAATTTGATTGATATAGGCGGACTTTTCTTTTGATTCTCACAGTTTGACGATAATGATCGACATAATCTATAATATCTAGATCAGTGATTTCCGTCATAGACAACTGAATCAGTTTTTTAAACCGAAAATATTTTAACTGTTGCCAGACAAATGCGGCAATGGCCATGACAATCCAAATAAGCACAATCGTGAGATTTATCTGATAAGCAGAGTTTGTATAGGTACTGTGAGGAGTGGATACCATAATTGGAATATTTCCGGCAAGTTTAAAATCGGTCTGAGTTGGCGCATGGTGCAGAATCAGTTTTAGAAATCCTAACGGAGTCAGAAAAAAGAATAGCACGAGCTTCAATATGATATATTTCCAGCGATTGCTCAAACTATTTTTAAAAATTCTGACAGCAATTAAGTATAATAAAAATAAAATACTTCCGGTGAAGCACATTGTAAAAATAATATTCAATGTATTGTGTCCCTCCTTAAAACTTATAATTGATCCAGATATTCCTTTAATTCTTTAATATCTTCGGATTTTAAAGAGTGACTATCGGATAAGGCCGCTACAAATTTTTTTAAAGATCCACCGTAAAGAGCGTTAAGAACTTCAGAAGCCTTTTGTGCTTCATATTCTTCTTTCGTATACGCATAAATATATTTTCGCCCGTTTTTTACTACGAGACCTTTTTCAATCAGCCGGGTTAAATAAGTATTCACCGTCTGACGTTTCCATTCTTTGCCTAAGTGCTCAAAATATTCAATTAATTCATTGATAGTTATCCAGTGTTTACTTTCCCATAAGACGTTCATAATGGCCTGCTCAGCAGGTGTAATATCTTGCTTCATTCAACTCACTCCCAATGGTATGATATATACGACTAATAACATTAGTCGTATATATCATACCATTTACACAAGTTCTTGTCAATAAAAGAGCTGGATTGAGTGGAAAGTTATAATATAACAGCATCCGATGGCAATTTTGAAAAAATGATCAGCATCTTAGATATGACTATACATAGTAGTCTCATTAGAAATGCGTTTTAAAAGCTAAAGGCTGGCAACCTTTGAAGAAAAAATATTTCTATAGAATAAATAAAAGTAGGAAGGAAATTCAAAATTATTGAATTTTCTTCCTATTTATAAGCTCATAACGGAAATGCAGTTCGATGCTTCTATCTGATTACGTATTTCTCTCTATTTTTACGAAAGGTATCCCTTCATGCTTTTGAGTGCGTTTTTTTCCAGACGGCTGACCTGGGCCTGGCTGATGTGAATTTCCTCGGCTACCTCAGTCTGGGTCTTTCCCTCGAAGAAGCGCATGTCGATAATGTGGCGTTCCCGTTCGGGAAGGCGTTTCATGGCTTCATTTAAGGAGATGTCCTCCACCCAGTTTTCCTCCAGATTCTTTTTGTCGCTGATCTGGTCCATGACGAAGAGTGGATCGCCGCCGTCGGAATATACAGGCTCGTACAGGCTGACAGGGCTCTGAATGGCATCCAGAGCATAGGTGATGTCCTCCTTGCTGACGCCGATTTCATTGGCGATTTCCATGATGGTAGGCTCTTTTAAGTTTTTCTTCATGAGATTTTCTTTTGCATAGATGGCTTTATAGGCGGTGTCGCGTAAGGAACGGCTGACACGGATCGAATTGTTATCCCGAAGATAGCGGCGTACCTCGCCCAGTATCATGGGAACGGCATACGTTGAAAAGCGTACGTTCTGTGTAATGTCAAAATTGTCAATGGCTTTTATCAGGCCGATGCAGCCAATCTGGAACAAGTCGTCCACATTTTCGTTACTGCCTGAAAAACGCTGTATGACGCTGAGAACCAGTCTTAAGTTACCCTTAATATATTCCTCTCTGGCTTCCATATCGCCATCCAGGATCCTCTTAAATAAGGCTTCTTTTTCTTCGTTGTTTAAAAGGGGCAGCTTTGAAGTGTTAACGCCGCAGATCTCTACTTTGTATACAGGCATGTCTTTCCCTCCGCATCATTCTTTTTAGTCATAAAGGAATGATGTACTTATTCGGAGGCTTTTATACGATGCCAGATTTAAATTTTATTTCCATTTTCTGGCGGCGGTCCGCAAAGTGCCTGTTTATCGCATTGGCTCATACATCAGGTGCGCAGATGAGCCAGTGAATGTTTGCGGTCCGCCGCGTGAGCTGCGGATTTTATTTGTTTTTTTCGTAAAGAATGAGGAGACCTTTTAATAAAAGCGCCTCATCGTAATTGATTTTATGACGGCAGAGCGGGAGGACGGAAGGGGCCAGACCGCCCGTGGCTACGAGGCTTGCGGCCTGTCCCAGCTCTTCTTCCATGCGGTCGATGATGCCGTCAATCATGGCGGCATTGCCATAGAGAATACCGTTTTTCATGCAGTCGATGGTGTTCTTGCCGATGACCCGGGTCGGTCTGTTTAAACCGATGTAGGGAAGCTGGGCCGCGCGGCTGCTCAAAGAATCCAGAGAAACCCGGAGCCCCGGGAAAATGATGCCGCCTGTATAGTTGCCCGCCCTGTCAATGACGGACATGGTGGTGGCGGTTCCCATGTCGATGATAATAATGGGAGACGGGTAATCCTTAAGCGCGGCCACGGCGTCAACAATTAAGTCGCTCCCCACGGTCTTCGGATTATCCATGATGATATTAAGTCCCGTTTTCATGCCGGAGCCAACCAGCATGGGCGTCTTTCCGGTGATTTTCTTAACTGCAGAGAGCACCACGTCCGTCAGCGGCGGAACGACGGAAGAGACCACGGCCCCTTCAATCGAGGAAAGCGGCAGGTTATGGATTGCCATAATGTCTTTGATATTAACTGCGTATTCCAGGTCTGTCTTCCCCAGGTTCGTGGTGACACGCTCCACAAACCAGGTGCGGCTGTCATCAATACCGCCGATTACAATATTGCTGTTTCCCATGTCAATTGCTAAAATCATAAAGGGAACTCCTTTCCAAAATTTAGAGGTTATGGTATACTATGAGCACTTAGTGAGGTTTTTCACGAGTTTACCACATTTTAGGCAAAATAACAATGTAAGCAGAAATAAAAAGAAGTGAGGCAGGAGACGTTTATGCTGAAAGGAAAACATGTTGTTCTGGGAATTACGGGAAGTATCGCGGCATACAAGACGGCCGGACTGGCCAGCATGCTGGTGAAAAAGGGCTGCCATGTCCATGTACTGATGACAGAGAATGCGACTAATTTTATCAATCCGATCACGTTTGAGACACTGACAGGAAATAAATGCCTTGTAGATACCTTTGACCGGAATTTTGAATTCAGCGTGGAGCATGTGGCGCTCGCCAAGCAGGCGGACGTGGTGATGATTGCCCCGGCTTCCGCCAACTCCATCGCAAAGCTGGCTCACGGGCTGGCCGATGATATGCTGACGACGACCGTGCTGGCCTGCCGCTGCAGGAAGATCATTGCACCGGCCATGAACACGAATATGTATGAAAACCCGATTGTTCAGGATAATATAAAGATTTGTGAAAAGTATGGGATGGAAGTGATAAAACCGGCGGTGGGCTACTTGGCCTGCGGCGATACGGGAGCGGGAAAGATGCCGGAGCCGGCCGAGCTGTTCGACTACATTGAACAGGAGATCGGGGCGCAGAAGGATCTGGAGGGAAAGAAGATTCTCGTCACAGCGGGCCCAACGAGAGAGGCGATTGATCCGGTCCGCTATATCACCAACCATTCTACCGGCAAGATGGGCTGTGCCGTCGCTAAGGCCGCGGCTCTGCGAGGGGCTGATGTGACGCTGGTGACCGGAAAGACAGACACGCCCAAACCGCGTTTCGTAAAGCTGATCGAGATCCAAAGCGCCGCAGATATGTTCGAGGCGGTGACGGCAGCGGCGGCGGAACAGGATATTATCATTAAGGCGGCGGCCGTGGCGGATTACCGGCCTAAATCAGTGGGCACGGAAAAGACGAAGAAGACGGACGGAAATATGGCGATCGAGCTGGAGCGGACCGATGACATTTTAAAATGGCTGGGTGCGCACCGGAGGGAAGGCCAGTTTCTCTGCGGATTTTCCATGGAAACCCAGAATATGCTGGAGAATTCCAGGGTGAAGCTGGATAAAAAGAATATTGACATGATTGTGGCAAATAATCTGAAGGTGGAAGGCGCCGGCTTCGGCACCGATACGAACGTCGTGACCATCATCACGAGAGAGCGGAATCTGGAGCTGGAGAAGATGACGAAGGAAGAGGTCGCCGACCGGCTGCTGGATGAGATACTTGCCGTATCAGCAGATAAATAAAATGGAATGACAAAGGGGAAAATCATCATGAATACAGAGAAAAAAGAAATTATAGTTCCGGGGCAGCTGACAGGACCGGCGCTGCTCACCGGATATCTGATAAAAGAAGTGAGTGTGGCGCCGGACAGACAGCGGCCGGCTGTGATCGTCTGTGCCGGAGGCGGATACTGGCAGAGATCGGATCGGGAGAGTGAGCCCCTGGCGCTTCAGTTTATGGCCATGGGATGCCATGCCTTTATTCTCGACTACAGCGTTGCCCCGAACCATTTCCCAACCTCTGTGAGAGAGCTTGGGGAAGCGGTTGCCTATATCAGGGAACACGCGGCAGAGTGGAAGGTCGATCCGGCAAAGATCATCGTGTGCGGTTCTTCCGCTGCGGGCCATCTGGCCTGCAGTCTCGGCGTATTCTGGGACAATGAGCTGGTATATGATGCGATTGGCAGAACACCCGCACAAATTCGCCCGGATGGCCTGATCCTGTGTTATCCGGTCATTACAGGCGGCGAGTACGCGCATGTGAACTCCTTTAAGCGTCTGCTTGGAGACGATGTGACCCAGGAACAGAGAGACGCGGTTTCCCTGGAGAATTTTGTGACGGAACAGACGCCGAGGGCATTTATCTGGCATACGTATACGGACGAAAACGTTCCTGTGGAAAACAGCCTGCTTCTGGCAGCCGCCATGAAACGGAAGAATGTCAACTTTGAACTTCATATCTATCCCACCGGCGGCCACGGACTTTCTCTGGCCGACGAGGAGACGGCCGGGAACGGCTTCCAGGTGGTGGAACAGTGCCAGAGCTGGATTCCTCTCGTGAAAATGTGGCTGAAGCATTTCGAAGCGTCCTGTTAAAGAGGAATGTTCGCTTCACCACATGAATCTTGACTTTGTAATGGAATAATAATACAATAAAAAAGATTGACACGTAAAATTGGAGGAAACATTTTGTCGAATATAACTGAAGAAATAAAGAAGAGAAGAACCTTTGCCATCATTTCCCACCCCGATGCCGGTAAGACGACATTGACGGAAAAGTTTCTGCTTTACGGAGGCGCCATTAATCTGGCTGGCTCCGTTAAGGGAAGAAAGGCGGCAAAGCATGCGGTCTCAGACTGGATGGAGATCGAGAAGGAGAGAGGTATTTCCGTTACCTCCTCGGTAATGCAGTTCAATTACGACGGATACTGCATTAATATCCTGGATACCCCGGGGCATCAGGATTTCTCGGAGGACACATACCGGACCCTTATGGCGGCGGATTCCGCGGTCATGGTCATAGACGGTTCCAAGGGTGTTGAGGCGCAGACGATCAAGCTGTTCAAGGTCTGTGTCATGCGCCACATCCCCATATTTACCTTTATCAACAAGATGGACCGGGAAGCCAGGGATCCGTTTGAACTGATGGACGAGATCGAGACGGTGCTTGGAATCCGTACCTGTCCGGTCAACTGGCCGATCGGCTGCGGCCATGAGTTCAAGGGTGTCTACGACAGAAACAAGAAGACGATTACCACCTTCCAGGCCGCCATGGGCGGACAGAAGACGGTTGATGCCACCGAGGTACTTTTAGGCGATCCCCAGGTGGACTGGCTGATCGGCGAGGATTACCACCACCAGCTGATGGAGGACATCGAACTGCTGGATGGAGCCAGTGACGAACTGGATATGGATCGTGTCGGGAAAGGGAACTTGTCACCGGTATTTTTCGGATCGGCGCTGACGAATTTCGGCGTGGAGACATTTTTACAGCATTTCCTTCAGATGACGACAACGCCGCTGCCGAGACTGGCGGATAAGGGTGTGATCGATCCGTTTGAAGAGAAATTTTCGGCCTTTGTGTTTAAGATCCAGGCGAACATGAATAAGGCCCACCGCGACAGAATCGCATTTATGCGAATCGTATCCGGAAAGTTTGAGGCCGGCATGGAGGTAAACCACGTGCAGGGCGGCAGGAAACTCCGGCTGTCCCAGCCGCAGCAGATGATGGCTCAGGACAGAAAGATCGTGGAGGAAGCGTACGCAGGCGATATTATCGGCGTTTTCGATCCGGGTATTTTCTCCATCGGAGACACGTTGTGCCTGTCCAATGAGAAGTTTGAATATGAGGGAATCCCCACGTTCGCGCCGGAGCATTTTGCCAGAGTGCGCCAGATGGACACCATGAAGCGGAAGCAGTTTATAAAGGGCGTGAATCAGATCGCCCAGGAAGGCGCCATCCAGATTTTCCAGGAGTTCAATACGGGCATGGAGGAGATCATCGTCGGAGTAGTCGGCGAACTGCAGTTCGAGGTTCTCACCTACCGTCTGGAAAATGAGTACAACGTGGAAGTCAAGCTGGAGAAGCTCCCGTATGAATACATCCGCTGGGTAGAGAATAAGGATGAGATTGACGTTGCGAAGATTCAGGGAACCTCCGACATGAAGCGCATCAAGGATTTGAAGGATAATCCGCTTCTGCTGTTTGTCAACAGCTGGAGCGTGGGCATGGTTCTGGACCGCAATCCGGGCCTGAAGCTCAGTGAGTTCGGTAAAAATTAACGGGTAAATCAATAAGGAGGCAGCAGATATGAGTAAGATTGATGTAGTCAGGGCAGCGATGGTAGAAGCCATGAAGGCGAAAGACAAGCAGAGGAAAGATGCATTATCCATGCTTCTTTCTGCACTGAAGAATTTCGAAATCGATAAAAAGGATCACGAGCCGATTACCGAGGACGAGGCGAATACGGTTGTGAAGAAAGAGATCAAGCAGTCCCAGGAGACCTTTGATACAGCGCCTGCGGACCGGGATGACATCCGCGAGGAGGCGGCTTACCGCCTGTCAGTTTATAAGGAATTTGCGCCCGAGGATATGAGCGAGGAGCAGATCCGTGAGGTAGTGACAGCCGTATTGGCTGAGCTGGAGATCGAAAAGCCGGCGCCGTCAGACAAGGGAAAGATTATGAAAGTCCTCATGCCGAAGGTAAAAGGCAAGGCGGACGGCAAGGCTGTTAATGAGATTCTGGCTTCCATGATGAAATAACACGCGGCTTTACCGCCGCAGGAAAGGATAAGACATGTACAGAAAAGAGATTGAAGAGTTTATCGAGGCACACAGACAGGAGATGCTTGATGACATCTGTACTCTGTGCCGCATTAACAGTGAGAAAATGCCGTATAAAGAAGGCATGCCATACGGTCAGGGTGCATTTACTGCACTGGCTGAGGCACTTTCCATGGCTGAGGCCTATGGTTTCTCCATCACCAATTACGATAATTACGTGGGAACCGCAGACCTGAATGATAAAGAGAGCCAGCTGGATATTCTGGCCCATCTCGATGTCGTCCCGGCAGGAGAAGGCTGGAAGGAAACAGAACCGTTTGAGCCGGTGGTAAAGGGCGATAAGCTCTTTGGACGCGGCACCGCGGATGACAAGGGACCGGCAGTCGCAGCGCTCTACGCCATGAGAGCCGTGAAAGAGCTGGGAGTTCCTCTTAAGAAGAATGCACGCCTGATTCTGGGAACCGACGAGGAGTGCGGAAGCTCTGACATTGCGCATTACTATGCGATTGAAAAAGAGGCTCCGATGACCTTTTCACCGGACGGCTCCTACCCGGTGGTCAACACGGAAAAAGGCTCATTAAACGGTCACTTCACCGCTTCCTTCGCTCCGTCTGAGGCGCTGCCGAAGCTGGTTTCTGTAGAAGCCGGCATCAAGGTCAATGTAGTGCCGGGAAAAGCCCGCGCTGTGGTACAGGGAATCGATGTGGAGGTAATGGAGAAGGCCGCTGAGGCAGTGACCGGAGAAACCGGAATCCGTTTCGAATTCGAAGTGGAGGAAGATTCCGCGACGATCACAGCCATCGGTGAAGGCGCTCATGCGTCCAAACCGGAAGAGGGCAACAACGCGCTGACAGGTCTTCTTGTCCTGATTCAGAGACTGCCGTTTGCGGCCTGCGAGCAGATCAGTACCATTGGACGCCTTCTGGAACTGATTCCTCACGGCGACACCTCCGGTAATGCTCTGGGAATCGCCATGAGCGATGAGATCTCCGGAGATTTAACGCTGGCATTCAGCCTGCTCACCATCTCTGACAGCGAGCTGGATGGTACCTTCGACAGCCGATGCCCGATCTGCGCCACAAAAGAGAATGTACTGGATGCAGCAAAGGCAAAGATGGCGGAAAAAGGATTTACCCTTCTGAATGACTCCATGAGGCCGCCTCATCACGTGGATGGAGATTCCGAATTCATCAGCACGCTTCTTCGCACCTACGAGGAGTACACAGGCCGTAAGGGAGAGTGTATCGCCATCGGAGGCGGTACCTACGTTCACGAGCTGAAGAACGGAGTCGCTTTTGGCGCCGCCATGCCGGAGACGGATAACCGCATGCACGGAGCCGATGAGTTCGCAGTCATCGAGGAACTGATCGTCAGCGCAAAGATGTTTGCACAGGTAATTATCGATCTCTGTTCCTAAAATCCGTCTGTCAGACGAATTAATACTTGACAAATGGTATGATGTAGCGTAAAATACGCCTCATAAGTTAAAATCCTAGTCGAACTATAGGAATAGGCGAAGGGAGAAACCGCTATGAACCAGTTTAAAGCCATGCAGATGAATATGTACATGATGAACGGCATGATGATGTGCCGTATGTCAATGTGCGTAAAAAATCGAAAATGATATTCATTTGTATGGATTGTGATTGAAGTTTATGGCAAACAGGGAGATTGAATCTTGAATCGCTGTGGTCGCAAGTCTGTGCAGGGCTTGCGGCCTTTTTGTGTAATAGGGAAGTTGCTCCTTTATCGGGTATGCGCACTCCGCGCTGAGGAAGCCTGGCCGCTGAAGCGACTGTGCTTCGGCGTGCGAGCCGGCCTGCCGGATTCGGGCATACCCGTTAAACAGTATGGAAAAGAAAGGAAACGAAAGACATGCAGTCATCAGAACCAATTATTCAGCTGGTGGGGCTGGGCAAGGAGTTTAGGACGTCGGGCGGCCCGATCAAGGCGCTGGACGATATCAACCTAACGATCTGCCAGGGAGAAGTTTTTGGAATTATCGGTCTTTCCGGTGCGGGAAAGAGTACGCTGGTACGATGCATCAATTATCTGGAGGTACCGACTTCCGGAGAGGTCCTGTTTGAGAACAGGAGCCTGGCGTCCATGTCCAGACGGGATCAGAGAAAGGCGAGACAGTCCATGGGCATGATCTTCCAGCAGTTTAACCTGCTGGCACAGAGAAATGTCATTCAGAATGTCTGCTTCCCGCTGGAGATCGCAGGCGCACCGAAGAAAGAAGCGAGAGAGCGGGCCATGGAGCTGTTAGGGCTTGTAGGGCTTGCGGACCGCAAGGACGCGTATCCGTCTCAGCTTTCGGGGGGACAGAAGCAGAGGGTGGCGATCGCCAGGGCACTGGCCACCAATCCGAAGATCCTCTTATGTGATGAGGCCACCAGCGCGCTGGACCCCAACACCACGAAGTCGATCCTGGCCCTGTTAAAAGAGATCAACAAAACCATGGGCGTTACGGTAGTCGTGATCACCCATGAGATGACCGTCATCGAAGCGATCTGCGACCGCGTGGCCATCATTGACCAGAGCCACATCGCAGAAGTGGGAAGCGTATCAGAGATATTCTCCGAGCCGAAGTCGAAGATCGGGCGGCAGCTGATCTTAGGAGACGCGGCCGAGCAGGCGGCGAGATTTGGAAAGTCCAGACGGGTGAGAATCTCCTTCGACGGACGTTCCTCCTTCGAACCGGTGTTATCCAATATGATCCTGGCCTGCAAGGTGCCGGTGAATATTATCCACGCGGAGACGCGCGACATAAACGGAACGGCCATGGGACAGATGGTGATCCAGCTTCCCGAGGATGAGGTCGATGCTAACCGGGTGGCCAATTACTTAAAAACAGCCAAAGTACCATTTGAGGAGGTGACGGATTATGACATTTGATGCCGCTACATTCGATATGCTAAAAACAGGAATTTGGGAGACACTGTTCATGACCTTCACATCTTCCTTCTTTGCCTATTTAATCGGGATTCCGCTGGGAATTATCCTGATTGTGACGGATAAGGACGGAATCCGGCCGGTTCCATGGCTTCAGAAGATTCTCGGCCTGGCCATCAACCTGCTTCGTTCGGTGCCGTTTATCATCCTTCTGATCATGGTGATTCCGCTTACGAAAAAGATCGTCGGAACGACGCTGGGCGCCAAGGCGGTGATCCCGCCGCTGGTAATCGCGGCCGCGCCCTATGTGGCGAGAGTCGTGGAGTCGTCCTTCAAGGAAGTGGATGCGGGAGTCATCGAGGCAGCCAAGTCCATGGGAGCCTCCACCATGCAGATAGTATGGAAGGTGCTCCTTCCGGAAGCGAAGCCTTCCCTGCTTGTGGGAGCCGCGCTGTCGGTGACCACCATCCTGTCCTATTCGGCCATGTCCGGCTTTGTCGGAGGCGGCGGTCTGGGCGATATTGCCATCAAATACGGCTATTACCGCTATCAGACAGAGATGATGTTCGTAACCGTGGCGATTCTCGTTATCATTGTCCAGATCATACAGGAGGCGGGCATGAAGCTGTCCCGCGTCAGCGATAAGCGAATCCGCTAGATCATAGATCATAAAGGAGTAATGGCCGTAAGGCGTTACCATAAAAACGATCACTCGCACGCTTTGCGCACGAGTCACCGTAACAATCAAGAGGCGCAGGAAACTGCACAACAAAAAGGAGGAAACAATTATGAAAAAATCACTTTACGTACTGGCTGCCGCGCTGCTTGCAGCGGGAGCACTGACCGCCTGCGGCGGAAACAGCAAGGAGACGAATGCCGAGACGACAACAGCGGCTGTTACAGAGTCCAAGGAGACCGAAAGCGCTGCACCGGCCGATGAGACAACGGCAGCAGCCGGAGAATTAAAGAAGCTGGTGGTGGGAGCTTCCCCGGCACCTCACGCAGAGATCTTAAAGGCAGCCAAGGACATTTTAAAGGAAAAGGGTTACGATCTGGTAATCAAGGAGTACACCGATTACGTACAGCCGAATCTGGCACTGGAATCCGGTGATCTGGATGCCAACTACTTCCAGCACTTCCCATACTTAGAGCAGTTCAACCAGGAAAACGGCACGGATCTCGTATCCGCAGGTGCAATCCACTACGAACCATTCGGAATCTATGCAGGAAAGACCGCTTCCCTGGCAGATTTAGCGGACGGAGCGCAGGTGGCGGTACCGAACGACGTATCCAATGAGGCGAGAGCACTTCTTCTCCTGTCCGACAACGGCCTGATCGAGTTAAAGGAAGGCGTTGGTCTGGAAGCAACAAAGAATGACATTGTAAAGAATGACAAGAACTTAAAGATCATGGAAATCGAGGCAGCACAGCTTCCGCGCTCCCTGGGTGATGTGGACATCGCCGTTATCAACGGCAACTACGCCATCGAGGCAGGCTTAAAGGTGACGGATGCTCTGGTTACCGAGGATTCCCAGTCGATCGCAGCCACCACATACGGCAACGTCGTAGCAGTTCGCGCAGGCGAGGAGAAATCCGACGCGACTCTGGCTCTGATTGATGCGCTGACAAGCGATACCGTAAAGAAGTATATTGAAGACACGTATCAGGGTGCAGTAGTTCCGTTATTCTAAGATATGTAAATGGGAACAGTACCGCCGGATTATTGGCGGGCTGTTCTTTTTTTGCGAAATGCGGCGGAGCAGGGGGCTGGCGGGCGGCAATCTTTGCTCAGACGTCATTGAAAATCCATATTCTCTGTGGTAAAGTATAACCATATTAAAATAGAAGAGTATGCAGCCCTGCACGGCTGCCGGAGAACCATATGAGGGGATGGAACGAGATACGAAGCCGGATCAGTGACAGCATCCGGGAGATGAAGCATGCGGCGCCGAAAGGTTCCGGAAGAAGACTCAGCTATATGAAGCGTTATTTCCTGAAGATGCTTCTGCTGATCATCATACTGGTGGGCGTTCTGGTGTTCATGATGACCAGGTTCTCCAAGAGCGTGGTGGGGGATGAGATCATCAGCCTGCACCGTTCGATCTTAAACCAGACGATCCGGCAGCCGGCTGAGACCATCCGGAGTCTTAAGGAAAGTCTGGAAAAGATTACGGAAAACACCCGCGTGATCGACTGGATCGTAGGCGGTGAGGGGGACACGGAAGAGATCGACGCGTATATCCGCGATGAGATCTACGGGAATTATAAGAAAGGCAATAAGTTCCGGATCTATATCTACGATCTGGATGAGCTGCGTTATGCCAGTGACTCTCCGGGGTTGCCGGAGGAGGAGGCCAGGGAGGCGCTTAAGCAGGCGGCGCTTCTGGAGCAGAAAAATCCGAAGGACAATCGATATCTGGGCGGGCCGCTGCAGAGCGGGCAGGAGCAGGGGCTTTACCGCCACAGCTTTTACCTGACCCAGCCAATTAAGGACCTCTTAAGCGGCAGTGTACGTGGTTATGCCCTGATGCAGTTCAGCGAGGTGGTTCTGTACGATTCCTATTCGGACATGATTGAAAAAGACAGGGATTACTGCATTGTGGACGCGGAAGGCATCGTGCTGTCCGGCAAGAATAAGAACCATATCGGGCTGCCCTACCAGAAAAATGATATCGTCATCGAGAACCGGGAGGCCCTTGGCTCCGGTTATGGGATATCGAAAGCATTTCCGGATAATGTCTATTTCTATGAGAATATCTCAGGAACGGAGTGGTTCCTGCTGGAGAATGCGGATATCCACCATCTCTTTGCGCCGATCGACCGGATGACGTTTTTCTCCTTTCTGCTGCTGGCAGTGTTCGCCGTCTGTTTTCTGCCGGTGACAGCCGTCTCCCTCCGTGTGATATTAAAGCCAATCGACGCCATAAAGAATAAGATGGACATGGTGGCCCGCGGAGAACTTCAGGCCAGGATCGAGGAGGCGGAAAAGGGAAAAGGGGAGCTTTCCGAGATCGCTGATTCCTTCAATTACATGGTCGGGAAGCTGGAGAGCCAGGTCGATGAGATCGGTGTGATGGAACGGAAAAAACATCTGCTGCAGCTGGATTTTTTACAGACGCAGATCAACCCGCATTTTATCTACAATACGCTCAGCTCCATCCGGTTTTATGTGGAGATGGGAAAAAATGAGGCCGCCGAGAAGATGCTGATCGATTTTTCCAAAATACTGAGAAAGACGCTCTCCAGTTCCGAAAAAATGATCAGCCTGAGAGAGGAGCGGGAGACTCTCCTCTATTATATTGACCTCCAGAAGGCAAGATACCGGGACCGTTTCGAGGTGGAGTTCGACATGCCGGAAAATACGCTTTCCTGTATTGTCCCGGATTTTATACTGCAGCCCATTGTGGAAAATGCAATCTTTTACAGCCTACAGAAGAAGCAGGTCTGCCATATCGTAATCCGGAGCTATCTCGATCCTGACGTACATCTGACAGAAAGCAATTTTCAAACACGCCCCAGGACGCTCTGTATCAGTGTAAAGGACGACGGAATCGGCATGGATGAGGATAAATTAAGCACTGTCCTGGATAAGGGCATGAATATGAACAAGGTTGGCCTGCGCAATGTGAACGAGAGATTAAAGCTGAATTTCGGCGAAGAATACGGGATCCGGATCTTAAGCGAGGAAGGTGTGGGAACCGAGGTGATCTTAAGCATGCCGGTAAATATGAGAGGAAAGAATTTAGATGAAAATACTGATAGCGGACGATGAAACACCCATCAGAGAATGGATACAATTCAGCATTGAACGCGGCAATCATCCGGATTTTGAGATAGTGGGAGTGGCGGAAAACGGAAACGATGCCCTGGAACTGGCGCTGGAACACCATGTGGATACAGTGATCACCGATATCAAAATGCCGGGGATGGATGGCCTGATGCTGATGAAGAAGCTTCTGGAAAAGATGCCGTACGTCTCGTTTATCATTCTTACAAACTATGCGGAATTTTCTTATGCCAGGGAGGCCATTACCTATGGAGCCAAGAAGTATTTTTTAAAGTCAGAGCTTCGCGGACAGGACATTCTGGAAGCGCTCTTAGAGATCGAGAGCGAGCGGGCGGCCCTTCTGGAAGCGAAGGAGGAGGACTGCTACTCAAACGGCTATCTCGATATCTTCACCTGCTGCCACCGCCTGGACGACGATGCCTTTATCCGGTCGTTCTGGCAGAAACACCATTTTATGGAGGAACTGGACTTCGCCGTCGTGGCGTTGAGAAGCCGGAGCAGTGAAGGACAGAAGGAGAAGCTGGACGGGTTTATCAGGGATCAGAAGCTTCATATTCTGCGGCCGGTGCTGAGAAATGAGAGTATTTACCTGATCCTGCAGGCGGAAAGCGGGGAGCTGCTAAAGGAAGCCGTTCAGGCCTTTGTGAGCTACTGGAATGAACGGGAGCCTGGGATCATTGTCTCCAGCCGGAGCCTGCACGGAATCGACCGGGTGATGGAAGGAATCGAAGAGGCGGAGCGGATGCTGCAGTACGATTTCTTCTATAAAAAGGGATTCTTTCCGGCAAAAATAGCGGAAGACGGCGAGCGTCTGGAACGGAATACAATTAAAAAGGAATGCCGGAAGCTCTTAAACCGCGTCATGCACGAGGACAGGGATACGCTGAATCAAAATATAGACCAGTGGTTTTCCTTTTTCGATCATGTTCCGTGCCAGGACGTGGGCTGGGCCAAGGAGGCCTGTATGAGCTTCGTTATGGGGCTGGAGGAGATTTTCCTGGAATACTGTAAAAACAGCCAGGAGGAGCCGGAGATCGACAGAGGATGGACCCTCGATAAATGCCGGGAATTCTGCACTTATATCATAGGGGAGCTTTACTCTGATAACTATTTGAACTATTCCCAGAGTGTCAGGGAGGCGATACAGTACATCCACGACAACTACGGGAACCAGGATCTCTCCTTAAAGGAGGTGGCCCAGGCGGTCTACCGGTCGCCGGAATATTTAAGCCGCCGGTTTAAATCGGAGACGGGAAAGAATTTCTCCGTTTATCTGATGCTTTACCGGCTGAATCAGGCGAAGGAGCTGCTGCTCTACACGGATATGCGGATTTATGAGGTTGCGTACGCGGTGGGATATGCCGCGCCGAGCTATTTTTCAAAGGTGTATCACGACTATATGGGAGTGACGCCGGAAATGACGAGATGTCAACAAAGTGACAGAAAGTCAGAATAGTGATAGATAAAAAAGCTGTGGACTGAAAAGAAGTTAAAATACTTCATGACAAAGTACACAGCTTTTATTTATGTTTTAAATGGAAATTAGTACAATATATACATGAAATACAGATGGAAATCTTGAAAAAAGAAGGAGAAGAGCAATGAAAAAGAGGATCGCAGCAGCAGCTATGGCAGTGATAATGGCGGTATCCATGACAGGATGCGCCGGAAAGACGGCAGACACGAAGGGGAGCCCGGAGGCCGCCGGAGCACAGGGAGGCACGGAAGCAGCCGGGACACAGGCTGGCACCGGTAAGGAGACTGCAAAAATCGGCGTGATCTTCGGTACCGGAGGACTTGGCGATAAGAACTTCAATGACATGGCATATGCCGGAATCATGAAGGCGCAGGAGGACTTAGGGATCGAGTTTGACTATGTGGAGCCCAATGCCATCAGTGATTTCGTTCCTCTGGGAAGGCAGTTCTCAGAGACGGAAGAATACGATCTGCTGATTGCTGTCGGTTCCGACCAGCAGGAGGCGGTAAAAGAGATCGCGGAAGAGTTCCCGGATCAGAGGATCGCACTGGTCGATGGAACGGAAGAGATCACCGGTGTGAGCACGCTTCAGACGGAGTGGTGTGAGCAGACCTTCCTTGCCGGCGTTATCGCGGGCCTGGGGACGAAGAGCAGTATGGACAAGGCGAATGCAGATAACGTCATTGGAGTCATCATCGGTGCGGACCAGCCTAATTTAAGAGAGGGCATCGTTGGGTTCACAGCGGGAGCAAAGTATGTGAATCCGGATGTGGAAGTGCTGGAAGGCGTTGTGGGAGCGTTTAACGATCCTGGAAAAGGCAAAGAGATCGGCCTTTCCATGTATAACAAGGGTGCTGACTTTATCCAGTGTATCGCCGGAGCATCCGGTCTGGGCGTGTTTGGCGCTGCAAAGGAAGCGGGACGCTACGCATTCGGCGTCGGATCGAATCAGAATGCGGAGGACCCGGATTATATCGTGGCCTCTTCGGTCAGAAGCGTGGAAAACATGGTCTATAATGAAGTGAAAAAGGTGATTGACGGAACCTGGGAGCCGGGCCTCCATATGAGCGGCATCAGGGAGGGCGTCGTAGGCTGTGACACGGAAGGCTCCAATGTAGCCATTCCCGAGGAGATTCAGACGGCACTGAAGGATATCAGGGAAAAAATGGTGGCTGGAGAGCTGGTGCCATGTAAGACGGCAGATGAGCTTAACGCCTGGGTGGCTGAAAACCAGTATACGAAGTAGTCGGAATCGATTGGAGGAGACGGCTGATGGTTGTAGTTGAAATGAAAAATATTACGAAACAGTATCCTCTGGTTTTAGCGCTCGATCATGTGGATTTTTCCCTGAAAAAGGGAGAAATCCTCTCTCTTCTCGGAGAGAACGGGGCCGGGAAATCGACGTTGATGAAGATCCTTTACGGAATCTGCAAAGCGGATGAGGGAGAAATCCTGGTGGAGGGGAAAAAGGTAAACTTAAGGACGCCGAAGCAGGCGATTGACCTTGGAATCGGCATGGTGCACCAGCATTTTATGCTGACTCCGGTCTTGAGCGTCACGGAGAATATCGTAGTCGGACAGGAGCCGGTAAATGGAATTCTGTTTGATAAGGCGGCGGCCGAAAAGGAAGTTCAGGAGATGATCGAGCGGTATGGTTTCCACATATCCGCATCTCAGATCGTGAAGGAGCTTTCTGTGGGGGAACAGCAGAAGGTGGAGATATTAAAGGCCATCTACAGGAACGCGAAGATTCTCATCCTGGATGAGCCCACTGCGGTTCTGACTCCGCAGGAGGTCGAGGAGCTGTTTCATATTTTAAGAAGGTTAAAAGCGGCGGGAACCAGCATTATTATTATCACCCATAAGCTGAAGGAGACACTGGAGATTGCTGACAGCATCAGCGTGCTGAGAGATGGCAGGATGATCGAGTCGGGTGTCTCCACCATAGGAGCGACTCCTGACAGTCTGGCCCAGATGATGGTTGGCCGAGAGGTGGAGCTGGGAATTCGGAGGAAAAGTGAGTGCGTCGGGGATACCAGGCTCACGGTGCGGGATATTACGCTGAAGGAAAAGGGAAGAACCGTACTTAATCATGTGGGCTTTGAACTGAAAAGGGGAGAGATTCTGGGTATTGCGGGAATCGAAGGAAACGGGCAGACGGAGCTGATCGAATGTCTGACAGGGATTCGTAATCCTGACGTTCTGGACATGGAAAAGGACGGGGAGAAGATTTCCGGCAAGCCGAAGGATTTTATCCGGAAAAAGATCGGCCATATCCCGGAGGACCGCATGACCAGGGGGCTGATCCTGGAGCTATCGATTCTGGACAACCTGATACTGGGATATCAGGACCAGTTTCAGAACAGGGGAATTCTGGACAGAAAGAAGATCAGAAGCTTTTCCGAGGGGCTCTTAAAGGAGTTCCTGATCAAATCGCCCAATTCCGGGGTGAAATGCAGCGCCCTTTCCGGAGGAAATCAGCAGAAGGTGATTATCGCAAGGGTGTTCAGTGAGAATCCGGATATTATTATCGTCGCACAGCCGACCCGCGGCGTGGATATCGGTGCGATTGAATACATACACGACCGGCTGCTGAAGCTGAGAGACGAGGGGAAGGCCATCCTTTTGATTTCTGCCGACTTAGATGAGGTGAAGAATTTAAGTGACAGGCTGATGGTCATGTACGACGGCGAGATCGTGGCGGAAGGGGAACCGGCGGATTTTGACGATATGCAGCTGGGACTTCTGATGACAGGCGCAGTGGGGAAGGGGGGACAGAGAGCGTGAAGGCAGCAGGATTGCAGTTCGATAAAAAAGAATTTCTGAATAAAAATATGTCTGCGGTGGCTCTGGTTCTGGCCCTGGTTCTGGGCGGAATCGCCATGCTGGTCTGCGGATACAATCCGTTTGAGGCGTACGGGTCCATTTTAAAGGGGGCGTTTATCGGCAGAAAGGCCATCTGCCAGACGCTGGTGCAGGCGACTCCCTTAATCTTTGCAGGACTTGCCTACACGGTTGCAAAGAAAGCAAATCTGATCAACTTAGGAATTGAAGGGCAGCTTTACATGGGCGCCCTTGGTACCAGCCTGATCGCCCTGATGCCGGTCAATCTGCCTGGTGTGATCTGGATCCCGCTGTCACTTCTGGGCGGAATCATCTTCGGCGGACTGTATGCGGGCCTGGTGGGCTTTATGAAGGTAAAGTTTGGCTCCAACGAGGTGATAGCGACCGTTATGTTAAATACCATAGCACAGAATTTTGTGGCATATGTGGTGAACTATCCGTTAAAGGAAGCGGGAAAGAGCATGGCGCAGACGGCCAGATTTTCCGAATCGGTGTGGATTCCGAAGCTGGTGGATAAGACACAGCTTACGGCGGCGATTATCATCGCAGTGGTTCTCTGCGTCCTGATTAAGCTTCTGTTTGAACGGACTGTGGTTGGTTATGAAATCAAGTGTGTCGGGCTGAATCTGAAGGCTTCCGAGACCGCGGGAATCAAGATCGGGAAAATTATGATCATCGCCATGGTGCTCAGCGGCTCCATTGCCGGTCTTCTGGGAGGAACTCATGTGCTGGGCGTGGATCACCGGCTGATTGCGGATTTCTCCTCGGGCTACGGCTTCGACGGAATCGCGGTAGCGGCTCTGGCGGCAGACAGTCCCCTGGGCGTCATCCTTTCCGGAATCATCTTCGGTGCACTGAGAGCCGGCTGTATGGTCTTAAACCGTACGACCGGAATACCGACAGAATTTATCGATGTCATTCAGGCGTTCATTATTCTGCTTGTGGCAGCGCCGCTTCTCGTTAAGGAAATTCTCAGAATCAAAAATGGCAGTAAGGGGGGAAAGAAATGATGAATCAGTTCATGTCAATCGTTACATCTACCCTCAGCATGTCCGTTCCGCTGGTGCTGGCGGCCCTGGGCGGAGTCCTTTCCGTCAGAAGCGGCGTCATGGCGCTGGGACTGGAAAGTATGATGACCATGGGGGCGTTCTGCGGAGTTCTCGGCTCCTATTATACGGGAAATGTCTTTGCGGGTCTCCTGACCGGTATGGCGGGCGGAGCGCTGTTTGGTCTGGCCCACGCCGTTCTCTGTGTACGGTATAAGGTTAATCAGGTAATCAGCGGAATCGGGCTCAACCTCCTGTCGGTAGCGGCAACCACACTGTTGATGCAGCTCTTATGGGACAACAAGGGATCGTCTCCGCAGGTGGCCTCCATTAACGCCGGTGTGTTCGCATCTCCAATCACTTATATCATGCTTTTTGCCGTAATCGCAGAGTATGTGGTTCTGTTTAAAACACGGTTTGGCTTAAGGCTGCGCATGGTGGGGGAAAACCCGAAGGCTGCGGCCAGCGTGGGGCTGGCGGTACATAAGATCAAGTATATCGGAGTCATTGCCTGCGGCGTACTGGCCGGATTGGGGGGCGCATACCTTTCCATCGACCACCTGGATATGTATGTGCGGGATATGTCGGCCGGACGCGGTTATATTGCGGTGGCAATCATGATCCTCGCAAAGTACAACCCGGTCATGGTCCTGTTCTGCGCCCTGATATTCGGTTTTTCCGATGCGGTACAGATCAATTTTCAGGGGTACGGAGTTCCGCCGCAGATTATGGCGATGATTCCTTACGTGGTGACGCTGTTCGTGCTCGCCTTCGGTGTCCGCCATATCACACCGCCTGCCGGTGTCGGAAAGCATGATGATGAATAAATACTATGAGGAAGAAAGAGGATAAAAATATGAAAGCGATAATGGTAATGTTCGATTCCCTGAACCGTCATATGCTGCCTCCCTATGGCTGCGATGACGTGATAGCGCCGAATTTTAAACGGCTGGCAGAAAGAAGCGTGACCTTTGACAACTGCTACGCAGGCAGCCTTCCGTGTATGCCGGCGAGAAGAGAGATCCATACGGGACGCTACAATTTCCTGCACAGAAGCTGGGGACCGCTGGAGCCTTACGACGATTCCATGCCGGGTATTTTAAAGGCAAACGGAATTTATACCCATCTGACTACGGATCACTGGCATTACTGGGAAGAGGGCGGCGGAAACTATGTAAATAAGTACAATTCCTACGAGTTTGTCAGAGGACAGGAGGGGGACCCCTGGAAGGGCAGAGTGGAATGGGAGGTTCCGGAGCACCTGGGCGGAAGAAAGGATTTCTGCGGAAGGCAGGAGTACATCAACCGTTATTACATGCAGGATGAGGCCAATCAGTCGATTGCCCAGAATTTCTCCAACGGGCTTGATTTTATCCGGGATAATCACGGAGCCGACAACTGGTACCTTCAGCTGGAGAATTACGATCCCCATGAACCGTATTTTACACCGGAAAGCTACAAAGAGCCGTATAAAGACGGATACCAGGGCGTGATGTTTGACTGGCCGGGATACCATGAGGTGGTGGAGACACCGGAACAGGTGGAGCACTGTATCAATGAGTACCGGGCGCTTGTGACCATGTGTGATACGTATCTGGGAAAGGTGCTGGATATGATGGACGAGTATGACCTGTGGAAAGACACCATGCTGATTGTCAATACGGATCATGGCTTCATGCTGAGCCAGCATAACTGGTGGGGAAAGATGATGATGCCGTATTATAATGAGCTGGCGCATACGCCGCTTTTCATCTGGGATCCGAGAACCGGAGTCTGCGGGGAACGCCGTCAGGCGCTGGTACAGACTATCGATCTTGCCCCAACCTTATTGGAGTATTTCGGGCTTCCAATTCCGGCGGATATGGAGGGACGTCCGCTCCGTGAGACGATTGAGAGCGATAAGAAGATCAGAGATTATGCGCTCTTTGGCCAGCATGGAATTCATGTAAATATCACAGACGGCAGATACGTGTATATGAGATGTCCGATGCCGGATAAGGAACAGGAGCTCTTTAACTATGTGGTGGAACCGACCAGCTATCCGGGAGCAATCACGGTGGAGGAACTGAAAACGGCGGTTCTCCACGAGGGATTTTCCTTTACAAAGGGCTGTCCCATGCTGAGAATAAAGGGCGGCTACGGTATCCGTACGCTGGGATTTCCGCCGAGATCACTGATGGAATACGGAACTTTACTTTATGATACGGAGACAGATCCGGGCCAGGAGCATCCGCTGGAGGACAAGGCGACTGAGGAGCGGATGCTCCGGAACATGGTGCGTATGATGAAGGAAAATGACGCGCCGGACGAGCAGTATGTAAGACTCGGATTGGAGCAGTGGGTCTAAAAGAAGGATTGGGGATACAGATATGTTAAATGAAAGAGAGATCATCGAAAATAGTATTGGGATTATTAGGGGAAAGACAGATTTTGTGCCTGAGATCGGCCTGATTCTTGGAAGCGGCCTGGGTGACTACGCGGAGCAGATTGAGAATCCGGTGGTGATACCGTACGGGGAGATTCCGGATTTTCCGGTCTCCACGGTGGCGGGGCATGCAGGACAGTTTGTGCTGGGAACCTGCAAAGGAAAGAACGTCATTGCGATGCAGGGCAGAGTCCACTATTATGAAGGCTACAGCCAGAGAATGATAACGCTTCCGGTGCGAATTATGAAGCGGCTGGGGGTTCAGTACATGGTGCTGACCAATGCCGCAGGGGGCGTAAACCGGAATTTTGATCCGGGTACGCTGATGATGATTCGGGATCACATCAATTATTCGGGCGGAAATCCGCTGATGGGAGCGAACTGGGAAGACGACGGACCGCGCTTTCCCGATATGACCCGGGTATATGCGGCGGAACTGCGGACTCGTCTGCGGAGCGCTGCTGCGAAGAAGGGCATTAAGCTGGAGGAAGGCGTCTATATGATGTTTTCAGGGCCATGCTATGAAACTCCGGCCGAGGTTCGGCTGGCCGGAATCCTGGGCGCCGACGCGGTCGGAATGTCAACTGTGCCGGAAGCGATCGTCTGCGCGCACTGCGGGATTCCGGTGATTGGAATCTCCTGCATTACCAACTTTGGTGCCGGAATTCTGGAACAGCCGCTGAATCATAAGGAAGTGGTGGAGACCGCAGCGAGAGTGAAGAAGACGTTTGTGGAGCTGCTGGATACGATTCTGGAGGAAGTGATCGGATAGAAAGGAAGAACGGATGGATCAGAAAATTTTAAGCGCGGTGGATCATACCCTGCTGACACAGACAGCAACATGGGCAGAGGTAAAACAGATTTGTGACGATGCAGTGGAGTACCGGACCGCATCCGTCTGTATTCCGCCTTCCTATGTGAAACGGGCAAAGGAGTATGTGGGAGACCGGATGAAGGTCTGCACGGTTATCGGGTTTCCCAACGGATACCAGACAGCGGAAGTGAAGGTGTTTGAGACGGAGGATGCGGTAAGGAACGGAGCGGATGAGATTGATATGGTGATTTCAATCGGTGCGTTAAAGGATGGCGATTATGAGACCGTGAAGTCCGAGATTGAGGCTGTGAAGGCGGCGTGTAAGGGACGGATTTTAAAGGTAATCATAGAAACCTGCCTGCTGACAGAGGATGAAAAGATTACCATGTGCCGGATCGTATCGGAATCCGGAGCCGATTTTATCAAGACCTCCACCGGATTTTCAAAAGCGGGTGCGACCTTCGGGGATATCGCATTGTTTAAAGCCCATGTGGACGCTGGCGTGAAGATTAAGGCAGCAGGAGGAATTGGAAGCGAAGCGGATGCAGAAAAGTTTCTGGCATTGGGCGCAGACCGGCTTGGAACCAGCCGGATCGTGAAGCTGGCCAAGCAGGAGCATGTGGAGAGCGATTCCTATTAAAAGGCATCAGCCTGATAACAGGGACTCATATAGGAGCAGAAAAAAACGAACCAGGCGTTTTAAACGCCTGGTTTTTCGTGTACGGATAGACGAGTGCAAGAAAAACTTAATTTTACAGATACTCGTTCGTGCTGTATAATAGGTAAATATATACAGATTTACAAACAGACAGAATGGGAGGCAGGATATGGAAGAAGACAGGCTGTATGGATATGATGGTCCTGATTCCAGAAGGGAACCGGTGGAGGAAGGGCTGACACCAGCGGAAGGGCTGGCCGGCGCGGGAGAAAGACCGGTGAATACAGAGGAAGGACCGGCGAATATAGAAGAGAGTCGGGCAGCTGCAGAAGAGGGGCAGGCAACTGCAGAAGAGAGTCCGGCAACTGCAGAAGAGGGGCCGGTAAATGCAGAAGAGAGTCCGGCAACTGCAGAAGAGAGTCCGGCAAATGCAGAGAAAGAACTGGCGAATGCAGAAGAACCAGCAGCAGAAGACGCAGCTGACCGTTACGACACGCAGAACAGCGGAACGGGATCGGATTTCCATGAGTTGAATGGATATCCGGATACCGGAAGCAGACAGTATGAGAGCTGGGGCAGAGAAGAATACAGGCAGAACGATAACTGGCAGCAGGACAACCGTGAGAGGGGCGACTGGCAGCAGGACAGCTGGCAGCAGGACAACCGTCAGCAAAACAACTACCAGCAGCCCAACTACCAGCAGCCCAACTACCAGCAGCCCACCCCCCAGAACAGCTATTACCGGGACGAATACCGGCAGGCGGCTAATCCTGCGTATACACAGCCTCAAAAGCAGAGCAGCATGGCGTTGGCTTCCCTGATCATGGGGATCATCGGGATCGTTACATCCTGCTGCTGTTACGGCGGGGTGATTTTTGGCAGCCTGGGAATCCTGTTTGCGCTGTTGTCCAAAATGGGAGATACGATGGAGGGATATGCGAAGGCAGGTCTCATTACCTCGATTATCGCGCTGTTTCTGGCGGCCATGGCAATGATATTTCTATTTGGAATGATGAGTTCATCCCTTCTGTCAGGAGGTGCTTTTTAATGAAGACAACGTCAACGGAACTGAAAAAACGTGCGAAGCTTACGCTGTCAGGCAACTATGGAACAGCCGTGGGCGCCATGCTGATTGTGTATGTCCTACTGATCGTCGTTATTATGATTTTTATCGGTATATCTGCAGTCAGCACACTCTCCTGGATCGGCGAACCCGGCTTCAACCGGGGAGGCTGGATTCGCTCATTGGCAATCGAGATGGTGATTTATTTCATTGCGATCCTTTTGGTTTACCTCATAATGGTCGGAATACGAAGGATGTTCTACCATATGTGTACAGGCCAGCCGTATTCACTGGGAGATATGTTGTTTGCCTTTACTCACAGGCCTCAAAGATTTTTAGGCGTATACTTTATCAACCTGGTATTTGGTATGATCATTGGAATCCCATATTTTGTGGTAAGCGTTTCCGCCCGTATTACGGGTTATATCCCCATACTGGCAGCGCTTCAGTTTCTGATGTATCTGCTTCAGATAGTCGGAATCGTCGTGTATAGCCTGCATTTTAAAATGGCGGTTTACCTTCTGATGGAAGATCCCGAGCGGACGGTGATCAGCTGCTTCCGGGAGAGCGCGGCGCTCATGAAAGGGAACAAGGGCCGCCTGTTTTATCTGGGAATCAGCCTGATCGGGATGTATTTGCTGGGGTTCGGATCGTTTGGAATCGGGTTTTTATGGATTTTACCGTATATAGAGACGACCATGATTCACTTCTATCTCGATATGAGCGATGGACCTCGCCGGGAAGAAGCATATGATTACGAGGAACCGGTTTATGACGGCAGAAGCTGTGACGGCCTTTACGGAAATGTACCGGAGTAATAATTTGTATCACACATAGGAAATGCGCATAGAATACACTAAGGAATATAGAAGGTGCAGGCTATGCGCATTTCAGATCTTAAACAAAAAGAAGTGATTAACATCTGCGACTGCAAACGCCTTGGCTATGTGGGCGACGTGGATTTTGATATGGATACGGGCTGTCTTCTGGCGATTATCGTTCCCGGGCCGGGCTGCTTCTGTGGATTTCTGGTCAGAGAAAAAGAGTACATCATTCCCTTCTGTGACATCTGTCAGGTGGGGAGAGATATTATCCTGGTGAAAGTAGATCTGGAAAAAGCTGAGGAAAAATGCAAGATATAGTGTAATATGTGCTTGCGAATCTACGGATTGTGGGGTATGATATACATAATTAAAAAGTAACGGATCCGGAGCCGCGAAAAAATGTGTATTTTTTTTCGCGGTTTTGGGCCCTGCACAAAAAACAGTGGGATTTCTCATTTCTGAAAAGAAGGAAAGAGAAATCGCCCAACAGGAGGATAGCGACGTGAAATGTCCATTTTGTAATGAAGCAGATACAAAGGTCATTGATTCAAGACCGGCGGATGACAACAGCTCCATCAGACGCCGCAGGCAGTGTGAGAAATGCGGAAAGAGATTTACAACGTATGAAAAACTGGAGACTCTGCCGCTGATGGTTATTAAGAAGGACGAGTCCAGAGAAGTCTATGAACGTTCCAAGCTGGAAAAAGGAATCCTTCATTCCTGCCACAAGCGTCCCGTTTCTTCCCAGCAGATTGATTCCATGGTGGACGAGATCGAGACACAGATATTCAATATGGAAGAGAAGGAAGTCTCCAGCTCCGCGATCGGAGAGCTTGTCATGAAAAAGCTGCAGGAGGTCGATGAGGTCGCATATGTCCGTTTCGCCTCCGTATATCGTGAGTTCAAGGACGTGAATACGTTCATGGAAGAGATCGGAAAATTATTGAAAAAGTAGGAAGATGTATGTTTAACAGATTTTATCCGGATGAAGACGTGGCCTCTGCGTATGACATTCCGTATGACGCCCTTTATAAAAAGGGAATCAGAGGCGTAATCTTTGATGTAGACAACACCCTGGTGCCCCATGACGCGCCGGCGGATGAGAGAGCGAAGAACTTGTTTTCTCATCTGCGGGCGCTTGGCATGGACACCTGCCTGCTTTCCAATAACAAAGAGCCGCGGGTGGCAGCTTTTGCAGAAGCTGTCGGCGGCTCTAACTATATCTATAAGGGCGGAAAGCCGGGCGTGAAGAATTATAAGAAGGCGATGGAGCTCATGGGGACGAGCTTAAACAGCACGATATTCGTGGGAGATCAGCTGTTTACCGACGTCTACGGGGCCAAACGGACGGGAATCAGGAGCTTTCTGGTGAAGCCGATCAATCCGAAGGAAGAGATTCAGATCGTATTAAAACGGTATCCGGAGGCACTTATCTTATTTTTTTATCGCAGGGACAAAAAGAGGAGACAGTATGATAAGCGGAAAAAGTAAAGTATGCGGAGTCATGGCGTATCCGGTGGAGCACTCCATGTCACCGCTCATGCATAATTATTACTCGGAAAAGACAGGAACAGATCTCGTCTATGTACCGTTTAAGGTGGAGCCGGGACGTGTGGAGGAAGCGGTAAAAGGAGCCTACGCCCTTAATTTTACCGGCATGAATGTCACGGTTCCTCACAAGCAGGAGGTCATGAAATACCTGGTGGATATTGACGAGGACGCAAAAGCCATCGGTGCCGTCAACACGCTGGTGCGGACCGACGGCGGCTACAAGGGCTATAACACGGACGCGGCAGGACTGAAACGAGCCATGACGGAGGCGGGAATCGAAATCCGGGACCGCACCTGCATTCTGTTCGGAGCGGGCGGCGCGGCCAGGGCGGCAGCCTGCGTGCTGGCGAAGGAAGGCGCGTCTGTGATTTATGTTCTGAACCGGAGTTTGGAAAAGGCGGAGGCCCTTTCTGAGATCGTCAATGAGCGGTTCGGCCGCAGAGTCATGCTTCCCATGGCCCTGGACGATTACGGAAAGCTGGAGTGCAGCTCCTGCCTGGCGGTTCAGACCACCAGCGTAGGGATGCATCCGAACGTGGATCACGCCCCGGTGGAGGATGCGGAATTCTATAAAAAGATCGATACGGCGGTAGACATTGTGTATACGCCGATGGAGACGAAATTTATGAAATACGTCCGGGCAGCCGGCGGCAAGGCCGTGGGAGGGCTCGATATGCTGATTTACCAGGGCGTTATCGCCTACGAGCTGTGGAATCCGGAGACCGTGTTTACCAGAGAGATGATCGACGGTGCGAGAGTGCTGATGCGGGAAGAACTGGAGGCGGCGCGATGAAGAACGTGATTTTGATCGGCTTCATGGGGGCCGGTAAGACAACGGTCGGAGAACGGTACGCAAAGAAGCACGGTCTCCCCATGGTGGATACGGACTGGCTGATCGAAGAGCGGGCCGGCATGACGATATCGGAGATATTTGCGCAGAAGGGCGAGGACGAGTTTCGGAGGACGGAGACGGCGGTTCTCCAGACGCTTCTTTCCGATACACAGGAAAAGGTCATTTCCGTCGGAGGCGGGCTTCCCCTGCGGGAAGAGAATAGAAGGCTGCTGAAACAGCTCGGGACCGTGATCTATCTGGAGGTGAATCCGGATACCGTGCTGAAACGGCTGAAGGGAGATACGACAAGGCCGCTGCTTCAGGGCGGAGACGTGACGCGGCGTGTGGAAGAGCTGATCGCGGCCCGCGGCCCCATATACCGGGAGGCCGCCGGACTGATCGTGGATGTGAATGGACGGAGTGTCGGTGAGATTGTGACGGAGCTGGAAGAAAGGATGGGATTTGAATGAAGCTGCTTCTTTTAAATGGACCGAATTTAAATTTTCTTGGAATCAGGGAAAAAGGTGTATACGGCACTGAGGATTACGGATATCTTGTCCGTATGATGAAAGAGAAGGCGGAGAGAGAAGGACATGAACTGGATATTTACCAGAGTAACTTCGAAGGCGGCTTAATCGATAAGATCCAGGAAGCGTATTATAACGGAACGGAAGGCATTATCATCAATCCGGGCGCGTTTACCCATTACAGCTACGCGTTGAGAGACGCCCTTTCCTCGGTGGAGATTCCGAAGGTGGAGGTACATATTTCCAACGTGCATAAAAGGGAAGAATTCAGGCATACTTCTGTTACGGCGCCTGTCTGCGACGGCCAGGTTCTGGGGCTGGGACTGAAGGGTTATGCCCTTGCCATGGACTATTTGACAGGCCGTGAATAACGGCGTGTATACAGAAAATGAAAAAAATAGTTGAAAAAGGTATTATTATAGTATAGAATAAAAAGGATTAAGAGAATTTCAAGGAGGAATATCATTTATGATATCAGCGGGTGATTTTAGAAACGGTATCACATTAGAGATTGATGGTAATGTTTATCAGATTATGGAGTTCCAGCATGTAAAACCTGGTAAGGGTGCTGCATTTGTCAGAACTAAAATTAAAGACGTAGTGAACGGCGGTGTAGTAGAGCGTACTTTCCGTCCTACAGAGAAGTTCCCGGCTGCCAGAATTGACCGTGTGGACATGCAGTATTTATATGCGGATGGCGATCTTCATAACTTTATGGATACGAACACTTACGAGCAGATCGCACTGAGCCCGGAAGTAATCGGAGACGCATTAAAGTTTGTGAAGGAGAACGACATTTTAAAGGTTTGTTCTTACAATGGAAAGGTGTTCTCTGTTGAGCCTCCGTTATTCGTAGAGCTGGAGATCACTGATACAGAGCCAGGCTTCAAGGGTGATACGGCACAGGGCGCTACAAAGCCGGCTACCGTAGAGACCGGAGCAGTTGTTTACGTTCCGCTGTTTGTGGATCAGGGCGATAAGATTAAGATTGATACACGTACTGGGGAGTATTTATCCAGAGTATAAGAACAGGATACGCCGCAGACTAAAGCAAAAGACGGTAAAAGAGTGTGGTAAATGTTGGCCTGGAGGCCAGCATTTACTACCCTCTTTTACCGTCTTTTTTGTATTGCCGAAGCATTGGTAACCGTTCAAACATTGACAAAGAGGGGGAAGACGCGGTAAGCTGGTAAGAAATGGAGATGGGAAAGGGAGGATTTTATGTTTCGGATTTTGCTGGTGGATGATGAGGCGCAGGAGAGGGATGGAATCCGGTTCCTGATTGAAAAATATAGGCTGCCGCTTTCGGTAGTGGAGGCGCAGAATGGGCAGAAGGCGCTGGAGTATTTGAAGGGGCATCCGGTGGATATTCTGTTTACCGATGTGAAGATGCCTTATAAGGATGGGCTGGAGCTGGCAAAGGAGACGTTTCAGTTTAATCCGGATATCCGGATAATTATCTTCAGCGCGTATGGGGAATTTGAGTATGCGAAGAGGGCGATGGAGGCCAACGCCGTGGATTATCTGCTGAAACCGATTGAACTGGACGAGTTCGAGAAGGTTATGAATAAGGTAATCGGGGATCTGGAGAGGCAGAGAGAGGAGTCAAAGCAGGAACAGGAGCAGAAGGAAGCTTCCATGAAGCGGGTGTTTTATAAGGTGTTTACAGGTGGGAGCGTGTCGGCGTCCGATCTGGGGATGCTGGAGGAGTATTTTCGGACGATTGGAAAGGACCGGAAGGTGCTTATAAGCCTGGAGAGCGGGCGGAATATTTTTGAACAGCAGGAGGAGGTCTTTTTGAAGCTGCTGCATACATATATCCGAATTCCATGCGAATATGTGAACCTGTATCCCGATTCGTCGGTGGTGCTTCTGGCCGATGAGAACCGGATCGTGGGAAGCGGGCTGCAGAAGCAGCTGGAGAAACTGGCCAGGGACGGCAGACAGCTTCTGGGGACTGAGATCTCTATCGTAGTCAGCAGGGAATTTACTACGGTGGAGGAGATGAACCGGCAGATGGAGGAGATCAGCCAGATTCGGAAGAATTTCTATGGGACGGGCGGTGAGATCACGTTTCTGTCTGAGATTGTATTAAATTCGGAGTATTATGCCGCGGAGGTGGAGCGGATTAAGGAACTGATGATCGGGGCGATTGGGGACAGGAACGACGATCTTGTGATCCTGTACGGAGATCAGCTGGTGGAGACGATGGTGGGCGGCCATGTGGTCAGCCGGATCTATGTGCATCACGTCTTTTACGATATTCTGTCGGCATTTTACAGCCAGTATGGAGTCAATGACAAGCCGCGGCTCTTTGAGAGCGTGGAACGGCTGCTGTCCTACAAAGATGGCGAGGAGCTGGAGGTGAATTTCCGGGCAGTCTTAAATGAGGTGCTGGCAAAACGGACGGACGCCGCGGGGGACAGCCCCAGGATCGTGGAACGGATCAAGAATATTGTCAGGGATGAATACAGGAGCGATATCGGGCTTGAAGATATCGCCGAGCGGGTCAATCTGGCTCCGGCCTATTTGAGCTATCTGTTTAAGAAGGAGACCGGGGCAAACCTGGTCAAATATATTACCGATTACCGCATGGAACAGGCCAGGAAGCTGCTGGAGGATGAGGAACTGAAGATCGTTCTGGTGGCAAAGGCCTGCGGATATGAGAATCAGCCGTATTTTAACCGGCTGTTTAAGAACTATTATGGAATGACGCCCCGGCAGTACCGGGAGAAGAATGGAAAGCAGCAGGGATGAGGATGAAACGATTGCTGAAGTGGTATTATGGAAGCGCCTCGATCCGGAAGAAACTGGTGATCAGCTATCTCCTGCTGATTACCGTCCCGATCCTGGTGCTGGGAGTGTACTCTTATTCGGTGTCGAAACGCAATATGGAGCGGCAGACGGAGGAGACCATCCGGAATAATGTACGGCTGATGGCCTCCGATTTGGAGACCTCGCTGAAGAGGGAAAATGACAACATCAAATACCTGTCTTATAACGCAAAATTCCGCCAGGTGCTGAAAAACAGCAGGGGAAACCAGGTGGAGGTGGCTCAGGTGCTCAACGAGGTGGTCGAGCCGATCTTCTGGTATTTTATCACCAGCGATCACAATATGAAGGGGATCGAGATCTACACGCCCTATGTGAGCCAGGAGGTGGGCAGCTTTTTAAAACCGGTGGGCGGCAGCTGTGAGGAATCGTGGTACCAGTATCATCAGAAGAATTTCGGGACGCTGTGGACGTATGAGGACGGCAGTATGTTCGCCACCAGGACGCTTCTGGACGCCCAGACGGCATCAGAGCCCATCGGTGTGCTGAAGCTGAGCGTCCATCCGGCGTCGGTCCTGGAGCCGATCTCCAGTAATACATTTTTAAACAACGGGATTCTCCTGGCGGATACGGAGGGAAGGCCCATATATTCCAGGCAGACGGGGACGGAGCAGGCGGATCAGTCCGTCTTAACCGGGGCAGAGGCGGGAACGCTTCACGACGGCGACCAGGGGGACTATATTCTGATGTCTGAGGAGATCACCACCAGCGGATGGCGCCTTTACTACTATGTGACGAAAAGCGAGATCACAGGGCGGCTGTATGAGATCCTGAAGTCCACGCTGCTGATCGTGGGACTGTGCCTGGCGGTCAGCCTGTTTCTGATCGGTATCCTGTCTAAGGTTTTAAGCCGCAGGATTCTGGAACTGAAGGAGAGCGCGGAGAAAGTGGCGGAGGGCAACTTTAATCTGGAACTGAACCACAACGATTCCGACGAGATCGGGATCGTGGCAAAGAGCCTGCAGACCATGTGCGACCGGCTGAATGAGATGATCAACCGGGTCTACAAGGCGGAACTGGAAAAGAAGGCCATGGAGCTTAAGGCGCTTCAGGCCATGATCAATCCCCATTTCCTGTATAACTGTCTTTCCAGCATCAAATGGAAGGCCATCCGTACCGGCAATGACGAGATCAGCGATCTCACGGGGCTGCTGGCTAAGTTTTACCGCACCAGCTTAAATGGAGGAAAACAGATTACCACCGTGGGAAGCGAACTGGAAAATGTGAAATCGTATGTGGAGCTTCAGCGCATGACCCATGAAAACAGCTTCGACGCAGAGTATGAGTTTGATGAGACGCTTCTCGGATATTCCATGCCGAACTTCCTTTTGCAGCCGATTGTGGAAAATGCCATTGAGCACGGCATTAACTATCAGGAGGAGATCGACGGAAAGGGGCGGCTGATCGTGCGGCTGGAGGAAGAGGACAGCCATCTCATCTTCAGTATTTTAAACAACGGCCCCCGGGTGGAGCTGGAACGGCTGGAGGAGATATTAAACACGCCGGGCAAGGGCTATGGAATTTATAACATTGAAGAGCGGATCCGGATTTACTACGGAGCCGGATGCGGTGTCTACGCATCCGTCACGGAAGACGGCTATACGAATTTTACGGTGAAGATATTAAAAGAACTGAAGGAGCTGTCCGTATAGATGGGAAGTTCTAAAAATAGTGCAAGGTTTCTAAAAAATTTGTTAAAAAGTCTTCCTCCGGGAGATGGTAAGATAGGGACATCAAAGGAATCATAACAAGGAGGAAGGTAACATGAAAAAGAAATTATTAAGCGTTCTCTTATGTACGGCGATGACTGCTTCTGCTTTGGCAGGCTGCGGGGGCTCTGGAGCTTCCGGCACGGAGGCGGCCAAAACAGAGGGGGGAGAGGCGAAGACAGAGGCTGCTGCCGATAAAACGGGGGCGGACAAGGTCAAGATTCGTATGACGTACTGGAACAGTGAGGACACCATGAAGGCGATGCTGGATTATCTGGCGGAGACGCTTCCGGAGATCGAGATTGAATACCAGTTCATCGACAATTCCAATTACGATACCATCGTAGATACCCAGCTGTCGGCGGGAGAAGGCCCGGACATCATCTGCGAATCACCGGGATCTTCCTTAAAGCACGCGAGACTGGGCTATTTAGAGCCGTTGAATGATTTGGGGGCCGAGTATTCCAGCGCCGGAACCAGCGTCTATTCCTATGACGGAAACATCTACGCGCTGCCGGGAATCAGCTGGTTCGAGGGAATCTATTACAATAAGGCCCTGTTTGAGGAGAATGGAATCGCACTGCCGACCACATTCGACGAGTATATCGCGGTCTGCAGGGCGTTTAAGGAGAAGGGGATCACCCCTCTGGCAGCAGGCTTAAAATCCTGGGAGCCAATGCTGAAAAACTCCATGGCGTTTGTGACTGCGGAATACTTATCCACCGACGCAGGGAAGAACTTTGGCTCCGATTACCGGGAAGGCAAAGCCAAAATGGAAGGGACATGGGACCCGTACGTGGAAAAATGGTCTGAGATGATCTCGGAGGGCGTCTACACCACAGACATGACGGGAATCGACCACGATCAGGCATTAGAGCAGTTCGCAACCGGAGGCGCGGCCATGTTCTGTTCCGGTCCCTGGGATTTGGATACCATCACCAGCAAGAACCCGGATCTCCAGATCGATATGATGCCATTCTACGGAACCGCCAAGAGCGATGGATGGCTGATCGGCGGCCCTGGATGCGGATTTGCCGTAAACAGCGCCTCTGCCAACAAGGAAGCGGCTATGAAGGTGGCCCGCGCGATCTCAACCGTGGAAGGCCAGAAGGCACTGTGGGAAAACAACCAGGGCGGCTCTTCCTACTTGGAAGGCGCATCCTTCGACTTACCGGCTGCCTACGAGGGCGTTTCGGGAACCCTGGCGGCCGGCAATGTATACTGCCCGTGGAATGAGTGGGGCGCGGCAGCCGGCGCTCATGAGACATACGGAACCGAGATGCAGAGCTATCTGTTAGGTTCCCAGGATTTAAAGACCACATTGTCGAATGTGGACGCGGCCGTGGCGGAGCTTTTGGAAAAGTAAGGCTGGCACTGACGAACGATACCGATGATGGGAGCGGCAATCCATGCTGAAAAGAATATTGGCGTACGCATGGAGGACGCTCCCTTTTTGCGCCCATTTTTGGGCGAATTGAAGAAAAGGAGGGGTATGAAATGGAACAGATTCAAAGAAAAAGGAGGCAGGCAGGAACGCTGGGAAAGTATTTCTATGTGTTCATCCTGCCGGCTTTCATCGTATATCTTCTGTTTTCCATCGTTCCGTTTTTATATACGTTTTACTACAGCTTCACCGATTACACGGATATGAATCCGGTCAACTTAAGCTTTGTAGGCCTGAAAAATTATATAAAGGTTTTCAACACGCCGCTGATGATGACGGCGATAAAAAACTCCGTAATTTATGCCATCATGCTGACGTCACTCCAGACCATTCTCGCGCTGCCGCTGGCGGTGCTCCTGGATAAGAAGCTGAAGACCAGGAACCTACTGAGAGCCGTATTCTTCTTCCCGGCCGTATTCAGTTCCCTGATCATCGGCTATCTGTGGAACTTCATCATGTCGTCGTCGGATTACGGCCTGATCAACAACCTGCTGCATCAGCTGGGCTTTGGAACCTTTAATTTCTTTACGGCTAACCGGGCGCTGTTTTCCGTCATTTTAACCCAGGCATGGCAGTGGACCGGATGGGCCATGGTCATCTACCTGGCCAACTTACAGAGCATTTCACCGGATCTCTACGAGGCGGCGGACATCGACGGAGCCGGAGGAATCAAGAAGTTCTTTTACGTGACACTGCCGCTGATGTGTCCGTCGGTCAAGATCATCGTGGTGACCGGCTTAATCGGAGGCATGAAGGTCTTCGACATCATCTACTCCATGACATCGGGCGGTCCGGGCAATGCGACCGAGACAGTTATGACAGTCATGATGAAAAAGGGTATCTCGGACGGCTTTTACAGCACCGGATCAGCCTTCGGCGTGTGTTTCTTTGCTATCGTGCTGGTGATCAGCGCCGTAGTCACAAAATTAATGGGGAAATGGAGTGATTCGATACAATGACGAAGAGAAAAAGAAATATATATGTTCTGGAAGCAGTCATGCTCGTGATTGCGGTGATCTGGTTTATCCCGATTTACTATCTGATCGTAACGACGCTTAAGAATCCTCAGGAGGCCACGGCCAATCCCCTGGGACTGCCGGTTCACTTAGAAATCGGAAATTACATCAAAGCATGGACCAATATGCAGTTTCCGAGGGCGTTTGCCAATACGCTGTTCATCACGGCCACGGCGGTCGTTATCATCGTCGTGTTCGGCGCCATGGCCGGATACGCTCTGGCGAGAACGAAGACGAAAATGGGCAACCGCATGTTTCTGTTCTTCCTGGCGGGCCTGATCGTACCGTTTCAGATGAATATTGTCAGCTTATATAAGATCGTCAAGAGCCTTCACCTGATGAACACTCCGTTTGCAGTAATTCTCGTCAACGTGGCCATCAATACGCCGCAGGCGGTATTCCTGTTTAAGGAATTCATAGAGGGAACGGTGCCGAAGGAACTGGAGGAGGCCGCGGAGATCGACGGCTGTACCGTGTTCCGTAAGTTTTTCAGAGTGGTGCTGCCGCTTCTCACGCCGGTTATCTCGACGGTTGTTATCATCGTCACACTGAACGTGTGGAATGAATTCATGACGCCCCTTCTGTTCCTGCAGAGCCGCGAGAAGGACGTAATCCTTCAGGAGGTGTCCCGGAACATCGGGCAGTTTGCCACAGACTGGACCGCGCTGTTCCCCATGCTGATGCTGGGCGTGGCGCCGCTCATGATCTTTTACGTGTTCATGCAGAAATACATAATCGCCGGTGTGGCTGCCGGCGCGGTGAAAGGATAATGGAATATGGATAAGAGAGAGTCTGGAACATTTCCCGGGAGCCTGATGGTGATCGTACCGCATCAGGATGATGAAATACTCCTGTGCGCCGGTATCCTCTATGAGGCCGTCCGGAGAAAGCTTCCCGCCACTGTCGTGATGGTGACAAACGGCGATTACGGATGCCGCGATTATTCGATTGGGCGGAGCCGTTTAAGAGAGACGCTTGCCGGGCTTGCCATGCTGGGAATCGAGGAGGAGGATGTGGAGTTTTTAGGTTATGCCGACACGGGAATGCCGAAGGAAGAAAGCTTCATAAGCCGCCTCTATGAGGAGACGGATGAGAGGAGACGCCATAAGTCCCACTGCTCGGAGGAGACCTACGGCCTGGAAGAGAAGGAAGAGTACCATAAAAAGAGGTGGGGAACCCATGCGCCATACGACAGGGCCCATCTGGCCGCGGATCTCCGCGGTGTGATAGAGGAGCACCAGCCTGATATGATTTTTACCACTTCGGAGTTTGACACTCATGGGGATCACAGTGCGCTGTACTTATTTGTCCGTGATATCTTAGTGCAGATGAAGGCGGAGGCGGAGGCCGGGAAGGCGGACTGCAAGAGTCAGCCGGTAAGCGGGGAGAGGCACGCACTTCCCCGCCTGTACAGCGGAATCGTTCATTCCCTGGCGGGAGATGAGAACTGGCCTGTCAGGACCAGGGAGGTGGGGCCGTATACAGAGCCGGCCCAGTCCCGGGAGACCTCCTGTTTCCGCTGGGAGGACCGGATCCGCTTTCCGGTCCCCGCATGCATGAGGACGGAGGAGCGGGATGTGAACCTGAAGTATCAGGCGCTTTCCTGTCATGTCACGGCTCTGAAGCCGGATGCGGTGGACTTTTTGTATGCATTTATCAAGAATGAAGAACTTTTCTGGGAGATTAATTACTGAAGGAGCGAGACAGAATGGAGATTAACAAACAGCCGATCTATCCCGTCGAGCCGTGGACGGTGACGGAAACGGAATTTAAGATGGAGACAAATTACCGGAATGAGACGACATTTTCCCTGTCGAACGGATATCTGGGGACGAGAGGAACCCTGGAGGAGGGGTATGACTTCACGGTAGATGAGGGACTGGAAGGCAATTTTATCAATGGATTTTATGAAAGCGAGCCGATCCGCTACGGAGAATGGAACTATGGGTTCCCGACAGAGAGCCAGTCACTCCTGAATCTTCCTGATTTAAAGACGATCAGGCTCTTCCTCGATGGGGAAGAACTGGATATCAGAAAAGGGGAGGTGTCAGGCTGGCGCAGAACACTTCACATGGACCAGGGGACAGTCACCAGATCCTTTGACTGGACCTCCCCGGCGGGACGGACGGTTCACGTGGATACAGTCAGGCTTGTAAGCTTCGGGGTGAAGAACCTGATGGCCATGTCATACGAAGTGACACCGGTCAACTTTGACGGAGAAATCACGTTCCTGTCGGTTCTGGACGCGAATGTGGAGAATCATACACGGAAGACGAATCCGCTGGTGGATTACGGCCCCTTCGGCCGCTGTCTGCTCACCGACAGGATCACCGCAGATGAATCCATGCTGTTTTATCAGGGGACGACGGAGCACAGCGGCCTTACTATGGCCTGCGGCAGTGTGATGACGGTGAAGTCCCCGCTGACACAGGAGTGGAGCGTCACGGAGGACGGCCTTCACTGCCGCCATAAGATAGCCGTTCACGGAACGAAAGGTCAGACGATCACTGCGGAAAAGCAGATAGCCTACACCTCCTCTCTCGATCTGGAAAAGAACGCGATGAGAGATTTTATTCTTTCTATATTAAAGGAGGCAGTAAAAAAAGGCTTTAAGAGCGAGGCGGCCAGTCAGGAGGCCTGTATGAAAGCCATGTGGAATCAGGCGGATGTGGTGATCGAGGGAGATGACGCGCTCCTGCAGGGCATGCGGTTCAACCTGTTCCATATCCTTCAGTCTGCTTCCAGAGACGGGAAAAACGGTATGGGCGCCAAGGGTCTGTCGGGAGAGGGCTATGAGGGCCACTATTTCTGGGATACGGAAATGTACGTAATGCCGGCGCTGATTTATACCAACGCAGACCTGGCAAAGTCTCTTCTCGGCTATCGTTACCGGACGCTTGACGAGGCGAGAGACAGGGCCAGGGTTCTGGGGCATGAGAAGGGCGCTCTGTATCCCTGGCGTACTATCAATGGTCAGGAAGCCTCCACTTATTTCCCGCTGGGGACGGCGCAGTACCACATTAATGCGGATATTGCCTACGCCTTTAAGCTGTATCTCGATGTGACCGGAGATATGGAATTTTTAAAGGATCAGGCCGCGGAGGTGCTGGTGGAAACGGCCAGAGTCTGGGCGGATGTCGGCTGTTTCGCTGAGTCCAGGGGCGGTAAGTACTGCATCTGCGCCGTAACGGGGCCGGATGAGTACAATGCCATTGTGGACAACAATTTCTATACGAATCTCATGGCGAGGGAGAATATCCGCGATGCCGGGTGGGCGCTTGACACACTTCGCGCAATGGATGAGGCCGCCTGGGAGGCTCTTGTGGCGAAGCTGGGGGTTAAGGAAGAGGAACGGGCGCTCTGGAACCGGATCGTGGAGAACATGTATTTCCCCTACGATGAAGGCAGGAAGGTCTATCCGCTGGATGATGGCTTCATGATGCGCAAGCCGTGGGACGAATCGAAAATACCGCCGGAGAAGCGCCATCTGCTCTATGAAAACTACCACCCGCTCTTTATCTTCCGCCAGCGGATGTCGAAGCAGGCCGACGCCATACTCGGTATGGTGCTGCACAGCAATTACTTTACGGAAGAGGAACTAAGGCGCAACTACGATTTCTATCAGGAGGTGACGCTGCATCACTCGTCCCTTTCCACCTGTATCTTCGGGATTCTGGCCTGCCGGATCGGGTATGAGGAAGAGGCGTATACGTATTTCGCCCAGTCGGCCAGAATGGATCTGGATGATTACCACGACAATTTCTATGCGGGAATCCATGCGGCCAATATGGCGGGTACTTGGCAGGCGGTGGTCTTCGGTTTCGCCGGCCTGCGCGTGAACCGGGGATTCTTAGAGCTCCATCCCATCCTTCCGGAAAAGATGAAGGGGTACGAGTTCCGGTTCATGTACCGCGGCCGCCTGCTTCACGTGCGGACCGGACGGGAAGGAACAAGAGTGACGCTGCTGTCGGGAGACGGCGTCGTATTATGGCTGGGAGATACCCGGCATCAGCTTTTAAAGGAGGGAGACTATGTCTGTTGTTAAGCCACGGGCCGTATTCTTTGACTGGGATGGGACGGCGGTTTATTCCAGAAAAGCGCCGGCAGACGCGGCGTTATCCGCCATGAGACCGCTGCTGGCTCAGGGCGTCAAATTAGTGATCGTCAGCGGGACCACGATCGAAAACATTGCAGGAGGGCAGCTTGAGAAATGCTTCACCCCTGAAGAATTAAAAAATTTATACCTGGGGCTGGGAAGGGGCGCTTATAATTACGCGTTTGACGATGAAGGAAGACCGTATGTCTTTGCCGACCGGCTGCCGGACAGGGAAGGCCTTCTGGCAGTCCACAGCATCTGTTTCGATATCCATAAGGAGCTTTTAAAGAAGTACGATTTCCCTACCGATATCGTATTTTCCAGGCCGAATTACTGTAAGATTGATTTGATGGTGTCGAGCCAGAGAGGAGATCAGCTGTTTCTGCAGGAAAATGAGCTGCTGCTGTTAAAGGAGAGCTTAAAGCGTCACGGAATTGAGGGCGGGCTGTCAACGCTTCTGGAGATGGCAAAGACTATTGGGGCGTCGTATGGAATCACGGTGGCGCCCACCTGTGACGCGAAATATCTGGAAGTGGGACTCTCCAGCAAAAGTGATAATGTGGACACGATTCTCGGCAGGCTTTGGCAGGAATTCGGGATTCTGCCGGAGGAGTGCAGCTACTGGGGCGATGAATATGTGGGGATTGAGGAAGGTATCTTTGGAAGCGACAGCTTTATGATTACGGAGAAGTCGAAGCGGGGCCATTTCTTTGATGTTTCGGAGGTTCCGGGAGAACGGCCGCAGGAGGTAAGTGTGACCGGCGGCGGAGTAGAGCGTTTCCTGGAGTATTTAAAAGAAATAAACAAATAAGCAAGAAAAAGCGTACCGTTTGAGCCAACCGGACCGAAATAGGAGTCCTGGCAGGCTGAAACGGTACTTTTTATTTGATTTAAAGTACGTTTAAAACAGGTGATAAAAATATTTTTAAAACGAAGTTACAGAAATATTGATAAAATTCGATAAAAATGTTAAAATGTAACTTCAATGGAAAATAAAAGAAAAAAAGAGAATGATATCGCAGATAAGAGAGAACAGAACGGGATATCAAAAGTGAAACACAGAGGAGGAAAAACACGTATGAAGAGAGCAGCCGCATGTCTGCTTGCATTGTGCCTGGTCGTACAGGGACCGGCAAGTCTGATGACCAGCTTTGCTGATTTCGGGCAGAGAGGAGTAGCGTCACCGTCGAACAGCGTATCGGCGAGTCCTTCTGATGCCTGGAAAGAGAGTGACAGCGACAGTAAGAATGGGGAATTAAAGGTAGAAATTCGTGGAGTCCTTCCTGTGCAGAAGGCCGCGGAATGGGAATTGTTTCTGACAAAGGACGAGGAACTGACCGATCAGGGTTCGGTGCAGTATGAGGCCGTGGAATCGGCCGGGGTCTATTCCTCCGGCAGTTACACATTTACAGACCTTCCGAAGGGGAAGTATCAGCTTCAGGTGAAGGCGGTAAATGGCGGTTATGAGGACTACATACAGAAAAATATTTCAATTAACGGTGACCGGGCGTCGATTCTGCTTTTAAACGACTACCCGGACAAATACGGCTATGCCGGGGATAAAATGCCCGGTGTAATCCGGATGGGTGATGTGAATGGTGACGGAACGATCGACAGCGATGATATGGAGGCTTTCATTGACGCCATTGATGAAGCAGACGGTAATTTCGCAGATTCCAGGTTCGATTTTAATGGAGACGGGCAGATAGATCTTGTAGACCTTCAGTATTTTACCATCTTCTATAAAAATAAGAGCAATACAAAGGCGACTGTAACGAGGCAGGCCCTGGTGGATACCGCTGCTGTTGTTGCGTCATCCAGCAATGCGTCGTTCTCCGAGGAGACGCTGAAGGAAGTATTTGCCGGAAATGACAGCGAGGCGTTGACGCTTACAGCGGAGACGGCGATCACACCGGAAACGCCAATTGAGATCACCGCAGACTTGGGACAGAGCTTAAAGGCGGAAGGATTTACAATCCAGCCGGTTACAGGTTCCGGAAACACCATCAAAGACGGCTGGGTCACGGTTGAATTGGAAGGCGAAGAGAAGCCTGTCGTATTCAGGATTGAGAACGGCGTGGCGGAAAGACAGACAGGGACAAGGATGCGCGCGGCCTTTAGAAGCGCGCCTGAGGATTCCGCCGCTGGTAAGACCATTGTCATCAATTTGGGCAAACAGGTGGCGATCAAGAAGGTGACGATCAAAGTGACGGCTGCATTAGAAAAGGAGGCCACTCTGGTCGAGATATCCAAGGTGGAATTCTTAAATGATATGGAGAGCAGAATTCCGGAGCCGGAGATGAACATCCCGGAGGACTTAAAGGCTGTGGCAGGCAGCGAATCCTTTGATTTAACCTGGAAGCGCGCGGTAAATGTAACCGGCTATGAGGTCGAGATTACCGGTGAGGTAAAAGGCGGAGTCAAGTCTGAGGTGCTGTCGGTATCGGACAACCGTTTAAGCGTAAAGTCAATAAAAAATGAGGACCTGATAAACGGAAAAGAGTATACCGTGCGGGTGCAGTCTGTAAACGGGGCGTGGAGAAGCGGTTACAGCACGGCTGTGAAGGTGACGCCGGAAGCCTCCAAACGGCCTGATCCGCCGGAGGGAATTACGGTAAAGGGCAGTTACCGCAGCCTCGATGTGTCCTGGAAAAAGATGAAGGATACGGATACGTATTCTCTGTTTTACCGGGAATACGATGATGCCGACGGTAAATACACCAGAATCGACAACATTGAAAATACCAGCCAGATGATCCAGAATCTAAAGGATGAAACAAAGTACGATATCTATCTGACCGGTACGAACAAAATTGGGGAAAGTGCGCCTTCCATGCACTACAGCGGAACGACCGAGAGCGTCAATGCCCCCATAACGCCAAACTACAAACTGATCAATGTGGCAGGGGAGAATGGCGGAACCGAACATATCAAGGCGGTAAACAATCACGGCGGAAATGCCGACAGTGAGTTTGCGATTGTGGACAACGATATGGTATCTGCGTGGGTGCGCAACGACTGGGATGCGGGCTGCGTTTACCCGGGAGAATCAAAATCACCAACGGTGACCCTCGACGACAGCTATACGATGGACACCGTGGTCCTTATTCCGGATCCGGCTCAGAAGTTTGCATATACCAATGCGACCTTCTTCTACTGGCCGGAGGGAAGCAGCACACCGGTGCAGGCAGCAGGCACCTTCAGCAGAAAAACCAGCTCTAACGGAAAAGTATATTATGAATTCCAGACGAAACAGCCGGTAACGACAGACCGGGTTTCAGTCAGACTGAGGACAGGATACGGTGCGGCCAACAGAATCAGCATTGCGGAGATGAAATTCTATCACTACGATCCGATTGAGCATGAGGTATACGATCTGTTTGCAGACGATATGCACATTTCTTTGAAGGAAGGGGTGACTCAGGAGCTTATTAGCAGTCTGAGGGCGCGTCTGGATGAGAAGGATGAGGTAAGCGGGGAATTCCATCCGAAGAAAGAGATTCTGGAGAGAGAACTGGATACGGCAGAACAGCTTTTAACGGATGAGGCTCTGGCTGGAATTCTTACTATAGATAATCACGTAACGAAAAATGCGGACGGCAATATTACTTTTAAAGGCGGATTAAACGCCTGGCAGCCGCTTGGCATCACAGCCATGGCCGGAGACACGGTGCTGGTCTATGTGGGCAGCCCGTCCAGGAAGACTGGAGACAGCACGAATCTGCGCCTTATAGCGACTCAGTATCACGGGGAATCCAGCGCATGGTCGAACACGATCGGCACGCTGAAAGCGGGAATCAATGAGATAACCATCCCCCAGATCACTGCCCTCGACGTGGAGCAGGGCGGACAGCTTTACATCGAATATACCGGTGATCAGGATAAGGAGACCTACAGTGTGAGAGTCAGCGGAGGAAATCACATTCCAACGCTGGATATAACAAGAGCTTCCGATTCCAATGCGAAGAGAGCCCTGGTGACGAAGTATGTGGAAGATCTGGAGGCCAGCACAGCGGAGCTGGAAGCAGACCATGAGAACCATAAAAAAGCGCATGACGGAGACTGGAGCGCTGCGCGGAAAAACTGTATTCTGGGCGCCACGGATATCGTAACGAGATATATGATGTATTCCGTTTCCTCCCAGCAGATACTCGCCGGATTATCAGGCGGAACTACGGAGGAAAAGGCGGAGCAGCTGTATCAGGCACTGACGGCGGCCGATGAGATGGTAAATCTCTTCTACCAGCACAAGGGACTGAGCAGCGATCCCGATGCCGGAGTGAAAAATAAACTGCCGGTTAGCCGGCTGAATCTGCGCTACCAGAGGATGTTTGCAGGCGCATTTATGTATGCGGACGGACTGCATATCGGAATCGAGTGGGGATCCGTACCGGGCCTTACCAAGTCCGTACCGGTGAAGACAACGCCGGAAGGCAAATACGAAAGCGGCCAGTACTTTGGCTGGGGCATCGCTCATGAGATCGGCCATGAAATTAATGAAGGCGCATATGCCATAGCCGAAATCACCAATAACTACTTCTCTGTGCTGGCGCAGGCCCGTGATACGAATGACAGCGTGCGGTTCCAGTATCCGGAGGTTTATAAGAAGGTGACGTCGGGCGTAACGGGGCGGTCCTCCAATGTATTTACACAGCTGGGATTATACTGGCAGCTTCATCTTGCATACGATATGGGCGGTTATAACTACAAAACGTACGATACGTATAAGGAACAGTTCAACAATCTGTTCTTTGCCAGAGTAGATTCCTACGTAAGAAATCCGGGATCGGCGCCGAAGCCGGGCAACGTGGCGTTAAGCGTAAGCGGAGATGTGGACAACAAGCTCATGCGTCTGGCTTGTGCGGCGGCTGAAAAGAATATTCTGGAGTTTTTCGAACGCTGGGGTATGGTGCCGGATGAGAACACAAAGAAGTACGCGGAGCAGTTTGAGAAAGAGACAAGAGCGATCTGGTTTGTAAACGACGAGGCAAGGGCTTACGTGCTGGAGAACGGCAAAAATGGTTCTGTGGCAGCCAGCGCCACGGTCGAGGCTGACTTAAGCTACAGGCCGAATTCCAACGAGGTGACAATTCATCTCGGAAGCCAGTCGAAGCAGCCGGAGGCAATGCTGGGATACGAAATCTACCGTTCCGAAACCATCAAGAGCCATGTAGAGAAGAAACCGGTCGGCTTTGTGACCGCGGACCAGACAGAATTTGTCGATTCCATTTCTACTATTAACAACAGAGTTTTCACCTACGAAGTGGTAGGCTACGATAAGTACTTAAATGCCACAAAACCGGTGGTACTGGAGCCGGTTAAAGTCTCCCACGGCGGTGTGATTGATAAGTCAGACTGGACCGTGACCACAAACATGGTCTCGGCAGAGGACAAAGTGGATGAGGAGATAAATCCGGATGTGGTAACCATGGAGGCCATCGGAAAGGTCATCGACAACGATGCAGGAACCACCTATACAGGAAAGACGGTAGCCGGAAGTAACGGAAAAGTACCTGCGGCCTCTGTCACCATTCACTTAAACAGAGAAGAGACCATCACCGGTTTCACGTATAAGCTGAGTAAGGCGGATAACGCGGCCGGAAGTCCGATCGGCAATTTTAAAGTGGAGATCAGCGATACCGGCGCAGATGGTTCCTGGACCCAGGTCAAGGCCGGAACCTTCGCCGTAGCGCAGGGACAGCTGGCGAACGGCAGTCAGACCGTCTATTTTAACAAGAATGACGACACCTGGCTGTATGCCTATGACACCTCATACGTAAGGATTACGGCGGTGGACCAGAAGGGAACCGATATTTCCATTTCGGAGATTGATCTGCTGGGGCAGACCGGAGACGACATCGACTTTGGTCAGACGGATTCGATTGGCCTTTTGAAAGAGGATTACCATGCCGGACATGGAGAGAGCGGCGAGGCCGTTATTCCGGAGGGCTCCCTCCTGTTCACAGGAACGTATAAAGGGAATCCGGCGTACAATGTGGTCCTGCTGTATGATGAGCAGGGAAAGATTGTGGGCGGTACCGATGCAGAAGGAAATATATTGGCAGCACAGATGATCTTTGCGGAAGTGCCGGAGCACGGAGAACTGGGTGAGACCAGCAGCGGAACGTGGATCTATTACATCGAACCCGAAAACCTTAAAAATGCCGCTCTTCCAAAACGTGTGAGAGCGGAGCTCTACCGGGTAGACAACGCACATGACAACAAGGGAGAACGTCTTGTCAGCAACACTCTGTTTGTCGATGTGCCGGAGACACTGCCGGAGATCGAGATAAAAGCACAGGACTGAACGTACAGGAGGAGAAAATATGTTGCAGCGACTTATGAATAAGAAAGTAATAATTGGCCTGCTGGGAATCCTGATCCTGCTTGCAGCGTTTGGCCGTATTATGACAACACCGGCGGAGGAATACCGGTTTGTCACATGGGAAAAGGGAACCAATGATCATGAAGTAAAAGTGAGTATCATGCTTTCTGCACGGGAGGACGTGCAGAAAGCGAGAACCTTTCAGGTTCAGCTCGGCGTTGCCTCCGATGATTCGGATGGGATAGAGAGCATAGATTTTAAGTTCGACAGCGCTATAAAAAACAATTCTGATATTACGGTGCAGTCGTATCGCTATAACCGGGATAACGGAACATTTACGATCTACGTATCGGGGACAGCGGATGATATCCTGAAAAAGGGTACTGCGTTGAATCTTGGAACGATTGTGGTAACCGCGGACAGTGATGTGACGTTTTCGGTTAAGACGGAAGGCTGCAAAGTAGCCGATGAATCGTTTACGGAAAGAACGCTCACTGTGTTCGGAAGTCAGGACGATTATACGGTTAAGCGGGATGCGGCAGATGACGAGACGCCGGATGGCACGGCACCGGATGAGACGCCGGACGGAACGACGCCGGACGAGACGCCGGACGAAACGACGCCGGACGAGACACCGGATGGCACGGCACCGGACGAGACGCCGGACGGCAATGTACCGGAAGAAAAGCCAGAGCGGGAAGATTCCTCAAACAGTGTGTGGAAAGATCCGGAAGAAACGAGCGGAAGCTGGAAGGCAAAGGACGGAATCTGGAACTTCGAAAAGGAGGACGGTACCTATGCGCAGAGCGAGTGGATCAAAGTCGGCGGAGAATGGTACTGGATCGGTGCTGACGGCCGGATGATTACCGGCTGGATTCATTTAAACAATGTCTGGTATTTCTGTAGCCCGTCAGGGGCAATGAAGACCGGATGGGTCAATACCGGAGACCACTGGTTCTATTTCAACCCGTCCGGAGCGATGAAGACCGGCTGGGTTCAGGAAAAAGGCTATTGGTATTATATGGGAGAATCCGGAGCGATGAAGACCGGATGGGTTCAGACAGACGGAAAGTGGTACTACCTGGATGAATCCGGCCATATGCTGGCAGATACAGTGACACCGGACGGCGGCAGAGTCGATAAAAATGGTGTCAGGGTCGATTGAACAGCAGAATAAATGGAATAACAGAATAAAAAATGCGAGGGACTGTTTTAGGAGTATTCTTAAAACAGTCCCTCTTCTGGTATTAAACGCTTACAATTTTGAGCGCATCCGTTATCGCTGTTTCATTTTCCTGCACAAAATGAAACAGTTTTGTTGCATCCTCCGCGCACCGCACGTCGGAAATTCCAGTGTACCAGGTATCTTGTCTGCAATGCAGTGCTATGATGCCAGTATACCATATAAAGAAGTCGGGAGGCTGCTCATTCACTATTCTGCCAGGAAAATGATCACGGCTTCCCTCGGACTCCCCTGCTTGCTTATATACAAATAAACATAAGTTTGCCTGGTATGGAGTTTGATATTTCATTCAGGCCATGGTAAAATAGAAGCTAAATAAATGGATCGAATGAAAAAGGTGGTTGAGATATGATGGAGCAATTATCGCTTTTTGACGACCGGGCTGCCGTGGGGCCGCTGGCAAGCAGGTTGAGACCGAGTGGGCTGGAAGAGTTTGTAGGCCAGAAGCACCTCCTGGGAGAGGGGAAGGTGCTGCGCCGGATTATTGATCAGGACATGGTGTGTTCCATGATCTTCTGGGGACCGCCGGGAGTGGGAAAGACCACGCTGGCCAGAATTATCGCCAACCGGACCAGGGCTTCCTTCGTGGATTTTTCCGCCGTCACAAGCGGAATAAAGGAAATAAAGGAAGTGATGGCCCAGGCGGAGCGTGACCGTCATATAGGTCTGCGTACGCTCGTATTTGTGGACGAGATCCACCGTTTTAATAAGGCCCAGCAGGATGCGTTTCTTCCCTATGTGGAAAAGGGAAGTATCATCCTGATCGGAGCAACAACGGAGAATCCCTCGTTCGAGATTAACGCGGCTCTTCTTTCGAGATGCAAGGTTTTCGTACTCCAGGCACTCCAGACCGATGACCTGGTAATGCTTCTGCACCATGCCTTGACGAGTCCTCTCGGGCTGGGGGATCAGAGAATCGGGATTACGGAGGACATGCTCCGGATGATCGCTCAGTTTGCCAATGGTGACGCGAGAACGGCACTCAATACGCTGGAGATGGCAGTCTTAAACGGGGAGATCAGCGCGGAGGAAACCACGGTGACAGCCGAGGTGCTGGAGCAGTGCATCAGCCGTAAGTCCCTTCTGTACGATAAAAATGGCGAAGAGCACTACAACTTGATTTCCGCCCTTCACAAATCCATGAGAAACAGTGATCCGGACGCGGCGCTATACTGGCTCGCCCGTATGCTGGAGGCCGGAGAAGATCCGCTCTATGTGGCAAGGCGGCTGATCCGTTTTGCCAGCGAGGATATCGGCATGGCGGACAGTCAGGCGCTTACTCTGGCGGTATCTGCCTATCAGGCCTGCCATTTTAACGGGATGCCTGAATGCAACGTCAATCTGGCACACACGGTGATCTACCTGTCCATGGCACCGAAATCCAACTCCGCCTACGCGGGTTACGAACACTGCAAGGAGGACGCCCTGCATACGCTGGCAGAGCCGGTTCCCTTAGTGATCCGCAACGCGCCGACGGGACTGATGAAGAAGCTGCATTACGGAGAAGGCTACCAGTACGCCCACCAGACAGAGGACAAGATCGCCGCCATGCAGTGTATGCCTGACTCCCTGAAAGACCGGACGTATTATGTCCCCACGGAAGAGGGGAATGAGAAGGCGGCGAAGAAGCGGCTGGAGGAAGTGAAGGCATGGAGAGAGGCGCATGGGATGTAAGGGCAGGCAGTAAAGAATTATTTTCTGCGGATTGAAGCTGGGGTTGTGGTAAGCTGGCTGAGTGAAATTACTGATTATTTGGTGATTTCACTCAGCTTTTTTAATTCATTTCCTGCAAAAATAATGCCTGAGAGCTGCCAGTACAAAATTTAAAAAAAAAGATCGTTTCATTATAGATACTACAAACGACTGACTTATAAGCAGGTGAGCGTTTAAAACGTCTAATTAATTGAAAATAAGCGTTATAAACGCTCGGAAATACTTTTGTCGTGAATTATGATTATTATTAGGAGGTATTATAATGAATGAGCAATTTATACGTAGTCGGCTTTCCGGATTACGAGAAGAAAAACAGGTCTCAGAGCGAAAGATGAGCTTGGATTTAGGACACAGTACCAGCTATATTCGTAGTATCACCTCTGGCAGAACGCTTCCGTCAATGAGTGAGTTCCTTTATATATGTGAGTATCTTGGAATTACGCCAATGGAATTTTTTAATGATAGAAATAACACTTCGCTAATGCAGCAAAAAGCAATTGATTATATTTATTCAATGCCGGAAAAAGATGTATGGCTGATGCTTGAATTTATTGAGAGAGTAAAAGATAAGGATCTATAGCTTACCGGGCAGGAGGGTATGGAGGATTACCATATTTCTTTGTAAAGGGGAGAGTAAAAGATATGATTTCAATTGCCATTTGTGATGATGATAATGATTTCCGATTGTTACTTAGGGATGCAGTTTATAAAATGATAGAGAGTCATGGAGAGGATGCTGATATTGAAGACTTTTCAGATGGCCAGACATGCCTTTCACAGCTTGGGAGCAGAAAATTTAACATTCTCTTTCTGGATATAGAGATGCCGGGAATGGACGGCTTTTCCATGGCCGGGAAAATGCAAAAGAGTTATCCAAACATAGTATTGATTTTCGTCTCTTCCCATGAAAGCCTGGTTTTCCAGTCATATGAATACGATACATTCTGGTTTATGCGTAAGAGTGCGTTGATAACCGATTTGAAAAAAGCAATTGATAAGTATTTTGCGCGTATCGTTTATAATGAATTATATTATGTGGTAAATGCACAAAAAGTCTATTATAAAGACATTCTGTATATCGAATGCAATGGGCATTTGATTACAATTAAAACAGCAGACAGAACTTATAGCATGTGCGGCAGCCTTAAAAAATTGGAGGAAGAATTAACGCGTTATCAATTTATTCGTGTACATAAGAGTTTTTTAGTAAATATGAAGCAGATCAATGTGATTCATAATGATAAAATAATCCTTACCGATAACAGCAGTGTATTACTTAGCAAATCTCGGAGAGCAGAAGTTAGAAAACTGTATTTTAGAGGAGGCGCTTAAACATGGGGTGATGATCGAACTGATTGCAAATGCTGCGACATCTATAATTGGGATTCATTTTATTAGCCGGTATTGTCAGCCAAAGTATGCGGGGAGAACCAGAATCCTTTACAAAATGTCCGGTGTCCTTGCTTATTTTACAACCGTATCGGTTTTGAATTTTCTTATGCCCTTTGAGGGGGTACTGGGACTGGCATATCTTCTCGTAATGCTTTTGTATGCCCGCATCGCCTGTAAAGGGAGTATAGTTGAACATGCCCTTGGAACCATGATATGGGCGTGCATTATTCTCTTCTCCACAGTACCGGTGTTTGAAGTTACAACTCTCATTACGAACCATAATATTAATAATTTATTGATGTCCAATTATTATCTGAGGACAGAGATGCTGACTGCAGTAACAATTCTGAAATTCATATTATGCAATTTCATGTTAATGATTAAGAAAAACAAAGGCCTTTTTCTGAATAAAAATGAAGGTTACGTTCTCATTGGCTTTTGTTTCCTTATTCTGTTTCTGACATTAGGTTTTTTTACGATGGAACTGACCTGGGAAAATGAAGTAATACGTCACTTTACGTCTCTATTTCTCCTGTTTGGCACGATGCTTATGATTTTGCTTATTTATAACGTGTTTAACAGCTTGAGCAGTCACAATTTGAAGGAGATTTCCCGGAGCTATACCAATAAGGCGATTGGAATGCAGGGAGAATACGTGAAGGATATTGAAAACTTAAATAAGAGATTACAGATTCAGAGACATGATACCCGGGGGCATTACGTTGCTTTACATATGTTTTTACAGTCTGGCTTGTATGAGGAGGCTGCAAGATATCTGGAAGAGCTGGAAGACAATGAGAAGAAGTATAATGAATTGCCGGATCTGACGGATAATGATGGACTGAATGCTATCTTGTATAAGTCCTGTTTGGACTGTGAATCAATGGGGATTACATTAACCTGCATCATTCATGCGGATGTAAAGAGAATAAAGAACAGTGATATGGGGATTCTGATGTATAATTTGATGACAAATGCAATAGAGGCCACTTCCATGGCGGATAAAAAAGAAATTGATTTGGAGATTGGAAACTATCACGGATATTTGAAATGTAAAATGAGCAACACTGTACAGGAGTCCGTACTTAAGAAAAATCCAAAGCTTAAAACAAGTAAAAGGGATAAAGAATACCATGGATTTGGGATGGAAAGCATTCACCAGGTAATAGAAAAATACAACGGTCACTATGATCATTGGGAAGCCGATGGAAAATTCATTCAGGAATTATATCTGGAATATCCTTCATAAAGAAGAAAAAAATGACAGCAAAGCAGGTGAGACTGTTGATCTGTAAGCTTTCGGTCATGCTGGCTGGTATGCTGGAACGAGAAAAGATTATTAGAGCTGAAGACAGGGCTGTGTATGAATATGGTTTTCAAATAACCATTGCAAATATTACGAATGCCTTAATCGTATTGTTAATTGGTCTTATAACGCATTCGATTGTGAGGGTTCTTATATTCTATACAGTTTTTCTTAGTATGCGGATGTTTTGCGGCGGATTCCATGCAAAAACATATACCCAGTGTTTCTGTCTGTTTGGTACAACCTGCCTGTTATGTACGGTTGCGGGCTATGGAGTTATGGAATTTACTAATGTACTGTCAGCTGCAGTGATATCTGTAGTTTTGCAGGGACTGTGTCTGTATCAGATGGCGCCGGTTGAAAATGAGAATCATCCACTCAGTAAAGCGGAAAAAAAGAAGTTTCGAAGTTACAGTATGATTGTGTTTGTATTTTGGGTTCTGATTATGTTCTTGATGTATACAAACAAGTATTACATGATCGCAGCGGTTATCTCAGTCACGCTGCTATCTGTATCAATACTAATGTTAATAGCAAAACAAAAGCGGGGAGGTAAAACAGATGGGTATGAAGAAGAAAGGTTTTGAGATATTAGCAAAGATTGCGTCCAATGCTGCGAAACGAGCAGAAGGAAGAGCATCCGAGTGGGGCGGCTACCAGCCAAAACGTCCGGTAAGAAAGTAAATTAAATATGACAAGGGCCAGTGAAGAGAGCTGCCGCACGGATCAAATTATCGTGTGGCAGCTCTCTTTTTATATCCGTAAACAGGAATGAAATTTACCACCGGTATTAATAAAAATCCCGTTTATGCAATATTTGTCCCGTTTATGCAAGACGTATTGAAATATTTTATGTTCGTGTTTTAATAGTAGCAAAGAGACGTGATTCTAGAAGAGAAGGGGGGAGAACTATGAGAAAAAACTGAAATGATAAGTGTTGTAAAATGTTGGCTTAATTTTGTACCAATCCGCTCAATAATAAAATCTTTCAATGGGAATGAAGGGGAAAAGTTATGAATCGAAAATACAAAAGATTATATGGCCAGTTCAGCCGGCGCTTTTTAAGCTTCCTGCTGATTTTTACCATGGTTGCACCGGACATGATGCCTATGGTATCCTACGCAGCCGAGTATCTGAATAACCAGCCGCGATATGTCAATTTTGAACGTCCGGAGAAGCTTTCCATAGAGGATTTGGAGCTTGCCAGTGATTCAGATGCAACAAAGGAAGAGACAAAAACGCAGAATGATTCTGGGGCTGATAACTCCAAAGATATAAGTGAAGTAAAACCAGCCACTCCATCCAATGCGGACTTAAGAGAACCGGAGAATTTCTATGAGCCGCTTGAGATTGAGGAACCGGAGGGCAAGCTCGTTCAGTTCAACGACAATTTCCGTACCTATGAGGTAGGGGAGCGCAGCTACGTTACCGTGATGGGAGGATACTCCGGCCTTTACAAGGATGAAGATGGGAAGATATCGCGTGTAGACAACACACTGGTTTCTTCCGAAACAAAAATACAGATGGAACGGTCTGCCGCCTATATACTCGAAGGAGATGACCCCTCCGGTATGGAGGAGGATTCTGCTCTGTTCTATGAGGAGGAAAGCGAAGAGATCCCGTCTGTCTACAAAAATGCTTCCGGCGCGATTGATGTGACCATCCCGTCAAAACCGACCTCCTCCAGGGGCATTAAGGTGGCGCTGGCCTCCAGCTCTGATGCGATTGAGATGATTCCCTCTGGCGGCATTTTTAAAAAGAGTGCTGCAGCAGGAAATGCGATTCGCTATAATAATGTCTATCCCGGCATAGATATTCAATATACCCTGCGCGGAGATACGGTAAAAGAAGATATTATTCTTCTGGAACCTACGGATCAGAATACATTTTCCTACGAGGTAAGGACCTCCGGGTTAAAGGCCGCACAGTCCGGAAAGAATATTATATTTTACAGGACAAGCAGGAAATCGCCTGTATTTCTCTTAGAGGCGCCTTATATGATCGATGCCGCCGGCGAGACGAGCACCGATTTATCTATGAAGCTGGGACGTGGGTCGAATGGCAGCTACGAGATATCCGTCACTGCAGATAAAAAATGGCTGGATGCAGAAGAGCGGCAGTATCCGGTACGGATTGATCCGGCCACCGCAGTTCCGTCAAATGAGTTTATCTTTGCAATGGCATCACAGGGCCAGCCGAATGCCATATTTAACTGGGATGGAAATGCATATGTTGGCTATGTAGACAGCAATTTAAAGAATTGCCGCCAATACGTTGCATTTAATGAAAATGACTGCGAAAGCATTACCTCTATGCTGCAGGATGCGAACGCGGTCTGCAGCAGTGCGATATTTACCGTCACAGCCAGGACCAACAACAGCAGCAATGCAAATGTATTTACCGTCGGTACGCCCACCGTGGGCTGGGATGCCCATAAAATCAACTGGAATGGAGCTCCGCCCTTTACAGAGACCGGAATCAGACAGTCAGCGCCGGGCGAGAACATGGCTATGGACTTTGATATTACAGAGACCATGAACAGCTGGATCACAGGGAAGACACCACAGGCCGGATTTGTCATTAAGGCAGACCAGGAACCCGGGGCTGATACGCCGCAGGAACTGCGCGTTCCCGGTGAGATTCTGTATAACAGAAAAGACGCCATGGGTCCGAAGATCACCGTGGAATGGGAGGGGGATAACCCTGGAGGCAATCCGGAAGACTTTCCGGTAGCAGACACGACTATTACCGTGACGCCATCTGTCAGAAAAACCGATATCGAGGGCGGCTCTGCCACCGGTGTCCTGGCTCATGGAAAAACTACCGGTGATGCTGAGGTAACCTGGGAACTGATTGACACATCAACCGGTGAGAATGTGACTGGCAGCAAGGCCACCGGTGAGGATACCGTCCTGTATCCCAAATTCGATCTGGCGGGTCTGGAGCATGATTTTACCGTGATCCCGAAATCGAACTGGCAAAGCGACGGCATTGATTTAGAATCGCTTAAGACAAACACAGTCTACCAGTTTAAAGCAGAAGCTGAGGCGGAGATAAAGGATGAATCTGGAGAACCTGCCGGAGAGACAGAAAAATCCGGAGAGAAGCTCTCGGATACCTTTCTGATCTATCATGTTCAGCAGGATGATCTTGTTCAGCGAATTGCGAGGCATTATAAAGTAAATCCCAATACGATTGCAAAGGACAATCATATCTACTTAAATCAGTTGACAGAGATGGATACGTATCTTTTTATCCGCAATCCTGATCCCGATGCGGGAGAGTACAACTTTGAGAATCTGACGCCATGGGAAGAACTGGTATTATCAGGGCTGCTGCAGGGGGCGGGCGTATACTGTCCCTTTGGTTTCGAGCCTGTCAACTTAAATACCGGAAACTTCTATATGTCACAGGCAGATGCGCTGCTTACAGAGCTTGGCGGGGATTTCGAAGTACAGAGAGCCTACAACTCCTTACTGCCGGACAACCGTTCTGAATTTGGCCGGGGGTGGAGCGGCTCCTTTGGCGAACATTTAACCATGCTTCCGGATGGAAGAATATTGTACCGCCAGAACGATGGCGCGATGCTGCCATTTACCAGGGAAGGCGATATTTACAAAGGGCCGGAGGGGTATGATCTCGTATTAAAGCCTCTGGATTCCTTCGACGTAGTTCTTCCGGAAATTCCAAAACCGCCGGTAGCGACTGCCTCTGAGGCATCCTACGCAGCAGAGAAACCGATGCTCCTGGCAGACGATGAAACTGCAAATGACGAAAATGAGACAGAGCCTGGAACACCGGAAGAACCGGAAAATCCAGAGGATTCTGAAAATTCCGGAAACTCAAAGCCCAGTGTTGCCGGCTGGGAACTCAGCTATCTGGATGGCTCCAGCCTCCTGTTTGATAATGCAGGTTTCCTGCACTATAAGAAGGACAGAAAAGGAAATACCACGACTTATACCTATGATAATGATTACAGACTGACAGAGGTAAGGACTGCGTCAGGAAAAATCTTTGATGTGGAGATGGATGACCACGACCGGATTACCTCCATTACGCTGCCGGATGGGGAGGCAGTTTCTTACGAATACGATGAAGATGGCCGGTTGATTTCTGTGACTGATCCGGAAGGCGGAATCCGCCGTTATGAGTATGACGATGAGAACCGCATGACTGCGTGGTATGATGAGAATGGAAACAGGGTCATTCAGAATACGTATGATGATGAGAACCGTGTAATCGCCCAGGTGGATGGCAGTGGAAATACGGCAGCGCTGGAATATTTTGACGACCACACCATCGCCACTGATAATAAGGGAAATGGAACGGTATACTGGTTCGATGAGCAGAAGCGTACCACAAAGATCGTGTATCCGGATGGTTCTTCGATAGCCAGAGAATATGATGCGTCGGGCCATCTTGCTTCTGAAACGGATGAACTGGGGGTTACGATCTCCTATGCCTACGATGATAATGGAAACGTTCTGACCATCACCAGAGAAGACGGCAGCCAGGCTTCCTACACCTACAACGAACAGAATCAGCCGCTGACTGCCACGGATTATGAAGGGAATACTACTTCATTTATCTACGATGAACAGGGAAATCTGCTCTCTATGACAGATGCGGAAGGGAACACTGTCTCCTGGAGCTACGATGAAGTAAACCGCATGATCTCCATGACAGACGGAAATGGCGGAACCAGTACGTATACGTATGACGGAGCCGTCCCTGTGAGCTATACCGACGGAGAGGGAAATACGTATACCTTCACCTATGATGAGATGAACCGTCAGCTGACAGCCGGCGACCCGCTGGGCAGCTCCGAGGTATTTGTCTATGATCGGAAAGGCCGGCGTGTCTCAGAGACTGCGAAAGATGGTGGAACGACCAGTTACGAGTTCGATCCTGCCGGCTGTGTTCTGTCGATTACGGACGCCATGGGTGTGAAAACAGATTTCACCTATGACCGGATGTATAACATTCTGTCCGGTACGGATGCCATGGGAAATACCCTGACCTATGAGTACGATGAAAACTATAACAAAGTGAGAGAAACCGATGCCAAAGGCAATGTCACTTCCTACGCTTATGACAGCCGCGACCGCCTGATAAAAGTAACCGATGCCCTCGGAAATGATATGACCTACACATTAGACGGCAAAGGACATACAACTGCAGCAACAGACCGTCTGGGAAATACGGTAAAAGCAGGATATCACAAGCTCCTTGGCGTTCCCGTTACGATGGAAGATGCTCTGGGAAATACCGTGTATTACTGGTATGACAGGAATGGAAATGTGAAGAAGACCATCTATCCGGACGGAAGTGAAGTTTCCTACACGTATGACCGTGCCGGCCATATCGTCAGCACGACCGCACAGAATGGCCTTGTAACGGCGATGTCCTATGATGGAAACGGCAATATCATTCGGATCACTGATGATGAAACCCGCGTCTATACATTTGAGTATGACCGCAGCAATCGTCTGGTGAGAAGTGTGGATCCGCTGGGCGGTGTTACGGAATATACGTATGATGCGGCCGGAAACCAGACCGGGACAACCGATGGCAACGGCCACAATACCGAATACGCTTATGACGCGGCCGGAAGACTGAAGGAGATCACCGACGCTCTGGGGCAGACCACCGGCAGCGATTACGATTTGAATGGAAGGTTATTAAAGACAACAGACGCGTTGGGAAACAGCAGTACATACCATTATGACGTTCTTGGCCAGATGCGGGCCGTCACCGACGCGGCCGGAAGCGTGACCGCCATGGATTACGATTCTCTCGGCAACGTCTTAAAGATGACCGATGCATTAAAGGGTGAGACCTCCATGGAGTACGACGCGTTAAGCCGTACCGTTAAGATGACTGACGCCATGAGCGGGGCATATGCCTATGAGTATGACGCGGAAGGCAATCTGATCAGCATGACCATGCCGGATGGAGACAAGGTTTCCATGGAACATGATGCAAAGGGCCAGATGAGTGCCAGCACCGACGAGGCAGGGGTGGAGACCACCTATGAATACGATTCCATGGGGCGGATAGTAAAAGCTTCTGATAATACCGGAAATACCATGGTCTACGAATATGACCTTGCCGGAAATCTGATCAAACAGACGGATACGATCGGAAGAGCTGCGGTCTATGAATATGACAAGTTTAACCGCCTGATCCGCGCGACCGGAACCGACGGGGCGGCGACAGCGTATGAATATGACGCCCTCGACCGCCTGATCCGTGTCACTGAGGCCGATGGCACGGCGACATCCTACGAATACGACAAGGTAGGAAACGTGATCGGGATCACAGAGCCGGGCGAAGCTGTCTATACCTACGCATACGACGCCATCAACCGGATTACCGGAAAGGTTGACCCGCTGGGAGCAGCGACTGCATTTGCCTACGATGCAAACGGTAATCTGACGGAGGCTACAGATGGAAACGGAGTAAAAAACGCATATTCGTATGATGTCCTGAACCGCATGACTGCACTGCAGGATGGAAATGGCAATAGTACCGGTTATGAGTACGATGAACTGTCCCGCCTTCTTTCCATTACAACACCGGAGGGAAGTAAGCAGGAGTACCGTTACGATGCGTTAAGCCGCATGACAAAGGCAAAGGATGCCAATGGACTGATTACGGAATATCAGTACGATGTGATGGGCAATCTGGTAAAGGAAATATCGCCGAAGGGGGCGGAGACCAGCTATACCTACGATAAGCACGACGAATTAACGAGTATCACCGACGCCATGGGGAATGTAACCGCCTATGAGGTGGACTTAAACCGCATGGTAACGAAGATGACACAGAAAAATGGCGGAGAGTATGCATATACATATGACGCTGTCCACCGCCTGACTGGAATTACAACACCACTGGGACTAAATCGCCGCTTTACGTATGATAATGGTGACAATATCACAAAGGATACAGACAGCCTTGGCCGTACCACGGCCTTTGAATACGATATTATGCACCGGATGACGAAGGCAGTCAACGCAAAGGGCGGAGTGGAGACCTACGAGTATGACATACGCGGTAATTTAAATGCGGTGACGAATGCCATGGGCCATAAGAACACCTACGTCTATGACCTGATTGACCAGATGAAGGAAAGCGTGGATCCGGAAGGAAAGGCGACGAAGTTTACCTATGACATGGTAGGAAATGTAACTTCTGTAACGAGGCCGGGAGACCGCACCACCAGCTACGCGTATGATAACAACTACAATATAACGGCGCTGACAGACCCGAAGGGCTATATTTACAGGAATACTTACGATAAGGACAACCGGCAGATTACGGCAGCTGACCCGCTGAACCAGACACAGTCTGTTACCTATGATGCGGGAAGCAGAATTACAGCCCTGACCGATAAGATGGGCCTGAGCCAGGAGTTTACGTATGATAACCATGGTAATGTGACGGCCGCGAAGGCGACGGATGGCCTGATCACCCATTTCCAGTACGATATTCTGGATCGTCTGACTATGGTTACCGACCCGATGGGAAATGACACTCTGTATGCGTACGACGTGATGGGAAATATCACAGCAATGACTAATGCTGAGAAGAATGTAACGAAGTATGCGTATGACCTGGAAGGCAACATGACCTCTTTAACCAGCCCGATGGGCAGGAAAGAGCAGTTCGCTTATGATGCCGGCGGCCGGATGACAGAGCGGATGACAGCGAAGGGCGACACGATCCGCTACGATTACGATGTCCTGAACGGGCTTGTGGAAAAGACGTACGAAGACCAGAACGGCGCTGAAGCCGATCACCCGGTCCAGATGGGCTATAATGTGATGGGGCAGAGAATCTCCATGGAGGACATTACCGGAGAAAGCAGCTATACGTACGATGCGCTCGGCAGACTGAAGACCGCCGCGAATGGCTCCGGGAAGACCGTGGAATATTTCTATGATGAAGCGGACAACCTGCAGAAGATCCTGTATCCGGATGGGTACGCGGTAGTCTATACCTACGACAAGAATGATAATATCACAAAAATCGTGGATCGTGACGGCCGGGAGACATTTTACAGCTACGATCCCTTAAACCGGCTTACGAGGGTGAAGAGGGCGGATGGAAGCACCAGCACTTACACGTACAATGCGAGAGACCAGATCGTGGAAGCAGAGAATTTATGTTCCTGCGGCTTCCTGATTTCCGATTATCAGTACATGTATAATGACGCTGGCCTGATTACCAATGAGACGGCCAAAGAGTGCCTGTTTGCTTCGAATAAGGATTTCGGCCACAAGGGCGGCCCGGATGGAGAGTGCGTCCATGTTTCTGATAACCCGTGGCAGAACCAGAATCCGGAGTGGCAGACGACAAAGCGGACATTCAGGTACGATGATAACGGCCAGCTCATCGAGTGCAAAGAAGATAAGGGAATGTTCGACAAGACTACCTATACGTATGAGTATGACAGCGTCGGAAACCGAACAATGGCAAAGAAGCAGAAAGCATTTACGTATGCAAACCCGGATAAGACGACGTATACCTACAATGCGGATAACCAGATGGTAAGCGCGGTGGTCTGCGAAGGGAATCTGACGAAACGCTACACGTACAAATACGATGCCAATGGAAATCTGACCCAGGAATGCCTGATGAATTATGCGGAGACGACGTACCAGTACGATACGGAGAACCGGTTAAAAGCGGTAAAGGATGGACAGAAGCTTCTGATGGCAGCCGCCTATGACGGAGACGGGAACCGGACGTTCCAGCTGAATTACAATCCGGAAGCGGAATGCGGTTACGGAAAGAATGTGAGCGGTGAAATCTTCATGCCGGAGAATCATGAGAATGAAGATGGAAGCTTGACGGCGGAAGGCGATTTGTTCAGCTATATCTGTTCTGCAACGGGAAGAGCCTATGACCTGACGGAATATGTGAATGACACGAACCGGCAGTATACGGAGGTGCTGACCGCTTATACGGTGAACAGCGGGGCGACGGAGAGCTACAGCTATAAAGGAAGGCAGCGGCTGTCACGGAATAATATCTGGAATGAAGCGCGCGGAGTGGACCATAATGAGACGAGCTATTACTTATATGACGGCCGGGGAAGCGTGACGGCGAATACGTGGTATAATGGAATGGTGACGAGCGTGTACCAGTATGATCCATATGGGAAGGTGACGCTGGGAAGTACAGAGCATACAGACTTCTATGGGTATAATGCAGAGAGCTATAATCCGAATACCGGACTTGAGTATTTGCGGGCGAGGTATTATAATGCAGATAAGGGAAGATTCTTCCAGGAGGATACGTATCTGGGGGATATCACAGACCCGCTGACGCTGAACCGGTATGCTTATACGAAGAACAGTCCGCTGAATTATGTTGATCCGAGTGGACATAAAACAGAAGGAATCCTTTCACCTGGTATAAGCAAAATGCCAAAAGAAAATAAAATCCAGCGTGATTTATCCATAAAATATGCAGAAGCAAAAGACAAAGAAAGTTTTGTTAAGAAACTGATTAGAGAAGCAATGAAACATGAATCAGTTCAGAATTGTGCTGTGTTTATGAAGGGGGTCCAGTTTGGAATAGAAAATTTTGGCGTTGCAATGGACGTTATAATAAAAGATACAGGGAATTACATAATGGGTAATTATCTGTATATCAATAATGAGTTGGCAGAATTATATAACGAAAAGTTCATTGAAACGGTTAATGAAACAGGAGCGTCCGGTGATTCAAGAGGAGCATTTGAAGCCGGAATACAATTGGGGTATAATATAGCATTTCTTTCAATAGTTGAGGCCTTGATGCCAAAGCCGAATAAGCTGGTTGATACACAAAGTAAGCTGGTGGCTGTCCAGGATATTTATGGAAATACGTATGAGATATTAATACCAGCAGATGTATCCGGCGATATATCCGGTAGTCTTGGAGCAGGGATTACAATACTTCCAATTGAGGGGGATTCTGATACTCCAGAAGTTAATCCACACAATTTAAAAAATCAAGGACAATTAAGTGAGGATTATTTTGATTCATTAACTGATAACGGCTCTTTATCAACAGGTGGACGTTCAGGGGGAAAGATTCCGACTAAAGCAGCACCAAACAGTTATTATACTACAAAGGATGGCCACGTTATTATCTATGATGAAAATGGAATTCGAGTGATGGATATCTCATCTGAGAGAATCAAAATTGAGCAATACAATACAAATCCTAATGATCCAACAAAAGGTAGTTGGTCAAGCTATAAGTTGAAAAATAGTAGCGGCGCAGTTAGTAGCACAGAGCAGTGGATATTGGATTATTTTGGTATTAATTAAAGGAGAGGATATAAATGGCATGGAATGAAGTTAAAACTACAGATGATATTGAAAAGCTTCAACAATTATATAATAATTTTCGAGATTCTACGTTAGTGGGATATAGGTTTGAAAGTGGAAATTTTGTGGATAAGAATCGTGTTAGTCATGAATATAATGATAATAATTTATATTTGCTGTTTCAACGATTGGATGATAATCCTTTTTCCATTGAAATCCTTTTTCAATATACAACACGCTTTAATTTTTTAGCACCAATAGGAGGTCAGAGTTCTCAGAGAACAGAAATAAACTTTGCAAAGATTGAAAAAAATAGTGAGTACTTTTATTGGACGGAATGGGAAGGGTTTGATCCGTATAATGAAGCACATTTAAAGTACAATGATTTTATTCTAATTGAAGCAGAGCGAGTTAAATGGAGAATTATCGAGTGATTTTTGAGGCTTGTGTTCGCCCGGCTTTGCCGGGCGATGTACCACGGTTGAGGTGGCGCAATGCCACCCGACCTTTAACCCGCACACATTGCGACCCGGAGATTTTTCCTTGAATTCCAGGGAAATAGCCCTATTTCAAATTGGGGCAACGGGCCGATTCACCTGCTTTTTGGTACATCTTTCCGATCCCGCTTCCAAATCGGCAACACGGGCGGTCAAGGCACGTCACAGGGGCAAGAGGATGATGGGAGCGGACCAATGGAAACCGGATAAAAGAAAACCGCTGGATCGGGACTCAAAAAAAGTTGACTGCCTAGTATAGTGATTTTATAGCTTTGCCACCCAGAAAAAGCCTTTTATGTGGGCTACTGAAGCATTTTGGGTGGCAAAATTCTGGAAATGAAAAAAGCTGGGTGCTGCCAAGCCACCAACAGATTATTTTTCAACCCTTGAGATACGTGTTGCCAGTAAGGAACCATTAAGAAAAACACAAGGAAAAGGAAATTGATCTGCGGGTTGGTTCCATGGTAAAATGGCGCACATCAGGGAGGATTAAGGGGAAAAGATGCCGATTGTATCTGCCAGAAAAACATAGTGATGAACCAGTAGTCAGATGATATTGACTGCTGGTTCCTTTTCTTTTCTGGCGATACGACTATGTCACAAATCAGCCCGCCATTTTTGTATCACATTTCACAAACATTCAGAACTGCTCCCAAATGACTTGCGGATGTTCCTTTTCAGAGTTAACATACGACAACTCCGACAGGAGAAAAAGGATGGATTCAGACGAGAAAAGAAAACATCATCTATGTGGGGATTGACCTGCATAAGGAAACACACACGGCGGTTATGCTTGATTGTTGGAACCAAAAGCTGGGTGAAATCACCTTTGAAAACAAACCGTCAGAGTTCCATAAGCTGACAAGGAAAGTAAGTCGCTTTTAACAGAAGAAAAGACAGCGGCATACGGATTAGAGAATGCCTACGGCGATGGCCATGCGCTTGCAGTGTGGCTGATTGAAAAAGGCTGTATGGTGAAAGACGTGAATACAGCGTTGTTCTATGCCAAGAGAAAAAGCGTTCCAATGTATCAAAAAAACGACAGCTATGATGCGGAAGCTGTTGCGCTCGTATTAATCAATATGCTGGATAAACTGCCGGATGCCATACTGGCTGATGTTTACTGGACACTAGGCCAGTTGGTAAAAAAGATATTGGAACTGGTGCGTACTGACGGTCAGACCACCAGGGAACACCAGGAGAGCCGGGATGCCGTAACACAAAGTATTACTGGTGATTTGGAGCATTACGGGGAACAGCTTAAGATTGTGGAAACAGCGATAGAAACTATGCTGTCTTCATTTAACTGTACCTTAATGACTATGCCGGGTGTTGACATGACAACTGCTGCGAATATGCTGTCAGAGATAGGAGATATCAACAGCTTTCCCAATGTCAATAAACTGGCGAAATTCGCCGGGATATGCCCAATCAACTTTTCATCTGCTGGAAAAGGGAAAGATATGTGTCCAAAACAGGGAAACCGGCGATTTTTTACTTTCTGGCAATCTAGATGATTCAGATTTCCACGAATGGAACGCCGAGGAATAAGGTATTCCGGGAGTATTACTTAAAGAGAGTGGCAGAAGGGAAGAATATACAGCAGGCGTTGATCTGTATCGCCCGCAGATTAGTGAATATCGTGTATGGAATGCTGAAAAACCATACAGAATACCGGGAACCAGAGCAATAATGGTTGTCGGTTACGAACACTTTGTGTTAGGATAAAAAACAGAAACATAGAGATTGGTTTGCCGTCTTTTCCAAAAGAACAGAGAAAAAGGCGTAAAAGTTATGAGGGCTCAGCGTCAGTGCCAAGGGGGATTCTAAAGCTAAATTCAAAACTGGTGATTTGTATGAGGATTCTATAGATGTTGATGGACATAGAATAGATGCATTGGCAGAGGTGGAAGTGGAGGGAGACCGATTAATTTTGAAGGATTTAGCAATTTATTCGAATGAAGGAGATATTCCAAATCAAATCGGTGCTAGTGAATTTAAAACTTGGTTAAATACTGTAAAGGAGCAAGCAAAAAATCAAGGATTTAAGGAATTACAGATAATTGCTCAAAGAGCAGAACATTCTACATCAGCTAATCCAGGGCATGTAATAAATAAAATTATACAGCTTAAGTGAGGTAAGTATGAAAATAGTAATGGATGAACAGCAGTATCAAGAATTAGAGGATTTAATTGGCATCTTTGATGGAATGTTTTTTGATGATGAAGAGGTGCAATGCTTTAAATTTATTAAAGATATTGTAGATAGCGAATTTGATACAGATTATATTAAAAAAGAGAGAAAAGAACTTGTGGGAAAACAGTTGAATGAGTCATTTGAATGGTTAGAGAGTTTAAATGTAAATATAAAAAATAAGGATAAATTTCTATCTTGTTTTTTGTATTGATAGTAAAGATTCGCCCGGCTTTGCCGGGCGATGTCCTCTGGTCTGGGTGGCGTCAAGCCACCCAACCTTTAACCCGCACACTTTTTGACCCTGCGATTTTCCCTAGAAACCTGCTTTTTGGTACATCTTTCCGATCCCGTTTCCAAATCAAATCGGCAACACGGGAGGTCACGGCGCGTCACAGGGGAAAGAGGATGATGGGAGCGGACCAATGGAAACCGGATGAAAGAAAATCGCTGGATTGGGACTCGAAAAAAGTTGACTGCCTGATATAGTGATTTTGTAGCTTTGCCACCCCCAAAAGCCTTTAATGTGGGCGATTCAAGCATTTTGGGTGGCAAAATTCTGGAAATGAGAAAAGCTGGGTGCCGCCAAGTCACCCAGCAGATTATTTTTCGACCTTTGAATTGAATACCGATAGTAAAGAACCGGTAAGAAAAACGCAAGGAAAAGGAAATTGACCTGTGGGTTGGTTCTATGGTAAAATGGCGCACACCAGGGGGGATAAGGGGGAAAGAAAAGAGGCTGATTGTAGCTGCCAGAATAACATAGTGATGAACCAGTAGTCAGATGATATTGGCTGCTGGTTCATTTTCTTTTCTGGAGATACTACTATGTCACAAATCAGCCTGCCATTTCTGCATCACATTTCACAAACATTCAGAACTGCTTCCAAATGACTTGCGGATGTTCCTATTCAGAGTTAACATACGACAACTCCGACAGGAGAATAACCTGTGAAATCCGAGGTTAGGGAAGCAGACAGGCTTAATCCCCCTTGCGATGGCCGTTGCCGTAGGGCGTAATTCGGCACATAACGCTTATCAGCTGAGGTTGCCGGTGATTTTTTGATTACGGATGGAGACAGGATGAAAAGGAAGGATTCAGACGAGAAATGAAAACATCATCTATGTGGGGATTGACCTGCATAACGAAACACACACGGCGGTCATGCTTGACTGCTGGAATCAGAAATTAGGCGAGATTACCTTTGAGAACAAACCATCAGAATTCCATAAGCTGGCGAGAAAAGTCAGTCGGTTTGTGACGGAAGAAAAGACAGCGGTATATGGATTGGAGAATGCATACGGCTATGGCCGTGCGCTGGCGGTTTGGCTTTTAGAGAAAGGCTACACTGTGAAAGACGTAAACACAGCATTGTCCTACGCCCAGAGAAAAAGCGTTCCGATGTATCAGAAAAATGACAGCTATGACGCAGAAGCGGTTGCACTTGTGCTGATTAATATGTTGGACAAACTGCCCAACGCCGTGCGGGACGATGCTTACTGGACGTTGGGTCAGTTGGTGAACCGCCGGGATAACATCTGCTCTCATCAGCAGAGATTAAAGAAACAACTGCATGAGCAGCTTTGTGTGCTTTATTCCAGCTACAAAGGCTTCTTCGGAGATATCAGCCGGGCTACGGCCTTGCATTTCTGGCTCAAATACCCATCGCCGAAATGCTTGCAGGGAAAGACAGCGGAAGAACTGGCGGCAGAACTGCGCCCGGTCAGCCACAATAACTGCTCCATCAAACGGGCAGAGAAAATATTAGAACTGGTACGTATGGACGGTCAGACCACAAGGGAGCATCAGGAGAGTCGGGATGCCATCACGCGAAGTATTGCGGGAGACTTGGAGCATTACCGGGAACAGCTTGAGGTTGTGGAAAAAGCGATAGAAACTATGCTGCCGTCATTTAACTGTACTTTGACGACCATGCCGGGAGTGGATGTGACAACAGCGGCAAATATGCAGTCAGAGATCGGAGATATCAACCGTTTCCCCAATGCCAATAAGCTGGCGAAGTTCGCCGGAATATGCCCAATCAATTTTTCGTCTGCCGGGAAAGGGAAAGATATGTGTCCAAAGCAGGGAAACAGGCGGTTACAGGTGATTTTTTACTTTCTGGCAATCCAGATGATTCAAGTTTCTACGAATGGAACGCCGAGGAATAAAGCGTTTCGAGAGTATTACTTAAAGAGAGTGGCAGAAGGTAAGAATAAACAGCAGGCGCTGATTTGCATTGCCAGACGTCTGGTGAATATCGTGTACGGAATGTTAAAGAACCACACAGAATACCGGGAACCGGAGCAATAACGGTTGTCGGTTGCGAACAGTTTGTGCTAAGATGAAAGCAATAGAAACACAGTAATTGGTTTACCGCCTTTTCCAAAAGAACAGAGAAAAAGGCGTAAAAGTTATGGGGGTTCAGCGTCAGTGCCAAGGGGGATTCTGAGTCAATAAAGTGGTCCTCTAAGACTGTAAAAGATGCTGCTGATCAATTAACTAATGGCGCAAAGTCGGTAACTGTAAATAGTAAATCTGAGGCGGAAGAGTTATTTTTAAATTTATATCAGAGTGATGGATACACAAATACAACTGGTATGGATGCAATGGATGTAAAAAATATGTATGGTACAAAAGCGAATACATACCATTGGGATACAGAAGCTGGAAATGATGGCTGGCTTTTAGGTCACAGTTTGGATAATCCTGACGGAGCTATGCCACATTTACAAATTTATCCTGCAAGTGGTAAAGAAATTAGAATATTTTTTAATATGGATTAGAGGTGATATAACGTGAAATTATCTATTAAACAGATTAATGATCTAATAACTGGCTGTACGCTGGCAGCGGAACTAAAGCCTACGGATTCAAGACTTAGACATTTTATAACAGTTTTTGGTTATGAGCTGAGTACAGAAGGACATTATAGAGAAATCACAAAAACTATTAGTGAACAAAAAGTTCAAAGTACTTATTTCCAAATCCGTGATTATGAAATACCAGTGGAATACTATGATAATGGATTGGAAATTTCTGATTCAATTTTGGAAAGTGACAGAATATTAGAAGGTATTTGTGGAATTTATAACCTCGAAGAAGAGCTAACTAGATATTTAAGTGATTTTTCTCTGCTAATACCAGAGTGGAAATGTGGTAATCCTTTATAATTATTATTTTTTATTTGCCCGGCTTTGCCGGGCAATGTCCTTCGACTGGGTGGCGTTAAGCCACCCCAGACTTTAACCTGCACACTTTTCGACCCTGCGATTTGTCATGATTCTCGGAAAAGTGAGGCTGTTTCACATTGGGCCAACGAGCCGAGATACTTGGTACATGGTACATCTTTTCCGAGTCCTGCCAGAAAAAGGCAACACGGGCGGTCACGGCGTGTCACAGAGGCAAGAAAAATCATTAATTAGAGACCTCCCTGCTAAGGGTGTTACTTTACCGCAAAAACTGCTATTAGCCGGAAGTATTTCTGAGCCACCCCATAATCCTTTGATTTTGTGGTGTTTCGGGCGTTTTGGGTGGCAGAATCAGATTTATTACAAAACTTGGGTGCCGCCAAGCCACCCAACAGATTATTTTTCGACCTTTGAAATGAATACCAAAAGTAAGGAACCGGTAAGAAAAATGCAAGGAAAAGGAAATTGACCTGCGGTTTGGCTCCATGGTAAAATGGCGCACACCAGGGGGTATAAGGGGGAAAGAAAAGAGGCTGATTGTAGCTGCCAGAAAAACATAGTGATGAACCAGTAGTCAGATGATATTGGCTGCTGGTTCCTTTTCTTTTCCAGAGATACTACTATGTCACAAATCTGCCTGCCATTTCTGCATCACATTTCACAAACATTCAGAGCTGCTCCCAAATGACTTGCGGATGCTCCTTTTCAGAGTTAACATACGACAACTCCGAAAAGCTGGGGGAGATCACCTTTGAAAACAAACCATCAGAGTTCCATAAGCTGACAAGGAAAGTAAGCCGCTTTTTAACAGAAGAAAAGACAGCGGCATACGGATTAGAGAATGCCTACGGCTATGGCTGCGCGCTGGCGGTGTGGCTGATTGAAAAAGGCTGTATGGTGAAAGACGTGAATACCGCGTTGTCATATGCCCAGAGAAAAAGCGTACCGAAGTATCAAAAAAATGACAGTTACGACGCAGAAGCGGTCGCACTTGTACTAATCAATATGCTGGACAAACTGCCGGATGCCGTGCCGGCTGATGCTTATTGGACTTTAAGCCAGTTGGTGAATCGCCGGGACAACATCTGTTCCCATCAGCAGAGATTAAAGAATCAATTATATGAACAGCTTTGCGTAGCGTACCCGAGCTACAAACAATTCTTTGGTGATATCAGCCGAAGGACAGCGCTTTATTTCTGGCTTAGATATCCGTCACAGGAACACCTAAAAGGGAAGACCGCGGAAGAACTGGTGGCAGAACTGCGCCCAATCAGCCACAATAACTGCTCCATCAAACGGGCAGGGAAAATATTAGAACTGGTACGTATGGACGGTCAGACCACAAGGGAGCATCAGGAGAGTCGGGATGCCATCACGCGAAATATTACAGGAGACTTGGAGCATTACCGGGAACAGCTTGAGATTGTGGAGACAGCGATAGAAACTATGCTGCCGTCATTTAACTGTACATTGATGACCATGCCAGGTGTTGACGTGACAACCGCTGCGAATATGTTGTCAGAGATAGGAGACATCAACCGTTTTCCCAACGCCAATAAGCTGGCAAAGTTCGCAGGAATATGCCCGATCAACTTTTCGTCAGCGGGAAAAGGAAAGGATATGTACCCGAAGCAGGGAAACAGGCGGCTACAAGCAATTTTTTACTTTCTGGCAATTCAGATGATTCAGATTTCCACGAATGGAACGCCGAGGAATAAGGTGTTTCGGGAGTATTACCTTAAAAGAGTGGCAGAATGATAGAATAAACAGCAGGCGTTAATCTGTATTGCCAGACGACTGGTGAATATCGTGTACGGAATGTTGAAAAATCACACAGAATACCGGGAACCAGAGCAATAATGGTTGTCGGTTACGAATACTTTGTGCTAAGATGAAAGAAGCATAAAACACAGTAATTGGTTTACTGCCTTTTCCAAAAGAACAGATAAAAGGGCGCAAAAGTTATGAGGGTTCAGCGTCAGTGCCAAGGGGGATTCTAAGACTAAGGAACCACCTTCAGCAGATGAATTAGCTGAATTAGCAAAGAACTCTGAGGAAATTGATGGACTATCCGGAACAAATGTAGATGTGAATACAGTAATGGAAGCAGGTCAGAAATTTGTCGGAAAAGGATATAAAACGACAATGGAAAATGGTTTGATTAAATACACGAGTAAAGATGGTACAAAGTCTTTCAGAATTATGACTAAAAAAACGAAGGGGGTTTACGAGGCAAACTTTGAAATGTTTGATTCAGCGGGAAATAAATTAACAAATTATCATGTGGGCATTATTGAAGACTGATATTTTTCTAGGAGGTTTAAATGGTTATACCAATTTTAGATTGTATTTTAGATGTTGAGGAACCAGAGGATATAGAAGACTTTGTTATGCATTTAGAAGCATGTATAAATACTGAAGGTGATAAAGGTGCAGATTGCTTTTCTTTTAGAATAATGACTCCGAAGCGATTAGAGAAATTATCCAAGGGGATAGGGGCAATGTTAATAAGATCAGTATTTATTGTTAAGGGTTCTAATATGGAGGAAAATATAAATTATATTACAGAAGAAATAAAAAAGTTACTGGAAGGATGCGCAAGAGAATCGTGGGAAGAAACTGCATTGGCAATTAACTATTATTTAAATTGGGAGTATTATGATCCCCAAAAGGGAATATGCGATTTTTACAAGAATACTCGGAATCTAACATAAATAGTATTTGGCCCGGCTTTGCCGGGCAATGTCCCACGGCTGGGTGGCGTCAAAGCCACCCAGCTTTTAACCAGCACACATTTCGACCCTGCAATTTTTCTTGATTTTCGGAAAATGACGGTTGTTTCACATCGGGTCAACGAGCTGATATACATGGTTCATGGTACATCTTTCCGAAGTCGGTCGGAAAAGGGCAACACGGGCGGTCATGGCGCGCCACAGGGGCAGGAAAAATCATGAATCAGAGACATCCCCGCTAAGGGTGCCGCTTTGCCGAAAAACTGTTATTAGCCGGGAGTATTTCTGAGCCACCCCATAATCCTTTGATTTTGTGGTGTTTCGGGCGTTTTGGGTGGGAGAATCCGATTTATTACAAAATTTGGGTGCCGCAAAGCCACCCAGCAGATTATTTTTCGACCTTTGAAATGAATACCAAAAGTAAGGAACCAGCAAGAAAAACACAAGGAAAAGGAAATTGACATGCGGGTTGGTTCCATGGTAAAATGGCGCACACCAAGGGGTATAAGGGAGAGAAAAGTGGCTGATTGAAACTGCCAGAAAAACATAGTAATGAACCAGCGGTTATATGATATTGGCTGCTAGTTCCTTTTCTTTTCTGGCGATACCACTATGACACAAATCAGTCCGCCATTTTTGTATCACATTTCACAAACATTCAGTACTGATCCCAAATGACTTGCGGATACTCCTTTTCAGAGTTAAAATACGACAACTCCGAAAGGAGAATAACTTGTGAAATCCGAGGTTAGGGAAGCAGACAGGCTTAATCCCCCTTGCGATGGCCGTTGCCGTAGGGCGTAATTCGGTACATAACGCTTATCGACATTCAACTGCACACGGATGACCATGCCTGGAATGGAGGTAATAACAGCGGCAAATATGCTGTCAGAAATTGGAGACATCAACCGATTTCCCAAAGCCAATAAGCAGGCGAAATTAGCAGGGATATGCCCGATTAACTTTTCTTCGGCGGAAAAAAAGGGAGGGATATGTGCCCGTAGCAGGGAAACAGACTGTTGCAGTCTATTTTACTTTTTAGCCATCCGAATGATTCAGATATCCACCAACGGAACGCCGAGGAATAAAGTATTCCAGGAGTATTATCTGAAAAGAGTAGCGGAAGGAAAGAATAAACAGCAGGCGCTGATCTGCATCGCCCGCAGGTTGGTCAATATCGTGTAGGGGATGCTGAAAAATCATACGGAATACCGGGAGCCGGAGTAATAAAGGCTGTCATTTGATAAAGGCTTGTGATAAGATGAAAGAAATAAAAACACAGTAATTGATTTACCGCCTTTTTCCAGAAGAACAGAGAAAAAGGCGTAAAAGTTATGAGGGTTCAGCGTCAGTGCTAAGGGGATTCTGAGAGTGAGGAACGAGAATATAAGAAGCCTAAATCAGGATCAGGGAAAGAAAAGACTTTAGAGGTTCCTAAATGGGCCAAAGGCAGTCGACCGTATAAAGGAGAGCGTGGCAAAGATTTCGCCAAACGGTTAAATGGATGAAAAATATGGTGCAGGAAATTACAAAACTGGTCCAGGTAGTGAATACAACCAAATAAAAAAATGGGGTGTTCGTGATTTTGAATAAAGAGGAAATAATAGAATTTTATCCTATAAAGTTTAAAGTCAATCAAACAGAATATTGCACACTTTGGTATACAGATGAAATTGATGGCTTTTTACAAGATGAGGACAAAAAGATAAAATTTTTTGCAAATGTTGGAGAGGCTAAGGCTTTTACAGAAAGTAAAGGATATAGTATTGATTCTGAAGTTCTGCAGATAACAGACGATATATTAAAAAAGTTAGACATGCAAATTTTAGACTGTAATGTAATTATAACATGTTGGAATATTCTATCAGATATGGCAAAATCGATAGACTGTGATTTTTTAGGAGACAGTAAATCGGAAGAAATTCAAAATATTTATGATAAATTATTTTACGGTTGTAATTTGCCGTCACTAAAGAAGAGTGGTGAAGATTTTTTGCCAAAATGGGCAGATGATGAGAAGAATTTAATAAAAAAAGTACTTAAAAATGGCTTTGAAGTTTTACAGAGAGCATTAAAATTGAGTCTATAGGTATTCGCCCGGTTTTGTCGGGCGATGTCCTCCAATCGGGTGGCGTCAAGCCACTTGGCCTTTAACCTACACACTTTTTGCCCCTGAGATTTTTTATAATTCCCGGAAAAGTGAGGTTGTTTCACATCGGGCCAACGAGCCGATATAACTGGCTCATGGCGCATCCTTATGCGCCCTTTACCTAGACCATGCCGAATCTATATTTATGGGTGGATTGTTCATCGGGGGTGGCAGAATACCGCTAAGAAGGGTTATCAAAAGCAGTGCTTGTAGCTTGTTTGGATTATTGTATTGAAAGACATACTTTGAAGTCTTGTTGAACTGCCATTTGTAAAAGGTATATAATGATGGGGAGAGGGGGGAGATATAATCTTCCCTGCTCGACTCCATTTTTAACGGACTGCCTCATGCAATGTAAGTATTTAGAAAGACAGGAACTGGTAAAAACGAAATTAAGGTGAAAGAAGAAAAAAAGTTTTAATTATTTTTGGTATAGTCATTGCCATTGTAATAGCAGTAACTCTGTATTGTATCAAAAGAATACCCACGGAAACAATAACACTTGAGGAATTTCAAAAGAATACCCAAAATTGTGGTTATGAGTATGTTGATAATTGTATTACCATACCTGTGGAAGAGTTGGGAAAAAGTGGTACTGCATACATTAAGGATCAGATTGGAGTTGAGTTTACAGAGTGGATATTCTGAAAATTTTCTCAGCCTAAAGTATTATGGAACGTATACATTGGAAACATGCACATAACTAGAATAAAAAATACGGTTATGAATGTTCAGGTACCCATAGAGGAAAAACCCATTGTCGTAAAATTTATGAAGGATCTAAAGTATTTGAACTAAATATGGTGAATACCAGTGAAAGAAGTTGCCGCATGATGATATTATCTGAATGCAGCAGCTTTTTTCAGGATTGAATTTGTTGAGGATGTTGGAGTTTCAGAAAAGAAAAAATACAAAACAAAAAAAGAAAATAAACTGTCGGGCGGAAAATTTCCGGAGACGCTGACTACTAGACTGGATCTGGATATTTATATAAGCCTTCTGGGAAAATACTACTATTCGTTTGTGAGCGAAAGCATAAGAAAAAACAACGGAAAGCTGACCTTTGCATGTTATCCGGATGATCGTTTCACACCAGCCGAATCACAACTGCTAATGAAATGAATGAAACAACATGGCCGCTGTCGGCTGGACAGCAGGACGGTCCACCGGCGGAGTGTTTCGCCGGTATTTTCTCTTGGGAGTGTTTTAGAGGTATTCTTAAAACACTCCCTCTTCAGGTATTAAACGCTTACAATTTTAGCGTATCCGTTATCGCTGTTTCATTTTCCTGCACAAAATGAAACAGCTTTGCCGCATCCTCCGCGCACCGTAAGTCGGAAATTCCGGTGAACCAGGAGGCGAAGAGAAGCTCGATATTTTCCATTACCCAGGGAAATGCCTCCTTTTCCACGGCTGTCAGTGTAATCTGGCTCTCATATCCGGCCACTGTTTCAGCGATCATCAGAAGCCATTCATTTGTGCTGGGGCGGAGACCTTCCTCCCCTGCCAGCAGTCCCATCAAGAAATAGCAGAGATCAAAAATCCTGATATTTTTCTGGCTTAAGTCGAAATCGATGTAACCGGTAAATTCGCCTTCCTGGAAAAGGAAGTTTCCAAAATGGACGTCTCTGTGAATCAGCTGGAATGGAAGCCTGTCATACACGTGTTCCAGGCTGGAAACGGCGTTCTCATAATCAGACTGTGCAATTACCGTCCAGCCATTTTTGTTCAGTTCATCCTTTACCCAGCCCTTCATCTCGCTTAACAGGCTGTTGTCCCAGAAGTCCAGCTCCTCCTCACATGTCTGGAAGGCCAGATGAAGCCTGCCGATTATTTGACCCATCTGACAGGCGAGCTTTTTCACCTCTTTGATATCCTTTACTGGTGCTCCGGGAAGCTTCCTTGTCACCATATAACAGCGCTCAGCGCTGCATAAGTAATCCGTGCCCTCGCTGGTGGAAATTACTTCGGCTGCCGGTATGTCCATGGAGCGCAGCACCTTCATAATCTGTACATTCCGCTCCAAATCACTGAGCCTTTCATATGCCTTTAAGATATAGGTTCCTGAGACTTCCCATACGCAGTCCTGGATCTGCCGGATTTCCCCGGATTCCAGACCCCAGTGTCCGATCAATGCAGATAGTTTCATTTTCTCCTCCTCAAATCGTTTTCGTTCTCCGGCGATAATCCGGTAAATCAGGTATCTTGTCTGCAATGCAGTGCTATGATGCCAGTATACCATATAAAGAAGTCGGGAGGCTGCTCATTCACTATTCTGCCAGGAAAATGATCACGGCTTCCCTCGGACTCCCCTGCTTGCTTATATACAAATAAACATAAGTTTGCCTGGTATGGAGTTTGATATTTCATTCAGGCCATGGTAAAATAGAAGCTAAATAAATGGATCGAATAAAAAAGGTGGCTGAGTTATGATGGAACAATTATCGCTTTTTGACGACCGGGCTGCCGTGGGGCCGCTGGCAAGCAGGGATCCCTTAGTGATCCGCAACGCGCCGACGGGACTGATGAAGGAGCTGCATTACGGAGAAGGCTACCAGTACGCCCACCAGACAGAGGACAAGATCGCCGCCATGCAGTGTATGCCTGACTCCCTGAAAGACCGGACGTATTATGTCCCCACGGAAGAGGGGAATGAGAAGGCGGCGAAGAAGCGGCTGGAGGAAGTGAAGGCATGGAGAGAGGCGCATGGGATGGGAATATGACCGGATGGCTTTTTGCTGCATAAACGGCGATTCTTGAGAGAAAGAACGGGAGTAATGGCAGGGGAGGAAACTGGGGAATGGAGCGGCATAACAGAAAAATAAAGATAACCCTGATTTTGTTTTTAAGCATTTTTTCACTTCTTGTAAATACAGCTGCTTTCTACATTCTGACAGACTATAACACCAGGCATTACACGGCATTGTCCAGATCTCACATGGAGCAGCAGTATCAGAATTATCAGCAGAAATTGGCGGTGCTGGGGGAACAGATTAGACTGTTTGGGGATAACCCACAGTTTACCAATGCGATTGAAAGACACGACTGGACTGCTGTAAATGAAAAAATAAGTGATTTTATACGCAGTTCAGGAAACATTGTTTCTTTGAGAATTTATTGTATTGAGGATGGGGTCCTGAAACGCGCCAGAGGGGACAGCAATGTGCGCTATGCGGAACTGGAACCTGAAAGAATAGCAGAGATGTGGAACGAGACGAAGCAAAAGGGGGACAGCGCCCTCTGGTTTTTGCGGGAAGGAACAGCACGCAGCTATGAATGTCTGAGTTACCTGATGCCTGTGTCCGATGAGGGAAAGCAGATCGCCTATCTGACTGCGGATCTGGATGTTTCTTCCTTTATGCAGGACTCCATTAAGGAAGAAAACGTGATTTCATGGCAGGAGACTGTGGCCATAGTCTCACCGGACCGAGCCTGGTTTGGAATCGGGCGGCGCAGCGAAGAACTGCAGCCTTTTCTGGAAGCAGAAAATACCGAGTTTGATATACTGGCGGGTAGAACTATATCCATCCGTGAACTCCCTCAGTCGCGCGATCGGCTGATCCAGGTAATTCATCTGCAGATGGATAAATTGCTCTGGCAGGTTGGCGGTATGTTTGCTGTTCTGTTTCTAATTAGCATTTTGTTAATCTTTCTGGGAGTGCGTTTTGTTTCTGACAGTATTATGGTTCCTCTGAATAAACTGAAGCACCGAATGCATTCCGGTTTGGAAGGAAGATAGAGAAGTATGGGTTGAAATGCATTCGGCAGGTTTTATCCTGAATGATCCTTATGATTGCTCAAAGCTGATATGTATCTGCACAGTAGTGCCTTCACCTTCAATGCTCTGCACAGAAATACCGTATTCGCTGCCATATTCCAGCTGAATACGTTCATTTACATTTCTCAGACCGTATCCGCTTCCGTGTATATGACTGCTCTTTTGACGGAATCCGCAGCCATTATCTGATACCTCAAGGTAAACGTCATCTCCCTTCCGATATCCCCTGACAGTGATCATGCCATGGCGTCGGACCTGGGAGACACCGTGCTTGATAGCATTCTCGACAATAGGCTGCAGAATGATCTTGGGTACCAGTAACCCTGTGATTTCCGGTTCAATCTCATATTTGATATCAAATTTTCCAGGATTTCTGAGCTGTTCAATGGTTACATAGCTGATGACGATACCCATCTCATCCTCGATCGTAATTTTTTTATCCCCTTTGTGTAAACTGAGCCGGAAAAAACGGGAAAGTTCCATCACCATCTGTTCTATTTCATTCTGTCCCTTCATAACTGCGATCCAGCCTATGGCATCCAGTGTATTATACAGAAAGTGCGGATTAATCTGAGCCTGTAGGGCGGTGAGTTCCAGTTCCCTTTTTTTCTCCTGCTCTAATCTGTTTTTTTCCAACAACTCACAAATCTGCTGCACCATCTCATTGTATCCCTGCTCCAGATCCCAGAGTTCGTCCCTGGGATTGCTGTCCAAAAAGGAATCCAGGTTTCCGCTGCCCAAATCTTTTAGTCTGGTCTGCAGTCTTTTTAAAGAACGGGTCAAATGGCCAGTAAGGAAGAAGGAGAGAAAAACAGCAAGTATGATCATGGTAAAGCATGCGGTCAAAAGCGCATCCAGGATTTGATTCAGCACATGAAACAGATCATCATAGGGAAGAATACTTACCAGGCGCCATGAAAAACCGATCAAGCTGCTTCTGGGACTGAAGGCAGTTGATATAATGATGGATTTTTCACCGTCTATCTTTGCAGTGGATACCAAAAAGGGGGCATCGGTTTCCGAAAAAATAAGATTGTCAGGCCGTGTACCCAATTGTGAAGCATCGTTGTGTGACAGAATCATACCACTGCTGTCTGTAACGAAGGTGGAACCGTTCAGGCTGCCGGTTTCTTCGCCGGAAGCCAGCAGTCCGGCATACAGGACAGAGATAGGGTCCTGAGGAAGATAGAAGACCAGTCCGCCAGCCGTCTGCATGGTATTATAATTGTGGAGCTGCATATACATAGGCAGCCATGCACGGCCGTCTGAAGACCGGACCAGTTTTCCAATATGGTAATAGGGAGTATCTCCAAGCGCTCTCCACTCAGAAAGGTCCGGCAGAGGAACACCGGTAGCTTGAACTGCGATCTGGTAGACAGTCTCCTGTTTGTCTATTAAATAAACATTTCCGATGGAACTGGAAACAGGGGGCTGTATGCCTTCCGCTGCTTCCTGCAGGGCTCTCTCCTTCTGAAATACGGTTAAGTCAGGTTTCTGGAGGATATCATAAAAGGCATTCGTATTTTTATATCGAAGGGAAACCATAATAATCTCTTCCATATAGAGTTCCATACTGTTGATGATCCGTTTATGCTCTGTTCTGAGATAGTCGTAGACATATTGGTCTGCGATAGTTTTGGCATAATAGCGAGAAAAAATGACCGCGCCGGTGGCAATAATCATAAGCATTGTAATGAGAAAAATCAGGATACGGGTTCCGACCTGAAATTTGCGGATTAGAGTATAAAGAAAACGTTTAATTTTTTGCATAATGAATCCTTATAAAATCACTGGGGGTCAGTCCTGTGTGCTTTTTAAAAAGTTTATTGAAGTACTTTACATCGGAATATCCGACCTGCCGGGCGATTTCATAGATTTTACAGCCAGGTATTTGCAGCAGTTCCTTTGCTGTTTCCATGCGAAAATCTGTCAGGAAGGTGTTGAAGGTCTTGCCGATATCGCTTTTGAAAATATGCATCAGATAGTAGGGACTTAAGTAAAGGGCATCTGCAATTTGCTGAATCGTGATCTCCTCCCGGTAATGCTCTTTGATAAAGCGTAGGGCCTCCTGCACCTCAGCACGGATGCTGCCCCCTTCCTCCTTATCCGCCCAGGTCGTACTGTTGGCACAGGGAAGATACTTCTTGTTAGCCAGCCGGGCTTCCAGGCAAATGGCCGGAAGGTCTGTTACCAGCTCACAAAGGCGGCTGATACTGACGGAGACAGTATGGCTGGTGCGCTCTTCAATCGCTTTAAAAAAATCACTCATATTACTCCGCAGTTCAGCCTCCTTCTCCAGGGACGTCGCGGTATTTAAATGGGTAAGTATTACGGCCCATTCTTCCAGGGAGATATCTGTGATCATACCCATAGAGCTTTTGCTTAATAGAAAGAAATTAGAAAGGCAGGTGAATACGCAGTCCCGCAGATCAGCCAGCTCCTCGGGCGGCAGCTGCCTCTCCAGCAGGCTATAGTCATCAAGTTTGACACAGATTACCTGAAAAGGACCATCTGAGAGGGGAAGATGCAGCTCCTGAATCCGGGAGTCGGCAAAAGTTTCGTCTGTAATCGTGCCGCAGATGAAGTCTCTTAAAAATTGAGCCCTGATAGCAGTCTGCTCCTTGTTTACCAGCTGCTGATAGTGTTGAACACTGCGCCTTTTCCGGATTGCAATACCTGCATTCATGGCTGTTTCTTTTAATTTATTTTTATCGATTGGCTTGAGCAGGTAATCCAGAACACCGTACTTAATAGCCCTCTGAGCGTACTCAAATTCATCATAGCCGCTAAGTACAATGACACCGCAGTCCAAATGACGGGCTGCGATTTCTTCCAGTAGCTCCAGACCATCCAAAAATGGCATACGGATATCTATAAGGAGCAGGTCTGGTTCCAACTCCAGAGCCATGGCTAGTCCTTGTTCGCCGTCTTCCGCTTCCCCCACGATTTCTATGCCGATAGACTTCCAGTCAATAGCATTTTTAATACCAAGCCTGATATAGTATTCATCATCTACGATAAGCAGACGGATCATGGATGTCCTCCTTTTAACAATTTGTAATATATATATTATAGATCAACTAAAGTACTTTCTAAAGTATTTTAACAGAAAAGAGCAGATTTGTCCCCGTTTTCGCAGGATTATCAAATAGATCAATCCAGGTAGTGTGTGATAAGCTGATGATATCAAAAAACAAAGCAAACAGGGAGGATTACAGATGAAGAAAAAAATAATGTGTTGTATGCTGGTATGTGCTATGTCCGTAACAATGCTGGCCGGCTGTGGAAACAAAAACAGAAGTGAGGATCAGACAGGCGCGACTCCTGCAAGCACGGAAAACGCGGTATCGGGAGACAGCAGTGCCGCCCAGTCGGAAGCAGAGCCTGTGACCATAACCATCGGCGGTTGGCCGACACCTGAAAATGAGCAGTATGAGTTGTACGAAGGTTACAAGAAAACCATGAACGAACTTTATCCCTATATCACAATTGAGCAGGATGAGTATCTTTACGAAGTTGATACCTTCCTGCCAAAAGCTGCCAGCGGTCAGTTGCCCAACCTGTATATGACCTGGTTCACGGAAATCGAGAAGATTGTGAATGCAGGATATGCTGAGGATATCACGGACACCATCCAGAACAATGGTGTAGTGGCGGCCATCAATCCGGAGCTGCTGGCTCAGGTGGAGAAGAACGGAAAATATTATGGAATCCCTGTCAGTGCTTATTCCATGAGCATGATGTATAATGTGGAAGTATTTAAAGAGGCTGGACTTGTAGATGCGGAGGGACTGCCTGTTTTACCTAAAACATGGGATGAGGTTGCCCAGACGGCTGTTACCATCAAAGAAAAAACCGGAAAGCCCGGTTTCTTCTACCCGACTACATCGAACCATGGTGGCTGGATGTTTACCAATCTGGCATGGAGTTACGGTGCGGAGTTTGAGGAGCAGGTGGATGGAAAGTGGAAGGCCGTGTTTGACAGTCAGGAGGCTGTGGCTGCACTCCAGTTCTTAAAGGATCTTCGCTGGAAATATAATGTTCTGCCAGATAATACATTAGGCGATTTGAATGACTTTAAAAATATCTACGGTGCGGATCAGGTCGGCATGGGGCTCTGCCATCTGAACATGGTGAAGGGAATTGTACAGAGTACCGGTATGAGTAAGGATAACTTTGCAGTTTCCACTACACCTGAGGGGCCAGCCGGTGGTGCGGCACAACTAGGCGGAAATGTATATATGGTGGCGCCTGGAACCACACCTGCCCAGCAGGAGGCTATCCTGAAATGGCTTACGGTACTGGGAGAATCTCCTGTATTTACGGAGGAAGCAATGCAGGGCTTTGAGAAGAGATACGCTGAATTTGAGGAACAGGGTATTCCGGTAGGTCCTTTGGGCGTGCGGATCTGGACATCAGGAGACCGAATCGAGAAAGAAAATGAAATTTTAAACAAGCACACCAATGTGGATATGCGTCTTTGGAATTCATACTGTGAACACAGTTCGGAGAATCTGAGATCAGAGCCTCCTGTTAATGCACAGGAGCTATACAAGGCACTGGATTCTGTAATACAGGAGATATTTACTAAAGAGAATGCGGATCCTCAGCAGCTTTTGACTAAGGCAGCAGCAGATTTTCAAAAGGATTATTTGGATAAGGTAAGTAATTAATTCTTTTTGAAATATTGTATAACCTGCAGAGACATTTTGGGGAAAGGTGGAGGAAAGTGAGCAGAGAGAGACGTGCAACAAGGAAAAGTAAAGGAAGGGGGAAGTTTCTGAATGTGATCAGGAAGGACATTGGCTCATGGGTTCTTTTAGTACCGTCTGTAATCATGTTTATCGTGGTTTTGTGGCAGCCGCTTGTATCGGGGGTGGTGCTTTCATTTTTCGAAACCAAAGGATATGACGCGGTAGCGTTTATCGGACTTCAGAATTACAGTGATATTATAACGAACTCGGAATTTTTGGCATCACTTACCAATACGTTTGCCTATACTTTCTGGTCCCTGTTAATCGGATTTCTGATTCCCGTTGTAGTGGCGGTTATGCTGAACGAGATGATTCATCTGAAGGCAGTATTTCGATTTCTGTTTTACTTCCCTGCCATGATACCTGGGATGGCCACTGCCCTGTTGTGGTACTTCATTTTTGATCCGGGAAAGGGCGGCATATTAAATATACTTCTGGGAGCGTTGGGGCTGGAACCGTCACAGTGGCTTCAGAATCCCAAGCTCTCTATACCGCTTATTGTCATTACCATGACCTGGCGCGGCTTCGGAAGCGCCATGCTGATCTATCTGGCGGCACTGCAGGGGATTAACAGGGATCTCTACGAGGCAGCCAGCATAGATGGCGCCGGATTTTTTCGTAAGATATGGTATGTACAGGTGCCTTGCATCAAGAGTCTGATGGGTCTGATGCTGATCCGGCAGATTATCAGTGTTTTTCAGGTTATGCAGGAACCGCTGGCGATGACATCCGGCGGACCCAATAATGCTTCTATGAGTTTAATGCTTAGCAGTTACTATTACGGTTTCCGATATTTTGAGGCAGGACGCTCTATGGCTGTGGGCACGATCACATTCCTGATTTTGGCAGTTCTTACCGTGATCTACCAGATTGCGTCGAGAGAGAAAGACTAATGGGTGAGTGGAAAATGAACAGAATAAGACAAGCGCTGGAAAATACAAAACAGGTAAGAAGTTTCAGATTTAGCAGCGGCAAGATGTTTAAAAACAAGGATACCGGTACACTGTCCTCCATGGATATGAATCAAACAGGCAATAAGATGATTTACTGGGCGATTTTTGCAGTTCTTCTTGGGGTAGCTCTAATCTGCCTTCTGCCGCCGCTTTGGATTCTGCTGTCCAGCTTTAAAACACACAAGGAACTGATGGAAATTCCGCCCAGACTTCTGCCAACAGCTTACGATTTTGGAAAGTTTGCAGATGTTTGGAATAAGTTGAAATTCGGTCAGTACTACTTAAACACAATTATTCTGGCAGCAGGCTGTGTAATATTCTCTGTGGTATTTAACGGGATCACAGGTTATGTGGTGAGCTGCTTAAAGCCAAGAGGATCGGCTTTCATTATCACCTTAATTATATGGACAATGCTGCTGCCTAACACGCTGAGTATGGTCCCGTTGTTCAAGAATATGATTAAATTGCCGCTGCTGGGGCTTAATCTTACAGATACTTACTGGCCCATGTGGTTGTGTGCAGGCGCAAATGCCTTCAATATCCTGCTGTTCAAAAATTCCTTTGACAGTCTCCCTGTTTCCCTGGTGGAGGCTGCGCGTCTGGACGGTTGTGGAAGGATTAAGGTATTCAGCAGGATTATTCTGCCACTAAGTAAGCCAATTATTGCAGTGGTGGCCATATTTACGGTCAACAGCGCCTGGGGGGATTTTCTCCTGCCCTATCTGGTGCTGCCCAGCCGAAGCAGGCAGACGGTGATGCTGCAGCTCTATAATGCCCAGTCCAGCTATAGCTTCCCTCTGGACCAGCAGTTGGTGAGTATTGTGTTTGCCATTTTCCCACCGATTATCATCTTCTTTATTTTTCAAAAGTATATTATGGGCGGGGCAACTCTGGGAGGGGTCAAGGAATGATGCTTCAGGGAGACTGGGAAGAGGACATCTGGATGCGCGATCCTGCAGTTTGCTATTATAATGGCAGTTATCACTGCTTTTATACGCATATTGACAGTAAACAGGCGCTGCAGGAGGGGATCACACTCTCCCTGGCCAGAATTATTAGCAATGATCTTAGAAAGTGGTCTGCGCCAGAGATTTTATTCGATTCTCCGTTAGGATTTTCCAGTCCAGGCAACTGTATTTGGAATGAAAAAGAATTTGTGTTATGTATGCAGAGCTATCCCATCGATAGAGGAGAGCAATATGGAAATGGAAACTGTCGCCTCTGGACGTCAGTAAGCAGAGATTTGAAGGTGTTCTCCAGGCCGGTTGCGATGGATCCGGCAGGCTGTAAGGCACCATGGGCAGTTACGCCCAGACAGATAGATCCTTATTTGGTGAAGGGAGAGGGCAGCTTCCATGTTCTGTACAAGACGGACGGCTGTCTGGGCCTTCTGAAATCCCTGGATCTGGTGCATTATGAGGAGGCTTCAGAGGCTGAGCCTATTTTGCGCCAGGAACAGACGCCGGACGGTTCTACTGTGGAAAATCCATGCGTAATCAGAGTGGGAGAAAGATATAGAATGTATTTTGCCCCCTGCAGACCAGGTCGGGGGATTGGTACTGCGGAATCAAATGATTTAATACATTGGGAAGGGATTCGGTATCTGGATTTTCCGAAGGTGCCATGGGCACCGGGGGGACCCACTGCGCCTATGGTACTGGATGACAGAGCGAGGAGCGGCAAATGGCTGATGTTCTTTCATGGAGATACACTGAGGGAACACGGTGGCGCTTTGGGACTGGCATTTAGCAGTGATCTGGAGCATTGGGAAATGTAGGCAGTGCTGGACAGAGAATAATGGAGCATAGAACGATACAGGAGATTTATTGGACATGACTGTTGAGCGTATGATATTAAATGAGAAGCGCCACGTGATTTTGACTGCTTATCTGCAGCCTGTGGGTGGAGAGTTCTTTCATATCAGAAGAAGACCCGGAATTCTAATTCTGCCGGGAGGAGGATACAGGAAGTGCTCTGAGCGAGAGGCTGATCCGGTGGCATACGTCTATCTGAAGGCTGGGTTTCAGGTTTTTATTCTGGAATATTCAGTGGGGGAGGAGAGTGTTTGGCCTGCCCCACTGCAGGACTATGAACAGTCTATGGAGTTGATCAGAACAAATGCAGACAGATGGCATCTGTACAGTAATCGAATTGCAGTGGTGGGGTTCTCAGCAGGCGGGCATCTCGCTGGCTGTGCAGCCTCACTGGCAGTCAACAAACCCAATGCTGCCATATTGGGGTATGCTGTGACCGGAGGGGTAAAAGCGGTGGAACGGTACCCGGAGGCTCCGGATGTTGCTGCATCTATAGACAAGGATACCTGCCCTTGCTTCATTTTTGCCACGCGAAATGACCATGTAGTACCGGTGGAGAGTACAGTTTCTCTAGTTACAGCTTTGACAGCGGCGGGGGTGGCGTATGAGAGTCATATATATGCTTTTGGCCCCCATGGTGTATCCATCGGAGGGCCTGCGCTTATGCACCCGTCTGCAGAGGTCTGTGGGCGAGTGCTGCGCTGGCCAGAGGATAGTATCGAATGGCTGATGGAAGTGTTTGGCATGTAATAATAAAGTGAATAGTTGAGGCTCTACTCCCCATCCCTTTCGTCATTCCCATCTTTCCCCTGATCAACCATCGGCCCATCTGTGTCTTCCGGTGCCGTTGCCCCTTTCGTTTGGGCGTCATCCGTCTGCTCTAATTCCTCCCGGGATTTCCGGAGCTGTTCTCCCTGACGAAGCGCCAGCTCCGATGCTTTGTCATGCAGCTGTCCGGCTTCCTGCTCGGAACGTCCGATGGAGTCCATCTCATTTTCTATGAGGGCGCCTACCGTGTCGCCGCCGAGTCCCTTGCTCACTAAGGCGTCGACGTGAACCGCTCCAAGATCAATTTCCGATTCTTTGATTCTGGCTTCGCCCTCTATGTGGCTCTGAACTGCGGAAATCTTTTCCGCATGGCGGAGATCCTGGGAGACAGCGGCCAGAGTTGTAAGGTGTTCGGTCGTCAGCTGATCGTCGGTTTTACTCTTGTCTGTTTTGTCAGAACTCTTTTTGTCTTCCGGCTCTATGCACTGTTTGGCCTGCTGGGTGTAGGCGTTAGAGATCTGTTTATCAATGGCTTCGATCTGCTTCTTGTACGATTTGAGCTGATCCTTGATGTCCTCCATCTTTCCGCCGTCGCCTAAGGTCGTTTCCACCAGACTGTTTCTTTGATCCACAAGCGCCTGTTTCTGCTTGGTCAGATTCTCAATCATGTTTATTAATTTACCCTGAGGGGAGAGGGTGAAACGGTCGTTTTTCGGACGGTTTCCCAGTATGCCCCCGCTCTTCTTATCCTGCCCTGACTGGTATTTGGCGAATGATGCATTTACCCGTGCGGTATTGATAAGCGTATTCTTATGCAGGTTGAAATTCAGATTTACTCTCATTCCATTTCCTCCGATCTTTGATGTCCGTTACTATCCTTATCGTACAGGCGGTGAAAATGTTTAGCTTTTTCAAAAAAAACTTTCTGTATTCGTTTTCTGCTGTGAACTGCAGCCCGGTGTGTTTTTGGATTTCAGGAGATCTGGAAAAAATGTTGATTTTTCAACCTGGTTGTAATATAATTAACTTTTAGCTTGGAAGTATTTTGAAATTAGTGAAATGGGAATGCATAGGAAAAAGAGAAACAGGAAGAATATTCAAAAAGGAGAACAGGAACCGATGAAAAAGATTCTTGATTTAATCACATCAGAGGTAAAAGAGGCATTCGCAGCCTGTGGTTACGATGAGAGCTTTGCGAAGGTTACACTGTCCAACCGGCCGGACCTCTGTGAGTACCAGTGTAATGGTGCCATGGCAGCCGCGAAGGCATATAAGAAGAAACCGATCGACATTGCGAACGAAGTTGTGGAGAAGCTGGCTGGCGGCGATATGTTTTCAGAAGTAAACGCCGTGATGCCGGGTTTCATTAATATAAAACTGGAAGCCGGATATCTGGCAACCTACATGAACAACATGAGAGAGGGAGACCACTGCGGCTGTGAAAAGGCAAAAACGCCTCTCACGATCATTGTGGATTACGGCGGAGCCAATGTGGCAAAGCCGCTGCACGTGGGCCATCTCCGTTCTGCTGTGATTGGGGAGAGCATTAAGCGGATGGGACGTTTCCTGGGACATAAGGTGATCGGCGACGTTCATCTGGGAGACTGGGGACTTCAGATGGGCCTGATCATTGAGGAACTCCGCGACAGAAAGCCGGAGCTTGCCTATTTTGAGGAGTCCTATACCGGAGAGTATCCGAAGGAGGCGCCGTTTACCATCGGTGAGCTGGAAGAGATCTACCCGGCGGCCAGTGCAAAGTCTAAGACAGACGAGGAATTCAGCGCGCGAGCCCACGAGGCGACACTGAAGCTGCAGAACGGATACGCACCTTACCGCGCGATCTGGAATCATATTATCGATGTTTCCGTAACGGATTTAAAGAAGAATTACGGTAACTTAAATGTAACCTTCGATTTATGGAAGGGAGAGAGCGACGCGCAGGACTATATTCCGGGTCTGATTAAGGAGCTGAAAGACAGGAAGCTGGCGTATGAGAGCCAGGGAGCGCTGGTGGTCGATATCGCCGAGCCTGGCGATTCCAAGGAACTTCCGCCCTGCATCATCCGTAAATCCGACGGCGCGGCCCTCTATTCTACCTCAGATCTGGGAACCATTCTGGAGCGTGAGAAGGAATACTGCCCGGACTGGTATATTTATATAACAGACAAGCGTCAGGAGCTTCATTTTACCCAGGTGTTCCGCGTGGCCAAGAAGGCCGGATTCGTACCGGAAGAGCGCAAGATGTCCCATTTAGGCTTCGGCACCATGAATGGAAAGGACGGCAAGCCGTTTAAGACAAGAGACGGCGGTGTGATGCGTCTGGAGACCCTGATTTCCGATATTGACACAGCGGCATATGATAAGATCATGGAGAACCGCTCCGTGTCCGAGGAAGAGGCGTTAAAGACCTCGAAGATCGTCGGTATGGCGGCTCTCAAGTACGGCGACTTATCGAATCAGGCTTCCAAGGACTACATTTTCGATATGGACCGTTTCGTCTCCTTTGAGGGAAACACAGGTCCCTATATCCTGTATACGATTGTGCGTATCAAGTCCATCCTTGCTAAGGCTTCCGAGCTGGAAGTGCAGAGCGTGTGCACGGGAGATATCCTTCCGGCCGCCTCCGGTGTGGAAAAAGATTTGATGCTTCAGCTTTCGAAATATAATGAGGTGATCGAGACCAGTTTTCTGGAACTGGCTCCCCATAAGATCTGCCAGTACGTATATGAACTGGCTAACGCGTTCAACCGGTTCTATCACGACACGAAGATCATTGCCGAGGAAAACGAAAAACAGCGTGCTTCCTGGCTCAGTCTGATCAGTCTGGCGAAGGATGTACTTACCGCCTGTATCGATCTGCTTGGAATTGAGGCTCCGGAACGTATGTAATGTGTGAACGGATGTGAAAAACTTATGAAAGTATCACAGATGACAACAAGCGCCTTCTGGAAAGGCGAATCGGGCGTAAAAGGCCTGGTTGAAGACCAGGGAAAACAGTATAAAGCTAATTTATATATCAAGGGTAGTCAGGTTTATGACTACTCTTGTTCCTGTGTGCAGGGAAATTCCTATAAGGGGATGTGTCCGCACTGTCAGGAGCTCTACAGGGAGTACCGGGAAAAGGCGGCTGAGAATTCGGGACGGCCCGTCACCACCTCCCAGCAGGCCAGAACCATGATCCGGGAGTACACCAACCGGGAAGTGGCTCAGATCATTATTGAGGGAGAAGAAAAGCAGGTGCAGCTGGCTGTCCGTATCATTGCGGACCGGAGCGATGTGAAGCTGGAATTCCGTCTGGGGCGGGAACGTTTCTATGTGCTTAAGGATCTTGTGGCGTTTACGAGAGCGGTAGAGAGCGGTTCACTGGTGGAATATGGGAAGAACCTGGCCTTCCACCACAATCTGTCCGTCTTTGCAAAGGAGAGCAGGCCGCTGGTGGAATTCATCATGGAGCTGGTCAACACTTACTGTGAGCACTATGAACAGTTTCAGAAGAGCTCTTTTTCGAACCTGCCGACTCTGCGGGGCTTAAATTTGAGCCGGGGCAACCGGGACCGCTTCTTCAGCCTGATGATGGGCGAGACGCTGGAACTGGAGGACTACCGTGCCCACAAGAGAATGGTGACGGTGACGGATCATAATCCCGATCTGGCGGTCAAAGTCAGAAGAAAGGGACGGGATGGCATCCTGGTATCCATCGACAAGGGTCTTCTGATCTTCGAGGGGGAGCGCCATCTCTATGTGGTGGACAAGGAACGGATCTTTCGCTGTGACGAAGCATGCAGTGCCACACTGCACGTCTTCCTGGAGCAGATGATAAAGAGCTTTGGCTCCAACTGTGAGGCGGAAGTGAATGACAAGGATATGCCGCTTTTCTATGAGCGCGTGCTGAAAAAGATCGCTGCGTACAGTACGATCGACGCAGGCGACGTGGAACTGGAGGCATACAAGCCGGAGGAACTGAAAGCGAGATTCGAGTTCGACAGCCAGGGACCGAACGACCTGGTCTTAAAGCCGGTTCTGTCTTATGGGGAATACTCGTTTCAGCCGGTGGAGGATGAGAAGCTTCCCAGAACCGTATGCCGGGATGTGCCGGGAGAATTCCGGGTCAGCCAGCTGATTACAAAGTACTTTAAATACAAGGAACACGATACCGAATATCCGGCGATCCGCGACGACGAGGAGGCCATCTACCGCCTTTTAACGGAGGGCATGAGCGAGTTCATGGCTCAGGGTGAGGTATATTTGTCGGAGTCCTTTAAAAAACTGAAGGTTCTTCCGCCTCCGAAGATTTCCATCGGTGTGAAGAGCAGCGGCAGCTGGCTGGAGCTGACGGTGGACACGGACGGAATGTCGGGGGCCGAGCTCACGAGGCTGCTCTCGGAGTACAGCCAGAAAAAACGGTACTACCGCATGAAAAACGGCGAGTTTCTGGCTCTGGACGATAACGGCCTGATGACGGTGGCGAAGCTGGTGGAGGGCCTCGCAGTCAACAAGTCGGATTTACAGAGTCAGAAAATCCGTCTTCCCAAATACCGGGCGCTCTATCTGGATGGCATTTTAAAAGAGGGCACAGGCATTACGCTTTACCGCGATGCGCTGTTTAAGGCTGTGGTCCGCGGCATGAAATCCGTGGAAGACAGTGATTTTGAGATACCGCTGACGCTCCGTCCTGTTCTGAGAGAATACCAGAAAACGGGCTTCCGGTGGCTTAAGACCCTGGATTCCTACGGGTTTGGCGGAATTCTGGCGGATGATATGGGCCTTGGAAAGACGATTCAGGTTATCGCGCTCCTGCTGGATGAGAGGAACCGCGAGCCGGATACGTCCGCGCTGATCGTCTGCCCGGCGTCCCTGGTGTACAACTGGGAAAATGAGATTCATCAGTTCGCACCGACCCTGAAAGTCCGTACAATAAACGGTACCGCACAGGAGCGGGAAGAACTTCTGAATGCGGCCTCGGAGGGGGAGATCTTAGTTACCTCCTACGATTTGCTGAAGCGGGATATCGCCTTTTACGAGGAAAAGGAATTCCGTTTTCAGATCATCGACGAGGCGCAGTATATCAAGAACGCCTCGACCCAGAGCGCGAAGGCGGTTAAATCGGTGAATGCCAGAACGAGATTCGCCCTGACGGGAACGCCGATTGAAAACCGGCTCAGCGAGCTGTGGAGTATATTTGACTTCCTCATGCCCGGCTTCCTGTTTTCCTATCAGAGATTCAAGAAGGAGTATGAGCTTCCCATCGTGCGGGATCAGGATGAAGCCTGTCTAAAGGGGCTGCACCGTATGATCGGTCCGTTTATCATGCGCCGCTTAAAGAAGGATGTGCTGAAGGAACTTCCCGATAAGCTGGAGAATGTTATCTATTCCGGCTTCGAGAAGGAACAGAAGGATTTGTACACCGCCAATGCATGGCAGGTCAGACAGCAGCTGGAGCAGGCCGGAGACGGCGGCTCTGACAGGATTCAGATCCTGGCTCAGCTGACGAAGCTGCGCCAGATCTGCTGCGATCCGCATCTCTGCTACAGCAACTATAACGGCAGCTCCGCCAAGCTCGAGACGTGTATCGATCTGATCCGGAACGGCGTGGAGGGCGGCCATAAGATTCTGCTCTTTTCCCAGTTTACATCGATGCTGGAAATCATCGAAAAGCGGCTGAAAAAAGAGGGGATGGCATATTATATTCTGACGGGTGCGACACCCAAGGAAGAGCGCCTTCACATGGTCAACTCCTTTAAGGACGACGGCGTGCCGGTATTCCTGATCTCCCTGAAAGCCGGAGGAACGGGATTAAACCTAACGGCCGCGGATGTGGTCATCCATTACGATCCATGGTGGAACGTGGCGGCGCAGAATCAGGCGACGGACCGCACCCACCGGATCGGCCAGGAAAAGCAGGTGACCGTGTTTAAGCTGATTACGAAGGGAACTATTGAAGAAAATATCTTAAAGCTTCAGGAATCAAAGAAGAATCTGGCGGAACAGATCATAACAGAAGGCACCGTCTCGTTAGGCAGCCTGACGAAGGATGATCTCATCGGCCTGCTAGTGCCTCCCGGCGCAAATACGCCACTATAGAGTGCCTGATATCCGCTGGGGGCACTAGATTAGGGTGTGCCGGAAAAATGCTTTCTGTCACACCCTGGCCGGGATGCTTATTTTTAGTTGAAAAAGAAAGGATGGATTAAGATGAAAGTACTGCTGTTAAACGGAAGCCCTCACGAAAAGGGCTGTACATACCGTGCGCTCACGGAAGTGGCGGGAGCTCTTACGAAAGAGGGAATCGAGGCGGAGATCGTCCATATCGGCAATCAGGCCGTTCATGGATGTATCGGATGCGGCAAATGCGCCGCGACGGGCCGCTGTGTCTTCAAGGGAGATCCGGTCAATGCATTTTTGGATAAGATGGAGCACGCGGATGGACTGATCGTCGGATCTCCGGTCTACTATGCGTCGGCTAACGGCTCCCTCTATTCCTTCCTGGACCGTCTGTTCTACGCGGGAAGCTGTTTTGCGTTCAAGCCGGCTGCTGCGGTGGCCTCTGCACGGCGCGCGGGAACGACGGCTACGCTCGATACCCTGAACAAATACTTTACGATTTCCCAGATGCCGGTCGTATCGTCCCAGTACTGGAACATGGTTCACGGCAATTCGCCGGAGGACGTGGAGCAGGATTTGGAGGGGCTGCAGATCATGCGCACGTTGGGGAAGAATATGGCGTGGATGCTTCGCTGCATCGAGGCGGGTAAGGCGGCAGGAATCACGACGCCGGAAGCGGAGCAGAAGCTTAAGACAAACTTTATCCGTTAAAACTGGAGGCTATGCCGGAGAACCGGCGGGCGGCGGAAGGAGCAATCCTTTCACCACCCGCTGGTTCTTCGGCTGTGTACTGACTCCGCTGAGAAAAAAATTAATGTCCCGGAAACGGCCTGCGGAGAGCGCTGATGTGTTTTTTCAGGGCTTTAGAGAGAAAGAAAAAGAGAAAAAGGCCTTTACTTTTGCCATATCTGTTGTATAATGGAAAAGCACTATATATGGTGAAGAAATAATTACATACGCAAAATGTAGAAGATTTCACGGCAAATTGACAGCTGCTGTGTTATTTTTTAGCAGTATTATAAAGTAGAATATGGATTAAAGGAAATAAGGAGACAGCGATGATTAAGGTACAGAAACGTGACGGCAGAATTGTAAATTATGACAGAGAGAAGATTGTAAGGGCTATTCAGAAGGCGAATGCGGAAGTGGACGCGGCGGAACGCGCCGGGGAGGCATTGATTGACGGAATTCTGGATGATGTGGAGAAAGAATGTGAGGATGTTGTCCATGTCGAGAGCATTCAGGATATGATTGAGAGCCGCCTGGTTAAGCAGAACAAGTACACTCTCTCGAAAAAATATATGATTTACCGGTATCAGAGGGCGCTTCTGAGAAAAGCGAACACGACGGATGAATCGATCCTGAAGCTGATCCGGAATGAAAACAAGGAGCTGGCGGAGGAAAATTCCAATAAGAATACGATTCTGGCATCCACACAGAGGGATTACATTGCCGGAGAGGTATCCAGGGATTTGACGAAGCGTATGCTTCTGCCGGAACGCATTTCCATGGCCCATGAACAGGGAGCGATTCATTTCCATGACGCGGATTACTTTGTTCAGCCGATCTTTAACTGCTGTCTCATCAATATCGCGGACATGCTGGATAACGGCACTGTGATGAACGAGAAGATGATCGAGAGCCCTAAGAGCTTTCAGGTAGCCTGTACGGTTATGACCCAGATCATCGCGGCGGTGGCCAGCAACCAGTATGGCGGCCAGTCCGTGGATATGAGACATCTTGGAAAGTATTTAAGGAAGAGCAGCAATAAATTCCACAGACAGATCCGGGAAGAGTTTGGCGACAGCCTGGATAACGAGGCGGTGGAGAAGATGGCGCGGATTCGTCTGAGAGATGAACTGAAATCAGGCGTTCAGACGATCCAGTATCAGATCAACACCCTGATGACGACCAACGGCCAGGCGCCGTTTGTGACGCTGTTCCTTCGCCTGGACGACGAGGATGAGTACATCGATGAGAACGCGCTGATCGTGGAAGAGATTCTGCGCCAGAGACTGGAAGGGATCAAGAATGAGGCGGGCGTCTATGTGACACCGGCATTTCCAAAGCTCATCTACGTTCTGGACGAGAATAACTGTTTAAAGGGCGGAAAATACGATTATATCACGAAGCTTGCGGTGCGCTGCTCTTCAAAGCGCATGTATCCCGATTATATTTCCGCGAAGAAGATGAAGGAAAACTATGAGGGCAATGTGTTCAGCTGTATGGGCTGCCGCAGCTTCTTATCGACCTGGAAGGATGAGAACGGGGAATATAAGTTTGAAGGCCGTTTCAATCAGGGCGTTGTGAGCCTGAACCTTCCGCAGATCGGAATCCTGGCAAAGGGCGACGAGGAGGTATTCTGGAAGCTATTAGACGAACGTCTTGCCATCTGCTTCGAGGCTCTTATGTGCAGGCATAAGGCACTGGAAGGCACATTATCCGATGTGAGCCCGATTCACTGGCAGTACGGAGCGATCGCCAGACTCCCGAAGGGGGCGAAGATCGATCCGCTGCTTCATGACGGATACTCCACGATCTCTTTAGGATACATCGGTATCTACGAGATGACGAAGCTGATGAAAGGGGTCAGCCACACGGACCCGGCGGGAGAGGAGTTTGCCCTCCGCGTTATGAACCGCATGAAAGAGGCAGTTGAGTGCTGGAAAGAGGAGACCGGTCTTGGATTCGGCCTTTACGGAACTCCGGCTGAGTCCCTCTGCTACCGTTTTGCCAAAATCGACAGAGAGCGTTTCGGCCTGATCGAAAATGTGACGGACAAAGGCTACTATACGAATTCCTACCACGTGGACGTGAGAGAGAAGATCGACGCGTTCAGCAAGTTTACATTTGAGAGCCAGTTCCAGAAGATTTCTTCCGGCGGCGCCATCTCTTATGTGGAGGTTCCGAACATGGCGAAGAATCTGGAGGCCATGGAAGACGTGGTCAAATACATCTATGACAATATCCAGTACGCGGAGTTCAATACCAAATCCGACTACTGCCAGGAATGCGGCTTCGACGGTGAGATCATCATCAATGAGGACATGGAGTGGGAATGCCCGCAGTGTCATAATAAGGACAAGGATAAGATGAACGTGACCAGAAGAACCTGCGGTTACCTGGGCGAGAATTTCTGGAATGCCGGAAAGACAAAGGAAATCAAGGCCAGAGTGCTTCATCTGTAGTCTGAGGAGCGATAATATCATGAAATACGCCGATATCAAACATTGCGACGTTGCCAACGGCACCGGAGTGCGGACGAGCCTTTTTGTGTCCGGCTGCACTCACCGGTGCCGGGGCTGTTTTAATGAGATCGCATGGGATTTTAATTATGGAAATGAGTTCACGGACGAGGCGGTACAGGAGATCCTCGATTCCTGTGGAAAAAGCTATATATCCGGTCTGTCCCTGCTGGGCGGAGAGCCGATGGAGCCGCAGAACCAGCGGGCGCTTCTGCCTCTGGTTCTCCGGTTTAAGGAGCTGTATCCGGAGAAGACAATCTGGTGCTACACCGGTTATACGTATGAGACGGATCTATTGGCGCCGGAGGGACGGGCACACTGCGAGGTGACGCCCGAATTTCTTGCGTGCATCGATATCCTGGTGGATGGCGAATTCGACCAGGAGCTTTACGATCTCAAACTGAAATTCCGGGGCAGCAGCAATCAGCGCGTGCTGCAGATTCACGAGCCGGGCTGCCCGGAGCTGTTTGTGGAAAAGGATAGGTAAAGGGGGAATACGGCCGATGAAACGGGAGATCAGCCTGGAAGAGATATCAGATGGGAAACTGTATGGCAGCGGCGACATGGTGAAGGTGGGCTGTGACGACTGCCGCGGCTGTTCCGCCTGCTGCCGGGGCATGGGAAGTTCCATTGTTTTAGATCCCTATGACGTCTTTCGGCTGGAGACGGGCCTTGGCCTGTCCTTTGAGGGGCTGCTGGCGGAGTCAGTGGAGTTGAATCTGGTGGATGGCATAATTCTGCCAAACCTGAAGATGTCCGGAGAGGGGGAGGCCTGCACCTTTTTAAACGAGGAGGGGCGCTGCCGGATTCATCCCTTCAGACCGGGAATCTGCCGGATGTTTCCGCTTGGACGAATCTATGAGGATCACGGCTTCCGGTATTTTAACCAGATTCACGAATGCCGGAAAGAGCAGAAGACGAAGGTCAAGATCCGCAAGTGGATGGATACTCCGGATATGGGCCGTTATGAGAGCTATATTGTGGAGTGGCATTACTTCCTTAAGGAGCTGGAAGAAAGGCTGGAGCAGAAACCGGAGCAGAAACTGGAGCAGAAACAGGAAGAGGGTTCAGAACCGACCGGTGGGGAAGATGCGAGGAAGCGGACTGCTATGGGGGTGCTTAAGCATTTCTATCTGATTCCGTTTCAGAAGGAGTTGGATTTCTATCAGCAGTTTGAGGCGCGCATGGCGGCTGCGCGGGAGGAATTTATTAATTTTCTGTAAAAATACTTACGGTTCCCAAATCCCTGTTTGCCTGCCGGCGGTCTCTGTGATATACTTATAGCAATGGAATCGGCAAGGCATAAACAGGTGTAAAGTATCAGGACGGTTGTCCGAAGGGGAGGAATACCTTTATGGCGAAGGTAAAGAGGTTTAGCACAAAAATTAACAGTTTTTTCGTGGAGTGGAGTGCGCTGAATCATTATTTGTCATCCTATGAATGTGAGAAAAACGGCGTTCCCTACATCGGTTTTAAGGACCCGAGGGTTCAGAAGCTCTGGAACAGCTTAAGTTCCGCGGAAAAGCGGGATCTGATGAAGCATTATGGGAAGAAGAACGAGGCGGAGCTGGGCGACTATCTGGGATGAGGGGCATGAATCATGATTCTTTCGGGAAAAGAAATATTAAAGCACATGGGGAAAGAGATCATCATTACTCCATTTGATGAAAAGAGAATTAATCCTAACAGCTATAACCTGTCTCTGGCGGATGAACTTCTGGTTTACGAGCAGGATGAGCTGGATATGAAAAAGCCCAATCCGACTAAGCAGATCGTGATTCCGGAGGAAGGGCTTCTTCTGGAACCAAACAGGCTGTATCTGGGAAGGACCAACGAGTTTACGAAGACGGATCGGTACGTCCCCATGCTGGAGGGCCGTTCTTCCACGGGCAGGCTGGGACTCTTTATCCATGTGACCGCGGGCTTTGGAGATATCGGCTTCGCCGGGTACTGGACGCTGGAGATTTTCTGTGTGCAGCCGGTCAGAATATATCCGAATGTGGAGATCTGCCAGATCTATTACCACGATATTGATGGGGAATACGATCTCTACAGCAGTGGAAAGTATCAGAATAACAGCGGGATTCAGGCCAGTCTCATGTATAAGGACTTTGAGTGAGAGCGGTCTTCTGATAAGAGAACGGTATAAGAGATGATGTAAGAGATAATATAAGAAAACCGGATAATAAAAAGAGGAAGATGCAGAGTCAGGAGTCCCTGAAGCTGTATCTTCCTTTTTTATGGTCACAACCGCTTATTCCCTATGCCCCGCCGCGTATTCCCCGGGACAGATGTCCATGACCACCCGGACTGGCTGGATTAAGGCGTCCTCGTACTGGCATCTCCACTGTACCTCCCGGCTCATCCGGCCGTCTGCGATTCCGTCGATGGTCTCGCCGGACTTGACCGGCGCGTCGGCCGCGTAGAGATAGGAGGCCACATTGTATGCATGGTTTACGACGGCCTGCGGCTCCAGACCCCGGAAATGGTACTGGACGTCAGGGAGTCCAATTGCATAGAGCCCCAGGGTATCCACAACCTTGTCGTCGCTGCCGGAGATGTTGAAAAGGCGGGCGTTGACGCCAAAGTATATGAAACGGTCTTCACGCGGTATTTTGTGTTCCCTGATCTGATCTGCGGTAAACAGTTTCCCGGCCGGCTTGATCCAGACCGCAGTGCAGTCAGGAAACAGTCTGACCGCTGTCTCCATCCAGTCCATCATCATCTCACAGCGCTCCTTGTATTCCAACACGGCAGCCATCATGTCAAAAAGAAAAATCTCATACCGGCACCGCTCCAAAAGAGCGTCTCCGTCGGCCACATCCCAGAGCTGGCTCCGGGAAAATGCGTCAATGGAGTCCTGCTTGAATTCCTGAACGTCCCCCATGACGACCTGGGGCGGCAGGGCGCCGTCTTTAAACTGTGCCAGATATTTTTTTACGGCAAAAGAGGTCAGAGCCGGTGATGGGGACACGATGTCGATCGCGCCGAAGGTTTCTTCCAGAGCCGTGTGTATGATCCCGGCCTCCGGCTTGACCGGTTTTTCTTCAAACAGAAGGTAGATCTGATAAAGGTTCTGAAATTCTGCTTTTTCCTCAAGATTCTGCTTCAGCTCTTCTTTCGGTTCTCTTTTCTTTTTAAATAATCCCATATGCGTTCTCCTTTGTATCTGTCGGCAGGAGGCGGATTCCTCCGCCGTTACCTCCAGTATACCGTATTTTGAAAAAAAGGCCATTACGATTTGCTTAAGATTTCCCCCAGGCTTTCTGAAAACCGGAGAAAGGAAATGGGGCAGACAGTGGGATTTCGTAACGGCGGCAGATACGCACAATCTCATACACACCGATGATTAAGGCGAAGACGCCGGTGGCAATGTTGCTGACGGCCATGACGACCCCGACGCTTAAGCTTCCCATAGAAGTAAAACTCTGCAGAAACCAGAGCACGGGAACCCGGAAGACGAAGACGCGGCAGAAGTTGATGGCCAGCGTCAGTTTCGTCTTTCCGAAGCCATACAACAGGGCCATGACGGACGCGGTGACGCCCAGCGGAATCGCCCCCAGCGCCTCGAAGCGGTAGATGGAGATAATCATCTTTTGAAACGACGGATCATTGCCGGCAAAGAGACGGCTGAGCGCATCCAGAAAATACAGCGAGCAGGACATGAGCACGATACCGATCACCAGGTTGACAGCGAGAACGCATCCAAAGGCCTTCAGCGCGCGGCGGGGCTTTCCTGCGCCCACACTTTGGCTGATAATGGCCGATCCGCCTTCCTGGAAGCCATTCTGGGGCATGGTGGTGATGCCGCCGATGTTGTTGGAGATTCCCAGCGCTCCCACGGTCAGCGCGCTGTAGATCGTACTCATGGAATTGATGATAACCTTGCCGAAGGAGAAGGCCATCTTCTCTGCAATGACCGGAATGGAAATTCCGATCATGGGAAATGTGACAGCGGGCTTTAAGGAGACCGCTTTCATGGAAAAGCCGAATGCGTTGTCCTTTTGATTCATGTTTCGCACAGCCGCAGCCAGCAAAAACAGCTGGGAAAGGATTGTAGCCGTGGAAATCATGCTGATTCCGCACTGAAATCCGTAGACGAACAGGGCGGTAGAGGACATCTTGATGGCGATAACGGCCATATTCAGGCGGAGAATTCTGCCGGAATTTCCACGGGCCCGCTCAATGGCGATATAAATGTTGTTAAAGAAGCTGATGACCATGCCAAAGAGCTCCAGCCGAAAGTACAGAGTCCCTTCCGAGATAAAGGCATCCGGCGTCCGGGCAAGCCTTAGAAACCACGGTGTGAAGGGAACCAGCAGAGCCAGAATGACGGCGCCTAAGACCGCGCACATGGCGAACAGCGTGCTGACCCGTTTCTTTACCAGATCGAAATCACCGGCACCGTAGGCTTCGCTTATTTTCAGACTGGACCCGATGGCGAGGCCGCCTCCCAGGGCTGACAGCATCAGGCTGATCTGGGATAAATAGGCCACGGCAGACACGGAACCGGCGCTGATATGGGCCGCCATCATAGAGTCAAAGATTTTAAAGAGCTGATTTAAACTCTGGTACAGGGCCAGCGGCGTTCCGACGTAGAGAACGACCTTCCACATGTTGTCGTGGAGGGCAAATTCCCGGAAATGCTGGTCTTTTGCGGAGAGCACCGCCTTTGGTAACAATTGCCTGGACATGAATCGTTCCTCCTTTGATGTATATGCCATTGCTTCCGATGGATCTGTATATAAGCATATAGCCGGGAGCTTTGGAAATCTACGAATTTCATGACCAATCATCAAAATAGTACGGTTTTTTTGACATGACCGGTTCCTTTGTGCTATAGTATAGGCCGAAGGGATGGTGATGTCTGGATGAAACGACATGGTCAAATGTCGGAAGCGATGTCGACCGGTATCTTTCTGACTCTGTCCGGTGGATTTCAGGATGCTTATACGTATTACACCCGCGGGAAGGTTTTTGCCAACGCCCAGACGGGGAATATCATTTTACTGGGACACAATGCGATGAACGGAGACTTTACGGATGCCTTCCGGTACCTGGTGCCGGTGCTGGCCTTTGCGGGCGGAATCTACATATCGGAGGTCATACGCGGTATCTACCGGGAGTACGGGAAGCTGCACTGGCGCCAGATCGTGGTGGTGCTGGAGATACTGCTCCTGTTTGTGGTGGGATTTCTTCCGCAGTCCATGAACATGGCGGCCAATATTCTGGTGTCCTTTGTCTGCGCCATGCAGGTGGAGGCGTTCCGGAAGATGAAGGGAAGCGCCTATGCCAGCACGATGTGCATCGGCAATCTGCGCAGCGCGACGGAGATGCTGTACCGCTACCGCCATACGAAGGAAAAGGGCTGTCTGGAAAAATGTCTCCGGTATTACGGCGTAATTCTCGTCTTTGGTATCGGCGCAGCGCTTGGAAGCTTCATGACTTCCCTGTTTGAGGAGCGGACGATCTGGATATCCTGCGGTTTTCTGTTTGTCTGCTTCTGTATTATGTTTATTAAAGAAGACATCGAGGGCGAGCGAGGTCTGGATTGACAGCGGAGCGGATTCCCTCTTACAACCGGATGAATGGCAGGAGGTGCTGTGATGAAGGGATATTTGGATACTTCGGAGGAGGTTCTGAAAAAACTGAATACGAAACGGACAGGCCTGAGTGCAGAGGAAGCGGCCGGCAGACTTATGGCAGATGGAAAGAATAAGCTGAAGGAGGCGAAGCCGGTTCCGCTTTGGAGGCGTTTTTTGAGTCAGCTGGCCGATCCGATGATCATCATTCTGATTGCGGCAGCGGTGGTCTCTGGAATGACGGCGGTCTATGCGGGGGAGTCGTTTGCGGATGTGATCATTATTATGATCGTCGTTCTCATCAATGCGGTGCTGGGAGTGGCGCAGGAGAGCAAGGCTGAGAAAGCCATAGCTGCCCTGCAGGAGATCGCGGCGGCCACTTCCAAAGTAATGAGGGACGGTAAGCAGCAGACGATCCGGAGCGAGGAGCTTGTGCGAGGCGATATCATCGTCCTGGAGGCCGGAGATGCGGTGCCGGCAGACGGCAGGATTCTGGAATGCGCCAGCATGAAGGTGGAAGAAGCCGCTCTGACCGGGGAGTCGGTGCCGGTTCTCAAGACGGAACGCGTTCTTTCCCAGGAGGAGGGGACGAAGGACGTTCCACTGGGCGACAGGAAGAACATGGTCTACATGGGAAGCACGGTCGTATATGGCCGCGGAGCCGCGGTCGTGACAGGCACCGGCATGGATACGGAGATGGGGAAGATCGCGGATGCCCTGACTCAGGCAAAGGATAATGAGACGCCGCTTCAGGGAAAGCTTTCCCAGCTGAGCCGAATTCTCAGCGTGCTGGTGCTCGCCATCTGCGTGATTATATTTGCAGTCAGCTTACTGCGTGCCTATCCGGCCATTTCCGGGCATACGGTCATGGATACGTTTATGATCGCCGTGAGCCTGGCGGTGGCAGCCATACCGGAAGGACTGGCGGCCGTTGTCACCATCGTGCTCTCCATCGGCGTCACCAATATGTCCAGGAAACATGCTATCATCCGGAAGCTGACGGCCGTGGAGACTCTTGGGTGCACCCAGATCATCTGTTCCGACAAAACGGGAACGCTGACGCAGAACCGGATGACCGTCGTAGAACACACCGGATCCGACGAGACGGCACTGGCGGCGGCCATGGCACTCTGCAACGACGCTCATTTAAACGATAAGAATGAGGCGGAGGGAGAACCCACCGAGGCGGCTCTCGCAGCCTACGCATGGTCCGCAGGACTTAACCAGAACCTCTTAAAACAGAAGTATGTGCGGATCGGTGAGGCACCCTTCGATTCCATGCGGAAGATGATGTCAACCGTACACGAAAAGGCGGATGGAACCGTGATTCAGTTCACGAAAGGCGCTCCGGATGAGGTTCTGAAACGCTGTACTCACATACTGTCGGATGGAAAGGCCGTTCCACTGCGTGAGGAGGACAGGGAAAGAATTCTCCTCGCCAATAAATCGCTGGCCGACCGGGCTCTCCGTGTCCTTGCGGCTGCTGCGAGAGAGTACACAGCCCGCCCCGCCGGCTGGGAGGCCGGAGAGCTGGAGCAGAAGCTCTGTTTCCTCGGTCTCACCGGGATGATTGACCCGGTGCGCCCCGAGGTGCTGCCTGCCATCGAAGAGTGCCGCAGAGCCGGAATCCGTCCTATTATGATTACCGGCGATCATAAAGACACGGCGGTGGCCATCGCCATGCAGCTTGGCATCATCACATCACCGGAACAGGCCATCACAGGCGCTGGTCTCGACGAGATATCTGATGAGGACTTCGGCAATGAGATTGAAAAGTATTCCGTTTACGCCAGGGTCCAGCCGGAGCACAAGGTGAGAATCGTAAATGGGTGGAGAGAGAAAGGCTGTATTACCGCCATGACGGGAGACGGAGTCAATGACGCGCCTTCCATCAAGAATGCCGATATCGGTGTGGGAATGGGAATTACAGGAACCGATGTGACGAAGAATGTGGCGGATATGGTGCTGGCGGACGATAATTTTGCCACGATTGTCTCAGCGGTGGGAGAGGGGCGGAGAATATACGATAACATTCGAAAGTCCATACAGTTTCTCCTGTCCTCCAACTTATCAGAGGTGCTGTCCATCTTTTTTGCGACGCTTCTCGGCTTCGTCATCCTGAAGCCGGTCCACCTCCTCTGGATCAATCTGATTACCGACTGCTTTCCTGCGCTGGCACTGGGCATGGAGGAGCCGGAAAAGGACGTTATGAACCGGCCGCCCCGCAGCCCGAAGGAAGGGATTTTCTCAGGCGGGGTCGGACTGAATGTGGTGGTTCAGGGAATTGCGGTGACCGTAATCACCCTGGCTTCGTATCTGATCGGCCATTATCTGGAGGCGGGCGTGTGGGAGATTAGGAACAGTGCGGATGGCATGACCATGGCGTTTCTGACTCTGTCCATGACGGAGATATTTCACTCCTTCAACATGCGGTCTCTAAATCAGTCGGTATTTACGTTAAAACATCATAATCCGTGGCTGTGGCTGTCCATGGCGGCTTCCTTTCTGTGCACGACCGTGGTTATCTACGTCCCGTTCCTGTCCGATGCGTTTGAATTTGAACACATTTCTCTTACCGAGTATGCGGTGGCAATCGGACTGGCCTTCTGCATTGTTCCGTTTGTGGAAGGGACGAAATGGCTTTAGAGGAGGCGGAAATGAGGAACATCCTCTGCAAATGCCTCCGCTTCGGACTGCAGGGTTTCCAGAAAGCGATTGATATGGTATCCGTCAGTCGCCGCGTGATGGCAGGTAATGGAGAGAGGCATCATAATTCTGCAGTCTTTTTCATAGAATCTGCCTGCCTCAACGGACGGAAGATAGTACGGCTTATTCTCATAGGAGTGAACCGAAAAATGCTTAAATGACACCCAGGGAACACAGGAAATGGTATAGGCATTGGCGGGAGGTGTCTGCCCGGCCTGAGCCAGGACGCCGTGACTGCCGCCGTACCTCCTCTGGTTGTCCAGGTAGGACTGATAAAACGCCATGAAATCATCTGTGTACTCCGTCCACATAAAGGAAAAGGTCTTATCATCCTCATGAAAGGCCGCGTAAAGCGGTGTGAGTGTGTCGAAGCAGCCAACCTGCCCGTCCAGTTCGGCTATTTTGAATTCCTTCTGCATTTGAAGCGTCCTGGTGACGAGCCATAAGTAAGCCGGGAAGAATTTGATACCAGCATGCTTCAGAGCCGTTCTCATCGCCGTAACATCGAGATCGACGGTCAGGGAATATCCGGTCGGAGCCATTTTCGAGAAATAGTAAAACATCTGCCCCCTCGGCCATTTCTGCATGTCGAGCGGCGTAAATTTAACAGTTTGATCCATTGTGATACCTCCTTTTCCTCTATTATAGGGACTTCCAATGAAAATACAATCAACGCTCCGTAGACTGCCGCTGTTGTCCCTGTTCCATTTGAAAAAATTAGTGTTTTATGGTAGGATGAAGAAAACCCTGCACACAAAAGAAGTCAGACACTCACGGCAGTCGCCAAATGGACATGGCCGCATGCCCGCTTAGCCTGCTGCCTTCGTGTGAATAAACGATACAGGAGCATAGAATGACGGCTTATGTAAGTAAGAATGAGAAAACAAAATACCGGCTGGCAGACTCTGTCAAGCAGTGCATGATGACGACGCCAGTGGACAAAATCACGGTTCAGAACATCGTGGATGGCTGTGATATGACGCGCCAGACCTTTTACAGGAATTTTAAGGACAAGTATGACTTGATCAACTGGTACTTCGATAAGCTGGTGCTGGAATCCTTTGCCCGGATCGGCGTGGAGAAGACGGTCTGCCAGAGCCTGGAGGAGAAGTTTGAATTTATCAAGAAGGAGAAGGTGTTCTTCACCGAGGCCTTCCGTTCGGATGATTACAACTCCCTGAAGGAACACGATTTTGAACTGATTATGGGGTTCTACAGGTCACTGATTACGCGTAAGACCCATAAGCCTCTGGAGGAGGAGATTCAGTTTTTGCTGGAGATGTACTGCCGCGGATCCGTCTATATGACTGTGAAATGGGTCCTGGGCGGCATGAAGCAGACCCCGGGAGAGATGGCGGCCAGCCTGGTGGAAGCCATGCCGCCGCGGCTTTCGGCTGTGTTTCAGGAGGCCGGGCTCGTATAATGCGGATCGGAGGGCGTTGCCTGGCTGTTGGTACAGGAAGTATTGATATTGTATAGAAATAAAGTTACAGTTTGCGGGATTTGTAACATTTGTTACAAACGAAGGGGATTGTAACTTTATTTTTTTGATTGGTTTTGTTAAAATAATAACAGAAAGTAAATGGTATCCATAAGACCCATAAAAGATAGGAAAAGGAGAGATTATCATGGCAAACAGAATCGTTTTGAATGAAACATCGTATCACGGTGCAGGTGCAATCAATGAAATTCCGGGAGAGGTAACAAAGAGAGGGTTCCATAAGGCATTTGTTGCATCCGATCCTGATCTGGTAAAATTCGGCGTAACAGCGAAGGTGACAAAGATTCTGGAAGAGAATGGAATGGACTACGAGGTTTATTCCAATATCAAACCAAACCCAACCATAGAAAACGTACAGACCGGTGTTGAGGCATTTAAGAAATCCGGTGCAGACTATATTATCGCTATCGGCGGCGGTTCCTCCATGGATACCTCCAAGGCCGTAGGCATCATCATCACGAATCCAGAGTTTGCCGATGTCAGAAGCTTAGAGGGCGTGGCTCCGACCAAGAATCCGTGTGTTCCGATTCTGGCTGTTCCGACGACAGCGGGTACGGCGGCAGAAGTTACCATCAACTACGTAATTACCGACGTTGAGAAGAAACGCAAATTCGTCTGTGTTGATACACACGATATTCCGGTTGTCGCTTTCGTTGATCCGGAGATGATGTCCAGCATGCCGAAGGGATTAACTGCTTCCACAGGTATGGATGCGCTGACCCATGCGATCGAGGGCTATACCACAAAGGGAGCCAATGAGATCACAGACATGTTCAACTTAAAGGCGATTGAAAAGATCGCTTCCAGCTTAAGAGATGCGGTTGAGAATAAGCCGGAAGGCCGTGAAGGCATGGCTCTGGGCCAGTACTTAACCGGTATGGGATTCTCTAACTGCGGACTTGGCATCGTTCATTCCATGGCTCACGCCCTGGGCGCCGTATACGACACACCGCACGGTGTTGCCAATGCCATCCTGCTTCCGACCATTATGGAATACAATGCAGATGCTACGGGTGAGAAGTTCCGCGCCATCGCTAAGGCCATGGGTGTAGAGGGAACCGAGACCATGACCGTGGAAGAGTACCGCAAAGCGGCAGTTGAGGCAGTTAAGAAGCTGTCCCAGGACGTTGGAATTCCAGCTGACTTAACGGCTATCGTTAAGGAAGAGGATATTCAGTTCCTGGCTGAGTCCGCTGTGGCAGATGCATGCGCACCTGGAAATCCTAAGGATGCGAGTCTGGAAGACATTATTGCGCTGTATAAGAGCCTGATGTAAGATCGGTCGGACGGGAGTTCGGACAAACTGCAGTGTAAGAGACGATTAATAGAGTAGAGACGCCGTTTCATCGATGAAAAGTCATTGATGAAACGGCTCTTTTTATGGATTGTATGTTAGTTTTGTGTCTGCTTTGAAAAAATGGTGTAATAGTTTATGGCCTCTTCTTCCATTAACGAAAAATTGGCCTGCAGCTTTTGAATAATACGCTGTTTCGGGATGTTTTCGGAAACATTATCCTGAATAAAGACCTGGATGCCTTTTTCCATTCCTTTTTCCATTCCCCGTTGATACCCTTCCTCCATCAACATCTGTCCGACTAATGTCATCTGCATCTCCTCCTCCAGTTTTTTCGCGTATACCCGGTCAATGATTTTGTCTGTAAAGGTCAGGATTCCGGCTATTACCTTCAGCTGGCCCTCCCTGTCAGGCAGTCGTTTACCGAGATTTACGGCTTTTTCAATCGTTTCCTGCTTGCGCTTTTTTTCAGGGATAATTTTCTGATGTTGTTTGAGATATTCAGAACATCACCATCTTCCGGCAGAATGCGGAAATGGGATAGGATAATCATATGACAAATGCACAGATAAGTCAAGTGTTATTTACCTGAATAAATGGTAATTTTGTTTGCCCGGCATTTTAGAGTTTACCGCAGCATATGAAAAACCAGGTTTCCCAGATCAGGCAAGTACACAGTTTCAGCACGCATCTTCACAATAATGCTTCTATGCATCATGGCGATGGAAATTCTTAAATTCCCGCGGCGATATGCCATACTCCTTCTTAAAGGAACGGTAGAAGGAAGAATAGTCTGGAAAACCGCAGCTCTCCCATATTTCCTGGAGCGGGACTCCGGACAGGATTCCGTTTTTGGCTGCGATCAGACGGCGCTGGATCACGCAGTGATGAAAGGACACCTGCATGTTCTTCTGAAAGGTGTGGGAGATGGTGGAGGGGCTTACGAGAAAATGCTTCGCCGTCCCTTCCAACGTGATCTTCTCCCTTAAGTGTTCGTCAATGTAGCGGAATAAATCATCCACCAGAACGCTTTTTTCCGCAGCCGGCATCTGCAGATCCTGATAGTAATAGGTGCGGCTTATGTGGGCCATGAGGCTGATGACTGCAGTCCGGGTGCAGTATCCCCAGCCCAGCTTTCGCTCCTCCGTCTCCTTTAAGGCAGCGGAAGCAGCGGAAAAAAGCCCTGACCACGTCGCCCGGGTGGAGCGCAGAAGATAGCTCCCGCGCTTCTGACACTGTTCAAAGGCAAAATTCAGATCCGGAAATTCCTCGCACTGCTGATGCCAGTAGGCGGCGTTGATCCAGATGACGTATCGGGAATACGGTTCCTTAAGCGGCTCCGGAAAGAGCGGCTGGTGACTGACTCCGGGCGGAATGAGCAGAATATCCCCCTGTTGGATGCGAAAGCGCTTATCCCCTAAAAGATACTGGATATTGCCGCTTTTGCAAAGCAGGATCTCATAAAATGTATGGCTGTGCAGGAAAACATGGCCGGTATTGTCTGTATTGGTCTGAATGCGGATTTCCGTACAGGAATCCTCCATCTGTATTTCTTTCCAGAAATTAATCATAGGACCTCCATGGTTAAAATGCATAAAAAGTTGAAAGAATATTATTGAAAATAAATAAAACCTCATAACTTATTTGCAAGAATTACAATGTATAATGCAAGATGCGCAATTTAAATTGCTAAAACTACACAATATAATAGAACTATAACAAATGAACATAAGAATTTCAAGTCTTATGGGAAGAAAAGGAGAGGTTTTATGAAAGAGATACGAAAATTTGGAATCAGAGACCAGATCGGATATGTATGCGGTGATATGGCGGGCAGCTTTGTGAACCTGTATGTCGATGCATTTTTCCTCACATTCTGTACGTATGTGCTGGGAATCAAGGCAGCATGGATGGGAAGTATGTTCCTGTTTGCAAGGCTGTGGGATGCATTTAACGATCCGATGATCGGTTCCTTTCCGGACAGATGGCAGATAGGCAAGAGCGGGGACAAATTCAAACCCTACATTAAGATTGCAATGATTCCGCTGGCTATATCCGGCCTGCTGTGTTTTGCTGATGTCAGCAGCTGGGGTTCCCTGGCGAAACATGTCTGGGTCGTATTCGCTTACATCGTATACGGAATGAGCTATACCGGAACTTCCATGCCATTTGGCTCCATGGCCTCTGTTGTGACCAATGACCCGATCGAGAGAACGAAGCTTTCCAGAGCCCGTTCCATCGGCGGCACAATCGTCGGAATCGGAGCCATTTCACTGGTTCCTCAGTTCGTATTCAACAAAGCGGGCGAAGTCGTGCCGAGTGGTTTCTTCAAGGTAGCGGTGGTATTCGGGATCTTATCCATGATCTGCTACTGCCTGCTGCTGCATTTTACCACAGAGCGCGTTCGTCAGCCGAAGGTGGAAGGCGAGAAGTTCAATTACGGCAAGGTGTTAAAGAGTGTATTTAAGAACCGTCCAATGCTGGGCGTTATGCTGGCAACGGTAGGAAGCCTTCTGTTCATCACCGGCAACAGCCAGCTGGGAAGTTACCTTTACAAAGAATTCTATCATGCGCCGCAGGTGCTGACGCTGGTGTCCTTAATCAGTATTCCGATTATGCTGGTATTCTTCCCGCTGATCCCGAAGCTGAGCCAGAAATATGGAAAACGCAACGTCATTTTAGTATGCTCCGGCTACAACCTTGTGATTTCCCTGATTCTGTTTATGATGCCGATTCAGAACGTGTACTTATTCCTGGTGATCAACACCCTGGCGACCAGCGGACAGACGGCATTTACCATGCTGATCTGGGCGTTTGTTACGGACTGCATCGATTACCATGAGTACCAGACCGGAGAGCGCAGCGACGGAAGCCTTTACTCCATCTACACATTCTCCAGAAAGATCGGTTCCACGCTGGCATCCACCATCGCTTCCTTCTCACTGGGCGCGATCGGCTATATTTCCGGTATTGAGGCACAGACTGCCGCTGTCGCCGGTCATATTCGTTCCCTCTGCACCTTTATTCCGGTAGCGACCTGCGTGCTGGAGCTTCTGGGCATCGGACTCGTATACAACCTGACCAACAAGAAGACGACGGAAATGTACGCGGTGCTGAAGAAACGGAGAGATGAGGGCGAGAAACAGGCATAGGTGTGAGGAGATGCGGAATGGAAAAAAAGATCGATATTCATCTTCATTTGAGTGAACATCCGATTCCCGACGGTCTGGGAATGAAGATATCCAGCGGGGCGGAAATGCTGCCGCATCTGGATGAGCTTGGAATCGGGTTTGGAATCATCATGTCGTCGGGCGAGAAACAGGCGATGTTCGGCTCCAACGCTTCGTGCAGAAGAATCGCGGAACAGTATCCGGACCGGTATGCCTGGATGTGCGGCCTGGATGAGATGGAACCGGAGACGGTATACGAGAGGTTAAAGCAGTACCGGGAAGAGGGCGCCGTCGGTGTCGGAGAACTGGCTGTCAACCACAGATTGGATCATCCGTTTTTAGAGGCGGTATTTCAGGCGGCGGAAGCCCTTGGCCTGCCGGTGTTGTTTCATATGAGCCCGGAGGAAGGCTTCCAGTACGGTGTGGTGGATGAGCCGGGGCTGCCCCTTCTGGAACGGGCTTTAAATAAGTACCCAAAATTGATATTTATCGGCCACAGCCAGCCATTCTGGCACGAGATATCGGGCGGCGCGGGGAAATCCCGGGAAGAGCGGTATGAGTGGGGAAAAGGGCCGGTGACGCCCGGCGGCCGGCTGGGTCAGCTGTTTGAAAAATATCCGAATTTGTATGGAGATTTGTCGGCCAACAGCGGAGGATGCGCCATGATGCGGGATGAGGCATTCGGCCTGGCGTTTCTGGAGGCCTGGAAGGACCGGCTGATGTTTGGAACGGACATGGTAAATGTGGACATGGAATTTCCGCTGGGCGGATGGCTGGATCAGAAGGTGGAGGAGGGAGCGCTCTCCATCTCCGCCTGTCAGGCCATTGTGAGCGGCAATGCAAAACGTATCTTTGGGCTGGGCCGGAAGCTGGCTGTAAATGCAGAAGAAAAGACCGATGAGAAAACAGAAGAGAAGATGGTGAAAGGAGATTAGGGATGGAGGAAATGAGAACGAGGATTCTGCCCCGGATGCTGAATGACGAGGCAGAAACGTATCTGACACGCAATGATGTCATTATTGTTCCGGTGGGAACGGTGGAACTCCACGGGGGACTGCCCCTTGACAGCGAAACGGTAATCAGCGAGGCTTTCGCCCTCCGGATGGCGGAGGCGGCTGACGGGCTGGTGCTGACGGGACTGCCGTATTTCTACGCCGGGGCCACGGCCATCGGACGCGGCACGACTCAGGTCAGCGTGCGGGAAGGCATCGACTATCTGGGAGCGATTGCGAGAAGTCTTCTCCGTCAGGGCTTCAAGCGCCAGATTTACGTCAGCTTTCACGGCCCCGCCCATATGACCTGCTGTCCGATGATCCGGGATTTTTTCGATGAGACCGGCGTCCCGATTCTGTATATGGATCTGACGATGCAGATGTTCCAGAGTGCGCGGGATTTATTCAAGACAATGGACAGTTTTCATGCCATCACAGTCGGCGCGTACCAGATGATGGGCCGTCTGGAGGATGTTCCGTTTACCACGGAATACTGCCATCAGGAGCCGCAGACGACGAAGCCGTTTGACCATCTGTTCAGCCTGGCTTACCAGAGCGGCAGCATCGGCTACTGCTTTGGCGACGCAAAGGATCATATGAGTACGCCTGCGATCCCTGACGCGGCCAGGAGAAAAGAACTGGCGGACGAAGGGGAGATGCTGATCAATGAGATCGTAAAGCGCCTGGATATGAGAACCATTACAGAGGAAATGAGGTCTTTGGAAGCCTTTGAGCAGGAGGTTATGGAGCGGTATCCCTGGATTCCGGCCGCAGGCGGGCAGAAGAGATGACGGACGAAATCGGGAAAGAAACAGAGAAGGAAATCGGGAAAGAAATGAAACAGGAAATGATGAAATCAGAAATACAGCCGGAGTCCGGCGAATCGTCGAAACTGATCGGGACACCGTGCGGAGCTGTGCGAGGAACTGTCTCCGCAAAGGGAGACTGCATTGTCTATAAAGGAATCCGCTATGCAAATGCCAAACGTTTCCAGTACCCTGAAGAGGTGACGCACTGGGACGGCATCTATGAGGCAGACAGGTTCGGAAACTGTTCTTATCAGCCGAGAGCGTTCTATGATGAGGCAAAGGTGCCGGAAAAGGCATTTTATTACCATGAATTCCGGGAGGGAGAGTCCTACACCTACAGCGAGGACTGCCTGTTCCTAAACATCTGGACGCCGCTGGAGCCGGAGAACGCACCGGTTCTGTTTTACATTCACGGAGGCGGATTCAAGGGCGGATGCGGCCATGAGAAACATTTTGACGGCGCGGCCTACTGCCGTCAGGGAATCCTTGTGGTGACGATCAACTACCGCCTGGGACCTCTCGGATTTGCCTGCATGGAGGAGTGGAAGGATGAGGCGGGGCATGCCGGCAATTATGCCATGTACGACCAGATGGCGGCCTTATCATGGGTCCGCCGCAATATCGCCGCGTTTGGCGGCAATCCGGACCGGATCACCCTGATGGGACAGTCGGCCGGCGCCATGAGCGTGCAGCAGCACTGCCTCTCCCCGCTGACGAAAGGCAGTATCTGCGGAGCCATTATGATGAGCGGTGGCGGTGTGAGGGAAGGATTTGCCGCCGCAGCGTCCCTGAAGGATGTGGAACCATTCTGGCGTGAGCTGGACCTTCGGGTGACCGAGGCGTGCGGAAAGGGGCTGAGGGAAGCAGAGCCCTCTGTAATCTTTGAAGCATTTAATGCACTGTCGAAGGAGCGCCCCGACGCGGCCATGGTCTGCGGCCCGATTGTGGACGGTGCGTTTTTGCCGGAGCCGGCCATGGAAATCGTCAGAAACGGCGGGGCACACGAGATCCCTTATCTCATGGGCTCTACCAGTGAGGATATCGTTCCTCCGATTGTACATAAGATGGCAAAGGGATGGGCAAGACTGCAGTCTGACCTGGGAAGATGCCCTTCCTATGCATTCTTCTTTGACAGGCAGCTGCCGGGGGATGACCGGGGCGCCTGGCATTCCGCGGATTTGTGGTATGAATTCGGTACGCTGGAAAACAGCTGGCGTCCGTTTGAGGCCTGGGACCGCGAGCTTTCGGACTGTATGGTGCGCTGCTTTTCCAATTTTATCCGCACCGGAGATCCCAACGGCGGCGGCCTTCCCCAATGGCTGCCTATGAAAAAGGACCAGAACCGCGTCATGCGTTTCGGTGATAAAACTGTGGCAATGGGATACGTCTCCATTGCAAAGCTGAACCATACCATGCGAACGAAACCTTCGGTTGGTGAATAAATAACCCAAAAATTGTCCGGATTCCCGTCAAAACTGTCCTAGCAGTGTTGGCGGGAAATCTGTTATACTGATAACAGAATAATAAAAGGAGTGTATGGGACATGTTATATCCGATTTTAACGCAGTCGAGGGGACTGATGGATTTAAGCGGCGTCTGGGCATTTAAGCTGGATGACGGCCGGGGATTTGAGGAAAAATGGTATGAACGGCCACTGGAGTCAGCGATGACCATGCCGGTTCCGGCGTCTTACAATGATTTAAAAGAGGGAGAAGCGTTCCGTGACCATTACGGCTGGTGCTTCTACCAGAGAACGCTGGCGGTGCCGTCCTACATGACGGGTCAGCGTCTGGTTCTGCGTTTTGCCGCAGTTACACACATTGCAAAGGTCTATCTAAACGGTGAACTGATCGCAGAGCATAAGGGAGGCTTCCTCCCGTTCGAGGTACAGATCAACGAGTATCTGAGAGAAGGGGAGAATCTCCTGACGGTGGCGGTGGACAACCGGATCGACCATACCACCCTTCCGGTCGGCAGCGAGGCGGGCGGCGGAATGGGAGACTTAATGGGAATGGGAGGAGGAAAGACCTCCAGAAAGAGAAACAATCCCAACTTCGATTTCTTTAACTACTGTGGAATTACACGTCCGGTCAAGCTTTATACGACTCCGTCCTCATATGTACAGGATATCTTCTTAAACGCGGAGGTGGAGAATACGACAGCGCGTATTGCCTACCGCCTTGAGACCGTGGGAGACGGAACCGCGAAGATCGCCGTATACACGAAGGACGGCAGACTGGCGGCGGAAGCGGAAGGAACCGACGGTACCCTGGAGATTTCCGATGTTGTCCTGTGGCAGCCGCTCTGCGCCTATTTATATGAGGTGAGAGTGACCTTCGGTGAGGATGTCTACTCCCTTCCTTACGGTGTCCGCACCGTGAAGACGGAAGGCGGAAAATTCCTGATCAATGGCCGTCCGTTCTATTTCAAGGGCTACGGCAAACACGAGGACACGTTCCCGGCCGGCCGAGGGCTTAACATGCCTATGAATACGAAGGATATTTCCCTGATGAAGTGGCAGGGAGCCAACAGCTTCCGCACCAGCCATTATCCGTACAGCGAAGAGATGATGCGTCTGTGTGATGAAGAGGGAATCGTGGTGATCGACGAGACACCGGCAGTCGGAGTTCATTTGAATTTCGGGGGCGGTGCGAACTTCAAGGACGGAAAGCGGGTCAACACCTTCGATCCGCCGGAAGAGGGCGGAATCCGGACGCACGAACACCATATGGACGTAGTCCGCGATATGATTCTGCGTGACAAGAATCACGCCTGTGTTGTCATGTGGAGTATTGCCAACGAGGCCGATTCCGGCGGACCTGGCGCCTACGCCTACTTTAAACCGTTATACGATCTGGCAAGGGAGACCGATCCTCAGAAACGTCCCTGCACCATCGTCAGTGTCCAGATGCCTAATTACAAGGAGGACTGCACCATTGAGCTGAGCGACGTCTTCTGCTTAAACCGCTATTACGGCTGGTATGCCTGCGGCGGCGATTTAGACATGGCAAAGGAGCTGTGCCGGGAAGAACTGACCTTCTGGAATTCCCTCGGTAAACCGTTCATGTATACAGAATACGGAGCGGACACGGTAAGCGGCTTCCACGACACGACTCCGGTGATGTACACGGAGGAGTATCAGGTAGAATACTATAAGGTCAATCACGAGGTAGCGGACTCCCTGGAGAATTTCGTAGGCGAGCAGGTATGGAACTTTGCCGATTTTGCAACCAGCCAGAGCCTTCTCCGGGTGCAGGGCAACAAAAAGGGAATCTTCACAAGAGACAGAAAGCCGAAGCTGGTCGCCCATTACCTCCGCGGCCGCTGGACGAAGATTCCGGAATTTGGATATAAAAAATAGTAGAACGGTCTATTTGGTGTGAAAGTATAAAAACTTCGTAAAGCTGCATGAATACTATATTTTTGCGAGTTTGCGCGTTTCTGCATCAGAGTTTTCAAAATACGTTTGGCGCTTTTTTACGCCTGTGTTCCACAAGAACTTATAAAGAGATATGGTAAAATGTAGGGCGGGATGAGGACATCCCGCCCTACGTCCCTTTCCACACTCTTTCTTATCCATTTTACGGTAAGAAAATTATGGAGTAAGCATAGAAAGAGGGTGGTAAAATGGTACAAATTACTGTAAAATGAAACCATAATAATCAATTGATATTCTCTGAATTTAACTGGGGACGATATTCGTCGCTCAGTTGAGGTATTAAAGGAATATAAGCCAGGATATCAACCGATAGAGTTTGAATTAGAAGCTGCATTGTACAGGAGGATTTCTTATGAATCATTTCATTGAAGCACTCATAAGCGAGGGAAAGAATAAGGCACTGCCTGAAGAGTTTGATTATTTTGGAAAACTGATTGGCAGTTGGAAGATCGACTATGTTGACAATAGCAATTCCCGCGTGATAAAAGGCGAATGGCATTTCTCGTGGGTTCTTGAGGGAATGGCGATACAGGATGTGATTGTCTTGCCCGGCTTTGAATACGGAACAACGCTTCGTGTCTACAAGCCCGACGTACACGCCTGGGATGTCACATATTGTTATACTGGTAAAATTATGCGGTTTGAAGCGGCAAAGCAGGATGATAAGATCGTTCTCACAAACATTGAGGATAAAAGCAGAAAATGGGTTTTTGTTAAAATTGAGGATAAGTATTTTCATTGGCAGGATGTTGCAGTAAAAGAGGATGGCGAGTGGCTTGTTAATTTCGATTTATATGCCGAGCGCGTCTGATCAATATAAATGCTTCGACTCATTGGTATAAGTCGTCGATACGATACGAATGGCCGTATTCCGTTCAGCAGCGGGAGGCGGCCATTTTTTTGCTGTCTGCCTGTGCCCCCCGTGAATCCGTTGACAGGGCCGAAAGAGTCAATTTCCGTGTATGATTTGGTTAAGATATGCGTAGATCGCGCCTGGAAAAATGATTACAATGAGATAGAACCAGGGGTGGTGCGATTCGGATTCTGACTGGACCGAATAAGAACAATAAACAACGGAGGAGAGAAAATGAGACAAAGAAAAGTGATGGCAATTATGATGGCGGGGATTTTATGCGTAACAGCGGCCCTGACAGGCTGCGCGAAGGCACCGGGGAAAGAACAGACCGAGGCGCAGGCCATGGAGCCGGCACCGGTGACCCTGTATTTGACGCGGCACGGGAAGACCATGCTCAATACGACAGGGCGTATGCAGGGCTGGTGTGATTCTCCGCTTACGGAGGACGGCGCGGCGGTGGCTGAAAAACTGGGACGCGGGTTAAAAAAGGCCGGAATTACCTTTGATGCGGTTTATACAAGTGACAGCGGCAGAGCAATAGAAACGGCAGAGCTGATCCTGAAGAATAACGGACAGCCGGAGGTATCCTTACAGAGAAATCCCAAAGTCCGGGAGGTGTGCTACGGAATTTACGAGGGTGCCATGCCGGCGGAAGCATACACACCGGCTGCAAAGGCACTAAGCTATGACAGTGTGGACGCTATGATGGGAGCGGTCATGGGAGGCAAGCTGAAAATTGAAGAAGCGGTAACTGCAATGGCGGAAACCGATGAGAGCAAAACCGCGGAGACGTGGGAGACGGCACAGAAGCGGGTTATGGACGGAATCCGTGAGATCGCGGGTGAGGCCGCAGAGCGCGGGCAGAAACAGGTTTTGGTGGTTTCACATGGGATGGCCATATCAGCAGCAGTGGCTGCCATCGACCCGGATGCAGCAGCGGGAGAACTGGGAAATGCCTCCATCACAAAAATTATCTATGACAACGGAACGTTTACCGTGGAATCGGTAAATGATATGAGTTATATAGAAGAGTAGGGATCAGTAAGAGGGGAAAAATGGATAGAAAAGGATAGGGAAGACGGCGATTGACCGTATTTTCCCTATCCTTTTTTACTCACTATAAAGAGCACTCTAAAGTTTAACGGAGCCTATTCCTTTTCCAGCTCTTTTGCACAGCTGAGATAATAGTGGCGCCCGTTCGCGCTGGTTTCCAGCCTGGAGAGTTGTCTCAGACTTTCGGCCTTCCAATGGCGGGCGTTTGTTTTCCCCTCTTCGGATACGGTGTCTCCGGCACCAAGAAGAAGGTCGCAGAGCTCGGAGGCCCACTGGAATTCCGACTCCTCCAGAGCCGTTTTGACAGCGGTGGAAATGGCCTGCTCTCCGCCGGCCAGTTTTATCAGATTGCGGGAGTATTTCTCCGGTGCAGTACGGTTTAAATTGGACGGATTGCCGTCAAACCATCCCACATATCCCTGATAGATGGCGCGCACAGACCACTGCACTGTACCGTAATACTCCTGAAGATACGGCAGGCTGCGGTAGGTTTCAGGAAGAACCACCCGGGCAGCGGTTTTGTCCTGGGAAAGCCCCTGGCTGATGCAGGCGAGAGTCTCATCCAGGATGTAGCGGATGGCCTCCTTAAAATTACCGAGGACCTCTGTGATCCGGTCGTGTCCCAGGACCGGAAGCATGTGGCCCGGAAGCAGGGCCTCGGCCGGATAACTCATGATGTGTTCCAGGCTGTCCACCCAGGCGGCTATGTCGCGGTACTGTCCGCCGCGGATGGCATAGAGATTGGGCCAGCAGCCGTAGTAATTGTCGCCGCAGCACATGATCCGCTCCTCCGGAAGCCAGAGAAAGATCTGGTCGTCCGTCTCGCCGACCGCTGATACCAGCTCGAAGGCAACTCCATCGATGGTGCGCTTGACGGAATCTTCTGTATAAAGTGTGGTGGGAGGAAGAAACGAGTAGACGCCGTCACCGATGGCGTGGCCTTCCCGGATCCCCAGGCCCTGGGTAATGAGTTCTTCATCGGTCAGTCCATAGCCGAACTGACGGAAGGTCCTTTTGTTTAAGATCGGATTAATTCGTTCTGTCCCTTTTAATACGGCCTTCTTGGGCGCGAAGGCGATGATCTCCTCCACCGTGTCCCGGAACGCTCCGCAGCCGCCCCGGTGATCCGGATGGCCGTGAGTGAAGATAATGGTCTTTACGGGTTTATCCGTCAGACGGGACAGCTCGTCCTTCAGGCGTGCGGCTCTGGCGTCGGAATCCAGAGTATCGATTAGAATCAGGGACGTATCCCCTTCCACGATAATACAGTTGCTGTGCCCCCAGCCGACCGCGATCCGGACGCGGTCAGTGATAGTGATCATCTCTTTCGGAAATGCGGTATCATTGAATTCTTTTAATCTTGCTTCAGCATCATTACTTAACAAGTATATCCCTCCCAGCATTTGATTTTTTATTACCATATTTTATTTTATCATATTTTACTTCTGATGAGCGAATGAATTACTTCACAGAGGTCAGTAAATAAATTTTTGATACGAGTTTAGATATCTGGCCAGGATTTCATGGTTGCGTTCATAATTTTTGGAGTATGCGATTCCGCATAATACGTTTAAAATAAACTGTACGGACAGTTCATAGACAATGTTTCCGTTTATGTCATTCACCCCTGAATCCTGTATCTCGATCCATTCGTCGGCAATTCTGGAAAGCGGTGTGTTGGCAGGCGTAAGTATAATGGTTTTGGCCTTCCGTTGTTTTAGAATTGATGTGATATCGAGCAGACGCCGGTTGTTCCCCGTATGGCTGACCAGGATGGCGGCCGCATCGGCCGGTGTCGAGATTGCCTGATAATACTGGGCGTTATTGGGATCGTGGATGACGACACGGTAGCCCATGGAGAGCAGGCGGTACATCTGTGGTTTGACCAAATGCAGGTTGTCGCCAAAACCGAAGAACTCCAGCTGACTGCAGGAGTTGATTAAATTCGCCGCCCGCACAAGCGTCTGATAGTCGATGGACTGCTTTGTCTGCTCGATGGCGGTTTGTTCAAGATCCGCGATCTTCTGTACAATGGAGTGAACCGTTTCATTCGTGTTAATCGTCCTGTCTCCGGAGGCGAGAAATACGGAGTTGATCTCACTGAAAAAGCGTGCCTTAAAATGAGAAAAACCATGTCCGTCATCTAACTTCTTAACCAGCCGCGTGACGGTAGAGGGACTGGTATAGCTGGCTTTCGCCAGATCACGGACCGAAAAATTGATAATGGTTTCAGGATATTGCAGCAAATAACGGATAATATTCTGTTCTGCAGAAGAAAAATGTTCTGCCTCTCTGAGCTGTTCCAGGATATTCATTGGAAAACCACCTTTCCATGGCGTATAGATTGAAAATCTGTTTCACGGTAATTATATCAGATATCAGGAAAGAGTGAAACAAACAACCAGAATGTTTCCCGGTTCTTGAATAAATTGTCCCGAACGGTTAAGCTGGAAAAAAAGAGGGAGAGGTGTATAGGAAAATGTTTCAGAAAGAATTTCTATGGGGCGGGGCTGCCGCCGCGAATCAGGTGGAGGGCGCATGGGACGAGGACGGAAAAGGGCCGTCCGCATCGGATTTATGCACAGGAGGCTCCAGATATAAATCGAAACGAATCACCGTGAGGCAGGAGAACGGGGTCTTTTATCCCAGTCATGAGGCCGTGGATTTTTACCACAGGTATCAGGAGGATATCCGTTTATTCGCGGAGATGGGGTTCAAAGTGTATCGGCTGTCCATAAACTGGAGCAGAATTTATCCGACCGGCCTGGAGAAGACGCCAAACGAGGAAGGACTCCGGTTTTATGACAGGGTATTTGCGGAGTGCAGAAAATACGGAATCGAACCATTTGTGACGATTTCCCACTATGAAATGCCTTACGGACTTACAAAAGCATATAATGGCTGGGCCGGCAGGGAGACCATCGGATGTTATCTCCGTTACTGTGAAACGCTGTTTACCAGATACCGTGATCAGGTCCGCTACTGGCTGACCTTTAATGAAATTAACTGTGGTATGATACCTGCGGGCAATTTCCTTTCTCTCGGAATTTTAAATCCGGGGACGGAGGAATTTACAAAGCAGACGGATATTCCGGAAAAACGGTTTCAGGCGCTTCATCACCAGTTTGTGGCCAGTGCCATGGCGGTCAGTCTCGGACACTCCATCCGGCCTGATTTTTCTATCGGATGTATGATTGCCTATATGGTGACATACCCTCTGACCTGCCGTCCCGAGGATGTCCTGGGAGCAAAACAGAAAGAACAGATGGGAAACCAGTTTTGCGCGGATGTACAGGTAAGAGGTGAGTATCCGCATTTTGCCCGCAGGTTTTTTAAGGAAAACGGCATCTCCATTCAGATGGAGCCGGGGGACGAGGAGATACTGAAAAAAGGGACGGTGGATTTCTACAGCTTCAGTTATTATACCTCTTCCTGCTGGGGAACCAATCCGGAAAAGGCCTCGTCCGGCAATCTGGCTGGAGGAGCCGCAAATCCCTATTTACAGTCGAGCGCGTGGGGCTGGCAGATCGATCCGGTCGGACTCAGGACCGCGCTGAACGATATTTACGGACGTTACCGGATTCCTGTCATGGTGGTGGAAAATGGCCTGGGAGCGGAAGACACGGTGGAGGAAGACGGCCGGATCCACGATACGTATCGGATTGAGTACTTGAGACAGCATATCAGGCAGATGCGGGAAGCCGTGGAGGACGGAGTGGATCTGATGGGATATACGGTCTGGAGCGCCATCGATCTGGTGAGCGCGTCGACAGGAGAGATGGCCAAACGCTATGGCTTCGTCTATGTGGACCGCCATGATGACGGCAGCGGCAGCATGAAACGGCTGCGCAAGGACTCCTTCTACTGGTATAAAAATGTAATTGAGAGCAATGGAGAAAATCTCTAAAAGGGGGAAATGGATATGAAATACGATAGTCTGGCAAGAGACATCATCCGTCACGTGGGCGGAAAAGAAAATGTGATCGATGTGGTTCACTGCGTCACGCGCCTTCGTTTTCGGTTAAAGGACGAGGGAAAGGCCGACACGGAAAGATTGAAAGCCATGGATGGTGTGGTAACCGTGATTCAGAGCGGCGGTCAGTATCAGGTGGTGATCGGCAATCAGGTGGCGGAGGTGTATGACGCTGTGCTGGAAGCCGGTGGATTTGGAAATGCCGTTTCGCAGGAGGAGAAGCCGGAGCAGAAAGGCGGATTGATGAGCCGTCTTATCGATATCGTTTCTGGACTGTTCACTCCGGTTCTGGGCGTTCTGGCGGCTACCGGTATGATTAAGGGACTGACCGGTATGCTTGCGGCGCTGGGAATCTTAAGCACCGCCTCCGGGACGTATCAGCTTCTCTATATCATTGGCGACAGCATGTTCTATTTCCTGCCCATGTATTTAGGGTTTACGGCAGCAAAAAAATTTAAACTGAATGAGTTCGTGGGAATGACGATCGGCGCATGTCTCGTATATCCCAGCCTGACTGCAATTATGGCAGGGGAACCATTATTTAAGGTGATGGAGGGGACGATACTGCAGTCGCCGGTTCACTTAAAGTTTTTAGGTCTGCCGGTGCTGCTGATGCGGTATTCCTCCAGCGTAATTCCCGTGATTATTGCCGTGTACTTTGCGGCCAGGCTGCAGAACCGGATTAAGAAGATCCTTCCCGATGTGGTGAAGGGATTTCTGACACCGTGTATTACGCTCCTGATCATTGTGCCGGCCACATTTCTGGTGATTGGGCCTGCAGCGACCTGGATGAGCCAGATTGTGGGTGCGGTTACGATGGCGATCTACGGTTTGAGCCCGATGGCGGCAGGCTTTCTTCTGGGCGGAACGTGGCAGCTTCTGGTCATGTTCGGGCTTCACTGGGGAATGGCGCCTGTCGGCTTAAATAATCTCGTAACATACGGCTATGACGCGGTTACGGTACTCAAATCAGCCACGCCTATTGTCACGGCGTGTGTGGTTCTTGCAGTAGCCCTGCGCACAAAGGATAAGAAGATGAAGGGGATTTGCTGGCCGGCCTGTATATCCAGTCTGTTCGGGGTATCCGAACCATCCATATACGGAGTGACGCTTCCGCTGAAACGTCCGTTTATTATTACGCTGCTCTGCTCGGCCCTGGGCGGAGTGATTATGGGCGCATTTCAGACAAAGGCATTTATGGCCGGCGGTATGGGGATATTCTCCATTCCCAGCTATATCAATCCTGAGACAGGGATTGACGGAAGTCTGTACGGGTATCTGCTGGCGATTGTGATTTCCGGCGGGCTTGGATTTATTCTGACATGGTTTTTCGGACTGAGTCCGGAGAAGAAAGAGGACTCTGCATCTTCGTCCGCCTCCGATATTGTTATAAACAGTCCTCTAAGGGGGCGGGTGATTCCGCTTGATCAGGTTGAGGATGAGGCATTTTCCTGCGGCGTGATGGGAATGGGAGCAGCAGTGATCCCGTCTGAGGGCAGAGTACATGCGCCGGTGGACGGTGTGGTGACAGCTCTTTTTCCTACCCTGCACGCCATTGGGATCACCTCTGACGAAGGTGTGGAGATCCTGATTCATATCGGAATGGATACGGTGAAGCTGAACGGTGATGGCTTTAAAGCACATGCCGCGCAGGGAGACAGGGTCCGGAAGGGACAGCTTCTCGTAGAGTTTGACATGGAAAAAATCAAACAGGCCGGATATTCACTGACAACACCTGTGATTATCAGCAATACGCCGGCTTATCAGGCGGTGACAGTTCTGGCGCAGACAGGCGACGGAGCGGGGACGGAAAATGGTGCGAAGATCAGCTGTGAGGATGGCCTGCTCTGTATTTCCACATGCTGACGAAAAGAGGAATAATTAGATGAAAGCAATTATCATGATGTTTGATACTCTGACCAGAAAATATCTTTCTGCTTACGGAAATGAATGGGTGCATACCCCGGAGTTTAAGCGCCTGGAAGCGCATACAGTGACCTTTGATAACTTTTATGCAGCCAGTCTTCCGTGTATGCCGGCCAGGCGGGATCTGCATACGGGCAGATGCAGCTTTCTGCACCGTATGTGGGGACCGCTGGAACCCTTTGATGTTTCGGTGATGGAGCGGTTAAAGGAACACGGTGTATATACCCATTTGGTGACAGATCACTCCCATTACTGGGAGGATGGCGGTGCGACGTATCACAACCGGTACTCGACCTGGGAGGGATTCCGCGGACAGGAAGGGGACCGGTGGAAGCCCTCGCTGGGTGAGAATCCGGTGCCGCCTCTCGGCCGCCTCTCCAAAACCGGTGACTCGGTCAGACAGAACTGGACTAACCGCAGATTTCAGCCGGAAGAAAAGGATATGCCTTCCGTTAAGACGGTGACTGCGGGCCTCGATTTTATTAAGGAATTCCATGAGAAGGATGACTGGCTGTTACAGATCGAGTGCTTCGATCCTCATGAGCCTTTTATCTGTCCGCAGGAATACCGGCAGCTTTATGAGGATGAATACGAGGGTGCGGTCTTTGACTGGCCTGCTTACCGCAAAACGGATTCGGCAGAGCACCGGGGGGAAGTCGGCCATATCAGGAAGCAGTATGCGTCCCTGATTTCGATGTGTGACCGGTATCTCGGAAAAGTGCTGGACGCCATGGACCGGTACGGTCTGTGGAGGGATACCATGCTGATTGTGAATACCGATCACGGATTCCTTTTGGGAGAGCACGACTGGATGGGAAAGAACATCCAGCCCGCCTACGACGAAATCGCCCACCTGCCATTTTTTATCTGGGATCCCAGGTACAAAAAGATGGGAGAGCGCAGAGACGGCCTTGCACAGACCATTGATATTGCGCCGACACTCATGGATTTCTTCGGTCTGGAAGCAGATGACACCATGGACGGACGAAGCCTGATTCCGGTTCTGGCGGACGAAAAGCCGGTTCGTGAAACCGCGGTATTTGGAATCCATGGAGGCCATGTAAACGTAACGGACGGGAAGTATGTTTATATGAAATGCGCCTCCTCTGACGACAATCAGCCCTTGTATAATTATACGCTTATGCCGACTGCGATGCGCGGTTTTATACCGCAGGTGTGCATTGATGAGATGGAACTGACAGACGGCGGGAGATATTCCCACGGAAGTAGAGTGTTAAAGATCCCGTGCAGAGTTCCAGGAAGCTCATCCCGGTATGGAAATCTGTTGTTTGAGGCAGAGGACGGGGAGCAGAAGAACAATCTGGCGGACGATGGTCCCTTAGAACAACAGTATCGGACGCTTCTGATCCGGTGCATGGAGGAAATGGGGGCGCCCAAGGAGCAGTTTGTGCGGCTGGGGCTTGATGCCCGGCAGGAAAACCGGAACAATACCGCGCTGCCGGGTAAATAGAATATGAGCAGATGGAATTCTTGAAAAACCTCCCATTTATGCGATTGCAAAGGAATAATTCTCTTATCAGATTTATTATCCCGCAATCCGCATAAATGGGAGGTTTTTATCTGTACTGGCCACTATACCAAATACTTTACAAATGACTGCTTCCCTGAGTATAATGAACAGTAGCACAGAAGGAGCGGCCAAAATGAGTGATCGAAGGGAAAGGAAAAAAGTATGAGTGTAGGATTTACGTGCCAGGCAGTGGTTAAAGATAAACGGTTTGTAAAGCAGATGATCCGGATGCTGGGAGAGGAGAAGCGGTATGAGGTACGGCAGGAGGAAGACTGTATGCGTGTGGGATTCTGCCGGCTGGGAGACGTGTTTTTTCAGTTCAGCTCCGGGCTGGACGGGGAAATTCCGGCGCAGATGGTCTATGGAGAGTGCACCTCCAGTCTGGCGGGAGCGGGATTTCACGCTGCTGCGGTTCACTTCGTGGAGGAGCTTGCCAGAGAGACGGATCTGGAATTTATCCTGGACGATGAGACCGGCTATGGGGATGACCATGATTTTGAACGGATGAGAGAAGAACATTTTTACGGATGGCTGAAAAACCTGGTTGCGGTATGCCGGGAGCGGGAAGAAAAATGGCCGGATGCCGTGTCCTTCGGTCTCTGCTGGGATCTGGATCAGTACACGCCGGAGGAGATTCCTGGCACCGTGTTTACTCCCTTCGGCCGGTTCTCAGTCCAGAAAATGCTGGGCTGGGTGGAAAATGAGGGGATTGAGCCCTTTGCAAAGGAATTTTTTATCTGGAATGAGCCGGGAAGAGATGCGGGATATTACAGAAACACAGCTCTCAGCCTGATGTGGGAAGAGTGCTGTTTCATGCCGGGCAGCAGGAGTGAGTGGGATAAACGGATGAATGACCGTATTATTGATGATCTGGAAAAAGCCCTTCTCTTAGACCGGGGCCTTCCATTTCCAACGGAGGAATACATCCTGCTCTGCCGGCTAAATGGAAGAGAGCCGGAGGCTGTGGCAGATGTGCCGGTGTATGAACCGGATTATCCCATCGGCTACAAGCGCGGGAATGTGCGGGATAAGATCGGCACCATGACCTTTGTGGTTCCGGGCTCCTATCTCTATGAATACGATGAGGACAGCAATTCTCATTTATGGTATGACGGTCTGGAGGAGGACTGGCATGCGATCCGGATTACGGCGTTAAAAAGCAGAGAGGAGAGCCCGGAGATCACGGAGCGGATTTTCGACGGCGCAGAGGGAGAACCGATAAGCGGAGAGAATGGCTGCTTAGCGTACCGGTTTGCGTTTGCCGGAACCACAGAGCATGAGACGGACGGTCCGTGCAGCCAGTATGTGGGGGAAGTGGCAGGCGGATATCAGATCGCACTGATAACGGCTTCCTGTGAACACAGGGAGGACGAATGGGCGGAAGCGTTTTTTCGGAGCATGTCCCACTCACCGGAGGCAAATCTGGAAAAATGATAAAGAAATGGATATCCGGTTATACTAATTCCATCTTAGAATCCAAGGAGGAACACAGGATGGAATTTACACCCTATATCCGTTTTAACGGAAGCTGCCGGGAGGCGGTGGAATTTTATGCGAAGGCGTTCGGAGCGGAGCAGCCGAAGTTTCTGACCTTCGGGGAGAGTGGGGAGAATCCCGCATGGCCGATGCCGGAGGAGGCGAAGAAGCTGATTATGCATACGGAGATCACTGTGAAGGGAAAGAAACTGATGTTTTCCGATACATTTCCGGGTATGCCGTATGAACAGGGAAACCACATTACGATCGCTCTCATGCCGGAGGACGAAGAGACGGCCAGGAAGATCTTCGGGCATCTGAAGGAAGGCGGTAAGGCAGAGATGGAGCTTTCGGAGACAGCATGGAGCAGCTGTTTCGGTATGGTGACGGACCGGTACGGCATCGGATGGCAGATCAATGTCCTGAGGGAACACTGACCTGGAGGGCTGATCAGGAGCACTGACCTGGAAGACCGACCGGGAACGCCTGCCGGCAGCAGGGGATAAAGCACTTTGCAAATGCGGCGGTTAGTGATATGATAGATAGAAATGTTACAGGTAAAAGGATTGAAACACCATGTCAGACACAGCAAATGATTTTTCAAAAGGCAGCATCGTATCAAATATCATGAAGCTGGCGGTCCCTATGACCATGGCCCAGCTGATCAATGTACTCTATAATATTATCGACAGGATCTACATCGGGCGGATTCCGGAGAATGCCACGCTGGCCCTAACCGGTCTGGGGCTCTGTCTGCCCATTATTTCCATGGTTATCGCGTTCGCCAATTTATTTGGCATGGGTGGGGCACCGCTGTGCTCCATCGAACGCGGCCGCGGCAATAAGGAGGAGGCGGAGCTGATCATGGGCAACTCCTTCGTCCTGATGGTAATATTCGGAATCGGGCTGACTGTGGTGGGACTGGCCCTCAAAAAGCCCATGCTCTATCTGTTCGGGGCCAGTGACAACACGTATCCGTATGCGGATCAGTACATAAGCATCTATCTTCTCGGAAGTATTTTCGTGATGATCGGTCTGGGGATGAACAGCTTTATCAACTCGCAGGGGTTCGGTACCATCGGCATGATGACCGTGCTCCTCGGAGCGGTCGCCAACATTATTCTGGACCCGATCTTTATCTTTACCTTTCATATGGGAGTAAGAGGGGCGGCGCTTGCCACGATACTGTCCCAGTTTCTGTCTGCCCTCTGGATCGTAAAGTTTCTGACGGGCGGGAAGGCGATTTTAAGGCTGAAAACTTCAGCGTTCCGGCTGAAGAAGCAGCGGATGAAGAACATCGTGGCCCTCGGCATGTCGGGCTTTACCATGGCGATCACCAACAGCTCGGTACAGATCATGTACAATGCGTCACTGCAGCATTATGGCGGAGATCTGTACGTAGGGATCATGACCGTGATCAACTCTGTCCGGGAAATCATTTCCATGCCGGTTAATGGCCTGACTAACAGCGCGCAGCCGGTGATGGGATTCAATTACGGGGCGGGAGAGTATAAGCGGGTGAAACGGGCCATTGTATTCATTTCGGTGGTCTCCATCGCCTATACGACGGTTATGTGGCTGTTTGTCCATGGCTTTCCGGAATTCTTTATCCGCATCTTCAATCAGGACGCGGATCTGGTCAGGGAAGGAATTCCGGCCATGCGGATCTACTATTTCGGCTTTTTCATGATGTCGCTTCAGTTCGCCGGCCAATCCGTGTTTGTGGCGCTGGGAAAAGCGAAGAATGCGGTGTTCTTCTCGATTTTCAGGAAAGTGATCATCGTGATTCCGCTTATGCTGGTCCTTCCTCTGATGTTTGGACTGGGAACAGACGGCGTGCTTATGGCGGAACCGGTGTCCAACTTTATCGGCGGGGCGGCCTGCTTCATCACCATGCTGATTACGGTGTGGCCGGAGCTCAGCGGTAAGAAAAAATAAACAGGGTCAGGGAGAATAGAGATGAAAGTGATAACAAAAGAATTTATAACGAACGTGCTCTCAAAGGACAATGCAGCCTGTGCTTCCATTCAGGCGGGAGAGACGGTGGTATTTGAGACGTATGACTGCTTTACGAACCAGTTCCTGCCGGAGGAGGCCACCTTTGAAAATGTGGTGAGAAAACCGGGGAATCCGGCCACCGGCCCTCTGTACATTGAGGGAGCGATGCCGGGGGACATGCTTAAGATCGAGATTCTGGATATCGAGCTGGGACCTGTCGGCATTGTGATGCTGGGGCCGAACAGCGGAAGCGAGAGGTCGGAATTTCCGAAAAAGGTATTAAAACGCGTTCCTGTCAAAGATGGAAAGGCATACTACGACGGCAAAGTGGAAATCCCGGTGGAGCCGATGATCGGCGTGATCGGTGTGGCGCCGGCGGGAGAGGGCGTTTCTACCATAACTCCCATGGATCACGGCGGAAATATGGACTGCACCCAGATCAAAAAGGGCGCCGTGCTGTACCTTCCTGTCTTTGCCGAGGGCGGCCTTCTGTCCATGGGTGATTTCCACGCCATCATGGGCGACGGGGAAGTGGAGGACTGCGGCCTGGAGATCGAAGGCCGGGCTACGGTTCGCGTCGATGTGGTGCGGAATGAGTACTGCGTCCCATATCCCATGATCGAGACGGAGGACCGTCTGATCACCATCGCATCGGCGGAAGATGTGGAAGGCGCCTGGCGGGCCGCGACGAGACAGATGTATGATTTCATGAGAGAAAAGATTGGAATGGAGGTTTCGGATGCCGGCATGCTTCTGACGATGACAGGCAATCTGATCATCTGCCAGACCGTGAATCCGATGAAAACCGTTAGAATGGAACTGCCTCGTTATATAACTCAGAGTTATGGCTTTTATTCGATCTTTGGTTCCTGAGGAAAATGTCTTGACTTTTATATGGAAAAGTATAATAATGAAAAAAATTAAGAATTGAATTAAAAATGAATCAGGAAACAAATCAACGAGGGAAAGAGGAAGATACGTATGGAAAAGAAGAACATCGACTGGGGAAATTTAGGATTTGGATATATACAGACAGAAAAAAGATATGTATCCAATTTTAAAGACGGAGCTTGGGATGAGGGTACTCTGACCGAGGATGCGAATATTGTATTAAATGAGTGCGCAGGTGTTCTGCAGTATGCGCAGACGATTTTCGAGGGATTGAAAGCATATACTACCGAGGATGGCCGTATTGTAACCTTCCGTCCGGACTTAAACGGAGAGCGTATGGAGAATTCCGCCAGAAGGCTTGAGATGCCGGTATTCCCGAAGGAGCGTTTCGTGGAGGCCGTTACGAAGGCAGTGGCGGCCAATGCCGCATACGTGCCGCCATTTGGAAGCGGAGCGACGCTTTATGTCAGACCGTATATGTTTGGAAGCAATCCGGTTATTGGCGTGAAGCCGGCGGATGAATACCAGTTCCGGATTTTTACCACACCGGTAGGTCCTTACTTCAAGGGCGGCGTGAAACCGCTCACCATCTGTGTCAGCGATTTCGACCGTGCGGCGCCTCACGGCACAGGCCATATCAAGGCAGGCTTAAACTATGCCATGAGCTTACATGCGATCATGGAAGCCCACCGCGCCGGATTTGACGAGAATATGTATTTAGACCCCGCAACGAGAACGAAGGTGGAGGAGACAGGCGGAGCCAACTTCCTGTTCGTGACTAAAGATAAGAAGGTGGTTATTCCGAAGTCTGAAAGCATTCTGCCGTCAATCACACGCCGTTCCCTGATGGTGGTTGCCAGGGACTATCTGGGACTGGAAGTGGAGGAGAGAGAAGTGCTTTTGGAAGAGGTGAAGGACTTCGCGGAATGCGGACTGTGTGGTACTGCGGCCGTTATCTCCCCGGTGGGCAAGATTGTGGATCATGAGAGAGAGATCTGCCTGCCGAGCGGTATGAGCGAGATGGGAGAAGTGACGAAGAAGCTGTATGATACATTGACCGGGATTCAGATGGGAAGAATTGAGGCGCCTGAAGGGTGGATTCATGTGATTGAATAAGCCGGGGGGTACGCCCTAAAACAGAAAGACGGGAAAAAGTGGCGGATCGCGCAAATTACGGAGAACTCCTGATGGACTTCTCCTCCATGTGCACGATCCGCCGCTTTTTCCCGTCTTTCTGCTTTAGTTCCAGCGAACCTCGGAAAAGGAAACCGTTCGTTCTCCCGTCCCTCCTGCTCCCCGGACCACCCGGAAGGCCTCGGGCTGTGTACTGGCGGTGTGAGGAAAAACATGACTTGATTCCGGAAGGTTCGATAAGGCTTTTGGATTGCCTTTTGTTTGAGATTATGATATAGTTGTTTTATTAATTTCCATTTATATCTGGAGATCTAATGCCAGTTACTGGCATCATGGCTGTTCGGCCGAAGCGTTCACAGGGAATATAGAATTGGGGTCAGAAATTGAATAAAAGAAAGGGAGTGGTCTGTTTATCGTTACTGGATGCAGGCTTTCGCAGGGTATCGGATATTAGGGGCCTCTATGGTAATGGTTAAAAAATCTGTTGAAAAGTACAACTGGTTTCAGTATAATGGAGGTAAGGAATATGGTAAAAGTGAATAAGAAATACAAAGACAGATTATTTCGAATGGTATTTAACCGGAAAGAGGAACTGCTTTCCCTGTATAACGCGATCAGTCACTCAGAGTATACCAATCCTGAAGAGCTTGAGATTAATACGCTGGATGATGTAATCTACATGAAGATGAAGAATGATCTCGCATTTCTGATTGATGATGTCTTAAATCTCTGGGAGCACCAGTCGACCTGGAATCCTAATATGCCGGTTCGCGGCACATTATATATCGTAGAGGAATACAGGAAATACATTGAGCAGAATGGACTTAATCTCTACGGGAGCAGGCTGATTACGCTTCCGATTCCTCAGTTTTATGTGTTCTATAACGGTCTGAAGGAGGAACCGGATTACATCGAACTGAAGCTTTCGGATGCATTTTCCCGCGTTCATTCAGAACTGGAGCCGTGTATGGAGTTTAAGGCGATTATGATGAATATTAATCGCGGTCATAATGAGGGGCTGATGAAGCAGTGTTCGACACTCAGGGAGTATGCGGAATTCGTGGCACGTATCAGGGAGAGGACGAAGGATAGAACGGCGCTCGGGACGGCGGTTGAGGACGTGATGGATTCCTGTATCCGGGATGGAGTACTGGCGGAATTTTTGTCGATCCACAGAGCGGAGGTGTTCGAGGTGCTGTTGACGGAATATGATGAGCAGCGGCATATTGCCGATGAAAAGGAGTTGAGCCGCAGGGAAGGTAAAGAAGAAGGCAGAGCGGAAGGTATCTCAGAGAAAGCGCATGAAGTAGCAGTCAATCTGTTTGCCAAAGGTATTAGCGCGGAGGAAGCTGCCTCGATATGCGGAGAAGACAGCAGTCTGGTGGCGGAATGGCATCGGGAATGGGAAGCAGCAAAATAATGGGGACAGAATAAAAGAACCGGAACAGACAAGTTTTGATGGAGCTTGCCTCGCTGGGTAATCAGTGGGCAGCTCCTTTTGTCATGATAAGAGGAAGGCGGGAGATGTCAGATGTCTTACATAACTTATACCGATGATGAGATGGAGATCGTGAAGAGCGGGATAGAGGCCATAAGGAATGTCCTGATGGGAACGAATATGGGGAAGAAGGAGAGCCTTCTTTTCTGTCTGGACCGTTTTCTGGATCCGTGGTTTGGGTATCAGCTGCCGTATCAGGACGCTATTGTGGACCTTCTGCAGGTGGTCATCGTCAGTGACAATACACTTTCCGTGAAAGAGGCGGCGCTTCAGCTGATCTGCGATTACGCATGGCCTCCGTTTCCGGTTCTGGAGGAGAATTTTGAGCGTGTGGAGGCGGAACTGAGGCCGGATGTCTCTTATGTAATGCATATGGACAAAGAAATTGAAACGGATTCGTAAATTACTCTTTACAAAATGTTCAGAACAGGTTAGGATGAAAATTGTGTGCAAATTTTAATGGTAGCATAGCTGCTATGTCATTCTAAGTTTTGTATTCTGGACTTAGAATGTGGATTGAAAGAAAGAAATAAATAAGAAGCAAAAGATGGCCGTGATCAATGGCCGGGAGGGGACTGGATATGACAGCAGTACTGACAAAAGCGTTTGCGTTTGTTGCAATCATCGCCATGGGCTATATTCTGAAGCGGGTGGGATTTTTTCACGCAAAGGATTTTTACCTGATTTCCAATATCGTGATTAAAATAACACTGCCGGCGGCTATTGTATCGAATTTCAGCAAGATAACCATGGATTATTCACTGCTTGCCATGTGCGTAATCGGACTTCTCTGCAATTTTGTGACGATCGCCGTCGGATATGGGATCAATATAAGAAAGCCGAAGGAGACGAGGGCCTTTGCCATGCTCAATATGTCGGGCTACAATATCGGCAATTTCACCATGCCCTTTGTGCAGAGCTTTTTAAGCCCTGTGGGATTTGCGGCCACCAGTCTGTTTGACGCGGGCAACTCCATTATGTGTACGGGGATGACGTTTACACTGGCAGGTATGGTGGTGGGAGAGGATGAAAAGCCGTCTCTCCTGGGAATGACGAAGAAGCTCTTTTCCTCGATTCCGTTTGACGCATATATCGTCATGACAATTCTCAGCATTTTAAAATTGCAGCTTCCGGCAGTGATGATCAGCTTCGCGGATACAGCGGGCGGCGCCAATGCGTTTCTGGCGCTCCTGATGCTTGGGATCGGATTTGAAATCCACATGGACCGGGAAAAAATTGCACAGATCGTGCAGATTCTCGTGATGCGCTACGGCATTGCGGTTCTGATGGCGGTTGGCTTTTATTTCTTTGCCCCCTTCGGGCTGGAAGTGCGCCAGACTCTGGCAATCGTGTCTCTGGGGCCGGTGGCCTCGATCGCTCCGGCATTTACGGGAGCCTTGAATGGAGATGTAGAGATGGCGAGCGCGGTCAATTCCCTCTCCATCATCATAAGCATCGCAGCGATTACAGCCGCACTTATTATACTGCTGTAAGTCAAAAACCCCGCTGCAAGCAACGGGGCATCAAACTCGCAGCGCCGCGAGCGGCGCGATTTTTGACCCTCGCGGCAGTCGTTAGGTGGACCCGCAAGCGCGCCCGCCTGACTCGTTGCTCGCGGGAATAACAAAACGAACAGACAAGAGGAGTACAGGAAACTATGCATCAGAAGAGAAGCCAGTGGGCAAGCAACGTGGGATTCATACTGGCGGCGGCAGGTTCTGCCGTCGGCCTGGGCAATATATGGAAGTTTCCGGGAAAGGTGGGGGCGTACGGCGGAGGCGCGTTTATTCTCTGCTATATCATTATCGTCGCCCTGATTGGTTTTCCGGTAATGTTGGCGGAATTATCAATCGGAAGGAGGACGCAGAAAAATGTGATCGGGGCGTTCCGGCAGCTGGATAAGCGATTCACATTCGTGGGAGGAATCGGCGTTCTGACTCTCTTTGTCATTATGTCTTACTACAGCATTGTGGGCGGATGGGTGATGAAATATATCTGGGTCTATGCGAGCGGCGCGCATTTCGGGGCTGCGGCGAATCCGTACCAGACGTATTTCGCGGACTTCATTGCGAAGCCGGTGGAACCGCTTCTTTGGGGAGCGGCATTTCTTCTCCTCTGTATCTATGTGGTGGTAAAGGGCGTTTCTTCAGGAATTGAGCGTGTCAGCAAGGTCCTGATGCCGGCGCTGTTTCTCCTCCTTTTGGCCTGCGTGATCCGGGCAGTCACGCTTCCGGGGGCGAAAGAGGGACTTACCTTTATGCTGACTATTCGGCCGGAGTCGTTTAACGGCAACACGCTGGTAGGGGCATTGGGACAGGCCTTCTTTTCCCTTTCCGTAGGCATGGGGATCATGGTGACGTACGGTTCCTACGTTCCGAAGGACGATCATCTGGTGAAGAGTGCGGTCAGCATCTGCGCATTGGATACCATGGTGGCCATCCTGGCGGCCTTTGCGATCATCCCGGTTGTGTTTGTCACGCTGGGGGCGGAAGGACTGGGAATGGGCGGCGGCTTTGCCTTTATGGCGCTGCCGGAGGTGTTCGCCGGATTTCCGGGCGGCAAGCTGTTCGGACTGGTGTTCTTTATCCTGCTGTTCTTTGCGGCGCTGACCAGTGCGATCAGTATTCTTGAGAGCTGCGTGGCATTTATCAGCGAAGAGTTTCATTTCAGCAGGCTGAAATCCACGATTGTCTTATCGGTGCCGATGACGGTGCTGAGCGCCGGATACTCCCTGTCACAGTCCGATGCGAGAGGTATTAAGCTTCCGTGGTTCGATTTCTCACAGGGCTTTACCATGCTGCCGATGAATGCAGTGATGGAAAAATTTACGGACAACCTGATGATCCCTCTGGGCGCTCTGGCCTTCTGCCTGTTTGTCGGATGGGTATGGGGGACGAAGAACGCGGTGGAGGAGATCGAATCGGAGGGAAGATATCCGATGGTGATGAGGAGAACGTGGAGTTTTATCGTGAGATTTCTGGCGCCTCTTGTGATCGCGGTGATACTCTATTTTACGCTGGGGCGCGGTGAAGGGCTTTCCTGACGACGTTCTGGTGCGGAGGTTCCGATGCGGAGCTTCCGGTACGGAGGTACTGGTACTGAAGTACTGGTACGGAGCTTCCGGTTCGTTCCGCGACGGGAGTGGATTGAAACAAGATGAAAGATAAAACGTATTTTGCCTCTGACAAAGGGGAAAGATGATAGAAAAGGAGAAACTTAATGATGAAGATAACATTAAAAGACGGTTCAGTAAAAGAATACGAACAGGCGATGTCCGTTTATGAGATTGCGGCGGATATCAGCGAAGGCCTTGCGAGAAATGCCTGCGCAGGCGAGGTGGACGGCAAGGTAGTGGATTTGAGAACTGCGGTAGAGCAGGACTGCAGCTTAAGTATCCTGACCGTTCATGATCCGGCCGGACTGGCGGCCTACCGTCACACGACGAGCCATGTGCTGGCACAGGCGGTGAAGCACCTCTATCCGGAGGCAAAGCTGGCCATCGGACCGTCCATCGAGAACGGTTTTTACTATGATTTTGAGACTCCTTCCTTTTCCAGGGATGATTTAGATAAGATTGAAGCCGAGATGAAGAAGATCATCAAGGCCGGCGAAAAGCTGGAGCGTTTTACGCTTCCGCGCGAGGAAGCCATCAAATTTATGGAGGAAAAAGGGGAGCCGTATAAAGTGGAGCTGATCCGGGATTTACCGGAAGACGCGGAGATCTCTTTCTACCGCCAGGGGGACTTTACGGATTTATGCGCAGGACCTCATCTGATGAGCACGAAGCCGATCAAGGCCTTTAAGCTGACCTCTTCCTCAGGAGCCTACTGGAGGGGCAGTGAGAAGAACGCCATGCTGACCCGCGTCTACGGAACGGCCTTTGCGAAGAAGGAAGAGCTGAACGAATATCTGGAGTACTTAGCCAATATCAAGAACCGCGACCACAACAAGCTGGGACGTGAGCTGGAGCTGTTCGCTACCGTGGACGTAATCGGACAGGGCCTTCCATTACTGATGCCGAAGGGCGCAAAGATCATCCAGACGCTTCAGAGATGGATCGAGGATGAGGAAGAGAAACGCGGCTATATGAGGACGAAGACTCCTCTGATGGCGAAAAAGGATTTATACGTGATTTCCGATCACTGGGATCACTACAAAGAAGGAATGTTCGTGCTGGGTGACGAGGAGAAGGACGACGAAGTGTTCGCACTGCGCCCCATGACCTGTCCATTCCAGTATTACGTATACAAACAGAGCCCCAAGTCCTACCGCGACCTGCCATGCAGATACGGCGAGACCTCCACACTTTTCCGCAACGAGGATTCCGGTGAGATGCACGGACTGACCCGTGTGCGCCAGTTTACCATTTCCGAGGGCCATCTCGTGGTGAGACCGGACCAGCTGGAGGAGGAGTTTAAAGGCTGTGTGGACCTGGCAAAATACTGCTTGACGACGCTGGGACTGGAAGAAGACGTGACCTACCGTATGTCCAAATGGGATCCCGAGAATGCCGGCCATTATCTGGGAAATGCTGAGATGTGGGATGAAGTTGAGGCTGCCATGAGAAAGATTCTCGACGACATCGGCATTGAGTACACGGAAGAAGTGGGCGAGGCTGCCTTCTACGGTCCGAAGCTGGATATCCAGGCGAAAAATGTATACGGCAAGGAAGACACCATGATCACCATTCAGCTGGATATGTTCTTAGCCGACCGGTTCGACATGAGCTTCGTGGATAAGGACGGCACCAAGAAGCGTCCGTATATTATCCACCGCACCTCCATGGGCTGCTATGAGAGAACGCTGGCCTGGCTGATCGAGAAGTACGAAGGCGCGTTCCCGACATGGCTGTGTCCGGAACAGGTGAGAGTGCTCCCGATATCCGAGAAGTATCATGATTACGCGGAAAAGGTGGAAGCAGAGCTTAAGGCTAACGGTATTCTGGCGACTGTGGATGAGCGCGCGGAGAAGATCGGATACAAGATCAGAGAGGCGCGTCTGGCCAAGCTTCCGTACATGCTGGTCGTTGGACAGAAGGAAGAGGAGGACGGCCTTGTGTCTGTCCGCAGCCGTTTTAACGGAGACGAAGGGCAGAAGTCCCTTTCCGATTTCATCGATGCCATCAGCCGTGAAATCCGTACAAAGGAAATTAAAACAATTAATGTCGAATAGTTCCTGTCCCGCCTGCGCATAATAACTCCTGCAGAAGCGATAGAATTTAAGAATTCTCAAGGAGGGATATTCCATGACGAGATTGGACTGTAACGTGACAAACTGCCTTCACAATGCGGAAAACTGCTGCTGTAAGGCTGCAATCATCGTAGAGGGCGAGCAGGCAAAAGAAACGTGTGACACGTGCTGCGGCAGCTTTGACGAGAATAAGGACGGTGCTTACCATAACCTGTTCAAGACACCTGAAAACAGACTGGAAGTAGACTGTGAAGCGGTAAAATGTGTATACAACGAAGGCCGCCACTGTTCCGCGGATCATATCGGTATCGCCGGAGACGGTGCGAGTGAGGCCAGCCACACGGAATGTGCATCATTCAGGGAAAGATAATAGAAAATAAAAACACCGCATGGCGGGAAGCGTGTAAACTTCTTGCCATGCGGTGTTTTTGCCTCCTAAAGGATCATGAAAAAGGTTCCGGCCGTGATAAGCAGGATTCCGATCAGTTTTTTGATGGTGATCTGCTCATGCAGGAAAAGAAAAGCCAGGATGACGGTGAGCACGATGCTGAACTTGTCTACGGGCACCACCTTGGAGGCTTCCCCCATCTGCAGCGCCTTGTAATAGCAGATCCAGGAGGCACCGGTAGCAAGGCCGGAAAGAATCAGGAAAATCCAGCTTTTCCTGCCGATATCGGGAAGACCGCTCTGGGTGTTGGTCATGAATACGACGACCCACGCCATAATCACGACCACGACGGTCCTGACCGCGGTAGCCAGGTTGGAATTGACGCCTTCGATCCCCACTTTTGCGAGTATGGAGGTCAGGGCGGCAAAAACCGATGAGAGGAGAGCAAACAAAAACCACATGGATGAGATTCCCCCTTTAAAATGCTTCAGACCGCATCCGCAGCTTCATAAAATGCGGCGGCCATGAAGCCTGATAGGATCATTGTAAAATATTTCCCGCAAATATTCAATCCTGAAAATTCGTAAAACACCTGGAGCGCAGCGTTCGCGGCAACACAGATTGTGTCAAAAAAAAAACAATGGCTTGACAGGCGTTGTCACTGCATGATAGTATGAGACTATAAAAAAATTAGATTACCTAAAAATTTTTTAGATTTCAGAATAGTGAGGAATGACGATGTCGGGATACTGTTTTGAGCATAAGAGGTTTTGGTGTTTCAATAATACATGGTGGATGAGAGAGAGCAGCTGATGAGGCTGCTCTCTCTTTAACTTTGTATAATTTTTCACAATATAATGAGGAGGTAGGAATCATGATGAAAGAAAACACGGAACATTGCTGCTGCGAAGGGTGTGACAGCAGTCCTGAGACTTTACTCGGGCGGATTGGGGAGCTGGCTTCGGAGTACAGGGGAAAGGAGGGGTCGCTGATATCTGTACTTCACATGGCGCAGGGAATCTATGGATATCTGCCCCTGGAGGTACAAAGGACGGTTGCGGACGCGCTGGATATTCCGCTGTCCGAGGTATCCGGGGTGGTTTCCTTTTATTCCTTTTTTTCCACGCAGCCGAGAGGAGAGCACACGATCCGCGTCTGTCTCGGAACGGCGTGCTATGTGCGGGGCGGAAAGAAGATATCGGAACGGCTTCAGGAGCTTTTGGATGTGAAGATCGGCGATACGACGGAGGACCGGAAGTTTACGCTGGAGGTGGCGCGATGCATCGGCGCCTGCGGTCTGGCCCCGGCGATGTCCATTGACGGCCAGGTTTACAAGCAGGTGAATCCGGATAAGCTGGAGCAGATTCTTGCAAGATATTATGATGGACCACACTGCTAGGTTCGTGAAAGACCTCACCAGGCAGAGTGGCATGTATCGCACGTAAGAGACCACAATACGGTCTCTAAGTGCTCATAACTAGGAGGAATAACGGAATGGAAAATAAAATCACAAATTCTGCCATGCTTGCAGATATAAAAAAGGATTACATAGAAAAAAGAAAAGCCTTTAAACGCCGGATTCTGGTCTGCGGAGGCGCCGGATGTATCTCCTCTCACTGCGGAGAGGTACAGGAGGCGCTCAAAATGTCTCTCGCAGAGCATCAGCTGGAGTCGGAGGTGGAGATTCTGGTGACAGGCTGTATGGGAACGTGTGCGGCGGGGCCCGTTCTCTTGGTGGAGCCGGACGGAATTTTCTACACGGCCATGAATCCGCAGAAGGTGGCGGATCTCGTGGAGCGCCATCTGATCGGCGGGGAGGTCTGTGAAGAGTATACGTTTTACGATGCGGAGGAGGAACGCTACATTCCGAAGCTGGACGACATCAATTTCTTTAAAGAGCAGGTCCGCATCGCGCTGCGCAACTGCGGGCGCATGGAGTTTGCCTCCATGGAAGCTTACATTGCAAGGGATGGCTACGCGGCTGCTGCGAAAGCACTGGACGGCTTAAGCAGAGAAGAGGTGGTGGAGATCATGAAGGCCTCCGGACTCCGCGGCCGCGGCGGCGCCGGTTTCCCGACGGGAATCAAATGGGAATCGGGCTTGAAAGCCGTGTCCGAGGACGGACAGAAATATATGGTCTGCAACGCCGATGAAGGTGATCCCGGCGCGTTCATGGACCGCAGTATTCTGGAAGGCGATCCTCACAGTATCATCGAAGGCATGATGCTGGGCGCCTATGCCATCGGCGCAGACAAGGGTTACGTCTATGTCAGGGCGGAATACCCCATCGCAGTGGAGCGCCTTTCCGCCGCCATCGAGCAGGCCAGAGACCGGGGACTTCTGGGAACCGATATTCTGGGAAGCGGATTTCAGTTCGATCTGGAGATCCGGATCGGCGCGGGCGCATTTGTCTGCGGCGAGGAGACCTCCCTTCTGGCGTCCATAGAGGGAAAACGCGGGGAGCCGAGGCAGAAACCGCCGTTCCCGTTTGAGCGGGGCTTATTCGATAAGCCGACGATTATAGACAACGTGGAGACGCTGGCAAACGCGGCGCCCATTATCTTGAACGGCGCGGAGTGGTATCGGCAGTTCGGCACGGAAAAGAGCGCAGGCACCAAGGTATTCGCCCTTGCGGGAGACATTATCAACGCGGGAATTATCGAGGTCCCCATGGGAATACGGCTGGGAGACATTATCTATAAAATCGGCGGAGGCATCACGGGAGGACGGAAATTCAAGGCGATTCAGTCCGGCGGTCCTTCCGGCGGATGTCTCACCGGGGAACATTTAAACACGGCGGTGGATTATGAATCCCTGGCGAAGCTGGGAGCCATCATGGGATCCGGCGGCCTGGTGGTTATGAGTGAAAACACGTGTATGGTTGATACCGCCAGATACTTTATGGACTTTATCCGTGATGAGTCCTGCGGAAAGTGTCTGCCCTGCCGGAACGGCACAAAGCGGATGCTGGAGATTCTGGAACGGATTACGGAAGGAAAGGGCGAGGAAGGCGATTTGGAGCTTCTGGAGGAGCTGGCGGAGACCATCAGGCAGACAGCCATGTGCGGCCTGGGCCAGACTGCCCCGAATCCGGTGCTTTCCACACTCCGTTATTTCAGAAATGAATACGAGGAACATATTTACGAGAAACACTGCCGCGCCGGAGTCTGTTCCGAGCTGCAGACGTCGCCGTGCCGCAACGCCTGTCCGGCCAACGTGTTTGTACCTGGCTATATCAGCCTGCTCTCCGCTGGAAGGTTTGAGGACGCATACCGGCTGATCCGCCAGGATAATCCATTTCCGTCCGTCTGCGGCCGCATCTGTACGCATCCGTGCGAGGACCGCTGCCGCCGCGCCCAGGTGGACGAAGCCGTCTCCATCTGTTCCTTAAAGCGCTTCATCGGAGACTATGTGCTTCAGGATGGATACGAGATTCCGAAGGTGGAGGCGAAGCCGGCCACGGGAAAACGAATTTCTGTAGTGGGAGGCGGACCATCCGGTTTGACCTGTGCGTATTATCTGGCTAATTTAGGCCATGAGGTTCACGTATACGAGGCGGAGAGTGTTGCCGGCGGAGTTCTTTACTGGGGAATTCCGGAGTACCGCCTTCCGAAGGAGGTGCTGGCGAAAGAGGTGAAGGCCATCGAACAGAGCGGCGTGAACATCCACTGCAATGTAAGAATCGGGGAAGCGATCTCCTTTGAGGAATTGAAAAATCAGAGCGACGCCGTCTACGTGGCGATCGGAACACAGCAGTCGAGAACCCTGGGCATACCGGGTGAGGATTTACCGGGTGTGGAAAACGGCCTTATCTTCTTAAAACGAATCGGCTTAAAACAGAGCCTTTCAGTTCCCGAACGCCTTGTCGTCATAGGCGGCGGAAGCACGGCCATGGATGTGGCGCGTACGGCGGTCCGGCTCGGCTCAAAGGAGGTAACGGTCGTATACCGCAGAACCGAGCGGGAAATGCCGGCCGGCGCCGAGGAGGTAAAGGAAGCGAGAGAAGAGGGAATCCGCATCATCACCCTGGCATCCCCTGTGAGAATCACAGAGAAAGACGGAGCTGTCTGCGGCATCGAGCTGGTAAAACGGCAGCTTACGGATTACGGTCCGGATGGCCGGCGCAGAAGCGCACATATCGAGGGCTCCGAGTTTCTTCTGGAGTGTGACGGCATCATAACGGCCATCAACCAGGATGTGGATCATAAATTCCATCAGACAACCCAGCTGGACTTCGACAGAAAGGGCAGGATTGACGTTCATCAGTTCACCAGCCGCACTTCGGAGGAAGGCGTGTTTGCGGGAGGCGATACGAGCCCGTGGGGAGCCAATGTCGCCGTCAACGCCATCGCCGACGGAAAGAAAGCGGCCGTCAATATCGACAAGTACTTAGGCGGCAGCGGAGAACTGAATATGGGCGAGTGGCTGGAGATTCCGGTGATCCCCGACATGGAAGTGACCGAGCCGCATATGAGATTCCCGGTCAGAACGCTTCCTGTGGATGAGAGGATCGACAACTTTAAAGAAGTGGCGTGCGGCTTCCACAAATTAGACGCAATCGGTGAGGCGTTCCGGTGCCTGCACTGTGACAGGAGGTAAGAGAGATGATAAAGCTGACAATCAATGGAAAAACAGTAGAAATAGAAGAGGGAGCGACCATCATGGAGGCGGCGGCAAAAGCCGGCATCAAAATCCCAAGCCTCTGTCATTTAAAAGATGTCCATACATACGGTTCCTGCCGGATCTGTGTCGTGGAGGTGGATGGGATGAAGAATCTCCAGGCCTCCTGCATCGTCAGGGCGAGGGATGGCATGGTGGTTCATACGAATTCGCCGAAGGTCCGTGCGGCCAGAAAGGTCCTGTATGAACTGCTGCTTTCCGACCATCCGAAGGACTGCTTAAGCTGCAACAGAAACCAGAACTGCGAACTCCAGGAGCTGGGCTATGAGCTGGGAATCACGGAGACCCGGCTGGAGGGCGAGCGCTCCGGATGCAGCGTGGACATTTCCCCTTCCATCACCAGGGATACCAGCAAATGTATCCTGTGCCGCCGCTGTGTGACCGTGTGCAACGAGATACAGCACGTGGGGGCCATACAGGCGCAGAACCGCGGCTTCGACACGGTCATCAGCCCGGCTATGGGGCTTCCGCTTAATTCCACGGCCTGTGCCATGTGCGGCCAGTGTACGGTGGTCTGTCCCACCGGTGCGCTGCAGGAGACGGATGGCTTAAGCCGGGTCTGGAAGGCATTAGGAGATCCAGGCAAGCGCGTGGTCGTTCAGGTGGCGCCCGCTGTCCGCGCGGCCCTCGGCGAAGAATTTGGCCTTCCCTGCGGAACTCCGGTTACTGGGAAAATGGCTTCGGCCCTCCACGAGCTGGGCTTTGACGACGTTTTCGATACGCTGTTCTCCGCGGATTTAACGATAATTGAAGAAGGAACAGAGCTTCTGCACCGGCTTTTTGCTGTGCTCACCGGAGGGGACGCGGTTCTGCCGATGATTACCAGCTGTTCACCGGGATGGATCAAGCACATCGAGCACCAGTTCCCGGAGGAGCTGGACCATTTGTCCACCTGCAAGAGCCCGCATACCATGATGGGAGCGGTGGTAAAATCATTCTATGCGGACCGCCTTTCCATGGATCCCCGGGATTTGTATGTCGTCTCCGTGATGCCGTGTACGGCGAAGAAGTATGAGATCGAGAGGGGCGAGATGGAAGTAGACGGAAACCGGGATGTGGATGCGGTTCTGACGACCAGGGAACTGGCGCGGATGATCAAGTCGGCGGGCATCGATTTCGTCAATCTGCCGGAAGGAAGCTTTGACGCGCCGCTGGGACTCTCCACGGGTGCCGCCGATATCTTCGGTGTAACCGGCGGTGTTATGGAGGCCGCGCTGCGTACCGTGTACGAACTGGTAACGGGACGGGAACTGCCCTTTGAAGGGCTTCACGTGACGCCGATCGTGGGTCTGGAACAGATTAAGACCGCGTCCTTCGTCATCGAAGACACACTTTTGGAGTATAAGCATCTGGAAGGCGTGGAAGTGAAGGTGGCGGTAACCAGCGGACTGGAAGGCGCCTCCATGCTGATGAGAGAGGTGGCGGACGGCACCTCGCCGTACCATTTCATTGAGGTCATGGGATGTCCGGGCGGCTGCATCGCAGGCGGCGGCCAGCCGCGTCCGAAGGAGGACGATTTCCGGAAAAAACGTGCGGCGGCGCTCTACAGCGAGGACGAACACAAGCCTCTGCGCAAGTCCCACGAGAATCCGGATCTTATGAAGCTGTATGAGGAGTTCCTGGGAGAACCCGGCGGCCATCTGGCCCATAAGCTATTGCATACCCACTACGTAAAACGCGGAAAATATAATGAATTAGTATAGAAAAAAAAGAATAGAAAAAAAGATAGGTAAGATGAAAGAAGAATGGAGACGGATTCCTCAGGGAGCTGAGGCATCCGTCTCCATTGCTGTTATGCCTGTATTGTCTTCCGGCATAAGATCATAAGGGACGTAGGATATGGACTTGCGGCCCTCCTCAGGGAGGTTGTTATAGGATTCCAGCCAGGCAACCGTATCCTCGCTCAAATCCGATTGACGAAAGAAACGGCCTTCATATTCCAACGTTCCGTTTGCCAGAAACAGCGTGTAATGGTCGCCGTCCCTGACTGCCATAGCGCCATCCCAGAGAGAAATGTAGCCGTCGCCCTTGTTTCCGAAGTTGGACTGGCCATTTTCCGATGGGACCTTTAAGCTGTCAATGACGGAGGAAAAGCTGCCGTCTTCCGTTCCGCAGGTGGGGCTGGCGGTTCTGCCTGTGCCGATAAAAAGGGTATCTCTGGCATAGAACATGGGGGAGAGCGGCTCTTTTGCGATCTGGCCCATCTCCATCAGGGACGCCAGGGTATCGGGATCGACTGCATCGCGTCTTCCCTTTCTGAGAAGCTCACAGCTATAGACGGTGGTCTGTCCCGGCCACGTCTCCATAATGGGCCCGGCCTTCATGGAAACGGAGTCGCCGTTGTCCAGCGTATCCAAGACGCTTCTGTCGCCGGAGGCATAGGTGAAGACGACGGGACCGTAGTTGTCAATGACCAGAATGCCGTCTCCGCTGGTGGATTTTAAAAATCGTCCGGTTCTGTCAGAAGCATCGGAAGGGACCTCCGCCGGGATAGAAGAGCTGCTTTCCTCCGCCGGACCGGAGGCAGATGGCGCTTCCGCGCTGCAGTCTGTTGTCATGTGCTCCACTGTGGCTTTCGGATCCTCCGACGGTTCCGGGCTGGCCTGGCGGCTGGAACAGGCGCTCAGCGCTGCGGTGAGAAGAATGGCGGAAAGCAGTACTGTTTTTTTATTCAAGATTCAATCCTCCTGTTTTTTAATACGGTTCTGTGGTATCATATATTTGATATGTTTACAATACCACAATCTTCCTTATTGTTCTTTACTTATTCCTTGCAAATTTCGTAAGTTTAAGAAATCGATAAAAAACACTTGACTTTTCTTCTGTCATATTGTAGACTATAACAAGTTGTGGAAACAACAGTCAGGAAAGTAGGTATCCGCCTCACCACGGCACGAGTAAGTGACCCTGGTTCATAGCCTTATTTACATAGGTATACTGTGTAGAGACTTTGATGGTGGGTAGCGTTTGTCTATCTACTTTTTTTATGCCCTGACGGGCAGTAATGTGAATTCCGACCAAACACACTATAGGAGGTGCACGACAATTAGCGATTTAATGATTAACGAACAAATTAGAGACAAGGAAGTTCGGTTGATTGGTGAAGATGGAGAACAGTTAGGGGTTATGCCTGCGAGAGACGCCTTACAGATGGCAAAAGACGCAGAACTGGACCTTGTAAAGATTGCTCCGACCGCAAAGCCACCGGTTTGTAAGATTATCGATTACGGTAAATACAGATACGAACTGGCAAGAAAAGAAAAAGAAGCTAAGAAGAAACAGAAGGTAATCGAAGTAAAGGAAGTTCGTTTATCTCCCAATATTGACACAAATGACTTAAGTACAAAGATGGGCGCCGCAAGGAAGTTCCTCGAAAAAGGAGATAAAGTTAAGGTAACCTTACGTTTCAGAGGTCGTGAGATGGCGCATATGTCAAAGTCAAGATATATTCTTGAGGATTTCGCAAAGGAATTGGCCGATATAGCGGTTATTGACAAGCCGTCCAAAGTGGAAGGAAGAAGCATGGTTATGTTTTTAACACCAAAACGTTAATAGAACATTATCAAGGAGGAAAATACAATGCCTAAATTAAAAACAAGCAGAGCAGCTGCAAAGCGTTTCAAAAAGACCGGTACAGGAAAGCTTGTAAGAAACAAAGCTTACAAATCTCACATCTTAACTAAGAAGTCTACAAAGAGAAAAAGAAATCTTAGAAAAGATATCGTTACAGACGCAACCAATGCAAAAGTAATGAAGAAGATTTTACCATATTTATAGGATCTTAAGTTAAGAAGGAGGAAAAACCGATGGCAAGAATTAAAGGCGGTATGAACGCTAAGAAGAGACATAACAGAGTGTTAAAGATGGCTAAAGGCTACAGAGGCGCTCGTTCCAAACAGTATAGAGTAGCAAAGCAGTCTGTAATGAGAGCATTAACCAGCTCCTATGCAGGCAGAAAAGAAAGAAAGAGACAGTTCAGACAGTTATGGATTGCACGTATCAACGCAGCAGCACGTATCAATGGCTTATCCTACAGCGTATTTATGCATGGATTAAAGTTAGCTGGTGTTGATTTAAACAGAAAAGTCCTGGCTGACATGGCTGTTAATGATGCGGAAGGCTTCGCCAAGTTAGCAGAACTTGCTAAGACAAAAGTGGCTTAATTGATGATAAATCTATCCCCTGTAAACGCGTGATAAGTGTTTACAGGGGATTTTTGTGTTTCGTCTGTATTTACCGTTTTGTCAATCCCCATTTACAACCGCCGGGCAGCCTTACAGGATTAATTTCTCCGGTCCTCCACCAGCAGTGTCTGGATCGTATCGGGAGTTGGGCTCCAGTTCAATACGTAAAGGGTGTAGGTGCGTCCTGGACGCAGCGTGACGGTGGTGGAGACCAGCGTGTTCTGCGGCTGGGCGGAGCGGGCGACGTTTACCGTGTAGGTTCCGCTTCCCATAGAGCTGAAGCTGGCCGCCTGATTGAAGTTGGTCGAGTTAAAATAGACATTTCCGATGACCGTGTTCACCGGCCCGCTGTAGTAGGCCAGATTGCAGACCCTGAAACATGCGTTTGCATTGGGCGTCGGGCAGGTGGTGTCGGCGATCGATGTCAAATCCAGTCCGGTGGACGAATTGATCACTGCGATGGTGGCCATGCCGTCTCCGACATACATGGATTTCTGCACGTAGGTATAGCCGTTTCCGACTACGGAAAATCTGTGATAGCCCTGTGAGATCTGCTGATACCTCGTCAGCTCAGGGAAGTTTAAGTTAGAGTATACCGGACGGTTATCGATGTAGATGGTAAAGGCATTATAGCCGGTTGCCGCATTCAGGAACCGGATGCTTCCGCGCGCCCACTGGTTGGTGTTGCAGAACAGACAGGGCATCGGTGTCGGAAAGAACGGCGGGTAAAAAGGTGGATAAGAGGGGCCTTCCGGATAAGGGCGATCCGGGATAACGCCATCCGGGTATGGAGGCATAACGGAAAAATCAGGATCGATCTCCTCATCAAATGGAGGGATTACGTTGCCATAGTCCGGTACTAAAAATCCCGGATCGATATCGTCATCATTTGCCTGTGTTGCGGAAAGAGGAAGCGTTTCAAATTGAGTCATAAGATATTTCCTTAATTAATGTCTTTATAATTATTGTATTGTATTTTATCAAAGTAGTGACCCAATCTTGCGTTTTTCTAAAAAACATTTTCCGAAAGGGGGCGTGGACCTGCTTCGAAAGATGATTTCCTGCGAAATTCCCGGGCGCTCATGCCGGTATACGTTTTAAATGCATAGGAAAAGTGTTCGGAGGAGGAGTAGCCGGTCATCTCCGCGATCTCACCGACCGGCAGTTCCGTTGTTTTCAGCAGAACAGAGGCGGCACCGATGCGGGCTTCGGTCCGTTTCTTCAAAAAGGTGCTGTTGTAATACTGCCGGATCAGCCGCTCCGTCTGCCTGGGCGAGAGATGGATCCGCCGGGCAAGCCGTTCCAGCGTGATGGTCCGGTATTCATATAAAAACGCTTCCTCCACGATCAGAGACAGGCTGCTGTCCCCGGAAGCATCTTCAAAGCCGTTTTCAGGAACCGGCTGATATGCCTCCGGCTCCAGATAATTGCGCGCAATACAGACGATCAGCTGCTGAAAAAGAGCGGAGAGAAGCGGCCTGTATCCCGGCTTTTTCTGTTCCAGCTCCTGAAAAATCGTATCAAACAGGGGAAGAACCTGCTGGGTATCCTGCCCCATCCAGAAGGCCTGTTCCAAAAAGGGCGTCAGGAATGAGGTGCGCTCCATTTTTTCGAAATCAGGGAATACGCGCAGATAGATGCAGGATTCCACCATGGGATCAGACGGATCGGGAATCTGCTCATGAAGGATGGAAGGCCCGGTGGTATAGAGCGTATTCTGTCCGACGCGCCGGGGGACGCCGTCTATCACCACGGTCCCGGAGCCGTGCCGGATATAATGAATCTCATAACACCCTCTGCCGTGGGCGTGGGCGGGGATGGACCGGACCATTCTGCCGGTGGATACCATGGAGACCTGGAAGGAAACATGTTCTAATGGAAAGGTAAAATTCAAGCTGTTATCATGCATAAAATAACGCCTCCGTGCCGCGGAAATGAAGTTCTGTGTTCTGGTTTTCAGACAGAACTATCATATCCCGTAAATAAAGAAAAGTCAAACATAAACATTCGAAAAAACGACATATACCGGTAAAATACGTCAGCTCCTTCTCTTGGATTCCAGGCCATAATTCCGTATGATAGAGAGGAACAGGAGTGGCTGCGCTGTGCGGTGAACCGCGCGCGGAAAGGAGAAGCATGTATCATTTACAACCGTATTTGGAGGAAATCGACCGGGTGATTGAACAGGGGCCCTACACGGATACGTGGGAATCGCTGTCGGCCTATGAGCCGCCGAAGTGGTACCGGGACGGTAAATTTGGTATTTTTATTCACTGGGGAATCTACAGTGTCCCAGCATTTGGAAATGAATGGTATTCCCGCAATATGTATATCCAGGGGTCGAAGGTATATGAGCATCATACGGCGGTCTATGGAAAACACGAATCGTTTGGATATAAGGACTTTATTCCGCTGTTTACGGCGGAACAGTTTGATGCGGCCGCCTGGGCGGATTTGTTTACGGAGGCGGGGGCATCCTACGTAGTGCCGGTGGCGGAGCACCACGATGGATTTATGATGTACCGCAGTGAGATTTCCCGCTGGAATGCCTGGGAGATGGGGCCGAAGAGAGATGTTCTGGGTGAACTGACAAAGGAATGCCAAAAGAGGGGGCTGGTAAACGGAGCGTCGTCCCATCGGGCGGAGCACTGGTTTTTCATGGGACACGGCAGAGAGTTCGACAGCGATATCAAGGAGCCGATGGAGCGGGGGGATTTCTACTGGCCGGCCATGCCGGAGCCGGACCATCACGACATCTATGGAAAGCCGGAGCCGACAAAGGAGTACTTAAACGACTGGCTGGTCCGCACCTGCGAGATCATCGACCGGTATCATCCAAAGCTCCTGTATTTCGACTGGTGGATTCAGCACAGCAGCTTCAAACCGTATTTGCGGAAGCTGGCGGCTTACTACTATAACCGCGGAGTCCAGTGGGGAGAAGCGGTGGTCATCAATTATAAGCATGATGCATTTCCGTTCGGGACGGCGGTTCCCGATGTGGAGAGAGGCCAGTTTGCCGATGTAAAGCCGTTTTTCTGGCAGACAGACACGGCTATCGCGTTAAATTCCTGGTGCTACACGGAAAACAACGAGTACCGTCCGGCGGCGGATATTATCTGCGACCTGATCGATATTGTCAGCAAAAACGGCTGTCTCTTGCTGAATGTGGGGCCCAAGGCAGACGGGACCATATCCCAGGAGGACAGAAACGTGCTCCTCGAAATCGGAAGATGGCTGAAGGTCAACGGCGAGGCGGTATACGGCAGCAGGGTCTGGAGAAAATACGGCGAAGGTCCCACAAAGGTGGTGGAGGGACAGTTTACCGACAGAATCAGAAAGCATTTTACCCCGCGGGATTTCCGGTTTACGACGGCCAATGGTTACTTATACGCTGCCGTCCTGGCGTGCAGTGAAAGCGGGGAATACGTGATTGAATCCCTGGCGGAGCAGGACGCGTCGAAGCTGCCGAAATTCCATGGAATCATCCGCTCGGTCGAGGTCCTGGGAAGCGCAGAGCCGCCGGAGTGGAGCCGCGATGAAACCGGGCTTCATATCCGGACGAAGGTGTCAGGCGGTTATCCGCTGGTATTTAAGATATCGGTGGATTAATGGGGAACCTGCGCTACGGCTGGGAAAGAATCCTGTACTCGGAAGGAGATTTCCCCGTAATGGATTTAAACGCCTTGCTGAAATAATACTGATCGGAGTAACCGCAGAACTCCGCCACCTGGCGCACGGAAAAGTCGGAGTTGGCAAAGTATTCGCAGGCGTGGCGGATCCGCACGGAGGTCAGATATTCGATGGGCCGGGTTCCCGTATATTTCTTGAACATGCGGCTGAAATAGGCCGGTGTCAGGGAAAAAGCGGTGGCGATGTCATTGATATTGATGTTGGCGGCGTAGTTCTTCTCGATGTATTCCTGAATATCCGCGGCCATTCTGGCAGAGTCGGACTGGCCGGAGGTGTTGCAGAGGGAGGCGTTCTGCATGAGCTGCTCCACGAAAAACTTCAGGTAGGAGTAGAGATCCCCGTAGCTCTTGGAGTAGGTGATGTATTCGTCGATCTCCAAATCAAAGTCCACCGAGGTCTGCTCCGGAAAACAGTCTTTAAACAGCTTTTTTAAGCAGTAATCGACGGTGATCTGGGCCGCGTTCTGACTTTCGAGGGCGTCCAAAAGCGCGGCCATGGTCTCCTGGAATCTGGCTTCATCCTGGTTCCTGACACAGAACAGGAATTTCTGAAGCTGTGCGGCGGTCAGATAGGACGACAGGTCAGGCATATTCATTTCAAATGGTTTGGCTTCCAGAAGGGAGGAGCGCCCGAAGAGCAGGTTCCGCTCCGTATAAGTCCGCATGATCTGAACCTCCATGCCGATGTTGTCCACATGGCGGATGCGGCGGCTGATACAGACGGTTATGGGGAGGCCGGACCCTGAGGAAGCGGAGAGAACATCCTCTGCGATCTGCCTCGCCGTCGTGGATTCGGGATTGCTGCAGCAGACGAGACAGATGCGTTCGTTCTCGTGCCTGCCGGAGAATAAGTAAGTCATCTCGCCCTCCTGCTTCCGGGAGCGGCATGCGGTTTCCAAAAGGTGAAACGCCCCCACGTCCTCATGGGGCAGGGCGTAATCCAGAAGGAACGTGGGATAAGAGCCCGCCGTCATCAGAAGAAGCTGATAGCAGTCGTAGGGAAACGTCGTGTTGATATGCCCGGTCCGGGTGCCGGGAGACTGAATCAGGGATTCGAGGAGATGGCGGTTGTAATCTTTCTTTTTCATGGATATTTTCTCTTTCAGCTCTGAGAGAACGTAGGCAATGTCGTCTGCCGAAAGCGGCTTTAAGAGATACTCATCCACACCCAGCTTCATGGCCTCCCGGGCAAATTCAAAGTCCCGGTATCCGCTTATGATGACGGTGTGGATCTGCCTGTTTTCGGCCTTCAGCCGGGAGATCACCTCCAATCCGCTCAAAAACGGCATCTTGATATCGGTAAAGAGAATATCCGGCTGGAGCTCCGCCGCTTTTTCATAGGCCGCTCTGCCGTCGGTGGCGGTCCCGGCTATCTCCATATCCGGATCGCATTTTTCAATTTTCAAGCACAAATCCTTCAGAATCAGTGGCTGGTCTTCGGCGACGACGATCTTAATCATGTGTTATTTCTCCTCTTATTGTGATGAGACAGCCACCGGGGCTGTTCTGATTGTCGGGGCGGCTCACGCACAGGGCGCGGGAGCCGCCGTTTTCTATGTACATATCCACATTTCCGTTAAAATACAGGAACAGCCTGCCGTAGATATTTTTTAATCCCAGGCCGTCAATCTCCAGGTCACGGTATAAGTCTGCCGTTTTTCTGGAGCCGTAGGCGTCCTTGAATTCCTGGAAATCAGAGAGCGCCTCCGGTGAAAATCCGCTGCCGTTATCGGCGATCCGTATGAACCAGGAGGCGCCTTCGATGGCGCAGCTGATGGTGATGTGCCACGGGGGCAGACACTCCCGGAAGCCATGCTTGAAACAGTTTTCCACTAACGGCTCGATGGTCAGCCTGGGCAGAAAGAGATTGGCCGTTTCGAGCGGGGCGTCAATGGTGTAATCGAAGCTGCCGTCATAGGAGATTTTCATGAAGTCCAGGTAATTCCGGGTGTGGCGTATCTCCTCGGTGAGCTTGGCCTCCGGGCTGGAGGAGGTGATGTAGCGCATCATGGAAGAGAACTGCTGGCACATCCTGGAGGTGACCTCGCTTCCGTAAATCTCACTGGCCGCGCTGATGGAGTTTAAGGCGTTGTAGAGAAAATGAGGGTTAATCTGGGCCTGGAGGGCCGCTAAGTTGGCGTTGCTCTCCCGGATCTGGGCCTCGTATACCTCCTTGATGGAGTCCTTCAGCTTTACCAGCATCTGATTGAAGGAGCTGTTGATGAGCTCAAACTCATCGAGGAAGTCCGAGGACAGGTTTAAGGGCGCATCCTGGTCGAGGCTCAGCGCGTTGATGTAGCGGATCATCTGGTTCAGCGGCTTCGAAACGATGGAGATAATGACGAATATGATGGCGCAGGTGGTGGTCAGAATGAGGATGACGGCCAGGATGGTATTGGTCGCATTCTGCTTCCGATACTGTGCCAGCGTGCTCTGGTTGGAGACTAAGAGTACGTGAAAACGGTTATTTAAGATGGAGCTTCCGTAATAGGCGTATTCATCGCTGTAGAAATCCGGAACGCCGTCCCTAAACTGCGCAACAATATGATCGATGGTTTCAGGGGGAAGGACGGTGACGGTCTCCTCATAGGGATAAATCTGGCGGCAGCCGGAATCGAGGATTACGATCTCCTTCTCGTCTCCGAAGCTTTCCTGGCGGCAGATGGAATCCAGGTGGGCATAGGGCACCTGGATCTCGACGAGTGTGTCCTGAGTCGTGGTGATGTCGGAAAAATTCCGTATGGCGGACAGCACGACCTTGTCGTCGCCGGACCACGGGGAGAGGTGGGGGCCTAAGTAGAGCTGGTCGTACCGTGCCTCCATAAGCTTTTCGAAGGAGCGGTCCGACGACAGGGCGCGTTTTAACAGGCCTTCATCGTGAAGATAGAGGCCCGTATAATAGAAATAGTCCAGATTCCGGTTGTAGAGAAGCACATTGGAGATGATGGGTGAAAACATCATGTTAATCAGTGTCTTCTGGATTGTCCTGGTCTTTTCCAGCTCCTCCATCATCTGCTGCTGGGTGAGCTGGGAATCACGGATATTCAAATTCAGCACCGTGCCCCGCAGCGTGGAATTCTTTGTGATGGAGGTGGCGGCCACATCCATCTGCTCATACAGCGACGCGATCTGGGAGGAGATGCGCTCCAGAACCATGGCGGAGCCGCGGTAATCATTATCCTTTGCATTTTTAAGTGAAGTCATGGAAAATAAAAGGGATACGAAAAGCGCGATGAACAGGAAAATTCCGGCCACGGAAAGAAACAGCCGGAATTTGAATTTTAGTTTGAAATGCCTCTTTTTTAAATCCATGTCAGTCTCCATTTCCTTCTGAGTGATTACCTATATCATAGCGAAAAATCGGTGGAATGACAATGGAAAAAAGAGAGGTCAAAAAAATACAAACGGATAAGAGAAATTTTTCCATTCGCTTTTTTCTGAGAATCAATTATACTGATTGCACAACAGATGAAACAAATTGAAGGAGGTAGCTATGAAGAAAAGACAATTGACAGGTGTTCTGTTATGCGCGGCTCTTGCGGCCGGAATGCTGGCAGGCTGCGGCCAGAAGGCCGGGACAACGGAAACGGCAGGAGGACAGACTGCGGCGGAAAGCCAGAAGGAGACTCAGGGAGAGAAGAAGGCAAAGGGCGTAACCATCACCGTAGGCTTAAAGGCCTCGCATGTGGAGATATCCAATATTGAGACCTTTAAGAAAGGCTGGGAAGAGGCTACGGGCAACACCGTGGATGTGCAGGCCATCGATGATGACCAGTTCGACTCCCTGCTTCAGACGAAGATGTCCACCAACGGCATGTGGGATATTTTCATTGGAGATACCGGTACGCAGGCGGCTTCCTACCAGCATGCAAAGAATCTGGTGGATTTGTCGTCAGAGCCATGGGTCGCCAATTTAACCGATACGGGGAAGGAATTTGTCACACACAGCGACGGTAAAATCTACTGTTTCCCCAACGGAGGAGTCAATTCCTTCGGAATCGTCTATAACAAAGAGGTATTTGAGAAAAACGGCCTGGAAGTGCCGAAGACCTTCGAGGAATTTAACGCGGTATGCGACACGTTAAAGGCGGCAGGCATCATACCGGTCTACGTGTCCATGGCGGATGCCTGGACCGTAAACCAGATCATCAACGGCGAGTGGCCCAATATTCTGGCTGCTAATCCGGACGCGCTGGAGAAGCTGAATAAGAACGAGATCCGCTGGGATTCCCTTCCGGAATTCAATGACTTATACGTCAGAATGAAGGGCTGGGTGGACAACGGATATGTGAACAGCGACATGGCTACTGCAACGTACGAGATGGGACAGAAGGCAATCGCTTCCGGAACCGCCGCCATGATGTACATGGGCGACTGGGCAGACCCGGAGTATGCCAAGACAGAGCCATCCGGAAAAGGAAAGATCGGCATGTTCGCGGCGCCGACGAAGGATGGCGACAGCCGTCTTGCGATCGCAGGCCCTGGCGGATATTATATCTCGAATCAGTCTGCCAATGTAGATGCGGCAAAGGATTTCTTAAATTACATGGCATCTGATGAGAATTTAAAGCTGAACATGGATACGAGAGCGTGTACATCGGTCTGGAAGTCTGTTGACGCGGAAAATCTAAGCGTGACGCTTCAGGATACCCAGAGCTATATCGATCAGGGGCTGACAGAAATTCATTATAACCAGACGTATGTAATTACCCCATCCGACGATGCCAACAGCTCATTCCTTTCCGTCCTTCTCGGCCAGAAGAGCCCGGAGGACTGCGCTAAAATATGGAGCGACGCGGTGATCGTGGTAGGGAAGCAGCTCGGATTCGACGGATTTAAGTAAGGATTTAAACATGTGATTGAATCGTTTGGACTGTCTTACAGAGCTTTTTCGGGAGCGGTTGTATGACAGTCCTTTTTAAAAGGAGGCAGTCTTGTGAGCAAGCTGGAGAAAAAGTATTATCCGCTGGTGTTTGTCGTGCCGGCGCTCATCATATTCACCCTGTTTTATGTCTGCTCGATAGCGGGCGGCTTTGTGTTTTCCTTTACAAACTGGAGCATCTACAACTTTGAAAGCCCGGAGTTTATCGGCATCGAGAATTTTAAGGACTTATTCGCGTCGCAGAGCTTTCTGCCAGCGCTCGGCCATACCTTTTCGTTTGCCGTGATTACCACCGTCATTAAAGTGGGACTGGGCCTGGTGTTCGCCCTCCTTTTAAACCGGGCGTTTAAGGGCCGGGATTTCTTCCGGGCCATCATATTCCTGCCGTGTACCATCGGAGCACTGGTGATTGGTTACGTCTTCACCTTTATTCTCCAGCCGGACACGGGCGTACTCAACGAGTTTCTGCGCGGCATCGGTCTTAGCGGGCTGGCGCTCAACTGGCTGGGAGATCCGAAGATCGTCCTGTTTACCGTGTGCGCCGTGGAATCCTGGATGTGGATCGGATTCAATACGGCCATTATTCTGGCGGGCCTTCAGTCGATCTCGACGGATGTCTACGAGGCGGCCAGGCTGGACGGGGCCAGCGCATGGCAGACGACGCGCCATATCACGCTTCCTCTGGTCACGCCGTCCATTAATACCACCATTACCTTATGCGTCATCGGCGGCTTCAATATATTCGATATCGTCATGTCCATGACAAACGGCGGGCCAAACGGGGCGACCCAGGTGATCAGCAAGCTGTCGTATGACGCCATGAGGATCGGAACCATGGGATACGCCTCCGCGATCAACCTGATTCAGTTCCTGCTGATCGTGATCGTTATTTCACCGCTGTTAGGCATACTGAGAAGAAGGGAGCCGGATATCTGATGAATGCAAAGACAAAAAAGAGAGTTTCCCGCGGGATCGTCTATGTGATCTGTGCGTTTATGGCGTTTCTCGTGCTGTTTCCGTTTCTGCTGGTCCTTCTGACCTCCTTCAAATCCGTGTCTGAGGCCGCGGTGGTGACATTTTCCCTTCCGGAAAAATTCCTGTGGGAGAACTTTGCCTACGTAATCGAGAAGGGACAGCTGCTGCGGGCGTTTAAGAACAGCCTGATTATCACCGGCTCGGCGGTGACGCTGACGGTGTTTGTGGCCTCGATCACGGCCTTTGTCCTGACGCGGCGTTCCGACAGGCTGAGCCGGATTTTGAGCAATTACTTCCTGATCGGCATGATCGCGCCCCTTTCTCTTATACCAGAGGTGATGATCGTTAAGTTTTTAGGACTCAGCGGAACCTACGCCGCGATTATTCTGATCCATGTGGCTTCCAGGCTGCCGCTCAGCATCATGATCTATTCGGGCGTCATCAAGGGGATTCCCAGGTCCCTGGATGAATCGGCCATGCTGGAGGGCTGCGGACTCTTAAGCATGTTTTACCGGGTGATTTTTCCGCTGTTAAAGCCGGCCGTCTTCACAAATATCATTATCACCTTTATGGGGGTATGGAACGATTTTCAGATCTCCCTGTATTTTGTGACGGATACGGCCAAGAATACGCTGCCTCTCAGCATCTACAGCTTTGTCGGCTATATGACGTATAAATGGAACTATGTGTGTGCGTTTATCGTTTTGTCGATCCTTCCGATTCTTTTGATCTACGGTATTGCACAGAAATATATCGTTGACGGGATGATTGCAGGCGCTGTTAAAAGCTAAAGCGGCCGAAGGCAGAAAAAACTGACATGACAGGAGGAAAAGCCATTGTGCAGCATGATGAAACGAACAATAGAAATCCGGGAGGAAGGCGTGCCGGAGGAGCTTTTAGTGGTAAGGAAATCGTGGGAGGAAGGCGGCGTCCGCTTTCTGTCCTGGTCCTTCCGCGCTGAGCGGGAGACGGTATTTCCGCCGGTGCGGGTTCACATCGCGGTTCCGGCCAGAGGCATCCATTACCGCTGGACACCCAAGCTCCACTTGATCAAGGCCCTCAATTCGGACTGGTTCGAGAACCTGTATGAAACCAGCGGATTCACGGGGGCGCCGGTGGAGTGCCTGATCGCGCAGGATAATAAAAACTGCGCCGTTATCGCCCTGTCCGACACGCTTCATACCATCGGACTGAAAAGCATCCCCGTGGAGGAGACCGCACAGTACGATGTGGAGATAGCCCTGTTTGAACGGGAGGCATACCGTGGGCTGGAGTATTCGGTTACGGTGCGCGTGGATACCCGTCCCCTGCCTTATTATGAAGCGCTTGCGGACACGGCAAAATGGTGGGAGACCATTCCTGGCAATGAACCGGCCGTGGTGCCGGAAGCGGCCAGGGAGATCATGTATTCCACCTGGTACAGTTACCACCAGAACGTGGATGAAAAGACGCTGTTCGCCCAGGCGGAGCTGGCGAAGGAACTCGGATGCGGCAGCCTTCTCCTGGATGACGGATGGCAGACGGAGGATACCGGACGCGGTTATGCATACTGCGGAGACTGGAAACCGGCCCCCTCCAAATTTCCCGATATGGCTGGATTTGTAAAACGGATGCACGATATCGGCATGGGCGTCATCCCATGGTATTCGGTTCCCTTTATCGGTGAGCGATCGGAAAATTTCCAGCGGTTTAAGGACATGCTCATCGACCCGGATGCAGAGCGGGAGTGGCATGTGCTGGACCCGCGGTATCCCGAGGTCAGGGAATTTTTGATCGGTATTTATGAAAAAGCGCTTCTGGACTGGGATTTAGACGGCTTCAAGCTGGACTTTGTGGATGAATTCGTGGTTACGCCATTTGGCGGGAGGGAGGAGGACGAAAGGCGGGACTGCACTTCCTTTACCGAGGCGGCCGACCGGCTGATGAAAGACTGCATGGCGCGGTTAAAAAGCCATAAGGCGGATATTATGCTGGAATTCCGGCAGACGTATAACGGGCCGCGCATGCGCAGCTTCGGCAATATTTTCCGCGCCGTGGACTGCCCCTTCGACGATGCAGAGAACCATGTGCGCGTGACGGACCTCCGGCTGATCGCAGGGGAGAGCGCGGTGCACTCCGATATGCTCATGTGGGATCGGGAGGATACTGCGGCGGGGGCGGCCCTGCAGATAATACAGATTCTGTTCAGCGTGCCGCAGCTCTCCATGAGGCTGGAGGAGCTTCCGCGGGAGCATAAGGAGATGCTAGCTTACTACTGCGGCCTGTGGAAACGGTATAAGAAGGCGTTTCTGGAGGGGAGCTTTGAACCTTTGAACCCGCAGTGCCGTTATAACGTCATCATGGGCCGTGCGGGGGAGCAGCTGGCCTGCACTTACCACAGCCGGGAGCTGGTCTCCGTGCGTCAGCCGGCAAGAGAGATGGTGTTTGTCAATGGAACCGGGAGAGAGGGACTGCTCCTCCGCCTGGGAAGCGGCAAAACGGTGTATAAAATGACGGTGCGGGAGTGTACGGGCGGGCTGCTGTCCTCCGGCCTTCTGACCGACGACGGCGGGATTCTCACCGTACCGGTTCCGGCGGGCGGAACGGTTGAACTTATAGAAGATGGATCGGATTTTTCTATTCACAAATCTTAAAAATATGCAGATTAAAATAAAAAGTTTTATTATGCATGATATCTAAAATAATTTAAGAATACCTAAAAAATATGTTGACTTTATTGATAAAAATGTTTATAATAAAACATATCAAATCAATGTTTTTGTGAAAATTGAATAGAAATAACCGTATGCATCTTGTATATGTCCAGGATAATGGCCTGGACGTTTCTATCCGACTTCCTAAATGTCAGGGCTACAGGAGCAGCTTTTAAGCTGCCTGTCTCCGACAGCCGGGAAGTCTTTTTTGTTTCACCAAAAAGGACGTCCTAAGGAACAAAAAAGACTTCCCGGCTGGACGGTATGACACGCTATACGGCAGATTCCGATTCTCATGGTAAAGAGGGGGTGAACGATGACTGAAAAGTGCCGTAGATGAAGGAAACTGCAGACGGTGCTCTCTGCTTTGATGACAGGGGGCGGAACGCGGACAGTTCAGCAGACGACGGCAAAAACATTGAAATAAGAAAATGATAAAGGAGAATATCATGAAAAGCAATGCAGAAGTCAGCATTAACAACATTTACAGACTGGACGGGCGTGTGCCTCTGGGAAAAGCGATCCCCTTCGGTCTGCAGCATGTACTGGCAATGTTCGTGGCGAATCTGACTCCAATCGTCATCGTGACCGCGGCGGCGGGCTTAGAGACCAGCCAGACGGCTGCCCTGATCCAGAATGCCATGTTCATCGCAGGGGTTGCTACGCTGATTCAGTTGTATCCGGTCTGGCGCATCGGTGCGAAGCTTCCGATCGTTATGGGAGTGAGCTTTACGTTTGTGACCATTTTGAGCTCTGTGGGGGCCAAATACGGCTATCCCTCCATGCTGGGGGCCATTCTCGTCGGCGGCCTGGTGGAGGGAACTCTGGGCCTGTTCGCCAAGTACTGGCGAAAGCTGATTTCCCCCATCGTATCGGCCTGTGTCGTGACCTCCATCGGTTTTTCACTCCTGACAGTGGGCGCGCGCTCTTTCGGCGGCGGTTATTCCGATTCCTTCGGTTCTGCAACCAACTTATTAATCGGTACCGTTACGCTCCTCAGCTGTATTCTGTTTAATGTATTTGCAAAGTCCTTCTGGAAACAGCTTTCCGTCCTGTTTGGCCTGGTGGTGGGCTATGTGCTCGCCATCGTACTTGGCGTTGTGGATTTGTCCGGGATGCTGGAAGGCGGTATTTTATCCCTTCCGCGTATTCTGCCGTTTCTGCCGGAGTTTCACGCCGGCGCCATTCTGTCTGTCGTTGTGATCTTCCTGGTGTCGGCGACGGAGACGATCGGCGACACGACCGCCATGGTCGTATCCGGTCTCGACCGCGATATTACGGAGAAAGAGATATCCGGCTCCCTGGCCTGTGACGGATTCGCCAGCAGTATCTCCTCACTGTTCGGATGTCTTCCGGTAACCTCCTTCAGCCAGAACGTGGGGCTGATTGCCATGACGAAGGTCGTCAACCGTTTTACCATCATGACGGGCGCTATCTGCATGATTCTGGCCGGACTGTTCCCGCCGATCGGCTCCTTCTTCGCATCTCTTCCGGATGCCGTTCTGGGCGGATGTACGATCATGATGTTTGGCTCCATCATCATCAGCGGTGTGCAGATGCTTGCCCGCGCTGGCTTCAGCCAGAGAAACACGATTATCAGCTCCCTGTCTCTGAGCGTGGGAATCGGATTTACCCTGCTTCCGGAGATCTTCCAGATCTTCCCTGCCATCCTCCAGGATGTGTTTGCGGAAAACTGTGTGGCGGTTGTATTTGTTCTGGCTCTCGTACTTAACCTGATTCTGCCGGAAAATATGGATATTGAGAAGGCAGTGGAAGCGTAATCCCATACTTAACAACAAAAAAAGATCAGATATCGTGACAGATATCTGATCTTTTTCTTATAAAAAACTCCCCGAGTAGGACTTGAACCTACGACAGCGCGGTTAACAGCCGCGTGCTCTACCGACTGAGCTATCGAGGAATATAGACATTATTATACCCAATGGAAATAAAATGTCAAGGGTATTTTGGAAAAAAGTAAAAAAAAGTTTTTTCAAAGTTAAGGATGTGTTAAGTATTCTGATAAAGGATTGAATCCCGGGCATGTTTGTGCTAACTTAGCCATATCATAAAAAGAGAGGTGCATGATGAGTGAACATTTGCGTAAATTGAGCCCGGGCCGGATTGTCGTGCTGGGCTTTGCTTTCGTTATTTTGACAGGAAGCCTGATTCTGTGGCTCCCCATTTCGGCAAACGAGGGGGTTCACGTGAACTACATAGACGCCCTGTTTACGTCCACCAGCGCGGTGTGCGTGACGGGGCTGATCGCAGTAGATACGGCGGATACCTTTAATGTATTCGGCAGGACGGTGGTAGCTCTCTTAATCCAGATCGGCGGTCTGGGAGTTACCTGCGTCGGCGTCGGCTTTATTCTGCTGGCAGGCAAGAAGATAGGAATTCATGGCCGCGTGCTGATCCGCGATTCCATGAACTTAACAACGGTAAAGGGCGTGGTGGCGCTGGTGGAATCCATTCTCTTTATGACGCTGCTGTTCGAGGGCATCGGCGCGTTTTTAAGCTTTTTGGTATTTTCCAGGGATTATCCGGCTCTGGATGCGCTGGGAATCAGCGTGTTCCATTCCGTGGCGGCGTTTAACAACTCGGGTTTTGACATCCTGGGAGGACTGACAAACCTGATTCCATATCAGGACAACGTCCTCTTGAATCTTACCACCTGCGGCCTGATTATCTTCGGCGGCCTGGGATTTCTCGTAATCCGGGAGGTGTGGGCGAAGCGCTCCTGGAAGAAGCTGAGCCTCCACTCGAAGGTCGTCATTCTGACCTCTGCCGTGCTGCTGGCTGCGGGAACCATACTGTTAAAAATGACAGAGGAGATTACGTGGCTGGGTGCCCTGTTTCAGAGTACTTCCGCCAGAACAGCGGGATTCTCCACTTATCCAATCGGAAATTTTTCCAACGCGGGCCTGTTTGTCCTGGCGATCCTGATGTTTCTGGGAGCGTCGCCGGGATCGACCGGAGGCGGTATCAAGACTACGACCACATTTGTGCTGGTAAAGAGCATGTTCAGCGCGGCGACCAACAGGCACTGCAGCGCGTTCAAACGCCGGATTTCGCCGGAGGTGATCTCACAGGCATTTATCATCACCATACTGGCGCTGGGAGTGGTCTGTATGCAGACCTTTCTGATGTGCCTCGTGGAGCCGGAATACGATTTCATGAAGCTTCTGTTTGAGACGGTCAGCGCGTTCGGAACCGTAGGCCTTTCCACCGGAATTACGCCGGATTTAAACGGATGCGCGAAGCTGATTCTGGTGCTTACCATGTTTATCGGAAGGCTTGGACCGCTTACCATCGCGACCATTTGGAGCTTTAAACCGAAGGCGGGCGCGTGGTACTCGGAAGAAACTATTACAATAGGGTAGAGGAGAGAGACAATGAAACGCAGGAAAGATACGATAGAGTATGGAATTATAGGTCTGGGAAGATTCGGGATCGCACTGGCGACCGCCCTTTCCGAGGCAGGAAAAGAAGTTATGGTGGTTGACAACACGGAGAGCAAGGTAAAGCAGATCCGTGATATGGTCTCGGAGGCCTTCGTCGTCGAGGGAATTGACAAGGCGTCGTTCGAGAGCGCCGGAATTCAGAACTGTGAGACGGTGATCGTATGCATCGGTGAGAAGATCGATACCAGTATACTGGCCACCCTGACCGTCATATCTATGGGAGTGCCCAGGGTCATATCGAAGGCCACCAGCGCGGAGCACGGCTGTGTGCTGGAGAAGATCGGAGCCGAGGTGGTGTACCCGGAGAAAGATATCGCCATCCGTCTGGCCAGGCGCCTCGTATCGCCCCATGCGCTGGATTTCATCAGCCTGAACGACGACATCGCGGTCTCGGAGATCCGGCTTACAACGGTGCTGGAGGGCAAGAGCGTGATGGAGGCGGGAATACGCAACCAGTTCGGCTTAAATATCGTGGCGATGGAGCGGGAGCATGATACAACCATTGACATTCAGCCCAACTACCGGTTCCGGAAGGAAGACGTAATCGTGGTGATCGGAAAGCGGGATAATATCAATCGGTTTGAGGCGTATTTGTCGGAGGAATAAGAAGTAAAGGTGAAGAGGCTGTTCGGAAAGAAAAAGGTATTCCGGACAGCCTCTTTGTCTGCTCGTACAGCGGGCCAGACACCCTGCCAGTATGAGCGTTTGGCGGCATAGGGATTTATAAATATCCAAGAGATTCCAGATGGAGTTTTAAGCCTTCTGCCAGCGGTGTATCGGGCAGCCGGACGCCGGCGGCCTTTAGTTTCGATAAATCGTAGATCCGGTGGCATAAATGGCCGGAATATTCGGGATGGGCATCAAGGTATCCGGTGAGAGGCAGTTCCCGTATGGTGATTTCCACACCGAGAAGCCTTCCCAGGATTTCGTAATACAGGCGGTTTTCCACCGCCTCCGGGCCGCCGATGCAGAAGATCTGCTGAAAGGCGCCTTCCCGGTTTACCGAGTCCAGCATGGTGCGCGCCAGATCGCGGACGAAGACCGGCTGTGTGATGTGGATTCCGCCGGTTACGAGGGAGAGGGGCTGTCCTGCCAGTATGAGATCCGGCAGCTCCTTCTGGCGGCTGTGCTCCGGATAGCAGCCCAGCAGAAAGCCTGGGCCGTAGATATGGCCGGGACGAAAGAGCGTAACGTTAAGTCTGTGCTCCCCTTCTCCGGAAAAATAGCGGAGAAAGACGTTCTCCATCTTCCGCTTGTTCCCTGCATAGCTGCATTCCTCCGGGGCGCCCTTTTCCTCCACGAAGAATCCGTCTTCCGCCTGAGGTGTCGCCTTGCGCGCCGGATCGTAGACGGAGTCGGTCGAGATGACCACCAGCCGGCTGCTCACGAAAGGCAGCACCTCCAGGTCCTGCTCTGCATGGCGTTCGTTCATGCAGATGCAGTCGAAAACCACATCCCAGGTGACACCCGCTCCCAGGATGGCCTTCTTAAATCCTTCCCTGTCGTCCCGGTCCGCACAGAGCGGGATAATTCCAGCGCCGAGAGGGCGTTTTCCCCTGGTGAGCGCCCAGACCTCATACGTTTCTTTCGCCATGGAAGCCAGCATACCGCTTAAGCCGCCGCTTCCTCCGATAATCAGTGCTTTCATTCTTCTTTTCCTCCTGGTAGTAAAATCGTGTCTTCTTTTTTCTTTCTTCTTTCCGGCGGAAACATGCCGGAGGGCGGAATCCCCTTCTTCTCCTTAAACAGCTTGCTGAAGTAGAAGATATCTGAAAATCCGCATTGCAGCGCCACCTCACTGACGCTGTATTCCCCGCTTTTTAACATATTCTCCGCATAGTTTAAACGGAGTGAGATGAGATACTGCTTGAAGGTCATCCCCATGGCCTCCCGGAACAGACTTCCGTAGTAGACGGGATGGAGATGGAACTGGCGGGCCATCAGATCGATGGTCAGCGGTTCCGAATAATGCATGCTCATATAGCGGATGCTGTTTTTGATGCGGGGGTCTTCCTGGCTTAAATGGTTTTCATTCAGGATCAGGTTGGATATCTGATACAGGATGAGGCATAGGATTCCGCGTATCTTCAGCATATATCCAAAATCCCTCTGCAGCCATTCCTCGTGGATTTCGTGGAAACGCGAGATCAGCCGGGGGATGATCCCGATGTGGCTGATGATGGGAAGCGGCAGGCGGGCCTCCTGGCCGAACTGATCCCGCAGAAAGATGTTGGTGGAGTAGCACTCCATCAGGTCTTCCGGGATGTTGACGGCCGCCCGGTAGGTGTTCTGAGGGATGCAGATTAAATCGCCTTTTTTTACAGTATAAATGTGGCCTCCGATGTTGTACTCGGCCTTTCCGTCTATGACGTATGTAATGTCGATGAAGGGGATCACATTCGCGTCGATTTTCCAGTTGGGCGTGCACTTCCTGTGGATGTAATAATGAAGTTCAGGAATCATGTTGTTAAAGTCAGGAATCATAAAAGCTCCTTTTCCTCCCGTGATGAAGAGATAACGCTGTCTGTGGTATGGCTTCATTATAGAGGAGGAAAAACAATTGCGCAACGGAGTTTTTAAACAGAATTTTATCTTTAATAATTACAAATGGCCTTTGATTCCTTCATTCTTTTTTATTGTGCAACTTGTTATAATGCATTTGTAAATAAACAACATTTAAAAACACTTTGCACAGGGAAGTAACGCCGCCCGGCGGAACCGGTCTCTGCGCAAAAGTAAAAAGTATAAAGGAGGGAAGACCATGACCGGCGTCGCAGTGATCGGAACAGGCGTAATTTCAGAGAGCCATATCGAGGCGTATCTGGCCTTTCAGGACAGGTGCCATATCGCAGCATTGTGCGATCTCGTTCCCCAAAAGGCGGAGGCGCTGAAAGAAAAATACCATTTAAAAGACACCGCAGTTTACAGAGGCTGCAAAGAGATGGCAGAGCGGAGCGACATCCGTCTGGTCAGCATCTGTACCCCGCCGTTTACCCATGGGGAGAATGCCGTGACCTGCATGAAAGCGGGAAAACACGTCCTGGTGGAAAAGCCCATGGCGTCTTCACTGGAAGAGTGCGACGAGATGATGCGGGTTCAGCGGGAGACCGGCTGTTATCTGGAGGTTGTCTCTCAGAACCGCTACCTTCGGGACAACCGGAGCTTAAAGAGCGTAATCTCCTCCGGAGCCGTGGGAAAGGTCTTGTTCGGGCAGGTGGAATCCCTGTGGTTCAGAGGCCGGGAATACTACGATCTATGGTGGCGGGGCACGTGGGAAATGGAAGGCGGAGGCTGTACCCTAAACCACGCCGTACATCAGATCGATCTGCTGAACTGGATCATGGGAGCTCCCCGCACGGTGACGGCTGTCCTGGGGAATGCAGCACATGACAATGCCGAGGTGGAGGATGTGTCCGCCGCGATTCTTACCTATGAAAGCGGCGCGCTCGTGACGGTAACGGCCTCTCTCGTAACGCACGGGGAAGGGCAGAGGCTGAGCTTTCAGTGCGAAAAGGCGGGCGTGGCGTCGCCGTGGAGGGCGGTGAGCAGCAGGTCCGCATCAACGGGCTTTCCTGTCGAAAATGAGGCGTTTGAGGCACAGCTTCAGACGCGTTACCAGGAGATGCCGCCGCCCCGGTATACCGGTCATAAAGGCCAGATCGATACGGTGCTGCGTTTCCTGGAGAGCGGGGAACTGCCGCCGGAGAGCAGCGCGGACGGCCGCCTGGCGCTGGAGGTGATAACCGCCATATACCAGTCGGGCTTTACGGGCCAGACGGTCACGCTGCCGCTGCCGAAAGATGCGCCCCTTTATACGAAAAAAGGATTTTTGGCAAATGGAAAGCATTTTTATGAGAAAGAGGCGCATCAGAAATGAGGCGCTGTGGAGGACGGAAATCATGCACGGACGGAGAGACTTCTGCTGGCTGGCAAAACAGGTGCAAAACAAAAATATAATTACTTATTATCTGGATGATGGGAAGAAAACGGCAGTTACAGAGACCATTGAGCGGGAAATGCCGCTGCTGTTTAAAGAAATCAGACGATCCGGTTCGCCGGATGCCTCGATTGCTTTTTTACCGGGAGATGAAACGGCGCTGGGGACAGAAGGGTACCGGATCGTGGAGACGGAGGAGGGTTATAAGATAGAAAGCGCGTCTCCTGCGGGATATTTATACGGTATGTACGGGCTGCACCGGCTTCTGACCACACAAAATGAGGCTGGATTTCCGTATGAGTCGGTACCGGATCAGAGCATCCGCATGATCGATCATTGGGATAATTTCGACGGTTCCATCGAGCGCGGTTACGCGGGAGAGTCCATATTTTACGATCACAACACCTTTCGGGGGGATATGGAGCTTATCCGGCAGTATGCAAGACTGCTGGCCTCGGTGGGGATCAATGCGGTTCTGATCAACAATGTCAATGTACACAGACCGGAAACATTTTTCGTAACAGGGGAAGCTCTTGCGGAAATCAGAAGGATATCCGATGTCCTGGCTGCTTACGGAATTAAGACGTACCTATCCGTTAATTTTGCGGCGCCCATCACGGTGGGACGGTTAAAGAGCGCAGATCCCCTGGAGCCGGAGGTGGCTTCGTGGTGGGAGGAGACGGTTAAACGAATCTATGAGGAGATTCCTGATTTTGCCGGCTTCGTGGTAAAGGCGGATTCGGAAGGAGAACCCGGGCCGTTCACCTACGGCAGGAACCATGACGACGGTGCCAATATGCTGGCGAGGGCGGCAGGGCCCTACGGAGGAGTCATTATCTGGCGCTGCTTCGTATACGACTGCTCCCAGGACTGGTGGAACCGGGAGGCGGACCGCGCACGCGCCGCTTACGATATCTTCGAACCTCTGGACGGCAGGTTCCTGGACAATGTGATTCTTCAGATCAAGAACGGCCCCATCGATTTCCAGATCAGAGAACCGGTGTCCCCGCTGTTTGGAGCTTTAAAAAAGACAAATCAAATTCTGGAATTTCAGATTACACAGGAGTATACCGGACATCAGAGGGATATCTGTTACCTCGTTCCGATGTGGAAGGAAACCATGGATTTTGATACGAAACACGGCAAAGGCCTGACGGTGAAGGAGGCGGTGAGAGAGAACTCCCCTGTCCGCGGCCGATCCGGCATTGCGGGCGTCGGAAACGTGGGAATGGACGCCAACTGGACGGGCAGCAAGCTGGCCCAGGCCAATCTCTACGGCTTCGGAAGGCTGGTCTGGAATCATGAATTATCAGCAGAGGCGATCGCCGAAGAATGGGTCCGCCAGAGCTTTTGCCTGACCGAAGAAAAGTGCGGTAAGCTGGAGGCGATTCTGACGACATCGAGGGACGTGTACGAGGCTTATACCTGTCCTCTTGGCGTTGGCTTCATGTGTAAACCCGCCGTCCACTACGGCGTCGATATCGATGGCTATGAGTACGACCGGTGGGGGACATACCACTATGCCGACAGAGACGGAGTCGGAAGGGACAGGACCGTGAAGACGGGGACCTCCTATACGAGGCAGTATTCCGACGCGCGATTTTCTGAATATGAGGACCTTTCGTCCTGCCCCGATGAGCTGCTGCTCTTTTTCCACCATGTGCCGTACACCCATGTGCTGCATTCGGGAAAAACGGTGATTCAGCACATCTACGACACTCATTTTGAGGGCGTGGAGCGGGTGAGAGAATATCAGGCAGTATGGGAAAGCTTAAAGGATTCCCTGGATGAGGAGAGCTACTTAAATATGAAGGAGCGCCTCTTCTGGCAGCTGGAAAACGCCGTCAGCTGGCGTGACCAGGTAAACACGTACTTTTACCGTAAGTCGGGAATCCCCGATGAAAAGGGTAGAAAAATATACCAATAAATAAAAAGAAAGAGGTAGTATGATGAAAAAATGGAGTAAAGCAGGTATCGTATGTGCGGCCGTACTGGCAGCGAGCATGGCAATGACCGCGTGCGGCGGCAAGACCGCAGAAACGGGCAATACCGGGGAAGCCGGAAGCACCGGAGCGGCCGGGACGGAGAAGGCAGCGGACGTAAAAACACCGGAGGCGTCTAAAGCATCGGGAGAGACCGCGAAATTAAGCTTCTCCTGGTGGGGCAATGACGACCGCCATCAGGCCACACAGAACGCCATCGATGCCTTCAACGCGGCTCACGCTGGCGCCATCGAAGTGACCGGAGAGCCTTCCGGCTTCGGCAACCTGGAAGAGACCTTTGCCACCCGCTATGCAGGCGGAACCGCCGCAGATGTCATGACTGTCAACTATCCCTGGGTTATCCAGTACAGTCCAAACGGAGAGGGCTTCTACGATCTCGATCAGGTGAAGGATATCTTTGATTTCTCCCAGTACGACGAGGGATTCCTGGAATTTGGAAAGACGGGCGGCAAGATGCAGGCAGTCCCATACGGCCAGAACACGCTGGGCTTATACGTCAATAAATCCGCATTTGACAGAGCAGGTATCACCGAGCTTCCAACGACGTTCGAGGAATATAAGAAGGCGGCGGAAATCTTTACCCAGCAGGACCCCAATGCGTATATGATCGTCAGCCCTACGTTCCGTTTCGCAGCAGTCTACTATCTGCAGCAGAAGACAGGGAAGGGCGAATTTGCAGAAGATTTAAGCATGAATTACACCGTGGATGACTATAAGGAAGCGATTCTCTGGTATAAGGACTTAGCGGATGCCCATGTCTTCTGTTCCAGAAAAGATTATATCGAGAATGTAGGCAATGAGCCGGTATCCATTGCCCAGAATGCAAAATATATCAATGGGAGCTACGTTGGCGTACTGGAATGGACCGGAGGAATCGCTTCGAACGCCAAGACGCTGGAGGACAAGGGGGACGAACTGGTGGTAGCGCCGCTCCCTGTGATCGACGGAGCCGTATTTGAAGGAACTATGGCAAAGCCCTCCCTGCTGTTTGCAATCTCCAGGGATTCCAAGAATCCAAAGGAAGCGGCTGAATTTTTACAGTATATCTTAAACGATCCGGAAGGAACGAAGCTCATGGGCTCCACCCGCGGCATGGTGGCTTCCAGGGCGGCCAAGGCTTCCTTAGAGGCAGACGGACAGATCACAGGAGCCGTAAAGCAGGCCTACGACTTTACCGATGCAGCGAAAGTAATCAACAATTCTCCGATCTTTGAGAACGCCATATTTACCAATTCCTATGAAAGTAATTACGAGAAGTTTGAGTTTGGAAAGAGCACGGCCGAGGAAGCTGCGCAGGCCATCTTTGACGCCACCAGCGAGCAGGTTGCAAAACTGAAACAGGACTACGGCAAATAAAGAGCACGCAGGAAGGAGGAGATTCTTTGAGAAAGAGCAAAATGGGTCTGGTGTATATCCTTCCATGGCTGATCGGTATGGTTTTTCTTACCCTGTATCCGTTTATTAACGCGCTGGTTATCAGTTTTACGGATTACAATCTCGTGAGAGAACCGAATTTCATTGGTCTGGCCAACTACACCAAGTTGTTTCAGGATGAGGATTTTTTGGGTACGCTTACCGCAACGTTAAAATACACTGTGATTACGGTGCCGTTACAGCTGGCGTTTGCCCTGTTTATTGCATACATATTGAATTTTAAGCTGAAGGGCATTAACTTTTTCCGGACAGCCTACTATATTCCGTCCCTGCTGGGAGGAAACGTGGCGGTGGCGGTGCTGTGGAGATTCCTGTTTCAGCAGGACGGGCTTATCAACCGCATCATCGGCGTTGTGGGGATACAGCCGGTGGCGTGGCTCTCTTCCCCGGGCGGGGCGATGAGCGTCATCATAATCCTGAAGGTCTGGCAGTTTGGTTCTGCGATGCTGATCTTCCTGGCCGCGCTCAAGGACGTGCCTCAGGATCTCTATGAGGCGGCCAGCGTGGACGGCTCCACCAAGCTCCATTCCTTTATCCATATTACCATGCCGCTGATCACACCTACGATTTTCTTCAATCTGGTCATGCAGCTGGTCAATGCGTTCCAGGAATTCAACGGCCCGTATCTTGTAACGGGTAAGGGACCGTTAAATGCCACCTATCTGACTTCCATGTATATTTATGACAATGCATTTAAGTACTTTAACATGGGGTATGCCAGTGCCGCCAGCTGGATTCTGTTCCTCATCATCGTGGCTGTGACCCTGATCCTCTTTGCGACACAGGACAAGTGGGTCTATTATTCGGACGGAGGTAATTAAAAGATGGAGAAAACGCGAGGATTCAGCGAAGTGGAAGTGCGGAGGCACAGACGGGTGGTCATCAGCTCTGTCATCCGTTATATCGTCCTGATTGTCGTGGCGCTCGTCATGATCTATCCGATTATATGGCTGGTGGGCGCTACCTTTAAGAGCAATAATGAAATATTTACTTCGATCAGTTTTATTCCGAAACGGATCGACTTTACTCCCTATATAGAAGGCTGGAAGACGCGGACAAAGTATACGTTCACCACGTTTTTCTTAAATACCTTCCGGTTCGTGGTGCCGAAAATTGTCTTCTGCCTCGTGTCCAGTACGCTTGTCGCGTATGGCTTTGCAAGGTTTGAATTTCCATTTAAGAAGATCTGTTTTTCGATTTTGATGGCTACCATGTTCCTTCCGGCCGTCGTGACAAGAATTCCACTCTATATTTTGTGGAAGCAGATGGGACTCCTCAACACGTATGTACCGCTGATCGCACCGACCATGTTTGCCAATGAACCCTTTTTCGTGTTTATGCTGATTCAGTTCATGCGGTCGATCCCCACGTATCTGGACGAGGCGGCTACAATCGACGGCTGTAATTCCTTCCAGACTCTGATGAGGGTTCTGCTGCCGTCCTTAAAACCGGCGCTGATCAGCTGTACGATCTTCCAGTTCGTATGGAGCTTCAATGATTTCCTTGGGCCGCTGATCTATGTGACCAGCCTGGAAAAGTATCCGGTGGCGCTGGCGCTTAAAATGTCCATCGACCAGAGCAGCGGTATCGTGGAATGGAATCAGATTCTCGCCATGTCATTTCTGGCGCTGCTCCCGGCCCTGATCCTGTTCTTCTCCGCACAGAAATATTTCGTGGAGGGCGTTACATCGACTGGAGTGAAGGGGTGATCGGATATGGAACAGAATGTCCGGCTTTCTGTGACACCGCTCATCTCGGACCATGCGGTGCTCCAGCGGGATGAAGTGATTCCGGTGCACGGCAGGGGAAGAGCCGGAGCCAGGGTGCGGGCAGAGCTGACGCCTGAGTGGGTAAAGGCAGACGGCGTGATTCAGCCGAAATCCGGCTGGGGTGTGGTGAAACCGGCTGGAACGTGGCTGGTGGAGCTGCCTCCGCTTCCCGCAGGAGGACCATACCGTTTGCGGGTTGAATCCGAAGGAGAAGAACAGGAGTTTCATGATCTTTATTTCGGAGATATCTGGGTTATGGCGGGGCAGTCCAATATGCAGCTACCCATGGAACGGGTCAAATACCGGTATCCTGAAGAATATAAAAAGGGCGCATCACCCATGATCCGTCAGTTTGCGGTTCCGATTCAGTGGAAATTTGACTCTGACTCTGACGCGCTGTCCGGCGGGGAGTGGAAGACGGCCGCGGCGGAACATACTCCGGTATTTTCTGCCGTCGGCTTTTTCTTTGCGCAGAAGCTGTATGAGCGTTACCATATCCCGGTCGGCCTGATCTTAACCGCGGTAGGGGGAACACCTGTACAGGCATGGATGAGCCGGGAGGCGCTCAGCGATTTTCCCGATGAACAGAAGAAACTGGATGCCTGCAGTGCCCCCGGGTACGTGGAACGGATACGGAAAGAAGATGAAACCCGCATTGCCGCATGGTGGAGGCTGTTGGATGAGAGAGATCAGGGGCTTACGGAGAACTGGGCCGCGGGAGGAGGCAGGCGCTTCTGGAAGAAAATCAGCCTTGCGGACCGCTGGGATGACCGGGAGGACTTAAAAGGCGCCGGAACCGTCTGGCTTCGGAACTGTGTGGAGATTCCTCCCGGTTTAGCTGGTCAGCCGGTCCGAATATCGCTGGGAACAATCACCGATGCGGACTGCCTCTTTGCAGATGGGGAAAAGACAGGAAGCACCTCCTACCGATATCCGCCGAGAGAGTATGAGACGACGGCTCTCAGGCCGGGGTGCAGCCGGCTTGTGCTGCGCGTTGCGGCCGTCCATGGACAGGGGGGCTTTACGCGCGGCAAGAGCCATCGGCTGATCTGGGAGAACGGAGAGGAGCGGGACATCACCGATGGCTGGGAATACCGGCGAGGAGCGGTGATGGAGCCGTTGAGAGAACAGACCTTTTTTGAACGGAAGCCGGCGGGGATGTACCAGGGGATGATTGCCCCCCTGCACCGTGTCCCGGTGAAGGGAATCTGCTGGTATCAGGGAGAGATGAACGCGGATGAGTATGAACGCTATCCCGGTTATTTTAAAAGGCTTATCGAGGACTGGAGGCGGAAATGGAACAGAGCCGGTTTACCGGTACTCTTCGTACAGCTTCCCAGTTATGATCTGGAGGATGGGAAAAACTGGGTACAGTTCCGGGAAATGCAGCGGAAGCTGACTTCGGTTCCCGGTACGGCCATGGTGGTATCAATGGACTGCGGAGAGGAAAATGACCTGCATCCGGTGAGCAAGAAACCCGTGGGAGAGCGCCTGGCCATGGCGGCGTTTCAAATGGCATATGGAGAAGACGGAGTATGGCTGAGCCCGTTGTTTTCTCACGGTGAAAGGACAGCGGAGGGAATGATTCTGCATTTCAATCACTCGGAAGGCGGTCTGGAGACGGTTGACGGAACTGCGCCGGGCGGATTTGAGTACTGTTTCTATGGAGGAGAAGGGAAAGAAGACGGCAGGAAGGTAAGAATGATGCCGGCAGAGGCACGAATCGAAGGAAACACGGCAGTGGTTCCGTGGCCGATGCGGGACAGGCTTCCGGATGCGCTCGTATATTCCTGGTCCAACAGCCCGTCAGGAGCCAATCTGTGCAATTCAGTAAAGCTGCCGGCCTCCCCTTTCCTCTGCCAGATAGAGACAGAGAAGCGCCATTAGCCCATAGAAGCACAAAAAAAGATGAACCGGTTAAAAACCGATTCATCTTTTCGTGCGGGAGATGGGACTTGAACCCACACGAGAATTCACCCACAAGATCCTTAGTCTTGCCTGTCTGCCAATTCCAGCACTCCCGCGCAACGAAGACTATGATACCATTTTTAAGAAGAATTGTCAACATTTTTTGAAAAATATACACAAAAAAATATTTTCTAAAATATGTAAAAATATGATTGACAGGAAGCCCCTTTTATAATATAATAACTACTGTTGCTGCGAGAGATTGCAGAGACATGCAGAAGTGGCGGAATTGGCAGACGCGCACGGTTCAGGTCCGTGTGGTAGCAATACCGTGAGGGTTCAAGTCCCTTCTTCTGCATCAGAAGCCCCTGTAGACTGAGTGTCTGCAGGGCTTTTTTTTTACGTAACAGGAACTTGCTCCTATTATATAAAAAGCCCTCCGGGCAGGAGGCGCACTTCGCGCCAAGGAAATATGGCTGCTGAAGCAGATAACGATTGGAGGTATGGCATATGCCGTGTGAAAGAGAAAACAGTGTCCTTTCCTTTCGGAGGGAAAACCGTTCGGTCCTTTACAGGATCTTAAGTGTTCCAGTTTCTTTAATTGCTATTTTGGCTGTATATGCCTTTCAAATACCAAATCCCATGATGCTTCTCATCATTCCGGTTGTATTTTTTACATATCTGGAGGGGTATGTCAGCGGCGGCTTGAGCGGGCTGACTGCGGTTGTATACTCTGCCTGTTTTTTTATTGCTCTGACAGAGGATGATGCGGCGTGGCAAAAGCTTGTGATCATAATTATGGCGGTTACTGCTATCGTGGTTCTGGTAGGACGGCTGAAGGCTGCGGATAACCGAAAGATGATCGAGATCTTGCGGGCGGAAGAGGAACTCATTCAGGCGAAAGAGGAGGCTGAAAAGCTAGCCAGGGTAAAGAGCGACTTTCTTTCCATGATGAGCCATGAAATCCGCACACCGATCAATGCGATTATCGGAATGAATGGAATTGCCATGAAAATAGATGATCCGGAACGAATCCAGGAATGTCTGGTCAGGATTGATGATGCTTCCTCGCATCTTCTGGGAGTGATTAACGATATTTTGGATATGTCAAAGATAGAGGCGGAAAAACTGGAACTGTCTGTATCCGATTTTTCCCTGGAGTATCTGCTGAACCGGGTGATCAGTATCAATCAGATCCGTTTTGATCAAAGATCTCAGGACTTTTCCATTGTTGTAGGGGAGAATGTTCCAGCTGCAATGATTACGGACCAGCAAAGGCTGTCACAGGTGATTACCAACCTGCTCTCCAATGCGGCCAAGTTCACACCGAATGAAGGGAAAATTGAGCTGTCGATTGAGCTGCAGCAGGAATTAGGGGAGGACATGGTTCTGCGCTTTGCGGTCAGTGATAATGGCATCGGAATGACGAAAGAACAGCAGTCTCATCTGTTCCGGGCGTTTGAGCAGGCGGACAGCAGCATTTCCAAACGTTTTGGAGGGACCGGACTGGGACTGGCGATCTCTAAAAATATCGTAGAAAAGATGGGCGGACGCATATGGGTTCATTCAATCCCCGGTAAAGGTTCTTCCTTTGTCTTTGATATTTGTGTAAAGAAAGGGAATGCAATACTGGACAGTCCCGGCCGGTGCCTGGGCGGAGACGAGAAGGAGCTGAACAGGCCGGATTATACCGAAGTGCCGGAAAAAGATATTTTTCTGGGCCGCCGTATGCTGTTGGCAGAGGATGTGGAGGTCAACCGCGAAATTATAAAAAATATAGTGGAAGAAACGGGAATTGAAGTGGTTGAAGCGGAGAATGGGGAAATTGCATGTGAGAGATTTAAAGAGTATTCTGGCCAGTTTGATGTGATTTTAATGGATATCCATATGCCGGTGAGAGATGGCTATGAGGCCACCCGGATGATCTGCGGTGAGATGCCGTTTGAAGAGGCTGCGGCGGTACCGATACTGGCCATGACTGCGGATGTATTTCCTGAAGACATTGAGTTATGCAAGAAGGCCGGGATGAACGGCCATGTTGCCAAACCTGTAAATGCAGCAGAATTAATTCAAACATTGAAACGGTATATCCCTGTACGGCAGTAAGGAGCCGCCGAGAACGCCAAAAGGCGTTCTTTTTTTGTTTCACAGGAAATTTTGTCCTGTGATCCAAAACAACTCAGGGGGACAGCGCACCCGGCAGAGGAAGAGTATAAAGGGATGGGCGGATAAAATCTAAAAAAATAACACCAATCTAAAATCCGGCTACTGTCAGCCGGGTTTTTCTTTTTTTATAATGAATGTACGGATACGAAAAGGGAGCATTCAAAGGGATAAAAGGAGGAAGGATGAAGTGGGATATCAGTTTGTGAATCAGGAAGGCGACTTCGTGTTGGCGGAACCGGAGCAAAGTACCGGTCTCTATCTGCCGTTGGTAAATCCGGCCGGAGTCATGGGGGCCATTACACCAACCGGCCATGGGGACAGCAAGTTATCACAGGATCAGTTTCTGCTGGAACCGGCTGGTGCAGAAGATCTGCACAGCCAGGCGCCGGCCAGGAACTTCTGGTGTCTGACAGAAGGGCACGGCCCCTGGTCCGTGTTCGGTCAGTCTGCGGAACAGGAGGCGCGGCGTTTCAGCGGACACAAAGACCTCAGCGAACTGGAGGCAGGCGCCTTCTGGCAGAAAGTGAAACGAAAATGCCCGGACAGCGGGCTGGCGGCGGAAGTACTTTCTTTCTGTCCTGTAGATGATTCTGAAGCAGCCGGTGCCCGGGCAGAGGTGATGAAGGTCACACTGAAAAATGAAGGCAACAGGGAGCTCACGGTTCGTCCGGTGGCGGCGGTCAGCCTCTACGGGCGCGGAGCCGACCACATCAGAGATCACCGCCATGTGACCTCTCTGTTAAATCGTATGACGGTCACGGCTGACGGGATTGTGCTGAAGCCATCCATGGCTTTTGATGAGCGGGGGCATCATCAAAATGAGATGAGCTACGGCGTGTTCGGAAGGCGGGAGGATGGAGCGCGGCCTGACGGCTTTATCCCCGTGTCAGCGGATTTTATGGGCGAAGGCGGAAGCCTTTTATGGCCCCGTGCGCTTGCTGATGAAAAGATGTCCGATCATGAGGTCTGGAAGAAACCGGGTTACAGTACGGAGGGATACGAATGCGCAGGCGTTATACGGTTTGAAGAGATGACGCTGAAGCCGGGGGCGTCATGCAGCTTTTATCTGGTGCTCAGCTATATGGAAGAGGGAAAGGAGTACCTGGAGAAGGAAAAGGCGGAAGCCGCGTTTGAGTCGATGAAGCGGTATTGGAATATGCAGAAAATCGCAGGGTGCAGTACGGGGAATCAGACTTTTGACCGGTGGATGCAGTGGGTATCCCTGCAGCCTGAATTAAGAAGAATCTACGGCTGTTCTTTCCTGCCTCATCACGATTACGGAAGGGGCGGGAGAGGCTGGAGGGATCTGTGGCAGGACTGCCTCGCCCTGATCCTTAAGAATCCCGCCGCCGTGAGGGAAGATATGGCGGCATTTTTCGCCGGAATCAGACCGGATGGCAGCAATGCCACCATCATCGGAAGCGGCAGGGGGACTTTCAAGGCCGACCGAAACGCAATTGTGAGAATGTGGATGGACCATGGCTACTGGCCTTACCGGACGGTGCGCCTCTATCTGGACGCGACGGGGGATGTCGAGTTCCTGTTTGAGAAGAATACCTATTTTGTGGACGGAGTCAGAACCAGAGCAGGAGGCCGGGAGAAGGGGAGTGCGGGAGAGGAAGGCAGAGAAGCGTATCGGGGAACGCTTCTGGAACACTTGCTGGTTCAGCATCTGACCCAGTTTTATGACGTGGGACTCCACGGCCATATGCGGCTGCGAGGCGCAGACTGGAACGACGCCCTCGACATGGCGGGGGAAAATGGGGAAAGTGTGGCCTTCACAGCGGCCTACAGCGGTAATTTAAGAGAATTGGCGGAACTGATCACCTGGCTCAGAGAGGAAAAAGGCGTAGCTGCGGTGGAAGTGGCGGAAGAACTGGGGACACTGCTTTGCGCGGACAGGGAACTGTATGACAGGCCGCATGGAAAGCAGGAATTGCTGGGAGCCTACTGTGAACGCTGTCTTCATGGCTTCTGCGGCAGAACCGTGACGGTCGATACGGGACGGCTGTCCGGGATTCTCGATGCCATGGGAGCGTGGATCCAGCAGCACATCCGTCTCACGGAGACCATAAAGGACGGGGAAGATAACCTCTGGTTTAACGGATACTACGACAATCACGGTATGCAGGCGGAGGGCGTATTTCAAGAAAACGTGAGAATGATGCTGACCAGTCAGGTCTTCTCCATACTCTCGGGAACTGCAACCGACGAGCAGGTGGAGCGGATCGTCGGCGCGGCGGACCGCTATCTCTATGAAAAAAGCGCGGGCGGCTACCGGCTGAATACCGATTTTAAGGAAGTAAAGCTGGATCTGGGACGAATGTTCGGTTTCGCCTATGGCCATAAGGAAAATGGAGCCGTCTTCTGCCATATGGCGGTGATGTATGCCTATGCCCTGTACCGGAGGAGATTTGCCAGGGAGGGGTATCGGGTTATCGAAAGCCTGTACGGGCAGTGCATGGATTTTGAGACCTCCAGGCTCTATCCCGGTATCCCGGAGTATTTTAACGAGAGGGGCAGGGGAATGTACCCCTGGCTTACGGGAGCGGGGAGCTGGCTCATCCTGACCCTTCTGACCCAGATCTTCGGCGCGGAAGGGGAGTACGGGAGTCTGACGCTCCATCCGCAGCTTCTGGCGGAACAGTTTGACCGGGAGGGAAATGCCCGGATTGCATTTTCCTTTGCAGGCAGGAAGATGAATCTGATTTACCAGAATCCGAAACACCTGGAGGTGGGCGACTACGAGGTGGTGGAGATCTGCCTGGACGGCAGGCCGCTGCCATTTGATAAAAAGAACCCGGTGGTTTCCCGGGAAACACTGCTGCGGCTTTCTGGTGACCCCGTACATACTCTGCGAGTCACGCTGGAATGATACTGCTTTTTAAGAGAGGAAGGAATATCCATGTTAGATAAAAATAAAAACTATGTTATAGAAAACTACCATTTAAAATCGGCCTTTTCCAGCTTTTTGCCGGGGATCAGCGGGGAGCACGGAATTCCCCTGTGGTGCTATTACGTGAATCGGGGCCAGTGTGTCTCCTGCTTTGGGATTCAGGATAAGGACCATCCCATTATGGAATTTTATCCGGCTCACCAGGCGTATGAGAGGACGCCGCTTCTGGGCTTTCGTACCTTTTTGAGAGTGAACGGAGCGTATGAGGAACCATTTTCCGGGAGAGACAGGGCGCGGCGCATGGTGATCGGCATGAACAGCCTGACGATTGAGGAGGAGACCGGGCAGTACCGGATTTCGGCAGAATATGAAACGCTCCCCCAGGAACCCGTGGCGGCCCTGATGAGAGAGGTGAAAATCACGAATGTGACAGGCGAAGACCTGGCAGTCGAGGCGGCAGACGGCATGGCCGAGGTGATCCCCTGCGGCGTGAGCAGCACCACCATGAAGGATATGGGACAGACGGCAAAGGCGTGGATGGAGGTAAGGGATGTCCGAAACGGTGTGCCGAAATTCAGGGTGAGAGCCAGTATGGAGGACAGCGCCGAGGTGACGGAAGCAGAAGGGATGAATTTTGCCTTTGCCCGGGGCGGCGAAGGGGAGATTCTGCCTGTCATTGTGGACCGGGAGATTCTGTTTGAGACGGATACGGCGCTTCTGCGGGCCTGGGGATTTGAGCGGGAAGGCGTCAGACTGCCCGATCATAAGGAGCAGGTTACATGCAACGATACCCCGTGCAGCTTCTTTCTCGCTTCCCGCATCCTGAAGCCCGGAGAGACGCTGGTGATGCGGGAGCTGTATGGAACGGCGAAGGAACAGACCCGCATCGACCGGGTATGGAAGCTGTCCGGAGAGGACGGATGGTTCCTGGGAAAACAGAGGGAGGCTTTCGCTCTCACGGAGCAGATCACATCCAGGATTGCGGTAAAGACGGGCCATGCGGTATTTGACGCATACTGCCGCCAGGATTATTTAGACAATCTCTTAAGGGGCGGGTACCCGGTGCGCATCGGAAGCAGTAAGACCTTTTACCTCTATTCGAGAAAACACGGCGATATGGAGCGGGATTATAATTTCTTTTCCATGCTGCCTGAGCCGTATACCCAGGGAAACGGCAATTTCCGCGATGTCTGCCAGAACCGCAGATGTGACGTCTATTTTTCACCGTTTGTCGGGGACAGCAGCATTCGGACCTTCTACAACGCGCTGCAGTTAAATGGATACAATCCGCTGGGAATCGAAAAAGTCACCTATACGATGCCGGAGGGGCAAATGCCGGTTCTGGAAGGGGTGGAGGCGGCCGCGGCAGATGCGCTTAAGGACCTTTTTACAAAAGAGTTTACACCGGGACAGCTGGATGAAATTCTGGCAGAAGGGGTGGAAGAGAGGGCGGACCGGGAGCGTATTTTCGCCGGCATCATGGATCTGGCCCGGAGTGAGGACCGGACCAGGTACGGGGAGGGCTACTGGTGCGACCACTGGACCTATAACCTGGATCTGGTGGAGGCGTATCTGGCCGTCTATCCGGAACGCCGGGAAGCGCTTCTGTTTGAGGAGGACGGCTACAGCTACCGTCAGGCGGAAAAACGCATCCTTCCCCGCAGGAAACGGTACGTTAAGACGGAACAGGGGATCAGGCAGTACCATTTCCTTGAGGACAACGCGGACACTGAAAGGAAGGAAAACCGGTATTTGAAGGATCAAAACGGCTGTGTGGTGACGGCCAGTCTGGCCTCCAAGATGATGACGCTTGTGATTACCCGCATGGCGGCCCTGGACCCGTACGGCATGGGACTGGAGATGGAAGGCGGCAAGCCGGGCTGGTATGATGCGCTGAACGGCCTGCCGGGGCTTTTGGGCTCCTCCATGGCGGAAACATACGAGCTGCTGCGCTGTGCCGCGTTCCTGATCGAATCGCTGGAGAAAACAGAAAAATCCATGATACTGCTGGAGGAGACGGCCGGTCTCGCAGGCGCGGTCTGCAGAGCCGGACAGCAGTTCCATAAGGAACTGGCGGAAGGGACCTCTGCGGCCGGCTTCTGGAATGCGGTGAATGATGCGAAGGAGCATTTCTGGGATACCACTTCCAGGGAGGTATCGGGGGAGCGCGTGACATGGGAAGCGCAGGAGACCGTCCGCGTGCTGACGCAGTTTTCCGATATCCTCCGTATGGGAATCAGGAAGGCGGCCAGACTGGGAAGAACTGTGCGGCCTACCTATTTTTACTATGAGGTGACGGAGTGGAAGGAGGAGTTGGATGGAATCCTTCCGCAGGCATTCCGGGTCCATAATACGCCGGATTTTCTGGAGGGATCGGTGCACTATATGAAAATTGCGGCGGATGAAGAGGAGAGGAAGGCGGTTTATGAGAGTGTCCGCGCAAGCAGGCTGTACGATGATGCGCTTTCGATGTACAAGGTAAACGCGTCGCTCTCCGAGGCGACCTTCGAGCTGGGGCGGGCCTGTGCATTTACCCCGGGATGGCTGGAGAATGAGTCTGTCTGGCTGCATATGGAGTATAAATACCTTCTGGAGCTGCTGAAGGCCGGAATGTATCAGGAGTTTACAGAAGACTTCCACAAGGCCGCGGTACCGTTTCTTAATGAGGAACAGTACGGGAGAAGCCTGCTTGAAAATTCTTCCTTTATCGCCAGCAGCGCCAATCCCAATCCGCGATACCATGGAAAAGGCTTTGTGGCAAGGCTCAGCGGCGGGGCGGCCGAGTTCCTGGAGATGTGGGAGATCATGATGTTTGGAAAACAGCCGTTTTCCGTCAGGGATGGAAAGCTGGAGCTGTCGTTTGAACCGTGTTTCCCGGAATATCTGACAGGGAAGGAGAAGACGATTACGGCGACATTTCTGGGAAGCGTTCCCGTCACCTACAAACTGCCGGAGCAGAGAGAGGTCCTTCCGGGCACTTACACGGTGGAACAAATCACCGTAGAGACGGAGCAGGGGGAGGAGTCCTTCTCCCGGACTGTGACAGGGCCGGCGGCAGAGATGGTGCGGGAGGGACGTGTTCGCTCCATCACGGTTTCGCTGGCAGGGAAGCTCTGAAGATAAATGAAAAATAAAAAAATGACACCTTAGAAAAATTTGAGACATTATGCGCTTCTGACGCGGCAGATATAATAAGGCTATCAGCATTCAGAAGTGAAAAACATAGTCCGAAAGGACGGCAGACGAAGAGGAGGATTTGATTTATGAAGTTAAAAAGGGCAGTGGCAGCGGTAATGGCAGGACTCATGGCGTGTTCCATGACAGCGTGCGGATCGGGGAATTCCGGCGGCGGGAATACGGGTGGAGAGACAGGCACGGAAGCCGGGAAGGAAGCTCCGGCAAAGGCGGGAAATGAAACAGTCGGCAAAAAGCTGGTGGTGTGGACCCTGGCAGAGGACTTAAAGGAGTTCGCCGGCAAATACTGCGAGACCAATCCGGATGTACAGATCGAGACGGTTACGATTGCACCGGCCGATTATCCGACAAAGGTCCAGACGGCCATGCGCGGAAAGCAGACGACGCCTGATATCATCGTGGGAGAGCCGCAGATGCTTCAGGATATGTATGAAGCGGGTTACTTCGAGGATTTAAACCAGGCTCCCTACAATGCCCAGGATTACGCGGATAAGATTGTGGATTACGTATGGAAGGTGGGCCAGGACTCCGAGGGCATTCAGAGAGCCATTTCCTACCAGATTACCCCGTGCGGAATTTATTACAGACAGGATATCGCTGAGAAGGTTTTCGGAACGGATGATCCGGAGGAGATCGGGAAGCTGTTTCAGGATTACGACACCATCCTTCAGACTGGCCAGACTTTAAAAGACGCAGGCTATAAGATCTTTGCCTCCGACGGCGAGATGAACTTTTTCTCCGGAGACAGCACCTGGGTGAAGGACGGAAAGCTGATCGTGGACCAGCAGCGGAAGGATTACATGAACCTCTGCGTGAATTTATATCAGAATGATATGACGGCGTACGTAGATTCCTGGTCCGCAACCTGGTATCAGGCGATGGGCGGAGCGGTTCCGGTTATCGCAAAGGGAACCAATGTCTGGGATGAGACGGCGGTTCAGGAGGCGGCAGAGGCAAGCGGCCAGATGACGGAGATCTTTGCTTACGGCCTGCCGGCCTGGGGCGTGGGAACCATGCGCGATCACGTGGGCGAGCTGTCCGGCAAGTGGAAGGTCTGCCAGGGACCTGCCTACGGGTTCAGCGGCGGTACCTTTATCGGAATCAGCACCTTCAGTAAAAATAAGGATCTGGCATGGGATTTTATCAAGTTCTGTACACTGACGGAAGAGACTCTCGACTGGTGGGTAGAGGCGTCACAGGGCGATGTGGTTTCCTATCTGCCGTGCCTGGAAAAGCATAAGAACGACGAAAATGAAGTATACGGCGGTGAGAAGCTGTATGAGTTCTTCTTGAAGCAGGCGGAGGGAATCGACTATTCCAGAGTCACGAAATACGATAAAAAGGTGGGAGACGCGTGGGCGGCGGCAATCAATTCCATTAAGATGGGAGAGATGTCGGAGGAGGACGCGGTCAATAACTTTTACGATGTGGTGGCTTCCACGTATCCGGAACTTGAGATTGAGCGCTGATTAAGCGGCAGGAGGAGAGACTATGGCAGGAAAAGCCTTGGAGGGCGGAAGAAAGAAAAGCGTGGACCGGACAGGATACTTTTTTGTCGCCCCGTTTGTGATCGTATTTTTCATATTTAATGTCTATCCCGTAGTTCGTACTTTTTACTTAAGCTTTACCGATTACAAGGGCTTCGGTGATGCGATGTTTACGGGCGGCACCAATTATCTGCGCGTTCTTCAGGATAAATTTTTCTGGAAGGCGCTGGGCAACACCGCGAGAATCTGGAGCGTCAATATCGTGCTCCAGCTGGGCCTGGCGCTGGCGCTTACAATCGCGTTCAGCGATATTAAATATAAGATCAGGGGCCTGGCGGTCTTCCGTGCATTATATTACCTTCCGAATCTGATTGCGGCCACATCGGTTGCGTTTCTGTTCAAGACACTCTTAGACTGGCGTTACGGCACTTTAAATCAGCTTCTCGTCGGAGCGGGGATTACCGCCGATCCGATAAACTGGCTGGGCTCCACGGCCACGGCGCCCTACGTGCTCTCAGTGATCGGCGCCTGGATGTGGTTCGGCAATTCCTTCATTATGCTGATGGCGGGAGTGCAGGGAATCTCCAGGGATTACTTTGAAGCCGCGGCGATCGACGGTGCCGGAAGGATGAAGACATTTACAAAGATCACCCTTCCGCTGCTGAAGCCGATTCTGCTCTATGTGGGGATTACATCCTTAATTGGCGGGCTCCAGATGTTCGATTTACCATTCCTGATCTGCGGCGGCACGGCGGGAAATCCTGGCGGAAGCACACAGACGGTCGTTATGTATCTGTATAAGTTCGGATTTGAGACGAATCAGGTTGGCTTTGCCTCGGCGGTTGCATACGTCCTGTTCATCATCATTCTGCTGTTTTCTGTTCTGCAGTTTCAAATGATGTATGGAAAGAAAAAGGAGGGGAATAAGAGATGACAGCGAAAATAAAAAAAGGCCTTCTTTACGCGATTCTGATTTTCCTGGCCGTGATCTGTCTGATGCCGTTCCTGCTTATGATGGTTAATGCAACCCGCACGGGATCGGAGATCGTCAAATCCTTCACCCTGGTGCCCGGACACGCGCTGTCCGTGAACTGGGCGATCGTATCCAGCTACTTCAATTTATTCAAGGGGATGGCCAACAGCCTTTTGGTAGCGCTTCCGGCCACGCTCTTCACCTCGTATTTCTCGGCCATGGCGGCGTACGCCCTCGTCATGTATAAGTTTAAGGGAAATAAGCTATTAAGCGGTGTGATCATCATATTCATGATGATACCGGGGCAGCTGAGCCTGATCGGCTTCTATGATCTGATTACGGGGCTTCGCATGATCGATACATACTGGCCGCTGATCCTTCCGGCGATTGCTTCCCCCGGAACCGTGTTTTTCCTGAGACAGTACTGCGAAGGCTCCCTCCAGCCGGCGTTAATCGAGGCGGCCAGAATCGACGGGGCGAAGGAGCTGCACATTTTTCACAAGATTATTTTACCGCTTATGTCGCCGGGAATTGCGACCATGGCGATCGGAGCGTTTATCGGCAACTGGAACAGTTATCTGCTGCCTTTGATCCTGCTGAATTCTCCGGATAAGTTTACGCTGCCGGTCATGATCGCCTCCCTGAATTCCTCGAAGGATATCGCGTCGAACCAGGGCGCTATTTACCTGGCAGTGGCAATCTCTGTCATACCGATCCTGATCGTATTTGCATTCTGCTCAAAATACATCATCGGAAGCCTTTCCGCAGGAGGCGTGAAAGAGTAGATTTTTCATAATCCTGCGGACAGAACCGCTGCGTCCATGGTATAATGGAGGCAGCGGCTTTTGGCCGTTTTACTTGGTGAGAGACTGCTGCCGGTGAGGCAGATTGGAATTGAGAGGAGCCGTTTTATGGGAAAGAGAAGTATAAACGGCAGAACGAAGGGAGCGCTGTGCCTGGTTCTGCTGATTCTGGGATGCGCGGTGAGCGGATGCCGGTCCGGACAGGTCCGGGAACCGTTTCCGCCGTCTTCGGAAGAGCCGGGGACAGAACCCGGTGTCGTGGATTTAAACTGGTACATCAACTACTCCTGGTTTGCAACGGTCTGGGGCGACAGTGAGGTTGCCAGAGCGATTACGGATGCCACGGGAGTGAGCGTTCATTATCAGACCCCGAAGGGCGATGAGAGCGAGAAAATGGATGCCATGATCGCCGCCGACACGCTCCCGGATCTGGTTACTCTGGGATGGTCGGAAAAACAGAACTATGATATGATCGAGAAAGGACAGGTCTGGGCGCTAAACGAGCTGGCGGATCAGTATGATCCCGCTTTTTACGGGGAGCTGGATGAGAATGTGGTGAGCTGGTACAAGCAGCCTGACGGAAATCTGTATGGCTATCCCAATTCCTTTTACACGCCGGAGGATTACCGGACGGAGAAAATCTCGTCCAACCAGAATTTCATGGTGAGAAAGGATATCTACGAGGCGATCGGAAGCCCGGATATGTCAACGCCGGAAGGCTTCTGCGACGCGGTCCGCAAGGCGGCGTCACAGTTTCCGGAGGTGGATGGAGAACCGCTGATCCCCATAGGGGCGGAGGAATTTACCAGCGAGGGCTGTAATTCCTTCGGTCCCTATCTCCAGTCCTTTCTGGCGGTTCCGTACGAAAAGTCCGGCAGGTATTACGACAGGAATACGGACCCGGATTTTCTGCAATGGCTGAAGGTTTTCCGGCAGTTGGGGGAGGAAGGCTATTTAAAAGATGAGATCTTTATCGACAGGCGGGCGCAGATCAATGAAAAGCTGGCGAAGGGGCAGTATTTCTGCCTGTTTTTCCAGGCCTCGGATATCATGAATCAGCAGAGGATGCTCTCGGAGCGGAATCCGGACAGCGTGTACATGGCGGTGAAAGGCCCTGCTAACTCCAGGGGAGATGATCCGGAGCTTCCGGTCAGCGGAATCTATGGATGGACGGTGACGTATATATCGAAAAACTGTAAGGACCCGGAGAAGGCACTGGAACTGCTCCAGTACTTAATCAGCGAGGAAGGGCAGAAGATGGTCTGCCTGGGCGTCGAGGGAACCATGTATGACATGGTGGATGGAAAGGCGTGCACGAAGCCGGAGGTAAAGGAGCTGCTCTATTCTGACCGAAAGGCCTATGACGAGCGGTACGGCGCAGACAACACGTACTGGATGCTGCAAAACAATGCGGTTCAGAGCCAGTGGAAGGAGGAGTCGGATTACGCAATCCGCCAGCTGGAGGAATGGACGTATCCCTATACGGTCTATACCGCCCAGTACAGTATTCATTTTGGCAGCGACAGAGAGGGCATGGATCTTCATAAAAGGCAGCAGAAGATATGGGGAGAGACACTGCCGAAGCTGCTGCTTTCGGAGGACGAGGCGGAGTTTGACCGTATTCTGAACGACTATCTGCAGGTCCGTGACAGGAATGACTACGACGGCTATACGGCGAAATTGGATGCGCTTTACAACAAGAACAAGGAGAAGCTGGGAATTGAGGATGAAGAAGGCTTTCAGAAATCTTAAACTGAATCAGAAATTCACGCTGGCGGTCATGGTGATCGTCGTTGTACCGATGATTGCTTTTTCCATTTTTCTGTATTGGAATATATCCGGGAATATCATCTGGCAGGCGAAGACAGAGAACGCAAACCGGGTGAAGGAAAATTACAGTAATATGCAGAGTATCATTGAATTTTCCAATATGTCCGTTCAGTCCTTTATAAACAATCAGGGGCTTAAGGATATGCTGGTCCGCCTGAAAAATGATGAGGTGATTTCGGCAAAGGATTATCTGGAGTTTGACAGAAATGACATTGCCATGCTGGAACGTCTGGTCAACAGCAATCCTTACTTATATCAGGTGCGGGTGTATGCTTACAACGACGGTTTTCCGGAGATGATGCCGGTTCTTTACCATGGCAGCAGGCTTTTGGAGGTGCCGTGGGGAGAGAACTATGAGCCGGGGAAATGGCAGATTGATTATCCCGACACCGTTATGAAGGATTTTGCGGTGAATACCTCGGATCATCTGATGGCCCTCGTTCAGGAGGTGACGGATGATTATGGGAATCCCATCGGCGTGGTGGAGGCCGCAGTCTCCATGGATACGTTTTTTCCGGAGCTGTACGAGGCGAAGGCCGGAAGCTGGGCTTGCTTTGTGTCTGCGGACGGAAAGGTGCATGACAACGGCACTGACGGACAGGAGTGGCAGCCAGATAAGGAGGTGCTGGAAGCAGTCTTAAAGGGGGAGGCCTCCGGAAAAGGCTTCCTGGCCGAGTATGTAAAAGCAGGCGGAGATGACATGATCGTGGTCTGTCAGCCCGTGAAGGAGCTTTCCGGAACCTATATACAGATTACCAGCATGAAGACGGAGATGAACCGGCTGTCAAGACAGCGGAATCTGCTGATTGCCGTACTGCTGGTGATTTTCGTGTGCCTGGCTTTTGCGGTAAACGGCGTGGTGAAGGCACTCTTAAAAAAGTTTTATGAGATGCTTTCCGTGGTGCGCAAAGTCCAGGAGGGCGATTTGGAGCAGCGTGTTTACGAACCGGGAAGAGACGAGATGGGAGAGATGAGCACGCAGTTTAATAAGATGCTGGACCGGATTTCTGTCCTGATGGCGGAGAATGTGAACCGGGAGGTGCTGATCAAGAACACGGAGATCAAGGCGCTCCAGAATCAGATCAATGCGCATTTCATCTACAATGTGCTGGAGGCGGTAAAAATGATGGCAGAAATCAAAGAAGAGTATGAGATATCGGATTCGGTGACTGCGCTCGGTGAACTGCTCCGGTACGGGATGAAATGGACCTCCAGTGATGTGACCATCCGCCAGGAGATGGAGTATATTAAGAATTATATCCAGCTCATGAACCTCCGGTATGATTTTGCGATCCTGCTCTCGATCCGGATCCCGGATTATATCTATGAGCAGCAGGTCCCCAAGATGTCGCTCCAGCCGATCGTGGAAAATGCGATTATCCATGGGATCGAGGAGACGGAAAACGATGCGACCATCTACATCAAGGCGGTTTGCCGCGATGAAGACTATGAGATTGAGATTACCGATTCCGGGCAGGGAATGGACGAAAATCAGGTGGGGCTGCTGAAAAAGAAGGTCAGCGGCGAAATCGAGGTGAGCGGAGGCTCCGGCAATGGTATCGGCTTAAAAAATGTGCAGGACAGAATTCACATACGGTTCGGGGAAAGCTTCGGACTTCATTTTGCATCGAAGGAAGGGTGCTTTACCAAGGTAAGCATCCGTCTTCCCTATACACACAGGGAGGCTGTAGGAAATTTAAACGGCAGTCATGAGAATGGGTTATTTCATGAACGGTAATGGAGGGATAGCAGATGAGAACGCTGTTGATTGTGGAAGATGAGAAGATGATACGTCAGGGAATTGCTGTCATGGCGAAGCGCAGCAGTGTGGAGATATCGGAGATTCTGGAGTGCAGAAATGGGCAGGAAGCGCTTGAGATCCTGAAAAACCGTGAGATAGACGTCATGTTTACCGATATCCGGATGCCGAAATTGGATGGGATTGAACTGGTAAAGGAGACGGAGAATTTAAAAAAGTGTCCGAAGATCGTCGTGGTAAGCGGATACGACGACTTCAATTATGCGGTGGAGATGCTGAAGCACGGGGTGAAGGACTACATCTTAAAACCTGTAAAACGCGAGAAGATTGAAGAACTTTTAAAGAAGCTGGATGCAGAGATTAATGGGGAGAAGAGGCTGGAAGGAATCGAGCTTCAGGCATTTGCCAGGGAGCTTAAGCTCTATTTGAAGCAGCCGTCTGTCCTGGAGAAGGAACTGGAATCGGTGCGGTGGAAGTTTGAACAGTATATGGGACAGGAGCCTTATTATGCGGTGGTGAGCGCCAGGCGGAGGGAAGAAGAGGAAAAAGAGCCGGAGCCGGGCTGTCTGGAACTGGAGATGGATGGACAGGAAATCCGCTTTTTACAGGCAGCACATTCGGAAGCGTTTTTACAGAATGCCGGACTGGCAGGTGCTGTGGGCGTAAGCGGGGAACACCGCTCCTTTGAAGCGTGCGGGGATGCGTACCGTGAGGCGGCAGAGGCCAGGCTTTACGCGTATTTCCGGGGACTTTCCCGGTGCTGTCCGGCAGATATGGCAGCCGGAAAAGACGGGGAGAACGTGCCGGAAGAGTTCGTCTCTCATTTCGTGAGCCAGTTTCCGACGGAGCATATGGAAAAGGCGGTGCTCTCTTTTAAGCATCTGCTCTTTCAGGCGCGGCACGGCCAGTTGGCCATGGCGGATGTGATAGAATCGGCGGACAGGCTTCAGAGGGAGCTGAGCGGGTCTTACAGGAAGATGGTAAGCGAAGAGAAGCAGCCGCTGTTTGACATGGAGCCGCCTCTGGCCTTCTTGAACGCGGAGGAGTACGAGGAGTGCTTCTGCACCTGGGTCAGACAGATCCGCAGCTGTATGGATGAAGTATATGACAGCAATCAGAACCGGAACAAGATCAGGACCGCGGTGCGCTACCTGGAGGAAAACTTCCGGACGGACTTAAATATGGCCATGGTATCGAATTACGTGTCGATGAACTATTCGCTGTTCTCGATCGCATTTAAGGAATACACAGGCGTTAATTTTGTGAGCTACTTAAAAAATCTCAGGATTGAGGAGGCGAAGCGTCTCCTGGAAACAACCGATGAGAAGGTACAGGATATCGGACGGAGAGTGGGATTTGAGAGCGATAAGCATTTTTTGAAGTCATTTAAATCGATCTGCGGCATATCACCGACCGATTACCGGAGAAATGCGGAACTTGGGAAATAGTGGAATTGCAGCCGGAACAGAGAAAAAATTAAAATTAAAATTGTAAAACATATTGACATTTTCTCCATTTATTGGTATTATGATATGGCTGTGCGGGAGTGCTGGAATTGGCAGACAGGCAAGACTAAGGATCTTGTGGGTGAATGCTCGTGTGGGTTCAAGTCCCATCTCCCGCATGATAAGAGCGAAGGCTCAGGTGAGGATTTTGTGAAAGGTGAAAGCCTTTTATGAAATCCTTTTTTCGATTTACCGGTACAGCGGTATGCAGCAGGGAAAGGACAGTTTGATGGACAGGGTGAAGGGAAATGGATCATTTGGTGATAAGGTACGCAGGACGTGGCTCTCGCTTCCTCTGCGCAAAAAGGTGGGCGCAATTACGGTGCTCGCCGCATTTGCGGTGTCATTTTCGATCCTGATGAACCTTGTGACCGCAGGCTTCGGTATGAACGGGTTTCGGAAGATCCTGGAGGACAATTCCCGCAGCGCATCCTTTCAGGCGGCGATGGAGACGGAGAGCCGGACGTTTAAGACCATGATCCGGGACCGTTCAGAGGATAACAGAGCCGCTTACAAAGAGGCGTGCGGTGCGGCGAGAAAGGCTCTGGAGGCTCTGCCGTACGATTACGACGAGATCGGGCGGGAACGTTTCGCAAAGACGTGGTCCGTGAAGAACAGCTACGATACGTATGAGAAGAGGAAGGCCGAGCTGCTTTCGATGTCTGAGGATGACCCTGAGTACGTTCAGAAGCTGTATGAGATCTATCAGATACAGAACTACATCAAGAGCTACGCCGGAAGCCTTCAGGAGATGAATGTGGCCGCGGGAATCCGGAGATATGAAAAGCAGATTCCGCTGTTTCTCCTGATTCCGGCGCTGACGATTCTCTGGGGATCGCTTGCGCTGGCCGCCGTCCTATGGCTGAACCGGTCGGTTGGCAGACACATTGTCAGGCCGGTGCAGGCGCTGGCGGAGGATTCCAGACGGATCGCGGAAAATGATTACAGCGGTCCTCCCGTTTCAACGGAATGTGAAGATGAGATTGCGGATCTCGTCCGGGCGTTCTGCCGGATGAAATGTTCCACACAGGGATATATCGAGACGCTGAAAGAGAAGCATGAGGTCGAGACGCAGCTGGAGGCGGTCCGGCTTCAGATGTTAAAGAACCAGATCAATCCCCATTTTCTGTTCAATACGTTAAATACCATTGCCGGAGCTGCGGAGATGGAGGAGGCGGAGACGACAGAGAAGATGATACAGGCCATGAGCAGGCTGTTCCGCTACAATTTAAAATCGACGGCGTCCGTGATGCCCTTTGAGCGGGAAAAGAAGGTGGTGGAGGATTACATTTATCTTCAGAAGATGCGGTTTGGCAGCAGGATCCGGTATACCTCGGACTGCAGCCAGGATACCATGGAGGTCATGATTCCGGTATTTGCCTTACAGCCGCTGGTGGAGAATGCCATTGTCCACGGCCTTGCGGTAAAGCCGGAAGGCGGACGGCTCCATATCCGGTCCTGGATAAGGGGAAAACGAATCTTTATTTCCGTATCCGACACCGGAGCCGGGATTGCGCCGGAGCGGCTTGCAGAAATCAGGGAAGAGCTGAGAAACGGTGAGAGCCAGAAGCTGGGAATTGGAGTCAGCAATATCAGCCGGCGGATTAAGACCATGTATCCCGACGGAGAACTGCTGATCGACAGCAGAGAAGGGCGGGGAACTGTCGTGCGTATGGCGTTTACTGTGGCTGAGATGTAGGGGATCATGGGATGGGGGGATACAGAGATACAAAGATATAGAAATACAGAGATACAAAGATATAGAAATACAGAGATACAGAAACAGAGGCCAGAAAACAAAGGGGAAAGCGGGGAAAGAGTCATGTACCGGGTTTTGATTGCAGATGATGAAGAAATAGAGAGGCTGTCCTTCAGCAGGAAGCTCAAAAAGTATTTTGGAGAGAGCTGTGAGGTCTTTCATGCGGAAAACGGCATGCAGGCGATCCTGGCGGTGGATAAGAACGACACGCCCATTGTGATCATGGATATTGGAATGCCGGGGATGAACGGCGTGGAGGCGGCGGAGTGGATCAGAAAGAGCCATCCGGACTGCGTTATCATCTTTTTAACCGCGTATGACGATTTTTCCTATGCAAAGCGGGCAGTTTCCCTCCATGCGCTGGAATACCTTTTAAAGCCGTGTGATGACGAGGAGCTCATCCCGGTGATGGAGGAAGCCATGCGCCAGGTGGATCTATGCCGGAGAAAGGCAGAAAGCCCGGCAGGCGGAGCAGGCTTTGCGAGGAGCGGTTTAGCTGCTGCCGGGGGAGGCGGCAGAGGCAGGGAAGGCGGCAGAGACGGAGAAGGCGGCAGAGACGGGGAAGGCATCCGCGGTACCGATGCAGGAACCAGCCGGGACGCGAAGGATGACCCCGATCAGGAACCGGAGAACGGGTACTCCAGAGTAGCCGCCGCCATCCGCGCCTATGTCAGGGAGAACTACAGCCGCGATATTTCCATGCAGGACGCGGCGCGCGCCATGAACTATTCAGAGGTATATTTCTGCCGCCTGTTTAAGCAGTGCTTCGATCAGAATTTTACCGCGTATCTGACCCATTTAAGGGTGAAGGAGGCGAAAAAACTGCTGGAGGACCCACGGGCCAATATTAAGGACGTGAGCAGAAGCGTGGGTTACAGCGATTCGAAATATTTCTCAAAAATCTTTAAGCGGATCACAGGTCAGCTGCCGTCGGAATATCGGGACGGTCTTCCGTCATAGAAATAAAACACGCCCTAATACTGGAAAATTGGGTAATATTACCCTCCTTAATGTCAATATTTTACTGTACACATTTAATCTCCATGGCTTTATAATGTTACTGTTAAGAAAATGTCAAGATCTTAACGATTTCGTAACACAAAAGCAGCCATGGAGATTTTTTGTTTCATGGGAAGGCTTTCCGGCGCGCGAGTCCGGCTTGCCAGACTCTTTGCCGGCTGTTTTTGCTGCCGGAGAGTATTCCGGCCGTTTCGAAGTATATACATACCTTGGAACGGGGATAAATAGTATGTGAACTATGTAATGTATGAGAAGGAAAGGAATGGAGAGCATTGAAAAAAATGATTAAAAAAGCAGCCGCTGTTTTAATGGCCGCGGCCATGGCGGTATCCTTGACCGGCTGTGGTTCCATCACTTCAGGAAAACGGATTATCCGTATTTCCCACGCACAGTCAGAGACCCATCCGGAGCATCTGGGACTACTGGCCTTTAAGGAATACGTGGAGGAACGGCTGGGGGATAAGTATGAGGTACAGATATTCCCGAATGAGATTCTTGGTTCCGCCCAGAAGGCGATCGAGCTGACACAGACGGGAGCCATCGATTTTGTTGTGGCAGGAACCGCCAACTTAGAGACGTTTGCAGATGTCTACGAAATTTTCAGCATGCCGTATCTGTTTGATTCGGAAGATGTATATAAAACTGTCATGGAAGACTCCGACTATATGGAACAGGTTTACGAGTCCACCGACGAGGCCGGATTCCGCGTCGTTACCTGGTATAATGCGGGTACGAGAAACTTCTATGCAAAAACGCCGATTCGTACTCCGGAAGACTTAAAGGGAAAGAAAATCAGAGTACAGCAGAGCCCGGCCAGCGTTTCCATGGTCAACTCCTTTGGAGCGGCGGCGGCGCCCATGGGCTTCGGCGAGGTCTATACCGCGATTCAGCAGGGCGTGATTGACGGCGCGGAGAACAACGAGCTGGCCCTGACGAATAATAAACACGGTGAGGTTGCAAAATACTACAGCTACAACAAGCATCAGATGGTACCGGACATGCTGGTCGCCAACTTAAAGTTTTTAGAGGGACTGAGCCCGGAAGAGTATCAGATCTTTAAGGACGCGGCAGCGCTTTCCACGGAAGTGGAGATGAAGGAATGGGACAAGAGCATCGAGGAGGCGAAGAAGATCGCCACAGAAGACATGGGCGTGGAATTCATCGATGTCGATGTGGATGCCTTTAAGGAAAAAGTACTTCCGCTCCATGAGAAGATGCTGAATGACAATCCGAAAATCGGCGATTTTTACAAGCATATTCAGACCGTTAATGAACAGGCGAAAGGGGAAGAGTAAGAATGGAAGCACTGCATAAAATCAGAGAAGTCCTGATGAAGATTCTGGGACTGTTCATTATTTTCCTGTTTGCCATGATGACGATCATCGGCACATACCAGATTGTTACGAGATACTTTTTTAACCGGCCAAGCACCGTGTCGGAAGAGCTTCTGACGTATTCCTTCACCTGGATGGCTCTGCTCGCCTCCGCTTATGTGTTTGGAAAACGAGACCATATGAGAATGGGCTTCCTGGCCGATAAAATAACGGGAACTCCCAGAAAGGTACTGGAGACCGCCATCGATTTTCTGACCTTTGCGTTTGCGGCGGTCGTCATGGTATACGGAGGAATCTCCATCACGAAGCTGACCATGATCCAGACGACGGCCTCCCTTCAGGTTCCCATGGGATACATCTACATGATCGTTCCGGTGACGGGAATTCTGATTATGTTTTTTAGCTTTACCAATGCCATGGACATGCTGCATGGCGATTTCAGTGAGAAGGGAGAGGCGAGAGTATGAATATAGCGGTTGCATGCGGACTGATTATCCTGGTCCTCTTAGTGATTATGCTGCTGGCCGGCGTACCGATCGCGGTGGCTCTGGCGGTTTCCTCTATCTGTGCGATTTTGCCGGTTCTCAATACGGGAGCGGCGGTACTTACGGGAGCACAGCGTATCTTTTCAGGAATCTCAGTGTTCAGCCTTCTCGCCATTCCGTTCTTTATCCTGGCGGGAAATATCATGAACAAAGGCGGAATCGCGATCCGTCTCATTAATTTTGCAAAACTGTTTACCGGAAGAATTCCGGGAGCGCTGGCTCATACCAATGCGGTTGCCAACATGCTGTTCGGAGCGATATCCGGTTCCGGTACCGCGGCGGCCTCCGCCATGGGTTCCATCATCGGACCGATCGAGGAGGAAGAGGGATACGACCGTGATTTCTCGGCGGCGGCCAATATTGCGACGGCGCCTACCGGCCTGCTCATTCCTCCCAGCAACGTTATGATTACCTTCTCCTTAGTCAGCGGCGGAACCTCCGTTGCAGCGCTTTTCATGGCGGGCTATATCCCCGGCATCCTGTGGGGCCTTGCCTGTATGGCCGTTATTTTCTATTTTGCGAAAAAACGCGGCTACCGCAGCACCAGACGGTATTCCATGAGTGAGAAAGTGAAAGTATTTTTCCAGGCGATTCCCTGTCTGCTCATGATCATCATCGTAATCGGCGGTATTATCTCCGGTATTTTTACGGCGACAGAGGGAAGTGTGGTTGCGGTGGTATACAGCCTGATCCTGTCCCTGTTCTTCTATAAGTCCATTAAGATTTCAGAGCTGCCGAAGATATTCTTAGACAGCGCGGAGATGACGGGTATCATCATCTTCTTAATCGGTGTCTCCAGCATCATGAGCTGGGTCATGGCCTTTACCGGGATTCCAACGGCCGTTTCAGAGGCCATGTTAAGCATCAGCGATAACCGTTACGTCATTCTCTTTATCATCAATATCCTTCTGCTGATTATCGGTACGTTCATGGATATGACACCAGCCTGTCTGATCTTCACGCCGATCTTCCTTCCGATCTGCCAGAAGCTGGGGATGAATACCGTACATTTCGGCATCATGATGATCTTTAACTTATGTATCGGAACCATCACGCCTCCGGTCGGTACGACCCTGTTCGTAGGTGTAAAGGTGGGTAAGACGAAGATTGAAAATGTCATTAAACCGCTTCTTCTTTACTTTGCGGCCATTTTCATCGTCCTTCTGCTGGTCAGCTACGTGCCGATTCTGTCGCTGTGGCTGCCGGGATTACTGGGTTACGTATAACAAAATTGAATTATTTTTAAAAAATTGAAAAAAGTACTTGATTATTTTGGATAAATATAGTAATATAATTGTATGAATTGGACAACCAATTCGTACAATTATATGCTGTATAGCAATGCAGAAGTGGCGGAATTGGCAGACGCGCACGGTTCAGGTCCGTGTGGTAGCAATACCGTGAGGGTTCAAGTCCCTTCTTCTGCACGAAAGATGCACAGAACAAAAGCGGCGGTATCGTAAATGATACCGCCGCTTTTGTTCTGTGAGCCTTCAGGCTGCTGACTCTGTTTCCCGCTATTCGAAAAAAGAGGTGTATCAATGGTTTACTTCGTCAGTTTATCATAACAGTCTGCCTTGCACCGGTCGAAATCCAGGCGTGCGGTTATTACGGAATAGAGGTCACCGCACAAAGCTGAGATATCGATGGTACTGGTGGAGTTGACTGCTTCGATATAGTCGGATGGAATGGAAGAAGCGCCGTTCAGCGCCGCCGCCAGCTGGCCGCCCATTGCCGCAGTCCCGTCGCAGTCCCGTCCGAATGCGGCGCAGAAGGAAACCGTATCGCTGTAATTGCCATTGCAGGCCTTAAAGATCGCGCAGGCCGCGGGTATCATCTCCAGTGGAAATAAGAAGTTGTAGGGCGGAAATGTAACCAGGTATTTTGCATACAGTTCCTCGATGACCGCCTCGGGATCCATGACGCGGGCGGCATAGTCCAGAATCTGATCCATACGCTTCACGTAGGAGTTCTGAAGGAAATCGACGCCCTGCTCACAGAAGTGGCCGGGCAGACTCCAGTAAGCGTCCCTGACGGCTCCGACAATGCTGTCAACTGTAGCGTCCGGCCGTAAGGCCACGGCGACACCCGCGGCCATGGGACCGCCATCCAGTGCGGCTTCACGGGGATCAAAGGGATTGATCAAACCGCCGACGCCATCCCAGCCTGTGCAGATCTCGTAGAGCGCAGAGAAAAAATGGCGGCTGGTGGATATCCTGTTGAGGGCTTCAAAATGGAACATCGCAGTGGCCCACGTCCGCTCCAAATCGTCCGCCGGTCTGGTAACCGCCAGATTCTGTACGTACTCGGTCAAAAACTGCGCAAATTCCAGAGAAGTAATCCGCCGTCCGTAATGAACGACAGCCCTGGCGCAGAGCAGTAAGTAGCGCGTGTCATCCGAATAGGAGCCCGGACGGATGTCGTGTGAGCCGAAGGGATCGGCATAACGGCCGGCCTCCAGCTGCGCGGTATCCCCATGATTGATACTCTGCTCGTAATGCGGCTGTCCGCCCAGTAGGCGCGGAGCAACAGGGAGCATCCGGCGGACCTCCCCATACTGTTTCCGGATATTCCTGTAATGCATCTCCTCAACAGGGACTCCCAACGCATCACCGACGGCAAATCCCATCACCGCTCCGTAGACCTTGTCATATAATTTTGTTTCTGTCATGATTCTTTCCTCCTGTTTTTCCATGTTTTTGTATGCTTCTTCACTTTCATGCAAAACACTTAAAACAAAGAGTCCGAAAGGTTGCCCTTAATATAACAGTATTTTGTCCGTTCGTCAAGACGGCTTTTTCTGCCGGTACTCTTTGGGAGACATGCTGTAATACGTCTTGAACGCCTTGCTGAAGTAATTGGTATCCGTATAGCCCACGCGGTCAGAGATCTCCTGAATCTTCATGGACGAGGTGACCAGCAGTTCACCGGCTCTCTGCATGCGGAACGAGAGTAAGTATTCATAAATCCCATATCCGTATTTTTCCTTAAACTGTTTTGACAAGTATTCCTTGGTCAGATGGTATTTTTCTGAAAAGAACGTCAGGGTAATCTCTCTGGCGTAATTCACCTCGATATAAGTCTTAATTTCCTGCAGAATTTCCGAGACAGTCAGCTGTGCGGAACCCTCGGCTCTAAAACTCAGCTCTCTGAAAAGAGAACAGAAGTAATCCGTGAACGACCGGATTCCGGTAATCGCCGCCTCTTCTTCTGCCTCGATGGAGGAGGGCAGGATCTCCTGATACTTTTCGATGAAATTTTCCTGTGAAAAGTTCTGCATGATTATGAGCAGCTCCATCGCATTGTGTTTCAGCGCCTCGGCGGTTATGAGGGACTTTCCGCGCTGGGTCTCAAAATACTGATCCAGAAGGCTGCGGAAATACTTTTCATCCCACTTGCCGAGGGCACGGCGCAGCAGTTCCCGGCTGGAAGACAGGGAGACGGGGATTCGGGAAGCGTACATCTCAAAATCCGCAGATACAATAGGAGCAGCCGCATATAAGTTCATACGGGAGGTGATGAGCGCGGCCGTTCTGGAGGACTCCTTCAGCGTGGCCGCGGAGGCCGGTGCGAAACTGCCGATTCCGGTGAGCGTCACCACCCCGGTGCGCCGGCAGAAGGCTTCCATGGCCTGTCCCATGTGGTCTGCGGCGTACAGGGAAAGCGCGCCGGGAGACAGGCTTGCCGAATGATGGCCTCCTGCGGTAAAGATCCCGGCGATCAGGAGCCATGGCTGATCCATCCGGAGCATGTATTCCTCGCCGGCCGCCCCGTGGTCTGCAAGAAGGGAGGACAGAAGCCGAATGTTTTCGCTGTCCCAGGAAAAGTCCTCCGGCACCGGCTTTCCTGTGCGGATGGAGGCGATGGCACAGTGCGATCCGCCGCTGTCTCTGGAACAGAAGAGATTGATTAAATCCCCCAGCGGATTGGCTCTTGTTAGCTCCAGCTCATCGTTCAGCTGTTTCACGGCATTTTCCAGGCAGTGGTTCAGTTCCGTTTCCGACACCGGTTTCAACAGATAGTCCATGATCTGAAACCGGATTGCCTTCTTTGCATATTCGAAATCGTTAAAACCGCTGATGATGATGTATTTTGCCTTTGGAAACCGGTGCGTGGCGGCTTCCAAAAACTGCATACCGTTCATCACCGGCATTTTGATGTCCACAAGCACGATGTCGACCGGCGTCTGCTCCATAAAGTCGAGCGCGCTCTGACCGTCAGTTGCTTCAAACGGCGGATTTATTCCGTTTTCGTTCCACATGCCTAAAAACGAGATTGCCTGTCTTACGTGTTTTTCGTCGTCAATAATCAATGCGTTATACATGCGTCTGTCGTCTCCTCGTCCGTTAAATGAATGGTTATTACAGCTTCCGTCCGTATCCCGGGGCTGCTCCTTAAGCGCAGGGAAGCCCGGTCCCCGTAATAAATTTTTAACCGGGTGTTTAGATTGCGGAGTCCTATGTGTTCTCCGTTTGATACCAGCGTGTCTCCGGCAGAAAAATCCGTGATGATGCGCTCGAGCGTGTCGGGAGGAATTCCGGGACCGTTATCCGTGACGGATATGATCAGGGAGCCCTGATCCAGCTGGACCTTCAGCTCCATACGAAGCTGCTTCATGCTCGTCTCAAGGCCGTGGCTGACCGAGTTTTCGATCAGCGTGAATATGGCCAGCTTGGGGATCATGATCCGGGAGACATCGTCACCGGCCTCGATATCCGTGGAAAGGCGGTCCTCAAAGCGTGCCTTCAGCAGCAGAAGGTAATTGCGGACATACTGCACTTCCAGGCTGACGGGAACCAGAACGGACTCTTTAAACGCATATCGCAGGTTTGCAGCCAGAGCCTCGATCATTTTATAGATTTCCCGGTCTCCGGTTACGATGGTGCGCGACGAGATGACCTGCAGGGAGTTATAGAGAAAATGGGGATTGACCTGTGATTCCAGCGCCTGCAGTTTGGCGGTTTTCTCCCCCAGAGCCATGACGTAATTTTTCTGGATCAGTTCGTCAATCTGCCGGATCATGGCGTTATACCGATGGGCCAGCATGCGGGTCTCGTAGCTTCCTGTTTCCTCCAGCGTCGTTTTTAAATCGCCCTTTCCGGCCTGATCCATCTGGCTGGAGAGCCGTTTTAGGGAACGGGTGAGTAAGTGGACCAGAAAGGCGATTGCCGTAATGGAGATGACCGTGGCTGTAATCAGTACGAGGAGGCTGATGTTTCTGCTGCTGATATTCTGGGCAGTCAGCGTATCGACGGAGATCAGCTTCGTGAGCAGCCAGTGGCCGTCCCTGGACAAATGGGTCACGCAGAGATATTCGTCATTGCGGAACATGACTGATTCCTGTTTTGCAGTATCCTCCGTGGAGAGGGGGAACACGGGCAGATCCGTAAGCTGCGGACTGTTGAGAAAGTAAGGGGTTCCGTCCTGATCCGACAGACGGAACAGGCTGCTTTTGTCCTGCCCTAAATCCTTGATTATGGAATTCATGATGCTCATGTCGCAGGTGGCTTCCACGACGGCGAGGGGCTTTTTCGTATAGGCGTTGATAATAACCCGGTAGATTCGGAGAAAGGGGGCGGAAGAGGCAAAGCTTTCTTTTGGATAACAGACATCCGGACGGTAAGGGGCGATACAGGAGTAGTCAGGGCTGGAGGCGGCAGCCAGAAACCAGTCTTCCTGTTCGATATTCGTTTCATGTGAGACCGAGACCTTCTTCGTATCACGGGAAAAACGGATCATGGTATCGTTTCGCAGCATATGTACGGAAATATCATACAGATCGTGGCGGGAATAGAACATGGCCTTCATATAGTTTCCCAGAGTTTCCTGCTCGATATAGCCGATGTCGGGGGACTCGATTATGGAAAGAATTCCGCTGTCCATGCGGACATTCAGTGTAAAATTCTTAAGCTCCGCGATGTAGGTCTCGAACCCGTTGTTAAACTGCTCCAGTATAATTTCATTGGACCGGACCGCATTCGTGCGGATGATCTTAACGGTGGAGTGATAGAAAAACATAACGGTACATAAAAGTACGAGAACAACGGTCGTGCCCACAATCATGATAATCTGAACGGATATATGAGAAAAGAGCGTTTTTAAGCCGCTGCGAAGTTTTTTTGCATGAAAAAGTTTCATAAAGAGTCCTCTCCGAATTTTTCGTATTTTCTTATATTATACCAAAAACAGGGCGATATGCTATCGGAAATTGTCAAAAATGCTGTTCATTTTATTCCATATAATAATTCCTGAAAATTCCATTAAAATAACTGCACAAAACAGGTATGATAGTATCAGCTTCAGACAGAACAGGAAAAAAGGAGTTACGGGGATGGGTGAAAATAAAATGAAATCGAAGCAGGGCAGGGAAAATTTTATCTTTGTATTTCCAGCGCTGATTCTCGTCGCAGTGGTGTTTTACATTCCATTTTTTATGAGCGGTTACTACTCATTGACCAAATGGGATGGAATCGCTAAAAAACCGGAGTTCATCGGATTCGGCAACTTTATTCAGATTTTTACGGCGGATAAGACCTTTTTAAACGCCATGCTTTTTACCGGAAAATATATGATCTTTTTTGTGGTTATCGTCAATGTCCTGGGACTTCTTCTGGCGGTGATGCTGGTAAAGAGATTAAAGACGGCCAACCTCTTAAGGGCGGTGTTCTTCGTCCCATATATCATGAGCATGATCATTGTGGGATTTATCTGGAAATTTATCTTTCTGCAGGGGTTCAATACGCTGGGCGAGATGACGGGATGGGGAATCTTCGGACTCAGCTGGCTGGGAGATGAGAAACTGGCCTTCGTATCCATACTGATCGTATCCATCTGGCAGGCAGTCGGCTTCTATATGGTCCTGTATATTGCAGGGCTCCAGGCCATTCCGGAGGACGTGCTGGAAGCCGCAGTGGTGGACGGGGCCAGTGGAACGGCGAAATTCTTCAGAATTACACTGCCTCTTCTCGGAGGCACCGTCACCACCTGTATTTTCATGGCGCTGACCAACGCGATTAAGATTTTTGATATCATTCTGGCTCTGACTGCCGGCGGACCGGGCGGCTCTACCTACAGCGCGACCCTCGATGTATACCGGGAGGCATTCCAGAACAACAACTTTGGACTTGGCTCGGCGAAGGCACTGATCCTGTTTGTTACCGTCATGCTGCTGACCAATGTCGTGTTAAAATTACTGCAGAGCAGAGAGGTTGAACTGTGATGAATAGAAGAAAAAGAGCGGAACAGACGCCGAAGAGAAGCGTTGGCCTTATCATTCTGGAAGTGATCCTGATCCTGTGCGCCGCGGTGTACATTTATCCGGTATTCCTGATGTTTACAAATTCCTTTAAATCATTTAAAGAGGTGCTGGTCAACGTTGTGGCGCTGCCGACGCATCTGGAGTTTGCCAACTATACCCACGTAATAGAAAAAATCAATTATGGACGTCTGTTCTTTAACAATGTGGCGATTACATTTACGGGAATTATGGGAATCGTGTTTTTTTCCTCACTGGCCGCCTATATTCTGGCCCGGAGGAATACGAGGTTTACGAGAGCTGCCTATATGTTCTGTATCATACCGATGCTGGTGCCGTTCCAGACTATTATGATTACGCTGGTGAAGGTCATGAAGACGCTGCACCTTTCCGGAAGCCTGCTGGGGCTCGGAATTCAGTATTGGGGATTTGGAATTCCCATGGCGGTGTTTATCTATATGGGATTTATCAAGACGATTCCGCGGGCAATCGACGAGAGTGCTACCATAGACGGCGCCTCCGCATTCAGCACCTATGTGAGGATCATATTTCCTCTGCTTAAGCCGGTTACCGCAACGGTCATGGTTCTCGACGTCATGTGGATCTGGAACGATTTCCTGCTTCCGATGCTGATGGTCAACAGTTCGCCGAAGACCAAAACTCTGACGCTGGCGGCGTATACCTTTGTCGGCCAGTACAACACGCAGTGGCAATACGCCATGACTGCCATGGTCTTAGCGCTGCTGCCTTCCATCTTGTTCTTCATTTTCATGCAAAAACACATTATAAAAGGAGTTGTCGCCGGTGCTGTAAAAGGGTGATTATTCCAAAAAAATCAAAAGGAGAAGGGTTATGAACAAAAGAAAGAGAATGATTTCCATGGTTATGAGCGCCGCGATGGCGGCAGGACTTCTGGCCGGCTGTGCAGGCAATGCGCCGGTATCGGAAACGGGGGCTTCCGCGGCGGCTGCCGAAGAGAAAGAGATTTACATGTTTGTGAGCTGTCCCGAGAATGCAGACGCGATTGCCAATGCGATCGAAGAGTACAAGAAGGTAGCGCCCAATATCACAATTAATTACGAAACGACACAGTCGGACTATCCGACCTTATTAAAGGCGAAGATGAACTCGGGCGACACACCGGATATCTTTGCATCGACAGGCGGCCAGGAGATGAAGGCCTATGCGGAGTATTCCTATGATTTATCCGGCCAGCCTCTGGCGTCTTCCCTGACGGACTCGGCAAAGGCCACCATGACCTATGAAGACAAGCTGCTCGGAATTCCGGTCATATCCAACGCGTTTGGCATGATGTACAATCAGGAGCTTTTTGACCAGGCGGGAATCTCTGCCATGCCTGCCACTTTTACGGAGCTGGAGGCGGCCTGCGAGAAGCTGTCGGCCGCGGGTATTCAGCCATTTACCAACGGATACAAGGAGTGGTGGGTTTATAAGTATGTGTTCCAGAACTTTATAGACGTGGCCAGCGAGGGAGACCCGGAGGCGCTTGTACAGAGCTTCATCGACGGTACGGCAAAGGTATCGGACTATCCGGTGCTGGCTGAAAATTATTTTGACTACGTGGATCTCACTGTAAAATACGGGGATGCCAAGCCTCTGGAGACGGATTTGAATGCGGAAATTACGGCATTTTCAACCGGAAAAGCGGCGATGATGACTGGAATCGGAGCACCGATGGAGCCGAGCGTAAAGGCGATCTCACCTGAGATGAAGATCAGCTTCTGCGGCTATCAGGTCGATGAGAATCCGGAGCATTTCTTCATCGTAGCAGGGGCGGAGCAGGCGTACCGCGTCAACAAGGACTCGAAAGTATTAAATGAGACACTGGATTTCTTAAACTGGCTCTACTGTGACTACGGAAAGACATGGTTCCCGGAAGTGATGAATGCGATTCCGCCGATCGGTGATACACCTCTGCCGAATACAGATGTCGCGGCTGCGCTGACCAGCTTTATGGAGACAAGAGAACCAGGAGTTCCGTCGGCAGTCTACTCTCTCGACAGCTTCCACCAGAAATTCGGCGAGATCATGCAGAGCTACGTGGCCGGAAGCAAGACCCGCGAGGAGGCCGTGAAAGAAATAGAACAGCAGTGGACAGAACTGGGGGCAATCGAATGAAAAAAATCATGAATGAACCGGACACTCTCATCGCAGATGAACTGCAGGGCTTTGCAAAAATATATTCCCGTCAGGTGAAGCTGGCGGACAGTGTGACCGCAGTCGTCAGAGCGGTTCCGAAGTCTGCCGGAAAAGTGAAGCTGGTTATGGGAAACGGCGGCGGTCATGAACCGGCAGTCATCGGCTGGGTAGGAGAAGGCATGTTTGACTGTGATATTGTCGGGGATCTGTTTTCGGCGCCATCCGGAGAGAAGATGTTTCAGGCGATCGAGGAGATCGACGACAAAAGTCCGGTCTTACTGTGTATCCAGAATCACGCGGGTGATGTAATCAACGGTAATATCGCCTGGAAGAAGGCGGTAAAGCACGGAATCGATATCCGAAAGGTGTTGTTCTATGACGATATTGCCTCCGCGCCGAGAGAAGAGAATGAGGAGCGGCGGGGCATCGCGGGCATGCTGTTTTATGCGAAGATTGTAGGCGCCATGGCGGAGGCCGGGGCCTCCATAGAGGAATGCGCAGAGATGTTTGAACGCGTCAGGGACAACACGCGGACGTATGCGGCAGCGTATTCCAGCTGTACGCATCCGGGCACGGGCCTTAAAATGTTTGAGTACCTGGAGAATAACGATTTGATGGAAATGGGGATGGGCGTTCATGGGGAAGGCGGCGGAGACAACCGCATCCCCATGCCAAAGGCCGGCCGGCTGGCGGAACTGATGGCGGATGCGCTGATTCAGGATAAGCCGTACCGTCCGGGAGAGTCACTCTTAATACTGGTCAATGGCACGGGTGCCGCTACCGCCATGGAGTTAAATATCTTATACAATGAGCTGGAGAAGACCTTCCGGTCTAAAGGCTTTGAGATCGCAGGCTGTCGGGTCGGCAATTTCCTTACGACCCAGGAACTGGCCGGTGTGTCTGTATCCATCTGTTCCGTGGATGATACCATGAAAGAGCTATGGGAAAGACCGTGTGACTGCCCGTTGTGGGTGCAAAAATAAGGGGATGAGCGGGAGGCGGATATGAACGTTATAACGGTAGAGGAACTGCGGGAAATGATGATCTGCGTCTGTGACAGCGTAGCCGCAGAAGAACGCCGACTGTGTGAACTGGACAGCTTTGTGGGAGACGGGGATCACGGTGTCACGGCGGCGCGTGGATTCCGGGCTGTGAAAAAGGTGCTGGAATCAAAGCAGTATCAGTCAATGGAAGAGCTGCTGGAGGAAGCGGCGGAAACGCTCAGCGAGACGATGGGAGGAGCCATAGGCCCGATCTTCGGCAGCATCTTTGAAGGCGCGGCGGAGAGCGCGGCAGGGCGGAGCCGGCTGACGGCAGTGGAATTGGGGGAGATGCTGGAGCAGGGGCTTAAGGAAGTCAAGATGATCGGCGGCGCCAAAGAAGGGGACCGCACGCTGGTAGACTGTCTGGCGCCCGCGGTGTGCGCTTTGAAGGAGGCGGCCGGGGCTGGAGCCGATTTATCCGAGGCCCTTATGAGGGCGGCCGATGCGGGAGCAGAGGGCGTGGAGGCGACAAAGAAGATGGTGGCGAAGAAGGGACGTGCGAAATTCCTTCAGGAGAAGTCTCTGGGGCATCAGGACGCAGGAGCCACCTCCATGTGGATTGTATTAAAGGCGATGAGTGATTACTGCGCCGGTAAATAGAGAGGAATAGGAATATGCCTGTAGTTACGCTGCGAGAAATACTGAAGAATGCCGGCCGTGGGAAGTACGCGGTGGGAATGTTCGATGTGCATCACTCTGATATGGCCGAGGCGGTTCTGGAAGCCGCGGAAGAACGGAAAGCTCCCGTCATCCTGGCATTGGCGGAAGTACATGCCGTACAGCCGGGACAGCTGACCGCGGTGGGCTCCATGCTCGTTCGGGCCGCTGAACGGGCCGGAGTCCCGGTTGCCGTCCACCTGGATCACGCGGTGTCGGTGGAGACGGCCGTGCGGGCTATGGAGCTGGGGTTCTCCTCTGTCATGTACGACGGTTCTGCCCTTTCACTTGAGGAAAATCTGGAAAACACCGCGAAGACGGTGCGTCTGGCGGGAGCGTTCGGCGCTTCCGTCGAGGCGGAGCTGGGCCATGTAGGCGGAGAGGAAGGGAATTCAGACGGCAGTGGCGGGAGTGTGTATACGAAACCGGAGGACGCCGCATATTTTGCGGAGATGACCGGGGCCGATGCGCTGGCGGTATCTATAGGAACGGTTCACGGAAGATACCGGGAAAAACCAAATTTAAATATTCCGCTTCTGGAGGAAATACACCGGCGGGTCTCCATCCCCCTTGTGCTTCACGGGGGATCGGGACTGAGTGATCAGGATTTTAAAGACTGCATAGCGGGGGGCATTTCCAAAATAAACATTTACACGGAAATCGCGGAGGCGGCCAGAATGGTTCTCATAGAAGATGCCGGGAGTCTGGGCTATTTTGACCTCATGCAGAAGTCCAAAAGGGCGATGCGGGCTGTGGCCGCAGAAAAAATAAAGCTGTTCGGCTCACAGGGAAAAGCACCGGCCCTTTCGGAGCCAGGTACCCCGCCGCAAGAAACGGGGGAATAATCAGAGGAGGCATCAATCCATATTCTCCGACATGCTCATACCCGGTTCGTACACGGCATACTGGTTGCGTCCGTGCAGCTTGGCATGGTACAGAGCGATATCGGCCTTCTCATAGAGTGCTTCAAAGGTAGTCCCATCCTCGGGGAAGGCCGCTGTGCCGATGCTTCCGGATATATGTGCTTCCGGCTCCAGGGCGCTGCCGATCAGGCTGCAGAGATTCTCCAGGCGGGCGTATAAGTCCATGGAGTAGGAGACGTCTTTCAACAGTATGATGAATTCGTCTCCGCCCAGGCGTCCGAAGACATCATCACGGCGGAGCGCTGATTTTAAGCGCACGGCTGCGGTGCGGAGGGCCTTGTCTCCAAACTGGTGGCCGTACCGGTCATTGATCTGTTTAAAACGGTCGATATCCAGCATGATCAGAATGTGGTGGTCCTGGCTGTTCTTCAGAATATGGCGGATGGCGCGGACTGAGGTGCCGCGGTTCAACAGGCCCGTTAAGGAATCCTGCTTCGACATTTCCTGGAGCGTCAAGGCTTCTTTCTTCTCTTCGTCGATGTCCTTAATCAGGATAAATGCCTTGATGGTGTCGGTATACGGATCGGGAACGATCTGAATCAGCCCCAGGCACCAGTAGGCGGTGCCGTCGGGACGGAGTCTTCTGTGTTCCGTCTGAAGGGAGCGGTTGCCGTGGTAGTAGTGGTAGAGCAGCTGGTTGCGGTTAAACACCTTTAAGTAGTTTTCGCGGTCCTCTTCATATATGAAGTGTTCCGCGATGTAATTGATGATGTCCGAGAAGGTGTTCCGGGCGTATTCCGGAAGGGTGGAGGTAAGCTCGCCCAGGATTTCCTCAAACAGATCGTATTTAAGATTGTATTCGTAATAGCCGATACAGTCTTTTTTTTGTTCATTCATGTACTCCATCCATTTTTGGTAGGCAAGTTCTTTTTCATACTGCCCGGTAATATCCTGATAGGAGATAATACTTCTTAACGGTTCCCGGTTCTGTCCGTATATGAGAGAGTAGCAGGCAGAAAACCAGTGGTATTCCCCGCTTTTCATTTTCATGCGGATGATCGATTTTCCTTCGGGGACTCCATTTTCCATGGAATCGTAAAAGTCCAGAAATTCCTGGACGCTCTCTCGGTGGATAATACCGTTGTCGATGATAAAATCAGGGGTTGGCGGGAATGAAATGGGACCGGGAAATGAAAATGCTGAATCGGGTGGCTGACAGAGAGTTTTTGACGGAACGTCGTAAATGCTGATGTTGCATCCGGAGTGCCGGCTGGCGAGGCGGTATTGCTCCTCACGGATGAGTAATTCTTCCTGACGTTTCTTTCTGTCACTTATGTCGATGATGATACCGTAGAGAACCTCTTCTCCGCCTCCGGGGACGTAGTTTATGCGGATGAGGTACCAGCAGGAGTCTCCTCCCTCTGCCGGACTTCGGAATTCCAGTTCAAAACGCGCAGGTGAATTCCCTAAGTGTCCCAGGATTTCTTTCTCCAGTTCCGGATAATCCTGTGGTTCCACGATTTCTTCCAGGCGTTTTCCGGCTCCGTTCAGCTGTTTCAGCTCATGGTTCGCATAGAGGACCGGAAAGCCGCTTTCGGCCTTCAGTTTTACAATGCCGCAGGGCATATTGTCGAGTATCATATCGGATTTCATATACATTTCTCCCTTAAGTGTGTTTTCTTATGAATGGTAAAACGGATATTGTTATAAGTGTATGAAGAGGAGGCGGGAAAAAGAACCGATATGAAAAAAAATATAGTAAAGATTGGAAAAATGGTGTATACTAGCATGTGCGGGTGTTTGAGTAAGAGATACAGGAGGAGACATATGCTTACATTAGAAAACCTATCTTTTGGCGTACAGGATGAGAAGAGCCAGAAAGAGATTATCAGGAATTTAAACCTGACCATAGAGAGCAATAAATTTGTCGTCGTCACAGGTCCCAACGGAGGCGGGAAATCGACTTTGGCGAAGCTGATTGCGGGAATTGAGAAGCCGACCGGAGGACGGATTTTACTGGACGGGGCAGATATTACAGAGAAGAACATTACGGAGCGCGCTCAGAGCGGAATCAGCTATGCATTCCAGCAGCCGGTCCGTTTTAAAGGGATTGAAGTATTCGATCTTCTGCGCCTTGCATCGGGAAAAGAGCTTAATATTACGGATGCATGTCAGTATTTATCCGAAGTGGGCTTATGTGCCAAGGATTATATCAAGCGCGAGGTGAATGACAGTTTATCGGGCGGCGAACTGAAGCGGATCGAGATTGCTACCGTGCTGGCGCGCGGAACGAAGCTGTCTATTTTCGATGAGCCGGAGGCGGGAATCGATTTATGGAGCTTCCAGAATCTGATCGCAGTATTCGAACGCATGCGCCACAACATCAAAAATGGTTCGATTTTAATCATCTCTCATCAGGAGAGGATTCTGGATATCGCAGACGAGATTGTGGTGATCGCAAACGGTCAGATCAGCATGCAGGGCCCGAAGGATGACATCCTTCCTCATCTTCTGGGGACAGCTTCCGCAGTGGATGCCTGTACGAAGTTTTACAACAAGGAGGAGGCATGACATGGCAAAGATAGATGAGATTCAGAAGCGGCTGTTAGAAGAAGTCGCTGATTTACATGACGTGCCGGAAGGCGCATATAATCTCCGCGCCAACGGCCAGACGGCGGGCCGGAACACGACGGCCAACATCGATATCACATCGAAGGACGACGGCACCGGCATCGATATTCATATTAAGCCGGGTACGAAGCATGAGAGTGTTCATATCCCGGTCGTGTTAAGCGAGAGCGGCTTGACCGAGGTGGTTTATAATGATTTTTATATCGGAGACGACGCAGACGTGGTGATCGTGGCGGGCTGCGGCATCAGCAACTGCGGGCAGCAGGATTCCCGGCACGACGGAATCCATCGTTTTTACCTGGGAAAGAATTCCAAAGTGAAATACGTGGAGAAACACTACGGTGAGGGCGACGGCAACGGCAAGAGAATCATGAATCCGGGCACGGAGGTGTATCTGGAGGAAAACAGCTACATGGAGATGGAGATGGTCCAGATCAAGGGCGTGGATTCCACAAACCGGAACACGAAGGCCGAGCTTTTAGCCGGCGCGAAGCTGGTTATCCAGGAGAGACTGATGACACACGGCGCTCAGGAGGCGGTGAGCGGATTTGTGGTGAATTTAAACGGGGCTGATTCCAGCGCCAACGTCATTTCGCGTGCGGTGGCAAGAGATGATTCGAGACAGACCTTCTTAGCGGAGATCAACGGCAACTCAAGATGCGCCGGCCATTCCGAATGTGACGCCATCATCATGGACCATGCCAACATCAGCGCGATTCCGAAGATCACAGCCAACAACACAGATGCAGCCCTGATCCACGAGGCGGCCATCGGCAAAATAGCGGGAGACCAGATTATCAAGCTGATGACGCTGGGGCTCAGCGAGGCGGAAGCGGAAGCGCAGATTGTGAATGGGTTTTTGAAGTAGGAAAGACAGGAAATATCTAGTATGAATATTAATTAGAAAAACGGTTCCATTCCAGACGTTTGCCTGGGGTGTGGAACCGTTTTTTATGAGCATATATTTCTGTAAAACAGAAGTCATTAGAAATCTATGTAATCAGGGTGATATCCAATCCGTAGTCCGATGTTAAAAGAATCCAGCTTGTCCATATCGTCTGTATTTATTTTAAAATCAAACACATCAAAATCGGATATCATTTTCTCAGGAAGCAATCCTTTTACAGTAGTAATCACCCCATGTTGCAACGACCATCTTGTAATAAGCTGCGTATTGGTTTTACCATAATGACCTGCTATTTTCGTGATCTCATCAAAATCGTCATAATAATCTTTTTCTCTGCGTGGATTTCTGCCCCGAATAAATGGGTCATACTGAATGTTTGCAGAACGTCTCGAAGAGTCAATACGGACAAAATCATTTGCCCGTATGTGGTCTTCATCTGTCTGAAATACCAGACCATATCTGTTTACATCAGTATAGATTCTTGGCTTTGTGGGAGTGGAAAGATTGCTGTTTTCAAACAGTCCTCCAAACAAAATATTGTGCTTTTGGCAGAATTTCCTAAGCTCTGGTGATGAATGCAAAGGATGAAAATGACTCTGATTTACCATTGGAAGGACTGAGCATTTTGGGTTGGCAAGAATCTTTTCAATATGATGTACTTCCATGTTGCAAACACCGATGGCCCTGGCCAATCCCATTTTATATAGTGAGATCAGTCCGTCAGAATCTCCGTTATCAGTTTTAGCAATCTCTCTGCCTACATAGGCACCTACGTAAGCATCCAGATCGGGCCAGAAACGATTCGTCTTTAAAGGCCAATGGATAGAATATAAGTCCAGATAATCGGTCTTCAGCTCCAGAAGTGTCTCGTCAATTGCCTGATAGTATCTGCCGTCACCCATTTCATCAATCCTCATCTTAGAAGATATGAAAAATTCACTCCGTGGAATGCCGCTCTTTTGAATGGCTTTTGCCAGTGCTCGAAGACCACCATGCTCCTCTGCAGTATCAAAATATCTGTATCCTGTATTAATTGCAGCCAGAAGCAGTTCCGCCTGACTTTTTAGATTGTATACCTTAGTACCGATGTTTTCGAGACTGTAGCCGAACAGGGGCATTTCTACTCCGTTTGAAAGAGTTACGGTTGAATATGGATTTAACTTCGTCATGTTCTTCACCTCCTGTTATTTAGAAATTAAAATACCTAATATCCCAGTTATTATCTTCTTCTTTGTTTAGTTTATTAATTCTTTGCATGTCGTCTTCTGTGAGTTCAAAATCAAAAATGTCGGAATTACTGATCATATGTTTCTTATTAGAAGTCCTGGGAATTGTGATAACATTGTTTTGCAGGTCCCAGCGCAATGTAACCTGAATTGGATTTTTATCATATTTATCACTAATCTCTTTAATTGTATTAATTGCGCTGATTTTTCCACGTAAAATTGGACTGAAAGCCTCAAAGGCGATTCCATGTGAATCGCAGAAAATCTTATTGTAAAGATTACGGCAAAGAGGATTAAAGGAGTCCTGCTGAACATGAGGCATGATATCACAGTTTTGAATTAACTCTAAATGTTGATAGCGTTCCACGTTAGATAAACCAAGGGCGCGTACTTTGCCAGAGTAGTACAAGTCTTCCATTACTTTCCAAGTCTCGACAATCTTACCGGGGACAGGCCAATGTAGTATGAGAAGGTCGACATATTCTGTATTCAGACGGCGAAGACTTTCCTCAAAAGCTCTTAAAATTGCAGTTTTGCCGCGTCTGGCTTCTCCATTCCAGATTTTGGTTGATATAAAAAAATCATCTCTGTCAATACCAGAATTTTTTATAGCTTCCCCGACACCGCGTTCGGTATGGTAAATTTGTGCAGTATCCAAAAGACGGTAGCCAACATCGATTGCATCCCCTATAATAGAGATCTGTTCCATTAAAGTGGGAGCAATTTCGGCAGTACCAAATCCGAAGAGTGGCATTTTGACACCATTTCTTAGCTGTATAGTCGATTGAAAATTCAATTTCTCCATTCTATGATCTCCGTTTCTGTTTATACTAAGGCAGTTTCTTCCGTGGGAGCCCACATACCATATTCGTCACCGCCAATATAACCGGAAGGCAGGGGAAGGGGTTGTTCAAAGGTAGATTTTAGATGATAAAATATATTGGAATCAGAACTATCAAACATGCCATGGATCATTTCAAGCACATGCAGTCCCATCTCTTTACTTGCTCGGTTTGGACGACCATGGATGATCGCCCATGCCATTTCTGCAGCTCCGATTCCACGGCATTCATTTCGAAATCCATGTGTGAGCGGAAAAGAAATCTCTTCAGAAAATGGTTTTTGAAGTGTTATTTGGCTTCCAAACTTATTAGGATCGTCAATGTTTACGATTCCCTCAGTGCCAAAAATACGCAGAATACGATTTTCATTAAAAATACAGTCTGAATTAATATGAAAACAACCTAAAACACCATTTTTGTGTTGAATGGCTGCAGCCATGACATTTTCTACATCAATATGGTAGGGTTCCTGAAAATTGGTGCTGTCAATTCTGTGTACAATCCTGTCGGGATTATTCGAGGATTTAAAAGCGGTAACCGTATCTGCAGGCCCAAACAAACTTGCCAGGGCAGCGAGATAATAGCAGCCTGTATCCATTGCCAGATCACCTCCAACTTTATGGAGATGAGGAAGAATTTCACCAAATATCTCGAAATCCCGAGAGAGGGAAGCCGTATAGGAGAGTGGTTTTCCGATGATGCCATGATCAATTAGATATCTGGCGGTTTGTATCGTTGCACCAAGAAATGTATCAGGGGCGACTCCCAGATATTTCTGCTGTTCATTCGCAATCGCACAGAGCTCTTTTGCCTGATCAAAAGTGGTAGCTAGCATTTTCTCAGAATATACATGTTTTCCTGCGAACAATGCCGCTTTAGTAATAGAGTAGTGTACAGCAGGATTAGTGAGATTAATGATCATATCAATTTCAGGATTAGTTAAGATATCTTCAAAGGACATTGCGGGGATACCATATAAAGATGCTTTCTCATTCATTCGTGCTGTATTGAGATCAGAGCAGGCAGCCAGTTGGATAGAAGAGAATCTGTTTTTGAAATTAGTCATATAGGCATCGCTGATTGCCCCGCAGCCAATGACAGCAACACTGATTTTTTTTCGTTGAGACATAGGAACCTCCTGTATTGTTTTTATTTATTGAGATTATTATAAAGGATTTTATTTTTATAAAGAATGAACGATCATTTGCTTATTAATGGAAAAAATAATAAATCTAAGAATTATCCATGTAGCTTTAAAATAATGTGCATTGGAAAGAGATGCCAGGTGAGGTAAACTGAAAACATCAACAGGAGAGATGGCCTGTTTATAACGTAAATAAAGAGAAGGGGGATTCAAAAGATGAAGAAAACAGTTATACCAGCACTTTTAGTTGCTGCAATGAGTGCAGCTGCACTGCTTGGCGCCTGCAGCAGCAGAGGAGGAACGTCAGAAAACACAGTACCTGCCAGTACCACGGAAGGGGAGGTCAACACGAGTGCTGTGGCTACAGGTGATTCTGATTCGGGTTCTGGAGAGGAGATTGTAGTGACGATCTGGGAAACACAGTGGGGAACTGAGAATTATGAAGACACTCTGAAAAAACTTGCAGAAGAAGCGACTGCCGCGCATATTGATGGAAAAAATATTAGAGTAGAAGTACAGTGCATTCCTTGGGATAATTACTACGAAACATTTATGACTGCGTATACAACAGGAACTAACCCTGATATCGCATGTCAGGCCTCTACGGCGCCAGCTCAGTATAACGATCTGGGAGTTGCGCTGGATTTAAGTCCTATTACAGATGCATGGAAAAATGAAAACCCGGATTTCTATAACGAAATTGGTGAGACTGCAATTCTGTTTGAACAGGATGCGGAAGGGAAGCAGATTGGCTTGCCTTTTGCAATCGATGGCACTGGTATGATTTATAATAAAGATGTTTTTGAAAGCGTGGGTATCACGCAAATACCTACAAACTATGAAGAACTTACCGAGGCTGCAAAAAAGATTTCTGCGGCAGGTGTGACACCATTTGCTTTCCGAGCAGATCATTGTTCTCTCAATAATTTCCTTGTTTTCAGCAATGGAGGCTATAACATTGGCTTGGATTATGAGATTCTTCTGGATGATGAAAAGGTAATTCGCATGCTTGATCTGATGAAAAGCTGGTGGGATAATGGTTATGTTGCAGAGGGAACAGCTGGATATTCAGCTGATGATATCAGAAAAATGCTGATCAATGGTGATGTGGGAATGATAATCTCCAATATCCCTACATGGGCATCCGCAGAACAGAGAGCAAAGCTTGGAATAATGCCGGTTCCGGTAGGACCGGATGCGACGGAAGAAACCAAACATAATTCCATGAGTTATCAGGCTTACTATGCATATAATACTTCTGATCATCCGGATGAGACGCTGGCAGTTCTGAAGTGGTGGTATGAAAACAACGATATTCTTTATACAGAAGGCGGGAATTCTACAGTTCCGCTCCGGGCATCACAGTTTAACTCTGTTTTTGGAGATGATGAAGTTCTCCAGTCCTTCTTTCATGAATATGTAGATAACAATGGCTGCCAGACTACCTTTGTATATCCTTTTGAACATTTTGAAACATGGTATGGGGTATTTGACGGAAACAAGGTGAATACAAAGGCACTCATGAATATTTTTACAGGAAAAGATTATCGTCTCGGTCTGAAAGAATCCATTGCAGAAACAAAGGAAATCTTTGAAGCATATGGAGTTGGGCAGTAAGGAACCATTGAGGTGAACAATGAAGACAAAAAACAAAAGTGTAAAATGGTTCGGAATATGGATGATGATGCCTGGATTTCTGGTGATAGTCCTTTTAAAGATGTATCCCATTGTAGAAGGAATTTCGTATTCCTTTACGAACCGAAGAATGGATCGTCCTGTGAGTTCGATCGAGTTTACCGGAATTCGAAATTTTATTGGAGTCATACAGGATAAGAAGATTCTTGATACTGTAGGTTTTACTTTGATTTACGCGTTTTTGATCGTGCTGCTCTCTTATATTGCAGGAGTAAGTTTGGCAATGCTTCTGAACCGTAGTATTAAGGGAAGAGGACTCTACCGATCATTAATTTTGCTCCCTTGGGTGATTTCCAATACTGTGGTGGCAGCAAATTTCAGATGGATATTAAATGATCGGTATGGTATTGTCAACAGCGTTTTGATCCAATTGGGTATTATCAGCAAACCAGTGCAGTTTTTTGCCAATATGGAGGTGGCAAAAGCGATGGTGATTGGTGTCGGCATCTGGAAAACAGTACCTTTTATGGTGATTGTTATCTTGGCTGCGCTTCAGTCTATCCCATTAGAGTATTACGAGGCCGCAGATATGGATGGTGCGTCTTTCTGGGGGAAATTCCGTTACATCACGCTGCCGGGAATTAAGTCTGTAACGATCATGGCGACAACTCTGCAGTTTATATGGAATTTTAATAATTTTGAGTCCATATGGCTGTTGACAACTGGCGGACCAAATGATTCCACAATGACGCTGCCAGTTAAGATTTATGAAGAGGCATTTTTAAAAAATAAAATTGGGTATGCATCATCGATTGCGGTAGTGGTGATGTTATTTATGATGGTATTTACATTTGTAAGATTCCGAATGTCTGCTAAAGTAGAGAATGATTAGAGAAAGGAGCCGGATGTGATAAGAAAAAGAAAAAAGATAATAAAAGATATTCTGACACATATGGTTCTGATTATTGTAGTTTGTTTTATGATGCTTCCGTTGATGTCCATGATTGGAACAGCATTTACGAAACATGATGCAGTCGCTTCCAGTACGACCATGTTTCCGGGATTGGGAGAGTGGTCTTTGGAGAACTTCTCAGGAGTACTCAGAAAAACAAGCTATGGAAGAAACATGATTGTGAGCGCGGTCGTTTCAGTTTCAGCAACGATTCTTGGGGCATTAGTGTCTACGTTCAGCGGATATGCACTTTCCAGATTTAAGGGGCCGTTTTATACATTAAATCTGTTCCTGATGCTGTTAATGCAGATGTTTCCTGGAATGCTGAGTACAATACCACTTTTTTTGATGGCAATTAAGCTGGGGCTGGTTGATCATCTGTCTGGTTTGGTATTAGTTCACCTGGGAGGAAATCTGGGATTTAATCTAATGATGATGATGAGCTTTTATGATTCTACTCCGGTTGAGATTGAAGAAGCTGGTAGGGTGGATGGAGCTACTAATTTCCAAGTGTTTGTGAAATTGATTCTTCCGCTGGTAAAACCAGGAATTGCAACAATTTCCATTATGGTTTTTTTGAACTCCTGGAATGAATATACAATGTCTTCTCTACTGCTAAGAAATAATAATCTTCAGACATTGACAGTCGGAATGACAAAGTTCCAGTCTCTGGATATTATCGACTGGGGATATTTAATGGCGGCTTCCACATTGGCTGTTATTCCAGCTTTGTTTTTCATGTTTTTTGCACAGAAATATCTTGTACAGGGACTTACGTCTGGTGCAGTTAAAGGATAAGGAGGTCAAATGAAATTTTCAGTTTGTATTGATGCGGTTTTTTACGGAAAAGATGTATATGAGTCGATAGAACTTCTTGCAAAGAATGGAATCAGGAATATTGAATTCTGGACATGGTGGGATAAGGATATTAACCGTCTGCTGGAATTAAAAGAAAGGTATGAGCTTACATACGTAGCTTTTTGTTCAAAGTTTTATAGTTTGGTCGATACTGGCGAACGGGAAACCTATATGAACGGTTTTCAGGAGACGTGTGAGACTGCGAAAAAAATCGGTTGTAATACGATTATTACGAAGCCGCTGGATAAAACGGGAGAGGCGTATGAAGTGCAGTATCAGAATATGAGGAACACACTGCAGAGGTGTACTGGAATTGCGAAAAAATATGATATAACGATTGTGATCGAGCCAGTAAATTCCGTATACGAGGCGCCAAATACATTTATGGATAATTCCTCACTGGCCTTTCAACTTGTAGATGATATTCAGGATAAACATCTGAAGGTGCTGTATGATATTTATCACATGCAGATTGATGAAGGGAACGTAGTAAAACGAATTATGAAAAACATCCATAAAATTGGACATATTCATGTGGCTGGAAGTCAGGATAGGCATGAGCTAACGGACGGAGAGCTGAACTATGATTACATCTTTGATAAGATTGGAAAAACCGACTACGATGGATACGTCGGGCTGGAATATTTTCCGGCTCAGGATGAGATTGCAGGTATCCTAGAGGTAACAAAAAAATATTGAAACTATAACAGGAGATAAGAAAATGAGTGAAAAACACCCCTTGATTGACTTAGCTGGCATGATTCATATTGCAATTGTGGTGAATGATGTACAGACGGCAGTGGCAGAATGGTCGAAATGGACAGGTATACCTGTTGAAAAGATGAATATGCGTTTGAAAGGAATTACGAAAGAAGATAAAGACCCGCGGAATCATTATAGGAAGGATTATGATTATGGAATGCATGAGGGATATGGCTTTTGGGAAGCTGATGTAGATTTCCCCAATGGACTTCGGATTGAGCTGATTCAGCCGGAACCGGAGAAGGGACCATTCAAAGAATATTATGAAAAGCATGGAACCGGTATTCATCATATAGCATTTCGTTGCGGTAATGACAGCGATGCCCTGAATGATGCCCTGGAAGCTGCTGGTTATCCTTATATTGTTGATACGTATCATCTGAATATTGATCGTTGGCCGGTACATGATACAGAAGAAATAATGGGCACGAATCTATGTATCAAACCAGGAAAAAAAGAAGTTTAGAATCTCATGCGACGGATATTTAAATCAAAACTATCAACGAAGATTACAATATTTATTTTTATATTTATCGTGCTGCCGACAGTCATGATAACAGTTTATTTAACAAAGGTCTATCAAAAACTGATAAAAGAGGATATAGAACGAGCAACGCAGCAGCAGGTCGAAACCATTGAGGATAATATCGGAAATAATTTTAACATCGTCTTTCAGAAAATGAATTCTTTCGGGAACAGACCGGCAGTAACGCGATTGATGAATGAGAATTATTCAAGGAGTGGAACGATCCAGGAGATAAAGATATCCCTACCAGAATTATGCGTGGACACAGGAGCGATTAACCTTTATTTGTATATCAATAGTTTAAACAGTTATTACGCGGCTTTTGGCAGCATTATCCCAGATGAAGTAAAAAGAGCAGTAGAAGGAATGAAAGAAGACCAGTCAATCAATTCGAATGACTTTAAAATTGTAATGGATACAGAAACTCATACGATTTTTTGTATTAAGGTTATTCGGGATTACCGTACCATGATATTTCGTGGTTTAATAATTGCAAGACTGCCGTCATCGGAACTTACGAAATATATAGAAAAAATTCATAACACATACGGTGATATTTATGTTGTTACAGAGGGAGGAAGTATAGTATATGCACCGCTGAAACGGGAACTAACCTACCAGATAGAAGATATCGAACTGAAGAATGAATCGATGCAGCTTCTGGGAGAAGACAGCGTTTATGTGAAATCTCTTAAAAATTCCGATTTATATGTAGTAGGAATTAATAAACGGTTTACAGCTAGCAGACTCAGGTTGCATTTCCAAAGAATATTTATGCTGATTATCGTGAGTGTTGCGTTTTCTCTTGTGCTTTCGCTGGTGTTAATCAAACTTATACTAAATCCGTTGAATGAGCTGACAGAATATATCAGAAATACCGATCCGGATAATTTGAGGACAATAAGCAAAAAATATCAGGACGAGGAAACACAAGTTCTGGCTAACGCTTATAACGAGCTGGTAACAAAAGTAAATGAAAATATCGACAAAAAATACAAGGCAGAACTGGCTTTGAAACAAGCCCAGATTAATTCTCTTCAGTACCAGATTAACCCTCATTTTGTAAACAATACACTGCAGTTAATAGGGGCGATGGCCGCTGACAGGGATATGTTTGATCTTTATGAGATTGTTCTGGCATTTTCAAGAATTTTTTATTACAGTATCAAGTTTAAAGGAGGAAGCTACGTTACGCTAGAGGATGAACTGGAGTTTCTGGATAACTATATTACGCTTCAGCAGGCTAGATATCCGGACAATTTGAAGTTCGAAAAAGTAATTCAGCAGGAATGTCAGGACATTGTTGTCCCTAAAATTATTATACAGCCATTGATTGAAAACTGTTTCAGCCATGCCTTTGTTAAGAAAGATGGGGAATGGTGGATAAAGGTAGGAGCCAGGATCAGGAACCGGATTCTTACAATCAGTGTTTCGGATAATGGCACTGGGATGGGGGCGGATCAGATAAAGAGGTTGGATGCGGAACTCGCTGATCCGGATAAAACGCTGAAAACTGGTACGAGCCATATTGGAATTCGCAATGTGAATGCAAGACTCTGTTTGCTTTACGGAATTGCTTATCGCCTGCGTTTTACCAGTAAAGAAGAGGAGGGAACAACTTTCTATATTCAGATTCCTATTGATTCTGAAGTGCCGGGACAGGAGGAAGAATGATCAGATTACTAATTGTAGATGATGAACGCGCAACAATTCGTATTATTAAAAAGATCATTAATTTTGAACAATACGATATTGAGGTGATTGGGGAAGCGTATAACGGTGATGAGGCAATGTCTTTTATTAATTCAGCCAATCCACCGGAAATTGTCATAACAGATATGAATATGCCAGTAATGGATGGGATATCCCTGATGCGGTATTTACAGGAAAATGAGAAGAATATTCAAGTTATCGTCGTCAGTGGTTATTTTGATTATTCCTATACGCATGCCGCAATCCAAGCAAATGTTCAGGATTATATACTAAAGCCGATTGATCCGAAAAATCTGGAAAGGGCATTAGGTGAATGCTGTAAGAAGGTAATTCGGTCACACCAGATTTCTATCTGTAACAGCAATGAGTGGATGACGCTTGATGCCCGGATTTATCAAATTATCCTGAAGCAGACAAATGAACTGTTAAAAATGATAGGCTATGGAAATCACATAGAAGGCGACCGGTGTCTGGACGATTTATGCGGAAAATTGATGGGAGAAAATATTCGTGAGGGTTCTGGACTTGCAGTATATCGAGTGATACTTGCTTCTATACAGAGATATCTGGCTGAAAATGATATGGACGTCATTAAAGTCGACGAGTTTGAGCAGGCAAAGGTTCGTTCTTTTGAAGATGCGATCAAATTGGTTCGTCAGACCATACATGTTCTGATTGATAAAATCGAGGCGGAGAAGAGTGATAGGAAACGTTCTTTGGATGAGGTGTTGACCCATTTAAATGAACACTATATGGAAAATATCCGCCTCGATATTCTGGCAGATCAGTTTCATTATAACAAAGAATATCTGACAACAGTATTTAAAAAAAAGTATGGGCTGAGTATTGGAGAATATGTGGCGAGGCTGAAAATCGAAGATGCGAAGAGACAGCTGCGTTATACAACAAAAACCATGGATGAAATTATGATAACACTTGGATACAGTGATGTAAGTTATTTTTACCGTCAGTTTAAAAAAGTAGAAGGAATATCTCCGGGACAATATAGGAAGAAATATAATGAATTTATTGAGTAAAGCAGGAATATTGATTCTGCCTGTCCTGCTATTGGCAGGGTGTCGTTTAAATCAGTCTGAAGAGGAAATGCAATTATATGAACAGACAGAACGAGGCACCTGGGGGGTGGAAGAACAGGTACAAACAATCATAATATGGGAATATGACAGAGGAACGGAAAAGTTTCAGGAGACTTTGTCTGGGCTGGCAGAAAAAGCCAGCATGGCGGATATCAATGGAAAAAAATATAATGTGGTAGCAATGGCAGTACCGGAAGAAGCATACGAACAGGAGTTCTTAAAAGCATATGTTCAGGGAACAGCCCCAGATATTGTCTTTGGAACACCGGAAAATCCATCTTTATATACAGGAATCGGGGTGACAATTGATCTGAGGCCGCTTTTGGAGCAATGGGAACAGGAAGACAGCGTTTATCTGAAAGAACTGCCGGAGCTTGCCTGGAAATTCTTTGAAACAAAAGGGATTCAAAATGGAATTCCAGTTACACAGACAGGATATGGAGTTATCTACAACAAAGAAATATTTGAAGCGGCAGGGATAACGGAATTGCCGCAGACATACGAAGAGTGGGGGCTGGTCTGTGATCAGTTGGTAAAGAAGGATATTGTACCATGGATTAATGGTACAGAGACCACAGGTGGGCCAAGCCTGAAGTGTCTTGCATATTGGCTCGGATCTAATGGCACGTCTATGATAGATACGGCAGGTAAGGCGGATTATGGCAATAAAGCATGTATGGAGGTATGGTCTTTCTACGACGGGAACATAAAAAATGCGTATCAGCCTAAAAATGTTTTACAGTATACAGAAGAGGAGGCAAAACAATTACTTTTAGATGGAAAAGCGGCAATGTATTCCGGAGGCATTCCCAATTTTATCCCTGAAGATACCAGAAAGTATGGAGTGTTACCCATGTTAAGCGGAACTGAAGCAAAAGGAATTTCGTATCATCCAATATCATTTCAGGGATATTATGGAATTCGTAGCGGCCATGACAGTGATACGTTAGCAGTGCTGAAGTGGTGGTATGAGCATAATACAGAACTTTGGACGGAGGCGGATGCAGAAAGGGTACCATGCCTGAGGAAAAATGCAGTGAGAATTTATAAAGATAATAATTTGATTTGCGACTGGCTTGAGGAAAACTTATTTGTAAACAATGTATCAACCATTTTTTACCCACAGCCACATTATCCGAGTTATGCTAATGAGCTGATTTCCAGTGGCTGCCTGACCGATGTTTTGACTGCATTATATTCTGGGGGGACGGTTGATGAAGGAATACTAAAGGCAAATTTTGAAACGGACAGGCTATTAGAAAAATATATTATTCAGTGAATCAGGAGGAAGGGAAATTGAGTGATTTAACGATCAATTCTACAAGACTGCTTAATAACGGAGTAAAGATACCGGTTTTAGGTCTGGGGACATCTGAAACCTCCCCGTCGATAAAAGAACAGGCCAGGATCTTTGGGTATGGAATTGAAGCTGGATACAGAATGCTGGATACAGCATGGAGTTACCAGACGGAGAGAGGCGTTGCAGAAGCGATTAAAGCAAGTGGTCTGCCAAGAGAACACTTCTTTATTACGACTAAATTGGCTTCTATGGCAATTCATCTGGGGGAAAGGGAGATTATCCGTAATTTTGAAGATTCCCTCCGAAATCTTCAAACCGATTATATTGATTTATACATGATTCACTGGCCGCCGCATGGGATGCTGCAGCAGACATGGAAACTTATGGAGTACTTTTATTACAGCGGTCATGTCAGAGCACTCGGTATCTCAAATTGTAAAAGAAGAGACTGGCTGGAGATTATGATATCTTGTAATGTGAAGCCGCAGGTTCAGCAGGATGAATTTAATCCGCTTCGTATGAATGAATATAATAGGATTTATTGTGAAGAGCACAATATTTATTTTGAAGCGTTCTCACCATTACAGAGGAGTGGATTAGTAAACAACAAGATATTGATGGAAATGGCAGATAAATATAATAAAGAGGTAAATCAGATTATACTGCGCTGGGATGTTCAGCACGGGATTACGCCAGTGCCGAGATCGGCAAACAGGGATCATATCTTTGCTAATACAAATATATTTGATTTTGAATTAGCAGAAGAGGATATGAGAAAAATTGATAGTCTAAATGTAGAGGCCATCTCAAACAGAGACATGGATAATTTCAATTTTTAAAAGGGAGGTGTTGTCATTGAGCAACATAAATTTTAATTCAACGGTTTCATTGCGAAATGGGCTGAAAATGCCGGTTATGGGATATAGTACAGAAAAACATTCTGAGAATCTAAAGTCACAGATGGATTTTTTTGGAGAAGCGATAGACCTGGGATTTCGCTATTTCAGCACTTCTTATATGGATCGGTGTATTATTCCGTTAAAAAAAGCTATTGAAAGAAGTGGGATAGATCGAGACGAATTCTTTGTATCCTGCAGTGTACCGCGACGCACAAATGCCAATATAGCAGCCTATGCGGATGAAATTGCATATGATTTTGGCGGTCCCATTGATTTGTTGACAATGTCATGGCCCTATTTTATGACAATGGATCTTGTGTGGAATGGAGATCCGGATCTGCCTAAAAATGCAAATGGATTTCGAATCAGTATGCAGGATTTAGGAACGGATTTGACACGTGCGATAGGTGTATGTAATTTTGATATCCATCATCTAGAGGAACTGAAGAAGAGTACAAATTTTAAAATCTTGCCTTTTACAGATGAAAATCAATTTCATCCGTTATATACCTGCGAGACGCTTAGAGAATACTGCAGACAGAATGGAATTGTATTTATTCAGGGGACCGAAATAAATGAACTGGTGAAGGTCCAGAATGCTACATATGCAACAGATGTTGGAAAGAATGGAGAATTATGGGAAGTTGATGAACGCCACAGGAAGGCGAATCAGATGGGGATCGAGATGAATCGGAATGGCTTAAGAGCATACTATGAGGCTTGCCATCCAGAACAACTGATATATACAAGCACGCACAGCAGAAACAGTGAAAAATCCAGCGTTGATCCATTTGACAGAAACAATAATCCCAGAGAAGAGGAGGACTTTTATAAGCACGCTGCGCCAATCGTAGAGATCGGAAAAAAGTATGAAAAAGATGCCAGACAGGTTATTAATCGATGGGTACTGCAGCATGGTGCGGTTGTTCTGGTGAAAGGAATTTTTCGGACAGAAATGGAGCATGCAAAGGATGTGTTTGATTTTGAACTGACAGAAGAGGAAATGTGTAAAATTGATTCCTTTAACATGAATAAGAGATTTGGATATAATCCGGATTTTCAAGACTTCTAAACGAAACGGGAGGTTACTTATGAAAAAAATAAGTGTATTGGAAGTATATGATATAGAAAAAGCAGAGAGAAAAGTGCTTCATGAGTTTGAAGGTGTAATTGAGGCACCAAACTGGCTTAAGGATGGAGATACGTTATTATACAATAAAGATGGCCGGATATGGAAATACAGCATTGTTTCCGGAAAATCGCATCAGTTAGACACAGGAGAGTGCAATCATTGTAACAACGATCACGTTCCGTCATCAAGCAACGAAGAACTTTATATCAGTTGTGCAGCTCAAGGGGAATTTGAACAGGTATCCAAAATCTTTGTTCTGCCTATAGGTGGTGGAATCCCCAGACTGGTAGTAGAGAATGGACCATCATATTTGCATGGCTGTTCCAATGACGGGGAGGAATTAGCTTACTGTGCAATTCGTGGTCAAAGTGTTGACATCTACTCAACATCGATAGTTGGGGGCATGGAAAGAAGGCTGACAGATGGGGTAGGGTATAATGATGGACCGGAATATTCACCGGATGACCGCCATATCTGGTTTAACAGTACAAGGAATGGACTCATGCAGGTCTATCGAATGAATCGAGATGGCAGCAGTCTGATACAGGTGACAGATAGTGAAAGCAATAACTGGTTTCCACATGTATCGCCGGATGGCAAAAAAGTAGTGTATCTTTCCTTCCAAAAGGATGATTTGGAGGTGTGGCAGCATGTATCTGACAAAAATGTGAAATTGTGGCTCATGGATTATGATGGCAGTAATCCGAAATGTATTGTTAGCCTGTTTGGAGGACAGGGAACAATCAATGTGAATTCCTGGGCTCCGGACAGCTGTCGCTTTGTGTTTGTCAGTTATCGGTATGAATAAAACAGAAAAAAGCGCCCCCAATACTTTTGAAACAGAAGGTATTGAGGGCGCTGAATATTTATTTATTTTTGAACCGGACTCTTGCGATAAAGATAAACCGGCCGGCCTGATTCCGTCTTCCTCTGCACTTCGCCCTGAATCAAAGGAAGCGCATAATCGATGAACGCCTGCGTCACATCGGTGCCGCGGGGATTCATCCATTCAGATGGAAAGAGTTTTTCCCTGTTGCAGACCTCATTAACATCAACCGTGCCGCATTCCAGATGGTATGGACCGTTTTCATTCCGTATAAAGGAAATCATGCGTCCGGTAAGCCCTGAGACGGCGGCCTTTACGCCTTCACGGCCGGCGAGAACGGATTCCTCAATATCGGTGGCGGAAGCCATCATGCCGGAACAGCGCTGATTAACGTTTAACTCGATGGAACGGACCTTGACGCCGAACTTGTCCCGTATGAAGTTTTCCAGCATCTTACCGCTGCCGGTCAGCATTTTATGGCCGAAGGTGTCGAGCCGGGCGGCATCCGCATATTCACAGATGAACTTGCCTCTGGCGTCGGAAATGCCCTCGGAGATACAGATGACGACAGTGCTGTTCTTCGATAAGGCGGCAGTCACATCCTCTGTAAACTGTTCAAAATCAAAATGAGTCTCCGGAAGATAGATGAGTACCGGGTTGTCCCCCTCGTATTTGCGGGCAAGGGCGCTGGCCGCGGTTACCCAGCCGGCGTGGCGGCCCATCAGTTCCACGATGGTAACGGATTTCTGCTGATAGACGGAGGAGTCCAGAACGATTTCCCGGACCGTATCGGCCACGTACTTGGCGGCGCTTCCGTAACCGGGGGTATGGTCGGTCAGAACGAGATCGTTGTCTATGGTTTTCGGAACACCGATGAAACGGATCTCGCTGTGATGATGGGAGGCGTAGCGGGACAGCTTGCTGACCGTGTCCATGGAATCATTGCCTCCGATGTAGAAGAAGTATCCGATGTTCATCTTCCGAAACTTCTCAAACAGGGCCGGGTAGAACGGTGAGGATAAGTCTTCCGGCAGTTTATAGCGGCAGGAACCTAAATAGGCCGCCGGTGTTAATTTTAAAATCTCTAATTCATCTGAAGTTAAATCCGCGGTTAAATCCATGCAGGTACCGGACATATAGCCTTCGATTCCGTTAATCATACCGTAGACGTGATCAATGGCTTCCTGGTTTATGCCTTCCCTTATGACGCCGTAGAGGCTCGCGTTGATGACGGCGGTAGGGCCGCCGGACTGGCCAACGATTGCATTTTTCTTCATGTGTATATTCTCCTTTTTTGACGCTCCTCCTATTCTATAATAGAAACGATGGCTTTGCAACCCCCGCTTTTTGTGATCGCGCAAGGTTAGACAAATTTTCACACTCTCAGCCATACCTATTTTTTTTGAAAAATCTATAATTGAGATAGAACGTATGAGACTAAAATACAGTCTCTAAGTGCTCATAGCGAGGAGGATAACGGGATGCAGTACGGACATTTTGATAATGAAAAAAGGGAATATGTGATCGACCGGGTGGACCTGCCCACGTCGTGGACCAATTACCTGGGAGTGAAGGATATGTGCGCCGTCGTGAACCATACGGCAGGCGGATATCTCTTCTATAAATCCCCGGAATACCATAGAATCACACGGTTTCGGGGGAATGCCGTTCCGATGGACCGGCCGGGCCATTACGTCTATGTGAGAGACGATGAGACGGGGGAATTCTGGAGTATTTCGTGGCAGCCAGTGGGAAAACCTCTGGATCAGGCGAAATACACATGCCGCCACGGCCTGTCCTACACGACGTACAGCTGTGATTACCAGGGAATCGAGGCGGAGCAGACACTGTTTATTCCGGCAGATGATCCGGTGGAGCTCTGGGATGTAAAGCTCAAAAATCAGAGTGGAAGAAAACGGAAATTAAGCGTTTACTCTTACTGCGAGCTTTCCTTCCACCACATCGAAATGGATAATAAGAACTTTCAGATGAGTCTGTATGCCGCAGGATCTACGTATGAAGACGGCATTATCGAACACGATCTGTTCTACGAGGAGTTTGGATACCAGTATTTCACCTCAGATTTTGATCCGGATGGTTTCGACTGTCTGCGGGACAAATTCATCGGCCTCTACCGCACCGAGGATAATCCGGCGGCGGTGGAACGCGGCGAGATGAGCGGAAGCTTCGAAAAGGGCGGCAATCACTGCGGTGCCCTGAAAAAATGCCTGGAACTGGAACCCGGAGAGGAATCGAGACTCATCTTCCTGCTGGGCGAGGGGAAGCGGGAGGATGGCCGCGCCATGCGGGCAAAGTATGCGGATCACAGCGCCGTCGATCAGGCATACAGCGATTTGAAAGCGTTGTGGGACAATAAATTAAACCGGCTTCAGATCGATACCCCGGACGAAGGCATGAACACGCTGATCAATACGTGGACGCTGTACCAGGCGGAGATCAACGTCATGTTCTCCCGGTTCGCCTCCTTTATCGAGGTCGGCGGCCGGACCGGACTGGGATACCGGGATACGGCGCAGGATGCCATGACGGTGCCTCACTCCAATCCGGAGAAATGCCGCCAGAGGCTGGTAGAGCTGCTTCGCGGCCTCGTGTCGGCCGGATACGGCCTGCACTTATTCCAGCCGGAGTGGTTCGATCCGGACACGGAGGTGAAGCCGTTTAAATCGCCTACGGTTGTGCCGACTCCGAAGGTTTCTGATATGATTCACGGCCTTGAGGATACCTGCTCTGACGATGCGCTCTGGCTGATCGCCTCCATTGTGGAATATGTAAAGGAGACCGGAGAGTACGGATTCTTCGATGAGGTCATCACCTATGCCGACGGCGGAAGCGGCACGGTCTATGAGCATATGAAGAAAATCCTGGATTTTTCCGCGGAGCAGATCGGGGGTCACGGCGTCTGCAAGGGGCTTCGTGCCGACTGGAACGACTGCCTGAATCTGGGAGGCGGAGAGAGCGCACTCGTATCCTTCCTTCATTACTGGGCCATCGACAACTTCCTGGAGGCGGCTTCCTGGCTGGGGAGAGAGGACGATGTGAAGCACTATACCGATATGCGCCATACCGTGAAGGAGATCTGTGACAGGGAGCTGTGGGATGACGGCTGGTATATCCGCGGCATCACCAAAAACGGAAGGAAGATCGGCACCCATCAGGACCGGGAAGGCAGGCTGCATCTGGAGTCCAACAGCTGGGCGGTTCTGTCCGGCGCTGCGGATTACGAAAAGGGAATCCAGGCGATGGACGCTGTGGATGAATACTTATACACACCGTACGGAATTATGCTCAATGGCCCGTCCTACACGGTTCCTGACGATGATATCGGCTTTGTCACCAGAGTTTATCCCGGTGTAAAGGAAAACGGATCCGTCTTCAGCCACCCGAACCCATGGGCGTGGGCCGCGGAATGTAAGCTGGGAAGAGGCGACCGGGCAATGAAGTTCTATCATGCATTGTGTCCTTACTATCAGAATGATATAATAGAAATCAGGGAGGCGGAGCCGTATTCCTACTGTCAGTTTATTATGGGAAAGGATCACACGGCTTACGGCCGGGCACGCCACCCGTTTATGACTGGAAGCGGCGGCTGGGCGTATTTTTCCGCCACCCGCTATATGCTGGGGATCCGTCCGCAGTTTGACTGCCTTCAGATTGATCCCTGTATTCCGGCCGACTGGAAGGAATTCTCTGTAAAACGCGTATGGCGCGGCGCAGAGTACCGTATCTCCGTGAAGAATCCGGAGAGCGTGATGAAGGGCGTAAAGGAATTGATACTGGATGGCAAAAAGGTAAGTAAGATACCTGCTTTCGAAGCAGGAAGCAGTCATGAAGTAACTGTTGTCATGGGAAATGAAGGAGGAGAATCATGATTAAATTTGGCACAGGCGGCTGGAGAGCCGTCATCGGCGATGATTTTACGAGGGAGAATATCCAGAAGCTGTCCAAGGCTCTCGTAAACAAGATGAAGGACGAGGGAGTCGCGGAACAGGGCGTGGCTATCGGCTACGACAGGAGATTCTTATCGAAGGAATCCGCGATCTGGGCCAGTGAAGTGTTCGCGGCAGAGGGCGTTCCGGTGAAGTTTATCCTCGGTTCCGCACCGACCCCGCTCATCATGTTCTTTGTCATGCGCCATGAACTGCCTTACGGCATGATGATTACGGCCAGCCATAATCCGGCGGTCTACAACGGAATCAAGGTATTCACAAAGGGCGGCCGTGATGCGGATGAACTCCAGACCCAGGAGATTGAACGGTATATTCACGGAATCGAAGAGGAGGTTCTGGAAGCGGCCTGTGTCAGCCGCGGCTCTGAAGCCGGGGAACCGGCGGTTCGCATCATGGAGTATGAGAAAGGGATCGGGACCGGAATCATCGAGGAGATCAATCCTTTAAATGAGTATCTGGATAATATTATCGGCGCGGTCAATATGCAGGCCATCCGGGACCGTGGTTTAAGAATTGCCATCGATCCCATGTACGGTGTCAGCAACACGTCGCTGCGGACCATTTTGGCGACGGCACGCTGTGACGTACAGGTGATTCACGAAGAGCATGACACGCTGTTCGGCGGAAAACTGCCGGCGCCGTCCGCATTTACGCTGAGAAGCCTGCAGAATTACGTGGTAGACCGCAAGTGCGATATCGGAATCGCCACCGACGGAGATGCCGACCGCGTGGGCGTTATCGACGATACGGGCAAATTCCTCCATCCCAACGACATTCTGGTCATGCTTTATTACTATCTGGTTAAGTACAAAGGCTGGAAGGGCGCGGTAGTCCGCAACGTGGCGACCACCCATATGCTCGACAAGGTGGCGGAGGGCTTCGGAGAGAAGTGCTACGAGGTGCCGGTAGGCTTTAAGTATATCTCTGCGAAGATGAATGAGACGAATGCCATCATCGGCGGCGAGTCCTCGGGCGGATTGACGGTTCGGGGCCACATCAACGGCAAGGACGGTATCTACGCATCCACACTTCTGGTGGAGATGATCGCCGTTACCGGTAAGAAGCTGTCCCAGATCGCTAAGGATATCGAAGAAGAGTACGGCGCGATCCATATGGAGGAGCGCGATTACAAGTTCAGCCAGGAGAAGAAGGATCAGATTTATGACACCCTCTTAATCCAGAAACAGCTTCCGGAAATGGATCTGGAGATCGATAAGATTTCCTATCTGGATGGCTGCAAGGTGTACTTTAAGAACGGCGGCTGGATTATCGCAAGATTTTCCGGAACGGAACCGCTTTTGAGGATATTCTGTGAGATGGGAGATCCGAAGGACGCGGTGAGAATGTGCGAGAGTTTTGAAGAGTTTCTTGATATTAAGGGAAACAGGAATTAATGGATTGACTGGTAAAGAAAGTAAACAGATTGGTAAACGGATGTCGGAGGGCAAAACTGAATCGTTCAGTTTTGCCCTCCGTTATTGAAAATGAATTACCTTGATCAGCCGTTTTGCAGCATCGTCATCGCTCTTAACTTTTCTTCATCCTGTATAATCAGGCACCCGTCTTCCCGGGCCAGGATTCCCGTCTCTCTCAGCTTCCTGGCAATGCGGCTTACGGTCACCGGATGCATGCCCAGATAGTTGGCGACCTCTACGAAGGAAAAAGCCTTGGGGATCATGGATTTCCCCTGTTTCTTGATGCAGTAGGTCAGGAGCCACTTGCAGAACTGCGCAGTTTTGTCGCCGTCCATCATCCACTGGATCTTATTCACCAGTTCCAGATAATTTAAGGTCGTTGCGCCCAGAACGCACTGGGTGAAATACGGGGAAGAATCCATCATGGACTCAAACTGTTTTGCCCTCATGCTGTAGTAGACGCAGTTTGTCTTTGCTGTGATCCAGAACGGGGAGGGAGTGATGTAGCGCTGCCAGTCATAGGGGAAGTGCTTCACCAGCGCATTGGCGAAGCCGACCAGCCGTTTTTCTCCGAAATAGAGGTAAATATGCTCCTCTCCATCATCATTGATCCGCGTCAGTGCGGCGATTCCTTCATCCAGAAAACAGATATTGTCACAGCCCTCCCGCGATGGATCAAACAGATATTGATTCTTTTTCGCCTCTTTTCGAACCCCGTAGCGAATAAAATCTTCTCTGATCTGATATGGTTCCATGGTCATCCTCCCGTATAAATCTTTTTTTACTGATATAACTATAGCACACCTTGTCTCCGGTATCCACTGAAAAATGCATTTTGAATCTTAGCACCTGCTATTGGTATGTGTGATATCAGTATGTTAATATTGTGACAATAAAACGTACTAGGGGGAAATACCATGAGACAAAAGAAAAATATGTATCCGTTTCACTGCCTGATCGGCATCGCGATTATGCTCCTGTTTCGTCTGCTTCCGATTAACATGCCCAACATTACGCCTGTGGGAAAGCAGATCTTCGGCATCTTCATCGGAACGCTCTACTTATGGACGACGGTCGACCCGGTCTGGTCCAGCATCCTCTGTATTTTCATGATCGGCACCTCCGGCTATGCGCCGATGGGAGCCGTACTGAACACCGCATTCGGCAATCCAACGGTTGTCCAGCTGTTCTTTCTGATGATCCTGATGAACAGTCTCCAGACCAACCGGATCAGCGCGTATATCGGCCGCTTCTTTCTGACGAGAAAATTTATTATCGGCCGTCCGTGGGCGTTTACCGCCATACTCTTTGTAGGCTCCATGCTGATAGCCGCGTTTGTAGGCTGCTTTGCGCCGATTTTCCTGTTCTGGCCGATCCTATACGATATCTTTGATGATATCGGCATGAAGCCCTTCGAGGCGTATCCGACAATTATGATTATCTTGATTGTCGTGGCCTGTGCCATCGGTTTCCCGGTTCCGCCTTATATGAGCAACGGCCTCGCGCTGATCTCCAACTACACAACCGTGTCTCAGAACCTTCTGGGAACAACCGTTACTATCAACAACGGTCAGTGGCTGTTCGTTGCGCTGATTTACGGCTTCGTGTGCAGCGCAGCTGTGATCCTCTTCACTAAATATGTCCTGCATCCCGACGTGAGCAGGCTGAAGAATCTGACGCTGGAACAGCTCAACAAAAATCCGCTGCCTCCGCTGAGCAGAAGACAGAAGGCTGTGGCCCTGATCTGTGTCTGTTTCCTGCTAAGCATGCTTCTGCCAAGCCTTTTCCCCACACTTCCGGGCATGGCATGGCTCAGCGCCAATTCCTTCGGTATGGCCCTTTTGTTCCTGGTGATCTTATTTGCTGTGAAAATCGATGGGGCTCCGGCTATCACAATTGAAGAAAATGTTAAGGTATTTGCCTGGGGAACGTATTTCCTGGTGACATCCGCGATATTATTGGGAGGCGTGCTGACGAATGAGAGCACAGGAGTGACTGCATTTTTAAATGCAATCCTTTCCCCGATCTTTACGGGTATGAGCCCGCTGGTCTTCGGCGCCATGCTCCTGATCATCGGATGTGTGCTGACCAATGTCTGTAATTCCCTGGTGATCGGCATGATCCTTCAGCCGGTGGTAGCCACCTACTGCCTCCAGGCCGGGATTAATTCCGCTCCATTGGTATCCATCATGGGAATCTTTGTGCTCTCATGTGCCATTGCGACTCCGGCGGCATCTCCGTTCGCGGCCATGCTGTTCAGCAATAAGAGCTGGCTGAAATCCGGAGATATCTACCGCTACAACATCATGTACGTGGTGCTGGAACTGGTGCTGGCGCTTCTGGTAGGGCTGCCCCTTGCCAATGCGCTGATTCATTAGATGAAAAGATGCGGCTGCTATAGCTTTCCCCTGCACTTTATCGTATAATGAAAGAAATACGATTTGCAGGAGGGACTATATGAAAAAGCAATGCAAAAAATTGGCGGTTTATTTCATGAGCGGCAGTCTTCTGGTGTCCACCTTCACCGTGGTTCCCGGAACCCCGTTTTCCATCGAGGCGGAGGCGCACCCCGGGCGTACGGATGCCAACGGAGGCCACAAAGACAACAAGAATAAGAGTGGCCTGGGAAGCTACCATTACCATTGCGGCGGCCATCCGGCGCACCTGCATCCCAACGGCGTATGCCCTTATCAGTCGGGGAATGCCTCGGAGGACAAGCAGACATCAAAGCAGGCGGAGCAGAAGCCGGCAGCACAGCCGGAAACGAAGGCAGAGACTCAGCCGGAGACCCAGGCGGCTGCCATTGGCTGGTATCAGGACGCGAGCGGCTGGTACTACTGCAAAGGGGAGAACCAGTATTACAAAGACGGCTGGCAGGAGATTGACAGCAGGTGGTATTACTTCGACGCCAACGGCTATATGAAAACAGGCTGGCTCATTCTGGGGGACGACTGGTACTATCTGGCCTCTGACGGCCACATGGTGACCGGGGATATGGAAATCGACGGAACCTTGTACTACTTTGAGACGAATGGAGTGCTGACAGACGATTACTACGACTGATGAAGAGATGGCCAGGATTTGTCTTTCTGGAAACTTTTTGGAAAGTGAATTCATATTTCACACATATTTCACAAGTTGTACAAAATTTATTTACATCTTCTACAAACTTACTTCATAACTCTTGCGTATACTATAAACATAGACAAGAAAAACTTGTTTAATAAAAAGACTTTTTTTCATAACTCGCCGGTGGAACCCACATTCCACCGGCTCCTCCCTTTTTATGGGGGATTTTTTTGTTTATCCTCTCTGATTGTAAGTTCTGACCGGCTTCCCCTGAGAATTTCATATTTAGAATAGAAAAGAGCATGAAAAATATCATATTTTATATTTGAAATATATCGAAAAAAGCAGCCATTTTTTTGTAACTATCAGACAAAAAAACGGCTGCTTTTTTTGCTTTTTATCCATTGACGATACGATCCAATCTTTTTATAATGACAATATCAATTGATTCTACATTTAAAAAGATGATTCCATATATGGAATAGAAGGAGGAGCCATGGACCTTCAGGAACAAATGAAAGAGTATAGTGCTTTGAAAGCACTTCAGATCATTCTAGCTTTAGCAGAGCAGAAAGGTTGGGTGAATATCAGTGATATCGCAGAAGCAACCGGTTTAAGCCCGAGTACGGTTCATCGGATTCTGCAGGAACTCCAGGCATGCGGCTTTGTTTCAAAAAACAAAGAGGCGAGGCAGTATAAACTGGGGATGGGCATGATGAATATTGCCCTGAAAGTAAATATGTCGGATTATTTGCTGGAAGCGGCGCAGGAGGAGATGATCCGGTTAAATGAGCTGTCGTTAGAGACCATTCATCTGATCGCGCCGGATAACGATAAGGCAGTATACATAGGAAAGATGGATGCAAAAAACCAGATTCAGCTGAGATCCAGGATTGGATGGAAGATTCCTCTTCAATGTACATCAGGAGGAAAGCTGATTCTTGCGTATCACAGCAGAGAATGGGTGGACAGTTATTTGAACTATAACCCACTTAAGCAGTATACGAATAATACGATTATCCATAAAGAAACTCTGCACAGAGAGCTGGAATTGATCCGGCAGCAGGGATACTCACTGGATAACCGGGAGCATAATCCGGATATCGTCTGTATTGCGGCACCGATCTTTGGAATTGATGGAAATCTTGCCGGAACGATAGGAATATCTGCTCCGGATTACCGATTCTCACCGGAGAAGGCCTGTTCCTTTGCGGAAGAGGTGAAACGAAGCGCAGCGGCAATAACAGAAAAATTACAGGCATAGGAGGACATATGGAGGACTTTACTTATAAAAATACGAAATACAGAAGTGCGGTTGTCGTAAATGGAATGAGTATGGCAGGGCCGAGAGCACACTTCAGGGGGATGGGCCTGTCGAATGAAGAGTTAAGAAAACCATTCATTGGAATTATCAACACACATAATGAGATGCATCCGGGCCACGTCCATCTGGATAAGCTGGCAGAGCAGGTTAAAGCGGGGGTATCGGAGGCAGGAGGCGTGCCGTTTGAGATTAATACAATCTCCATCTGCGACGGTTTTACGCAGGGCCATGCCGGGATGTGCAGTGTGCTTCCCAGCAGGGAAGTGATTACGGATTCCATTGAAGTGTATGTAAACGCCCATATGCTGGATGGGCTTGTACTGTTAGGCGGCTGCGATAAGATTGTCCCGGCCATGCTGATGGCCATGCTGCGGATTAATATACCGGCAATTCTGGTAACGGGCGGACCGATGATGCCTGCCGTCTATCAGTCGAAGAGCTATGCAACTTACGAATTGAAGGAAATGGCTGGAAAACTGTTAAAGGGTGAGATCTCAAAGGAAGAGTATGAGGAAATGGAAGGCATTATGTCACCCGGACCCGGTTCCTGCGCTATGATGGGGACTGCGAACAGCATGTCCATTGCAGCGGAAGCAATGGGACTGACCCTGCCGGGCTGTGCGGGAGCCCATGCAGTGGCGGGCAAAAAGAAGCGCATTGCAAGACAGAGCGGTGTCCGGATTGTCTCCCTTGTAGAGGAAAATATATGTCCGCGGGATATTGTCACCCAGGAGATGCTGGAATTATCGGCGAGAGTATGCGTCAGTGTCGGCGGTTCGACCAATATCACACTTCATTATCCCGCAATCGCGAGAGAAGGCAGGCTTCATATGACAATGAACGAGCTGGGAGAGATATCAAAGACAACGCCGTATCTGGCTAAGATTAAGCCGTCCGGTGTGCACACCATGCTGGATTTCGACGAAGCCGGCGGAGTGGGCGCCGTGCTGAAAGCCCTGTCCGGAATGGCAGATCTGGACCTGATGACGGTGAATGGTAAAACTCACAGACAGAATGCAGACCGGCTGACAAGCTGGAATCAGGAGGTGATCCGGACTGTGGAACACGCCTATGCACCTGAAGGCTCCATTGCAGTTTTGCATGGAAATCTGGCGCCGAAGGGCTGCGTCGTCAAGCAGAGCGCGGTTGTGGCGCAGATGAGAAAGCATACCGGACCAGCCCGCTGCTTTGAGTGTGAGGAGGACGCGGTAAAGGCGATTTACGAAGGTGCGGTTAAGGAGGGAGATGTCATCGTCATACGCAACGAAGGTCCGAAAGGGGGCCCTGGAATGCGGGAAATGCTGACCGCTACGGCAGCACTGGTAGGCATGGGATATTCAGAAACGGTGGCTCTGATTACGGATGGCCGCTTCTCCGGTGCGACACGGGGGCCGTGCATCGGCCATATTTCACCGGAGACGTCACAAAGGGGGCCCATCGCGGCATTGCAGGATGGAGACAGAATATCCATCGATATCGATGGCGGCAGCCTGTCGGTGGAACTGTCCGAGGACGAGATAGAAGGAAGGCTGAAAAAGCTGCCGGAATTTCAATATAAAATTACAGAGGGGTATCTTTACCGTTATGCGAGGGAAGTTTCCTCTGCGGATGAAGGCGCTGTCTTAAAGTGAGGAGAAAGTAAATGAAGAATATAACATTGCAGGGAATTACAGCTCCGGTACTCACTCCCTTTTGCGAAAATGGTGAAGTCAATACCGGAGAGTATGCAAGGTTAATTAAGTATATCACCGGCTGCGGAATAAGAGGGATTTTTGTAGGCGGAACCAGCGGTGAATTCGTTAATCTCAGAACGGAAGAGAGGGAGCGTCTCCTGGCTGCTGCGAAAGATGCGGCAGAAGAGGATGTAACAGTACTCTTTAATGTGACTGCCATGAACGAGCATGAATTGTACCATATGATCGAATGGGCTAAGAAGGAAGGTGCGGATGCGGTCTCTGTTACCGCTCCGTACTATCACAGATATGATGAGAAGGCGCTGTGCCGGTACTTTGGAAAAGTGGCGGAAGCGGCGGAGGGAATGCCGGTATATCTTTATAATATGAGCGGCATGACGAATAATCCCATCACGCCGATGGTGTTGAAAACAGTGGCAGAGCAGCATCGGAATATCTGCGGAGTGAAGGACAGCAGCATGGATTTTATGACCCTGCTCAACTATCAGGTTGCAATGGAAAAGATGGATTTTGAGCTGATCACGGGAAATGATGCCCAGGTGCTCCCTGCCCTTATGGCAGGAGCCGCCGGAGGGATTATCGCTGTTGCCAGCGTATTTCCTGAACTTTCATTCAGCATATGGTCGAATTTTAAAGAAGGAAACATAGAGGCGGCCAAAGCGTCGCAGAAAACAGTCTTACAGATTCGGGAACTGTTTCGCTCTGTTATGCCGACAATCGCACATAAGGAAGCCTTAAAATTAAAAGGCTTTGATATGGGACCGTCTCGTTTTCCGTTCAGAGATCTGACGGAAGAGGAAATGAGGAAGCTTAAAAGGGGCCTGGTAAATCTGGGCATGATTAAGGGAGATTAAGTGGGAGGTTTATATGGTTACTGGAGGATGGTTAATCGTTATTTTTCTGATTGCGATCGCAATTTTACTGATTACAATTATTAAATTCAAAGTCAACGCTTTTATTGCATTGCTGGTAACAACAATTGGAACAGGCCTTATGGTACGGATGCCGGTCTCGGATATTTCGAAAGTAATCGGAAACGGATTCGGCAATACACTGGGGAGCATCGGTGTTATTATCGGCCTGGGTGTAATGCTGGGAAGATTTTTGTATGAATCCGGTGGAATTGAGGTCATTGCGGATACATTCCTGAAAAGATTCAATGGCTCAAAATCCAGAATAGCAGTGGCTATGGCAGGCTTTATCACCGGAATTCCTGTCTTTGGAGACGTTGTACATATTATGTATGCGCCTATGGTGCGTGTGATTTCAAAGAAAACGAAGGTATCAATCGTTTCCCTGTGCTGTGCGACTGTCTGTGCGACTGTGGCGACAGGCGCGATGGTAATACCGACTCCGAATCCCATGGCAGTAGCGGAAAATCTCCAGCTGGACTATGGTGTCTTCTTCCTCTATGCTGCGCTTGCAGGCTTGTTCGGTACCATTGTAGGCGGCTTGGGATATGGCAGATTCCTGGATTGGCAGGACCGGAAAAATCATCATGAATATGCATTTGAGGATATCGAGGATTTTGAAAAGGAGAGCAGAACATCGGCTGCGGGAAGAAAGGTTCCGGGCTTTGGTGTGGCGGTATCAATTCTTCTGGTTCCAATTATGCTGATACTCTTTGGAAGCTTTGGACCTATGATCCTGCCGGAGGGCGGGACGCTCGTTAAGATACTGAACTTTGTGGGGGATAAGAATATTGCGATGCTGATCGGCGTTATTTATGCCGCTCTTGTTTCTCTTCCATATCTGCAAAAACCGGTTGGAGATGTGATGAACGATGCCGCCGGTCAGGTGGGCCTGGTGCTTCTGATTACCGGCTCGGGCGGTGCCTTTGGAAAGATGCTTCAGTCAACGGGAATCGCTGATTTTATAGCTGCCTCACTGTCTCAGTTCCATATCCCGGTACTGGTGCTGTGCTTCATTATAGCCCAGATACTCCGCTGTGCACAGGGCTCAACAGGAGTTGCGCTGATTACGACCTCCTCCATGTTTGCCCCATTGATTGCCGCCAGCGGGATATCGCCTGTTCTCTGCGGTATTGCGATCTGCGCAGGCGGAATCGGTTTATCCCTTCCCAATGATTCCGGCTTCTGGGCGATTAACCGTTTTTACAAAATCTCAGTTGAGGATACGATACGTGCATGGACGATCGGAGGTTTTATAACGGGAGTTGCCGCACTTGTGTTCGTCTGCATCTTATCCGTATTCCAGGCACATCTGCCGGGCTTACTGTAGAAAAGATAAATTATGGAATTGGCGTCTCTTATATGGTCTTTGATCATACAGGGGGCGCCGCTTTTATTTCCAGGAACGTTCGGGACATTATGATATTGATTTGTTTTAATAATAATAGTACAATTTATGCATATGGCCTTAGGGCCGAAAATGGGATTCAAATAGGAAAACAGCCGTCAGGCACGGCAGGGGAGCAGAGATGAAAAAGCAGGAAAAAAACGAAATTTCCATGAAATGGCGAATGATAGGCATCATGCTGATGTGCTGGCTGCTGCCGTTCTGCCTGATCATCGGAGTGGCGGGCTACTATATTTTAAGCAACCGCTACGGGACCGTGGCGCAGGGCGTCGTGGACCAGGTGGTCTATGACGGGCAGATCTGTGTGGAACGGCTGAATTACGGCATCAACGCGTCCCGGAAGGCGACCTATGACCAAACGCTGGAGAAGGCGTGGAGAGAGTATACCCGCGGCAGCTTAAGCTACGGTGGCCTCTATTCCGCGAGCAATGACTATTTAAATAAGGAGTACCGCCAGAACCAGTGTTTTTCCACTACCATTCTGTGGTGCTACGAGGAGCCGGAGCGGATGAACTGCAGCGTCTACAACAACGCGGCCGGCGGTACGTATCAGCAGGTGCAGACCTACTGGAGAGAGGATCATGAAAGGGTTAAGGCGTTTCTCTCCACCCTGGACACGGCACTGGGGTACATCAATCTGGACGGCAGGATCTACATGGTCAGAAACCTCCTTGACAATTCGTATTATCAGTTCGGAGCGCTGATCATGCGCCTGGACAAATCATACTGTTTTGGCCCCCTCATCGATTCCCCGCAGGGGGAGAATGTCCTCGTCCGCCTCGACGGCCAGGCCATTCTGCTGAAGGGCGGAGATATCGAAGAGATGATAAAAGAAAGCAGCGCCGCCGCACGGCAGACGGGATACAGCCGCAAAAACGGAAATCTCTACGTTTATGACACGCAGAAGGAAGAGTATTTCACCCTGTCGGTGATGATGCAGGCGGATAAACGGATTATTCAGGCGCCGTTTTATGGCTATCCGTTCGTTGTCGCAGGCATGCTTTTGTTCCTGGTGCCTCTGCTTTTGATTCTGCTTCGCGTATTCAACCGGAATGTCACGAAGCCGATTACGGACATGATGGAGGGAGCCGATCAGATTGAGACGGGAAATCTTGGCTATCAGATTAAGGAGGAACCGGAAAATCTGGAGTTTAAGTACTTGATGGAGTCCTTTAACCAGATGTCCGAACGGCTGAAGTATCAGTTTGACCACATCTATGAGGAGGAGATCGCGCTGCGGGATGCCAGGATTATGGCGCTCCAGTCCCATATTAACCCTCATTTCATGAATAATACGCTGGAGATCATCAACTGGGAGGCCCGCCTGGGCGGAAATGAGAAGGTATCCCGGATGATCGAGGCCCTTGCTACGCTGATGGATGCGGCCATGGACCGGAAGAAGCGGACCTTTGTCCCTCTTTCCGAGGAGATGATGTATGTGAACGCCTATTTATACATCAATTCCGAGCGCTTCGGCAAACGGCTCACCGTAATCAAGGAGCTGGATGAATCCATCATGCAGTATGAAGTGCCGCGGCTGATTCTGCAGCCCGTTATTGAAAATGCCATCGAACACGGCGTCAGGCCCAGCGGCCGGGGAACCGTGATCCTGCGGGGCTATGAGAAGGAGGGATTTCTCTATCTGGATATCGTGAATGACGGAACCCTGACACCTGCGGAGGAGGAGAAGATCTGCCGCCTTCTGTCGCCTGATTATGACTTCAGCCGGGAACCCTCGGGAAACCTGGGCATTGCCAACGTGAACCAGCGTCTGAGGATCCTGTATGGGGAGCCATGCGGCCTTACAATAGAGAAAGACGAGGAACAGCATGTCATCGCACGTCTTACGATAGCTGTCCAGTAGAGAGCACCAGTTCTGCCATTTGTTGTATTTTCTTGTTCTGTGATAAATGAACAAGAAAATACAACAAATGGCAGAACTGGTTATTCATTTTTGCACCCAAATCAGCGATAATAATGACATGAGGTATACAAATTGCAGGAATGCAAAGGGTGTATAAAAAAACAGGAGGCAATTAATATGAAGAAAAGAACGATGGCATTATTACTGGCAGGGGCTATGACAACAACCGTATTCACCGGCTGCTCCAAACAGTCCACAACAGATACGACGGCTGCTCCGAAGACCGAGGCAGGAACCGAGGCGAAAACAGAGGGAGAGGCGAAGACAGAGGCCCCGACCGAAGCAAAGAAGGCAGTCGCATTAAACGTTATGACCACATTCGCAGGCGAGGATGGCAACGCTCCGAACTACCAGAAGGCAGTGAAGGACTGGGAAGCTTCGACTGGAAACACCGTAAACGATTCCTCAGCAGTTTCCGACGAGACCGTAAAGGCCCGTGTGGCAAGTGATTTTCAGATGGGTTCCGAGCCGGACGTACTGTTCTGGTTTAACGGCGCAGACGCCAACTCCTTCATCGAGGCGGGCAAGGTTATGTCCATCGATGATATCCGCAAGGAATATCCGGAGTACGCTTCCAATATGAACGACGATTTAATCGCCGCATCTCTCGTAGACGGAAAGAAATACGCAGTGCCGGTTAATGGTTTCTGGGAGGCCATGTTCGTCAATACAACAGTTCTGGACGCAGCAGGCGTAGCTGTACCGGGACCGGATTACACATGGGATCAGTTCCTGACAGACTGTGAGAAGATCAAGGCAGCAGGCTACAGCCCAATCGCAGCGGCGCTCGGCAACATTCCTCATTACTGGTGGGAGTACACCATCTTCAATCACAACACACCGGCAAACCACTGTGACATTCCGGAAACCGTAGAAGATACACAGGGCCAGTCATGGGTAGCAGGCATTAACGATGTCAAAGACTTATATGAAAAAGAGTACTTCCCGAAGAATACATTATCCGCAACCGATGATGATACATTCCTTGCCTTCACAGAAGATAAGGCTGCATTCTTAATCGACGGTTCCTGGAAAGTCGGCGGAATCGCAGGCGCATGCCAGTCCGACCCGAATGACCCAACCACCATGGATACCGAGAAGCTCGACAAATTCACCGTTACTTACGTACCAGGCATGGGAGACAGAAAAGCAACTGATTTAATCGGCGGTTTATCCATGGGCTACTACATCTCGAAGAAAGCATGGGATGATCCGGATAAGAGAGAGGTTGCAGTCAACTTCGTAGAGTATATGACTTCCAATGAAATCGTACCGATCTTCGCACAGCATACAGCTTCCGCACTGAAAGAAGCGCCGGCGGTAGACCAGAGCCAGTTCAACTCCTTACAGGTAAAGGCAATGGATATGATGAGCGGCGTTACCTCCTTAACACCGGCTGTTCAGGATATTTTCCAGGGCGAATGCAGAACGTCAACCTTTGACGGCATGCCGCAGATCGTAACAGGCAAGGTAACAGCAGAAGACGCTGTCAAGGAAGGCCTGGAGATTTACCACGCAAACTAAATAACTGTCAATACAAAGCCGGAGACGTAATGGCCTTTCGTCTCTGGCTTTTTTACGGAAAAATAGGGTGAGAATATGGGAGCAAATATCTATAAAAACAAAAAGCCGCTGTTCCTTTTTCTGGTTCCGGCGTTCGCCTTCATGGCAATTTTCTTGTACTATCCATTTATACAGAACATCTTAAACAGTTTTAAGCAGATTACAGAACTGGGAGCCGCCAGCAAGGGATGGAATGATCCGTGGTACACCAACTACGTGACCATGTTCCAGGATGAGAACATGCGTGTGGCAGTCAGAAACACCATCCTCATGATGGTAGTCACCATCATCGGCCAGGTAGGAATCGCCATTGTCCTGGCGCTTCTGGTTGACAATATCAGCCACGGAGCAAAATTCTTCCGGACTGTCTACTTCTTCCCCATCGTCATTTCCGCCACTGCGTTAGGTCTTATGTTCAATCTGATCTTCCTGTACGACAAGGGCATGGTGAATCAGCTGCTGGAGAGTCTCGGCGTCACCGAACTCATCGACTGGAAAGGCGAGAAGCTGGCGCTCATCACGATGATGCTGCCTGTTATGTGGCAGTATGTGGGCTTCTATTTTGTAATCCTGATCACCGGACTCAATAATATATCCGGCGAACTGTATGAGGCGGCCGCTATCGATGGTGCAACAGGATTCCAGAAAGTAAGATATGTCTCCATTCCTCTGCTTCACAATGTTATGTGTACCTGTGTGGTCCTCGGCGTTACCGGTGCATTAAAGGTATTCGACCTCCCATGGACTATGTTCCCGAAGGGAATTCCGCTGGGTGAGACATGGCTGACCGGCACATACATGTACTACCAGACCTTTAATACGAAAAATGTCGATTACAGCTCCGCCATAGCGGTTCTGATCGTAGTTCTTGGAATTGTGACGGCGAAAGTGATCAACACAATTTTCAAAGAGAAAGATTATTAGGAGGGGATTCATCATGAGCAGAGGGAAAAAAATATCGCTGGGAAGTGTGGTAATCTACATCGTTCTGGGCTTCTGGGCACTTACCACGATTTATCCGATTTTCTGGGTCATCATCAACTCCTTTAAGGCGAAGGGCGAGATCCTTTCGAACTCCTTTGCACTTCCTACAGGAGCAATGTTTACCCTGGCCAACTACCGGACCGCATTTGAGCGTCTCAGTATTTTCAGCGCATACCGCAACAGTATGATTATATCCACTTCGGTGGCGGCTATCGTTATCGTTCTGGCCGGCATGGCATCGTTCGGCCTGGTCCGCTACGAGTTCAAGCTTCGCAAACCGCTTAATTCACTGGTGGTGGCAGGCATGATGTTCCCGGTATTCTCCACAATCATTCCGGTATACCGTATGCTGAGTTCCGCCCACATGGTCAATACGGAGAGTCTGGCGCTTTCCTTAACGAGCGTGATTCTTCCGCAGGTAGCAGGCAATATGTCCTTCGCCATAGTCGTACTGACCGGCTACGTGCGGAGTCTCCCGATTGAACTGGAGGAATCGGCCTATCTGGAAGGCTGTAATCCATTCCAGATCTTTTACAAGATTGTAGTGCCCCTTGCAAAACCGTCCTTTGCGACAGTAGCGATCTTTTCCTTCCTCTGGAGTTATAACGATCTGTTTACACAGATGTTCCTGCTTCGTCTTCCGCAGCACCGTGCCATCACGCGTCTGTTAAACGAGCTGACTTCCAATGAAGGAACGAACTTCGGCCTTATGGCCGCATCTGTGGCATTGGTTATCATTCCGATCCTGATTGTCTATATCTTCCTTCAGAAGTATATTATCAAGGGCATGACGGCCGGCGCTGTCAAGGGTTGATAAAAGGGAAAATTATTTTCGGGGTTCTTTGAAACGCCCGAATATGGTATACTGATAGCAGCAGAGCGTTTGTAAAAATGACGTTCGGGGAAGAGTGGGCAGCAGATGTATAGAGTGGTGATTATAGACGATGAACCGATTATAGTAGAAGGTATTTCCAAGGTGGTGCCGTGGGCGGATTATGGCTGTGAAGTGACAGCGACCGCCTGCAGCGGCTTAGAGGGGCTGGAGATAATCCGAAAGCTGCGGCCGGATATTATCTTTACGGATATTTCCATGCCCGGAATGGATGGGCTGTCCATGATTGCGGCGCTCCGTGTGGAGTTCCCGGAGATGATGATCGCCATCCTGACCGGTTACCGGGACTTTGATTATGCGCAGAAGGCCATACGCCTGGGGGTGAACCGTTTCCTGCTGAAACCGTCCAATATGGATGAGATCAAGGAAGCGCTTCAGTTCATGGCGGATACGCTGAACAAACGAAAGGAACAGGAGAACGCTTTAAAGACGCAGAACACGGCGGAAGTCCCCGGTTCTCCGGCAGCAGAACCGGAAGGGGCTGCGGAGCAGGAGACTGGCGGTAATGAAGATTCATCTGAACATAATGCCGGAAGTTTTATTGTGAAGACGGCTCTCAAGTACATGGAAGAGAATTACACCCAGAAGATCACCCTGGCTGAGGTGGCGGAAAAGACGTATGTCAGCCAGTGGCATTTGAGCAAGCTGTTAAACGGCCATACCGGAAAGAGCTTTTCCGAACTGTTAAACCACATCCGGATCGAGGAGGCGAAGAAGCTGTTAAAGGATCCGTCGCTTCGGATCGGTGATATCTCAGAAGAGGTGGGATTCATGGATGTGGCACATTTTTCCAAGGTTTTTAAGAAGCTGGAAGGGATATCGGCGAACGAGTACCGGAACAGCAGGATTTAGCAGAAGAATTTAATTAAAGAATTTACCAGAAGGCAGGGCGTTGTAGAAAATGATTATTTTCTATAACGCCCTGTTTTCTGATTGTGAAAATTGCATAAACTGTGTTATGCTTACTATAAATGGCAAATTATAGCGTAGACCGCAAAAACAGAAGCTGCCATGAACTGCGATCTGCGTGCCCACGATCTGGCGGCCAATAAGCAGGGCGATCTATTCCTGTTCCCAACGCACGCAAATGAGGATCACCAGGTAATTAAACTGCGCCGGATACGGAATTAGCGATAGGGAAAGGAAAATACAGATTAAAATTAATTATAAGAAGAAACGCCTCATGATAATAAATGCGGGCGTTTCTTTTGTTTACTTTTTTGACGTTCCCTCTGCCCGCTTTTCCCGAACTCATGACGAGACAAAACAGTACTGCGCTATACTTTTATAGCATTATTGAAAAGGCCATGGTATAATTGTCTATATATTTTTGGAAGCAAGCGGCATGGTATTGGCAATGAATTATTTTAATGGAGGAGATTTTGAAGAAATTATACGATGGAATGATTGGTCTGGCAATCGGAGATGCGCTCGGTGTACCTGTTGAGTTTAAAACGCGGCAGGAAATAGAGGAGAATCCCGTTCGGGAAATGAGGGAATATGGAACCCATCATCAGGCCAGGGGCGTATGGTCGGACGATACAAGCCTGACGCTTGCTCTGGTGGACAGCATTGTAAAATGCAGCGGTATAGATTACAAGGATATCATGGAAAGATTTTCGTCATGGCTGCTGTATGGAGATTATACGGCGGCGGGCGAGGTGTTTGATGTAGGGAATGCTACAGGCAGGGCAATCATGAATTATGGACACGGGACTGCACCGCTGCAGTGCGGTATGGTATCTGAATACGAAAATGGCAACGGTTCCTTAATGCGCATTCTGCCGATGGCATTTTATCTGTATTTACATGATCAATTGCCTGTGAAGGATCAAATCAGGCTGATCCATGAAGTGTCTTCCTTAACGCATCGCCATATGAGAAGCCTCGTGGGCTGCGGGATCTATGTCCTCACTGCAAAAGAATTAATCCGGGAGAAGGGGACTTTAAAGGATTCCGTAGAACGGGGAGTCAATGCAGCGTTTTCCTGTTATGATGCAGCGGGGAATCCGGAGACGGCGGCCTATGAAAGGCTGAGAAACATAAACGGGTTTAGCGCGTTGCCGGATCATGAGATAAAGAGCAGCGGATATGTAGTCCATACACTGGAAGCCGCCATATGGTGCCTGCTGAATACAGATTCCTATAAAGACTGTGTCTTAAAGGCTGTAAACCTCGGGGATGATACCGATACGGTTGGAGCAGTCGCCGGAGGTTTGGCAGGGATTTATTACGGGAGCGAAAACATTCCATCCGAATGGCTGAACGCGGTTGCTAAGAGACAGTATATTGAAAGCTTATGTAAAAATTTTAAATAGTGGCTGGTATGAGCAGAATTCATCGAAGCGGGTAAAATGCGATGAAACTACATAACAAAGGAGCTGACCATGAATCAATTTGAAGAAGAGTACATCCTGGTAAACGGCATCGAGCACTTTTTGTTACACTACCCCAAAACCTCCGACGCCCCGGTGCTCCTGTATCTCCATGGCGGCCCCGGAAGCTTTGAATCGCTTTTCGCATACGAGCTGGATAAAGCCTGGGGAGATTTATTTACTCACGTACACTGGGACCAGCGCGGTGCGGGCAAAACGCTCCGCAGAAACAAGAAGACCGGCATGCCGGAAAATGTGGATCAGATGCTGGAAGATTTACATGGCATCGTCAAGCATTTGCAGCAGAAATATCGAGTGGAGAAGCTTGTCATCCTGGGTCATTCCTGGGGCAGCCTGCTAGGCAGCCTGTATGTGCTGCAGCATCCGGAAAATGTTTTGGCCTATATCGGTATAGGGCAGGTAATCAGCATCATGGAGAATGAACGGACTGCATATCAGGAAGTATCAGAGCTGGCCAGGAAAGCGGGAAACAAAAAGCATATACAGGCGCTGGAGCGTATGGGAGATTATCCCCCCGATAATCCGGAATTACTGCTGAAGCAGCTTCCCAAATTACGAAAAATACAGGAGGCATACGACAATGGCCCGGTTTCCGGTTCCGGTATAGGTGAGCTATTTAAAACCTTACGGCGCAGCCCTTCCTTCCAATGGGGCGATCTCGTCAGTTTTATGCGGATTATGAAAGTCAATCATCCACTCCATCTGCAGATGCTGTCATTTAATCTTGGCGAAATCCTGCCGCACTATGAGGTGCCGGTTCACTACATACTTGGGGAGAACGACAACATTACGCCAACGGCGCTCAGCAAGGCATACTTTGATACGATTGATGCACCTCTTAAAACGATGGCCATGATTCCGGCAGCAGGGCATAATCCCATGTACGAGCGGCCGGAGGAGTGCACTGCGGCGCTTCGGGCTGTGCGTGAGACCCTGTAAAGATATTATGTAACAGTTCAGCCTCCGCTTCCAGCTGCCGCTGCCCGGCCCGGCGCTTTCGTTTCCTGGACCTTTCCAGTTCCGGTTTCGGGCATAAGCATTTC